>OJKJ01000011.1_pt1 | contig 211948 bp, 187 predicted proteins | sample 1596491 | NCBI WGS metagenome assembly OJKJ01 (sample SAMEA4350160, study PRJEB24818) | metagenome | biome: human; feature: gut; material: faeces | place: Denmark | collected 2013-09
CTATTATTTTAACTATAATTTAGAAAGTTGATGATTCAAATGTAGCCATAAAGTTAAAATACACTTTAAATGCACAATTACATTTATTGACTAAACTAATTACGTATTTTAGTAATTTGTAAGAGATTATCTGATGAAAAAAACATATCTTTTTCTCAACACAAGTTTTTTCTTCTGGTTTCTTACTTTAATAGGGTGGTTTTTTAGCTATTTATCTATCACCTTATTTTCGTTCGTATTATCAGTGCTATTCTTGATCTTATACTTCAATCAAAAAAAGGTAAGTAAAATGTTCACCAAAAGACAAAACAAGCCCACGCCTACATCGACGTCCCCTTCTATAAGTAATGAGCCTGAAGTGACTGCAAAGATAGAAGAAAAAATTACACTATCAACGCCTACTATTAGTGAAGAAAAATCGAATACGGTTATCTCTAGGGACGTTATTTTTGAAGGGAATATTACCTCTAATGAGCAAGTACATATCTATGGAAAAGTCATTGGAAATATAACAGGAAAAGATAATACTGTTAAAGTCATGTTAAACGGCCAAGTCACGGGAAATATTACCTGTAAAGAGCTGGTAGTTAATGGGCGTATTGAAGGTGAGTGCTTATCTGATACTATTTGTATTGAAAATAATGGCGAAATCCACGGTACTATCCATTACAGTAGCTTATCAATTAAAAAAGGTGGGGTTTTATCTGGCCATGCTCAAATTAAAAATCCTCCTCATCAATCGGAAAAAGTTACCATATTAAAAGATAAGTTAAAACAAGACGCTATCATACCCAATGAAAGTGTAAATAACGCTTCTTTGTAGTCTCCATAAAAATAAGGTGAATATACCCACCTTATTTTCAATTTTTATATCAGTATTTACACCTATTAAAACATCTCATTAATATTAAAATATATAGCAAACCTCTTTCCTATCTAGGCAAATGACTGCCATAGTTCCCCTATAGCAGTCATTTGTTACTAAAATATTTTCTACTCTAGAATACAGTAAATGGCATCATTACCATAAACTTAATATCTTTTTCATCTTGGAAAATATTTCCATAACCACCACCATAACTCGGAATATCTGTATGATTATCATATTTGGTAAAATGTAGCTTAAATAGCGTATCTTTTGCTCTACCTGACTGCACGGTATATAAAATATCAAAGTTCCATGCACTTTCTTTTAAGCGTACATCTTGAGCATATTGGCTATTCGTACTTGGTTTAGCATCCCAACCATAAATATATGAGGTTCCGACTTTCCATCCAGCTAAATCCCAATTTTTTAAATCATACATAACACCAGCCATAACGGCTTTTTCATTATTAGCATTCCAGTCTGAACGGCCATCCCACCAGATATCCATGCGGCCATTTGATGTTGCCCAACCAGGGGTCATACGCTGTAGGAAATAACCTTGATTACCTTTAGCTTTTACATAGGTTCCCTCTAATTTAAAATCAAATTCATCGTAGGTATAACCTAATGTCATCGCTTGCAACCAAGCTAAACCGTCATAAACATCATTAACTCCGCCGTCTGAAACCTTGTCTTTTGCTCCATAAAATTGATAAGACATACGTAAATCACGGTCTACAACAGGAACAGCATAGGAAACCTTGGCAAAATATTGGTCCATATAGCTTTTTGCTTGCCCATATGCCCCTTCAAGAACTAAGTTGTTTTTAAAGTCATATTTGAAACCAATTGATTGTAAATAGCTGATCCCAGTTTTACCATCCGCTTCACGAAAATCATACATACTGCGGTACCAAGGTGCTTTATAGCGGTCGGTCCACATATAGGACATGCTGAGTTCACCATTTTGCTCAAAATCAAACACCCCGCCCACCTCTAATCCACGGTATGTTCCAGGCATATAACTCCAATGGGATGCTAATAGCGTTTGTCCCGTTGGTTGAATATAGCCACCTCTCCCCCAGAAAGGGCCATATTTCAATTTTGCGGCCGCTTTATAAAAAGTCACACCACTACGATCCCCTGTCCATTTTTCATCCCAACGTGATTTTGCGTCACTAAAACCAATTTCATTTGGTGCAGCAGGCCCACTGTTCGATAGCTCAATAGCTGTAAAACCCGCTAAATCAAGCCCAATAATGTCCTGAAAATAGCCGGATGAGAAATCTAGGCTGGCATTAAACGTTGAGTGTTTAAGATTATCCGCATACTTTTTATATTTATCACTATTAGGGTCTAAATCTTTACGTGAACGATCTCGTTGCCAGTAGTAAAGGCCACCAGTAAGTTTTGAATCTTCAAAAAATTGCTCCGCATGCATGATTGGCTGGTAACCAATAGGTAGCATCGCTATTGCGATTTTTAAGACGAGCAATTTCCTGCCAGTATTGACATTTTTATTAACCATTCTTGTATTCCTCTAATATTTTTTAATTTTATTTTTCGGCCGAAATACGATTTAACTTTCCATTTAAATCTAAATATTCACAATGAGTTATGCCTCTTGCGATGTATTTAGCCTATTTTTTGCAACGCGAATTATCAACACAGATACAGGCTTTGTTGCCAAAATATGATCAACGACACATTAATTTTAATTAATTGCCATTATCACCAGTGATGACCTTGCTAAAAATAAAATGTAATGAATTGATAAATATAAAAAATATGTAGGGAATACACATAAGAAAGGGTTTAAGATAAAATCAATAAATTAACTGTTTGTACCTTAATTTTTCCTATTTTGTAGGAATTCTCAAAGTTCTATCACCACATTGACCTAATTGCCTTAAAAAAGCTCAGATTACTGAGTCAAATAATTAGGATAAATGTTGTTGTACTGAAAAATAACATACGTAAGTATAAAATTTCTTAACAAACAATAAAGCTAACGGGGTACAGGCTACTGCACCCCGCTGTATTAAATTAACACTTGTTTTGATAATTAATATTTTTCGAATAATGCCTGAATTTGCTGAGGATCTTTAGTCTGAGTTAAGGCTAACTGAAGCAATACACGCGCTTTTTGCGGGTTCAACCTTTCTGAAGCAACAAAACCATATAAGTTATCATCCACTTCAGCATTTCTTGTCGTATAACCTGTTGGTACACGGCTTGAACGAACGACAACCACGTCTTCTTTCGCTGCTTTTGCTAAAGCGTCAAATACCACTTTATACATATTACCGTTACCCACACCCGCGCTTACAATCCCTTCAACCCCTTCTTCTCTCAAAGCTTTCACCGGAGCCGCTGATGCATTGGCATAATTGTAAACAATGCCTACCGCAGGGAGCTTTTCGAGTTTACTGACATCGAATGCCGCTTTGTCATCACGAGGTTGCGCTGCTTGGAAATAAGTGACTTTACCATCATGAATAAAACCTTCTGCCCCACCATTAACTGCATCAAATGCCTGTACTTCAGTGGTGCTCATTTTCATCACATTACGGCCTTGCACGACTTTATCGTTCATTGCCATCAGAACACCGCGCTCTCCAGCAGACTTATCCGTCGCTAAAACTACTGCATTATACAGGTTCAAAGGACCATCAGCGCCCAAAGCTGTTGAAGGACGCATTGCACCAACCAAGACAATTGGCTTTTTACATTGCGTGGTTAAATCAAGGAAAAATGCCGTTTCTTCTAAAGTATCAGTACCATGAGTGATTACAAAACCATCTGTTTTATCGCAATCTTGGTTAATTTTTTTCGCGAGGGTCAGCCAGACTTGGTCATTCATATCTTGTGAACCAATATTCACCAATTGCTCACCACTTAAATTGGCAATTTTTTTGGTTTCTGGCACTGCATTAATTAAAGCATCAATCCCTACTTTACCCGCTTGATAACTGGAAGATGTGGCTGAATCACCGCCACCTGCTATCGTTCCCCCTGTCGCCAATACCGTAATATTAGGTTGAGCGATAGCGGATACGGCAAACAGTGAAACCAATGTCGCCAAAAGCGCTTTATTTCTGTTTTTCATCCTATTTTCCTTTCATTAATAAACTTCAGTTATTATGTGGAATTATGCTGAATTTTATGTGACCTATACAATTATTTTAGGATAAATAATGAATTTTAAGATGATTTATCTGTGAATAAATAAAAAGCGTGAGGCTTGCGACAAAAATCCGTATCATAAGCCGTTTGAAACACTCTATTCACAAGTGACTGACAATGAGCCAAACTTTTATTCCCGGCAAAGATGCCGCTCTTGAAGATTCCATCGATGCATTTCAAACCAAATTAAAGAAATTAGGATTTGATATTGAAGAAGCCTCTTGGTTAAACCCTGTACCCAACGTTTGGTCTGTACATATCCGCGATAAAGCGTGTCCCCTTTGCTTTACTAATGGTAAAGGAGCGAGCAAAAAAGCCGCATTAGCCTCAGCGCTTGGTGAGTATTTTGAGCGTTTATCAACGAATTACTTCTTTGCGGACTTTTACCTTGGTAAATCTATCGCAGAAGGGGATTTTGTTCATTACCCTAATGAAAAATGGTTTCCACTAACCGAAGATGATAGTTTACCTGAAGGGTTATTAGACAATCGTTTGATTAAATTTTATGACCCCGACAACGCCTTAGCCGCCAGCCAATTAATTGACTTTCAATCCGGCAATGAAGAACGTGGTATCTGCGCCCTGCCATTTACCCGCCAATCAGACAATCAAACCGTATATATTCCAATGAATATCGTTGGCAACCTATATGTTTCCAACGGAATGTCTGCGGGAAATACCGCCAACGAAGCGCGTGTACAAGGCCTTTCCGAAGTCTTTGAACGCTTTGTTAAAAATAAAATCATTGCTGAAAGTATTAGCTTACCGGCTATCCCTGCTGACGTCATGGCTCGTTATCCTGCGGTAGTTGAAGCCGTTGAAACCTTAGAAAAAGAAGGTTTTCCAATTTTCTGTTATGACGCATCACTAGGCGGCCAATACCCTGTAATTTGTGTGGTGTTGTTCAATCCACAGAACGGGACTTGTTTTGCCTCATTTGGTGCTCATCCTGACTTTGGTGTTGCCCTTGAACGTACAGTCACCGAACTGCTACAAGGCCGTGGCTTAAAAGACCTCGATGTATTTAATGCACCGACCTTTGATGACGAAGAAGTGGCTGAACACACAAACCTTGAAACTCACTTTATTGATTCAAGCGGTTTAATTAGCTGGGATTTGTTTAAAGATGATGCCGATTATGCCTTTGCAGATTGGAGCTTTAAAGGCACAACTCAAGAAGAATTTGCAACGCTTATTAGTATTTTCAATACATTAGATGCTGAAGTCTATATTGCAGATTATAACCATTTGGGTGTCTACGCTTGCCGTATTTTAGTCCCAGGTATGTCTGATATTTACCCAGTAGAAGACTTACATATCGCCAATAACGCGATGGGTGCTTATTTACGTGACACGATTATCAACCTACCTGATAGCCAATGGGAAAAACAAGATTATCTTGCCCTTATTGAGCAATTAGATGATGACGGTTTAGATGATTTTACCCGTGTTCGTGAATTACTTGGTTTGGCTGTAGGTAAAGACAATGGGTGGAGTAACCTGCGTATTGGCGAACTAAAATCCATGTTGGCACTGGCTGGTGGTGATCTCGAGCAAGCACTTGCTTGGGTTGAATGGACACAAGACTTCAATAGCTCCGTATTTACTGCTGAGCGTGCAAATTATTATCGTTGCTTGCAAACCCTGTTGTTGTTATCCCAAGAAGAAGAGCGTGACCCTGCGCAATACTACAACGCATTTGTACGTATGTATGGGCAAGAGGCAGTAGACGCAGCATCCGCTGCTATCGCTGGGGAATCATGCTTCTATGGTTTGTGGTCGATTGACGAAGAACTGAAAGCACTTCCTGCACACCAAGCCTTGCTGGCAGCTTATGAAAAGCTGCAAAAAGCAAAGCGTGATAATGCATAATGTGAATTGAATCGTTGACGGGGAGATTACCCCGTCAACATTTTCACAATTTATTGGTTTGTGTTAATTATAAATCCAATGAACGTTTCCATAATAAGAAATCAAACTGTTCTAATCGGTCCGCTTGAACTTGATAGTCACCGCTTGCCGTTTCAATCACCCGTTCAAATAACCCTTTACTAATTGTTGGTAGTGGAACCCCATCAATAATTGGCCCGCAATCATAATCAATTATGTCTGACAGACGCTCTGCAATGGCACTATTCGTCGATATTTTTAAAACTGGCACAATCGGGTTCCCTGTAGGAGTTCCAAGTCCTGTTGAAAAAATAACCACATTACACCCCGCAGCAACAAGGCCGGTAACCGCATCAACATCATTACCCGGCGTGCAAACTAATGATAACCCGCTGTCAGGCATAGGCTCCGCATAGTCACACACCGCACTAATCGGCGACGTTCCGCCTTTTTTAGCCGCTCCCGTCGATTTAATTGCATCTGTTATTAATCCATCTGCAATATTACCGGGACTCGGGTTATCGGCAATCGTAGTATTAAAGAAATTTGCTGTCTTTTCATAACGCTCCATCAAGTCTAAGAATTTTCTCTTATCCTCAAAAAACACGCACCGTTTCACCATGTCCCCTTCTGCACCACACAATTCAGGGAATTCAGCTAAACCTGATGCGCCCCCCAAGGTCACTAACCAATCAGAAACTAGCCCCATCGCAGGATTACCCGAAATACCAGAAAAACCGTCAGAAGCGCCACATTTCACACCGAGTTTTAAATGAGACAACGGAACATCCACACGGGACTGTGGTTCGGCAGCCTTCATGCACTCATAAGTTTGCTTCAAAGCGGTTTGCATCATTTCTTCTTCGCTATTCCATTCTTGCTGGCGGAAGTAAAGTGCAGGCTTATTAAAATTGGAGTTTCGAGCAGCAAGTGACTCTTTAAACATTTTGCGCTGTGCTTTTTCGCAGCCCAAACTAAACACCGTAATACCAATCACATTAGGGTGATCTGCATAGGCAGCAAGCACATCACACATTGTCTTACTGTCAGAAGTCGCCCCACCACAACCACTCGTGACCGTAATGCAACGCACGCCTTCTATATGTGGGAATAATTTAGGCTTTGCGGCTTCCCTTTGCTCGCCTGCGGTTAAATCTAACGCAAAGTTTTTCAAACTATTATTGGTATAACCTAATGCTTCATTTAAGGCATCAGTGAGCTTTGTTACATTGCGGTTTTCACAAAATACTAATGGAAAGATTAACCAATAGTTTGCAGTTCCCACTCGCCCATCTTCACGTATATAGCCTTTAAATGTACGTCCTTGATATACCGATACATCTGGCGCATTCCACTCATATGGCGCATCTTGCTCTAAAGAAACCGGAGCTGCATAGTGGCGAATATTATCGACTGTGATAACTTCACCTTTTGCGATTGGCTTTGTGGCTTTTCCTACTGCAGTACCATACATCGAAACACTGCCATCAACGGGTATCGCTTCCATGGCGAACTTGTGTTTTGCTTTCACATCGGTCACTAGGGTCACTTCTTCACTTCCCCAGTGGTAGATATCTCCTGCTTGCAGGTCTTTCAAAGCAACAATTAGGTTGTCGCTCTCATCAATTTTGAGAATTTTTTGCATGTCACACCTTCCTAAAAATTGTCATTAGTTAGATGACAATGCTTTGAGGTTGTTGTTATGAGTGTTTTTTTTAAGTAATGCGATTAAAACGGCACAACCGACGGTGATCACCGCTAATGTCACGATACCTGCGGTATTGCTATTCATCATTTTATCGACTTCCACGCGAATGATTGGTGCGAGGAATGAACAGAATGCCCCCATGGTGGTACAGAAACCAATTCCTGCTGCCAATGCAGGGCCACTTAATAACTGAGGTGGAAACGTCCAAAACACCGGTTGAACGGATAAAAAACCAACAGCGCTTAAACATAATGCCGCAATAGCAAAAACAGGGCTCGCAAATGCTGACAATGCCAAACCTAATGCTGCGGCTAACATACACAGAACTGAGATTTCGATACGACGAGTTGGATGACGGTCGGCAAAACGAGGAATGTAATACACTCCAAATGCAGAACAAGCCCAAGGTATTGCCGCAACTAAGGATTGTTTAAAACCTAAGCTTTCCCCCATTAAGGACGCAACTTGGGAAGGCAGAAAGAACATCAAACCGTATACTGAAATTTGGATCGTGCCGTAAATCAGTGCAAGGTGCCAAACTTTGATATTTTTTAGTGCAGATAATACTGATGTGGTTTCAGTTTTTGCATTTTCTTTAGCTAATTGTTCAGTTAGGGCTTTTTTCTCTTCTTCGGTTAAAAAACGGGCTTTTTCAGGGCTGTCATCCAAATAAAAGAAGGCAAAAATACCAATCACAACAGCGGGAAGGCCTTCAATGACAAACATCCAGAACCAACCCGGCCGACCTAACCAACCATGCAATTCCAGTAACGCGCCGGATAATGGCGAGCCCAGTGTCAACGCCAAAGGTACGCCTAAAACAAAGATTCCAATTACGGACCCGCGTACATTATTGGGGAAATAAATGGAAGCTAATAATAGAATACCTGGATAAAAACCGGCTTCCCCCAACCCCAATAAGAAACGTAAAATAATAAATTGCGTCTCATTGGTGACAAAACCTGTCATTGCAGACAGAACGCCCCAGATAACTGTCGTAATACTTAGCCATTTTTGCGCCCCTATTTTGTTTAAAATCAGGTTTGCAGGGATGCCAAACAATGCATAAGCAGCAAAGAAAATCCCTGCGCCGAATGCAAAAGCAGAATCGGATAAACCAATGTCGACTTGCATCGCATCTTTAGCAAAACCGACATTCACACGGTCAATAAATGCAACAAAATACAAAATAAACATCAGAGGTACTAAACGTTTCCACGATTTGGCTATCGCAGAATTTAAAACAGGATTGTTATAAGCTTTCGTTGTCGCCATGATATTTTTCCCTGTTGGTAAGATGTTCTATTGTGTTTGATTCAGGAAAGGTCAGAGCGGTGAATCAGCAAGGGTTAATAACTGCTGAAGTTGCTCAATCTGTATATTGTTCAAGCCAATAAATGGCGATGTACAATAGTCTGAATTAACCACACCTTTTAGCTGCAATGCTTTTTTAAAGGTTGGGATAAATGGTGCATTGACACTATATATAGCCATCAATTGGTCTACTCGTTGTTGGTGTTTTGCCACTAATGCTAAATCACCCTGGATAAACGCCTGCATCCACGATGCAAAAAACTGTGGAACAATATTTGAAAGCCCACCAATGCAACCATTTCCCCCCGATAAAACCACATGAGCAAAGTTATTATCGTAACCTGCATATACCTCAAAATGAGGTAAGCGGGTTTTCACCGTTTCAATCACTTGGGCGGTATGAGTCGTGTCAGGAATGGTATCTTTCAACCCGATGATATTGGGATATTTATCCGCTAAACGTAGGCAAACATCTGGAGAGACAGAATAACCTGTTCGTTCAGGGAAGTTATAAATGAAAATGTTAGCAGATGTTTTGGCTGCTATCGTGCTGTAAAAACGGAAAACACCTTCATCATCCAGCGGAAAATAATATGGGCTAATGATCATCACCCCATCGATTCCTTTTTCATATGCATAGTTAGCCAATTCAACCGACTCTTGCACATCAAGGCGGCTTGCTCCTGCATAAACACGCATTTCCTCCTTTGGGTAACGACTACATAGGTCGATTAGTGTTTTTGAGCTCTGCATATTAAGCGCAAAAAATTCCCCCGTGCTTCCCATTGTGACAAAACCGGAGACTTTGCCTTTCAATGAATCATAAACACGTATGTTTTGTTCTATATCCACTCGACCTTTGTCATCAAAGATGGTCACTACTGGAGTGATATAACGACTTTCCATACCGGTAATCTCCTTACCTATTATTGTTCATATATACAAACTGCATTCATAAATAAAAACAATAAACAAGAAATCATGAATTATGGATTGAGTCAAATTCATCCAATTTATATATAAATCTCACATAATCATTTGATTAAAAAGAATTTAAAGAAAAGAAATAGCAATTAGACTGGCTAAAAAATGATTTTTTTATTACTAAATTTTGAACAGAGTCACGTCTTTATTGCGACTTGAGCCATTAACAGGTATGACCAATTTGAGATTAAACGTATTCCTGAGATGATTTACATAGTGGTATTTTAAACCTAGAATAGCGACAAAATTAATCAGTGAGGTGGTTTAATGTCTACGGGGCACATGCCGACAATTCGGGTATTAGAAATACTGCAAGTTTTATCGGCTGAAAATACTGGGCTTTCTTTGACACAACTTTCTGATAAAACACAAATCTTAAAGGGGACTATTTATCCTATCTTAAAAACGTTGGTTGAACATCGATATATTAATTATGATGACAATAGCCAGCTGTATTATTTAGGTATCGCCTGCTCACTCCTTTCCCGCTCATTTTTCGAAAAATCCTATTGGCTAAAAATGGTTCATCGGGAAATGGTACATATTGTTGATGAATGCAATGAAGTGTGCCAAATGGGGATTTTAGACGGTGCCGATGTACTATACATTGATAAAGTCCAATCAGCCCAAAAGGTCCAATTAATCTCTAATATTGGTACTCGTTTGCCTGCTATTTACTCGGCACTTGGTAAGGCCATGATTTTTAACTACAGTGACCAACAAATTTCCGAGCTTTATCCTTCAGGTTTGACCCCGTTAACCCAATACAGTGTGCAAACTTTGGCTGAACTGCGCCTACAGCTTAACGCAGTTCGTGAAAATAATTATGCCGTTGATAATAAAGAAATAAATGAAGAAACGACCTGCTATGCTGTTGCATTGCGTCAGCGAGATAAAATCATAGCTGCAATTAGTGTGTCTATCCCAACTTTCCGCATTGATGAATCCAAAGTGAACCAAGTCATCAAAACACTTTTAGCAAGTCGTGAACGTATTGAGCAAGAATTGAACACACTCGAAGATATTGAGTTTTATACCTAGCCATAACATTAAAAGCTGTTTGATTAGTTAACATATATCACTTTCATTTGTAGATTCATTTATACGAATCTTTTATTATTTACATTATTGTTAGATAAATATTGCAGAAATACGGTTTGGTTAAGGAATATATATCGGAATCCCCCCGAATTAAATAGGGTATTATGCAAACATAAGTTAAATTATATGCCAAAAGGATCATATTCATCTTAAATAGTTAACATTTACGCGTATATTTTTACTTATTTTAATGCTCAAAACTGACTTTATAAAAATTTTTAATAAATTTTAAAAAATATTTAAACCTTATATATCAACGTGATAGATTCAAATTTAACAATTTAATAACCATTTTCACCGCTCTCTCTAGAGAGTTCATGATCCATATCAAATTTATCAATTCACCCCTTTGTTACTATTATTGCGTGCTATAATTAATCAACTTTGTAAGAGAGTGTTGGTATGAAAGCTGACAACCCTTTTAATTTATTGCCACCTGCTGTAATGGCGCAAGTCGCAGATGATGCCTCTTTTTATAAGGCAAATAAACATCCTGCAATTACTTACTTGTCAGCATTCACTGCCGGTATTTTTATCTCTATCGCGTTTGTATTCTATATCACAGCAACAACCGGGGCAGCTGAAGCGCCTTATGGTTTCACTAAACTTATTGGCGGGATTTGTTTCTCCTTAGGTCTGATGTTAGTGGTTGTATGTGGCGCAGATCTTTTCACCTCCACCGTACTCACTATCGTCTCAAAAGCCACAGGAAGAATTACTTGGGGGCAAATGTTCCGTAACTGGTTTAATGTCTATATTGGTAACTTAATTGGTGCGTTATTCTTTGTTGCACTGATTTGGTTTGCAGGACAATACACCGCAGCCAATGGTCAATGGGGGTTAAATGTATTACAAACCACCAGCCATAAATTACACCATACCTTTATTGAAGCGGTTACATTAGGAATTTTAGCAAACTTAATGGTTTGCCTTGCGGTTTGGATGAGTTACTCCGGCCGTAGTTTAACTGATAAACTGGTCGTTCTAGTGTTACCTGTCGCGATGTTCGTAGCGAGCGGTTTTGAGCATAGTATCGCAAACATGTTCATGATCCCGTTAGGCATTATGATTAAAGAGTTCGCCCCCGCTGAATATTGGTCTCAAATAAATATGTCTCCTGACCAATTTTCACACCTAACGGTTGGTAACTTTATTACAGATAACTTAATTCCAGTCACTATCGGAAATATTATTGGCGGTGCGATTTTAGTCGGCCTCATTTATTGGTTTATGCATTTACGTAGTGGCCAAAAACATTAATAGCCACTGACACACACGAAAAGATTTATTAAGATCCCTAAAAGATCCATTGTTAAAAGGTAAAAGTATCATGTCCGAGTTAAATGAAAAATTCGCTTTAGCATGGCAAGGTTTTAACCAAGGTGACTGGCAGAATAACGTCAACGTACGTGACTTCATCCAGAAAAACTACACTCCATATGAAGGTGATGAATCTTTCTTAGCAGGCTCTACTCCAGCAACTGACACGTTGTGGGATAAAGTCATGGAAGGGATCAAAATCGAAAACCGCACTCATGCGCCAGTTGATTTTGACACTGATGTCGCTTCAACCATCACTTCTCATGATGCAGGTTACATTACTAAAGAATTAGAAAAAGTCGTTGGCTTGCAAACTGACGCACCTCTGAAACGTGGTCTTATCCCATTCGGTGGTATCAAAATGGTTGAAGGCTCATGCAAAGCTTACGACCGTACTTTAGATCCAGAAATCAAAAAAATCTTCACTGAATACCGTAAAACTCACAACCAAGGTGTTTTCGACGTTTACACGCCAGACATCTTAAAATGCCGTAAATCAGGTATCTTAACTGGTCTACCTGATGCATATGGTCGTGGTCGTATCATCGGTGACTACCGTCGTGTTGCACTGTACGGTATTGATTTCCTGATGAAAGACAAATTTAACCAATTCACCTCTTTGCAAGAAAGATTAGAAAAAGGTGAAGACCTACAAATGACTATCCAACTGCGCGAAGAAATTGCTGAACAGCACCGTGCATTGGGTCAAATGAAAGAAATGGCTGCAAAATACGGTTACGATATTTCTGCACCAGCAACAAACGCACAAGAAGCAGTACAGTGGACTTACTTCGGTTACTTAGCCGCTGTTAAATCACAAAACGGTGCTGCAATGTCATTTGGTCGTGTTTCTACCTTCTTAGACGTGTATATCCAACGTGACTTAGAAGCAGGTAAAATCACCGAACAACAAGCGCAAGAATTGATTGACCACTTAGTCATGAAACTGCGTATGGTACGTTTCTTACGTACTCCTGAATACGATGAGCTGTTCTCTGGTGACCCAATCTGGGCAACTGAATCATTAGCAGGTATGGGCCTTGATGGCCGTACTCTGGTAACGAAAAGCACATTCCGTTTCCTGAACACACTGTATACCATGGGCCCATCTCCTGAGCCAAACATGACTATCCTGTGGTCAGAAAAACTGCCAATGAATTTCAAAAAATTCGCAGCTAAAGTGTCTATCGATACCTCATCAGTTCAGTATGAAAATGATGACCTGATGCGTCCAGACTTCAATAACGATGACTACGCAATTGCATGTTGCGTCAGCCCAATGATTGTTGGTAAACAAATGCAGTTCTTCGGTGCTCGCGCAAACTTAGCGAAAACCATGCTGTATACCATCAACGGTGGTGTTGATGAAAAACTGAAAATGCAAGTTGGTCCTAAACATGCACCAATCATGGACGAGGTCTTAGATTTCGATACTGTGATGAACCAAATGGACCACTTCATGGATTGGTTAGCAACTCAGTACGTCACTGCACTGAACTGCATCCACTTCATGCACGATAAATACAGCTATGAAGCTTCACTGATGGCGTTACATGACCGTGATGTTTATCGCACCATGGCTTGTGGTATTGCGGGTCTATCTGTTGCTGCTGACTCACTGTCTGCAATCAAATATGCGAAAGTTAAACCAATTCGTGATGAAGACGGTATCGCTATCGACTTCGAAATCGAAGGTGAATATCCACAATTTGGTAACAACGACTCTCGTGTAGATGATATCGCGTGTGACTTAGTTGAACGTTTCATGAAGAAAATTCAGAAACTGCCTACTTACCGTAACGCGGTACCAACTCAGTCAATCCTGACCATCACGTCTAACGTTGTGTATGGTAAAAAAACAGGTAATACACCAGATGGCCGTCGTGCAGGTGCACCATTCGGACCAGGTGCAAACCCAATGCACGGTCGTGACCAAAAAGGTGCGGTAGCTTCACTGACTTCTGTTGCTAAACTGCCATTTGCTTACGCGAAAGATGGTATTTCATATACTTTCTCTATCGTACCGAATGCGTTAGGTAAAGATGATGATGTTCGTAAAACTAACTTAGCAGGTCTGATGGATGGTTACTTCCACCACGAAGCGTCTATTGAAGGCGGCCAGCACCTGAACGTTAACGTTATGAACCGTGAAATGCTGTTAGATGCAATGGAAAACCCAGAGAAGTACCCACAACTGACTATCCGTGTATCTGGTTATGCTGTACGTTTCAACTCACTGACTAAAGAACAACAGCAAGACGTTATTACTCGTACTTTCACCAGTACAATGTAATAATTAGCTCATTAAAATAAAGTAAATTAAAGACCCCGCTTTACGGGGTCTGAGGTTGTTGACAAAGCGGGATAAAAACGTGGTTTTTCCCGCTTTGTGTTATCAGCCGAAAATCAATAAATTGATTTTCCTAGTTTATTTTCAAAACCTATTAAACTTGCCGCCAAACATAATATGTTTGTCAGCAGTCTGAGACCCCGCTTTACGGGGTCTTTTTATCTATACCAGCAACGATATTTTTGCTCTAAAGTTTGCGGTATGAAGGATATTTTGGAGTGCCTGCTATGTCTATCGATGATACTAAAACCAAAACAATAGCGACGACTAATGTGACAGAAACCCCAACCACACTCGGCCGTATTCATTCATTTGAATCATGCGGAACCGTTGATGGTCCTGGGATCCGTTTTATTGTGTTTTTCCAAGGCTGCTTAATGCGCTGCCTGTATTGCCATAACCGCGATACTTGGGATACCCACGGTGGCAACATTGTTACCGTTGAAGAATTAATGAAAGAAGCCGTAACCTATCGCCACTTTATGAATGCGACTGGCGGAGGTGTTACCGCCTCAGGCGGAGAAGCTATCTTACAAGCTGAATTTGTACGTGACTGGTTCCGTGCCTGTAAAAAAGAAAATATTCATACTTGCCTTGATACCAATGGATTCGTGCGCCGCTACGACCCAGTGATTGATGAACTGATGGATGTCACTGACTTAGTGATGTTAGATTTAAAGCAAATCGATGATGAAATTCATCAAAAATTAGTGGGTGTTTCTAACCATCGTACTTTGGAATTTGCTCGTTACCTTGCCAAACGCAACCAGAAAACTTGGGTACGCTATGTTGTCGTGCCGGGTTGGAGTGATGATGACCATTCAGTACATTTACTGGGCGAATTTACCAAAGATATGAGCAATATCGAAAAAATCGAATTACTACCCTACCACGAACTCGGTAAACACAAATGGGAAACCATGGGTGAAGAATACAAACTAGATGGCGTTAGACCACCATCAAAAGAAGTGATGGAGCGAGTTAAAAGTATTCTAGAAAGTTATGGTCACAAAGTAATGTACTAACCAATTTGAGGCTCTTTATAGAGCCTCTGCTTTATCTGCCATTATTCCTATCTAAACAAAGGTAAGTGGCCAATAAGCTGCGTCACTACCTTTTTATTTCCTACCAACCCAATACCAGCTAACTGAATATTTTTATATTCGTGTTCTAATAATTTTTGCTGATACTCATCATAAGTCCGGCACGATTGTGCCAATAAGCTAAAAGGAATAATGTATATTTCATTTACCTTTAATGCAGCCACTTCAATCTCTTTAATATACTGCTCCGGTGATTTTAAAATCGGTAATGGCGCATAAATCACACCGGGGTAATTGATATTATCCGCACTGTTCAAATCTTCCCCTACTATATTGTTAACTTTATTTCCTAAACTCACGCCAATCACACTAGCGGCATTCATTGCCAACCCGTTAGATAAATCCTGATTAACGACGATAGCACAACGATGCTCAGCTGGATTAAATATCATTCCTGTCCCCTATGATTTTATGTGTATTCAATTTCCCAATAATTATGGCATTTAAAGAAAGAAATAGGCTTTCTAACTCAGTCATTACACGCTAAGATTTAGGTAAATTTATCCCATTTAAAGCATTTTTAAGGTAGAGATTTTCATTTATGGCAATAGATAAGACAGAAATAAAAATACTAAAGTTACTACAAGATGATGCTCGAATAACTAACCAAGTGCTTGCCGAAAAAGTAGGCATGTCAGCCTCTCCCTGTTGGCGAAGGGTTAAAAAATTAGAAGAAGAAAATATTATTCAAGGATATCGCGCCATTCTCAATCGTAAAAAGATTGGCTTAGGTGTGATGGTTTTTGTTCGCGTCATTATTGATAGTGATAGCGAGGCTGAAGCACAAAAATTTGAACAAGAAGTGACTGAGCTAGAAAATGTCGTCGCTTGCTACAGTATTGGTGGTGATACTGACTTTTTATTACAGGTTGTATCCCATGATTTAGACTCCTATGCCGACTTTGCTATGACGGTTATTCGCCGGTTACCGGGAATCAAAGAAATGCAAAGTATGTTTGTACTTAAAGAAATTAAGCCGTTGGATGCTTACCCAATATCACTTATTTAGCTTTTAAATTAAATAAAATCTTACTTAATTATTATGAATCGTGATTATTTAATTGACGATTTAACCTTGTTGATAGAACCAAAAAATAGCTTTTTTCACTAAATATACTAAATATTCGTATTTTATTCAGTACATTAAGGAATAGATAACCTTCTTATTTCGATAGAAAATATTTTATACAAGAAAATTTTAATCAAAAATACCTTACCAGAATAGTCTGCTTTATAATAAGCTAACTTATCTGCATACTACTGCCGATAAGTTACAAGAATGAGTATAAGCTCAAAAAACTTATTAATAATAATATATCGCTAATTCACTACGACTAACAGGTTCCTTTTTTATCATGAATAATGAAAACTTCAGTGCAGATAACAATCCTGCACCTACAATTAACGCACAAACTCAAGCCGATACATTCGTTTTTCACGCAGAACCTCGCGCAGTAGATGCAGGTGAAGGTGTTAACTGGATCAGCCAATCATGGTCTCTCGTTAAAGAAAAACTGGGAATGTGGATCCTAATTAACATCGTTCTGTTTGCGGTGATCTTTATCATTTCAATGATCCCATTCTTGAACTTACTGATTACTTTTATTACACCTATTTTTATCGGTGGTATTATTGCTATCAGTGAAAATCAACGTAAAACAGGCCAAGCAGAAATCGGCTTATTATTTGCAGGCTTCCAAAATAAATTTGGTACCCTATTTGCCGTTGGAGCCATCAACTTTGCTGCTAACTTAGTAGGAATGATCATCGCATTTATTATCGGTGGTTCTGCAATGTTCGGTTTACTGATGGAAAGCAACCAATACGGTTCGCCATCTGACGCGGCTATCCTTGCGTCTTCAGGTACATTCTTCTTTGCAATCATCATAATGGCCATTGCAGCATTAGTGGGTACAGCCTTAACTTGGTTTGCTCCTGCATTAGTGATGAACCATGATTTCACTGTTGGCGCTGCAATCTCAGCAAGCTTACAAGCTGTTAAGAAAAACCTCCTACCAGGTATCCTGTTCTTTATCGTTTTATCAATCTTAATGATAATTTCAGTTATCCCATTAGGTTTAGGTTTATTAGTTTCTATGCCAATTATGTATGTTTGCTATTACAGCAGCTATCGCAGCCTGTTTTTCTCACAAGTAAAATAAACCAAAATCTAATGATTTGACGACTTTGTTAAATCATTAAATTAAATCTAAAAAAAGGAAAGCAATTGCTTTCCTTTTTGCTATTCCGAAAAAATTCACATATATTCCTTTAAGTGATAATTTCCCTCTTCTTTTCATAATTTGGAGTTGTTTTCCATGTATTTCGATACCACTGATTTAAAACTGTGTGTTAATGTCGCCAATGCAGGAAGCATCACCCAAGGAGCGAAACTAACTTATCTTACACTGCAATCTGCAAGTGAACGAATACGTGGGTTAGAAAATGAATTAAACATCGATATATTTATTCGTTCAGTGAAAGGGGTTTCATTATCGAATGCAGGTCATGCATTTATTGAGCATGCGAAAACAATTTTGCAGCAAATTGAATTAATGCAAGATGAACTGCGAAAATATAGTCGACACCTGCGTGGGCATATTAATATTCTTTGTAATACTTCAGCTCAAATGGAATTTTTACCCGCCCGTGTTAGCGCTTATTTACGACAACAACCCACTATGTCTGTATCTGTGAAAGAAATGCCAAGTGCTAATATCGTCACTGCCATCAAAAATAAAATTGCAGATATTGGTATTATCGCAGATTCTACTGACCTCACTGGTCTGGATATTCGTCCATTCAGCTCAGATGAATTAGTCGTTTTTGCCCATAAAGATAGCCTTTGGGTAAGCCAAAAAAGCGTTCTATTTTCTGATATTATTGATGCTGAATTTATTGGTTTAATGGAAGATAACCCATTACAAAAGCATATTGATAATAACGCCAAACAGCAAGGCAAGCGGCTCAACTACCGGGTACGCATGCCAACACTAGATGCGGTAATGCAAGGGGTTAACGATGGAATTGGCATTGCTATTATTCCCAAACAAGCGGCACAGCGTAGTCAATTTTCGACTAGTAAAATACTGCAATTGACCGAAGATTGGGCATACCGAAAATTAGTTATCTGCGCACGAGATTTCAGCCAATTACCTGATTATACCAACGAGTTTATTCATTTTTTAATTAACTGGTCATCTGAAAGCTAATTTTGCCGTCATGTAAATCCCTAATCCGATTAACCCAATAAAAAAGCAACGACGGAATAATTTCTCGCTAATAATCTTGCGTAAATATTGACCAAGGTACATTCCACCAATAGCAGGTATTAAGGCAAAGGCAGATAAACTCCAATTAATATCATATTGTTGATGGTCAATGGATAACTTGATGGCTAATGCAACTGTTGATGCGGTAAATGCTAACCCTAGAGCCTGAATAAGCTCATCTTTATTTAATTTTAAGGTTTGCAAATAAGGAACTGCTGGAATAACAAATACTCCTGTAGCTGCTGTAATTACACCTGTAATATAACCCACTGTTGGCGAAAGCCATGTTTCATGTTTCTCGAAAGATGGCGTTTTTTTAGCAATTAAGCCCCAAATTCCATAGATAATAAGCACGATACCCAGTGCAGGTAGTGTCCAACGAGATGCCGAGGTTAAAGAAGGTAAAAAACTGAATAATGTGCCAAGCATGACCCCAATAATAAAACCACTGAGCCGTTTGATTAGTGCCATAAATTGTGGGCCAATCAATAATTGCCATATATTAGTAATTAATGACGGAATAATTAATAAGCTCGCAGCTGCAGCAGGCTCCATTGATGTGCTTAATAACCCCATCGCGATTGTTGGTAGGCCTAGCCCGATCACCCCTTTTACAATACCTGCTAATAAGAAAACACCAATAATTACACCCATCAATATCACCCCGATAAATTTACTTTACCATAGATTAATGTCATGCATTGAATGCTGCTATTTGGAAAATATTGAGGGGGGATCAGGTTTAACCTGAGGATGCTTTTTCCAGAACACTTTAAATTTACACAAAAAAACGCGACTGTCGTCAGTCGCGCTTTATGTTTGAAAGAGTAACGGAAATTAACCGATGAACTCTAGCCCTTTCATATATGGGCGCAATACTTCTGGAACTTCAATACGGCCATCAGCTAATTGGTAGTTTTCTAAAATCGCCACCAATGTACGACCAACAGCTAAACCAGAACCATTCAGGGTATGAACAAGTTGTGTTTTCTTATCACTCTTACCGCGGAAACGCGCTTGCATACGGCGCGCTTGGAAGTCCCACATGTTTGAACAAGATGAAATTTCACGATAAGTATTTTGCGCTGGTAACCACACTTCTAAGTCATAGGTTTTACGTGAACCAAAACCAATATCACCGGTGCACAAAATCACTTTACGATAAGGCAAGTTCAGTAATTGTAATACTTTTTCTGCATGACCAGTCAGCTCTTCCAATGCATCCATAGATTTTTCTGGATGAACGATTTGTACTAACTCAACTTTGTCGAACTGATGCATACGGATCAAACCGCGTGTATCACGGCCATAAGACCCTGCTTCAGAACGGAAACAAGGCGTATGTGCCGTCATTTTCAGAGGAAGTGAGTCTTCATCTAAAATTTCATCACGAACCAAGTTAGTCACTGGAACTTCTGCGGTTGGGATCAACGCATAAGTACTGCTGTCTGCTTCTTCTTCCAGTGGTTTAGTATGGAACAAATCTTCACCAAACTTTGGTAATTGGCCAGTTCCGTACAGTGTGTCATGGTTGACTAAATATGGAACATACAACTCTTGGTAACCATGTTGTTCAGTATGTAAGTCAAGCATAAATTGAGCCAAGGCACGATGCATGCGAGCAATTTGCCCTTTCATGACAACAAAACGTGCTCCTGTCAGTTTTACCGCAGCAGGGAAGTCTAAGCCACCAGATAACTCACCAAGGCTAACATGGTCTTTAACTTCGAAGTCATACTGGCGAGGTTCACCCCAACGAGCAACTTCAACGTTGTCAGAATCATCTTTACCATCAGGTACTTGGTCATCAGGAATGTTCGGGATACTCAAGGCAATATCACGGATTTCTTGTTGCAGCTTATCTAGCTCTGCTTTTGCAGAATCCAATTTTTCGCCTAATTGGTTAACTTCCAGACGTAATGGTTCGATATCTTCACCACGTGCCTTCGCCGCACCAATAGTTTTCGATCGCGAATTACGGTCTGCTTGCAGGGTTTCAGTTTCAACTTGTAAAACTTTGCGGCGTTCTTCTAATTCACGCAGCTTTTCCACATCAAGGGTAAAACCCCTGCGAGCCAGTTTTTCAGCAACCGCGTCTAGCTCCGTACGCAGTAAATTGGGATCGAGCATGCTTATCCTGTGATTATTGTTAGTAATTAATGATACTTTTTGAGGTGCATTCCAGCACAACAAATAAAGTAAAGTATTTCGCTATATAACCTTACCGCATTGCCTAGTTTAGCGATAGCGTTTTGTAATGCTAATTTGATCCTGTTGGGCTAACCAGTCTAATTTTTCAGCAAACTTGCCTTCTTGGCCCCGTTTAGTAGGGTAGTAATAACGTGTTGTTTGCATAGGTTCAGGAAAATAATTTTCTCCCGCAGCATATGCGTTAGGTTCATCATGCGCATAACGATATTCTTTCCCTGCCCCCATTTCTTTTAATAGTTTAGTTGGGGCATTTCGAAGATGTTCTGGCACATCGTAGTCCGGTTGCATTTGTGCATCTTTAATCGCTGCTTTATAGGCGGTATAAACCGCGTTACTTTTCGGCGCACAAGCTAAATAAACAATCGCTTGGGCAATTGCACGCTCGCCTTCGGCTGGCCCCACTCGCGTGAAGCAATCCCAAGCTGAAATGGCGACTTGCATCGCACGAGGATCCGCATTACCCACATCTTCTGATGCAATTGCAAGTAGCCGACGGGCAACATACAGAGGGTCACCACCCGCAGTAATAATCCTTGCAAACCAATACAGTGCAGCATCTGGTGCTGAGCCTCTAATCGACTTATGCAGAGCAGAGATTAAGTCGTAATAACGGTCGCCTTTATTATCAAACCGTGCAGTACGTTCACCGCTAACTTCTTTTAACAGATCAGCGGTTAAAATACGCTGCCCTTGGCTATCAGCCTCTGCCATATCTGCCATCATTTCCAGCAGATTTAATGAACGCCTAGCATCCCCATTAACCAACTGAGCGACCATTTTGCGCGTGTTATCAGGCAGAACAATATTTTGCCCACCAAGGCCACGAGATGAATCTGCCAGTGCTTGTAACAAGACCTGTTCAATATCATTTTCTTCAAGGGATTTAAGCAAATACACCCTAGCACGTGATAACAATGCGGAATTTAATTCAAATGATGGGTTTTCAGTTGTTGCACCAATAAATGTAATCGTGCCATCTTCTATATGAGGTAAAAATGCATCTTGCTGGCTTTTATTAAAACGATGAACCTCATCGACAAATAAAATGGTTCTCCGCCCCGCGCTGCGATTTTGCCGGGCTTTTTCGATGGATTCTCGAATTTCCTTAATACCAGAAGTAACTGCTGAAATACGTTCAATATCGGCTTGTGCATAATTACCAATAATTTCGGCAAGGGTTGTTTTACCTGTTCCAGGGGGCCCCCATAAAATCATGGAGTGCAGATGACCCGCTTTAATCGCACGTGGCAACGGTTTCCCCTCAGCCAATAAATGCTTTTGGCCAATATACTGTTCAAGGGTTTCAGGCCGCATTCTTGCTGCTAAAGGTTGAAATTCATTCTGCGAAAAATCAAGAGACAGGTTACCCACTATATCCTCTTTTTTACTTCTTAAAATATCTTATATATTAACCAGCAAATATGAATACTGCTGGCTAATATTTTCTCTAATCAAGCTTATTTAGCATTTGAACGCTGGTCATCTAAAGTGACGCCTTTTGGTACTGTAAACTTGAATTTACTCGCATCAACGCGACCATTTTTTTGCTCTTTTAATTGATAAGCACTGGTTTGGCCATCTTGTTCAACCGCTGAAAACTGCTCAATCGTCCCTTCGGGAGAAACCGTAATGGAGAAACGTTTTAAAGTCCCATTAGTTTGTTTTGGTTTTAAATCAAACGTATTTCCCTGCTGAATGATTGAGTACTGTTTCCAATCTTTCGGGTCGTTACGTGTAATTAGTAGAAATGGCGTATCCTGCGTAGCATCTGCTAAATTAGTCACCGTCACTTGTTCTACGAACGGGTTATAAAACCACAAATCTTTACCATCTGACACCAATACGCTTTCATCAGGTGATGTCATGTTCCAATTAAATAAATTTGGGCGCTCAAGCCATAAATCCCCAACACCTTCTTGAACCAAATCCCCTTCAGGACTCGTCACCTTTTGCGAGAAGCTAGCTTGGAAGCTATTGACCTTATTCAAACGTTCTTGAAGGTCTTGGCTTGCGTCCGCCAATACTTGGCCAATATGTAAACTCAGGGCTAACGCACCCAATAACATCATTTTTTTCATCGATGAGAGACCTTAAAATTATTACCATAAGAGGTGTTACGTCTTTATACACCCCTTAAATTAAACCAGCAATTAGCACACTAAATTATTAATGCCCCATTGACGGAGGAGCAAGAACTTCACGGTTACCATTGTGCCCTTGCTCACTGACAATACCTTGGAGCTCCATTTGCTCAACAATCCTTGCAGCACGGTTATAACCTATCCTAAATTGGCGTTGAACCCCAGAAATGGAAACTCGTTGTTTCTTAACAACAAACTCTACAGCTTGGTCAAACAGCGGATCGAGCTCTTCGCCACCACTATCATAACCGCCACCTTCGCTATCATCACTACAGGTTGTAATGCTATCAATATATTGTGGTTTACCGCGAGCTTTCCAATCATTCACAACGGCATGAACTTCTTGGTCACGGACAAAGGCGCCGTGCACCCGCACTGGAATTGAAGAGTTTGGTGGTAAATACAGCATATCCCCCATGCCTAGTAAAGATTCCGCGCCGCCTTGGTCAAGGATCGTGCGCGAGTCAATTTTACTGGATACCGTAAATGCAATCCGCGTTGGAATATTTGCTTTGATTAGTCCAGTAATGATATCAACCGATGGCCGTTGAGTTGCCAATACTAAATGAATGCCCGCGGCACGTGCTTTTTGTGCCAACCGTGCAATTAACTCTTCCACTTTTTTACCTGCTGTCATCATTAAATCGGCAAATTCATCAACCATGACAACAATGTAAGGTTCTTTTTTCAGCATTGGGTGTTCTACATCCATGCTATCACCGGGTTTCCAATGTGGATCAGGAATTGGCCGCCCCATTTCTTCTGCTGCTTTAATGCGGTCGTTATAACCCGCTAGGTTACGTACCCCTAATGCAGACATGAGTTTATAACGGCGTTCCATTTCATTCACGCACCAGCGCAAGGCATTCGCCGCATCTTTCATGTCAGTAACCACTTCAGTCAATAGATGCGGAATACCTTCATAAATGGATAACTCCAGCATTTTCGGGTCAATCATGATAAAGCGAACATCTTCGGGTTTGGCTTTATACAAGATACTGAGGATCATTGCATTCACCCCAACCGACTTACCAGAGCCGGTTGTCCCCGCAACGAGTAAATGAGGCATTTTCGCTAAATCCGCAACAACAGGGTCACCTTCAATATCTTTACCCAATACAATAGTCAGAGGAGATAGGTTTTTGCGGAAATCATCGCAGTCTAAGACTTCACTTAGGTAAACGGTTTGCCGTTTCTCATTAGGGAGTTCGAGGCCTACATAAGGTTTACCCGGTATCACTTCTACAACACGTACGGCTACGGTTGATAACGAACGAGCAAGGTCACGTGACAATGTGGATATCCGTGCAGCTTTTACTCCCGGTGCGAGGTCAAGTTCAAACCGAGTAATGACAGGGCCTGGAGAAAAACCAACCACTTCAGCTTTAACGCGGTAATCATTAAGCCTTGCTTCAATCAACCTTGCTGTTTGTTCTAGTTTGAACATATCCACTGGCTCTTCTTGTGCTGGCGGACTTGCCAGCAAATCAAGAGACGGCATTGGCGTTGTTGGTTTTGGTAATGGTTGGTCATTACGCACTAAGAACGGGTGGAATAAGCTATCTTGCTGTGGCTGCTGTGGCAGCTGTGGCTGCCCAAAAGTTTGTGTTACTGATGGTGAGCTAGCAAGCCCTTCAGCGATATTATTTTGTGGGGTACCTGCTGTAACAGAAGTCGCGCTAAATGACGGCATAAATAATGGGTCAGCTGGCTCGTTGTCAACCAAATCATCAACAGGGGTAAAACTATCCAGCACAGAGAACTCTTTTCTTAAATCAATTTTGGGCTCAAAGTCTTCTTGCTCTTGTGTAAACTGAGGTTGATAGCCATTATCCACGACTGGCACGGCCTCATCAGGCTCTGGAATTGTATGCGTATTATTGGATTGTTGTGAAGCTGACGCCCAACGGTGTTCAATTTCGGGCTGCGTAAATGCGCTGACTCTATTTTCAGTCATTGGCTCATTTTGTAATTGCTCATCATGCGAGTGCAGGCTATTAAGCGATACATCATAATCAGTTTCATCAACTTCACCATAACGTTCACGTTGCTGTTCTAAGAACTGCGCTCGTAATAATTCGTCTTGTTGTGCCTCATCATCAGTTTCAGGTTGGTCAGACTCACTCGTAGACCACTGCTGATATATTTGTTCACGTTTAGAAGCCTCTTCTTCGCGCCGCTGTAGTTCCGCATCACGTAACGATGGAATGCGAATACCATATAACTCACGACGAGTCGGTAAACGAACAGGATTTGGCCGTGGAAGCTCCGGCTCCATATTTTGTTTAACCTGAGCATGGCGCTCCAGTGCAGCGACTGAAATACCCGCAGCCGCTAATGCAGCTGGATTAGAGACCCTTTCAGTAACTGATGATGGAATAAAACTTTCTGTTGTACTTGAAGAGTCAAGTGGGAGCACTGATGTTGCTTGAGCTTCAAACGCAGCTTGATTAACAGGTGTTTCTTGTTTATCCGAATATTCTTGATAAGCGGTATTGTCTTGTTTTTGTTGTTCTATTTGTTGATTATGCTGAACACTAAATATCGGTTCTTCTGGTGCAACATACGGTGACGCTTGAACTAACGGCTCATTAACGGTATCTGATGTTGAATCAAAACTTGCACCGAGCTTAGGCTGGTAATCTTCTGGTACTTCAAAATGATATGTGCTCGGCTCATCCACTGCAGAGAAAGCAGGTACCGAATCTTGCTCTGATGTGTTTTGATTCACTGAAGGAATTGGGTTTTCTGTAGTAACAACCGCTTCACCCGTATTTTTTTCCGTTGTTGGAGCGACTTCAGTGACTAATTCAGCCACAGTGGGTGCGGAAAACAAAACATCATCCGCATCAATATTTTCTAGGCTGTCATTGGCTCTGTGCTCAGCTTCTTGCGCACGCTGTAAAGCTCCTTCAGTTTCTTCAACGTCGTAATCATAGTTATCTAAATCGTCTCCCCTCGCTCGATTTGTTAGCAAAGTAATAGGGAGAAGTACCGCTGCACCAATTTTTTCTGCGATTGTAAGCCATGACCATCCCGTAAACAGCGTAAAGCTTATCGCCCATAAAAACAGCAATGCTAACGTAGCACCTAATGAATTGAACCACGGCATAATTGCATTACTAAATACACTGCCAATCACACCACCAGAGGCGAAATTAGGTAAGTCGTCAAAATTGAGAGCCGCAAGTCCACAAGAAGATAAAATAAGTGCTAAACCACCTATTAATCTTAACGATAAAGAGAAAAAATCAATATATCGGCGCTGACTTTCATATTGGAAAATCGCCCAGCAACCTAGGAGTAATAGTGCAGGAATGGCAAATGCAAGAATACCAAAAGCAGAGAAGAGAATATCGGCACTCCATGAACCTACACTCCCCCCTAAATTCTTCACTGGGGCATTCCAAGTGGTCTGTGACCAGCTTGGATCTGAAGGGCTGAAGCTCAATAAAGCCACCATTAAGAAGAGTGCGCTCAAGCATATTGCGAGCAAAATAACCTCTAATAGCCGTCTTCCGCTACTTAGTTTTTTAAATTTGATATGTTTATCTTCTGTATATTCTTGGCTCATTATTATTTCTTTGCTAACTGATGTTCTTGACTAACCTAGGTTTATTCTACCATTAAACGCCTGACTCTGCCTGTTTTACAGCGACTAAGAGATATCAAGGCTTCACAAAAGCACTAAGGTGCAGTATTCCATCTAATGTATGATGATTCAATTTCTATTTCTCGTCAAAAATCCTAAATATTTATAGCTTTAGAATCAATAAATTGGAAATAAAACTTATCAGTTGCTAAGTAATTTACGTAAAACAAGGTAGAAAGGCATGGATAGCAGCCAGTTGAAGCTGTGAAACAGCAAAATATTACGTTTTTATAAAGCAACAAATGAGGTGAGAAAAACGGAACAACGCTGAGTAAACTCAGCGTTGAAACTGCAGTGCGGCAACAAAGCTGAAATGCTGTGCTGAAGCGAGGTTAAAAAGCACTAATTAGCGAGTTTTGATCACTAAGCGGTTGCTTTGTTTAACTTCTTCCATAACTACATAGGTGCGAGTGTCGTTTACGCCTGGTAAACGTAACAGAGTTTCACCTAACAGTTTACGATATGCGGACATATCTGGCACACGCGTTTTCAACAGGTAGTCAAAGTCACCAGAAACCAAGTGGCATTCCTGAATTTCTTCCAGTTTTTGAACTGCTGTATTGAATTGCTCAAATACATCCGCAGCACCACGGTTAAGTGTGATTTCAACAAACACGAGCAAAGATGCATCTAAGTAGTGTGGATTTAATAACGCAGTATAGCCAGAGATAAATCCTTGTCTCTCAAGGCGACGTACACGCTCTAAACAAGGTGTTGGAGATAAACCAACTCGTTTAGATAACTCTACGTTAGAAATTCGCCCGTCTTTTTGTAGTTCGTTTAATATATTCCTGTCGATACGGTCAAGGTCTTTGCCAGGACGCTTTTTATTGTCAATCATCTCTTTATCTCTCTTTCTCTAATTGTTATTTTCTACATCTAAAAATAAGCACCTTAGCCACCACCTTTTTTATTTAGGAATTCGTGTTCAGGAGCAAATTTTATTCATAATGCTGAAGTTAGTGTGAATGTAATTATCATCCACAATGTTTACTTGTATTTTAAATTTGTAAGTAGTGTAAAGTTAATTTTCCAGCAAGAACAAAAATGCGCCATTTCCATTGATCAGCTAGATAATTAACTCTTACACTGATGTTTTCGCAAATGCGCAGCCGATTGTCAAAGCAAATGAATAAAAATCAGTACAAGATTTCGCTTTTTTTTCCAGTAAAACGTTTCGCAGCCTTAATTCAAGATAATTCCTAAAAATTGTGATGCGTGACACAAGCAACTTTTTGTCATATTTTTTTACATTTTGTCGGTATTACCTATTGATGAAATAAGCCAAATGAAACTAAGTCGCACTTAAACCACTTTTGTTAACCTCTTATTTCTCCTACAATCTGATAAATGCTTTTTAGATTAAAGAGGAATTCATGAGCACAACAACACATCGCAAGTTAATCATTCTTGGTTCTGGCCCTGCGGGCTATACTGCGGCTGTCTATGCTGCACGTGCAAACTTAAACCCAGCATTGATTACTGGGGTGGAAAAAGGCGGTCAATTGACCACCACAACTGAAGTTGAAAACTGGCCTGGTGACCCAGAAGGTTTAACCGGTCCAGGGCTTATGGAACGCATGCATGAGCACGCATCAAAATTTGACACCGAAATCATATCTGACCATATCCAAAAAGTGGACTTAAAACAACGTCCTTTCCGTTTAATTGGCGATGAAAATGAATATACCTGTGATGCATTAATTATTGCAACAGGGGCTTCCGCTCGTTATATCGGCCTACCTTCAGAAGAAGCGTTCAAAGGCCGTGGCGTTTCAGCTTGTGCAACTTGTGACGGTTTCTTCTATCGTAACCAAAAAGTCGCTGTTGTTGGTGGCGGAAACACTGCGGTAGAAGAAGCATTGTACCTTTCTAATATTGCTTCAGAAGTTCATTTAATTCATCGTCGTGATAGTTTCCGTGCAGAAAAAATCCTGATTAATCGTTTAATGGATAAAGTTGAGAACGGTAATATTATTCTGCATACCGACCGCACATTAAATGAAGTATTAGGTGATGATATGGGCGTGACGGGTGTGCGCTTAGAATGTACTAAAACACACGCAACAGAAGATATCCCTGTTATGGGGGCATTTATTGCCATCGGCCACAGCCCAAATACAGCTATTTTTGAAGGCCAATTAGATTTAGACAACGGTTATATTAAAGTGCAATCTGGCACCCAAGGCAATGCAACTCAAACTTCTGTTGAAGGTGTGTTCGCGGCTGGTGATGTCATGGACCATATATACCGCCAAGCAATTACCTCTGCGGGCACAGGTTGTATGGCAGCCTTAGATGCAGAACGTTATCTTGATGGCTTAGCATCAAAATAATCAATAAGTGATTGTCATTTAGATAGGCTTCGATTTTTCCTCAATTGAAGCCTTTTTTATTAGCTATACACCCCATCCTAACTATTGGTTTTGCATATATTTTTAAGACCAAGTTTATATTGTACTTTTTTAATACTGCCTATACTGTTTTTACATAACATTAATTAATATAAGGTGTAGGTATGGGGCAACAATTAGAACGTGATGCCATTCGCGGTTATTCTTATTTTATTATCGTCATATTTGCCGTGATTCAAGGCATCGTCATCACAGCCACTACCGATTACTCTACCCGCCTAGAAAGCCAACTAAGCGCCACCACCCTATATCTGCCTATTTTGCTCGCCATTTTTGTTCCTTCAGCAATAAGTTACCTAATTACCAATGCAAAATCCGCTATTTTTTATCTCAACATTGCGGTCATTATTGGGTTAATTTTCTGGCTCAATTACTGGCATGCTCAAGACTTTCTAAATCCTGCAGATGCAGACCCATTCTTCGCCTTTATCACCCTAACCGTCCTGCTCTTTTTTATACTTCCTTGGATGCAATCGTGGCAAACCACAAGAACATGGAAGATTGATTACGGTTGCTTAATGGGGCTATATATTAAAAATACCTTTCTGGGTATTCTCGCTTCTATAATCGGTGGGTTGCTAACATTAATCGTAAAAATAGCCAGTTTTTTATTTGGCATTGTTAACCTGACTTTTTTGAGTGAAGCTCTTGATAACGACGTTATCTATTGGGTGAGCTTTGCCCTTGGGTTCAACGTGAGTTTAGCTTTTTTACGCACAGCACTGAATGTACAACTCAGTAATTTTGTTAGCTTTATTGCGCGTTTTTTTTTACCGCTCTTGAATATTGTTGCTGTTATTTTCTTAGGCGGTTTCGTTGTTTCCTACTTTTCAGGTTTGACCTCTGCAGGCTTAGGCTCCGCAGTGATGCTATGGTTTTTAATTTTAAACCTTATTTTTATCAATTTCGTGTATGGCGATGGCACAACTCAATATCAATTCCGTGCGGGCCTCAACGGTTTTGTCTTAATTAGCATTATTTTACTTAATGCATTTTCAGTGCTTTCTCTCTATGGCATTTTGGTACGAGTTAACCAGTATAGTTGGAGTGTTGAGCGCCTATACGCCTTTACTATTGCCCTATTCCTATTTGTATTGGTTTTTGCTTATAGCATCGCAATTATCTATAAAAAATCAGCTTGGATGTCCTATTTAGGCCCTATCAATAAAGCGGGAATTCTGGCTCTAATTGCCATTATATTGGTCATTAACAGCCCTATTGCTGATTTTAAACGCATCACACTGAACAGTATTCTTGCGGGGATTGAAAATGGCAAAATCAAAGTCAATAGCTCGCTTGCTTATGACTTAAAACAATTAGGTGAGAAAGGGCAACAAGCTTTTGAAAAACTCAATAATAACCCTGAATATCAAAAACTATTCCAAACCAGCCCTTATGAAGAAGAACAGCGCAGATCGCTAAAATCAGTATTAATTCAAGCTCAAAATAGCCCTGCAATACCGGAGAGTTGGTTCGACCTCGGGGAAAACCTTAGCAGTGCTTGGTATTGTACCTCACAATACGACCCATACCCGTGTGTGGGCTTTATGGCCGATGTTAACCAAAACAATCAAGATGATGTGGTTATGTGCTATTCCTATCCAAGTAGTTCTAGTATTGATTGCAATATATGGCAACAAACGGAACAAACCTGGGAGTTAATGGATACGCAAACTCGCTCATTTAATACCATGAAAGAAAAAGATCAGGCTTGGGATAATTTATTAAAAGGAAACTATAGATTAAAACCCAAAGAATGGTTAATGATAGACCCCACATTCTAATTGTAGTGAAAAATGCCGATGGCTTAACATTTCTTTGTTAAGCCACCTTTTTATTACGTAGAAATACAGTAATATCCCAATATCATTACATCTAAAAATTTACTGAAATATTAAATTTACCTTTATAAAACAATTTAATAACAAAGCACAACTCACTTTAAATAACCCACTTTTATTAGGTAACATATCGTGGTGAAGCTGTTATGATGTACTCTAATACTCGAATTTGTGGGTAAGATCAAAAACGCAGATTTTCTTATAATCACCAATTGCGTTACCAGATCAAAAGTTATCGTTCCCATGCGGTTTAAAACAGGTCAACTGCAATATCACGCATGGTAAAAACAACGTTAGGGTGATATTTCCTAACTATACTCAATGACATTAAAACTACACCTGCTAACTAAATCATTATGGATAAATCAAGACAGACTGAATTGGTACGTTGGTTAAAACAACACAGTGCCCCTGCCAAGCGCTGGTTGCGGATCTCTATGTTACTAGGCATTTTGAGCGGATTAATGATTATTGCTCAAGCTTGGTTCTTAGCTGTTATCTTACAAGCATTGATTATGGATAACGTTCCTCGAGAACAGTTATTAACCCCTTTTGTTCTTCTGATTTGCGTTTTTATCTTACGCGCAATTGTCACTTATGTACGAGAACGCGTTGGCTTTCGTTGTGGCCAAGTGGTGCGCCAAGAAATACGTAACATGGTACTCGATAAACTTCAAGAACTCGGCCCTGTCTGGGTTAAAGGTAAGCCAGCGGGTAGCTGGGCTACAATTATTCTTGAACAAATTGAAGATATGCAAGACTACTATTCGCGCTATCTTCCCCAAATGTATTTAGCTGGGATCATCCCCATTATGATCCTGATTGCTATTTTCCCCTTTAACTGGGCTGCAGCACTCATTTTATTCGTCACTGCCCCGCTGATTCCTATCTTTATGGCATTAGTCGGATTAGGCGCTGCGGATGCTAACCGTCGTAACTTTATTGCCTTAGGTCGTTTAAGCGGGAGTTTTCTCGATAGACTACGAGGCCTTGATACCTTACGGTTATTTTTTCGTGAAAAAGCAGAGATTAAGCAAATTCGTGAATCAACAGAAGATTTTCGTTCCAGAACGATGGAAGTATTGAGGATGGCATTTCTGTCTTCTGGCGTACTTGAATTTTTTGCATCGATTTCTATTGCTGTTGTTGCTGTCTATTTTGGTTTTTCCTACCTGGGTGAAATGAACTTCGGTAGCTATGGTTTACCTGTCACGCTATTTGCGGGTTTTCTTGCCCTAATACTTTCACCAGAGTTTTTCCAACCATTACGTGACCTTGGCACCTACTACCACGCCAAAGCGCAAGCTGTTGGTGCCGCTGAAACACTCGAAACGCTATTAAACAGTGATGGCGAACAAAAAGCTCAACAAGGAACCCAAACACTGAGTGATGAGGCTATCTATATTCAGGCTAAACAATTAGAAATTTTATCCCATGATGGAGTGCGCCTTGCTGGGCCATTAGATTTCAATATTGAGCCACAACAACGTATTGCAATTGTTGGTCAAAGTGGTGCGGGAAAAAGCTCATTACTGAATTTATTGTTAGGCTTTTTGCCTTATCGCGGTTCCATCACCATAAATGGTGTTGAACTTCGTGAATTATGCCCTGATAAATGGCGTGAATTACTCGGTTGGGTTGGGCAAAACCCTCACCTTCCAGAGCAAACACTGGTTGAAAACATCTGTTTAGGCAAGCCAAATGCTACAGAAGCGGAAATTCAACAGGCGATTGATAATGCATATGTTTCCGAATTCTTAGCCCATTTGCCTGATGGCCTAAATACCAAGCTGGGTGACTATGCCGCTCGCCTTTCGGTCGGGCAAGCTCAGCGAGTTGCCGTTGCACGAACCCTGTTGAAACCCTCTCGTATGCTCCTTCTAGATGAGCCTGCTGCGAGCTTAGACTCCCACAGCGAACAACGTGTTATGCAAACACTTAACCAGCTATCAAGTCAGCAAACGACCCTTTTAGTCACCCATTTACTGGAAGAAACCCTTGATTATGACCAAATTTGGGTAATGGCTAACGGGCAAATCATTCAACAAGGTAATTACACACAGTTAAGCCAGTCAGAAGGCGCTTTTGCCCAGTTACTTGCCCATCGCAGTGAGGAGCTTTGATAATGAAAATTTTATTACCTTTCTTAGCCCTTTACCGCCGCCATTGGTTTTTAATTACATTAGGCATTATCTTGGCGATTGTGACCTTACTGGCAAGTATTGGCTTACTTACCCTTTCTGGTTGGTTTTTAGCCGGAACCGCCATTGCTGGTTTTCCGGGTCTTTACTATTTTAATTACATGTTACCCGCTGCGGGTGTCCGTGGTGCCGCTATTTTTCGTACCGCTGGCCGCTATGGAGAACGCCTAGTTAGCCACGATGCTACTTTTAAAGTACTTGCTCATTTACGGGTTTTTGCTTTTAGTAAAGTATTGCCCCTTTCGCCGGGTGGTATCAGTCGTTTTCGTCAAGGGGAGTTACTCAATCGTCTGGTCGCTGACGTAGAGACCCTAGATCACCTCTATTTGCGTGTTTTATCGCCGATCATTACTGCATTTTTTGTTACCTTTGTCCTTATTTTTGGTTTAAGTTATCTCGACCCTCGTCTTGCTTGGACACTGGGTGGCATCATGCTGTTCTTGCTATTTACAATGCCATTTATATTTTATCGTGCAGGAAAACCCATTGGCCGTGAGCTAACCGAATTACGTGGAAGTTATCGCACTATTTTAACCTCCGCACTGCAAGGACAAGCTGAGTTAACATTATTTGGCGCCACTGAACGCTTTCGCCAAAACTTGCTTAATATCGAAAATAAGTGGCAAGTGCGTCAACAACAGCAAGCGGCACTCACTGGGTTATCTCAAGCCATTATTTTATTTGCTTCTGGTGTTACAGCAACACTGCTTCTTTGGATGGCTGCCGACCATGTAGGGGGCGATACAAAACCGGGAGCACTGATTGCTTTATTTGTATTCTGTGCGCTAGCGGCTTTCGAAGCATTAGGCCCTGTTGCTGTTGCCTTCCAACATATGGGTCAAGTGATTGCATCTGCTACTCGCGTTTCCCAATTAATGACCGCAAAACCAGAGGTAACTTTCCCAAGTGAAAGCCCTTCAATCGCAACATTGGAAAACCTGACTGTCGATAATATTTCATTTACCTATCCAGAACAGCCATTTGCCGTTCTTCAAAATGTGTCTTTAACATTAAATAAAGGCCAACACCTTGCTTTATTAGGTAAAACAGGTTGTGGTAAATCCACTCTTCTGCAGTTATTAACCCGTGCTTGGGATGTTGATAGCGGAACCATCTACTTAAATGGCACGCCTATTAACGAATTTAGCGAAAAATCGTTACGTAATATGATGTCTGTAGTACCACAACGGGTTCATGTCTTTAGTGATACATTGCGCAATAATCTGTTGCTCGCCAATGAACAAGCGACGGATACCGAATTAAGCGAAGTATTGCAGCAAGTTGGTCTAGGTAATTTATTAGAAAACGAATTAAAGCTTAATGCGTGGATGGGTGAAGGCGGCCGACAACTTTCTGGAGGGGAACAACGCCGCTTAGGTATTGCCCGTGCTTTATTACATAACACACCATTAATTCTAATGGATGAACCAACGGAAGGGCTTGATGCACAAACTGAACAGCAGATTTTAGCACTGTTAAAAGAAAAATGTGCCGATAAGACGTTAATTGTCATTACTCACCGTATGCAGGGCTTAGAGGAAATGGATAACATCTGTGTGATGGATAATGGTAAAATCATCGAATAAGGTACCCATCAAGCGCTGTTAGGTATGCAAGGCCAGTATTATCAGTTCCGCCAGCGCCACTGGGCACAACAACCGCTCTGAGGCGTATATGTACCAATTAGATGATGACTCCTATTTATTCCCTCCCGTGTCTGAAGCCATGCGGGAGCCCAATGGCTTATTAGCGATTGGCGGAGATCTTTCATCAAAAAGGCTGCAAGCTGCCTATTATGATGGTATCTTTCCTTGGTTTAATCCTGGAGAGATGCCTTTATGGTGGTCTCCGGACCCTAGAGCAGTACTCATGGTTGGTGAACTCCATATTAGCCGGTCAATGAAAAAAGTTTTAAAAAAGCAGACTTATCGCATTACTGTTAACCATGCATTCAAGCAAGTTATTGAAGCTTGTTCTGTACGCCAAGAAGGCACATGGATTTTACCCGAAGTTCAAGCTGGGTATTTAGCGCTACACCAAGCAGGTATGGCGCATTCCATTGAAGCTTGGTATGGCGATAAACTCGTTGGAGGCCTGTATGGCGTGAACATGGGGCACCTATTTTGTGGGGAATCTATGTTCAGTAGAATGAATGATGCATCCAAATTTGCTTTTATTACATTCTATTTTCATTTTTTGCGCTATAATGGGCAACTTTTTGATTGTCAGGTACTTAACCACCATACCGCCTCAATGGGCGCAAAAGAGATATCCCGTAGGGATTTTTTACATATTCTTTATCGGTGGCGTGACAAAGCGATTGACCCCGCCTGCTGGATACCGCAATCGATTGAAATACCGCCAATTTTCGATTAATGAATTTTGGTTTTACAGTAATTTTATTCCTTCACTTAAAAATAAAGATCGCGTTAAAATGCGACACTTCTTTACTTAGTGCGGGTTTTTGGGCATTATCTTGCCCGTTAAAAATCACGGTTATTAAACTTAGAGGATTAGATGGCCAAAGAAGACAATATTGAAATGCAGGGCACAGTTTTAGATACCCTGCCAAACACAATGTTCCGTGTTGAACTGGAAAACGGTCACGTGGTGACTGCTCATATTTCTGGAAAAATGCGTAAAAACTATATCCGCATCCTGACAGGCGACAAGGTAACTGTAGAGTTAACACCTTATGACCTGAGCAAAGGCCGAATCATTTTCCGTAGCCGTTGATATTCTCTTCAGGCAAGGCCTGACAACCACAGGTGCATTGATACACCTGTGGTCTATTCGTCAGAATACCGCATCCTCCGGAGAGGCCTTGTGCACGCTACTGAAGCTGTATGTCAGTGTGTTACTTTTTTCATCAAGCCCGATACTTACAGAGCCACCATTGGTTAGTGAACCAAATAACAACTCGTTTGCTAATGGTTTTTTCAGGTTATCCTGAATGGTGCGAGCCATAGGTCGGGCACCCATCGCTTTATCATAACCTTTTTCACACAACCAGCGGCGAGCCGCGGCGCTAACTTCAATTGATACACCCTTTTCATCAAGCTGAACTTGTAATTCCACAATAAACTTATCAACGACTTGCGTAATAATTTCTGGAGTTAATGAGTTAAACCAAATGATACCATCAAGGCGGTTGCGAAATTCTGGTGAGAACGCCTTTTTGATTTCAGACATCGCATCAGTGCTATTATCTTGCTCAGCAAAACCAATAGAACGGCGCTGAGTTTCTTGCACCCCAGCGTTGGTTGTCATTACCACAACAACATTACGGAAATCCGCCTTACGACCGTTATTGTCTGTTAACGTTCCGTGGTCCATTACCTGTAAAAGAATATTAAACACATCTGGATGCGCTTTTTCGATTTCATCTAACAGCACCACTGAATGCGGATGTTTGATAACCGCATCGGTCAGTAAACCACCTTGGTCAAAGCCGACATAGCCAGGAGGCGCACCAATTAAGCGGCTAACCGTGTGGCGCTCCATATATTCAGACATATCAAATCGCAGCAATTTGATATCCAACGCTTTCGCTAACTGGACAGTCACTTCAGTTTTACCCACCCCTGTTGGACCGGCAAATAAGAAAGAACCCACAGGTTTATTTTCTAACCCTAAACCTGCCCGATTCATTTTGATTGCCTCAGACAATGAATCTATCGCTTTGTCTTGTCCAAACACTAACATTTTCAAACGAGAGTCGAGTGTCTTGAGTTTATCTTTATCGCTTGAGGAAACCGTTTTTTCAGGGATACGGGCGATACGCGCCACAACTGTTTCAATTTCAGGCACACCAATGGTTTTTTTACGCTTACTTGGTGCAACCAGTCGCGTTCGCGCCCCGGCTTCATCAATCACGTCAATGGCTTTATCTGGCAAATGCCTGTCGGTGATATATTTAATGGATAAATCCACCGCCGCTTGGATCGCTTTTGCGGTATAACGAACATCATGATGAGCTTCATACTTAGGCTTCAACCCATTGATGATACGAATTGTTTCTTCGGGAGTTGGTTCTACAATATCAATTTTCTGGAAACGACGAGCCAACGCTCTATCTTTCTCAAAAATACTGCCAAATTCTTGGTATGTTGTTGAACCAATAACACGAATTCGACCACTTGATAGCAACGGTTTAATTAAGTTCGCTGCGTCAACTTGCCCACCAGACGCGGCTCCTGCACCGATGATAGTGTGAATTTCATCAATAAATAAAATGCTCTTCGGATCTTTTTCCAGCATTTTTAATAATGCTTTGAAACGTTTCTCAAAGTCACCACGGTATTTGGTTCCAGCCAATAATGAACCAATATCTAATGAAAAAATTGTGCAGCCTTTCATTACGTCAGGTACATCATCTTGCTCAATACGCCATGCTAGCCCTTCAGCAATCGCGGTTTTACCGACACCTGACTCACCGACTAATAGTGGATTATTTTTACGACGGCGGCACAATACTTGAATCGTACGCTCTAATTCAGCCTGACGTCCAACCAGAGGGTCGATATTCCCTTTCTTGGCCTGCTGGTTCAAGTTGGTCGTAAAGTTGTCCATATGGTCTTCTGGGACCGGCTGCTCTTCGTTTTGCACACTATTAGAGGAGATATCTTGTTCTGATGACGACTCTTCGCCTTTTATCGTGCCATGAGAAATATAATTAACTACATCTAAACGGCTTACATCATGCTTGCGTAATAAGTACGCAGCTTGGGACTCTTGCTCACTAAAAATCGCGACCAATACGTTTGCACCGCTGACTTCGTTACGCCCAGATGATTGCACATGAAAAACAGCGCGCTGTAATACACGCTGAAAACTCAACGTAGGCTGGGTGTCTCTGCTATCATTTTCGGGTAACAAAGGTGTAGTTTGCGCGATGAAGTGTTCAAGTTCTTGACGTAATGCAACAAGATCAACCTTACAAGCATCTAAAGCTTCGCGAGCAGAGATATTACTCAGTAACGCTAGCAATAGGTGCTCTACAGTCATAAACTCATGGCGACTGTCTTTCGCTTTCGTAAAAGCTACGTTTAAACTAAGCTCCAGTTCTTGATTGAGCATAAGCACCTCCCAAAATTGATATTAAGCCAAATTAGACTTTCTCTATAGTGCAAAGCAAAGGGTACTCATGTTCACGAGCAAAAGTATTGACTTGCGCCGCTTTCGTTTCAGCAACCTCTGCAGTAAAAATTCCACAAACTCCCTTTCCTTGAATATGGACATCTAACATTATCTGTGTAGCGCGTTCTTCATCAAAAGAAAAGTATTTTTGTAACACTTCGACAACAAAATCCATCGGGGTGTAATCGTCATTATTTAATAGCACCTTATACATCGATGGTGGCTGTAAGGTTTGTTCTATTTCATCTTTAAAAATGACGTCAGTTTTAAATGTGCCCAGAAAATCACTCATTACTTTCTTGCTCAGTGTTTAACTTCAATTTAAGCATAGTCTTTATTATCAACGATTTCTATCAATCATATTGATAACATCATAAAACTATACCATTTAGTTACTATGCTGTTTTTTTGCCTATATTGCATCAAGCGACAGTGTATCATGGGAATCACCTTTGCTTCCATGGTTAGCAATCTGTGAGCCATATCAAATATTATAGAAAATGAGCGCTATTGATTAGCGAATTCTTAACACTTTCCAGCAATTCCTGAACCGTACCTCTTGACCTTAGAAGGTAATTTATTACAGTATATTTTACGAACAAATAACATCGTATTTATACTTATTTTGTATGTGTTTTTTATACATCGTTCTAAATGCAAATACTGGTAAATTTGAAGGATAAAATATGGAGACGGGTATCGTTAAGTGGTTCAATAACGCAAAAGGCTTTGGTTTTATTTGCCCGGCTGATGGCGGAGAAGATATTTTTGCTCATTATTCCTGTATCCAAATGGACGGTTACAGGACACTAAAAGCAGGCCAGAAAGTTCAATTTAGTGTAACTATTGGCCCAAAAGGTAATCATGCAGACCTCATTGTTCCTATTGAAAATGAGGATATTCCAGGCAACACAACAGAATCGAATTTATAGCTCACCAATAGAGCACAGTTAATTATTTTAATAACACTGACAACGCTAATAATTAACTGTGACTATTTATAAATTAATCATTTTTTTGCTGCATTATTACCTGCTGTTTGCAGGTGTGACATATCACCATACAATGACGTCAATAAATCATATTGTTCAACATCATAAAACGCACATTGTTTTCCTGTGAATGCTTTAGCCACTTCTATCATAAATTTTACAGTAGCCGCAATATCAACCTCATGGCTGGCCCCTGTAGAGCAACCTGGTACTACCGTTTCTGAGCAAATAGCGACACCAACCACTGGTGCAGATGTTGATACCGCAGGTTGTAATATACTGTTGATATGATGTAAACCATTACCATATGGCGTGATGTCTTGAATTGATAATGGAAATGTCACCGCTTTTTGGCCACTACTCCACTCCATCAAACGAATTAAATCCTCTGATACAGGTAAAATATAACCATTTTTTACTGTTGGAGACAGTGCATACCCTTTATGATTGAGTAAACGATTTCCCTTCGTGGTATCTACGGACAAAATAGCATCCGCTTCAGGGATCGCCTCATGTTGATTCATCGTGGCATCTTCAAGGGGCGAGTCCATAAAATCAACAGGTGTATGCGGACGTGTTGGCGCATTTGGGCAAATATGGGTCGTGACCACGACATCACCGAGTAACTGGTCACCCTTTTCATGCATTTGTGCCAGTTTAAGCGCTGCTGCAAGTGCGGCAATCGCACCATCTGCATCAGACACAACACCTATTCGAGAAGGTCTAGCACCAATTCCACCTAAACGCCCGATAATTCCCAGTGTTGGCGCATCTTTATGCTGTGATTTACCTTGTGTTCCTGGAATAAGAATGCGAACAAAGTCACTTTGTCCTTTGTGATCCTTAACCGTTTTAGACATGACTTCAATGTGTGGGAAATCTTGGAACAATGCAACAATGTCTTCACCTTTAACACTAGCGCAATCGATTAGATCATATACGCAAAGAGTTTGTTTTAGACTCATTGTACTTCCTTTAATTTTAATTATTTTTTATGAGAGTAAAGAGCTACTTTGAGATTAACTCGCATAGAATAGCGAGTTAATCTCATTTCACTCTAGATGGAATCTCACGTAATAGAGGTTCCATTTTTCCTGATGAAGGCGTATTCACGCACTTAAAATGCTAACAATATTAAATATTTATAATTTACTATTTACTTCAACTACTTACTTCAACTACTTACTACTTTTTGCTTTTATAACATGAAATAATCTCATGACTTATTCATGCTTTTTTGCAACCAATACGGGTCACCCACCATACACCCAAGATAAGCGGCTTTATGACAAAGGCTCTTGGATAACTGCACCATAACCTCATCATTCATTTGTGCAGCAGGCAAACTTAAACACAAGGCATATAACGTATTTTGTGCAGGGTCGAACACCGTGCTGGATATGGAAGCGACTCCGGCAACGGATTCATCCATCGAAAATTCCCAGCCACGATCTGCCACTAAGTCCAAACGCTCAACTAATTTACCCCGTTCTTCTTTTGGCTCACGGTCAATAATTTTTGACCGCTCATTTAGCGGTAACCTTGCTAATAGTGCACGCCCCGTTGACGTTCCCAGTATGGGTAAGCGGGTACCCGGTTGAGTGATCACTTGCAGCATGCTATTACCAAAGCGTGCATGAACAACACGAACCATATCATCATCAAGTGCTGACACATAACTGGTAAACCCGCTATCTTTCGCAAGTTCATCAAGTGCTTCAAGCATCATATCGATTAGCGGGTTCATCCCCCTTGCCCGATGAGCTAATTCCATAATCAGCAAACCAGGTCGATATATCGGTGCATTGTTTTTCTTTTCCAGCAATCCGAGTTCAGCCATTTGCTTTAAAAGACGGGAGGCCGAGCTTTTTGGCATACCTAATTCATTAACCAACGTTGTCACCGTCAGTTCGTTGCCTGAACGTAAGAACAGTTGGTAAACATCAACCACGCTAGATAAAATACTCATGACCCTAAACCTTGGGTTAATACACTGTAGCTTTGTGGCTTTCTGTCTCTCAGATAAGGCACTTTTAAACGTGTATGGGCTTGGTTTAAAAAATCAACCTCACCGATTAATAGCTCTTCGCCCTCACAGCTCGCTTCACAAAGTACTTGGCCGCGAGGACCTAAAACCTTGCTACCACCAAATAAATGCAGATCTTCTTCATGACCCCAACGGTTCACTGCAAGTAAGTGAGTTCCATTTTCTAGTGCTCGACAGGCGCTATTAATATCCCACACATCTCGGTCTTGAACACACCAAGCTGAAGGGGCTAATAACAATTCCGCGCCTTGTAATGTTAAAATTCGTGCGACTTCTGGAAAACCCATGTCATAGCAAATCATGATACCGATTTTACCGATCGGCGTTTCAAACACAGGGAAACTATCACCTCGTCCAAACCATTGTTTTTCTATGCCGAAAGCATGAACTTTACGAAAAACACCACTAATACCCTCACACCCCGGGTTCCAAACACCGACAGAGTTATAGATATCGCCTAAATATTCACCGCGCTCAACAAAACCGCTAACAATAGTGATATTTAAACGAGTAGCAAGTTCGCTAAATAGCGTATAAGTTTCACTTCCGATGGAATCGCTTAAATCCCACAACTTAGTGGTCAGTAAGTCACCACGGTAACCCGTTGTCGCCAGCTCAGGGAAACAAATCAGTTTTGCCCCTGAATCTGCGGCTTGTTGGCACAACTGTGCCATGCGTTGTAAATTATTGGTTTTATTGCCAAGTTCTGAATCAAACTGAGCCAGAGCAACTTTAACTTTTGTACCTGACATTGTTTAATCCTTAATCTAAATGAGAGACTTTGCGAAAGTGTACCGTTTCAACACCTCTCGCTTTCGCCTGCCAGCGCATGCCTATCCAATAAGCAACTGCACCAGTAATCAAAGAGTTAAGCGCTGGGATACCGTAGTCTGCATGAAGCGGGCCTAACTCTGATGTCCCCCACCCAACCAGTACTGCGATCACCCACACCACGAGTGTTACTGGGTTATATGCTTCACAACTCGGTGGTAATATGCCTTGCTCTCGAGTGATATCTAGTTCTTTGCGATCACGTTTTAACAAGTAATAGTCAACAACCATAATCCCTGCGACAGGAGGAATGGCTATTCCTAAGTAAATTAAGAAACCGATAAAGTTATCTAAGATCCCTAACATTGAAGCGATTGTGCCAAAGATACCAATCACCCACGTTAAATAACGACGGTCAAAACGCTTATTAAATATGGCATTTAACAGTGTTGAAAAACCTAACGATGATGAATACAAATTGATATCATTCATTTTTATTGTTGAGAAGATAACAATCGATGCACCTAATAGGCCTGTCAGCGCCATCATTAAATCAAATACTTGGCTTGTACGTAATGACAGCGCCATTAGTACCGCTATCATATTGACCAGTAACTCACCAAAAAATGTGCCGATAAGCGTCATCCAAAACACATCTTTAGGCCCTTTCATGAAACGGCTGATATCGGGTGTTGTCACTGCTGCAATAATAAAACCACCAGCAACCATTGTGATGGCCGCAGGCATAGTCATTAATGGCCCGGCGGGTTCAGTGTCATTAATAAGCGTACCAATATCTTGACCTGATAATAAATTATATGTCGCCCAGCCTAACGCGAATAAAAATAGCGGCGTTGAGATATTGGCAGTAATAGATAAAAATCGATACCCATATACTGTTATAACCGTCACCGCAATACCTGTAATAAGTGACCAAGTCCCTGGTGTTAGCACATTAGTCGCTTTATACATTCCATCCGCAAAGAAACCATTTTGGACGCCAAACCAGCCCATTAAAGAGATAGCAATTGCGCCACCAATGAGGGCTGAGCCTAACTTACCAAAACCCGCCCACCGAGACAGTAGGCTGATCGACATTCCTTCGCGGCACGCAGCCGCTCCAAGCCCCCAGCTGACAACCTGTAAAATTACAGATCCAAGCATCGTTGCCCAAAACGCCTGCCAAAAAGTTAACCCATACCCAAGAGCCGCACCTAACATAACTTGTGAAACACAAGCTAGTGCGCCAATTCGTAGAATTAACACTTCATAGAACGGCCTACGAGCACTTTGGGGTACCCGAGCCAAAGAATAATCTTCACCTGCTTTATTCGCCATATCGCACCTGCTGTGTGGTTGTCTTTGCTTAGTTTTTTACTGGCTTTATTATAAGTTCCATTATATGGAACTAGGTTTCATTTATTCTACAAGGCAAATCATATCCATGATCGATACCAATTCGCAAGTAGAATTTATCTTTTCAGACAGTTTTTTATTATGAAATATTTTAAGAAACGAGGGAATATACAGACTGAAAAAAATATTATCGGGAAATGAAGGAGTTAAAAATAACGCATTTAATTAGCAGAATTTAATTGAGGAACTTGGTTCCGAAAAATGGGACTATCCCTAAATCAAATTATTTACAAGCAGATGATTCACATATTGATAATTGACCTTAAAGCTGAGTTACACAGAAAGTAGAGCGAAGGAATTTAGCTTATCCTTCGCCACTCAAAAATCTCACTAAGAAAAATTATTATGGGTGGCTGATCTAAAAACTATCCATGGTTAACTTAAAGTGAGTATCCATCTTTAACCCAGTTGCCACAAAGTCTTGTTTTTCAATTGACTCTAAAATATCAAAATGAATATCAATGATCTTTTTATGTTCATCATGGTTGTTTTGGTTTAATAAACCAGCTGAAATAGAACCACCTAATGCGCCTCTTAATGCTTTTAGCATCAATGCATATAACGGATTTTGTGACATTTCAGCTAATGTTAAGTGAAAATCAATATCACTTTCGATGAACAAATCCCAATCATTAGAACTCAACAAGGACTTCCTCATTTTATCTGCAATTTTTCTTAACTTGATATAATCATTTTTATTTCCATGCATTGCAGCCAACACTGCAGAATCAACTTCAATCGCACGTCGAAGGCCTAAGATTTGCTGATAATTAACCTGCTGAGTCACAATGGCATGGTTAAAAATAGTTTCTAACGGGTTTGAGTTAATTTTTTGTATTTTAGGCTTTTTGCCACTACTAATATCTAAAATACCTAATATAGAAAGGCTTTGAAAAGCCTCTCTAACCACCCCCCTGCTCACCCCTAAACGTTCAATAATCTCTTTTTCACTTGGTATTTCATCACCTGGATTTAGATTTGATTGAGATATTAAAGATAGAACATAGCTTCTAACTTGTTCTGAAAGTGTTTGTTTTTCAATTAAAGGATGCAATCTAACCCCCAAAATTAGCAATATCCATTTGATTTAAAATCAAAAAAATAATCTTCCTGTGATTAAAACAATAATAAAACTAGAGTCGTATCACAAAACCTATATTAACCCTCTTTTAATATTAAGGCTAGACTGTTAGCCTGTATGACAGGTTGACAGCCAAACAGGAAGATTAAGACCTTAGATACATAGGAATATGAAATGAATAAAGATAATGATTTGTTTGACAAGATTAAAAAGGAATTACCCGTAGCTCTTCTAGGGGATATTTTAGATGAAATAGGATTACACCATCAGTTCTTGCCTCCTATACTCAAACCTTTATCTGAGGATATGAAGATTGTAGGTCGAGCAATGCCTGTACTAGAAGCTGATTACATGTTACCGCCTGACGCTACATCTAATGGGCCACTAGGAAATAAAGATTTCGGTATTATGTTTGAAGCACTAGATAGCTTAAAGGAAGGTGAAGTTTATATCGCTTCCGGTTCTTCGCATAATTACGCCCTGTGGGGTGGATTAATGTCGACAAGAGCTAAAAAACTTAACGCTGCGGGCGCTATTATTTATGGCTATTCAAGAGATAAGAGAGAAATACTAGAACTTGATTTCCCTGTATTTTCATTAGGTAGTTATGCTCAAGATCAAAAAATAAGAGGTAAAGTATTAGATTATCGAGTTCCAATCAAAATCAATAATATTTTAATTGAACCAGGTGATTTAATTGTTGCCGATGAAGAAGGCGTATTAATTATTCCTAAAAATGTAGAGTCTTACGTTATTGCAAATGCATTTGAAAAACAAAAAATGGAGAATAAAGTACAAAAAGAAATAGCAAATGGAATGGGTGCTGTAGAAGCATATAATAAATTTGGCGTCATGTGATAAACATAAAAATAGATATGTCTTATTAAATTTAATAATAAACATATCATTATATCAAAGGTGATTTATGTTTAAAAAAATAAGATGGAATTTAGTTTTATTTATTTCTCTTGGAGGAATGATAAACTATATGGATCGCTCTGCATTTGCTATTGCAGCTCCTGTTTTTTCTAAAGATTTAAACTTAACACCAAGTGAAATGGGTATACTTTTCAGTAGTTTTTCTATTGGATATGCTTTATTTAATTTCATTGGCGGATACGCATCAGATAAATATGGTCCCAAAAAGGTTTTTGCCGTAAGTATGGCTCTTTGGTCTATCTTTTGCGGCATGATCGGGGTAACTGTTGGTTTTATCTCTATGCTTATTATCCGAACTTTATTTGGTGCAGCTGAAGGCCCCTTTGCAGCAACACTCAATAAAATGGTTAATAACTGGTTCCCTAAAAAAGAAGTTGCTACTGCTATAGGTATAGCAACTGCTGGTAATCCAATAGGTGGAGCTATTGCTGGCCCTATAATGGGAATATTAATAATTACAACTGGTTGGCGTGTTGCATTTTTTATACTTGCTGCAATAGGCTTTATATGGCTAATTGGGTGGTTAAAAATAGCTAAAGATAAACCGGAACAACATAAGAAAATATCAAAAGAAGAATTAGAATATATTTTATCTGACGATAATAATGTAGAATCAAATACCACAAATACTATATCTAAACCATTATCTTTTTATATAAAAAGTCCGACTATATTAGCAACAACTCTTGCATTCTTCAGTTTGAATTATATTTTATTTTTCTTTTTATCATGGTTTCCGAGTTACTTATCTAATGTTCAAAATCTCAGTATAAAAGATATGAGTATAGTAAGTATTATACCTTGGCTATTAGGTGCTATTGGAATGGCTTTAGGGGGAATACTTTGTGACTTTGTTTTAAAGAAAACAAATAAACCATTATTCTCCAGAAAAATCGTGTTGGTTAGTTGTCTAGGAGTATCGGCAATCCTTGTCTTTCTTGTCGGTAATGTTACTCGTGTTGAAAGTGCCGTAGCACTCATGGCATTCGGAATATTTTTCTTATATTTATCTGCTACAACCTATTGGGCAATTCTACAAGATACCGTTGCAAAAAATAATATTGGTGCGGTTGGTGGATTTGTACACGCAATGGCAAATGTTGCCGGAATTTTAGGTCCTATTATTACAGGCTATATCATTGAATGGTCTGGAATGTATAGCATCGCATTTTTTGTGGCAGGTGGAATCGGTATTGTTGGCGCAATCAGTGTCGCATTATATGTAAAACCACTAAATCTCACTAACTAAGAAATTTTCAAATTAAAAGGTTAATAATTATGAAACTAGGATTTGGTTTATATCGACATATGCTTAATGATGAACATTATGCTTTTGCAAAACAATGTGGAGCAACTCATATCGTTGTTCATATGGTCGACTACTTTAATAGTAATGAACGATTTTCACGCAGCGACCAGCCAATTGGCGATAATGATGGCTGGGGAACGGCTGTTGGTGATGTCTGGACAGTAGATGAACTAATAAAAATCCGTGACCGGATGCAAGAGTTTGGCTTAACATTTTATGCAATTGAAAATTTCGACCCTTGCCACTGGGATGATATTTTGTTTGACGGTCCTAAAAAATTAGAACAGCTTGAAGTCGTCAAAAACATTATTAGAAATGTAGGGAAAGCAGGTATTCCTGTCTTTGGATATAATTTCAGTCTGGCAGGAGTCGCAGGGCGAGTTATCGAAAACAAAGCACGAGGAGGTGCTCAAACTGTTGGTTTATCTGGCATCAACGAAGACATTCTAGAACCAATGCCGGATAATATGGCATGGAATATGAAAATCAATAACCATAGTGCTGGTTATCGTCCTGAAACAACAACAGAGCAACTCTGGGAAAGGTTAACCTGGTTCTTAAACCATATTATCCCTGTCGCTGAAGAAGCAGGCGTTCGCCTAGCTGCTCATCCAGACGATCCTCCACTAGAGTTTGTCAGAGGTCAGCCAAGGCTCGTCAATCAACCTCACTTATATCAAAAATTACTAGATATAAAACCAAGTAAATCAAATGCGCTAGAGTTTTGTCTTGGAACCATTGCCGAAATGTCTGAGGGCAACGTTTACGAAGCAGTGCAACAATATGCAAGTCAAGATGCGATGGCATACGTCCATTTTAGGAACGTTAAAGGTAAAGTGCCACACTATCATGAAACCTTCATTGATGAGGGCGATATTGACATGTTGAAGGTATTAACAATATTAAAAGAAAATAATTATACAGGTGTATTAATCCCTGACCATACGCCACAAATGTCATGTGATGCGCCATGGCACGCAGGTATGGCTTATGCGATGGGATATATGCAAGCATTACTTAAAGTACTGAAATAATATATAAATAATGCTCCATGCACTATTTTGATAAATGTGCATGGAGAGCTTTATACGAACAATTTATTCCCTCGCCAACGCATCAATTGGGTTCAAGCGAGCTGCATTTCGAGCAGGTAAAAAGCCAAAAATAATGCCAATGGCTGTTGAACAAACAAAGGCACTGACTAATGCCACCGGGTCAAAAGAAAAAGTCCAGCCTGGTAGTGCCATTTGAGCCAATAAACTAATCCCATACGATAGGCCAATCCCCATCAACCCGCCCATTAAACAGACTAGTACGGCTTCGATAAGAAATTGCTGCATCACATCGCTAGTCCTAGCCCCTACCGCCATGCGAATACCAATTTCTCGCGTCCTTTCGGTAACAGAAACCAGCATAATATTCATCACACCAATACCACCAACCACCAGCGAAATAACCGCGACTAATGTTAGAAACAGTTGCATAGTCTGGGTGGTTTTTTCCGCTGTTTTTACAAAAGTATCAAGGTTATAGGTGAAAATATCCTTTTTACCATGGCGCAACGTGAGTAAGCGGGTCAGTTGCTGTTCTACCGTTTTCGCATCGTAACCGTCTTTCACCCTAACAACAAAGCTCTCATAGTATGGACGGTTCAGAATTTTACTATTCACCGTAGTATCCGGTAACCAAACCGATAGCGACTTACTCGAACCAAAAGTCGATTTTTTCTCTTCAAGCACACCGATAATCGTTACAGGCATATTACCAATGAGCAAAGTTTCGCCAATAACATGTTCTTGTTTAGGGAAAAAGCGGCGTTTAGTATTGGCATCAATAACCACCACTTGTGCGCGCTTATCCACCATATCTTGCGTGAAACTCATACCTTCTGAAAATTTAGAGGCATAAACATTAAAATAATCCCGCCCAACACCGGTGAGCTGTGCCGAAGCGTCAACATTCCCTTTTCTTAAGCGTGTTGAGTGGTTGAGCTCGCCAGAAATCGCGTACACATAAGGCTGTTTTGCTAATGCATCAATATCTGAGGCTCTTAAGGACTGACGATTTTTTGCATCATCGTACCCAAAGTCTTCCCCTGGATAAATTGAAATGGTATTCGTCCCGATTGATTTTATATCATTAAGGACCATACCTTGAGCAGCATCACCGATCACCATTATTGATACCACCGACGCAATGCCAATGATAATCCCAAGCATAGTCAGCAATGTACGCATCTTATTAACGACCATGGCACGCCAAGCCATTAATAAGGCCTCACTAAACCGCCCATACGCCTGAGCTAAAGAGAATTTTCGTGGGGGAGCTTTTGGTAATGAATTTGTTCGTTTCGTGGCTTTGCTACCCGAGTCATTCAAAATCTCGCCATCTTTAATTTCGATAATACGTTCCGCTTGTTGAGCAATTTCAGGGTCATGCGTGACAATAATTACGGTATGCCCTTGGGCACAGAGGTCTTTTAAAATATTCATGACCTCTTCCCCCGAATGGCTATCCAGTGCTCCTGTTGGCTCATCCGCGAGAATTATCTGCCCACCATTCATAAGAGCGCGAGCAATACTCACGCGCTGTTGTTGCCCACCAGATAACTGACTTGGGCGATAATCAACTCGCTCCCCTAACCCTAGACGCTGTAATAGCTGGGCTGCTCGCTCACGACGTTGGTTTTTACCCGCCCCTGCATACACCGCAGGCACCTCAACATTTTGTTCCGCACTTAAATGACTCAGTAAATGGTAACGTTGAAAAATAAAGCCAAAATGCTCTCGGCGCAATTCTGCCAATTGGTCGTTATCTAACGTTGCAACGCTTTGGCCATCAATGAAATAATTCCCTTCAGTTGGTTTATCCAAGCACCCAATAATATTCATGAGCGTGGATTTACCTGAACCAGAAGCACCAATAATCGCCACCATCTCACCTGCATTAATTTGCAGTGAGACATTTTTTAAGACTGTAACTTGGTTTTCGCCTTCCCCGTAGCGGCGAGTGATCCCTTGAAGATCAATTAACGCAGACATAGTTAGTATTCCGTCTCGCTATGGCCAATGACCACTTTGTCACCTTCATTTAGGCCTTTGGTAATTTCCACATACACATCATTTCGACCACCAATTTCAACGTGTTTTTTCTCGACTTTATTGCCTTGAAGGATATCCACTTCATAGGTTTGTGGTGAAATTTCATTGCCTAATGCAGATAGCGGTAGTAACAGAACATTTTTACGTGACTCTAATTCAATAGTGACCTGAGCGGTCATTTGTAATTTCAATAAATGTTGCGGATTGGGTACCTCAAAGCGCGCATAATAGAAAATGGCATCATTGATTTTTTCAGGTGTTGGTAAAATATCTTTTAGTTGCCCTGAGAATTTTTTATCTGGAGCGCCTAAGACGGTAAACGAGGCATCTTGCCCAGGCTCCAAATAAATCACATCGGCTTCAGAAACTTCCGCTTTTACTAGCATCGTGTCTAAATCCGCAAGCGTTAAAATCGTTGGTGCTTCCTGAGCAGCAATAACCGTCTGCCCTTGTAATGTTTTAATAAAGGTGACAATGCCATCCATTGGAGCCGTAATTTGAGTGTATTTCAAATTTGTTTTTGCCGAATCTAAAGTGGCTTGGTTACGCTTAATTTGCGCTTGATAAGTGGCAACTTGCGCTTTTTTCACTTCTACATCGGTTTTGGCTTTATCAAGTTCTTGCTGAGAAACCGCTTGTTGCTTTGCTAGGCTCAAATGACGTTGATAAGTCAGTTGAGCGAGACGAAGTTCCGCTTGAACTAATGATAGATTCGCTTCAAGTTCACGAGTCATCGCTTCAGACTCAGTCACATCATTCTGGGCTTTTTTCGGGTCAATAACGGCTAATAAATCACCTTTTTTAACATAATCACCCTCTTTGACATACAGGGTTTGTAGTTGCCCACTCACCTGAGCCCCCACATCGACTTTACGTACAGCGTCAAGTTTTCCCGTTGCCAGCACTTGTTTATCTAAATCGCCTCGAGTGACATCTACGGTTTGAAAAACCTCTACTTCCTCACGATTAAAAAGAAACCCAGCAGTGACTAGGGCAACAATAATGATTGCCAAATAAATCGGCCACTTTTTCTTAGGCTTTGCCTTCATGTTTATTCGCTTCCTATGAACAAAAAGAGGGCATTGCCCTCTAAGATCGCTGACAACTTGTAAAAGAAAGTAACTTTCCAATTTGTTGCCAGCTAAAAACTAATGATCAAATTATATATCACTTAAGTTATCAATTGATTCAACATGAGATAAACCTAAGAGTGCGATTTCTCAATAATCCATCAACAACCCGTAAAATTTATCGATATCACCATTAATTTGCTTTACCCCTTGCCAACCATGCCACACGAGAAAACATACTTTTCAACTGTAGCGGGATACTATCTGGACCTAACTCAGCCGCCCGATTAACAGTAGCTAATGCTAAATCCGGCTTCGATGTACGTGAAATCGCCTTAATAATCACTCGCCTTGTTGAAACCTTTGCATTATCTGGAATATCAGCAATTTCATGATAAAGTTTTCGAAACCCTTCACGATATAGGAAATGTTCCATATCTGGTGCGGGTAGCATCGTTAGCCTATCTCTATCTGAGGAATTAATTTTATTAGCATAATGCGTCGCTGTTGCCGCATATTTACGCCCTGCTTCATCACCATCAGTTAAAACATGCCATTCAATTCCCATTTTATTGGCAAACTTTAGCAGTGGTTTCAAACCACTTTGCGCAAATGCAATAACTTTTATTCCTTCTGTTTCAAAGTAATAGTTACACTGGCGCGAGAATTCATTCATCAGCCAAATTTCAGTTTCCCCTTCAACTAATAACCAACAGCGAGCGAACAAGGCTGACGGACGATTAAAGCGAATATGGAAAGAAATTTTACGTAATTCTTCAGCACTCAAATCATTTTCATTTAAACGATAAGCTGAAACTTTATTCGTATTACGAACCAGACGACATAAATCCTCCAAAGGCGCTAATGAAAGTAGCTCCCCTGAATTCGTCGTGGTGATCCTCTGTAGAGAAAATAAGCTAAATAAGCCCCATGCAATGGAAAGCATAATTGGGTGCAAACGCGTTTCAGGGTCTTCAACAATAATCAATGGCCGAGCGTATTTATCTAAATGAATATTACCCTTTGATTGTAATAAAGAAGAAAACATCCCTAAAATGATTAACCGAATATTACGTTGATTTGGTTTGGCAATTAACCGGTTAATATTATCAAGCGCTTTCCAACCGCGTTTACGCGGTTCTATTTTAACCATTGAATTATCTGAACGAATAATATGGGAGCTTTGCCCAGAGAAGTAATGGCTAAGCAACTGTTGCATGGCATCAACCCCATCACAGAGATCTTCATCACTTAAGCGTTCAGGGTTGTTGACCAATGCGCTAGTGAGTTCCTTAATACGAGCATTAAATAAGTCACGTACCTCTTTTTGCCCTGAAACAATCGTTTCTGGATTAAGTGAGTGTAAAAAACGCGCATCACGAAGGCGAATAACAGGATACAACCGAATAATTTCTTTAATATATTTACCGACGTTGTCCAATGAAAGTTTATTACCACCTGCATTTAAAAAGCTTTTATCGACAACTATCGTGTCATCATCTTTAAGTTCTGCACTAACACGATAAAAAATATGTTTAAGGTCATCACCGTTATCTACCCAAACTGAGGCTAAGTTATGAAAACGATAGGATTGATGACGCCCTTTGCGGCGTTCACAAAATTTTAAGACTATCTGCAATGAACGGTAACGTGACTCATCATTCCCTGCGGGATAGTGAAAATCATAAAGACTGAACTGGTAATCTATATGTTCAGGAGAAAGAAGAAGGTCAAGAGCATCAAGTAAGCTCGACTTTCCCCATGAATTCTCGCCAACTAAAACTGTACTGTTATTCAGTTCTAATGAAAGGCGGTTAATCCCTCTAAATCCGTATATTTCCACACGTTCCAGGTACATATCACTCTCCTTGGAATATTTTTAGTTCACCCTAAATATTATTAGTTTTCATTACATATCGGGTGATTCCGTCAATTGGATATACTAAAGAACAATATTTAGAGCTTACCGATTAACCTTCTTTATTACTATAACTATGTATGTAAAATAAAAATTCTTCATAGCAAAATAGCAAACTATGTTGAGCATCTAATTGCAGTGTTATAAAATAGTAAAACTTTTATTTTTAGTGTTTTTGACCTATTTTTTATTAGTTCACCAATAAAAACATTTTATAACAAAAAGAACTTTTAGCACGGGGCGTTAAATCGGGTTTGTACTTCAATAACCTAAATAAATAAAATTGCATAACCCTTTGTTTATATTCAGCTAGTCGATGGGATAACCTCTAAGGATGCGGCCATGTATTCAGGACTCTTAATTATTCTTCTACCATTAACGCTTGGTTATCTTATTCCTATTAAAAACAAGCAAATTCTCCATCGAGTACACCAATCCTTGAATTCAATGGTGTATGTTATTTTATTTTTAATGGGAATTACTCTCGCACTTCTTGAAAATTTAAGTGTTCACTTATTTTCTATTTTAATTTATGCAGTTACCTTTTTTGGTTGCATATTTTCATTGAATGTAATCTCACTGTTATTGCTGGATAAATTTGATCCTTGGAAAATTCCGCAACATAAACAAGAAAAACCACCTTCACGAATCAAAATGGTGCTCGAATCCTTACAACTATGCGGAGTGTTACTACTCGGATTTGTCGTTGGCCTAACTCATTTTGATTTTCTGCACTATGCCGACAAAGGGAGCCAGTTGGCGTTAATGCTACTGCTATTACTCGTCGGTATCCAGCTACGTAACAGTGGCATGAGCATCAAGCAAATTTTAATCAACCGCCGCGGTACAACCATTGCGTTTGTCATGGCAGTCAGTGCATTAGCGGGTGGTGCGTTAGCCGCGTTCTTACTAGACCTTCCCGTGAAAATGGGGTTAGCGCTGGCTTCTGGCTTTGGCTGGTACTCATTAACAGGGATTGTCCTCACCGATGCTTATGGCCCAGTCATGGGGAGCGCAGCTTTTTTCAATGATTTAGCAAGGGAACTTGCTGCAATCATGCTTATCCCAATTATTATTAACCGTTACCGCTCAACCGCTCTTGGCATTTGTGGTTCAACATCAATGGATTTTACACTGCCTGTTTTACAACGCAGTGGTGGGGTTTCAATTGTCCCTGCTGCTATTGTTCACGGCTTCGTACTGAGTCTTATTACGCCAATTCTCATGGCCTTCTTTACATAGGTAAAATTTCAGTCACAATAGCTGTTAATTTGCGTGAATCAGGAAATTAACATGACAGATAAACAACGTGTTTTAGTGTTGGGCGCTAGTGGCTATATTGGTCAGAATCTGATCCCTAAACTCATTGAGCAAGGATATGACGTAACAGCAGGTGCACGTCGTGTTGATTGGATGTTATCTCAAGGCTGGCAAGATACCCAATGCATTTATGTGGATCTTCACGACCCTGAAACACTAAAAGGTGTCATGGAAGGCATCGATATTGTTTATTTCCTCGTTCATAGCATGGCCGACCAAGCCAATTTAGTCGAGCGTGAGCGTGCAGCCGCTCGCAACGTGCAACAAGCCCTTGAAGGCTCAAGCGTTAAACATGTTATCTATCTCAGTGCATTACAACATGGGCACACCTATTCACCACACCTAATTGCTCGACGTTTAACCGGTGATATTCTACGTGAAAGCCAAATCCCTGTTACCGAAATCCGCTCATCAATTATCGTTGGGTCTGGTTCTGCCGCATTCGAAATTATGCGTGATATGGTCTACAACTTAGCGATTTTAACGCCACCACGTTGGGTTCGTTCTAAATCGTCACCTATCGCCCTATCGAATATTTTGTATTATTTAACGCAACTGGCAAAAATACCAACAACTGAGAATCGGATTTTTGATGCAGGTGGCCCTGAGTTTATTAGCTACCAAGAGCTATTTAAGCGCTTTATTAAAGTCAGTGGTAAGCGGCGTTTACTTATTCCTATTCCGATCCCCATCAGTATGATTTCCGTGCATTTCATCAGTTTGATCACCTCCGTACCACCGTCAATCGCTAAGGAGTTAATTCAAGGCTTGCAGCACGACCTTCCCGCGGATGATAAAGCGTTACGAGAACTGATCCCCCAAATCTTAATTTCTTTTGATGATGCCGTTAGAACGACTTTAGCAGAAGAAGCCGATGCCGTTGATAACGCAGATTGGGGTTATGACCCAGAAGTCAGAAAACGCTGGCGTCCCGGCTATGGCTATTACCCAAAACAAGCGGGAGCAACCCTTGGAACAACAGCCAGTTCAGAATCGCTTTGGTATACAGTGCAACAAATCGGCGGAAAAAACGGCTATTTCTATGCCAATGGCCTGTGGAAAACTCGCGCCATCATGGACGATATGATGTTAAATAAAGTGAAGTACGGCCGCCCCGATCGTGAACAGCTCCAACTCGGTGATGAAATTGACGGCTGGCGCGTGATTAATCTTGAGCCTAATAAACAACTTAGCTTGTTATTTGGTATGAAAGCGCCAGGACTTGGCCGCCTAACTTTTACTATTCATGATAGCGGAAACCGCCGTTCAATCGATGTTCGGGCATGGTGGCACCCAGCTGGCTTTTGCGGCCTACTCTATTGGTTTGCCATGATGCCCGCACATTTATTTATTTTTAAGGGAATGGCAAAACGCATCAGCGAACTGGCTTATGAGCGAGATAAACAACTCGCTAAAGAACAGCAAGCAGAGCAACTGACCGTTAAATCGGAATAATTTTAGCGTAAAAACCAAATTTTTATGCAGAAATTATTGCATAAATATGCTCATAGGATTAATATCGCGGGTAGTGAAATAAGATATTATTGGTACACATGAGCATTCAATTAAAAAACATCAACTGTTTCTATGGTTCCCATCAGGCACTCTTTGATATCAATCTAGAGTGTTCTGCTGGTGAGACTATGGTATTACTTGGGCCAAGCGGGGCTGGTAAAAGCTCATTGTTACGTGTCCTCAATTTATTAGAAATGCCACGTTCAGGCCACTTGAATATTGTGGGTCAGCAATTTGACTTTTCTTCAGCTCCAGATGCGAAAGCGATTCGTGAGCTGCGTCAAAATGTAGGGATGGTATTTCAACAATATAATCTGTGGCCTCATCTGAGCGTTATGGACAACTTAATTGAAGCACCTTGCCGCGTATTAAAATTATCAAAGCAAGAAGCGCAAGCAAAAGCGTCTAAGTTATTAGAACGCTTACGGTTGTCGCAATTTGCTGATCGCTACCCCTTACATTTATCGGGTGGTCAGCAACAGCGTGTTGCGATTGCAAGAGCGCTAATGATGGAACCAAAAGTTTTATTATTTGATGAACCAACCGCGGCACTTGACCCAGAAATCACCGCTCAAGTTGTTGATATTATTCGTGAACTATCTGCAACTGGGATTACACAAGTCATCGTCACTCACGAAGTGGAAATTGCTCGCAAAACCGCTAGCCGTGTCGTGTATATGGAAAACGGCCATATAGTAGAACAAGGGGATGCAAGCCATTTCACTGCACCTCAAACAGAAGCATTTGCAAATTATCTGTCACATTAATAGATATAGGATTAAGCAATGAAAAAAATTATATTAGCTGCACTACTGGGCGCTGTAACCCTATCTGCAACTGCTGCGGAAAAAGAAACCATCCGTTTTGCAACAGAAGCGACTTACGCACCTTTTGAAATGTTCGATAAGAATAACCAAATCGTTGGCTTTGACGTTGATTTAGCCAATGCAATGTGTGAAAAAATGAATGCAACTTGTACATTTACTCACCAATCTTTCGACAGCTTAATCCCTAGCTTAAAATTCCGTCGCTTTGAAGCATTAATGGCAGGTATCGATATTACCCCTGAGCGCCAACAGCAAGTGGATTTCACTGAGACTTACTACCCTAACTCAGCAGAATTTATTGCTGTAAAAGAAAAAATCAGCTCAGTAGACCAATTAAAAGATAAAAAAATTGGTGTTCAAAACGGAACCACTCACCAAAAATACATCATGGAACAACATAAAGGGATGACAACCGTTCCTTATGATAACTACCAATCTGCTATTTTAGACCTACAAAATGGCCGTATCGATGCCGTCTTCGGTGATACCGCAGTTGCTGACGAATGGTTAAAAGCTAAAGGTAACGAAAACTTAGCTGCTGTTGGTGAAAAAGTGACTGACCCACAATATTTCGGTATTGGTTTAGGTATTGCGGTTCGTAAAGGGAATAAAGAGCTGTTGGATAAAATGAATAAAGCCTTAGCTGAAGTTAAAGCAGACGGCACTTATGATGCTATCCACAAAAAATGGTTTCAACAGTAATTGATATAATTAATGAGCAACTTTCTATTTTTAACAAGTGCCGCCGGTATCACCGTCGGCCTTGCTGTTTCTGCACTGGTTTTGGGGCTGATCCTCGCCATGTTATTTACTGCGTGGGAGTCCGTTCGTTTTAAACCTATTGCCTTTTTAGGGACCTGCTGGGTTACCTTGATCCGCGGTCTACCTGAATTATTGGTCGTATTATTTGTCTACTTCGGTACATTACAACTGATCAATTTGTTTGGTGATGGGTTCGATATAAACCTCGGTTTTTGGCAAACCACTATTCAAATCGACCCCAGCATTTTCTTTGCTAATAGTGGCGAATTTGACTATACCCCATTTGTTTGTGGTGTTATTGCCCTTGCCTTGTTGTACGCCTCTTATGCATCACAAACATTAAGAGGAGCTTTAAAAGCAGTACCTTATGGCCAGTGGGAAGCAGGTTTTGCATTAGGTTTAAACAAACGCACTATTTTCTTTCGGTTCATTATGCCGCAAATGTGGCGCCATGCGCTTCCAGGCTTAGGCAACCAATGGCTTGTATTATTAAAAGATACCGCGTTAGTTTCACTCATCAGTGTTAATGATTTGATGCTACAAACAAAAACAATCGTCAATAGAACTCACGAACCATTCACATGGTACGCCATTGTGGGTTTGATTTACCTTGCCATTACGTTAGTCAGTCAAGTTATCTTAAAACGTATTGAATTGCGTACTACTCGCTTTGAGCGAGGTGAATCAAAATGATGGATTTAATTTTAGATATTCTTCCAGGGCTACCAACCAGCTTATCACTAACGTTTAGCGCACTCATTGTGGCTTTTATCTTAGCGATATTATTTACTTTAGTTCTCTCGCTGAAAACCCCTGTGGTTTCTCAAGCCGTTAAAGTCTATATCACGCTTTTCACTGGTACGCCGTTATTGGTACAATTTTTCTTAATTTATAACGGTCCAAGTCAATTTAAATCATTGCAAGATTATCCCATGCTGTGGGAGATTATTTCCACACCTTGGGTCTGTGCAATGGTTGCATTGGCCTTAAACAGTGCGGCTTATTCCACTTTGTTATTCCACGGCGCAGTTAAAGCCATTCCATCAGGTCAATGGCAGTCTTGCCAAGCGCTTGGCATGAGTAAAATGCAAACCATGCGTATTATTTTGCCTTATGCCTTTAAGCGTTCGTTATCGTCCTATTCCAATGAAGTCGTCCTGATTTTCAAGAGTACGTCACTTGCCAGTACGATTACAATGTTAGATGTCATGGGCTACAGCCAACTGATCTTTGGTCAAAGCTGGAATGTGATGGCGTTTGTTGCTGCGGGAATTATTTATTTAGTGGTCAATGCAATTTTAACAGTGCTAATGCGTTTAATTGAACGCAAAGCGTTGGAATTTGAGCACAGAGGCTAGTTTTATCTCACTTTAATAGAAAGCTTGGTATTAAAACCAAGCTTTTTTTATATTATCTATTAATAAGTTAACCGTTTTAATAAAGTCAATACCTCATAATGCGCCGTATGAGGAAATAAATCAAACAATCGTGCCTTACAGACTTGATAGCCAGCCAACAGTTGTAAATCTTGCGCCATGGTTTGTGCATTACAGCTAGAATACAAAATATATTCAGGCTGCACATGGGAAAGGAAATCGCATAACTCTTTACCAATTCCTCGGCGTGGCGGATTGACTAAAATAAGCTGAGGGATATCCTGATTCGCCGTGGCAAAACGCGTTGAATCAAGGGCTTTAAACTCAACATGCTTTAATCCAAGTTCATCCGCGGATTGCTGTGCGCTGGCAATCGCTGGCGCACTGATTTCTATCCCTGTTAAGTGAGTGTCTTTTTCAGCACAGTGCAGCCCAAAGCCGCCCACGCCACAAAACAGATCCCACAAGCTATGAATATCTAACGCTTTAACCCATTCCCTTGCAGTTTGGTATAACTTTGCCGCCACAATAGGATTGGTTTGAAAAAAACTTTGCGGGCGAATAAACAACGGGACTTGGTTGAATTCTTCACGTAGTGTTTGCTCTTTCGTCAGAAAGATTTCCTGCTCACCTTCAAGTATTGCCATATGGACAGGCTGCATATTGGCCGTGATCACCGTTAGTTGTGGCAGTTGCTCTTGCAACCAAGGTAAGGCTTTTTTTAGCTGCTCTAATTTTTTGTCTGAACGTAAGACAAAACGCAGCATAAATTGCCCTGTATGTCTGCTTTGTGTCAGTAATATATATTTTAGCTCACCGCGTTTGCGCTCAATGTTATAAGGCGTCAGACCCGCCCTCGCAATAAAAGGAATTAAAGACGCGAATACGTCAGAAAACTCAGCTGGGTATAAAGGACAGTCAGTCAGGTCAACGCCCTGTCCATCATGGCCGATAATACCTAAAATTGGCTTCTCAACACTACCACTAACGACCATTTTGGCTTTATTGCGAAAAGCCGTTTGCGGCCCTGTCACTGGAGGCTGAAATAAAGAAGTATCAATAGCAGGCAAAAGAGCCTGTAGTTGGCTCTGCTTTTCGGTAATTTGCTGTTCAGGCGTTAATGTTAGCCATTGGCATGAATGGCATTGCCCTGTGGCATATTTTTCACAATGCATAGCAAAAACTTAGTGGAGAATAACTGAAGGTTTGTCATCAAGAGAAAGCTCAGAGCCTTCTTCAGAGCTGTCATCATCTTCACTAAAGTCATCTTGATTCGCATATAACAAATTATTGCTAAAGATTTCAAAGACAATAGCTGAAATTTGCTCTTCCGCTTGCTGTAAAAAATGGCAGAATTGACGATACGTCATTCCTGCTTCTAATGAAAATGATTGGCTAACAATCAATTTAGGCAAGTTTTCATTGTTTATTTCAAGGAAAACTTTTGCCGTTAATGAGCTGGCATTAATTTGGCTGATATTCGCCACTAACGTCACAATCGCTGTCGGTTTGAGTTCAGCTAATGCAGACAACACCAAAACATTATTTAAAATATCGAGCTTTGCATCAAAAATACCGTCTATATTTTGCATATGAGGTAAATGTAATGCAGAGCAGGAATCACACTCGAAATAAGAGGTTTTGAGTTGGTCTAACCATTCACGTAACTTAGTGATGTCAGGGTAACAAATAGAATCCATGGATAGTAACCTTCTTCAACTCAAAATAGTCGTGCAATATCGATTTGTTAGGGTTCTGGCACATTTTCCCCCTAACTAAAAAACGAATAATTCTCACACATTGTAGAGCGAAACACCAGTAAAACCACGCTCAATCTACTTATTCATCTGGTTTATTATCTGTAGAGTCTGGCTTTTTAGATACATTCTTTTCTGGTTGTTTATTATCAATGCCCAAAAAACTCAGGCCATGAATTGCTCGCCAGACAATATTGACCATTGCGGGGACCAAACAGCCAATGCCGACCATAATCATGCTCACGATCGCCCCTGGCTGCATTAAAGGCTCCGGCAATGTGATATAGTCATTTGTTGCTAACAAAACAATAATAAGCAGAATGATACCCACACCTTCTAACACGATAATGGGCTTTGGCATGTCCGCTAGTGAACGCATTGTCCCTTTAGACTGAGGTTTATTGCTCATTCTTTTTCTCCTCTCATTATTGTGTCACTTTCTCAAACTGAGAATTATATGTCATACCTATAGGTATAACAGGAAAATTCGACTTTTATTTCATAACTTATGTAGGCATAGTATTGAGCATTGCAATTAGAATCTGAGCTCAAGATAAAAAGGAGATACTATGTATACTGTTATTTTTGGTCGTCCTGGCTGCCCATACTGTGTTCGTGCAAAAGAACTCGCTGAAAAACTGAAAAATGAACGTGAAGATTTTGACTACCGCTACGTTGATATTCAAGCTGAAGGTATTTCTAAAGAAGATTTATCTAAAACTGTTGGCAAACCTGTTGAAACCGTTCCACAAATTTTTATTGATGAGCAACATATTGGTGGATGCACAGATTTCGAAGCTTACGCAAAAGAAAATTTGAATCTATACAAATAATTAGCCCCTTCTGTTTTTCATCTCAACAAGCAAAGTTGTTCACTTATTTATAGGTGTTAACACTTTGCTTGTTCTTTTTGTGCTATTTAAGCCAAATTTAATAAAAATATTGTACTTTTTTTCATCTAGGTGAGAACTTTCTTTTTTAGACGGGGTCTTAATTAGTGCCACTGCTTTTCTTTGATGTCCCCATATTGAGGAGCCCGATAGCCAACTATTTGTTTTCATGCTATCGGGTTTTTTGTTTCTAACGGCTGGGTTCGCCTTGCAATGTAATGATTAATCTACGTTTTCCACCATAATTTCGGTGCTCACATAAATAAATCCCCTGCCACGTCCCCATGTTTAAACACCCTTTAGTAATTGGAATAGTCAAACTTGCACCCAATAAACTGCTTTTTAAGTGCGCAGGCATGTCATCACTTCCTTCATAATCATGCTTATAATAAGGTTCATTTTCAGGAACGGCCTGATTGAAAAAGCTCTCGAAATCTTCCCTGACAGTGTAATCTGCATTTTCATTGATTGTTAAAGATGCTGATGTATGTTGAATAAAAATATTCGCTAAACCAACCTTGATTAAGCTAAGTTCAGGAAGTTGCTTGAGAATTTCTTCTGTCACTAAATGAAACCCTCTCGCTTTTGCGCTAAGTTGTATCTCTTTTTGCCACCACATCACTTTTTCTCCCTTGACTTATCTAAACTCATTACTGCACTAAATAATTATTGAGTAAATGTTAAACCGCAAGTAAATTTGTCGCATATAGCTTTCAATAATAAGACAAAGGGACTTTACCTGCTCATTAAGAAACTTTAATCTCCCCCTTTTATATCTATTCTGTCTCACTAACCATCTGACCGAGGTACTGAACTGTGCTGGAACAACTTAACCTTGATCTATTCAATTTGATCAATGCGACTCCAGAAACCGCTAGTGGAACCATTGCTGTAGCGAATGTGATTGCGAAACGCTTAATTCTATTATTTCCACTATTTACTGTTGCTTGTTGGTTTTGGGGCGCCCAGCCAAATATGACTCGCCAACGTGCCTTTGCTTGTAAAGCAGCCATTGCTATCGTCATTGGCTTAACCATTTCATGGCTAGTGGGCTATTTCGCGCCGCATGACCGCCCATTTGTCATGGGAATTGGCACTAATTTCTCCGAGCATGAAGCCACGCCTTCATTCCCAAGTAACCATGGTACGATTGTCTTTACATTCGCTTTTGCATTTCTTTTCTGGCTAAGAACTTGGGTTGGCCTCGTGATGATGATCCCCGCTGTCGTTATTGCTTGGTCACGTATTTACCTCGGTGTTCATTGGCCTTTAGATATGGCAGGTGCCTTTATACTGGCGATTGTCGCATGCGGTTTGGCCCAGATCCTCTGGTCTGTTGGTGCGTATAAAATTCAATTACCTATCACTCGGCTATATAGTTTTATTTTTGCCTCTCTTATTCGTAAAGGTTGGTTTCAACCATAACAACGTATATTCAAATACTGGCATTAATTAATGCCAGTATGTTTAGCATTATAAAAATTGCGCTAAATCAAAGTTTCTGTTTATTTCCATTCTCATGATTAAAACTTTTTTGAAGTTATCAATAAAATTATTAAAACAATTACTTAACAAATATCTTGTTACCTATTTTAATTATTTTTTTCGTTGCAAAAAAAGTGGCAAATATAAGCACAAAAAAAACGTAAAATAATTAATATATAGTTATCTTTCCTCCAATTTTCAAACTAATTAGTTACTCAATGAATCAATCTAAAAGATAAAAATATTTTATTTATTTTCAATAACTTACATCACAACCCTAACAATTAACTTGTACTATTGTTACAGTACAGTTCAATATTTATATTGATATGGATGATATTTTAATCAGCTCAATTTTAAACATTAATATAATAATATTTTTCTAACAGAATTTAATTCTGCTCACATTTAAGTAAAGCTTAACTTATTCACCCACTATTTAATTGCTAATAAAAACAAACTTAACACAAATTTATTTAACATTTTTATAAAATATAATTATATCTCGCAATCTTGGGGGATATTTCTCTTTTGAGATAATGATCACGGCATTTTATTCTGGTAAACTATAAATTCACACACTCAAAATCCAATGTTAAAATTTAATGATAAAAATACAAAACTGATTGAAAATCAATTTACCGTCAATTTTAGTTTTATTTCCAATCAGATTGTTACGCAAAAGAAAACAATTGTTATTGAGTAATTGTTCGTACCAAAAGATTAAAAGGTCGTAACGCATTTGCAGTTACGCTAAATGATTTTTTTGACTTATATTTTCGGAGACTATTATGGATGCAACAAAAGTTGGTTCCATCGACAAAACGGCCTCGCAAACAGTAAATAGTAGTGCTTGGCGCAAAACTGACACAGTATGGATGCTGGGTTTATATGGTACAGCTATCGGTGCTGGGGTATTGTTTTTGCCAATCAATGCAGGTATGAGTGGTTTATTACCTGTTTTACTGATGCTGGTATTAGCCTTCCCAATGACATTTTTTGCTCACCGTGGGTTAACACGCTTCGTTCTTTCTGGTTCAAAACCTGACGGTGATATCACTGAAGTTGTAGAAGAACATTTTGGTCGCACAGCAGGAAACTGGATCACCCTACTCTACTTCTTTGCTATTTACCCTATTCTTCTTGTTTATGGTGTTTCCATCACCAATAACGTCAATAAATTCTTAACCGAATTATTGGGCGTTGGCGCACCACCACGCTGGTTACTTGCCTTGATCCTTGTAGGCGGAGTGATGGCGATTGTGGCATTCGGTGAAAAATACATCGTAAAAGTCATGAGTATGTTAGTGTTTCCATTTATCGCCGTGCTGGTTGCATTCTCACTGTATATGATCCCACATTGGTCTGGTGATGTACTAAATACATTAACTTGGGAAGGTATCACTGAAGCAACAAAAAATACCGGCGGACAAAGCATCTGGGTCACTATTTGGCTAACAATCCCAGTGATGGTATTCGCATTTAACCACTCGCCAATTATCTCCGCTTTCTCCGTTGCAAAACGTGAAGAATACGGTGATGCAGCTGAACAAAAATGCTCACGGATCCTTGCTTCTGCACACATTCTGATGGTGCTGACAGTTATGTTCTTCGTGATAAGCTGTGTCTTTACCTTATCTTCAGCGGATCTTGCACAAGCTAAAGCACAAAATATCAGTATTCTTGACTACCTGTCTGGCTATTTTGACCAGCCATTCATTAAATATGCAGCTGCAATCATTGCCTTTATTGCAATTATTAAATCCTTCCTTGGTCATTATTTAGGTGCTCGTGAAGGTTTCAATGGCCTAGTTGAACGTGCTTACCGTGCAAAAGGTAAAACAATTGATGTTCGCAAGTTAAACCGCGGTACTGCAATCTTCATGTTAGTCACAACTTGGTTAGTGGCAACATTGAACCCAGGTGTGCTAGATATTATTGAAAGCCTCGGTGGCCCAGTTATCGCTATCTTACTGTTCTTAATGCCAATGTATGCAATTAGCAAGGTACCAGCAATGCGTAAATACTCAGGTAAAATCAGTAATGTATTTATCGTAATTATGGGTCTGGTCGCTATCTCTGCGGCAACATATAAGTTATTCTTCTAATTGAAGCCACTAGGTAGCGACCAACAACGGAAGCTACCTAATTTCAATGACTTTCTACAAAAGGAAGCACTGAATATGATTAGTGTATTTGATATCTTCAAAATTGGCATCGGCCCTTCTAGTTCCCATACCGTCGGCCCAATGAAAGCGGGCAAACAGTTTGTTGACGACCTTATCCAGCAAAAATTACTCTCTCGCACAACACGAATTGCAGTTGATGTATATGGTTCGCTCTCTTTAACGGGTAAAGGCCATGCAACGGATATGGCGATTATTATGGGTCTTGCGGGTAACTTACCGGATACCATTGATATTGACGCTATTCCTGCTTTTATGCGTAATGTTGAGCAAACTGAAAGGCTCTCCCTTGCACAAGGGCAACATGAAGTTGATTTCCCTACTGAAGGGGGGATGAATTTTCATACAACCAATCTCCCCCTCCATGAAAATGGAATGAGTATTACGGCATTCAGTGGTGATGATGTTATTTACAGCAAAAATTACTATTCTATCGGCGGTGGTTTTATTGTCGATGAAGAACATTTTGGCCAGTCAGACGAAAATGCAGTTCAAGTCCCTTACCCATTTAAATATGCGGCCGACCTGCAAAAACATTGTAAAGACACAGGGTTATCACTTTCCGCACTCGTGATGCAGAATGAATTAGCGTTACGCAGTAAAGAAGAAATTCAGCAATATCTCTCGTCCGTATGGGATGTCATGAAATCCGGTATTGAACGGGGAGTGACAACCGAAGGTTTACTACCAGGCCCATTACGTGTGCCACGTCGAGCAGCAGCGTTACGTCGTCAACTCGTAACAACCGATAACACTAATATGGACCCAATGGCCGTCATTGATTGGATCAATATGTATGCGCTTGCCGTTAACGAAGAAAATGCAGCGGGTGGTCGTGTTGTAACGGCACCAACGAATGGAGCCTGTGGCATTATTCCTGCGGTATTAGCTTACTATGACAAATTCATTCGCCCTGTGAATGAAAATTCCTATACCCGTTATTTTCTAGTTTCCGGTGTCATTGGTGCATTATATAAAATGAATGCGTCAATTTCCGGCGCCGAAGTGGGCTGCCAAGGAGAAGTGGGTGTTGCTTGTTCGATGGCCGCTGCGGGGCTCGCCGAATTAATGGGCGGTAGCCCTGAGCAAGTGTGTATCGCAGCAGAAATTGCCATGGAGCATAACTTAGGTCTCACCTGCGACCCTGTTGGAGGGCAAGTTCAAGTCCCTTGTATTGAACGTAACGCCATTGCTTCCGTTAAAGCCGTAAATGCCGCACGCATGGCATTACGCCGTGTCAGTGACCCACGTGTTTGCCTCGATAAAGTCATTGAAACCATGTATGAAACTGGTAAAGATATTAACGCTAAGTATCGTGAAACATCCCAAGGGGGATTAGCGATTAAATTGGCTCACTGCGAATAGCATTTGTTTATCTATCGTCTCTATAAAAATGCCTGCTAATGCAGGCATTTTTTTGTTCACATCATTTTCATTTAATCATTATTAACCGAAAATGGCACTCCACCAGCCGCTAATCGTTTTCATGATGTAATCCCAAATACGACCGAAGAACCCAGCCTCCTCAACGGCACTTTTTGCAACTAGAGGATGCTGTTCGACGACTTCATCATTCAGAATAAAGTTAATCGTTCCTACCGCTTGGTTTTTAGCAAGAGGCGCTTCAAGTGAATCGTTAGTTAGTTGAATATCCACTTTCAAGTTTTGCAATTGCCCTTTAGGAATCGTAATTGAAACATCATCGGCAACACCTAAATCAACTTCTGAAGTATCACCAAACCAGACACGCTGCTTTTTCAGTGTGGCATCTGCCTTAATTGGCGTGACAGTTTCAAAGAAACGGAAACCCCAAGTGAGTAATTTTTCGCTTTCAGAAAAACGCACACGGTCACTTGGCGCTCCCAACACAACTGAAATCAAACGCATATCGCCTTCTGTTGCAGAGGCGACTAGGTTATGGCCTGCTCCACTCGTGTGCCCAGTTTTTACGCCATCCACTTTTAAATTTTGGTTCCATAACAGACGGTTACGGTTTGGTTGACGAATTTTATTAAAGGTAAATTCTTTTTCCTTGTGCAGTGCGTATTCATCGGGAACATCACGGATCATTGCTTGGGTTAACAATGCCATATCCCGTGCAGTACTATATTGCCCCTCTGAATCGAGGCCATGAACGGTTTTAAAATGGGTATTCTTTAAACCAATCTTTTGCACGTATTGATTCATTAAACTCACAAATGAGTCTTGGCTACCTGCAACATAATCGGCAAGAGCAATACTGGCATCATTCCCTGACTGGATCACAATCCCTTTATTTAAATCCAATACGGAAACACGATCTTTTGGCTTTAAAAACATCAAAGAAGAGCCTTTAAGAACAGGGTTTCCCGTTGCCCATGCATCTTCACCTACCGTAACCATATCCTGTGGGGTAATTTTCCCCGCATTCACCGCTTGCCCAATCACATAGCTGGTCATAATTTTTGTTAAACTTGCGGGATCTAAGCGTTCATCTGGATTCCCAGACGCTAAAATTTTGCCGCTATTATAATCCATCAAAACAAACGCTTTTGCATCGACTTGAGGAGCAACCGGTGTCTGCGCCGCATAAGCACTGGTACTTACGGCAACCAAAAGACTCAACCCAATACCAGCTCGGCGGGTTTTTAAAGACAACATTTTCTTACTCATCGGTTATTCCTTCACTTAATTCTACACATTTAAATTACTGTCATTGACTCAACATCACTAAACGAGAACCCATCGCTGTGACAAAATTTGATAACTAGACCTAATATAAGACTTTAATTTCACTGAGGCCACTGATAACAAATAAACATTTGCCTCTGAGTAAATTTAATCTATCTTAACCATGGTCGATGCCAAAAAATCAATTTAGGAGACTGCCATGTTAACTGTTTGGGGACGCGTCAACTCTTCCAATGTCAAAAAAGTACTTTGGTGCTTAGAAGAATTAAATATCGCTTACAATCAAAAAGATGTGGGTGGCCCATTTGGTGGGCTAGATACACCTGAATATATAAAAATGAATCCAAACAGCACAATTCCAACTCTACAGGATGATGACTTTGCGCTGTGGGAATCGAATGCGATTTTACGTTACCTTACGGAAAAGTTTGATCATTCTCACTTATTGCTCGCACAAGACCTACAAGAACGAGCTGCCGCAGATAAATGGATGGATTGGAGTGGTGATAATTTATTCGACCACATTAAACAGATGATGAACAAAATTGTTCGTGTCCCAGAAGCGGATAGAGACCCAGAACAAGCTAAAATTATTTATGGCAATATCAATCGGTTACTAACCATTGCTGATAATGCATTAGCTAACCAAGCTTATTTTAGTGGTGATAAATTTGGTATCGCTGACATTGCTATCGCACCACTATTTTACCCTTGGCATGAAATTGTCACGCAGCGCCCCGAATTTAACAATTTGGAACGCTGGTACCAGCAACTGACCACACGCCCTGCGTTCCAAAAAATTGTCATGATCCCGATTAAATAATCACAGGGTCATATTCATCAAACTTGGGTTTGGGTACTGGTATTCAAACCCGAGTTCTTGGCAAATTCTATTACCGTTAATGGTTTTCCCCACTAATGCACTCTCTTCCTCAATAAACTGAGGCGGAACTAACCCGATAGATTGTGCTGCATGAGTATAAAATTCGGCTCGTGTTGGGTGGACTGGCGCACAGAGGTTATAAATATGCCCCCCTTGCGGTTGCTGGAGCAATAATAAAATGGCAGCAATCACATCATCTTGATGAACCATATTCACAGGCTGGTTTGCCCCCTTTACCCCGGTTTTCCCCGCTAAAAAACGCCCTGCATGGCGTTTTTCACCGACTAATCCCGCTAATCGCAGAATATCCACCGATATGTTCGGTAACTGATGCAACCACTGTTCTGTCGCCACCAAGGCTTTAGCCGAATCCGTCACCCCATCCAATAGGCTGTCTTCGGTCATTTCACCATTTTGTTCCCCATAAACCGCAGTAGATGACGTGAAAATAACTTTAGGCACCTGAAAGGCTATTGCGCTATTCACCAGTGTTTCAATCGCCATCACATAGTATTCGGTATTAATTTTAGAGGGCGGAAGCAAGATAACGATAGCATCACTTTGTTCCATCAACTGCGCTAAATCGTCGTCATCACATTCAAGTTCTGGGGTTAATTTCAATGCATAACACTCAATTCCAACCGCTTGAGCGGCTTCAATACCATCTGGTGTCGTTTTAGTTCCAACCACATGAATGCCTTGAGACAATAAGGCTTGGGCGAGCGGTAACCCAACCCACCCTAACCCGATGACAGTGACTTTTTTCATATGAAAACTCCCCAATCGTTCAACTGACTGAAATTAATCACAGAGTAGCTGAAAACCATAAAACTTCCGAATACAATTTCTGAGGGATTTATCACTATAAAAAGTGAACAACTAATTATTATTGGTTATTTTTTAAAAAAAGGTTGCATTCATAGGGGGAAATCGGATAGGTTGAATACCAATGAGTATTTAGTTAGCACAATGAATGTTTAGTCATTCACTTAAATAACAGAACGGAAGACATTATGAATCGTATTTCACGCAACCATCATCACCACCATCATCCTGACTAGTCTTTCGGGCGATGTGTGCTGGAAGACGTTCAACGAATCTTCCGGTGGCTGAAATGCGAATTGAGAGAACCCTCGGAAGATAATCTTCCGAGGGTTTTTTTATTCTTGAACAAAGAGTTACTAAACAAAAAATTTTAAAAGGGATAAGGGTAAAGTCATGTTGGATAAATCACGTTTACGTATTGCAATACAAAAATCAGGCCGTCTGAGTGAAGAATCAAGAGAATTGCTTTCTCGCTGTGGCATCAAAATCAATTTACAACAACAGCGTTTGATTGCTTATGCAGAAAATATGCCTATTGATTTACTCCGCGTTCGCGATGACGATATTCCGGGGCTGGTCATGGACGGTGTCGTTGACTTAGGGATCATCGGTGAAAACGTTCTTGAAGAAGAGTTATTAAACCGCCGTGCTCAAGGGGAAAACCCGCAGTATAAAACCCTGCGTCGTCTTGATTTCGGTGGGTGCCGCTTATCTCTCGCTGCCCCATTAGATTTCAACTATACTGGTGCTGAGTGCTTAAATGGCTCACGCGTTGCAACTTCCTACCCTCACTTGTTAAAACGCTATTTCGACCAAAAAGGCATTCAATTTAAATCATGCTTGTTAAATGGTTCAGTCGAAGTTGCCCCGCGTGCTGGCCTTTCCGACGCTATCTGTGACCTCGTCTCTACAGGTGCAACACTTGAAGCAAACGGTCTAAAAGAAGTGGAAGTTATTTATCGCTCTAAAGCCTGTTTAATTCAACGTGATGGCGAGATGTCGCCGGAAAAACAACAGCTTATTGACCGCATGATGACCCGTATCCAAGGTGTTATTCAAGCACGTGAATCCAAATACATCATGTTGCACGCGCCAAGTGAAACACTGGAAGAGATCATTGCCTTGCTGCCGGGCGCTGAACGCCCAACAATTCTACCGTTAGCAGGCGAACAAAGCCGTGTGGCGATGCACATGGTGAGCTCAGAAACGCTGTTCTGGGAAACCATGGAAAAACTCAAAGCTTTAGGTGCAAGCTCTATTCTTGTCCTGCCAATTGAAAAAATGATGGAGTAAGCCGTCATGAAAATGGGATTTAACCAACCTGTTCGCTGGTCGGCTTGTAACCAAGAGCAACAAAGCGCTTTATTAATTCGCCCCGCAATAGCGGCTTCTGGTAGCATTAGTACTGCGGTTAGCCAAATTATTGACCAAGTCCGTAACGAGGGCGATATCGCTCTCAAAGCACTGAGCCGTCGTTTCGATAAAACTGAAATCGAAACAGTGCGTGTACCTGCAAATGCTGTTGACGCGGCAGAGGCTCGTCTTGGTGATGAAATCAAAACAGCAATGAAAACCGCCATTGGTAACATTCGTCGTTTTCACGAAGCCCAAAAACCCACTCCGATTACAGTAGAAACACAGGCAGGCGTCGTGTGCCAACAAGTCACACGCCCAATAGATGCGGTCGGTTTATATATTCCGGGAGGGTCTGCTCCCTTGTTATCAACGGTCATGATGTTGGGAACCCCTGCGAATATCGCAGGCTGTCGCAAAATTATTTTGTGTTCGCCCCCACCTATTGCCGATGAAATTTTGTATGCTGCGAAACTGTGTGGCATCAGTGATATTTTCCAAGTAGGCGGTGCGCAAGCGATTGCTGCAATGGCATTTGGTACCCAAAGTATTCCTGCAGTTGATAAAATTTTTGGCCCCGGTAATGCCTATGTCACTGAAGCAAAACGCCAAGTGAGTCAAAGCCATGATGGAGCCGCTATTGACATGCCTGCGGGGCCTTCCGAAGTGTTAGTCATTGCTGATAACGGTGCAAACCCAGCATTTACCGCATCTGATTTGCTATCTCAAGCAGAGCATGGCCCTGATTCACAAGTTATTTTATTAACTGATGATGAAAACTTTGCCCAACGCGTGATCGAAGAAACAGAAAAACAATTAGCGCAACTTTCACGTGCAGAAATTGCTCGAGAAGCATTGAGCGCCAGCCGTGTCATTATTGCTGATTCGATCGAACAATGCGTTGAAATTAGCAATCGCTATGGACCTGAGCACTTGATTTTACAAACACGCAATGCCGATGACCTAGTCGATTCTATCACTAGCGCAGGTTCCGTGTTTGTCGGAGACTGGTCACCCGAATCTGCAGGAGACTACGCTTCAGGCACAAATCACGTATTACCCACTTACGGGTATACTGCAACCTATTCAAGCCTTGGCCTCGCTGACTTTATGAAGCGAATGACGGTGCAAAAACTGTCGCAGCAAGGCTTATTAGGCTTAGCCAACACCATCGAAACTTTAGCGCAAGCAGAGCAACTCACCGCTCACAAAAATGCCGTTACCTTACGCGTTAACGAACTAAAAAAACAAAATCAGGAGTAAGTCATGAGCCAACCATTTAATGCCGCCAGTCTTGCACGTGAAAATGTTAAAACCATGACGCCTTATATGTCTGCACGACGTTTAGGGGGAAATGGCGACGTTTGGCTCAATGCCAATGAATACCCAATTGCACCTGATTACCAATTCAGTGAACGCAACCTTAACCGTTATCCTGAATGCCAACCGGTTGCGGTGATCAATAACTATGCAGCTTATGCCAAAGTTAAACCAGAACAAGTGCTCGTTTGCCGTGGGGCCGATGAGTCCATCGAGTTGTTAATCCGCGCATTTTGTGAGCCGGGGAAAGATGCGGTGATGTTTTGCCCGCCAACCTATGGCATGTACAGCGTCAGTGCAGAAACCTTTGGTGTTGAACAAAAGAAAATCATGGCGTTGCCAGACTGGGCATTAAACGTTAACGCGATCCGTGAAAATCTATCCAATACCAAACTGATTTATATTTGCAGCCCGAATAACCCAACAGGCAATATCATCGACAATAAAGATTTACGCGAAGTGCTAGATATGGCTGCAGGCCGTGCATTAGTCGTTGTCGATGAAGCCTATATTGAGTTCTGCCCACAATACAGTGTGGCAAACTGGTTAGCACAATACCCAAACTTGGTAATTTTAAGAACCTTATCCAAAGCCTTTGCATTAGCAGGTTTACGTTGTGGTTTTACTTTAGCATCCCCTGAAGTGATTGAAGTGCTATTAAAGGTTATCGCCCCTTACCCGTTATCAACCCCTGTTGCGATGATTGCAGCTCAAGCCCTTGAGCCCCAAGGTATCGAGACGATGAAAAGCCGTGTAGAAACGGTAACAGAAAACCGTATTGCACTTCGTGAAGCGCTACGCGACTTATCAGTGGTTGAACATGTTTATCCAAGTGAAACCAACTATATTTTGGTGCGTTTCACTGATGGAAATAAAGTCTTTAAAGCCCTGTGGGACCAAGGCATTATTTTACGTGACCAAAGTAAACAACCCGGTCTCATTAATTGCCTGCGTATTACTATTGGGACAGAAATAGAAAATACCCGTGTTATTGAAGCTATTGCAGCACTTTGCTAATTAGGAATGATTCATGAGCCAGAAAATTTTATTTATCGACCGTGATGGAACATTAATTACCGAGCCGCCAACTGACTTTCAAGTTGATAGTTTAAGTAAACTCGCCTTTGAAAAAGCAGTTATTCCTAGCTTACTTGCTCTGCAAAAAGCCAATTACCGTTTAGTGATGATAACCAATCAAGACGGCTTAGGCACCGATAGCTTTCCAACAGCAGATTTCGAACCCCCTCATAATTTAATGATGCAGGTATTTGAGTCCCAAGGCGTTAAATTTGATGAAGTGTTAATTTGCCCACATAAGCCCGAAGATAACTGCGCTTGCCGTAAACCTAAATTGCAGTTAGTTGAGCGCTATTTAGACAGCAACGTATTAGACAGCGAAAACAGCTATGTGATTGGTGACCGTGAAACAGATATTCAATTAGCTAAAAATATGGGTATCAAAGGGTTACGTTATAACCCAGCTGAACTTGACTGGGAAGCTATCACCCAGCAATTAACCAAACGCAACCGCCATGCACTGGTGAAGCGTGTAACAAAAGAAACCAATATCCAAGTTGAAGTGTGGCTGGACCAAGAAGGCGGCAGCAAAATTAGCACTGGCGTAGGCTTCTTTGACCACATGTTAGACCAAATCGCGACTCACGGCGGTTTCCGATTAAACATTGAAGTGAATGGCGATTTATTTATCGATGACCACCACACGGTTGAAGACACTGGTCTTGCACTAGGTGAAGCACTGAAAGTGGCGCTGGGTGATAAACGCGGTATCGCACGTTTTGGTTTCGTTCTGCCAATGGATGAATGCCAAGCGCGCTGTGCACTGGATATTTCAGGTCGCCCGCACCTTGAATACAAGGCCGAGTTTAAATACCAACGCGTCGGTGACTTAAGCACAGAAATGATTGAGCACTTCTTTAGCTCACTTTCCTATGCCATGGGTTGCACATTACACCTGAAAACCAAAGGGAAAAACGATCACCACAAAGCCGAAAGTTTGTTTAAAGTTTTCGGCCGCACATTGCGCCAAGCAATTCGTGTTGAAGGGGATACGTTACCTAGCTCGAAAGGGGTTCTGTAATGAACGTTGTCATCCTTGATACCGGCTGTGCAAATTTAGCCTCCGTGGCTTATGCGGTGAAACGCCTAGGCTATAACCCTGTGGTGAGCCGTGATACCAATACTATTTTACAAGCTGACAAAGTCTTTTTGCCGGGGGTTGGTACTGCTAGCGCAGCCATGGAAAAGCTCACTGAACGTGAATTAGTTCCGTTAATCAAAGCACTTACCCAACCGGTGTTAGGTATCTGTTTAGGCATGCAGCTACTCGGCTCTTTTAGTGAAGAAGGCCAATCTACAGTGCCACTACTGGGGTTAATTGATAGCCCTGTACAAAAAATGGATGCCAATGGACTTCCAGTTCCTCATAGCGGTTGGAACCAAGTCAAAGCCTTAGCAGGAAACCCCTTGTTTAGGGATATCCCTGATAATGCCTATTTCTATTTTGTACACAGTTATTCGATGCCTATTTCCAGCAATACCATCGCGCAAACGCAATATGGCAATCCGTTTAGCAGTGCCGTGAATTGCGATAACTTCTATGGTGTCCAATTTCATCCAGAACGTTCTGGCGCAGCAGGTTCACGTTTGATTCAAAACTTTTTGGAGATGTAATTACCATGATCATTCCCGCATTAGATTTAATCGATGGCACTGTGGTGCGATTGCATCAAGGGGATTACGCCAAACAAACTGATTATGGCAATGACCCACTCCCACGTTTGCAGCAATATGAAAAAGAAGGGGCAAAACTATTGCACCTCGTGGATTTAACGGGTGCGAAAGACCCGCAAAAACGCCAAATTCCACTGCTCAAAAAATTATTAGCTGGCGTGAGTGTTCCCGTACAAGTTGGTGGTGGTATTCGTACCGAAGAAGATGTTAAAGCCTTACTGGAAGCCGGAGCGGCTCGTGTTGTCATTGGCTCAACTGCGGTGACCAAACCTGAATTGGTTAAAACATGGTTTGAAACCTATGGTGGGGAAGCCATTGTACTTGCGTTAGATGTACGAATTAATGACAAAGGCGTAAAAGAAATTGCCATCAGCGGCTGGCAGGAGAATTCAAATTTAACTTTAGAGCAAGCCATTGAAATATATCGCCCTTATGGCTTAAAACACGTCCTTTGTACTGATATTTCCAAAGATGGAACATTGGCGGGTTCTAATGTGAATTTATACCAAGAAATTAGCCAAAAATTCCCTGATATTGCCTTTCAGGCATCAGGGGGAATTGGCGATTTAGATGATATTGCGGCTATTCCACCATCTGGTGCAGCTGGCGTGATTGTTGGTCGTGCATTATTAGAAGGTAAATTCACCGTTGCGGAGGCAATAAAATGTTGGCAAAACGCATAATTCCTTGCTTAGACGTCCGTGATGGGCAAGTGGTTAAAGGTGTCCAATTTCGTAATCACGAGATCATCGGTGATATTGTTCCATTAGCACAACGCTATGCCCAAGAAGGCGCAGACGAGCTGGTGTTTTATGATATTACCGCCTCTTCTGATGGCCGAGTGGTAGACAAAAGCTGGGTTGCCAAAGTCGCCGAAGTGATTGATATTCCTTTTTGTGTTGCAGGTGGGATTAAAAGCGTTGACGATGCCGCGCAAATTCTGTCTTTTGGTGCAGATAAAATTTCCATCAACTCCCCGGCATTATCCGACCCTACATTAATCAGCCGTTTAGCTGAACGCTTTGGCGTACAATGTATCGTTGTCGGTATTGACACTTGGTTCGATGATAGCTCAGGTGAATATCTCGTTTACCAATTTACTGGCGATGAAAAGCGTACCACACAAACCACGTGGAAAACCCTTGATTGGGTAAAAGAAGTACAACAACGTGGCGCGGGTGAAATTGTGTTAAATATGATGAACCAAGATGGTGTACGCCAAGGGTATGATCTACAACAACTCAAAAAAGTCCGTGACGTCTGCCAAGTGCCCTTGATTGCCTCTGGCGGCGCAGGTGAAAAAGTACATTTTCTTGATGCCTTCACTAACGCAGGTGTTGATGGTGCTTTAGCCGCTTCTGTATTTCATAAACAAATTATTAATATCGGTGACTTAAAACAATACCTAGCCGAAAACGGAGTTCAAATTAGAGTATGTTAACCACAGAACAATGCAGCCAACTTGCATGGCAAAAAGTCGATAACCTGATGCCTGTTATCGTACAACACGCAGTTTCAGGTGACGTGCTAATGCTTGGGTATATGAACCCAGAAGCATTGCAAGTCACCTTAGACAGCCGTAAAGTCACTTTTTTCTCTCGCACAAAACAACGTTTGTGGACGAAAGGCGAAACCTCCAATCATTTTCTAAATTTGGTGGATATCTACCCTGATTGTGACAGTGATACGCTACTGGCTCTCGCACTGCCGGATGGCCCAACTTGCCATAACGGTACACAAAGCTGCTTCGCGCCCGCACAAAGTGACTGGGGCTTTTTATTTGAGTTAGAAACATTACTCAAAGAGCGAAAAACCGCTTCTCCTGAAAGCTCCTATACCGCGCGTTTATATGCTAGCGGTACTAAACGTATTGCTCAAAAAGTGGGTGAAGAAGGTGTTGAAACCGCTCTGGCGGCAACCGTCAATGACCGCGCTGAATTGACTAACGAAGCCGCGGATTTGATGTACCATTTAATGGTATTGTTGCAAGACCAAGACCTCGATTTAAGCACAATCATCAAGCGGTTAAAAGAGCGCCATCAGTAATCGATAAACTGCCAGCCTCGCTGGCAGTTTTATTTTATGGATGCAAAATATTATCGATTTGTGCATCGCTCAATGAAATACCAAAGAATTTCAGATAGAAATCAGCCGTTTCTTGTTTCATATCGATATCCACAAAGCGCTCTGGGTAAAGAGTTTGTGCTAACCAAAGAAATTGTAAGGCCTCTTCTGAAGTTTCACGGCACCACCAAAACATCCCTTTTGGGTTTACATACACCTGTTGGTTTTTTACTGCGCTCATTGCCTTCCATTGGGAAGATGTTCGTATGATATTAGCATCTTCTTTATTCATCGCCACAATCACATCAGGGTTTGCGCTAATAATGGTTTCTAACAAGACTTCACCAGAGTTATTTTTTTTGTCAGAAAACCAGGTTTCTGCCACGTTTTTCGCCCCTGCTAAATCCATCCAATCTTGATTTAATGATGGGCGGCCAGACGTAAATAACACGTTCCCCATACTGTGGTATACCGTCCGTTTTTCTGCATTAGTGAGCCCTTTTAGTCGTTCATTAACTAATACGATATTACGGTCAAAATAGCGTTGATATTCAATAGCTTTACTTTGCGCATCAGGGCCCAGCTCTTTTGCTGTGGCTTGAACCCTTTCTTGTAACGATTTTAATGAATTCGCTGGGTATTCAACCACTTTCACCCCTGCATTTTCTAATAAATCACGTTGTGGGACTTCCATTCCTTTAGCAATGAACAGTAACTCCGTACGTAATGAAATGATTTGTTCTGGGTTTAATTGATTGCTAATACTGATCACTGGAACATCATCAATATTGGGTAACATTTGGCGAAATAATGGAATTTTTTTCGCGATCATCGATGTGCCGACAATTTGCTCACCGTAACCTAGCATCATAATAATAGTATTTTGTGCTGGCCACGGTGTTGCAATACGCAATTCGGGGTTATCTGTCTTCGCCTGTATTGCGCTACTCATTAGTAGTCCAAACAGTAAAATGAGCGATTGCAGAAAAATGGTTTTTCTCATATTTTTCACGCCGTTTCACCTTAACGTAAAACGGCATACTCCTAGACTGTTATAATTAGAAATCAAACGTAACCGTTGCGCGAACTTCACGGCCTGAACCTAAAAAAGCACTACCCCCTTTCCCTTCTCCATTGATACCCGATGGAAAAATGGAAGCCCAATAGCGCTCATCCGTTACGTTATTGACGGATAATCTGACTGTCGTTGGCACTTGATTGATTTTTGTACTATAACGAGTCCCTAGATCCAATGTTGTGTAGCTACCTGCCCAACTAGTATTAGTGTCATTAGCGGCTCGTTTTCCTGTATAGTGCACATTAGCGCTGTACACCAGTTCTGGCATCGTCGGTAAACTGTATTCCACTAACATATTCGTTTGAACTTTCGGCACACCAACAACACGTTTATCACGCGTTGTCGTTAACTTGGTATCTTTGAGTTTTGGATCTAAGAAAGTCACGCCGCTATAGACATTTAGCCCTTGCCAAACATGGCCGGTTGCCGTGAGCTCTAGCCCTCGGTTTACTTGTTCACCTTGTTTGCGGAACACGTTGTCATCCCCCGCGTAGGCAAATGGCCGCTCCAAATGGAATACTGCAGCACTAAGGTTTAAATCGGCTACATCGGCTTTAATACCCAATTCATATTGTTTGCTACGATAAGGGTCTAAAGTCTGCCCTTCATTTTTCAGGTTTTGATTCATCGGTGCGGTATCACCCTCTTCTAACGAATCAGCATAGCTAATATAAGTCATCACTTGAGGAGTGATTTTATACATCAATGCTGCTTGAGGACTGAGACCATGGTCATTGGTCTGGCTGGTTTTGTGGTTTTGTTTATCAAAGCTACGGCTTTCAATCCAACTTTGGCTGAGATAAAACATGGCTGACCATTGTGAATCAAACGTGATTGTGTCACCGATAGTGATACTTTGTTGGCTATTTTCAGCTGATTTATAACGTGAACCTCCCGTATGAATTTTGCCATCCGATGGCTCTTCCATTGGCGACGGGCGGTGCATATTGGTTTGCCCTAAATCACGTCTCACGCTCTTGTCTTTTGCACTATAAATCGACCAAACATAGCCATTCGTCGCTAATGATAAATCATGACCAATAGAACCTGTGTCTACATGACCATTAATTACCACTGAATTACTCAACACACGAAAACGTCCCGATGCGGGGGAATCACTTAATGAGCGGCTAATGTTCCCATTGTTATCTTGAATGGTACTGGTCACCGTACGCATCGCTCTATCCGCCTGCTGATAGCCAATTGCCGCTTTTAGTGTCCAATCCTCATTAAAATCATGAATTAATCGAGTACTAACGGTATCAGTGGTTAAATCATTTCCTGCGGTATGCAAAGCTAAATTTTTATCTTGTGGATTAGGTGCTTTTGGTAATTTAATAGCAGAGCCATAACTAAAACTACCCACATAGCCTTTTTGCACAAAATTATAGTGGCTGGCATTAAACTGAAGCTGTGTACCCGGTTGAATATTCCAATCAAGCGCCACAGAGGCTAACTTACGGCGTAATGTGCTCTCTTTAAGGCTGCCTGTTCCCTCTTCATCCAACAAATTAAGGCGATATCCAAAACGTTTATCAGCATCAAAATAACCGCCTAAATCAGCATGCCCACTATAGGCATTACGGCTTTGGTAACCTAAAGAAAAACGCTGAATATCCTCTGGGCGTTTTGTGGTGAAATTAAACTGCCCTGCGGGACTTGCAGGGCCATACAATGCTCCCGTCAAGCTATTAATAATGTCCACTCTATCCAACATTTCCACGGGGAATGCCGTTGTTGACACCATATACAGGTCATCAATCCGGCTATTCGTCACCACGCCACCTTGCATACCTCGGCTTTGTGGACGCCCTACATCCATCCCTCCACGGGCTTGCATTTGTGTACTTGGCGCATATTTCAATAACTCACTCAAACTTTTAGCTTGTTGATTATTAATCATTTCGCGGCTAATCGTGGTTGTAGAATACGGCGTATCAATCCACTCACGGTTGCCTAATGGGCCAATATCAATTTGCGATGTGAAAAAGCCAGCACCAGCCTGTGCTTCCATGGTTACATCACTTGGTGCTGCGGTGACTAACATTCTATCTTGCCTAGGTTTAGCCAGTTGCTCAGAAACTTGTGCTGCAACAATAGACGGTGCGATCCCTGCAATAAGCGGCATAATGAGATATAAATTAAATTTACGAGTCATATTATCTTTTCGTTATATAAATTTTTATATTACCTATAATAAAATGCAGCGTAAATGATCAAACTCAATTCTTAATAAGATGTATTCTCAACCATGATAAAAAAAAGGAAAAATAACTCATTGATTTTATTTTGAATAATTAATTCACCAGAAGATATGACAATAAAACCCAAGAATAGATTAACAATATAGTTAAAAACCGCATCTGATATGCAATTTATAATATTTCCCAAATTTATGTTTTTGACTCGCTATATTTCACGGTTGTATCTCTTAATTAACTTGTTATCATTTCTTATTATTGATGTGGTTTTAAAGGGAAAAAACAGTGTCTGAAAATTCTATTTTTATGCAACTCACACAATTACTTGATAAAAATAATGCAAAATATCGTGTGATGGAGCACCCCACAGCAGGGAAATCGGAAGAAGTGGCAAAAATACGTGGCACACAGCTTGGGCAAGGGGCAAAAGGACTAGTATGCCATGTAAAAGGAAATGGCGTTCGCCAACATGTACTGGCGATTTTACCCGCTGATAAACAGGCTGATTTAAATAAGGTTGCCACGGCCATTGGTGGAACCCGCGCATCTTTAGCAAGCCCAAAGGAAGTCGATGAGCTCACTCAATGTGTGTTCGGGGCTATTCCGCCTTTTAGTTTTCACCCTAACTTAAAGTTAATTGCTGACCCACTATTATTTGAACGTTTTGAGGAACTAGCTTTTAATGCCGGTACATTAGAGCGCTCTATTATTTTAAATACAGAAGATTATCAAAGAATAGCCGCACCGACTTTAGTTGAGTTTATTCGCACAGAAGAAAAATAGTTTTGTATTAAAAAAGGGTATTCCACAGAATACCCATCAATAAGTAAAATTAACCAATCAATCGCTGATCATATTCCTGACTGGCATTTTTTAATGCCACAAAATCTGATCCACAAATAAACCGCTTTAATGCGGTAAATTTTTCCTCCGACCAATCATAGATTTTCAATGCTAATAGTTCAGTAATTACATCGTGTGAGAAGCGGTAGTTAATCGGCTTTGCAGGGTTCCCTCCCACAATGGAGTAAGGCTCGACATCTTTGACCACTACACTATTAGCAGCAATTACAGCTCCTTCACCTATTTTAACTCCGGGCATGATAAAGGCTCGCATGCCTACCCATACGCCATCACCAATGACTGTATCCCCTTTTCCTACATAAGCTTCTTCAATAAATTCAAGAAAAGGATATAAGCAAAACCAATCCATTCGGTGAGTATGATTCCCTCCCATTAATATCACAGCTTCGCTACCAATACAGACATAATCACCGATATAAAGTTGGTCAACATTCCATGCTAGCTGCCAATCTCGGCTTTGTTCATCACCTTGTAGATAACGCACAACTGACCGCTCAAACCCGTTATCCCAGCAGTCGCTATAATAACTATGCTTACCTTTAATATGGATATTGGGATTTTGTACAACCTCATGAAGGAGCTCGTATTTTGACCAATGCTTTTGATTCATGGTACTAAACCTTTTAATTCGTTTATATTTACCATAGAACGCATTCTATGGTGATGTATCCGCGTTCAAAATACATCACACTAAGTAATCATTGGCTTTTTTAGTAATGAGTTATTCATTTTAACCTCACTAGTTCAAATAATATTAATTTCCTCACTCATGGTGAGCTTTCCAATACTTAGAGTATCATTTAGGAGTAACTATTAAACAATTCATCTTTTTTTTAAAGATATTTTATCTTACCATCAACTAAAAATTTGACCAGCTTCTACGAAACAACAAATAGATAAGATAATATTTTATGCCAAATAAAAACTTAAGTACGACTTCACCATCATTATTGATTAACAGTTTAAAAAGCCATATTTTATCAATAGGAAACAATGATTATTATATAGATACTATAAATAAGTCTAACTCCATTCTAGATTATTGGCATTTAATAACAGAAATAAACAAATCCTTCGGTAATCTCTCATTTTTTGAAAATGGGAAAACCAATCATTACTTTAATAACAACCAGCACTCTAGTGATGTAGATGGTGAATTAAAAGGAAATGTATTTTTCGCCCAAGCTAATATTATTCCATCTAAACTCCATATAGATGGAGATAGTAAGCCAAAACTAGTTAAGGAACGTAAGACTTTAATTATGTTTAAACCGCATACTCATATCCCAGAAGAAAATCCAATTCAATTAAACATTTATGATAAAAATCATAATTTAATCATGCAAAAACCGCTATCTCCCCCATCTAAACTACCAAAAATTGCAAATAATAGTATAAGAGAAACTAATTTATTACCTCGTGATTTCAAATCACCGGTAAATTTCGACCTTGTCATGAGATCTAACAGTGAATTAATTGAAATATCCAAAAATCAAAATTACTTACACGAAACAATTTTAGATAATAACAAAATAAATTTAAAACTTAATCATAACAATATAAAAACACCTTTCATTCTAAATAACAGCATCAAATATAAAGGTAAAACTATAACATTACACAACACTGACAATAACGATATTGAAGTTAATTATGGCAATAACACTTCTATATTACCGTCAAAATCATCCACTCGTTTTATATGTGATGAAAATGGGTATTGGCTGACAAAAAGTGATGCTAAACAAATGAAATATTACAGTCCACCTAGAAAAGCAAACTCAAACTCTCTTCCAATTATTTATTTTGAAATTGGAAATCTGCCAGATATCAATATAAATAAAATAGATGCAGATTTTTTTGAGAAAAATCTAGAAGAAAACCCCACCTTAAAAATAATGAAAATGGATTATGACAGAGTCAAAAAATTCACGCTAAAAAAAAATAAAAAATTCACATCTAAAAAAATCATTTTCACATCAGAAGCTAAAGAGTCAACATTCATCCACACTACAAATAAAGTTTTCGAGCTAAAAAAAGACAGTGTATTATTATTCCATTGTAATTCAGATGGCAAATGGGAAAACATTCCTATTTTTGATAACAAATCAAAAATCGACTATTCATACCCTAATAAATTTGATCTAACTTTAGATAAAAATGAATTAATTATTGAGGCTTCGAAAAAAAGAAATTATTTAAATAATCTAATAAAGAATAATGACTCAATAAAAATATTGACTAGTGATGGTAATTGGAGTCGTGACTTCACATTAAATAAAAATGATGCATTCCATAATAAGAAAATACTGTTTAGCTCTAATGCATCGTATAACAGTTACATTCATTATGGAAAAAACACTATAAAGTTACAAACAGGTGAAAACGTCCTTTTTGTCTATGATTTAGATAAAAAATGGATCCCTATTAATCAGAATAACAAAGAAAATTTCATTAGCAACTTGGAATATATAGATAAAACATGGTCTACTACAATCCCAAAAGAATATATCCATCCAGAAATAAAACTTGAATTTAATTATCAAGGTCAGAAAAGTACATTATCTAACATTGATGTAGGTGCCCCAAATGAATTACTCATTAATACTTTTGATATCGGGTTACTTACACCACCAAGAAATGAACATCTTTTCCTAAATAAATTCGAACTAAATCGCCAATATTATCAAACGGTTCCAGTCAGTAAACTAATTGTTTCTCGCTACGAACCCATCCATTTGTTAAAAGTAGTCATGCCTGATGGCCAAGTTTTTACAGAAAATGCACCGGATGAGGGAGGAGGCCATAGTGGCAGCATGAGAGAGTTGATCACTAAATCTTTTTATGCTGATGGTGTTAACACTGCAAATTATGGTGTAAATAGTTCTGCTCCGGACACTGATTCCTTTGTTCTAACTCCCCAAATAACTGCCTATAACTCTGTCGGAATGTATAAAAATGGTAGAGTAGTTCACGGCTGGTCTGGTGGTAGAGGTAAAGCTACATTATATAGTACAGATAATAATGAGATCAGCCATGAATTCGGTCACAATTTTGGTTTAGGTGATCATCACGGGGGAGTTGAAGGCGGCTCCCATGCAGCTGCAAATAAAAAAAATTCAACCTGGCTGTGGGATTCAGATAATAACTATTTTATTCCAAATATGTATAAAAATGGTACATTAAATCATGATGGAATGAATGGAGGTGAAGCTTATGATGCGCGTTACAACGTTTACACCGCTTATACACCTAATTCTTTTATTGAAATTCAAAATAGATTTGAAAATCAGCATGTATTTAGTGAAAAATCAAAAACAGGATATAAAAAATGGGATCCAGAAATAAAAGAGATGGTAGATGCATATTTAGAACTATCACAATATAACGCCATCGAGTTTACTGCAATAAATGGTTCAGATATTACAGCTAACGATTTAAATTCACTATTGAAAAAAAACAAAAACGTTATTATTCATAATGGAAATGGTTATCATGCCATAAAAATCAACATTCCATTAGCAAATGAAAGTAATAAGGGTGCTATTTTAAGAATAGAATCAGTCGCGGATTACAATAGTGAGCTTCATATTAACAACAAGATTGAATTAATTAAAAAAAATGATTCAATTTGTTATATTTCAGATGGCTACACTTGGAATCGAAAAGATAACAATGAAACAATCCTCTATAAAGTTCCCTATAAACAAGGAGTGCCTGTTGTGACCTTAATGGGGTTCTATGACCCTAAAGACGTAATCGATAGCTATATCTACCCTTCTTTATATGGTTCTTATGGTATGGTTTATAGCCATGATAAAAAAATAGACACTCAAATGCCATATTTAGAGGTTATTTTTGAAGATGGGAAAATAAGCCAGTACCAACTTCATAACTTCCGTTCAAATGAAGAGATGATGAATAAATTTCATGTTAATATTGAGCGAAGTTTAAACCCCATAAAAGCTAATCTTTATATTAATAATAAAATTGTCCATTCTAGAGAAATTGAAATAAAGAAGAATAGACTCCTAACAACGATTAATGGTGATATTGCATAATTTTATCTAAGTTATCACTAATTACTAAATTAATTAGTGATAACTATATACGACATAATGAAAAATAAAATCTTCAAACGGTCTACTCTATATTGATTTAACAAGAGATAAGCTCTTTTTTCTTGCAAGCAATCCAAACAAACAGCCAACCAGCATAACTAATGCTAATGATATTTTTGGTGCGATAGGCAAACTGATTGCACAGAGTCCGAGAGTTGCTCCCCCTGCCATTTGAACAAAACCCACTAAGGCAGATGCAGTGCCTGCTTCATTACCAAACGGTTCTAAAGCATAACTGGTTGCCGTTCCCATCATAAAGGCCAGCCCTGTACAAGCACAAGCGACAGGCAACATATAGACTAACCAATGGCTTTGTATTTCTATCGGTAATACGACAAAACCTAGCAATAATCCTAAACAGCCAACTGCCATCATTGAACTACCAACCAATAAACAGGTTGGCCGCCCTATTTTATGAATAAAATAATTAGCGATATAACTGGCAAACATGATCCAAAAACCATTAACACCAAATACTATAGAAAACGCGAGCGGAGTTAACTGGGCATCCCCCATCAGTACAGTTGGTGCAAGTGATACATATGTTAATGCCATACCCATCGTGCCTGCGTTCACTAAGGCAAAAATAATAAATTGAGGATTCCCCAAAATTCGCCAATAGGTTTTCAGTGGGATAACTTTTGCTTTTGGCAAATTAGCTGGGCGAGTTTCAGGTAAAAAGGCAACAATCAGCACTAATATGACTAACGCATACAAAGCAAGAAACCAGAACGGTGCTCGCCAGCCCCACGCTTCTGCTAACAGGCCTCCGAGCAGCGGAGCTAACGCAGGAACAATATTCAATGTTCCATTTAAAAAACCAAAGGCGCGGGCCGCTTCTGTGCCATTCATTCGGTCACGTACACAGCTAAATGCCACCACCGAAGTACAACAGACTGCAACCCCTTGCAATAAACGCGAGGCAATAAATACTGTGGGTGTTGTTGCTACAATGGCAACACCAGCACCAACGATGTACAACACCATGCCCAAAATCGCGATAGGTTTTCGTCCATATCTATCGACTAATGGGCCCGAAATCAATTGCCCTAGCCCCAGAACAAGAATGAACAATGCTATCGTTGACTGGATCACCGACTCACTGCTTCCTAAATCCTTCGCAATATCAGGTATTGTTGGTAAATATAAATCAATCCCTAATGGACCAAGTAATACCAATAAAAGTAATAAGATAAGAAAATTACGCATAAACCATGCCCAGACTCGATAAAATTAATTTTTAAAATATTAGATACAATAAATTATAGAAAAGCTAAAGCCACCGTCGAATTAATGATTTACTTATAATGATAAATTAAATATTTTATGGCTCTTCAAAGTCAAAAAAGGCGCTAAACCTAGCGCCTTTTGTGTTATCAAAAATTAATGATAACGAATTTTATTCCATCCACTCAGTGTGGAAAACACCGTCTTTATCTGTACGTTTATAAGTGTGAGCACCGAAGTAGTCACGTTGCGCTTGGATCAAGTTTGCAGGCAATACTGCTGAACGGTAGCTATCATAATAAGAGATAGCCGCTGAGAATGTCGGTGTTGGGATACCATTTTGTACGCCATAGCAGACAACATCACGCAGTGCTTGCTGATATTCGTCAGCAATTTGCTTGAAATATGGCGCTAGCAGTAAGTTTGCAATTTTCGCATCTTGGTTATACGCATCAGTAATTTTTTGCAGGAACTGCGCACGAATAATACAACCTGCACGGAAGATTTTTGCAATTTCACCGTAGTTTAAATCCCAGTTATATTCTTCCGATGCCGCTTTGAGCTGTTGGAAGCCTTGTGCATAAGATACAATTTTACCTAAATACAGTGCACGGCGAACTTTTTCAATAAAGTCTTTTTTATCACCTTCAACGGCTTTTAGGGTTGGACCGGTTAATACTTTAGATGCCGCAACGCGCTGATCTTTTAAGAAAGAAATATAACGCGCAAATACAGATTCAGTAATTAAAGTCAGGGGAATACCTAAATCCAGCGCACTCTGGCTAGTCCATTTACCTGTACCTTTATTAGCCGCTTCATCAAGGATCACATCAACGAGATATTTACCATCTTCATCTTTTTTCTTGAAAATATCTGCTGTAATTTCAATCAAATAGCTGCTCAGCTCACCTTTGTTCCACTCAGCAAAGATACCAGCTAACTCTTCGTTGCTCAGGTTCAAAGAACCTTTTAATAATGAATAGGCTTCTGCGATTAATTGCATATCACCGTATTCAATACCGTTGTGAACCATTTTCACATAGTGGCCCGCACCATCTGCACCAATATAGGTCACACAAGGTTCGCCTTCGGCTTGTGCTGCGATTTCTTTTAAGATTGGCGCAACTAATTCATAAGCTTCTTTTTGCCCGCCCGGCATAATTGAAGGGCCTTTCAGTGCGCCTTCTTCACCACCTGAAACACCAGTACCGATGAAATTAAAACCTTGTTCGGATAATTCACGATTACGACGGATAGTATCAGTGAATAAGGTATTACCGCCGTCAATTAAGATATCCCCTTTGTCCAGATGAGGAGTCAGTGAGGCAATGGTTTTGTCCGTAGCTTCACCCGCTTTAACCATCAACAAGATGCGGCGAGGTTTTTCCAGAGAGTCAACAAACTCTTCAATTGTATAGTTGGGAACTAATTTTTTCCCTGGATTTTCGGCAATCACTTCGTCTGTTTTATCTTTAGAACGGTTAAAGATAGACACTGAGTAACCGCGGCTTTCAATATTGAGCGCAAGGTTACGCCCCATGACTGCCATTCCGACAACACCAATCTGCTGCTTTGACATGAACAACTCCTGTCTGATTAGGACCAAGTCAGCCTCGACCGTGCTGACATTCTGTTAACGGGATCACATATTAACCTAGGATTGGGCAGCATGGTAGTTATTGATGCAATCGATGACGTATACAAGGCCATTTTTGTCAAGAATTGTCCAATTAGCGTGATTTTTTATTGATATTTCATTCAACAAACCGCATTATTCATTCGTCGGTATAAGCCGTCATATCAGAAGGTAAAACAAACTGTATGGAATGGATCGCAGATCCTTCGATTTGGGCGGGCCTCGCTACCCTTATCGTTCTAGAAATCGTTCTTGGTATTGATAACCTCGTTTTCATCGCCATTCTGGCAGATAAGCTCCCGCCAAAGCTGCGTGATAGAGCCCGTGTAACTGGACTTTTATTAGCCCTGATTATGCGTGTTGTGCTTCTATTTAGCTTGTCATGGCTCATTACCCTCACGAAACCAATATTAACCCTCTTTGAGCATCCTTTTAGTGCTCGAGATTTAATCATGTTGGTGGGTGGTCTATTCCTCTTGTTTAAAGCCACAATGGAACTAAACGAGCGGTTGGAGGGGAAAGACGAACACACCAATACTCAAAGAAAGACATCGAATTTCTGGGCTGTTGTTGCACAAATTATTGTTCTTGATGCCGTATTCTCACTGGACTCCGTGATCACCGCTGTCGGCATGGTTGACCATATCGGCGTAATGATTGCCGCTGTAACCATTGCTATGGTATTAATGATTTGGGCAAGTAAACCGTTAACTAGCTTTGTTAACCAGCACCCAACCATTGTCATACTGTGTTTAAGCTTCTTACTGATGATTGGTTTCAGCTTAGTTGCCGAAGGGTTTGGCTATGCCATACCGAAAGGTTACTTATACGCTGCAATTGGCTTCTCTATCATGATTGAAGTCCTAAATCAATTTGCCCAATTTAACCGTCGTAAGTTCCTTAAAGGCTCACGTCCACTACGTGAACGTACGGCAGAAGCGGTCTTACGTATTCTTAGCGGTAATAATGAGCGTGGGGAATTAGACCCGCACACTTCTGACCTTATCGCTGATAATCAATCGGTTTTTGACCCACAAGAGCGCTTGATGATTGCTCGTGTGTTAGGTATGGCACAACGTAACGTAGAAAGCATCATGACATCACGCCATGATGTGGATTACCTTGACATTAATAAGTCTTCTGCGGATTTACTGCAATTAATGGAGAAAAACCCACACTCACGTTTAGTTGTCATTGATGAAACGATTAGTGATGAACCTGTTGGGGTGGTACATGTAATGGATTTGGTTAAACAGCAATTAAAAGGCCAGCCATTAAACTTACGAGCACTGATTACCCAGCCATTGATATTCCCTGAAGGGTTATCACTATTAAAGGCACTTGAGCAATTCCGTAAAGCGCATACTCACTTTGCCTTTGTTGTGGACGAGTTTGGTTCTATCGAAGGTATAGTGACATTGACCGACGTAATGGAAACCATCGCGGGTAATTTACCCGTTGGTGATGAAGAAAATGACTCTCGCCACGACATTCAAAAACTCGATGATGGTACTTGGATTGCCAACGGCTTTATGCCACTTGAAGACCTGATCATGTTTATCCCTATGGAATTAGATGATAAACGTGAGTATGAAACTATAGCTGGTCTCTTGATGGAGCACTTGCAAAGGGTTCCTGAAGTCGGTGAGCAAGTCACTATCAATGGTTGCATATTCCAACCTCTTGAGGTTAACAGCCACCGAGTTAATAAAGTGTTAATCACGCCACCTGCCCCTGAAGGTGATGGCTATGAGTTTGAAGATGACTAACCTTTAGCGCTAATACAAAAATGCCGACCTCTGTGTCGGTATTTTTTTGCCTCATTTTTAGTGAAAAATAACAATTTAATAAAGTAAATAAAAAAACCACATCGTTTTTTAAAAGAAATAAACATTGAAACACTGAATAATTCATAGCATTAAATACACCCAAACTTTATAAAGGTCATGCTATGCGAGTAAATAGTCAGTCTCTAAATGTAAATACATTACAAGCGTCAAATATTAATAAAAGTACCAATAAATCATCAGGGAAAATTGCAGTTACAGCAAGCCGTATTCAAAATAGTGCGGAACAATGCCCTGTAGCCTCTAAAAAGAAAGTCTGTTTTTCAGACGTCAGCCAAATGAAAGAGTTTTCTAGTAAAGAAGCTCCTAACAAAGTTTCAGATACTCAATCTGTTAATATTTTGACTAAAACAGACGAAAAAACCGTTCATAAAAAAGACATAACAAAACTGAATAATAACGTTACAGCTGGATTAAGTAAGATTAAATCAAAACTGGACGCAATTCTAAGCGACAAAATGCCTGGTTCTTTCCAAAAGGATGTAATCAATGAATTGAAGATAGAACTAAAGGAGCTAACGACGTCAGTCAATAACTATCAAAATAAGTTAAATAGCTCTTCATACGCACATAATAGTTCAAAACAAAAAACGCTCACTCAATTGAATAATAAATTATCAATGGCTAATGATAAAATTAGTCATGCAAATCATAGCAATAAGTACAATGGCATTAAAAACAATCAAGCCTATACTGATAATATAAATAAAGCGAATAATTTTATAAATGGTGAAAAGGCACCATCAAAATTTAATGACTAAACAGTTATATTTGAATAAAACCGCCTACATTAGGCGGTTTCTCTCGTTTATAACGCATTCAGTAAATCATTCAAGCCTTTATTTTCTTCTTTCTTTAAAAAATTACCAAGGGCTTCTTTGGCTTGAGTTCGTAACTCATTACGCAGTAGTTTTTCCACATCTAATTGGTATTTTAAATTATTCCAACTACCATAAATACGCAGTGGAATAGTCATTGCTTGCAATTGCTGGACTAAACGTGAATCACCGCCCCAGCCGTTAGCAATATTAACCCCTAAATTGACATCAATAGTTTCATTAGGGATATTTATACGACCTTGCCCACTAATGTTAACTAAGGATGACGTTGCATTCATAGAGGAAATATTCAAATTACCTTTATTTAATTTACCTGCCACAATGAAAGAATCAACCTCAGTGACGTTACCCGTATTCACTGGTGCATTAATTTTATTGGTTACTCTGGAAACGGATTGCTGAATTAATAAAGGAATATTCAACCCCTGCAATTTTGCATTTCTTAACTCAAAATTAACAGGCCCCTGCCATTGATTTTTTACTGCATGGTCATCATAACCTACACCCGATAATGTGCTATTTAACGAAATTACCCCACTTAATTTTTGTGGCATATTGAAGGCTTTTAATAGTGGTGTTAGGTCGATATTTTTAAAATCCGGCCTTGCGGAAACGTATGCCGGCGTTGAACTGTAATTAAATGTCACTGGTAATGAGAAGGCACCACCAAATGCCTTACCCTGTAATTTTGAAACCGTCAAACGAGGTGTTTGGTTTTGTGCCTCAAAAACTACGTCACTAACCATCATTCCACGATAGATTAACTGGTTAATGGCTAAATTGATATTGGCGGAAAATGCCTGCAAGCCAGATAAATCATATTGTTGAGGATTTGCACCAGAAATAACCGGTTTAACACCAACACGGTTATTATTCACCTCTGATTCGATATGGGTACTGCTAGGCATAGTCCCCAGTAAGTTATCTAAATCTAATTTTTCGGCCACTAAATTGACCATTACTTTGGGGGTATCGGCTAATTGTATACTGGCATCGCCTGACAGGGCACTTTCATTAGCCGTTATCACCAAATGGCTTAAACTGGCACTTTCTACTTTCCCTTTGGTGTATAGAAAATCACTTGTTATTTGCCCTTCAATTCCACTTTCAGGCAAATCAACACCACTCAATTTATAATCAAATTGCGTTAATTGCCCACTAATCTTTTGATTTACATCCGATAAATCGATATCTGCACGTAAATTAAATACAAACTCTTGTTGGTTTTGATTTAGATTTCCACTGAATTTAACGGCGACCTGTTTTTTATCACTTTTCTTCAGTGATAAATCAATGTTACGTAGGTTAAACTCATCTTTAGATGTTTGCCAAATCACTAAGCTATTGGAAATATTAATTTTTTCTATATCTAATAACCAGCTATTTTTCTCTGGTAAAGGGGAGGATGTAGGCACACCACCTGGCGCGACAGGAGCATTACGGTGAGTTTGGATTTCGCTATCCGGTGTTTTGCGGATAACAGCACCATCAATCACAATTTGCTCAACAGAAAGCTTATGGGAAATAAGTGGCCATAATTCAACATCTAAGCGCATATTATCTGCACTCAGTATGGGTTTAGCGGCATTCGGTGCAGTAAGGGAAACAGGGCCAGTAATAATGCTTAAAGTTGGCCATACATGCCAACGCATATCACCGTTGAATTCAAGTTGATAACCGCTTTTTTTCTCTACCTGTTCAACAATATAATGACGAAAATCATTCGGGTTCACCAACATTACAAGTGTGGTTAACCCTGCAACAATTACCACGAGTAAAATAATCAGTGTCGTCAAAAAACGTTTCATCCTTCCCTCTCTTAAATTCCGCTTGCGCTCGCCACAAAAATGAACTCACACCTATCCCTGAAAATGGGCGGAAATTACCTGTTTAATCTCCATTAAACGCCGCAATTTCCGCAAAGTTCACCGGTTATCAGTCTTCGCTGATACGGCTACCAACAGCACCTTGTTGGTTTTTATATTTAGCGTCTTGTCGGCTATTATAAGGGCGATCAGCACTACCAGATAACGGCTCAAAACTTAATGCGCCAATCACCATGCCAGGACGCAACGCTAACGGTAATTTACCTGAATTGTAGAATTCTAGCACGATTTGCCCATGCCAACCGGGGTCAATTCGATGTGCTGTTACGTGCACCATCAAACCTAACCGCGCTAATGAAGAGCGCCCGTCTAGCCAACCGACAAGGTTATCAGGGAGCGTAACAGACTCAAGCGTCACTGCAAGTGCTAATTCACCTGGATGTAGGAAAAAGGGCTCATCTTCATCAAGCACAATTTCATCACTCATGACGCGATCTAATGCGGCATTAACCTCATCTTTAGGGCCACTAAGGTCAATAAATGCAGCCGTGTGTCCTCGAAAAACACGGAATTGATTTCCTAAACGAACATCTGCAGTTGCACCATTGATTCGTTCAACTGGTGGGCGTGGGCTAATAACTAATTTACCATCATCCATCCATTGAATAATATCGCGGTCACAAAGACGCATGGTTGTTTCCCCCTTCATTATTTTAATTTCTGCGCGGTTTAATCTTGACAGAATTCGCCAATTTTCGCTTTCAAGATATCAATCGCAACACGGTTTTTTCCCCCGCGAGGTACTATAATATCGGCATATTGCTTTGATGGCTCAATAAATTGCAAAAACATTGGGCGAACCGTTTTATTATATTGGTCAATAACGGAGTCGAGCGTTCTGCCCCTTTCATTTACATCACGTTTAATACGGCGCATCAAGCAAATATCAAGTGGCGTATCGACAAAAATAGAAAAATCCATTTCACCACGTAAGCGCTTATCTGTTAATAATAAAATACCTTCAATGATAATAACTTTTTTAGGTTTAAACGTGATGGTTTTCTGTTTACGGGTATGAGCGACATAGTCGTATTGCGGAATTTCTACTGCTTGGCCACTTTTCAGTGATTTGAGATGTTCATAAAGCAAGCTGTGGTCCATCGAGTTAGGATGGTCATAATTTACTTTAAGACGCTCTTCCATTGGGACATCGGCTTGGTCTTTGTAATAACAATCTTCTGGAATAACACCGATATTATGATCACCAACCTGTTCCCTTAATTCACGGTATAACGTGCTGGCAATTAAGCTTTTGCCAGATGCAGAGGCTCCCGATATACCTACAATGGTACAGTGATGCGCTATGTCAGTCATAAAATGATAACCTGGTTAAATATTAGAAATGAAAATACACAACAACAAAATGTTATGTTGGCGGAATTATAGGGGGTAATGGCGTGTTGTTCCAGCATACCTCAACAAAGTTCGCTAAAAAAACACCCATTAGATAGGAAATGCCGTAAATCAAAGCGTACAAAATGTCATTTATACACTAAAACTGTTTTTTTCCTTCTAATACCGCGATGCGATTTTCAATCGAAGGGTGAGTTGAAAACACAGAATCGCCCTTATTAAAAATATAAGCGGCCTTACGGTAAGCTTGGCCTGTACTCGTTTCATCATAATCATGGGTTTCATGCTTCCCTGATATTTTTTTCAATGCGCTGATCATCGCTTGGTTATCAGAAGTCAGATCAACCGCTGCGGCATCCGCCATATATTCACGGGTACGCGATAAATAAAAATAGAGAATTTGTGTTATCCACGGTAAAACAAAATTCAGAACTAATAGGATCATTTGCGCTTTGTTCGCCGCATTATTGCGACTGCGCCCTGCTGTTCGAATAAAAATCTGACTAAATAAATTGGTCACGGTTAAAATCACATTCGCCAAAATCCCCACGTACAGAGTTAATTTTGAATCACCGTGAATAATGTGCCCAACTTCATGAGCAAGAACGGCTTGAACCTCTTGCCGATTAAGTATCTGTAATAAGCCTCTTGTCACCCCCACAAGTGCATTACGATTATTCCACCCTGCTGCGAAAGCATTAGGCTCGTCCGTTTCTAAAATATATAAGCGAGGAATATAGCCTAAGCTGGCACTTAAACTTAATTCTTCAATAATATTAAAAAGTTGCTTTTCTTGGGGGATATTCGCATTTTCTTGGGTGATTTCTCTGGCATTCATCCCAGCTAACATCATTTTATGGCCTCTAAAATGAATATAAATTAGCCCAAGGAAGGTTAAACCTAAAACAATGAAAGTGGCGATAGGTAATTCATGAAGTGTCACAAACATCATCGCATTGCCGACTAAATCCAATTGTTCATTTGGATGCGTTGCAATATCCGCCAGTAATCCAATGATTAGCATTAAAAAAATATAGCTCATCACCACCAAACGTGTGCGAATATTATTTTTACGAATGACGTTTCTAAAATCCATAATGTAACCTGTTATCTACTACTCATAAAATATCGGAACACCATAAGGCATCCCGATGATTTATCACTTCAAAGGTTTAAAGGCTTTTAATCAAAATTAATTCGACGTGATTCCTCAGTCTTAATGGTTTCTTCATCAAGACGCCAATATTCCTTTGAAATTTTTAAGCTAGGAATAATGCCAACAATGAGTGCCGCAGGCATAGAAGCGATATACGCATTATAAGTTTCTAATGAACGGTTATAACCACGTTTAGCAAATGACAATTTATTTTCTGAAGAAACGATTTCTTCTTGTAAATTTGCCATAATTGCATCGGATTTTAGCTCAGGATAAGCTTCCACCGCGACATTAATTGCCCCACTTGTTACCATTTTTGATAACGCATCTTCGGCTTCACGGGCTTTATCCCCAGTCGCCGTTTGTGCTTGCGTCCGTAGCTCAGTAATTTTACTGAACACCTCGCTTTCATGGCTTAAATATTTTTTAACTGTTGCCAATAAGCTATCAAATACTTTTCCACGACGATCTAATTGAACTGAAATTTCTGTTTCACTCGAAATAACAGCTTCTCGCAATGCGACGATACGGTTATAAAAATAAATAACGATCAGCACCACGACAACAATAAAAATTAAAAATTTCATAGTCACCTTTTCGGGTTGCCCGTAGAAAGAAAACTGATTAAATAAAAGATGTGGTTATTCTACGCGAACATGACTCAATAAAGAAATGTTCCGCAAACAATTCAGAAAAATAGAAGATTAAAAAAACACGTTTAGTAAAGAAAAGTATCAACAATAAATAAGGCTATCTAGTGAATAAACTAAATAGCCTTTTTTCTCTATAACCGATTAAACGGCGCGGAAAGAAATCTCTGTTGGGATTTTATCCCCTTCCCAATACATCAAGGCTGAAATACCCGAAGCAATTTCACGGTAGATATCTGCAAATTCACCTTCAGGATCACGCATAACAGTAGGTTGGCCACGGTCAAGGTCTTCACGTAAAGAAATATGCAGAGGAACCTGCCCCAATAATTTAGTATGGTATTTTTCGGCTAATTTCTCAGCACCACCGGTACCGAAAATTGGCTCAACATGGCCACAATTACTGCAAATATGTGCGCTCATGTTTTCAACAACACCCAGTACAGGGACATTGACTTTCTTAAACATCACAATGCCTTTCATGGCATCGACCAAGGCAATATCTTGTGGTGTTGTCACAACCACCGCCCCTGTTACAGGGATATTTTGGGAAAGTGTTAGCTGGATATCACCTGTTCCCGGTGGCATATCGATGACTAAATAATCCAAATCTGGCCATAACGTATCTTGCAACATTTGCATCAACGCTTTGCTTGCCATTGGGCCACGCCAGACCATGGCGTTATCATCCGTCACTAAGTAACCGATTGAGTTTGTCGCCAAGCCATACGCCATAATTGGCGCCATATGCTGACCATCTGGGGAGGTTGGGCGCTCTAAAGTTGTGCCTAACATATTTGGAATTGATGGGCCGTAAATATCCGCATCAAGGATCCCCACTTTCGCTCCTTCTTGTGCCAGCGCAAGCGCTAAGTTCACAGAAGTACTGGATTTACCAACACCACCTTTACCTGAACTGACGGCTAAGATATTACGAACACCATTAATACCCGGCAAATCATTTGCACGTTTTAATGTCGTGATGTCATGGCGCAGTTTCCATTCAACAGCATGAGCGCCTGTTTGTTGCTTCAATTCAGCGGTTTTTTCGCTAATTAAAGTTTGAAACGGCCCTTTCCAAACGAATGGCATAACTAATTCGACATGCAGCACGTTGTCCAACATTGCGCAATGATGTAACGCTTTGATAGAAATCAAATTACGTTGCAGTGTTGGGTGTGTAAATGAAGCCAAAACTTTGGAGACTTGTTCAGTCAGCAGTTCTGGTTTGTTCTGCTCGGGGGATTTATCGTTCATCCCGGCTCCTTTATTTATATTTTTGAACTAGGTACATCCTGAATAATAAGCTACATAAAATTAAACAGATATACTTTGACTGAGATTAATCATAACAGAGAACACAAAAAATAGTGATTACCCCGCACAGTAAAAACCACAAAGAGGTAAAAATTTCTTTTTCTAACAAATTGCCAATTAATATTTTATACCCCTAGCAGCGATGGTTTTGATCGGTTAACATCAAAGACCCTTTTCAAATAATGGAAGTAAGAAAGTTACTATGTCTCAAGTCGCGAATAAATTACTGGTAACCTGTGCGTTACCCTATGCTAACGGTTCAATCCATCTTGGTCATATCCTGGAACACATTCAGGCTGATATTTGGGTCCGTTATCAGCGAATGCGCGGCAAAGAGGTTCACTTTATCTGTGCCGATGACGCGCACGGAACTCCAATCATGCTTAAAGCTCAACAGCTGGGCGTAACGCCAGAAGAGATGATTGCGGCAGTGAACCAAGAGCATCAGAACGATTTTGCTGGTTTCGCCATTAGTTATGACAACTATCACTCCACACACAGTGAAGAGAACAAAGTATTATCCGAACTAATTTACGGAAAACTGAAAAATAACGGTTTTATTAAAAATCGCACTATTTCACAGCTTTTCGACCCAGAAAAAGGCATGTTCTTACCGGATCGCTTCGTTAAAGGCACTTGTCCAAAATGTAAAGCCGAAGACCAATACGGTGATAACTGCGAAGTGTGTAGCGCAACCTACAGCCCAACAGAGCTGATTAACCCACGTTCAGTGATTTCAGGTGCAACACCTGTCATGCGTGATTCAGAACACTTTTTCTTTGATCTTCCTGCATTTAGCGACATGCTTCAAGCATGGACTCGCTCAGGCGCACTGCAAGAACAAGTCGCCAATAAAATGCAAGAGTGGTTCGAATCTGGCTTACAACAATGGGATATCACCCGTGATGCGCCTTATTTCGGTTTTGAAATTCCGAATGCGCCGGGTAAATATTTCTATGTCTGGTTAGATGCCCCTATCGGTTATATGGGCTCCTTTAAAAACCTGTGTGACAAACGCGGTGATCTTGATTTTGATGAGTTTTGGAATAAAGATTCGAAAACCGACCTTTACCACTTCATTGGTAAAGATATCGTCTATTTCCACAGCCTGTTTTGGCCTGCTATGTTAGAAGGTAGCCAGTATCGTAAACCAACAAACCTGTTTGTTCATGGCTATGTCACGGTTAACGGGGCAAAAATGTCTAAATCGCGCGGAACATTTATTACTGCGCGTTCGTATTTAGATCATTTAGATGCTGACTGCTTGCGCTATTACTATGCAGCAAAACTGTCTTCGCGTATTGATGACATCGATTTTAATTTGGAAGATTTCGTCCAGCGCGTCAACAGCGACATCGTCAATAAAGTGGTTAACTTGGCATCACGTAATGCGGGCTTTATTGCTAAACGCTTTGATGGCAAATTATCAGCAAACCTTGCTGAGCCAGAGTTATACCAACAATTTGTTGATGCCGCTAAAGTTATCGGTGAGGATTATAACAACCGTGAATATAACAAAGCGATCCGTGAAATCATGGCATTAGCCGATATCGCAAACCGCTATGTTGATGAAAAAGCACCTTGGGTTGTCGCCAAACAAGAAGGTAAAGATCAAGAACTGCAAGATATTTGCTCGATGGGCATCAACTTATTCCGCGTTCTGATGACGTACCTGAAACCTGTTTTACCAGGCCTTACTAAGCGTGCTGAAGCCTTCTTAAATAGTGAATTATCATGGGATGCGATTAACACCCCATTACTGAACCACAGCGTCGCACCGTTCAAAGCGCTATTTAACCGCATTGAAATAGCGAAAGTTGATGCAATGGTTGAAGCCTCAAAAGAGAGCATCAAACCCGTTCAGCAACTTACGGGGCCACTTGCCGATGACCCAATTCAAGAAACCATCACTTTTGATGATTTTGCGAAAATTGACCTGCGAATTGCGTTAATCAAGCAAGCTGATTTTGTTGAAGGCTCAGACAAGCTACTGAAATTGCAATTGGATATCGGTGGTGAAACGCGCCAAGTATTTTCTGGTATTCGCTCCGCTTATCCAGACCCTAAAGCTTTAGAAGGCCGTTTGACGGTGATGGTTGCCAACCTCGCGCCACGTAAAATGCGTTTCGGTGTTTCTGAAGGCATGGTAATGGCTGCTGGCCCTGGCGGTAAAGATATCTTCTTACTCAGCCCAGACAGTGGTGCACAACCCGGTATGCAAGTTAAATAACCCATACTTGCTCTAGTCTGTTATTCATCAAAAGTGGGAAGCTAAATACTTCCCACTTTTTTATTGGCTTTTTATTGTGATCGGTAGCACAATAATAAAGTTAATTGTATGATGAATAGATATTACATTACAGGACCAGTCTCATGTCATTTAAACAGGTACTGATAACGGGATGGCAATATTTGCGAGCTTTCGCAATACTCTACCTTTGCCTGATTATTGGAAACCTTATCTCAACACTACTTCCATTCTCCATCCCTGGCAGCATTGTCGGCATGTTAATTTTATTCATATTGCTTGCGTTACAAATTATCCCCGCGAAGTGGGCACAACCCGGTTGCAGCATTTTGTTGAAAAATATGACCATCCTGTTTGTTCCTATTGGTGTTGGCATAATGAATTACTATGAATTACTCAGCCAACAAATGGTTCCTATCATCGTTTCCTGTGTAGTTAGTACCTTAATCGTTATGGTAGTTGTCGCCATCAGTTCCAACTATATTCATAAGGAACGCCCTGTCGTTGGGGCTCAACCTGATGACGTTCCTTTACCCCCCGAAGACCCAATTTCTTCGGTCATTAATAATGATAAAACTAAGGGGAATGAATAATGTTAGAACATATTTGGTGGTCATTACCGCTGACCATTGTGGTGTTTTATTTAGCGCGTAAGTTGTCGACCACATTTAAGTTACCGATTTTAAACCCACTATTAATTACTATTGCGGTATTGATTGCACTACTAGTGATCACGAATACCTCTTATGAGCACTATTTTGCAGGTAGCAAAATACTCAATGATTTACTACAACCCGCAGTCGTTGCGCTCGCTTTTCCACTTTACGAACAAATGCACCAAATTCGTGCCCAGTGGAAATCTTTATTAAGCATTTGTTTTGCAGGTAGTTTAGTGGCCATGTTCAGCGGTGCTGCCATCGCACTATGGTTGGGGGCAACCCCAGATATCGCGGGTTCTATTTTACCTAAATCAGTAACTACTCCTATTGCGATGGCTGTCGCTGATTCTGTTGGTGGGATCCCTGCGATTAGTGCCGCTTGCGTGTTGTTTGTTGGGATCTTAGGCGCCATGTTTGGCCATAGCTTATTTGATGTACTGCGTGTACGAACCCATGCTTCAAGAGGGCTCGCGATGGGAACTGCTTCCCACGCCCTAGGCACTGCCCGCTGTGCCGAAGTGAATTACATTGAAGGTGCTTATAGCTCTCTTGCATTAATGACCTGTGGGGTTATCACCTCGCTTATTGCCCCGTTTATATTCCCTGTCATTTTACATCTTTTTAGCTAAGCTTAATTCATTAAGCCAATAACCAAATATATGAGTAAGAGGAGTTCACTAGCCTCTTGCTCATACGCACACTGATAAAATATGAGATATATCTCACAACAAAAGAATATGTTTCATGTATTACATCCAAAATAGTGATAACTATCACACATAGCTCTACGTATTATTGAATAGAATAAAAACAATTAAAATAGGGAGAGTAACTCATGCATTCAAGATTTAAGGCCGCTTGGGCCGAGCTTCCAGAAAAGTTACAGTCAGTACTTAGACCTATCATTGATAAATCTGATTTTCAAGGCATGTTAACGGCGGAACAAGTTGAACAGATTAAAGCTGAAACAAGTGTAGACGACGCTGAGTTAGCCTTTGCATTATTGCCTTTTGCTGCTGCCTATGCCCTCACTCCTATTTCCCATTTTAACGTGGGTGCAATCGCACGTGGAGCAAGTGGTAACTTGTATTTTGGTGCCAATATGGAATTTAGCCATGTATCAATGGGCCAAGTGATCCATGCAGAACAGTGTGCAGTGACACACTCTTGGATGAAAGGTGAAACGCAGATTACCTCAATTACTGTAAATTACACACCTTGTGGCCACTGCCGCCAATTTATGAATGAATTACGTGAAGGTGGTAAAATTATGGTGAATTTACCAGGTCGCACACCTGCGGTACTACACCACTATTTACCCGACTCATTTGGGCCGTCTGACCTCAATATTACCACTTTACTGCTAGACCCTGTTGACCATGGCTATAAAAACCAAAGCCGTGACCGGTTATTAAGTGCAGCAATTGAGGCTGCAAACCAATCCCATGCACCTTATAGCCAATCCCATTCAGGAATTGCGTTACAATTAAAAGATGGCTCACTGTTTACCGGACGCTACGCAGAAAATGCCGCATTCAACCCAAGTTTACCGCCACTACAAGCCGCTTTAATTATGATTAACCTTGCAGGTAAAGATATTCACGCCATCGACCAAGCTAAGTTTGTTGAAAAGCAAGATGCAATTATCAAACATTGGTATGTTACCGAAAATACATTACAGGCATTGGGTTGCCAAAATATTGAATTAGCTTATTTGGATTAATTTTATATTTATTTAAATATAACGGTTATTGCTGGGAGCTTGAATAAACAGCAATAACCGTATAGTTGCTATTAGAACTTTAATCTTGTTCACAAAACCATTTACCTGCAAAGTGGCCATCCATAATAGAACTCACTAGTTTTGATTAATATATGCCCTAGTAAGTGAATTCATTAAACAATTTTTCTGTTTCATTTATCGTCTCTTCTAATGTAATAACTAAAGGGATCTTTCGCATTTTTTCTAGCCAAGCTTGGCTTTGCTGCTGTTTTATCGATGCAGATTGTGCGGCTTCTTCTTTCATGTCTAGCCAAATGCTAGCAAATAACGCTGATTCACCATTAAGTGATTTATTAGAAAAGCTATTTAATAGTTTCCCTATAATTTTATTCTGTTTATCTATAGATAATACTTCAAATACATCTTTAAATAACCAACCTTCATAAGGAATTCCTGTATTTAACATCGCTTCTTTTTTTATTTTAATAAATTCTTGATGTGTAATATCACCAATTGGAATGTTATCACTTTCTTTCCGATTTTTCATAATTCGTCCATATGCTAATTTTACTTCTTTTTGATACCGACTCCGTTTTTCACTGGTAAATGACTCACCCCGTGCCTTCATATGATTATTTAAAAATTCTTTTTCTAGATAAATAAAAATACTAAAATATTTATCATCCGAATTATTAACCTTTTGAATATTGTCTTTATCAGTAAAAGCATAACCTTTATTTAAAAGACTTAAACATGATAAAATTATACAAATAAAAATTAATGTAATAATAGATTTGTATTTAAATGATATCATTAGAACCCCTTCGATTTTTATTATAAAACTTTGAATCATCAATCATTTCTTCAAACATAAAATCTAACTTTCTCTCTAGCTTATTGACTAAAGAAATCCGCCTCATCTTCTCCAGCCATCTTTTGCTTTTAATTTGCTTGTCTGATGGTAGTTTGGAAGCCTCCCTTACCATTGCATACCAAAGCATCATGAATAATTTAGCTTCCTTCGCAGGATCGTTGTTATTCATCACAAAAACGAACTGTTGCCATAGTGCCTCTCGGTTTCTCTCATTAATAATATCTAAAACATCTGCTAAAATCCAAGCATGATAAGACATTCCCATTTCATTTAAATTCTCACGATAAAAATCCATTGCCTGTTCATGGCTTAATTTTTTAATAAATGCTTCTTTTGGATACTTTAAAAATTCTAACATTGGGTTATTATCTTTTCCCCCCTTGAAAATAACTAATTTTTTTCTATCAAATATTAAATCCTTAGATTCAGAAAAGTATAACATCTGTAGCATAAAGAAAAGACGTGGCGTTTTAACACCTTTTTTTCACAAAAATTAGTTGTATTTTTTTTATTATATTTTACATTATTTCCTTGAGGATTTTGGCAAGCACCGAGAAGAAAAACTGAAAGCACAACTATTAATTTATAATTCATATACATCCTTGTGATTCATAAAGTTAGAAACCAACAATCTTAAAAAGCAATTATGTAAAAAACACATTGCCCACATAAAAACAAACATCAGTAATCACCATTCGTTTACTAATAACTAAAATAATTTATTTTATTATAAGTAGACTTTTTAAATATTAATTAAAACTAAAAGATCCTCCAGAAGAATAACCACTATAACTAAATTCAGGTATACTTGGCATTGAGGGTATTGAGTATTTATCTTCAAATGAGTCCATTGAATTGTTCATTGATGACATATTGTCTCTTAACTGGCCAATCATATTTTCAAAATGAGGGTTATTTCTTATGGTATCTGTAGGGAAGTCTTTAAATCCTGGCGTTTCCGGAAGAACAACACTCGGGCGTTCTAGATAATAATTTGTTGGTGTTTCATTATCCTTAAACCTATCAAGTAGGTTTGTTGTACGAGGTGCTAATTGTCTATTCGGTTCGGATTTTGGATAAGTGCTTTCCAATATCGATTTATCTACCATATTGTGTGGATACTTAATTGGAGGTGTTGATGGCGCTCCTTGATTGATAGGCTGGGTTTTGGTTTGCGATATTTTGCTCTCAACCCCATAAATATCTAAATCGCTTTTAGGGATAACTTTTTTTAATTCGTTCACGTAAGCTGCTATATCTTCCTTGAGTGTTATTCCACTTTCTACAAAATAATCACCAAAAACAGCCCCCGCTTCTTTTATATTATCAATGGTTAATAATGTCCCTCCCCAATTAGTATAATATTTTATTGAATCTATCTTTGGATTTTTAATTATTTCAAGAAACATTTCATCACTTAAGTAAATAGAAAATTGAAATTCAGCCTGATCATTACCGGCAGATTTTAACATTTCAAGATGAATTTCTTTATGTCTACTTTCTGGTAAAATCTGGTAAGGAATTGTTAATGTCCATCCATACCTTGATATACCATTACGTTCAAAAGCATTATAATGAATATGTTGTGTTTCTTGTGATGTTAAATCTCCCCTTATAACCCCATCACTATCACTTCGTGATATAAATGTTAAAAGAGTGTCTTCTGCCAAATCCAATTTTAACTTATCCAAAATAATTTTACTTTCATTTATTCCATTTTTTTTCAACTCTGTATCTATAAAATTACTTGCAACCTTTCCAGATAAAGATTTTTCTTTAATCAATCCATTTGCAATAACAGCGTACTTGGAACCTTCACTTTCCAAATAATCATAAATAACTTCAGACTTTTGTATTTTTTTAAACTCCTCATATATTCTAATAGCATCATCTTTTTTCGTAACAAACTCATCAGTATAATTACCAACTGACCTTTTTTTCCTTCTATTATTAATATCTTTTTCCAATACCTCTAATTTTATTTTATTTTTCAAATCAATCTTGTCAGAGTAAAATAATTCATTTTCTTGATAGTTTATTAAATCATGCACATTCCCTATTTTAATATCAATTTCATCTTTGTATTTAACATACTTCATATGAACAGTATATATTAAATCACAAAGATCTTTATCTTTTAAGATTATATCTTTTTGCTCTTCAATTAGCTCATAACCCCTTTCATACATAAATAGATCATAGTTATTTTTCAAGTACCACGCTATAGGAGTACCTTTTTTATCAGTATATTTATCATAAATATCCAATAGGAAATTTATAGTTTTAAAATAATGAATCACTTGGCCTTTGAATGAATCACTATTATTTAATTTACTATCCCAATACTCCCCTCTTTCTTCAGTAGTAAAAAATAACATTGCTATATTAGTATCCCAATATCCCATAAACATATTATTTTTTTCTAAAACATTCATATAGTGCTTATAAATATCCTCACTAGATATATTTACAACCCCTCTTTTATCCATATTATTTTTAAACTTACTTTCTATTAACACCATGTACTCTTTAGCTAGGTCCTGTTGAACCCTATATAATTTTTCTCTTAAATACATGTATTTCAGTTCATCACTATAAACATCTAAACCATAATGAAAGTATAATCGACTTAAGAAACTATGCTCATTATAACTCCCAGGCGCCGCTAATGAATACCTATCTCCCTTATCAGCAAGATATCTGTAAAACTCTTCCAAACCTCCTTCATTTAAAATAGCCTTCAAATTTACAACATCATTATAATTAATTGAAAAACTAGCCATATCTTTACTCATAATATTCATCCTTAATAAAACCGAAGACAAAAACCTTAGCTTCATTCATTATATCTCTCCATTGATTATACTTATCAAAACTAAATTTAATCTCTGCAAGTATACCTATTTCTGATATTGAAAAAATCATATTACAACTTGAATATTTATTTTCCAATGGTAGCCATAAGCATTCTAAGATAGCAATAACTTCATTTTCATTTTCGAACCAAAAAAAAGTTCTTTTCTTTTGAGTTCTTTTTCCACTATATAGTTTTTCAGATACATTATATTCATCAAAATAGTCAACATATTGAAGTTCGGAATCATCGTCATAAAATATTTGACTTCGCTTTCCTAAATATGATGCATTTAGATAATTTTTCATTTTTTGTGTTAATGAATAATCTTTCTCTCTAATTGGTCTCAATATAATTCTTATCGTTTTTTCATCTATTTCAAGATGAAATTTTTTTTGGGGATCAACACTTGTCATATAAGGCCAATGCGTTATTAATGTTAACTCTCTAAAATTAGCATCACATCCTTCTTTATTTTCAATAAACCTTGGATCAAAATAGCTATACCCTTCATATTCAGCAAATGGAAAAGCATACTTGTCAGGAACTTCTATAACCGTTCCGTTAAACTGCCCACAGACAAAATCGGGACGATTATCAGCGTAACTATTTATTGAGATTAATAGCATAAGACAATTAACTGTAAATTTAATTAGATAACTAATTATTAGTTCAAATCTCATACTTACACCTATTAAAATAAACTAATCATACATAAGCTCTGGATTTTTACTAACTATTAAAATTCGGGTAACATTAGATAAATCTATTGATATTAATTCTAAGTCTCCCTGCCTACGATCACGACCATTCATATTTTTAGCCCCTAATTTTTAATATATTCAGATAAAAATAGCCTTACCTTGTCTTGAATAGCTTCCCAATTAACAAGATTTGAAAACTCAAATGAAACACTATATTTAAGACCAAATTCAGGCATTAATGATAATAATTTACAACGCCGATAACTATCATCTAACTGTCTCCATGAACACTCCATTAAAACATTAACTTCACCATTATCTTCATCCCAATAGTAACCATACTTTATTATATTGACATAAACTTTATTACCATTAATATGTTTAGACTCAATAAAAACCTCATTAAAATACAACTCTAATTCTTCATCATAATATAGTTCACCTTTCCTTTTAATAACCCCCATATTTAGATATATATTTTTCTTATGACTAAAATATTTTTCAGTGTCTCCATTTAATGGCTCAACATAGACTTCTATCATTCTAACATCATGACTGACTTCACTAAATGGTTTTAAGTCTGGCCATGACATCCCCATTGGCAGAATTCTAAAATTAGCCTCACACCCTTTTTTGTTTTCAACAAACCTTGGGTCAAAATAGCTATATCCTTCATATTCAGCAAATGGAAAAACATACTTACTAGGAACTTCGATAATATTCCTATTAAACTGTCCACAAACAAAACCGGGGCGGTTCTCGCCATTAACAATGCAGGAAAATAATAATAACGGTAGAATTAAACAAAAATATAATTTCATAATAATTGACACCTTAATACTTATATAACATTTAGTTTTCAAACTTATTTAAATGAAAACTATGATTTAGCAGAAGCTAATGTTTTACTCATACGTTCATACCATTTATTAATAATGATTTTCTGTTTTTTAGTGGCCTTCTTTTCCTTTTCTAACATCACTTTCATCAAGCTGTATATTACCGATAATTCATGGCCACGGTCTCCGGAAGCTGCCATAATTTTTTGCCAATAAAATTCTTTTTCTTTTTCATCTAATACAGAAAATACCACACCTAAAACCCAAGCTTCTTCGGGTATTTTATTACGTAACATGACCAGATAGTGTATTTCATCTGCTTCTTTATAAGTCATATCATGAGAGACTTTTTCACCTGTACTCTGTTTCTTCGCTTTTCGCTTCAATACTTGAAGCATTTCTAATGCATGGTCATAATTTATTTTGTCTATCAATGTTTTATTAATTGTTTTGTTTTTTTCTTTCATCACCAAATAAAAATAATCTGTTATAACTCGACCAAAAATTGATGAACCATATTTGTTTTCATAGAAATAGCTGTCAATATTCCTTAGTGTTTCGATTGGGTTATAGTCTGCTCTTGAATGATTCATTCCTCCTATAAATGCCATAATAAGTAATATATAAATACGCTTATTTCTTAACACCCCATTAATTAAATTCATAAAACTCCTTAGTAAAAAATGAAATATAAAATAAAATTCAACTTATATAAATTTAAAACTTGCAGCAATATATGATATTTAAAAATATAATTTAACTTTCAGTGAATCCGTTTTTTCTCTCTGTAACTGACTAAAAATAAGAAAAAACATGAAAAAATTGAACCCGCAGCAAAGCTAAACTAACGTTTGAAAACGTAAAAATAACGATGAGACATTCATTATTTGCCTAAGCGTGATCTACCTACCGTAATGCGTATGCCGTTATCGGCTTTCATTCCCTTCCGCGCATAAACTCCTTATCATATGCACAATATTTTTCAGTAAATTTTTTAACGCTTTTTTATCATTATTTACTGTACATATTTGCTGTTTAGCTTAGGATCTACCCTGACTTTGTTGATTAATCGTCCGAAGAGTGATATTTCATGGAACATGAGTACGAAACAAAACGCCCTCTCTATATACCCTACGCTGGCCCAATTTTGCTTGAATTCCCTTTGCTGAATAAAGGAAGCGCCTTCACCGAAGAAGAGCGTGCAAATTTTAACTTGCATGGTTTACTTCCTGAACAAGTAGAAACCATCGAAGAACAAGTTGAACGTGCCTACCGCCAATTAATTGATTTTAAATCAGATATTGATAAACACATTTATCTGCGAAATATTCAAGACACCAACGAAACCTTATTTTATCGCCTTATAGATGCTCACCTCACTGAAGTAATGCCTATTATCTATACCCCAACCGTGGGTGAAGCTTGTGAGCATTTCTCTGACATTTATCGTCGTGCACGTGGTTTATTTATTTCTTATCCAAATCGTGAATACATCGACGACATGCTACAAAACGCCACCAAACAAAATGTGAAAGTGATTGTTGTTACTGATGGCGAACGTATTTTAGGCCTTGGTGACCAAGGTATCGGTGGTATGGGCATCCCAATTGGGAAACTCTCTCTCTATACCGCGTGCGGGGGTATCAGCCCTGCTTATACCTTACCTATTGTTATTGACGTAGGAACCAACAACCCACAGCGTCTGAATGACCCTCTGTATATGGGATGGCGTCACCCACGTATTACGGGTGATGAATACAACGAGTTCCTTGATGAATTTGTTCAGGCAGTTAAACGCCGCTGGCCAAATGTATTATTACAATTTGAAGATTTCGCTCAGAAAAATGCGATGCCTTTATTAACCCGTTACCGTGATGAGCTATGCTGTTTCAATGATGATATTCAAGGCACCGCATCGGTTGCATTAGGTAGCTTAATTGCCGCCAGCCATGCCGCAGGCAGTAAGCTAAGCGACCAACGCGTGACTTTCTTGGGTGCAGGCTCAGCAGGTTGCGGTATTGCAGAACAAATCATCGCCCAGATGAAATCCGAAGGCTTAAGTGACGAAGAAGCGCGTTCACGTATTTATATGGTTGACCGCTTTGGTTTATTAACCGATAAACTGCCTAACTTACTCGATTTCCAAGCCAAATTAACCCAAAACAGTGGGAATTTAACCGACTGGGATGTTAACAGTGACTCAATTTCACTGTTAGATGTGGTACGCAATGCCAAACCAACCATATTGATTGGTGTATCTGGCCAAGCTGGGTTATTCACAGAAGAAATCATTAAAGAGATGCATAAGCACTGTGAACGTCCTATCGTGATGCCGTTATCTAACCCAACATCACGCGTCGAAGCTCGCCCTGAAGACATTATCAATTGGACTGATGGCAAGGCCTTAGTCGCAACAGGAAGTCCATTTAGCCCTGTATCTTACAAAGACCAAGTGTTCCCAATTGCACAATGTAACAACTCCTATATCTTCCCGGGTATCGGTCTTGGTGTGATTGCCTCTGGTGCTAAACGCGTTACTGATGGCATGTTGATGGCCGCCAGCCGTGCGCTTGCCAGCTGTTCACCACTTGCCAAAAATGGTGAAGGTGCGCTATTACCTCTACTGTCTGATATTCAAGATGTATCTCGCATTATTGCTAAACAAGTGGCAAAAGAAGCACAGATCCAAGGTGTGGCAACGGTCACCTCTGATAGCGCATTGGATGAAGCCATTGAGCGTAATTTCTGGAAACCAGAGTACCGTACCTATAAACGGACTTCGTTTTAATTTGTCATAACGGTATTGATTGAAAGGGGCTCTTTAGAGCTCCTTTTTTGTTTTTTATAGATCCGAAAAAACGAATGTCTGTTTTCTCAGATAATGATAAATTGCGCTAAACAAATCACTTATTTAAGATAATGGCCATGACTGATTAATAGGATATTGACATGACTGGCGACCTCAATGCTGCTATTCCACAGAAACCTAAGTTTTCCCTATGGGCAATAGCCCTAACGCTTTTTATTGCGGTGCTAAATATTGTTGTTTATTTTTACCAGCTCAATTATGCCGCCCCACTCGGTTCCCAAGAAAATAACTTATTATTATTTGGTGCCAATGTTTACCAACTTTCATTAACGGGGGATTGGTGGCGTTATCCAGTCAGTATGGTATTGCACTCAGGTGGTATGCACCTTGCTTTAAATACATTGGCCTTGTTTGTTATTGGGATTGAATGCGAGCGCACCTATGGAAAATTTAGGATGCTCGCAATATACCTATTTTCAGGTATTGGCGCGGCATTTTTTAGCGCTTATTGGCAATACAGTGAAGCCATTAACGCCGCAGCAAACCGCGCGTCAATGAATGCATGGAATAGTTTATATTTACCTGATAACACGGTATATATTACCGTTGGTATTGGCGCATCTGGAGCCATTATGGGGTTAGCTGCCGCTTCCGTAATTTATTTATTAAAAGGGATAAATAACCCAAACCTCTCTCTTGAAGAGCGCAACCAATTAAAACGCCCGCTATATAATATTATTGGAATGATTGCGCTAACTCTCATCAATGGTTTGCAGTCAGGTATTGATAACGCTGCTCATATTGGTGGAGCAGTACTTGGCGCTGTTATTAGTGGCGCTTTTGTACTTGCGCCCCAAGCAACCGTCCGGGCAAAACTACTCTCTAGCGGTGTCATTGTACTTATAGCTGCCGCCTTACTGGCCATAACACTAAGCCAGTTTTCTTCCCTACAAGACGAAGACCTGAACTATGAGCGCCAGTTTATTTACCAAGAAATGGCAAAAGAACTTAATCAGCGATAAAAATACCGTTTTTTCGTAAGAGATTAGTCCTATTATTGATACCGTCAATAATAGGACGCGTAAATCTAGAAAGTGAATAAATTCATTGTCATCATTACTGCACTACAGATAATTAATAACAATGTAATGTATTGAAAGGTGCGTTCAGATAAACGGACCAGTAAATATTTAGCCAGTGGCATCACAATCAATGCCCCTGCACACAATATCAGCGCCAGTTTTAAATCCGTATAGCCATCTTGCGCATAAGCTAAAGCAGAGGAACCAGACAACACGGTTGTTACAAAAATCGATGTACCAATTGCTTGCTTAATATTCAGTTGCATATAGCGCAGCAACATAGGGAGAACAACCACCCCACCACCAACTCCAGTTGCACCAAGTACAACACCCGCTAGGATAGCCGGTACAGCCATGGATTTTAGCTGATCCCCTTTTGCCGCTTCTTGTTTGATGATCGAAACAAAAAACATTCGCTGAACAAATAAATATAGCGAAAAAATAATGGCAGCAGCCACTAACAGGTTAATACCCCACTCGACTTGTTTTTCATACCCCGGTAATCCCCCCAACCATGTAACAAACAGACTTGAGAGAAATGTGCTCGGCAACATAATCGCTAATACAATCATAGCGCCTTTAAAGGGGATATTGCCTAATCGAAAATGCATATAAGAAGAAGAAACCTTCATTAGCATCGAAAGGAAATTGGCAGTGGCTACTGCCGCTAGTGCATTTAGCCCAAAAAAATAGGTCAGTATCGGTAAGACAATCACACCACCACCGACACCCGTTGTGCTGATAATCAGCCCAATAAGTGCGCCTATCGCTAACTCCGTTACAATCATTAACTCTTGCCTTGTATCAGTGCTCGTCGCCCTTTTTGTAATGCTTCATTTGCATCACTATCTGCTAACGTGAGGTATTTAAAAAATAATGTATCGAAAGTAATCATCTGTAACACTTGGGGGGTGATGATGCCTAATTGGGAATGTTGCTCATCATAAAAATAAGGCAAGGCGAAGTCCGCTAACTTTATCGCTTCATCTTGACCAAAACGTGTCAGTGCGACTGTCGGGCAACCTGTTTCTTTTGCAGCACGAAGCATACTATTGATTTCTTGAGTATTTCCACGCGCCGTTACTGCAATAGCTAGGTCTTCCGGCCCCAAATTTGCCGAGTAACTTAGCTGAACATGCAAATCATAACTAAACAGTGCGTGTTTATTAATGCGAATTAATTTATGGAAAATATCACTGGCAACAATGGCTGAAGACCCGACACCAAACAGCACGATACGTTTGGCCTGAAACATTTTTTGCGCGATGGTATCTACGACAGAGGGCTCAAGTAAATCCAGTGATTTTTCAATAGCCGAAATAAACATTTGCCCTGTTTTGGCGATAATCTGAGAGGTATCATCGTGACGACTCAGATTACCGTATAAACTTTCTGCTTTGTGTTGCTTCTCATCAGACAAATAATCAACTTTAAATTCAGGATAGCCACGGTACCCCATTTGGCGTGAAAAGCGGATAACAGATGCACTACTGACCCCAGCCGCCTGTGCCAATTCCGCTGCATTCATCGCGATAAGACTTTCGCGGTTATCCAGCAAAAATGTGGCAATACGTTGTTCTGTGCCTTTACCGCGTGTCTGCAAGCTTTCCAGTTTTACCGTCAGTGTCGACATGGCTTTTCCTTCTAATTATTTTTCTGGATCAGTGAAGCCTATTATCATACTGGCAATGAACCCGACAATCCATGCACCTGCAACAGCAATTAAGAAATCCAATATTTGGCCATCACCCACTAATGGAATTAATGATAACCCTGCTGTTCCAAAAGGAATGATGATCCCGACATGGAAGAACGCCATTAATGCCCCGCCCGCAGCTCCGCCAATGCAACCTGCAATGAATGGTTTACCTAATGGTAATGACACACCAAATAAAAGTGGTTCACCGACACCAAAAATACCCACAGGTAACGCACCGACTAAGGTTTTCTTCAAGCGTTGGTTTTTGGTTTTTAAATAAACCCAGAAACACGAACCCACTTGCCCCATTCCCCCCATAGCTAAAATTGGGAACAAGTAATTCAGACCAAAAGTTTGTAAAATTTCAGCGTGAATTGGGATCAAACCTTGATGTAAACCCGTTAGTAATAAGAATAAGAAACTCCCCCCCAAGATACCGCCAGTCGCCACGGCACCACCGCCACTATTTAATAAAGCGACAGAAACACCTTGAGCCAAAATTTGGTTTAAGTAATGTCCTGCGGGTTGGAACACCACAATTGCGACCATCGCAGAGACTAAAATGGTCACAAATGGCGTCACGATAAGGTCTAAGCTTTCTTTAATAATGCTCCTAAACCACACTTCAAATTTAGAAGAGAAAACGACCACCATGAGCACTGCAAAAATACCCCCGCTACCCGGGACTAATTTCGAACCAAATAAGGTGATATCCGCTAACCCCGGCATCGAAAGTAACCCAGCCATGACCGCACCAATTGAGGTAGATGCACCAAGCTCTTTCGCGGTATTCACCCCAATCATAATTGAAAGATAAACAAAGACTGCGCTACCAATCAATTTTAATAACTTAAATAACTCAGGGAATTGGTCGACAACCCCCGGAGCAACCAAGCGGACGATATTGATTAGCCCCATAATTAGACCACAACCAATCAAAGCTGGAATAGTAGGAACAAATATAGCGGCTAACGTATTCAACGTACGGCGAATGGAAAACGCTTTTTTCTCCGCCGGTGCTGAACTTTCTGATGTCGTAGAGGTGCTACCTTGCATACGTTTGTTCATCACCGAAAAAACTTTCGCTGCGGTTCCCATCCCAACAATCACTTGTTGCTGTTCACCATTAAAAATAACACCTTTTACGCCCTCAATTTGTTTCAAGGACTCAGCATCAAATTTACTGTTATCTTTTAAAACTAAACGGATACGCGTCATACAATGAGTTAATGTTGCCACGTTCTCAAAGCCGCCCGCATATTTTTCTATTTCTCTGGCGAGTACTTCCAGATGTTCTATCTTATTAGCCATATGATCCCCCTGATGTTGACTGAGCCAATAACCCTGCTCTTCAACATGCTATCCCATTACTTAACGGTAATTGCTAACATGCTATCCAAGGTGGTATTTGGATGTTGTTGAACGATATCCGTCGCTTGCTGTGCATTAATTTGTAGCTCATGCATTAAAATTGCGCGTCGTGGATGATAATCCACTTGCGCTAATAACCCTGCCGCGGTGTGTTCATCAATACCGCAGACTTCACTCACAATCCGTTCTGCGCGGCGCAGTAATTTGATATTACTGGCAACAACATCAACCATTAAATTAGTATGAATACGGCCTAGTCTCCCCATCACACAAGTACTTAGCATGCCTAAAATCATTTTTTGCGCAGTACCACTTTTCATACGAGTCGAACCCGATAACACTTCAGGGCCAACATCGGGGGCAATTGCCAATTTTGCTACGTCACTTAATAACCCTCTTCCTCGCGTGGTGATAGCCACCGTTAACGCACCGATTTCATTAGCGTATTCAATACCCGCTAAGGTAAATGGTGTACGTCCACTCGCAGCAATGCCCACCACGACATCTTTGGCACAAAGTTGGCGTTTTTTTAGCTCAGCAATCGCTGATTCTGCTGAATCCTCAATATTTTCAACCGCTTTTAGCATTGCATCTTGGCCACCCGCAATAATCGATTGCACCATTTCAGGTGAAGTACCAAATGTGGGTGGACATTCTGCACTATCTAATACGGCTAACCTACCGCTAGTACCCGCGCCAATGTAAAACAAACGTCCACCTTGCTTTAAGCACTCAGCAACAGCGTCAACCACTTGAGCAATCGCAGGTAGAACAGCCTGAATGGCACCTGCAACCGTGCTATCAGCTTGGTTAATGACGTTCACCATCGATAGCGTATCCAAACGTGAAAACTGCTGCGTTTCCTGATTGAATTCATTGTATAGACAGTTACTCAGAGTATTTTCGGCTAGAGACATTCAAATGCCCTCATGAAATTTAATTTCATTAGAAAATACATTAAATGAATTTTAATTTCAATTCAAATCACAGCAATTTCGTACCACTTAATTGCGGGTTATGATCTTACTCACAATAATAGGTTTGTATTGAAAAATACCGGTGACAAAAGCCACCGGCGATAATGCTATTTTACGAACTTACAGGTTCCGAAGGCTGATGGGATGTGAAAATCAGGTTTAACGGAATCAGGTTTGATCCAGCTAATCCATTTACGCACTTGCTTAGGTTCACCCGCGCTGAACTCTCCACGCAAAATGGCACACATTAGTGTCTGTTTGTCTGCGTCTTGCCATAAATCGAGTTTAGTGAATTCATCTAAATCAATTTTTCCCGTTAATACATAACCATTTGGCGTTATTTCACCCACGGTTTGTAATGTTTCCCAGTTCCAACTCGGGTCAACTTCACGGTAATAATTAGCTTTTGCATCGAAAGTACGCCCTTTCGGGTCCATTTCAGCCGTGTAATAAGGTTTTAATTCAGGGCTAGTCGCGAAAAAGAGTTCGACTCGGTCAGAATCTAACACCGCTTGGTCTTTATCTGGGTTATCACCTAACTGAATATCTTTATCATCTGCAATAAAACGGAAATATAGTGCGTCATCACTCCATAAAGCGCGAAAATCTGTTTTGGGAGCCACTTCCTTTTCCCATGGGTAAGTAAAATCGGTTAATACTTCTGCTTTTTCCCAGACTTCAGTACTTTTAGTCGCATCATTGAGTGATTTTAACTGATCGGTATGATTGATTTGGTACTCTTTTGCCGCCACACTTGCTGTAACAAGCACAGCGCTCGCGGCTAGTAATGTCGTTAATTTCATACTTTCCTCACCTATCGGATTAGAGAACTGTTATTCACAAAAAACCGCCAAAGAAACAATATTTCACAGAACACATAAAATATAGAATTAAAATTTCATAATATATAGCTTCATTCTATAAAAACTATCATGATGTGAAGCCGCTCACTCTTTAATGAGAATGTGATTTATCTTTTTCATCCAATGTCTGATTAATTTTAATTCAATTATTAGGCTTAATATTAGTCAACTTCGATTGGTATTCAGACATTGACATGACTTTACGTTACGCGACTTGCGTCACTAATTTAAGTCAAGTAGCCTAAAGACACAGGCCTATTGGGGCTGACAATTTCGGATTATGACTTTTTATTATCAAGGCTAGGACATGAGGAAACGTCTGTTTTTTGGTCTTATTATTCTTGCAGGGATCGCATTTACGACCATAATGTTGCTTGATCGCTGGATAAGCTGGGATACCGCCCCCTATATCTATGAAGATGTAGAAAAATTGCCTGCACGCGATGTTGGGATGGTACTTGGCACATCCAAATATTATGCCTCTGGTGTTAATAACCTCTATTATACCTATCGCATTAAAGGCGCAGCAGAGGCATACCACAGTGGAAAAGTTAAATATTTGCTCCTCAGTGGTGATAATGGCGCTCATAATTACAATGAGCCAATCAACATGCGTAAAGATTTAATTAAAGAAGGGGTTCCAGCCTCTAAAATCGTGCTCGATTTCGCAGGTTTTAGGACATTAGACTCCGTAGTACGCACTAAAAAAGTGTTTGATACCGATAATTTTACGATTATTACCCAGCGTTTTCATTGTGAACGCGCGGTCTTTATCGCCAAACATAAAGGTATTGATGCACAATGTTTAGCAGTTCCGACACCTTCTGGGATGTATAGAGTGAGAGTGCGTGAAGTGTTTGCACGGCTAGGCGCTCTGGCGGATTTATATATCTTAAAACGGGAACCTAAATTTTTAGGTGAACAAGAATCCATCCCAGCCCCCATTAAGATGCCAGCAGGAATTAAAGGCTATCCGGCGGTTTCACCGGATGAAGTCAATAAATTGAAGTAGATATAGGTAGATGAATACTCATCTACCTATGAGGTTGTTGACAAAGCGGGATAAAAGCGTGGTTTTTCCCGCTTTGTGTTATCAGCCGAAAATCAATAAATTGATTTTCCTAGTTTATTTTCAATAACCTATTCGACTTGCCGCCAAACATAATATGTTTGTCAGCAGTCTGATAGGTAGATGAATACTCATCTACCTATCAGCTTTCTCGTTAATTTGCGCCAACACCATTCAAGTGGGCCTTGCCTGAAAAACATCAACCAATAATAAGAAAACAATAAATTTGCTCCCCAAATAATGGGAACCAAGGCAAGTAATTCAACCCGCGTAAATTGACCAAAATAGCCGAATTGGTAAAACAACATGGTACAAATTAGCGTTTGCAAAATATAATTACTTAGCGCCATCCGCCCCACATATTGCAAGCCAAGAGCGACTTTGCTGTTTGCCAGTATCGTCCAAAAGCCATACACCAGAGCTATGTATCCTAAAGATTGAAATGGAATAACTAGCTCATTAATAATGTAACCAATGATTGATGTTGAAAAATAACTCCAATTGAATTGGCTTTGCATGTATAGCGAAACTATTTGGACCAATATAGATGGCAAGATAAATATGTAGGCTATTTTGCGATAGTGTTGAGCGCTAAATTGCCCTCGTAACCAACCATTTTTCATTAGCAGTGCGCCAATAATCATCAATGCCGCTAATTGCCAGCCATATTGGATAACCAACATTTCAACCATTTTGAGCATCTCTGACGCTCGATAAAGCACGCCATCCATTCCCCCCGAGGTATGTATCGCATATTCAAATGCCAGTTGCTCATCAGAGGTTTGCCAAAAACCAGAGGGGTCTACGCTACTACCCAACACGAGCAAGATAACTAACCCAATCAAATAGATTGATAGTGCTATTTTCAATAAAAAACCATCTTCATATTGATTAAGCAGATAGGTTACCAACAAGCCCGTCAATGCATAAGCCAAAAGAATATCACCATCCCAAAAACCAACCCCATGAATCACCCCGAACAGGGCTAAAACGAATAGACGGCACCGGTTCCAACGAAGAGAACGGGGTTGTAATAAAGCAAGGGTTGCCCCAAATAGGATTGAAAAAATAGCGAGAACTTTGCCTTGGAAAAGGACATTGAAAATCCCCCAGAGGTAAGCCTCTGAGTCGGGTGTTTTATTGGTGTAATAAGGGTTTAAATACGCCGCTTGTGGTAAAGCAAAAGCAAAGATATTCATTAAAAGAATACCTAAAATCGCCATACCACGAACAGCGTCAAGTTGGCCAATGCGACTTGACGGCGTCGTTGCTGTCATAAATTATAAGTGACGCACTGCACGTAAAAATTCTTGCCGTGTATTTTGGCTTGATTTAAATAACCCGCCTAATGACGTTGTTGTTGTTGCACTTGTCGCGTCACGAATACCACGTGCTTTCACGCAATAATGCACTGCATCTATACAAACAGCTACATTTGTTGTTCCCAATAATGTTTGCAGAGCAACCAAAATTTGCTGTGTTAAGCGCTCTTGCACTTGTGGACGCTGTGAGAAAAATTGCACAATTCGATTAATTTTCGATAAACCAATGACTTTATCTTTTGGAATATAGGCAACCGTGGCCTTTCCATCAATCGTAACAAAATGGTGTTCACAGGTACTTGTTAACGTAATATCACGCACAGTGACCATTTCATCCACTTTCATTTTATTTTCAATTAAAGTGATTTTTGGAAAGTTTGCGTAATCAAGCCCTGAAAAAATTTCATCAACATACATTTTTGCGATGCGACGAGGGGTATCAGCTAAACTGTCATCGGTTAAATCCAAATTCAGTAGCGTCATGATCTCTGTCATGTGCCCTTCAATCAGTTTCTTACGTTCGTCGCCTGATTTTGGCTGAATACGTAAAGGCGTTTCTAAGCCTCTAGCCTCCAGCGCGGCATGAACTAATTCGGCCTCTTTACTCAGAGATGACATGTGATCCTCCACAAATGGTATAACTATTTTTATAAAATGCAGGTGTGCGGTACTCTAAAACAGCAGGTAGAGATAATCCAGTACAACATCGTTAATCGCTGTGAAATATTTGCATTTAGCCCTGTAATTTATTCACAAGATGAATACATACATTAAAAGGTTTTACACCTTATATAAGGTGATTAGTAGCACATTTTTTATCAATGTTTTAACCTTGAATGGCGATAAACGAATAAACTTGAAATGATTAACGCAATAAATAATCTAAAAATTGGTCATTTCATGTGTAATTTTGTCTGCGTTAATGCCTCCCTATTCGTTAAATCTAACCAAAAGCTATCTGTAATCAATTTCTATTCATTCACGCACTAATGGATTTCTGCCATAATATGCATCACGAACACATTTTAAAGCCTCAAGGCAGATAACAATAATGAGGGTCATTATTTATGGATCAGTGTCATACTAACGATTTGATTTCTCTAGATGTTGCATTGGAAAAATTACTATCTCAAACGAAAACCGTCACAGATACAGAAATCATTCCACTGACCTCCTCTGCACAACGCATCATTGCGACAGACCTGATTTCCCCTATCAATGTTCCACCATTTGATAATTCTGCTATGGATGGTTATGGCTTACGTTTCGCCGATTGGGATGGTAAAACGCCAATGCCTGTAGCAGGTAAATCTTTTGCGGGTAACCCGATGGAAGGTGAACTAAAAGCAGGTTGCTGCGTACGTATTATGACAGGCGCACCAATTCCACAAGGAGTGGATACCGTTGTGATGCAAGAATCTACACAACAAACGGACCAAGGTATTGTATTCACCCAACCAATTAAACAAGGTAGTAATATCCGCAAAGCAGGGGAAGATATCACCCAAGGCAGTGCCGTATTCCCTGCGGGCACCTTACTAACGACCGCTCAGCTACCTTTAATTGCTTCACTGGGTATTGCTGATGTCACCGTATATCGCCGCCTTAAAGTTGCCGTTTTTTCAACGGGAGATGAGCTACAAGCCGTCGGCCTTCCTTTAGCAGATGGGCAAATTTATGATACTAACCGTTTTACCGTTCGTCTGATGCTGGAAAAACTTAATTGTGAAGTGCTTGATTTAGGGGTAATACCGGACTCGCCCGAAAAACTCAAGCAAACCTTTATCGAAGCTAACCAACACGCTGATTTAGTGATCAGTAGTGGCGGTGTTTCCGTAGGTGAAGCCGACTATACCAAACAAATTTTGGATGAATTAGGCACCATTGGTTTTTGGAAGTTAGCCATTAAACCAGGAAAACCCTTTGCTTTTGGTAAGCTGAGCGACGCTTGGTTTTGTGGGCTACCGGGGAACCCTGTTTCCGCCGCACTCACCTTCTATCAATTGGTTCAACCGCTGATTGCCCGCCTTTCAGGACACAGCCAATGGCGTGCTCCGCTACGCTTTAAGGTTCCAGTGACCACCGCGTTGAAGAAAAGCCCGGGCCGTTTAGATTTTCAACGAGGAATTCTAAGCACCAATGAGCAAGGGCAGTTGCAAGTCGCCACGACGGGTCACCAAGGCTCACATGTGTTTAGTTCATTTAGTTTAGCCAACTGTTTTATTGTCCTTGAAAGAGAACGTGGGCGCGTTGAAGCAGGTGAAATGGTTGAAGTCGAAATGTTTAACTATTTATTAAAAAGTGAATAATAACAGTGCAAGAGCTTAGCGATCCGGAAATGTTGCGGTACAACCGCCAAATTATCCTCCGTGGGTTTGATTTCGATGGGCAGGAAAAACTTAAAGCTGGCAAAGTACTGGTTATTGGCCTTGGCGGTTTAGGCTGTGCCGCAACTCAATACCTTGCTGCTGCTGGTGTCGGTCATCTGACATTGGTGGATTTCGATACCGTGTCATTGTCTAACTTGCAACGGCAAATTTTGCACCGTGACGTCACCATTGGTACACCGAAAGTTGATTCAGCTAAAGCGCAACTTGCTGCCATTAACCCATATATTCAAATTGACACCGTCAATGCACAACTTGATGATGCACAACTTGATGAATTAATTATGCATCATGATGTGATCTTAGACTGCACAGATAACGTTGCCATTCGTGAACAGCTCAACCGCTTGTGTTTACCACAGAAAAAACCACTGGTTTCAGGTGCTGCTATTCGCATGGAAGGGCAATTATCTGTTTTCACTTATGAAGAAAACACCCCTTGCTATCACTGTTTAAGCCGTTTATTTGGCGAAAATAACTTAACTTGTGTGGAAGCAGGGGTTATGTCCCCTTTAGTCGGTACCATTGGTACGCTAGAAGCGATGGAAACCATTAAATTATTAGCTAATTATGGGAAAGTTAATTCAGGAAAAGTATTGCTATTTGATGCAATGACCATGGATTTTCGCCAATTTAAACTTAGCAAAGACCCGCATTGTGAAGTCTGTGCTAAAGGCTAACTGCTAAATTTTCGGGCAAGTTGGCTTTTCTCATCATTCAGGCGAGGCTTTTCTCGCCTTTTTCCTATTTTTATTACATCAAAATTAAGAATAATCCGAAAAAATAATTTAATTGCCCTTTCACCTTATACTATCTCTCTTTTGTGGTGCTTGATGGTTTAAATATCACCACTGTTTATTCTTTTGATAAAGTTACTGAGAGTATGAATATGCAATTCCCTCCTTGCCCGAAATGCCAGTCTGAATACACCTATACTGATAACGATATGTATATCTGCCCTGAGTGCGCGCATGAATGGAATGATGCCGAACCTGTAGCTGATATTGATGAATTGATTGTAAAAGATGCCAATGGCAACCTGTTAGCTGATGGTGATACCATCACGGTTATTAAAGATCTCAAAGTCAAAGGCAGCTCTTCTATGCTAAAAATTGGTACCCGCGTTAAAGGTATCCGTTTGGTCGAAGGCGACCACAATATCGACTGTAAAATTGATGGTTTCGGTCAAATGAAATTGAAATCTGAGTTTGTGAAGAAAAACTAAGTTTACTTCACCCATTAAAAAGCCCTCAAAATTTGAGGGCTTTTTGTTTCTAATCTAAAAACTCTATTTAGATAACCACACCTTGGCTTGTCAGGTATTCATCATAAGTACCTTTGAAATCAATGACTTTATCTTCTTTGATTTCTAAAATACGGCTCGCTAACGAGCTAACAAACTCACGGTCATGAGAAACGAAAATTAATGTACCTTTGTATAATTCGAGGGCTAAGTTTAATGACTCGATAGATTCCATATCCAAGTGGTTAGTTGGCTCATCCATAATCAAAATATTTGGCTGTTGCATCATTAACTTACCAAATAACATACGCCCTTGTTCACCACCGGATAACACTTTAACTTTCTTTTTAATGTCATCTTGAGAAAACAGTAAACGGCCTAAAATACTGCGCACCGCTTGCTCGTCATCCCCTTCACTTTTCCACTGACTCATCCAGTCAAACACGGTTAAATCCGTTTCAAAATCTTCTGCGTGGTCTTGGGCATAGTATCCAATGCTGCTGTTTTCTGACCATTTAACCATCCCGCTCGTTGCAGGCTGTTCACCCACCAGCGTTTTTAAGAATGTAGTTTTACCGATACCATTAGCACCAATGACAGCCATTTTTTCGCCAACTTCCAGTAATAAATTGACGTTTTTGAATAATGGCCCTTGGTCATAACCGTTCGTTACAGCTTCTAATTCAAGCGCATTTCGGAACAATTTTTTCTCTTGTTCAAAACGAATAAATGGATTTTGTCGGCTAGACGCTTTCACTTCATCCAATTGAATTTTATCAATTTGACGTGCGCGTGAAGTCGCTTGTTTCGATTTAGATGCGTTAGCGCTAAAGCGGCTAACAAAAGATTGCAGTTCTGCAATTTGTGCTTTTTTCTTCGCGTTATCTGCCAGTAAACGCTCACGTGCTTGAGTTGCCGCGATCATATATTCATCATAGTTACCAGTGAATAAACGCAATTCACCGTAATCTAGATCAGCCATATGGGTACATACGGTATTTAAAAAGTGCCTATCATGGGAAATAATGATCATAGTACAGTTACGATCGTTCAGCACTTGTTCTAACCAACGAATCGTATCGATATCCAAGTTATTCGTCGGCTCATCGAGTAATAAGATATCAGGGTCAGAAAATAGGGCTTGAGCCAACAGTACCCGCAGCTTCCAGCCTGGCGCGACTTCACTCATCGGCCCATAGTGTTGTTCAACAGGAATACCCACACCCAGTAATAATTCACCTGCGCGCGCTTCCGCGCTATAACCGTCCATTTCACCATAAGCGACTTCTAGGTCAGCCACACGGTAGCCGTCTTCTTCGCTCATTTCAGGTAAGGCGTAGATTCTATCGCGCTCTTGTTTGACGTCCCACAGCTCGCTATGGCCCATAATCACGGTATCAAGTACGGTAAATTCTTCAAATGCGAACTGATCTTGGCGAAGTTTACCAATACGCTCATTTGGATCAGTCGTGCTCACATTTCCAGCTGTAGGGGTTAAATCTCCCCCTAAAATCTTCATAAACGTGGATTTACCCGCGCCATTTGCGCCGATCAAACCATAACGGTTGCCTGTGCCAAATTTAACTGAAATGTTTTCAAACAGTGGCTTACTGCCAAACTGCATAGTGATATTGTTCGTTGTTAACACTGCTATGCCTTAAATTAAACGGTGTAAAATAGCCTGCGATGATTAGGGGTCTATGACCACAGCGTGCAAAACAACCCAAAATAGTGATTTGAGCAGCAAAATACACTCCATGTATGGTCATTAGAGTATGGCAGGTATAAATAGCGGCGCATTATGCCATATTACACCGCTTAGATCTTGTGCTGTTTTCAGCAAATTGATTAACACGAAAGGAAAGGCTGACTAAATGCCAAACTAAAGAGCGATCCCCATAGTACGGCTGATCTCGGTTAGCCCTTCTCGCTCATAAAATTTAATCGCTTTATGGTTTTGCGCTAACACTGACAGCTCCAAGTGGCTCAATTGTCTACCCTTCGCCCATGCTTTCATCGCATTTAGTAATTTTTGGCCTACTTTTTCACCACGGAAATTAGGAGCAACCACTAGGTCAAAGATATAACCAAAATTTCGAGGAACAACACAGTTATAAGGGTCAGCAGCTTGTTGTTGTGCAATACAAAACCCTTTAATCTCACTGTTAAATTCAGCAACTAATAAACAAAATTTATCGTCAATAATCGCATTTTCAATAAATTCCCTAGTCTGCTCCGCTGGTTGTAAACGTTCAGGGTCGAATAATGCCATTTCCGAAAACAAAATTTGGTAAAGCGATAAAATGGATTCTACATCACTTTTAATAGCTTCCCTTATCATGCATTCCTCTCTGTGATTTTAATATTAACGCTAGTCGTAGGTTTTAATTGGTGGGGCGACATAAGATTCAAAACTTTCTAATAACTCAGCGGGAGAATCATTCACAATCGCCATATGACGGTATTTTTCATGGAGGAAACCTTCATCTGCCATCTTATTTGTCATATCAATCAATGGTTGCCAATAATTATTAATATTAAATAAAGCGCATGGCTTAGCATGTAAACCAATTTGGCTCCAAGTAAATACTTCTGCATACTCTTCAAGCGTGCCATAACCGCCAGGCAAAGCGACAAAGGCATCCGCAAGCTCAATCATTTTACTTTTACGCTGATGCATCGTTTCAACTTTATACAACTCAGTTAAATTCTTATGAGAAATTTCACGTTCTTCTAGCAATGATGGGATCACCCCAATCGCTTTTCCCCCTAATGACAATACGGTATCAGCAACTGTCCCCATAATTCCCACGCTCGCTCCACCATAGACTAACGTGATATCACGTTTAACCATTTCTTTAGCAAACTCAATGGCTTTTTGCTGATAGACCTCATTTTTTCCCATACTGGAACCACAATACACTGCAATACTTTTAATTTTTCCCATTTGTTCCTCATTTTCCATTTTTATTGTGACTTTTTAGTTAAAGCACTGAATTATACGAGCCTAATACAGAAGCTCAAGCTTCACTCTTCGCCATAATAAAATGAGACTTACTCATGTTTATAGCACTGCTATTCACCTAAACCAACATGTTGACAACCAATAAAGCACATTTACCCCCTTATTCTCTATAGCTAAACCATAAACAAATATAAAGCCGTGCTGTTTTATGAGATAATCTTTAAGAAATTATTTTTCATCACTGAATACTTATTTTCTAAATATTTATTATCAATTAAGTTACGTTTTCCGAGGTTTACTTATTTATGTCTGCCGACACTAAAAAGAGCGCATTTCCGCTATTACCTATAGGGTTATTACTGCTTGCAATGACCTCTATTCAAAGCGGAGCTTCTTTAGCTAAAACTTTATTTCCTGTTATCGGCGCTCCCGGTGTTACTGGTTTACGTTTATTGCTTGCTACTATTATTTTGTTCGTTATTTTTAAGCCTTGGCGTTTAAAATTCAGAAAAAATTCGCTAGTTCCATTGCTTGCTTATGGGTTATCCCTAGGTACGATGAATTATTTGTTTTACCTATCTCTTGAACGAATTCCATTAGGGATAGCTGTTGCTTTAGAATTTACTGGTCCTTTAGCCGTTGCGATGTTTTCTTCTCGCCGTCCGATTGATTTTTTATGGATAGCCCTTGTTATTGTTGGGTTATTATTCTTACTTCCAATCGGCGATAATATTGATTCCATTGATACACTCGGTGCTCTCTATGCTCTCGGAGCCGGTGTCTGCTGGGGGTTATATATTATATTCGGGCAACGTGCAGGAGCGGGTTACGGTGCAGCAACCGTTGCAATAGGTTCATTTATTTCTGCCATGATCTTCTTCCCTATCGGCTTAATGCAAACAGGTGTCGAGGTGATGTTCGACCCCTCAATTTTACCTATTGCACTAGCAGTCGCGATTTTATCAACCGCATTTCCTTATACATTAGAAATGATCGCGCTAACGCGTTTACCAGCCCGAACTTTTGGTACATTGATGAGCCTTGAACCTTGTATGGGCGCATTTTTAGGAATTGTTTTCCTAAATGAGCACTTAACGATGACTCAATGGTTGGCATTATTATGTATTGTCTGTGCTTCTATTGGCTCCACCTCAACAGCAGTACCAAAGTCAAAAATCGAAAAAGTGTCCTAGCCACTAAAAGCTCGAAGCAAACAAAGACAATCAAGGTTAATAAATTCGATATATTGATATTTATTAACCTTTTTTCGTGTAAAGTTTTATTCATCAATTTGAAATAATCTATTTTTATTTCTAGTTTATGCTTTAAATAAAAATTTATTATCTCTATCGCACTTATTGTCAAAAACGATTAGTACCGAAGATCCACAATTAATTAACGGTTAATAAAGTATATCGAATAGACCTATTAAATTAATCGTTTATTACATTATGACAAATTAGTTTGGTTATTTTATATTTATTGACAGATGAGGTTACTAAACAAATTCATATTTAAGAGAGGATGAATCATGAGCACAGCTAAATTATTTAAAGCATCTTCAAATGAACTTTTATATACACGTAATGATATGGAAGACAGCGTAAAATTGGAAACCATTGGAATTCTTAATGTTATGGTGGTCCATTTTACCGATCTCTCTCTAATGACTAAACAAGCCCACTGGAATATGCGTGGCCGTAATTTTATTGCTATCCATGAAATGCTAGATGGCTTTAGAACCACGTTAGTTGAACATTTAGATGAATTCGCAGAGCGCGCGGTTCAATTGGGAGGTGTTGCTATTGGTACAACGCAAGAAGTTAACCGCTTCACCTCGTTAGAAGCTTACCCAATTAATATCCATAGCGTACAAGACCACTTAAAAGCGTTAGCCGACCGCTATGCTATTGTCGCGAATGATATCCGTAAAGCCATTGATGAAGTGGAAGACGAAGACACTGCGGATATGTTTACCGCAGCTTCCCGCGATATGGATAAATTCCTCTGGTTCTTAGAAGCAAATATTGAGTAATGTCGTAAATAGAGTCAATTAAAATTGACCAATGGCCACTGTAGAGTGGCCATTTTATTTGCGAGTCATTAACTATAATCAAACTGTTATTCAAATACCTAAAAATAAAATAAGTTAACTTAGTTATTTACTGTTTTTAGGTATTTCAGGTTGTTCTATAGGAAATACAGGTAATGCATTTAATAGCCTTTTACCATAATTTTTAGTTAGCAAACGTTTATCATAAATAATAATTTCACCATAGCACTCATGACTACGAATCAACCTACCTGCTTGCTGTATCAAGTTAAATGAGGCGCTAGGTAAACTTTGTACTTCAAATGGGTATCGCTTCAATGATTTCAACCAATCCCCTTCGGTGATAATCACAGGGTTTGTTACTGGTGGAAATGCAATTTTATGGATATGGACCTGAGTTAAATATTCCCCTTTTAGGTCTAACCCCTCAGCAAACGATTGTAAGCCAATTAAGGCACTAGATTGCCCTTGGTTAATTCTTTCGCAATGTGTTTCGACTAACCGGTAACGTGGTTGATCTCCTTGAACTAAAAGCTGCAAACGCAAATCCTTTACGTGCTCAAGAAAACCTTCCATCGCTCTTTGGCTACTAAATAAAACCAGTACTCCACGGTGAGTATTTTTAGCGAATTGTTCATGGAAAAATACTGCCATTTCCGCTAAGTGTTCAGCTTCAGTGTTTATCGTTGGCTCATATTCCATTTTAGGAATAATAATTTTTCCTTGCTCAACATGGTTAAAAGGAGAAGACAATGTCACGAAGCGGTCATCACTTTTTTCGGATAACCCAGTAAGTTCCATAAAACGTGAATAACTGTTCAATGACCTCAGTGTTGCCGAGGTAATCACAATATGAGGAACATTTCGCCATAACAAATGTTGTAATTGTTCGCTGACTCGGATCCCTGCACAATGCATAAAGAAGCGAGATTGGTTTTTCTCATAACGCCGACTTAACCATTTTGATACAGGGGCACCTGAACTTTGTTCTAATGCCGCCAACCGCCAAAGCTTCGACATATTTTCAAAGTACCCCATAGCCCTACTAGTCACAATAATGGAGCGATGTAAGCGGACAATATCTTGCTTCGCAGTTTGTTCCGTCAAATCATTTAAGATGGCTTCCGCCAGTCCCTGTAATGCATCAGTTTGCTTAAACAAGGCCTGACAGCTCAGTTGCATAGCTTCAGGCAATACACCAAGCGGAAATAAATATTCAGTTTCTTTTGATGTTTCTGGTAATAATGCATTCGCTAATAATGAGAAATCACGAAATGTTTCACGTAATTTTTCTGCATGTTGCTGTAACCGTTCGGGGTTAGCTAACTTTGGTGGCTTCGCCGGACGAAATTGCCCCATGTACTGCCCAACATGCTGAATAAAGCTATCAAGCTGTGCCGTTAGTTGAACTAACGTAATTTCGCCTTCAACTTCAAGGGCATCCCTTGCAACATCCGGAACATGATGGCCTTCATCAAGCACTAATAATAAATTTTTCGGGTCAGGTAATACCGATTCACTTTCCATTGCAGCCATAACTAACGCATGATTAGCAACCACCACATCGGCATCTTCGATTTCCCGCCTAGCAATAAAAAATGGGCAACGCTGATAAAATTGACAATTACGACCTAAACAATTCATTTTATCTGTGCTGACTTTGCGCCATAAGCTATCACTAAATGCACGTTTGTGGTGATCCCTTAGCCCATCCCATGCAAAACTCTGAAAGTCATGCCGCAGTTGCTTACAAATAGCCCGCTCTTCACTATTCGCAATTTCTGTTTTATCTTCCACCAATAACATTAAATCAATTTGTTCGCCTTCCGCGGCACAAATAGCTTCTAAATTACGAGGGCAAACATAACGAGCACGCCCAAACGCCCCTGTATATTTTAAATCAGGAATAATTTTGCTTAATAAGGGTAAATCTTTACTATAAATTTGATCTTGTAATGCCACATTCGCTGTACTAACCACTAAGGTTTTACCTTCTTCCCTACCAACCGCTATCCCCGGTATTAAATAAGATAGCGTTTTACCCACCCCAGTAGGTGCTTCTATGACCAAATGGCGGCCGTCATCATCTGCTAAATTTTTTGCAACTTGCGCGATCATCTGCCGCTGCGGGGCTCGGGAAACAAACCCGTCAATTTGTACGGACAACCCTTTATACCACTGAGTTATTTGTTCTTTAGTTTTATTCGACAGGGACATAAATTATGCAGGTGACCAAAGTTAAAATGAAAGATAACGAAACTGACAACAATACGGAATATGTAAAAAACGCTTTTGCCAACCTCTTCGCAAAACTACTGTATTAATACCCATTATACATAAAAATTGGGAAGCTTTTTGCAAAACGCCCATTCTGCAACAGAAAAAATAGCTTTTAACTTGTTTGCAACACTCATCCGGTTATACTTTGAGTTCTTATATCATTTGGATTTTTATCACTAGGCAGGCTATAGAAAATGAAAAAGGTTGTTATCGCACTTTGCGCATTATGCGCTTTTGGTTCTGTAGGCGGTATTGTTTTAGCGGGTATGAACATTTATACACGTTCAACCACACCACTTGAGCAAGGGCAACCGCAATCCCCTTCAGCACTGCCAGCACCCAATCAAATTCAGTAATTTTAAAATAATTTATCAGCCCAGGATGGAGATAGCTTATGTACAACGATTATTTCGTAACCCCACAATGGTTAAATTCACATCTATTTGATGATAACATCATTGTACTCGATGCTTCTTCTCCGCCACCGACCGCACCTTATGATTGCCGCCAACAATATTTAGAAGAACATATTCCTAACGCTCAGTTCTTTCATCAAGATGAAATTGCAGACAAAAGCTGTGATTTACCCCATATGCTGCCAAGTGCCGATGTTTTTAGCCAAGCAGTTAGTGCCATGGGCATAGGTAATGACACCCAAGTTATTATTTATTCACAGAATAACTTATTTTCGTCCCCAAGAGCATGGTGGACTTTCACCACTATGGGCTGCAAAAACGTTAAAATTTTAGCTGGTGGCATCGATGCATGGAAAGCAGCAGGGTTTGATGTTCAGTCCGGGGAAGTCACTCCGCCAGCTGCGAAGCAATTCCATGCCACACGTAAAGACAGTAACGCACTGAATCAAGAACAAATGCTTGATATTGTAAATCAAGGAAAAATTCAAATTATTGATGCTCGTGCAGAACCACGCTTTCTTGCCCAAGCGCCAGAACCACGTCCGGGTCTACGTATGGGGCATATTCCTGGGAGCAAAAACGTCCCATGGGATCTTCTCGTTGAAAAGGGTGAATTCAAATCACCGGAGCAACTTAAAGCTATTTTTACTAAACAAGGTGTGGATATCCATGCACCTTCAGTGACGACCTGTGGTTCAGGAATGACCGCAGCTGTGGTATTAATGGCATTAACATTATTAGGTAACCAAAACGTGCGTTTGTATGATGGTTCATGGGCCCAATGGGGGCAAGATAACGGCCTGCCAATCGAGTCGTAATCCTCTTCTTCCATAAAAATATAAGCCACTTGATATTTAAGTGGCTTATAGAATGAAGATTTACCAAGTAGAGGAAATGGTTATTTGGCAAATATCCCGGCTAAGAACAGTACGACAATCGCACCGATAACCGCGACAACAAAACTCCCAAAGTTGAAACCATCAACTTTTCCTTTACCAAAGAAAGTACTGATGTAACCACCCACAACGGCACCAACAATCCCCAGCACGGTGGTCATAATGAACCCCATGTGATAAGTACCTGGCATCAGCCACTTAGCTAAAACACCTGCAATTAGACCAAAAATAATCCAAGCAATTACACCCATCTTACGCCTCCCAGACTAGGTAATTTCACTATAATGTCAAAATGTTCTCATATAATAGTAGAGCTTTAAATAAATTAAATCGCTCTCCTACCAATTAAGTAAAGACCCTATAAGTTAATTTCGCAACTATAAAATTTTGCCAATCAACATTATTCATAACTAATTGCTCACAATTTCAGTTATCACTTGCGCAATCTGTTGGGCATTTTTTAACGACCTAACCTGAGAAAAAAGTTCATCTGCTTGATGATATTCTTTACGTAAATAGCCTAGCCATTGCTTAATCCGGGCTGCATGGTAATGGCCAGTATCCCCTTGTTTTTCAAGTTCTGTATACTTTAATAACAACCTGCCAACTTGCTCCCAAGGCATTTTAGATTCATTAAATTTGACCACTCGACTTAGGTTTGGGGTGTTTAGTGCTCCACGACCAATCATCACGGCATCACAACCTGTGATTTCAAGGCAGCGCTGTGCACTTGCATAGTCCCAAATTTCACCATTAGCAATCACTGGGATCGATAATTTACGGCGGATCTCTCCAATGGCAGACCAATTAATACTCTCTGCTTTATAACCGTCTTCTTTGGTTCTACCATGGACAGTAAGTTCTGTTGCCCCCGCCTGTTGAACCGCATCTGCAATTTCATAAGCAAATTCAGAACTGTCCCACCCCAAACGAACCTTAACCGAAATAGGTAATTCTTTTGGAACTGCTTCACGCATTGATTTCGCAGCTTGATAAATCAAATCTGGTTGCTTCAATAACGTCGCACCACCACCGTGGCCATTAACTGTTTTTGATGGACACCCGCAATTTAAATCAACCCCCCAAGATCCTAACTCGACCGCTCGGTTTGCGTTCTCTGCCAACCACTGAGGGTGTTGCCCTAATAACTGCACGCGAACTAATGTCCCTGAAGGGGTACGACTGCCATGTTTTAGTTCAGGGCATAAACGGTAAAAAGTTTTTGCCGGTAAAAGAGTATCAACCACGCGAACAAACTCTGTTATGCACAAGTCATAGTTATTAACTTCACTTAATAGACAACGTACTAAAGGGTCTAAAACTCCTTCCATAGGAGCTAATAAAACGCGCATAAATGGCTCACAAAAAACGTAATAACACCTGCTTATCATACCGTTTATTGAATAGATGAGCAGGAAAATTCTAAGATGGGGGTGACCAGTGACAGGCTTGAAATAGTTTCACAGGTAGCTCTAGTTAATGCCATTAACATTAAAAAGAGCTACAAGCTTTATGGAAGATTAACTGTCACTTCGCCCTTGTTTGACTTTTTTCTGGGCGTTTTTCCATGGGGAACTTGCCCCCTTCCCTGAACTAGGCTTTGACGATGGCGAATTACTGCGACGTGGTGGTTTACCTTGGTTTCTATCACCTGAACGACGTTCATTGCGTTGTGGTGTTTTTTGAATAGGCTCCGCCTTTATGATGGAGGGGTCGGGCTCATAGCCTTCAATCGCCATCAATGGAATCGATTTTTTCAATAATTTTTCAATATCCTTGAGTAACTTAGCCTCATCGATACATACTAAGGAAACTGCCATCCCAGTTGCTTCTGCACGGCCTGTACGACCGATACGGTGAACATAGTCTTCTGCAACATTAGGAAGCTCAAAATTCACCACATAAGGAAGCTGTTCAATATCAAGGCCACGAGCTGCAATATCCGTTGCCACTAACACACGAATATCCCCAGATTTAAAATCAGCTAATGCACGAGTACGAGCCCCTTGGCTCTTGTTACCATGGATAGCAGCAACTTTGACACCATCTTTATTTAAATGCTCAGCGAGACGGTTTGCACCATGTTTTGTACGTGTAAAAACAAGAACTTGTTGCCAGTTTTCACGGCCAATCATAAACGAAAGTAATTCCGCTTTTCGTTTTTTATCAACCAGATGAACATATTGAGTCACTTGCTCAGAAGCTGAGTTTCGCGGAGCAACCTCAATAGTTACAGGGTTATTGAGTAATTTATTCGCCAATTGTTTGATTTCGTCAGAAAACGTCGCTGAGAACAATAAGTTTTGACGTTTTTTAGGTAATTTATTAATCACCCTACGAATATCATGAATGAACCCCATATCTAACATACGGTCAGCTTCATCCAGAACAAAAACTTCGACTTGGGAAAGATCTACTGCATTTTGGTGTTCTAAATCTAATAAGCGCCCCGGAGTTGCAATTAAGATATCAACCCCGCCACGTAACTTCATCATTTGCGGGTTAATGCTTACCCCACCAAAGACGACAAAAGAACGAATACGCAGGTGACGGCTATATTCTTTTACATTTTCAGCAACTTGCGCTGCAAGCTCTCTTGTTGGCGTCAAAATTAACGCACGAATAGGCTTGCGATCCTTTCCTGCTCGAGGAGTTGTAATCAGCTTCTGTAAAATTGGCAATGTAAAACCCGCTGTTTTACCTGTACCAGTTTGGGCGCTAGCTAAAAGGTCGTTTCCTGCAAGCACGGCTGGGATAGCTTGTTGTTGAATAGGCGTAGGGCTTTCATAACCTAATTCATTAATGGCAAGCAAAATTTCCTCGTTTAACTCGAGGTCTGAAAAAGTAGTCAAATTAAATTACTCCGGGCTTCACCGCTTCAAATTGAATGTGGCAGTTATGGGGGAAGTGAGTCAGAAGATAAAGCGCAAACTGCCGTGCGACACTGTGTAAAATTCTAACATTATTTACAGATGATAAATATATTAATTTAGTTTGGTTAATAAATTAATATAAAATCCGACCCACATAGTATATATACTTACATTGTACTATGAGATGTCGTTTTTTACTTTTTATAAAAATGAAAAGCCATTAAGAGCTAATTAGGTGTTATTTAATTCTGAATTTTTAAAGGAATGGTTATGAATACAGGTTCATCGTCAACGTTGCGAGGAGAAAATGCGAAAATGCAATTGCTTCTCACTGCTGCTGATGTATATGGAGAACAAGGGCTTGATGGCGCTACTACACGCAAGATCGCACAGGCATCAGGGCAAAATATTGCCGCAATTTCTTATTATTTTGGCTCAAAAGAAGGTCTTTACTTAGCGGTAGCTCAGCTTATCGCAAAAACTATTCGGGACGATTTCCATGATGTTTTTCAAGCAATTGACAACTTTCTAAATCAACCTTTGTCAGTACAAGTAACTGATGATGCACTTGATTTACTACAAAAAACAGTCATTGCCTATAATCATTTTCAGTTGGAAAAGAAAAATTTAAGTTTTTCTCGGATATTAGCACGTGAACAACTCAACCCGACCGAAGCCTATACGGTAATCCATGAACAGGCTTTAGGCCCAATACATTCGCGCCTAAACCGCTTGATTGCGATTTACATTGGTGCTGACCCCAATCATTTAACAACGCTAATCCACACACACGCAATCCTTGGCGAAACACTTTCATTTCGAATTGCTCGAGAAACTTTGTTACGCCAAACGGGTTGGAAACATATCAATGAAAATGAATTTAAAATTATTAATCAAGTTCTTATTGAACATACAAATATATTATTAGCAGGCTTACGCCATCGCAAACAATATGAAAAGTGATATGATAAAATAATTAAAGTGATTCATTCACATTGATAATAACTAGAGGCTGGTGATTTTATTGCAGCTGGTGCCACATTTCTTCATTAAAAACAGCGGCCTCTAACAACAAATTTTGTTTTCATATCGTTGATTCTTTAAGTAAGGTTAGCTATGAGCAATAAAAACCGTTCTGTTGTTGTTTTCATTATTCTCATATTAATCGGTGCTGCAATTGGTGGTTATTACTACTATCAATCACAGCAAGACAAAATATTAACACTCTACGGCAATGTTGATGTCCGAACGGTTAATCTTGGTTTTCGAGTGTCAGGTAAGCTCAAATCCCTAAGCGTTGATGAAGGTGCAAAAATTATTGCAGGCGAGCAACTTGGCCTACTGGATGATGCCCCCTACATTAACGCGTTAAATAAAGCCAAAGGGGTGCGTGACAGCGCCAAAGCCCAACTTGCTTTAAAAGAAAGTGGTTACCGTACTCAAGAGGTTGCACAAGTTGAAGCTGAAGTGGCTCAAAAACAAGCGGCTTGGCAATATGCAGATAACTTCTATAAACGTCAGCAAGGGCTTGCTGCCTCCCGCGTTATTTCAGCTAATGATTTAGATAACGCGAAGAACAATCGAAACCAAGCATTTGCCGCCCTTCAAGCGGCACAAGATAAACTAAATCAATACCAAAGCGGTTTTCGCCAAGAAGAGATAGCTGCCGCTCGAGGCGAATGGTTACAAGCCGAAGCGGCTGTCGCTCAAGCTGAACTCGACTTACAAGACACCGTTTTAACTGCACCTTCCTCTGGGACTATTTTAACCCGAGCAATCGAACCTGGCACAATCATCGGTGCAGGTAATACCGTATTTAGCGTCACTTTAACAAATCCTGTTTGGGTCAGAGCTTATGTTAGCGAACCACACCTCGGTGATGCCATCCCCGGTAGAGAAGTCTTGCTGTATACGGATAGCCGCCCAAATCAGCCTTACCATGGTACCATCGGGTTTGTTTCCCCTACCGCCGAGTTTACCCCTAAAAGCGTACAAACACCGGATTTACGAACCGATTTAGTCTATCGACTACGTATCGTCGTCAATGATGCAGATGATGCTTTACGCCAAGGTATGCCTGTAACTATTCAATTTACTGATAATAAACAGTAAGAGTTTGCTATGAGTGATGATTACAGTATCCGCCTATCCAATGTCGAGAAAACATTTGTTGGCTTGGATACTCCAGCCGTTGAAAGCTTAACAATCGATATTCATGGGGGCTCTGTAACAGGCCTTGTCGGCCCTGATGGTGCAGGAAAAACAACTTTAATGCGCATGATTGCAGGGCTATTAAAACCAGATGCAGGGAAAATTAGCGTGATGGGGCTCGACCCTATCGACGACAGCATTGCTATGCGAGCTGGTCTTGGTTATATGCCCCAAAAATTTGGTTTATATGAAGACCTGACCGTACAAGAAAATTTAAATTTGTACGCAGATTTGCGTGGCGTACTCGGCGAAGAGCGCCAAAAAACCTATCAGCAACTGCTTTCTTTCACCAGCCTAGCCCCTTTTACCAATAGGCTAGCCGGTAAATTATCGGGGGGGATGAAGCAAAAACTCGGGTTAGCCTGTACATTATTAGGAAAACCCAAGGTCCTTTTACTCGACGAACCCGGTGTTGGTGTTGACCCCATCGCTCGACGCGAACTATGGCAAATGGTTCATACTCTTGCCGATGATGGAATGCTCATTCTTTGGAGTACTTCCTATTTAGATGAAGCTCAGCAATGTAAAAATGTGCTACTATTAAATAAAGGCAAACAGCTTTATGCAGGCAAGCCCGAGTTATTAACTGAAAAAATGGCGGGACGCTCGTTTTTACTTGATGTACCAGCCACACAAAAACGCACTGTATTACAAAACGCACTCGTATTACCAGAAACCACCGATGGTGTAATCCAAGGCCGCTATATTCGCTTAATTTTGAAGCCTAATGCATCACAGACAAATTTATTAACTGCATTAAATATGGCAGATGGAAAACTCATTGAAGCACAGCCACGTTTTGAAGATGCGTTTATTGACTTATTAGGTGGGGGCCCATCTCATCGTTCGGAATTAGCCGCTATCGTACCGCAAATTCCACCTAATCCTGAAGAAACCGTCATAGAAGCGCGTAATTTAACCAAAAAATTTGGCCAATTTGCGGCAACTGATACCGTAAATTTCCAAGTTAAACGAGGAGAAATTTTTGGTTTATTGGGGCCAAATGGTGCGGGAAAATCGACAACTTTTAAAATGATGTGTGCGTTAATGAAGCCAACAGATGGGCAAGCACTCGTTCTTGGAATGGATTTAAAAACGAGTTCAAACAAAGTCAGGCAGCACCTTGGCTATATGGCACAAAAGTTCTCGCTGTACGGTAACCTAAAAGTGGGGCAAAACCTGAAATTCTTTTCGGGTGTTTATGGTTTACATCATCAACAACAAACCCAAAAAATCCAAGAAATGGTTGAGGCCTTTAATTTCAAACCGATTATCAATCAGGTGACTGAATCCCTCCCTCTGGGGTATAAGCAGCGTTTAGCCCTCGCCTGCTCATTAATGCATGAGCCTGATATCTTATTTTTAGATGAGCCAACCTCAGGTGTTGACCCACTAACTCGTAGAGAATTTTGGTTACATATCAATGGAATGGTTGATAAAGGCGTTACCGTTATGGTCACGACTCACTTTATGGATGAGGCAGAGTATTGTGACCGTATCGGGCTGGTTTACCATGGAAAAATTATTGCGGCAGGAACCCCTGATGAACTGAAACAGCAAGTCGCAAGTGCTGAAAACCCTGACCCATCCATGGAAGATGCATTCATCGAGCTAATCATGAATTATGATAAGCAACAGGAGGCACTATGACTCACACCGCTTCTCATTTTTCATGGCGTAGGCTTAAAGCACTATGCTGGAAAGAAAGTAAACAAATTGTGCGGGATCCTAGCAGCGCTCTTATAGCTGTGCTTATTCCATTGATGTTACTATTTATTTTTGGTTATGGTATCAATTTAGACTCAAGTAAATTACGTGTCGGTATTTTACTTGAGCAACAAAGTTCGCAAGCTCGTGAATTGGTTGATACCTTCACTGGTTCGCCATTTATCGATGCGACTATTAGTAATAACCGCCATTTATTAATCGATAAAATGCAAGCGGGTGAAATTCGCGGCATTATCGTCATTCCTGTAAATTTTTCAGCCCAATTGCTGCAAAAACAAGGTCATGCCGCAATTCAAGTCATTACTGATGGCAGCGAACCGAATACGGCTAACTTTGTGCAAGCTTATACTCAAGGTGTGTGGCAAACGTGGCTGGTGCAGCAAGGGGAAAATAAAGGCTACCCAACAGACCCACTAATTGAACTCAATATGCGCTATTGGTTTAATGAAGCGGCAATTAGTCAGCATTTTATTATTCCAGGGGCAATTAGCATCATTATTACCGTAGTTGGTGCTATTTTGACCTCTTTAGTTATTGCAAGAGAATGGGAACGTGGCACGATGGAAGCATTGCTTTCAACCCAAATCACTAAAACTGAGTTATTGCTTTCAAAATTATTGCCTTACCAAGTGCTTGGTACTTTTGTGATGGTGTTATGCATGTTTGTCACCACATTTGTCTTAGGAGTACCTTATCGCGGCTCTCTATTGGTATTATTTGTCATTACCAGCCTTTATTTGGCAACGGCATTAGGGATGGGGTTATTGATTTCAACAATTACTCGTAACCAATTTAATGCAGCGATGGTTGCTCTGAATGCTGCTTTCTTACCTGCTATCATGTTATCTGGGTTTATTTTTGAAATTGATAGTATGCCAGCCATTATTCAAGCTGTGACTTATTTTATCCCTGCTCGGTACTTTGTCAGCAGCTTACAAACTCTCTTTCTTGCGGGTGATATCTATATTGTTTTATTGATAGATTTCCTGCTACTCATCGCTTCTGCAATACTTTTTATTGGACTGACGGCGCTAAAAACTCGCCGTCGTTTGGATTGAGGTGAAGTTATGTTTTATCGCCTATACACCTTAATTATGAAAGAGCTTCAATCATTACTTCAAGAACCACAAACACGGGCTATTTTGATTTTACCCGTGATATTTCAGATGATTTTATTTCCTCTGGCTGCCACTCTTGAGGTCACTAACACCACCATTGCAATTTTTGACCAAGACAGTGGTGAACATTCTATCGAGTTGACTCAACGTCTCGCCAAAGCCAGTGCGTTTTCTCAAGTTTTATTATTGAAGAATGAACATGAAATTCGTGAAACGCTTGATAACCGCAAGGCTCTGCTGGTTGTCCGTTTTGAGCAAAACTTTAGTGCTGATATTGCAAGCCACCATAACGCTAATATGCTGTTACTCCTTGATGGACGTAATTCAAATAGTGCGCAAATTGCAGCAAATTATGTTGCACAAATTGTCACTCAATACCAACATGAGCTAACGCAATCACAGACTTTGCCAAATAACAGTGAATTAATCGTTCGTAATTGGTACAACCCAAATTTAGATTATAAATGGTTTATTGTGCCTTCATTAGTAGCTTTGATAACTACGATCGGGGTACTGATTGTGACATCTCTTTCTATCGCGAGGGAAAGAGAGCAAGGCACCCTGGACCAATTGCTCGTTTCTCCCCTTACCACTTGGCAAATATTTATTGGTAAGGCGGTGCCTGCATTGATAGTAGCGACTGCACAGGCAAGTTTGGTCCTAGTTATTGGGATCTTTTGCTATCAAATTCCTTTTGCTGGCTCCCTACTCCTCTTTTATGCCACCATGTTATTCTATGGGTTGTCCTTGGTGGGGTTTGGTTTACTTATTTCAGCACTGTGTTCAACTCAGCAACAAGCGTTCATTGGGGTATTTGTATTTATGATGCCAGCAGTGCTGCTATCAGGTTATATTTCCCCAGTCGAAAACATGCCAATTTGGCTACAACAAATCACTTGGATTAACCCAATTCGTCATTTCACTGAAATCACCAAACAGATATACCTAAAAAATGCTGATTTTTCAGTTATCTTCCATAGTTTATGGCCATTATTCATCATTGCGATAATCACCAGTTCAGTGGCCTATTACTTATTTAGGAAGAAAATAGCGTGATCAAAAAAAATAATATTACACTTTGAAAATACAATTAAAAGCATTGGAACTATCATTAACGCCTTGAATCACAAAGAAGTTAATAATATTCAAATCATATTTTACGATAGTATTTAGATCAAAAAACCCTTGTTACCAAAGTAACAAGGGTTTTCAATTTTAACGACTTCTATCCCCTCATTTCACTGAGTAATGAGGAAAGCCACTCAAATTAGCGACGGTCACCAAAGATACGCAGCAACATTAAGAACAGGTTAATGAAGTCTAAATACAGAGATAATGCACCCATAATAGAGTATTTACGCATTGTTTCTCTGTCGTCTTCATCAATTTGTGAACCCATTTCTTTCAGTTTTTGAGTGTCATAAGCAGTTAAAGCAGCAAACAGTAAAACACCACCGTAAGTGATCACCCAATACATCATGGTGCTTTGCAGCCAGATGTTAACCAAAGAAGCGACAACAATACCAATCAGCGCCATAAACAGGAAGTTACCCATACCTGTTAAGCTACGTTTAGTGGTATAGCCGTAGAAACTTAATGCACCAAACATTACCGCAGTAATGACAAATGTGCCCGCAACGGACTCACCAGTATATGCGGCAAGAATAACTGAAATCGTTAAGCCGGTGAGCAATGAATAGAGCATAAACATGCCCGTTGCTGCCATGCCACTAATTTTTTGCAGCAGGAATGAAATGCCCATCACTAAACCAAGTTCAGCAATAATCATTCCAAAAAAGAGAATCTTATTGGTTGCAATGGTGTAGTACAAACCACTGCTTACAGAATACCATGCCACAAAAGCTGTCAGCAGTAGACCGACTGTCATCCAGCCGTATACTTGCGACATAAATGCCTGAACGCCAGTATTGGCACCCTGGACAAGAGAATCATTACGTTGATCAAACTGACCCATGATGGTTACCCTTTCGCTAAAAGAAAAATCGACCCAGTAAAAATACTGCAATCGGAGAAATTAACCAAAGTCTAACACATTCTTTTGACAATACCATTCAGCAAATTCGTATTTTTTAGCGGAAAAAATGCGATTACCAGCGGTTTGCAGACGCCTCGTCGGTTTCTTTCGCTTCCACCCAACGTTCATTTTCAGGTAAGGTTTCTTTTTTCCAAAATGGGGCTTTCGTTTTTAAGTAATCCATAATAAATTCAGCCGCTTGAAATGCTGCATTACGATGAGCACTCGTGACCCCAACAAAAACAATTTCTTCACCGGGTTGTAAGGTGCCAATGCGGTGGATCACACTAACTCTCTGCAATGGCCAACGCTCTTTTGCTTCTATGACTATATTCGCTAACGCTTTTTCAGTCATTCCTGGGTAGTGTTCGAGTGTTAATGCCGCAACGCTGTCACCTAAATTATGGTTACGCACTTTCCCCGTAAAAGTCACCACTGCGCCATCACTATCACACTGTGCAAGCCATTGATATTGCTCACCAACACTAAAATTTTCAGTTTGTACTGCAATATGGGTGTTTTCCATATTACCCCCCAGTGACAGGTGGGAAAAATGCCACTTCGTCCCCTTCTGAGAGAGGGTGGTCTAGTGAAACAAATGATTGATTAACAGCGGCAAGTAATTTGCCATCTTCAAGTGCCAACGCCCAACGATCCCCTTTTTGTGAAAGTGCTTGGCGCAAGTCTTCCACTTTTTGGTACGAGTCTGTAAGTTCTAAACGTTCCGTTCCAACTAGCTCACGTACCTGAGCAAAAAATAATACTGTGATCATTATTCCACCTTAAAATGTCCAGATTTGCCGCCTGTTTTCTCTAATAAACGAACAGGGCCAATCACCATATCTTTTTGCACGGCTTTACACATGTCATAAATCGTTAACGCAGCAACGGATGCGGCTGTTAACGCTTCCATTTCTACCCCTGTTTTCCCTGTTAACCGGCAACAAGTTTCAATACGGACGCGGTTATGTTCAGGTTCCGCTTTCAAGGTCACTTCAACTTTGGTTAACAACAATGGGTGGCATAATGGGATAAGCTGCCAAGTGTTTTTTGCCGCTTGAATACCCGCAATACGTGCAGTGGCGAACACATCCCCTTTATGATGGCTACCATCGACAATCATCGTTAAGGTTGCTGGGTTCATGGTGACATAAGCTTCTGCGCGAGCTTCACGGATAGTTTCAGCTTTGGCTGAAACATCAACCATATGCGCCTCGCCCGACGCATTGAGGTGAGTCAGTTGGGACATATTTTCTCCTGAACTAAAAAAGAGTTAACCGCCGATTACGGATAAATTTGGTGTAATTCCGCTATCGCCCATATGCAGAAAATGGGTTTCTCGTTTATGGTGTAAGCCCCGTTGAATACGCGCTTTTAACGCTTCGTTTTGGTCATCTGCGCCCAATAAATCACGAAGTGGAATACCATTTTCACCAAATAAACATAAATGGAGATTTCCTAGTGAGGAAACACGTAAGCGGTTACAGCTTTGGCAAAAATCTTTTTCGTAAGGCATGATAAGCCCAATTTCGCCTTGGTAATCTGGATGACTAAAGACTTGAGCTGGCCCATCACTACGAGAACGAGGAAGCATATACCAGCCTTCTTCAATTAAGCGATCGCGAATGGTTTCGCCCGAAATATGAAAGCGTTGGAAGATATCACTACCATCTCCCGTTTCCATGAGTTCAATAAAACGTAATTGAATTGGTCGGTGCTTGATCCAATTTAGGAATGACTTCAACGCAATATCATTGACATTTTTCATGAGCACTGCATTGACTTTTACTTTTTCGAAGCCTGCTTCAAAGGCGGCATCAATGCCTTTCATCACCTGAAAGAATTTATCTTGCCCTGTGATGGCCGCAAATTGGCGTGGATCTAAGCTGTCAACGCTCACATTGATCGCGTTCAACCCTGCGGCTTTCCATTCATGCACATCTCGCGCCATACGGTAGCCGTTGGTTGTTACGGCTATTTTTTTGATTGATTCATTTTCATTGATGGCAGCAATAATATCACTGAAATCTTTGCGCATAGTCGGCTCACCGCCCGTAATACGCACTTTTTCTGTGCCTAATTCTGCAAATGCCGTACTGATACGACGAATTTCATCTAATGTTAAGAATTCATGGCGACCGCTTGGCTTGTAGCCATCGGGTAGGCAGTATGTGCAACGAAAGTTGCAAACATCTGTTATAGAAAGCCGAAGATAATAAAATTTCCGGTCAAATTGATCGACAAGTTGCTGCATAATCACACCTTTCCAAGTACGGGAGATGCAGACATTTCTATCTTGCACCCTGGTGGCTCTAGGCCACGGCCAGTGCATCATATTCAGTCGTTCAAACTTAGACGCAAAGGCTAGGAGTTTTATCTGGAACCGAGTCACTGATTTTAAACTGTAAAATGCGTCACTCTGTTCACTTAATTTATGTAAGGATTCTAGCCGATAGAAATTGAAAAAGCGAATTGCAATTCGATATATATCATTATATACAACGACTTACAAAAGACATAGTTGAATCACCGAAGCTATTATTATCAATGACAATTTTCCATTTTGAGTGGTTTCAAACCGTATAATTTCATACTAATTGATTAACATCTCTAACTATTTAATTAAACATTTATTGATATAGATCTAAAATGGGGAGCAAGCTCCCCATCTGATTGTTTACGTTATAAATATCAGCACTTAACGCTTATCAAAACCGATATTTCAAATTGAATAATTGGCATATCAATTAAAAATAAATAGTGAAGCACAGAATTCATTAATCAAAACGCTAAATAATTTGCGTTGTTAGTTGTGATTAGGCGACAGATGAGGATACCTTGGAAGTACACACCAATACAGAATCGTCTCTTTTATTGTTTTTTGTCACGGTACTTAAGCCAAGAATGATGTTTTATGGTAGATTAACGCCCAATTTATTTTAGTCGCCATAAAACGGGCATTAGCGTAAAAAACGTATTTCGTAACTCGCTGGTTTACTTGCTTTTATAAGTACTGAAAATTAACTGATATAGGAACACTATGCCGAATTGTAGTCTGGCGGATCTCAAACATGTTGTCGCTTTAGGTGGCGGCCATGGGCTTGGTCGCGTGATGTCTTCACTTTCTTCTTTAGGTTCTCGTTTAACGGGTATTGTCACCACAACCGATAATGGGGGCTCGACTGGTCGTATTCGTCGCTCTGAAGGTGGGATAGCTTGGGGAGACATGCGTAACTGTTTAAATCAGCTAATTACTGAGCCGTCCATTGCTTCAGCGATGTTTGAATACCGTTTTAGCGGAAATGGTGAGCTTTCAGGCCATAATTTAGGTAATTTAATGTTAAAATCATTAGATCACTTAAGTGTGCGCCCACTAGAAGCCATAAATCTTATCCGTAATATGCTAAAAGTCGATGCGCAATTGATCCCGATGTCGGAATCTCCTGTGGATTTAATGGCTGTCGATGAAATGGGTAATGAAGTGTACGGTGAGGTGAATGTTGATGCCTTACATGAAATCCCACAAGAGTTACGTTTGTATCCAACAGTCAAGGCAACTAAAGAAGCCTTGCAGGCTATCCACCAAGCAGACTTAATTATTATCGGCCCTGGCAGTTTTTTTACTAGTTTAATGCCATTATTACTTTTGGATGAAATTGCGGCTGCACTACGCGAATGTAAAGCCCCGATGATTTATATTGGCAATTTAGCGAAAGAAATTAGCTCCCCTGCTGCAAACCTGTCTTTACCTGACAAACTAAAAATGATGGAACAGTATATTGGCTGCCAAAAAATTGATGCGTTAATCCTTGGCCCACGCACACAAACCAATAATATCAGCCCTGACCGCAAAATAATCCAACGGGTACTCGAAGCTGACGATATTCCATATCGCCATGATAGAAAGCTGTTACTACAAGCCATCGAAGAAACCATCAACTTGCTATAATTTTTCCTATTCCGCTGCTGAATACCCGCAGCGGAAAACCTTCCCTAAAATTAGCCCTTTGTTTCCCGTATTTCCACAAAATCTATTTTCAAAATACTTTGCGTTGTGGGTAGGCGGCAAGTGAAGGCAGCTCGGGGAGCATACATAAATATGTGGCCCGAGTGACTGAACGAAGCCAACCCCCCCACAACGCGAAGTATGAAGGAAATTAGGAATTAGCGATAAACTGGGAGCGTATCTCCTGCAATTCGTCTCTGACTCGCGCAGCCGCTTCAAATTCAAGATCTTGAGCATGCTTATACATTTGCGCTTCAAGTTGCGAAATCCGTTGCTCCAACTCTTTTGTTGACATTGATTGAATATCAACCGAATTATTATTTTTGGTATTGTCTTTCGTGCGGCTTTTTCCTTTGCCACCCACTTTGTGGCCAATTTGCAGGATATCACCGATTTTCTTATTCAACCCTTGTGGAACGATGCCATGTTCTTCGTTGAACGCCATTTGTTTAGCACGGCGACGCTCTGTTTCTGCAATCGCTTTTTGCATGGAGTTGGTGATCCTGTCTCCATAGAGGATTGCCTTACCATTTAAGTTACGAGCCGCACGCCCTATGGTTTGAATAAGCGAACGTTCCGAACGCAAGAAACCTTCTTTGTCCGCGTCTAAAATAGCCACCAGAGATACCTCTGGCATATCCAAGCCTTCTCTTAATAAGTTGATCCCAACCAGCACATCAAACTCACCAAGCCGCAAGTCGCGAATAATTTCCACGCGCTCGACTGTATCGATATCTGAGTGAAGATAACGAACTCGCTCCCCGTGTTCTTCGAGATATTCCGTTAAATCCTCGGCCATACGTTTAGTTAATGTGGTGACTAACACACGTTCATTTTTCTGCACACGTATACGAATTTCAGACAGTAAATCATCTACTTGGGTAGAAACTGGGCGAACTTCAATTATCGGGTCAAGTAGGCCTGTAGGCCTAACAACTTGCTCAATCACCTCATTGCCTGATTTATCAAGCTCATAGTTACCCGGTGTTGCTGAAACATAAATAGTTTGCGGCGCTAAAGCTTCGAATTCTTCAAAACGCATTGGCCGGTTATCTAATGCAGAAGGAAGACGAAAACCATATTCAACTAAGGTCTCTTTTCTTGAGCGGTCCCCTTTGTACATCGCGCCTATTTGTGGGATGGTAACGTGAGACTCATCAACCACTAGCAAGCCATCTGCAGGCAAGTAATCGAATAATGTCGGAGGTGGTTCACCGGGCGCACGACCCGATAAGTAGCGCGAATAGTTTTCAATACCTGAACAATAACCGAGCTCATTCATCATTTCTAAGTCGAATTGTGTTCGTTGGGTAATACGCTGTTCTTCAAGTAGTTTATTGTTTTCCAGTAATACTTTTCGCCTATCCGCTAATTCAACCTTAATTTGTTCCATTGCTTCAAGGATACGTTCTCTCGGTGTGACATAGTGCGTTTTTGGATAAACGGTAAAGCGAGGAACACGATGTTGTATTTGACCTGTCAATGGGTCAAATAATGATAACCGTTCAACTTCGTCATCAAATAGCTCAACGCGTAAGGCATATTCGTCTGATTCCGCTGGGAAAATATCGATAACTTCGCCGCGAACACGGAAAGTCCCTCGCGTGAAGGCTTGGTCATTACGCGTATATTGTAAGTCCGCTAAACGCCTTAAAATTGAGCGCTGGTCGATGATCATGCCATCCGTTAGGTGCAACATCATTTTTAAATAGCTGTCAGGGTCACCCAAACCATAAATAGCTGACACAGAAGCCACCACAATTACATCGCGGCGTTCGAGTAAGGCCTTAGTCGCAGATAGACGCATTTGCTCAATATGTTCGTTTACAGAGGCGTCTTTTTCAATGAAAGTATCTGAGCTTGGGACGTAAGCTTCAGGCTGATAATAGTCATAGTAAGAAACGAAATATTCCACAGCGTTATCTGGGAAGAAGGCTTTCATTTCACTATAAAGCTGTGCCGCTAAGGTTTTATTATGCGCCATTAGCATGGTGGGCCGGTTCTCTTGCGCAATGACGTTGGCAATAGTGAACGTTTTACCGGACCCCGTTACGCCTAATAGAGTTTGATGAGCAAGTCCATCTTGTAGCCCTTCCCTTAATTTATGGATAGCTTCGGGTTGGTCCCCTCCCGGCTGAAAATCAGAATACAGCTTAAAATCCTTACTCATATTAACGCCCCTTAACAAGTTTCTTCCAATATAATACTGGATAAAAAACCAGCTTCAAGTATTGAAGCTAAATTTTCTGTTAATCTCCGCTCTGATATGTTTATAAAAATGTTATCCCCAAAAAAGTACTTGACCTTTTTGAAACTTTATATTTTATGCTATTGCATTTTTATGCCATACCTCAAATACAAATTGAAGGCTTGATTTTATTTAACCATTTGTATTTATTATAGATTAATTTAAAGTCCAGAATCACATCAAATAAACCCAAAGCCGCTTGTCACCTAGCGTAGAACTTGTTTTATAACGTTAATACACAAGGTTATCCACAGAAATGGTGGATAACTCTTGAAGCCCTTAGAGCTCATGGATTCACAGGATCTCTAAGATTTACTCAATGGAGGCAAAATGACAAAAAGATGGCAGTTTAATGAAAAAATTTTTAAGTAGTAACTGCTATGAAAAACAGATTTTATATTTTTTATTAAGATCTGAGTGGTATTTTTACTGAAATACTTGACAGTATTTTAGTTGAGAACGTTAAAAAAGATCGGCTCCTTATTTAACAATTGATCAGCCCCAAGCATTGAGTATGGCTTGGGGAAAAGTATTGATATTTTTATATAATCAAATAGTTAATAAAGAAAGATCCAAATAGCTTCCTAATTTACCGTTGAGTGTTTTTTGGTGTGGGATCACCCCTAAACAAGGTGCTTTGATCATTCGGTTAAGTGTTGACAAATATTGCTCTTGGAAAATACCTGCGGGTTCAACTTCATTGGCAACCCAGCCGGCTACGGGTAAACCTGCAGCTTCGATAGATTCCATGGTTAACAATGCATGGTTTATACAGCCTAACTTAACACCAACAACTAAAATAACGGGGAGTTGCTGTTCAATCACCCAATCTGCATAAGTTTTTTCTACAGATAACGGGGTATACCATCCACCAGCCCCCTCGACTAATAACCAATCCGCTTGGGACTTCAAATAAGCCAACCCTTTATTTATCACTGAAAATTCAATGGGTTGATTTAATTTCTCACTGATAATGTGCGGTGAAGTTGGCGCTTCAAATACAATAGGATTAATCGCCTCATAGGGTAATTTTACTCGGCTATTGGCTTGTAATAACAACGCATCGCTATTACGTAGGCCATCCGCCATGAGCTCACTCCCAGATGCGACAGGCTTATAGCCCACCGTATTCAAACCTTGATAACCTGCAGCTTGCAATAAAGCACAACTTACAACGGTTTTCCCTACTTCTGTATCCGTTCCTGTTACAAAATACATTTTAGTCACGGTAAATCGCTCCAAACACCGTATGATAAGTTAGAGGTAAGCCTTGCTCTGTCATTGGATAGAGCAAAGCAAGTTGCTGCAAATGCTGGCGGGTCATTAACCCTGCTTTACGCCCAGCAGTCAAATGTGTCGCCCCAATGCCTTTCAATGAATGAAGCAACGCTATTAATTCAGGAAAATAGACGGTATCCTTCTGAAAAATAAGTTTATATCTCCATGACTGACAACTATTTTGTATCTGCTGAACACTGAGAAAGGAATTCACATGTGAATAGCCGTCAAGTGAATGCCAAGCTGAAGACAATTCTGCGAGAGAATGCTCTGCAAGTGTGGTGAACACCACAACTCCCCCCGGTTTTGTCACTCGATATAATTCACTTAATGCTTTGCTGAGATCTTGGCACCATTGGACCGATAAATTGGAAAAAACCACATCAAAGGTTTGTGAATCTAACGGAATGGATTCTATGTCAGCACATAAATAATGATCAGCCACAGCTTTCGTTTGCGCCATTTCGAGCATACCAGCAGAAAGATCTAAAGCCGTGATGTGATGTCCTTGATTTTTCAGTTTATGGCTAAAATACCCCGTACCGCACCCTGCATCTAAAATATGTAATGGTGCTGTGAGTTCTGAACTGTTTAAGACTGAAGTCAGTTGACCAAGCAGTTGTGTTCCTGTTGATCGTTGATAACTTGCCAATGAGTCATAACTTTTAGCCGCACGGCCAAATGCCGCTGCAATTTTATGCTTTTCACGACTGAGCGATAACGTCATGTAAAGCCTCCAATAATTGATCGATATCTTGACGTTGATGCGCAGCGCTTAATGTGACTCGTAACCTAGCACTCCCAGGCGGAACCGTTGGCGGCCTGATCGCTTGCACCCAAATATTTTTTTTGCGTAAGAAATTGGCTAACTGTTGGCTAGCTTGGTTTTCCCCGATAATTAATGGTTGAATAGCCGTCATTGAATTAGCCAGCTGCATGCCATTAAAATCAGCATTATTTCTAAAATACGCAATATGTTGGTTAAGGTCTTCTCGTGCTTGATCTGCGAGCTGAATTTGCTCAACTGCCGCTAGAAGCGCGACAGCCTGAGCCGGAGGCATTGAAGTGCTATAAATTAAATGGCGTGCGGATTGGACAAAAAATTCAGCCGTTGGCTCATCACACAGCACCGCTGCGCCACTTAAGCCAAACGCTTTACCAAATGTCACGACTAAAATTTCAGGTTTAACGCCATTCGCGAAGCAACTACCACGGCCTTGTTCTCCGATAACGCCAATACCGTGTGCATCATCAACCATCAGCCAAGCATGCTGATTTCTAGCGATTTCCTGCAATTGTTGAAGTGGAGCACTATCGCCATCCATACTAAAAATGCCTTCTGTGACGACAAGCGTTTTTCCCGAAACCGGTTTTTGAATTAAGTTATCAAGTGATAGAGGGTTATTATGCTTAAAGCGCCTTAATTGAGCCCCTGAATGAATCGAGGCCTCCATTATTGATGCATGGCTAAGTTTATCCGCTAAAATACGATCATTTGCCGACATTAATGCCGTGATCACCGCATGGTTCGCGGCAAAACCTGAAATAAACAATAGGGCTTTTGAGTAGCCGAGCCAATCAGCGAGAGCTTGCTCTAATTTATCATGTGCTTTGGTGAACCCTGTAATATGGCCCGATCCTCCACTACCCACACCATATTCATTAGCCCCACGTTGCCACGCGGCAACCACTTGAGGATGATGGGCTAATCCCAAATAATCATTGGATGAGAAATTAAGAAATTCTTTTCCAGCCAGAAAAAGCGAACGACCATTGGCACTATCAATACACTGCCGTTGACGCCAGATAGAAGCCTGCTTACGCTGCTCTATCTGGTTTTGTATAAATGATTGCCAAGTCATTATACTGCTGCGTTATAAAATTGAGGGTTATCGGCGGTTAACAACTTTTCGGCTAACTTAGCGGCTTGATGGTTATCCCCTTCGCCAGTTTCAATTCGCTCAGGGTTAATATCCAGTTTTCTAAATAGTGCTAAATCTTTGTTTTCATCAGGATTTGGCGTCGTTAATAATTTACACCCATAGAATACTGAGTTCGCACCGGCCATAAAACATAATGCCTGAGTTTGCTCATTCATGTATTCACGGCCTGCCGACAGCCTAACGTATGACGTTGGCATCATGATACGTGCAACGGCAATAGTACGAATAAAATCAAACGCATCGACATCTTCGTTATCTGCCATCGGGGTTCCTTCAACCTTCATCAACATGTTGATCGGCACACTTTCTGGCGGTTTAGGTAAATTTGCCAGTTGCACCAATAAGGCCGCTCGGTCACTGACTTTTTCGCCTAAGCCTAAAATCCCACCAGAGCAGACTTTGATCCCTGCGTCTCGGACATTTTCGAGTGTATTTAAGCGGTCTTGATAACTGCGAGTCGTAATAATATTGCCATAGTATTCAGGAGAGGTATCAAGGTTATGATTATAATAATCTAACCCGGCTTCTGCTAAGCGTTGAGCTTGAGAATTATCAATCATCCCTAAAGTCATACAGGTTTCCATCCCTAATGACTTCACTTCTTTTACCATCATTTCAAGATAAGGCATATCGCGTTCTTTCGGATTGCGCCATGCCGCGCCCATACAAAAACGAGTTGAACCTGCTTGCTTAGCTTTTTTCGCAGACTCCAGAACTTGCTGAACTTCCATTAGTTTTTCAGTTTCTAGTCCTGTTTTATAGCGCGCGCTTTGCGCACAATACTTACAATCTTCTGGGCAAGCCCCAGTTTTAATCGATAGCAAAGTACTGACTTGCACTTGCTGGGGGTCGAAATGTTGGCGATGAATTTGCTGTGCCTGAAATAATAATTCAAAAAAAGGCATTGAAAACAGTTCATTAGCTTGTTTTATTGTCCACTGTTTTAATTGGCTCACGGAAACTCTCCAGTTGAAAAAGTTGTTGCCAGTTTAAATATTGCGATTATCATGTCAACTAAAATGATCTAAAAAAGTTGACAATGATAGCAAATGGATAACGTAGATATTCAGTTTGATGCCAAACATATTTGGCACCCTTATACCTCGATGAGCCAGCCAATTCCGGCTTATTCGATTGTTGAAGCCCATGGAGCCGAGCTAATCATTGCCGATGGGAAAAAATTAATTGATGGTATGTCTTCATGGTGGGCAACCATTCATGGTTACAATCATCCTGTATTAAACCAAGCGGTAACAACGCAATTAGCGAAAATGTCCCATGTGATGTTTGGCGGGATTACGCACCCACCCGCAGTGAATCTATGTAAACAGTTGGTTGCTATCACACCAGAGCCGCTGGAATGTGTGTTTCTCGCTGACTCAGGCTCCGTGGCAGTTGAAGTTGCTCTGAAAATGGCATTGCAATATTGGCAAGCAAAAGGGGAAAAGCGTCAGCGCATCCTGACATTACGCCATGGATATCATGGTGATACTTTCGGTGCGATGGCCGTTTGTGACCCAGATAATTCAATGCATGGCCTGTATAAGGGGTATTTACCTCCGCATATTTTTGTGGAAGCCCCTCAATGCGGTTTTTACGACGAATGGGACAGCGCCGATTTGCATCCTCTTGAAGTTCAACTTGCCGAAAATAGCGATAAAATTGCGGCGATCATCCTTGAACCGATCGTTCAAGGGGCTGGTGGAATGCGTATCTATCACCCTGAATATTTAAAGGGAGTCCGCCATTTGTGTGATCAATATGGTCTACTGTTGATCGCTGATGAAATTGCGACTGGTTTTGGTCGTACGGGTAAATTGTTTGCTTGCCATCATGCTGATATATCACCCGATATTATGTGTTTAGGTAAAGCACTAACTGGGGGCTATATGACACTTTCTGCCACTCTCACAACTCGCCATGTGGCAGAAACCATTAGCAATGGTGAAGCAGGTTGCTTTATGCATGGACCAACCTTTATGGGTAACCCTCTTGCCTGTGCGGTGGCGGATGCCAGCCTGAGTTTGTTACTCAATAGTCCTTGGCAGAAAATAATTGCCACTATCGAACAACAACTTAAGGCTGAACTGATGCCTTTAATATCCCACCCTAGTGTTGCAGATGTACGTGTTCTTGGTGCAATTGGCGTGATTGAAATGAAGCAGCCAGTCAATACAGCCGCTTTACAAAAAGTATTCGTGGAAAATGGTGTTTGGGTTCGCCCATTCGGCAAACTTATTTATGTTATGCCACCGTATATCATCACCCCCGAGCAACTCAGTAAAGTAACAAATGCAATGGCAAAAGTGTTGGGATAGCACAATAAATGCAATGATAATCGAAGTGATTTTTTCTGGATTTTTAATCTAGAGTATTTCATAAATCATTTGAGCTGTAACAAGGCGGCAAGTGAAACTAAGCCCTAGGAGCATACACCAGTATGTGACTAGGGTTAGTAAACGTAGCCAACACAGTTACGGCTCAAAGGATGACTGAAATAACCCACATAGGACCTTTCCCGACCATATACCTTCCTATTTGTGTCAATTTCCCTGTAATCGGGTCAATTTCAGAAACTGAAATATGGTCTGATTTTTGCCCACTCGAAATTAAAAAACGCCCTGTCGCATCAATATTAAAGCCCCTTGGGTGCGTCTCTGTTGGGTAACGTGCTTCTAATGTTAGCTCGCAACCGTCATCAGAAACCAGATAGTGGCTGAGGTAACTTTCAGAACGTTCACTAACATACAAATGGCGGCCATCTGGCGTAATGTGGATATCTGCAGCCCAGCGCTGACTTTCGTTACCTAATGGGTAATTTGCCAAAGTTTGCATGTTACGATAGCGAGTAAATTTACGATACACGCCTACCGTTGAGTCTAACTCATTCACACAATAAATGACTTTTTCAGTAGGATGGAAAGCCAGATGACGGGGGCCGGATTTCGCAGCTGTGGTAATTTGATCTGCGGTTGCTTCGGTTAAATAACCATTTTCATGTAAATCGAATAAACGGATATGATCTTCGCCTAAACAAGGAACCCAAAGCTGTTGGTTATCAACATCAACATGGGAAGAATGTGGATTACGCAAGCCTTCAATCACTTGAACAACGCGATCTGGGACGCCTTCTTCATTAATGGTTAACACTGACAAGTTATGTTGATGATATGAAGGAACAAATAGATATTTGCCATTATTATCAAGGGATAAATGAACCGGTGTACCTGGAATTGATGTCTCCGCTTTTAAACGTAGTAACCCTTTCTCTTCAATTTCATAGGTTACGACACGGAAATTCGGGCGCACACCAATATAAAGGTGTTTTTTATCATGGCTTAATACCATAGGTTGCACTTGACCCGGTGTTTTTACCGTTTGCAGAAGAGTAAGCTCCCCAACCTCATTCATCGACCACACGTGAATTTGCTGACTCTCGGGGCTCGCAATATAAACAACCTGATTCATCCTGACTCCTTAATTCATGATAAAAATACAAAACCGCATCTATAATCCACTATATTGGCTTCACTATACTTTATATTATGCAAATTACACTGGGTAAATAGCACTGACGCGGCTGTTACATATCGTACCAAGAACAAATAATAATGATACTAAAACGGTTCAGTTAACGTTATGATGATAAAACATATCAAGTTGACTATTTTTATAGCAATAATTTCTCGTTATTCGTTAAATTCATCATCTCCCTATCTCTACCCCTTTAGTAAGATAGGTAACAACTAAATCACGTGGAGCCGTTTATGTCATACCGCGTTATTGCGCTCGATCTTGATGGAACACTGCTTGATCACCAAAAGAAAATTCTGCCTGAATCTTTAGCAGCCTTACAAGAAGCACGCCGCCAAGGCGTCAAAGTGATCATTGTCACAGGCCGCCATCACGTTGCGATTCATCCGTTTTATCAAACTTTAGATCTCGATACTCCAGCCATTTGTTGTAATGGAACCTACCTATACGACTATTTAGGCAAAAAAGTTCTAAAATCAGATCCTATGACCCTCGATTCTGTCACACAAATGATAGACAAACTGCGTGGAACAGATATTCAGCATTTAATGTATGTTGATAATGCAATGCTCTATAACGCACAAACAGAAGGCATTAAACGTACATTGAATTGGGCCGAATCCTTACCTGTTGCACAGCGTCCAACCATTGAATTTGTTGAAGATTACGCTGATGTGATGCATAACTATGATTCTATTTGGAAATTTGCTGTTAGCTCGCCAAATACGGAGCAACTTCATCAAGTCGTTAGCGAAATTGAAAATGATTTTGGTTTGGACTGTGAATGGTCTTGGATGGATCAGGTTGATGTCGGCCGCAAAGGCAATAGCAAAGGCCAACGCTTAAAAGAATGGGTCGAATCCCAAGGGATGACGATGAATGATGTTGTGGCTTTCGGTGACAATTTTAATGACTTAAGTATGCTGACAACCGCAGGTTTAGGTGTCGCAATGGGCAATGCCGTTGATGAAATCAAGCAACAAGCCAAGCTAGTGACTCGAGTCAATACTGAGCCAGGTATTGCTGAAGTTATCCGTAAATACGTTCTGTAGTCTACTCGCTAATTATCAATTCAAAGGAAAGCCCTGCTTTCCTTTTTTATTTTTATAAAATTTTAATCCTCTAAGTAATTCGTACTACAGCTGAATGTAGCCAACAACGCGGTAGCACGAACTATACGAGAATTTAGAGGTGGCGGGAAAGTGACACCGACTTCACCTGCGCGTAAACTTTACGCCCTTTGCGAATAGAAAGCTCATCCCTTGCCCAGCGAGTGATCCGCGCCCATAAATAATGTTCTTCTCCTAAATCTAGCTTCACATCTACTTGCTCGCCATCTTCAATCCATTCAACCACTTCTGCGGCTAAAATATTACGAATACTGCTCACTTGCGGTTTTTCAAGCACCAAAGAAACATCAGCGGCGTCAATACGTATACGCACATCAACACCTTGTTGGGCTTCAACGCGTGGGATCCACAGTTTTTGGCTACCTACAATCACCGCTGTCATTTCATAATCAGGGTGTTGGCTATGCACCTTTGCACTTACCACACTGCTTAACGTTTCTTGCTGTAACCAAGGGCGCAAAGCACTGCTTGCCCAAACATCTTCCAAAGCGCCAAAAGCTTTAACTTTTCCTTGCGCCATGACAATCACTTTGTCAGCCAGACGCAAAATTTCATCCAAACTATGGCTAACATATAAAATGGGAATTTTAACGTCTTGAGAAAGCTTTTCTAAATACGGCAGCAATTCACGCTTTCTGGGTAAATCCAAAGAGGCTAATGGCTCATCCATCAGGAGAATTTCAGGGGCTGTTAATAGCGCCCGTCCGATAGCGACACGTTGTTTTTCACCACCAGAAAGAGTTATAGGGTAGCGATTGAGTAATTTTTCAATCCCTAATAATTCAACAATATCATCGAAGCGATCTTTCATTACGGGTGACATGCCATAACGCAAATTGCTTTTCACCCGATAATGGGGAAATAGCCGTGCATCTTGAAATACATAACCGATATGGCGTTGTTCAGGTGGTAAGCAAATACCTTTTTCCATATCCACCAATGTGCGGCCATTTAATACAACACGCCCTGTATTAGGTTTAGTTAACCCACCTATCACATTGATAAGCGAGGTTTTACCAGCGCCTGAAAGCCCAAAAACGGCAGTAATACTTTCCGTTGGCAATTGCGTTGTGACTTCAAGCTGTAAGTCCCCTAGTTTTTGAGAAAAGTCGAGTTCTAACATGCTAAGCCACCCCCAAACGCTTTTTACCCCAACGGGTGAGCCACTCTGAAATCAGTAATGAAATCAAGGCTAAAATAATCGCAATCACACATAATCGCGCAGCGTCTACTTCCGCCCCTGGCGTTTCAATTAAGGTGTACATCGCTAATGGGATGGTTTGTGTTTCACCTGGTATATTCGAAACAAAAGTAATTGTGGCGCCAAATTCACCAAGTGAACGTGCAAATGCTAATACTGTTCCGACAATAATACCGGGAAGAGAAAGCGGAATGGTGATCGTGAAAAAGACACGTAACGGTGTTGCGCCTAATGTCCTCGCGGCTAATTCCAATTTTTGGTCAACCGCTTCAAGCGCTAAACGGATCGCACGTACCATCAGTGGAAACGCAACCACGGCAGACGCAAGCGCAGCCCCCCGCCAACTAAAGGTAAAACTAAATCCAAACCAGTTATATAGCCATTCACCGATAAAACCGCGTTTACCCATACTGATCAATAATAAATACCCCACTACCACTGGCGGCAATACCAGTGGTAGATGAATAATACTATCGAGCAGTGTTTTTCCAGGAAAATTACAGCGAACCAATACCCATGCCATTAAAATACCTAACGGTAAACTGAAAATTACAGCCACACTGGATACTTTTAGACTTAGGTAAATCGCTTCCCATTCATAAGGACTTAACATCTGCAAAAAAATGCTCTCTTAACGTTTATTTAGTACGAGGTTCAAAACCATAACGTTTGAATACTTCTGAAGCCGCTGGGGTTTTCAAGTATTCATAATAATCACGGGTTGCTTTGTTATCTTGATCTTTAACAATTGCCATTGGGTATTCAACAGGTTTATGGGTATCTGCAGGGAAGACACCTACCACTTTGACTTTTTGGCTAGCGACAGCATCAGAGCCATATACAATACCTAAAGGCGCTTCTTGGCGCTCAACCAATGCCATACCACTACGCACGTTATTTGTACGTGCTAACAGCGGGTCAACTGTTTCCCATGCACCTAAGTTGCTTAATGCTTCTTTGGCATAAATACCAACAGGGACATGGTCAGGGTCACCAACGGCTAAACGACCACCATCTAACAGTTTTTTCCAATCAGTTTGTTTATTAATTTCAACTTTATCAATTTTGGCATCTTTCGGTGCAATTAACACCAATTCATTACCTAATAATGTATAGCGTGTATCTTCTACCATCAATTTTTTATCGATAGCATAATCCATCCATTGCTGGTCAGCCGAAATGAATAAATTAGCGGGGGCACCTTGCTCAATTTGACGAGCCAGCGTTGAAGAAGACGCATAGGATGCAACAACCTCTACTTTAGTGTCTTTCTTATATTGCTCAGAAATTTCATTCAGTGCATTAGTTAGAGAAGCCGCTGCAAAAACCGTAATTTTATCAGCTGCAAAGCTATTGCTAGCCATCGTTAACGTCAATGTTGCGCCAGCGAGAAGTGATACCAAACCTTTTTTCATTTTTATCTACCCTAGTATTAATCGACACGTTATATATAACAGGACACAGCGATAACTTAAAGTCAAACTCGTAATAAAAGTGTGCTGGCGCAAGAAATGATGCAATTTTGTTGCATGTTTTCTCTAAAATCCCACGAACGATGAAAAATTCCTCAGCCGTAAAATCGTTTTTATATAGAGAACAATTTATATCCTTTGTAACTTTATCGGCACAAATCGTACACAATTGAATATTTTATCCAACTTTTGCAGATAGATAAAAACAGAGGAGATAATATGGCTATTCAACCGACAGCGCTTTCTCCAACCCAAGCTCACTATATGAGTGGATTAACCATTGAGCAATTTAATGGGTTATTTGAAAAAAATATTTCCCCTGAAGCTTTAGCTTCTTTAGCAGAATCAGCGGGTAATGGGAACTTAGAGAGTATCGATTTATTACACAATATCGCTCTACGGCAAGACAACGAAGGAAGAAAAGCAGAAAATATTCTGTTTGATTTATTTAGTGGAAAGCTGCCTGCAAAGAAAGGTATAGATAAAGAAATACAAGAAACTAGCAAAAAATTATATCAATTACACCTTAATACAAAAATCAAAAAACACCTAAAAGATTCGAAACTAACGACCCCTTCTAAGCTCCTTTATATTGTCGGATCTGCAATAGAAAAAGTTATTGATAAAATTAGTTTAACTAAACTATTGATGAAAAATGAACCCGCGGAATCTACTCTTTGGGATAATAACAGGATGACAACAAGTGATGAGATTGATTCAATTAATAAAAATAACCCAACTTTGCCATCAAATATGATGGTCAATAGCCCAATAGGCCTCATCCAAAACGGGGACAATTTATTAGCAGAGATAATTGAACAAAAAGACCCAAAGAGTGTAAAATTAAAACAATTTGAATTATTCCCTATCAATGTCAATGATAACCATTGGATCTTGTTTGTACTCTATCAAGCAGATCCAATACATCAACCAGCGGATAATAATCAATCAGCGAATAATAAAAGAAAATGCATTCTATTTAATTCATACGATAACGTGAGTACCGATATTCGAAAAGAAATAACAGTGGCAGCAAAAAAGGCCGATGTCGCTGAAGAAGATATCACTTACATAGAAGGAAACATCCAACAACAAGTCCCTAACGGATGTGGATTATTCGTTGTTGAAGCTATTAAGCAACTCACTGAAAATACTCAGCAAGATCCTTATGATACATTAAAAGCATTTCAAGAAAGTTTTATAAAAAAGACGATGGCTGAACAAAAAGAGTTTAATATTCAAAACCGCAGACAGCTATATTCAAATTACCATGATAGCCAATATCCATCATTATAATGCCCACTGCTATATGAAAAACCCCCTGACTGCATTTACAATCAGGGGGTCTATAATCAGTCAGACAAGAAATTTTGTTAAAAATTACTTGTTTTCAGTATTATGATGATGAGGTACGTGTGCTTTAGACAGTAAGTTAAAGAACGCGCCCAAACCATAGATCAAACCCATGATCAAAAACATAACAACTGGAACCATCATCAGGGCAAAACCCAAACTTTTAATTAGTTCTAACATAGGAAAAAGCCTCTTCAGTGATACTGTACCCACCAGCCTACAAGATACGCTGACGAGGGAAAACTTGACTCTCAGTATATTGAGTATAAATCAAATCAAAATAATAACGCACAATTACGTTATAATGGAGACTATTTTAGACAAAATATTATACTAACGACATACTAAACGTGCTTTTTACGTCTGTCATCACCAGCCACGCCGGAAGGGAGAAATTTATGCAGGCCGAAATTTTACTCACACTGAAACTACAGGGCAGTTTATTTGCTGATCCTCGCCGTATCGCGCTACTAAAACAAATTAAAGCGACAGGGTCAATCAGCCAAGGCGCTAAACTCGCAGGGATCAGCTATAAAAGTGCTTGGGATGCCATCAATGAAATGAATCAACTCACTGATGATATCCTTGTTGATAGAGCAACAGGTGGTAAAGGCGGTGGCGGCACAACACTCACCCACTATGGTGAAAGATTACTTCAACTTTATGATTTACTGGCGCAAATTCAACAAAAAGCCTTCGATGTACTCAAAGAAGATAATCTCCCTTTAGACAGCTTATTGGCGGCTATTTCACGGTTTTCATTGCAAACCAGTGCCCGTAACCAATTTTTTGGTACTTTAATTTCCCGTGACCATATGCAAGTTCAACAACATGTACAAATTCGCTTAGCCGATAACAGCACTGTGATTAATGCCGCACTAACAGAGCAAAGCGCTAACCGTTTAGGGTTAACGGAAGGGAAAGAAGTGCTTGCATTGATTAAAGCACCTTGGGTCAAAATTACTAAACAACCTAACCCAACAGGCTTTGATAACCGCCTTGAAGGCAAAATTACCACTTTAGAGCGGGGTGATGAGAACAGTGAAGTGATTGTGACACTCACAGGCGGTGAAACTTTATGTTCAACTATGCCAAATAGCGAAATCGATGCCCAATCTTTGAAAGTGAATAATAGCGTTATGGCATTATTCAATGCGGACCAAGTGATTGTTGCCACACTTTGCTAATTTGCTAGTTTGCCCTGCTTACTTACAATAAAAGTAAGTAAGCATTCACCTTTTTTCCTTATCATATCGTTCTGTTGTTGACTTTAGCTTCAATCCTGATTATTTGTGATAGATGACAAGGTAAATAATCATGATAAGGAAGCTTGATGAGCACAATAACAATACAACATGGCAACTTTAAGCTCAGCGAAATTCAGACTTTAGACATTCAGCAACTTAACATCGAAAAAGGGGAAAATTGGGCTTTTATTGGTGCCAATGGTAGTGGTAAATCATCACTTGCTCGAGTACTTTCCAATGAGCTCCCTCCTCTTTCTGGTGTCGTAAAAAATACATTCACCTCTCCTGTTCGTCTATCATTTGAACAATTACAAAAAATCATTAATGAAGAGTGGCAGCGCAATAATACAGATATGCTCAGTGATGATGAAGATGACACGGGATATACAGCAGCTGAAATCATTCAATTTAACCATAAGGACAATGAATACTGCCTTGAGCTTGCCGCTCGCTTCGGTATCAGTGACTTGTTGTCTCGTCGGTTTAAGTACCTTTCTACGGGTGAAACTCGCAAAGTACTGTTATGCCAAACATTGATGGGTAATCCTGACTTACTGATCCTTGATGAGCCATTTGATGGCCTAGATGTTTATTCAAGAAGTCAGCTCAGCGAACTACTATCAAGTTTGTCTGAAAAAGGCTTAACTTTAGTGTTAGTGTTGAACCGCTTTGATGAACTCCCTGATTTTATTGAAAACATAGGTGTTGTCGCTGATTGCAAACTAGCAATGGTGGGAAATAGGGAGTCAGTACTTGCTAACACGCTAATAACGCAATTACAGCATAGTGAGAAAATTAAACAGCTTTCTATCCCTGAAACTGAGGCTCCAACCGCAGATGAAAAACTGGATGACACGACACCTCGTATTATTTTGAAAAATGGAACTGTTAGCTACAATGACAAACCGATCTTGCACGGTTTAAATTGGCAGGTAAACCCAAACGAACACTGGCAAATTATCGGTGAAAATGGCGCTGGAAAATCCACCTTATTGAGCTTGATTACAGGAGATCACCCTCAAGGGTATAGTAATGACTTAACCTTATTTGGTCACCGTCGTGGGTCAGGAGAAACCATATGGGATATTAAGCGCCATATTGGTTACGTCAGCAATAGCATTCACCAAGAATACCGTGTCGCAACCAGTGTACTCAATGTCATTATTTCCGGTTTTCATGATTCTATTGGCTTGTACCAAACCCCCTCTGATCGTCAAATACAATTAGCGTATGAATGGCTAGCTCTGTTAGGTTTTTCTACGCAAACAGCTCAACAACCTTTCCACAGTCTTTCGTGGGGGCAGCAGCGCTTAGTCTTGATAGCTCGAGCACTAGTTAAACACCCTGCTATGCTTATTCTAGATGAGCCATTGCAAGGGCTTGATGGCCTTAACAGGTTGTTAGTTCTGCGGTTTATTGATGTAATGCTAAGACAAGGTAACACACAACTCTTATTCGTCAGCCATCATCAAGAAGACGCCCCTGCTTGTATTACACATCGGCTCACTTTTGTCCCTGATAGTGGGAAATACCGTTACGATATTGAAAAACTTTAATTTTTGACTTATTTGCCAATAGACACGATGAAACTGTTGGCAAATTAATCTAATGTTTAATAGATGGTAACTAAGTTATACACAAATAACTCTTTGATTTTATTTTATTTATATTTTTTAGGTTATTTTAAATTAGAAAATTCACATAAAATCATTACACTGCGCCTATTCTAATAATTTAAACATCATAATGGATATTTTTTATGGCTTGGTTAATGTTAGCCTCTTCACTTGCAGTACTTGCAACACACCGTTTAATTGCTCTTTTTTTACTCGCTTGCACAATTATTACCGCAGCACTTACACACGTTATTGATTGGCAAGCGGTTCTACTATTGGTTTGTATTACAATAATTGCCATTATTCGTTTGCGTTTCCAACACTATCTATCCACCAAAATTATTAGTGAAATCATCTTACTAATCTGTACGATTGGGTTATTTATTCACTTATTCCCTGGGTTTAATAACCTGAGATATCTTGATAACGTTACCGTAGGGGAACATAGCGCCCCTTTCACAATGTATTTTAATTTTGATAAAGCACTCGTCCCTTTTATTTTACTCGCCTGCTTACCAACGTTATTTGTCTGTCGGCCAGCCAAGCATGCAACTAAAATTCAATGGGCACTGCTGGTTATTTCTATGCCACTTTTATTGCTGGTCGCAACTGCTGCTGGCGGATTAACCTTTGAATGGCATTTTCCTAGTTGGTTACCTGCTTTTGTGCTCTGTAACTTACTTTTTGTTTCATTAGCTGAAGAAGCGCTATTTCGTGGTTATTTACAGCAACGTCTAACCCTTTGGTTGAGGTCTCCTTACCTCGCACTAGTGATTACCTCACTGTTATTTGGCGCTGTGCATTTTGCAGGTGGACCACTATTAATTCTCTTTGCTACATTAGCGGGTTTGATTTATGGCCTAGCTTGGATGTGGAGTGGTAAATTATGGCTGGCTGTATCGATTCACTTCGGGTTAAATTTGGGACATCTGTTATTTTTTACTTATCCAATTAAGTTGGTTTCTAATTAATGTTAACTAAGTAAAAATTCATAATCACTCAAAAATTGGATGATCTTCACCGTAAAAAATCACTAACACGAATAATGTTAGTGATTTTTCATTATTATAACCATGTTATCTATCGTTAATCTAATGACTAGTTTGATTAACATTCATTGGCTTAATTTCCCCAGACTCAATATTAAGATAAAAATCTCGACTTGGATTTCCTTGTAGATATTTATCAATTACAGTGAAAATACTGCCAAAGCGTAATTTAAAAATATTCTCAAATGAACTATCCGCGTTAATTTTATCAGTCTCATTTGGTAATGACGATAACAAGGTTCCTGTGAGGAATCGATATTGGTTTAATCTTTCTACAGGTATATCTTGCAACGCAAGCTCGTCTGCATTACGTAAACGATAAAAATCCACAGCAAGGTCAAAACCATTCCATTTTGCAAAATCATTTAACTGATACCCTGTATTTTTAGCAAGAGTAGCAGCTTTATCACTGGCTTTTTTCCATGCATCGGAGTCTTTATTCAAGTAGATTTCGGTGACATTGACAGTTCCCGGGTCTTTAGCGCAAATTTCATGATTTTGACTCAATGGTGCCGTTAATACTTCATTATAAGCTTTCTTAGTATCTAACTGGCTTAAAATAAGCATCTCTTCGCCATTCAAACTAAATAACATTTGACGAATTTCACATGGCCATTCCTCAGGAATAAAACGTAAACGTGTCAGTTCAGTAATATGCCAGTTAGTGAAGTCATAATAATTATTTGCGCTTAAGATATCTTTATTCCAAAGATGCGACGAATTAGTATTTTTGAGGTGTTCCCACTCTTGCTGATAGTGCTCAAATAACTCATCAAACCGAGGAACATCTTCTATTACAATGGTTTGTACATCAATTTCATTCGCATTTCTAAAATTCAATATTTTATAAGCAGGAACATATGCAGCCATTGAAGGAGCTTGAATATTAAAAAGTAAGCTGCCATCCGAATACTTACGTACACCTGTATCATTAAAATGCATATGACCGCCAACATGAACACCGATACCTGTTTTTGCCATTGCATGGCTAGTGTCTTCTTTTGGTGCCCTTTCTAACTGAAATTTACCTTTGCCAAAAATGGTTTCAAGGTCATCTGCTGCACCATTATCAAATTCAACCATCGGGAAATGGCTAAACGTGATTAATGTTTTATTTTGCTCTTTCGCGCGCTTTGCAACATCCGCCATCCACTCAACAGTCTGTTGTTTATGTGTCAACATTTTGTTGTAACCCGCATTCCCCGACCCTGCAAAGTTTTTAGCTGCTTTAGGGTGATTAATATCTGCTTTTTCAGAAGGAACATAAACATTGGCATCAACGGCCATTAACCACAAATCAGGAATAGGCTCAACAAGGTAACTGCTGTCTGCAACATTAAAACAAGGCCCATATCCCTCTTGTTTATATTTACCGCCTGTTCCTTGAGTACAAATTTCATACTGCCTTTGGTTAAAATCACTGGCTTTTAAGGCTGCTTCATAGTTGTAACCTTGAGAACCATAGTTTGAGTATGGTGTTTCCCAATAAATATCTTCTGGTAACGGATTAATACCAAATGATTTCATTGCATCCATCACTCGACCATAACCACTATATACCATCTCTTCAGAGCAAATTGTTGGCAGCTCAGCTCCCGTTTCTATAACGGCAGTCTTTCCTTTATATCCCGTACACTCACTTGCCCCTAAACTAAAGATACGCTGCGTTTTACCATCAGTTCCAAGAAAATCTTCTTTTCCTGCTGGTATATCAAATGGACGGTTCGGATCATGATTCCCTGGTGTAGCAAAGAAACGCATACCATATTTTTGCTCGTACTCTTGCAATACTTTTACTAACCCACGTAAGTGAATAGGTTGGCCGTCATCAGTAAAATCACCAGGTAATGCAATAAGTTTAATACCTTTCTTACCTGCATCATCAAGTGCAGCACGTAGAGCAAAATAGTTTTCATTAAATAAACGCGTAGATGTTAATTGTGCATACATAGAACGAATAACGGCATTTTGACCACTTTTACTATTTTTTAATCCTTCAAATGCATTATCAGCAAACTGCCCATATACATCATGAAAATGGATATCAGGCATAAACGCGACGCGATAATTATAAGGTTGAGCCGTAGGGGCATTTGCCATTGCGACAGTTCCAATGGACATTAATGCAAGGGCAAAACTATATTTTAATTTATTGTTCATATTTGTTCCCTTTAGATAATTAACTATTTCTATCAAAAGTTATATGCAATGCCAACGCGATAACGCCACTGCCATGCATCACGGTAAGTTTGTCCATTTTTGACATATGAACCATCATCATAGGACACATACCCTAATTCAACATAAGGAACCCATGTCTTATTACCAACCCAAGACACATTCAGATTATGTGCATAATCCTTTTCTTTACCTTTATATGCAGGATAATCAGTATTAAATTTATATTCAAAGTCATAACTTAATGAAAAATCTTGCAGCTTATAACCTAAATAAAAATTACTCTGCCAATAATGCTGATTATCTTTTTTAGGCTTATTAGAGTTATCATAATGTCTTACACCATAACGTAAACGAGTTCCAATATTAAAATCATCAGTTAAATTATAGGCAGCTTTGACACTGAATTTATAAGCCGTATCTTTATCTCCTGAATCTAAAGCAAAAGAAGGTGTTAAAACAAAATCTTTTGTGGCTTTATATTTATAACCAACTTCAACCTCATTTCCTTTTGATGATAGGTTTTCACCAAAACCACCATCTCGACTTCTCCATTTTCCTTCAAGGCTAAAATAAGTTCCATTTTGCATGCTATGGCCAATTTTGACACGGTCTTCATGGCGATGTTCATCCCCTAACCATTCATGACGATAGTCAATATATGTCGCATTCGCTGCTGTGCAAAATAATAATGTAGAGATACCTAGAGTTAAGTTTTTCATAAACTGATTCCTATAATTAATATTTATTTTTTATTTAATCGTTAAAACAATGATTCATTATCTATCTTTTATTTATAGATATACCCCTTATATTTTTAGAAAAAAACCATCCCATCCTTTTAAATAACTTAAAAGAAAATTAATTTATTAAAATTTTAATTTTTTATATTCTTATCTCATAACTCTAATTCCAGCTTCAATAATTCAACAATATCCTCTGATTTTTTAGCATTTAACATTTCATTTCTAAAAGACTCATGCATTAATTTACGTGCGAGAACAGAAAAGATTCGCATATGCTGATTTTCATCTGAATCATTAATTGTTAGCATAATTACTAATTTAACATTAACACTATCTCCCCACGCTAACTCATTCGGTAAACGTAATACAGAAATACTACTGTGTTTAACAAAAGGTGATTTACAGTGCGGTATTGCAATTGAGAAACCTAATGCCGTACTAAAAATCTCTTCTCTTTGCCATATTGCTTGTTCAACTTGTGATCCAGAGTCAGTTCGGTGATTAACTTCTAAATTATCAGTTAATCGTTTAATAACTTCCTCTTTACTTTCCATTCTTTCATCAAGAAAAATTAAAGACGGATCCAATACTGAATAATCATTTTTTGGCGTATTAGCAGAGATAGACAAACGAGATAGTTTATCTTTTTCAAACTTGAACCAATTATCTGCATATGTATCAGGCTCAATAATTAATAAATCGTATTGCGTATCTAATAATAAAACATGAGCAGATTGAATTGATTCAATTATGGAAGATGAAAGACATATTAAAGGAAGAGAGAAAGATTGTGCTAAAATAGCGGTATGTGATGTTTCTGCCCCTGAAGCCATCACAATACCTTGCAAATACTCCCCTCTCAATGCCAATAATTCGCTTGGTGTCAGTAATCCTTGGCAAATAATAATCGAATCTTCTGTTAATTTAGGAAGTTGTATTTTAGATTCGATACCAAGATGCCTTGCTATACGCAATCCCAGATCCTTAATATCTAACTCACGTTGGCGTAAATATTCATTACTACTGCTTCGAAATGGTAAGCTGAGCTCTTCAATTGCCATTGATAACGCAGCAATCGCATTATTTGCCTCTCTTGGTTCAAGTAAGCACGCTTCAATATCCTCATCATCCAATAATTGGCTTTGTGCCTCTAAAATATCAACCGCTGTTTTATCAGCTTGCTGAATATCTAGACTAAATTGTTGACGAGCACTTTGTAACGCACGTTTTAGTATTTCACATTGTTCTGATTGTGAATTTGATGGCTCTAATAATGAAATCTTTTGTAAATCAAAAGATTTCATATAGATAGCCCTACCTTTTGCAATCCCTTGGCTAACACCATAACCCTGAATAATTTGAGATGATGTCCGACTCAGATATATAGGGATCATTCCTTGCTCTGGTTTATCTTTTTTTGGCATTAATCCATCACAATGAATAAATTCTTGCTCAATAAATATCTTTAGTTTTTCATAAGCCAGATTTTCATCATCTCCACTGATTGTAAAATAACATTCATCACCAACAGCGACATCTGCCCCAACAAGAGCCAAAACACTTTTTGCATTGGCTTGGCGTAGTTTGCTTTTATTAAAAAGTAAAATATCTGATTGAAAACAAGCTGTTTTTTGCTCAATTGCACTCGCTGGTCTTGCATGAATACCATTAGGTAACTCACAATAAAATGGAAGTATTTGCATAATTTTTCCTTTATTAATTAGTCAATTAACCAAGACACAGGTGTACAAGGAGCTGCTTTATCTGTGTTTATGCATATAGACTCCGATAAAGTAACTTGATGTATCAACGTATTCGACTTAGGTTCTGTATAGGTTTTGGTTTCACTACTTGGGTTCCACCCACGTAAAATCAGTGACTCTTGATTCTGTGCTTTTTTCAACGTGCTGAAGTGCAGCTCACTATCCCACGTCAATAAACTATAATTATCAGGAAAAACAATATAATGAGGATTCGTTTTAAATTGAGACCAACCGGAATCTAGGTAACCAAATGCAGGTAAACGCCAATGCTCAATATCACGCCATAGTTGAGCGCTTTGGCCATTTTCTATCGGCAATACAGCAAAATGGAAATGATGAAGCCCCTGAATTTGTGATTCCGGTGACGGCAAAACCATACCTGATGCACGCCCTGGCCGCCAAGTTAGTTCTGCTTGGCCTAACCAACCCACACTGCGCAAAAGTGTTATTCTTATCATGTCAGGTTGATTGGCTGGGATTTCATACTCTCTTAGTCCTTCAGTAACGATACAAATACCTTTTTTATCATCATGTTGCATTACCAGACTTTGCATTGGATAAAGCGCTGTTGGTGCCTCTACCCAATTTTCACTTTGCCAAATATCCATATTGGCTGGATTATTTTCTCGCTGAATCAAACCAAAAGGTTGGTCTGCAAAGTGAAATGTCTGTTGAATTTCCGTAGGAATTTCAACCTGAATTCGATGGTCTTCAATGGTATTATCAATTGTGATTTCAACATCTAGCCATGCCTTATCATGAGGTAAAGAAACCTGCATTGTGGCAGATAAACACGCATTAACCTGTTTGGTTTGGCGAGCAATTGCATTCTGTGGTACTGGAATTCGCCAATTTAGAATAAATGAATCCATTAACGATGCTCTTACACAATTAAATTGCTGTAAGTGTCCATCACTACTAATTAACCAATCATCTTCAGGTGGCGAATAGTTATAATTATCTCCTTCGTCCCCACCATCAATTAATCTAAGAATATTTGGGTATTGTTGTTGATTACGTTTATCAGTTAATAACAATCGTCCTTGGTGCAGTTCAAGTTTCAGCCATTCATTCTCTAATGTATTTTCAGTTTGAATGTTTTGTTGAATTTCAAAACCTGAATTTTCCCCTTCAACCAAATAAAAAGTCTGATAACCACATGAAGGTAACTCTTTCACTTCAAGCAAGACTTCGCATTTCCGGTACCATGTCGTTGTCGTGCTATTCGCCAATTCTTGTACAATCAAAGACATATCTTGTTTTTCTTCATGAATAAGTTGCCAGCGGCAAGGTTTTCCTGCATCGTCTTTAATACAAAAATCATTTTCAGGTGTATAAAGAGTAATACGAACTTGAGCATCTCTTTTATGTGGCAACGAATTGAAAATGATAATTTTTTTACCATCTTGTTTTGCTTCAATCCCACGAGCAAGCATCTTCATATTAAGGTCAAACAATTGATTTGCACTTTCTAAACCATCTTGTAAGCGTGCTTTCACCATGCTATTAACACGATCAGAATTACATCCGCCGATACTATCATGAGCGTGTGACTGCATAGCTTTACGCCAAATATTGTCAATCGCAGTTTGTGGATAAGGTAAACCAAGCCGCCAGTTAATGGATAGAAGAGGCTCAAGTTGTTGACTAACAAATTGTTCTAATTTTGCATTTAATAATTTAATGTCCATTCGAGTAGAAAAAATACCACGATGTACACGCATATATTTCGGGCTCAGCAATTCACCATTAAATTCAGGTAGTTCAGTGCTATTTGCTTGTAAAGCATCAAAAAATGCACTGAAACTACTTTTGACAAAATAATATTCCTTTTGAGCTTTATTTAATTGCTCAAGCATCGCAGGTACGGCATATTCAAAAGGGGATTGGTCATTACCATTAGGTAGTAATATTTGGTCTGAGTGAGCAAAACGGGCTTGTTTTTCCAAGATAGCAGGTAAAACGGCAGAGGCTTTTTCTGGATTATCAGGTAACCATTTCGCGCAGCCGTAGCCCCAAGGTAATACAGCAGTAGCCACACTATGACCTGACTGCGATTTCCAAATAAATTCACTACTTGCGACATCATGTTCACACCATCCACGCCATACGACCGCATGTTTGATACCAAACTCTTGCAAAAACATAGGTAGCTGTGCACTTTGTCCAAATGAATCAGGCACATAGCCTATTGGCATATAACCGCCCCATTGCTCACAATCTACTTTTCCCAACAGTAAGTTTCGCGTGATAGATTCCGCTCCAACGACTAAAAAATCAGTTTGTGTGTACCAAGGGCCAATAAGAATTCGGCCTTGTTTAATTAATTTCTGTAAGCAATCACGCCTTTCTGGTGCAACCTGTAAATAATCTTCCAGCACCACGGTTTGCCCATCTAAAACAAAGGGGCCAAGAGAAGGATCTTCTTCTAAATGTTTAATTAAATCATTCATGAAATAATAAAGAACAATTTTTGAATCATTCTCAGTGAAATACCATTCACGATCCCAGTGCGTATGTTGAATTAAATGTACCGTTTTCATTTTATGACCTTAAAATATTTTTAGCAGAACAGCCCCGTCACGTTATTCACGCTAATTAACACTGTACGACATTATTAAAATAACTCTCTAATTAACGACCAACTTTAAATTTAGGAATAGCTGTTTCTGTTTTTTTAGTTTCTATCGTTTCATTACCACGAAATATTAATAAAGAGCCAATAGTAATAATTGCAGATCCCACAGCAACCGATAATATATATATCGGCCATTTATCTACGGCTAACCACCCATAAAATCCCGAAATAGGAGCATGATTTATCGCACCTAGACCGACCGCCATAGCTGCACCTGTTGCTGCACCAATAATGTTAATGATAATAATCTTTGGATTAGCAAGAGCAAATGGGATCGCGCCCTCAGAAACGCCAATTAACCCCATTAGCGTAGAAGCTTTTCCTGCTTCTCTTAATGATTCAGGAAAACGTTTTGACCAAATTAGCGTTGCTAAACCGATCCCAATTGGGGGAATAATAATAGCAACTTGAGCTGCTGTATTTGGCTCGTAAATTTCCGATGCTAATAATGCCATTGCAGTGGTTACTGCGGCTTTATTAACCGGGCCACCAAGGTCAAATCCAACCATTGCGCCAATAACGGCAGCAAGAATTACTTTATTAGATCCCGACATTGATAAAAGCCATTGCTCCATACCATGATTAAGTGCCGCTAAAGGTGCACCAATCACAAATGCCATAATAATACAGGTGAGTAATGTACCACCTACTGGCAAAATAAAAATCGGTCCTGCTGATGCAAGTGATTTTGGTAATTTCGTATATTTAGCTAACAAACGTACAATATAACCAGCAATAAACCCTGCTGCTAAGGCCCCTAAAAACCCGGTGCCTAAATTACTTGCCAACAAACCACCGACCATTCCAGGCGCTAAACCAGGCTTATTCGCGATAGCAAAGCTGATATACCCCGCGACGATAGGTAACATAAGAGAGAGTGCTAATCCTCCAAAACCATCAAATTTATGAAGCACTTGGACGACGAAATTTGTAGCTTCCAGATGGCTAGAATCCCAAATATTATCAATACCATATAAAGATGCACCAATACGAGATATCCCCATAATCACTGCACCTGCGATAACAAATGGCAGCATCCATGACACACCCGTCATAATGGCATTTTTTATTTCCGTACCAATGCCTAGTTTCGATGTTCCATTAGACTGCCCCATTTTTCATTTCCTCCTCAATTGCATCAATAATTGCATCGCCATACTTGATTGGGTCTGCAACACTGCATTCAAGCTTAATCATCCCATTAAATCGCTCCTTATTAATAACAGCGACATCAGCAGCCAAAATGACCGCATCTGCTCTTGCTAAATCGTCACTGGTAATCTCATTTTCAATTCCCATACTCCCTTGAGTTTCAACTTTAATTTCATGGCCTCTTTTTTTTCCTATGATATCCAACGATTCAGCAGCCATATATGTATGAGCAACACCAGTAGGACAAGCCGCAACACAAACAATAAACATAACAACTCCTTAAAATTTAATTCAGGCAATAAAAAAAGCACAATGGCATAAATGCGCATTGTGCTTTTTAAAGGCAGCTAAAGGTAAAGAAATAATATTTCCAGGTGCACCACTAGAATGACGACAAATCATTATGTGGCGCAAACTGGACACAAGGAATAAAAAGATCAATTCGTGACGTTTACGAATATTTAATGATATTAAAGGATTAACATAAGCATTTCTTTCTAATTTAGTTAAATCGCTATCAAATACAGAAATATAAAGCTTCTGTGCACTCTGCCATAACTGCGACCAATTAACTGAGAAATCATTTTCAGATTGATTAGAATTCTCAGATTCATCTTTTTCAAGGGAAGCAATTGGTACAAACCAGCAAATTTTGCTTAATAAAGCTTTCATTTTGCTATCAAGTGATAGCAAAAATAAAATGCAGCCTTTAAAAAATAAAGCAAAATGTAAAGACATAGTGTCCCCCTTTAGAAACTAGTACCATTCTAAACGTATAAAATAGAAAATTACTGTGATTCCACCCTCATTTATTAAATTAAATAAAAATTAAAATGCTAAAAATATTAATGGCTATTTTCATTCTTCAATAAAAACCTGATTATCAAAGATTTATCTAAAATAAATTTTTTAGATAAATAATAACCTCACTGAAAGCCTAAAAGTATAATAATCTAAGAATTTCGCAATACTATTAATTATTAATCTGAGCTTTTTATATTAATCCAATAGAAGCTATTTTTATATGTTTTTATATAGAATGCCATTTTTCTTATTGGCTAAATTTAAAGAGATACAATGAAACAAAAAAATCAAAAAACAATTAATTTAGGATAGAGAAATATAATAATTCGATTGATAGCCCTAAAGCACCTAAATGATATTACTCAATATAAGATTATAAAATAACGCATAAATAAACATTAAAAAATTCAACCTTATCAATCCATTAGTCACTTTCATGCTCATTTTTCTTAGCTATATCATTAAAAAATTTAGAGAGAATGCATCCTTGAACAAAAATCATACGAAAAGAGAATCTAATGCTGTAAAATTATAGATAGAAGCAACAATCTCCAATAATTCGTAAAAAATAGCCATTACCGGTTCTTCTTGTTAGAGGTAATTGAGTGCTTAGATTGATATCTATCATGGGAATGTACAAACAATCATTTTACCACTTGCTGTATCGATTCAATTCGAGTTAAATTTAGAGTATCCACAGGATCTATGAACCTAGAAAACAAGTCATCACTCTCGTGTAAAATTTGTTTTTCGCATTGATAGGGAGAAAATGCAAGTTGCTACTAGCGTTCGAGTTGACTATCCCTATAATGTAGGTCAGCAATAATTCATTTTTAATTTGAGTGTACTGATAGGAGTTTTAGCTATGGCTGTAACTAAACTGGTTTTAGTAAGACACGGTGAAAGTGAGTGGAACAAAGAAAACCGCTTCACAGGTTGGACTGATGTAGAACTGTCCGATAAAGGCCGCGAAGAAGCAAAAATTGCAGGCCAACTGCTAAAAGACGAAGGTTTTGTATTTGATTTTGCTTACACTTCCGTTCTGAAACGCGCTATTCATACTTTATGGAATATCCTTGATCAAGTTGAACAATCATGGCTACCCGTTGAAAAAAGCTGGAAATTAAATGAACGCCACTACGGTGCTCTGCAAGGCTTAGACAAATCAGAAACTGCGGCAAAATACGGTGACGAGCAAGTTAAATTATGGCGCCGTGGTTTTGCTATCACACCTCCAGACCTAGAAAAAGATGATGAGCGTTACCCAGGGCACGATCCTCGCTACGCGAAACTTTCAGATAAAGAATTACCCGTTACTGAAAGCTTAGCAACCACTATTGAGCGTGTCGTTCCTTACTGGGAAGAAGTCATCAAGCCTCGCGTTACTAGTGGCGAGAAAGTCATTATTGCCGCTCATGGTAACTCTCTGCGTGCTTTAGTGAAACACTTAGACAACTTAAGTGAAGATGAAATTTTGGAATTAAATATCCCAACTGCGGTACCAATGGTTTATGAGTTCGATGAAAACATGAAACCAATCAAACGTTACTATTTAGGTAACCAAGATGAAATTGCTGCAAAACAAGCCGCAGTAGCAAACCAAGGTAAAGCGAAGTAATTATTAACTTTATCTCTAAATATTGAAGGGCTAAGCCATATGCTTAGCCCTTTTTTCTTATCCATTTACTTCTATTCCTCAAAAAAACTTAACTCACAGTGTAAGAAATCCCAATAACCGATTATTATAGGGAAAACACATTGAAAGGTTGATAAAACAATAAAATGAACAAATTTAATATGTATGTTTGGGTTGGCCTTGTACTTAGCGCCAGTATCTTGGGTTCCCTGCTGTATATGATCCAAGGTGGCGAATTAGTCGTTGATGGTTCAAATGGTGCTGCTAATGCCGAGCTGATGAAAACCTTAATGATCATTGCTTGTATCAGCTTCCCAGTACAAATTATTAGTATGATGGTGATGACTTATAAACCTCGGTTATCCATTGTCCTTGCCGTACTCAGTAGCCTAGCATTAATGCCAATCACCATTGTATTTACCATGGGAATGATTTTCTCTGCGATCCGCTGGCGTTACCACCAGCTAACCCAATTTGATACCTCTTTAAATGTTCAATTTGACCAACGCATTGAGTTCAACAAGCGCAATAACCGTATTTTAGTCGTTGCACTTGGCTTAATCAGTATCACCTTTATTATATTGAGCCAAAGCTTAGGGATGTTCCTGTTTGTCTTCACCATTTTCCTTGGTTACTTTGGCAAAAAAGCGGGTGATGGTGTCTATTTAGCGATTAAAGACTCATATTTCTATATTCGCCCAAACATTTTCGCTTACTGTTATCGTATTCCATTAAAAGAGGTGGAATATACAAAAGGCGAGAAAGGCAAAGTACATTTTGATGTGCAGACCGATACTGAACGATTGCAATTAACGGCAACTCCGGCGAATGCAACACCGGAAGAACAGTCAAAATTGCATACCTTCATTAACCAAATTCAAAAAAAACAGTAAGTGGGCGACACAATGACTGCCGCATGACAAGCCGGCAGTCGTTACGATTAATTTGCGTTAGGTATCATAGGCATTACAGGTGGAGTCAAGTTAATAATATTCACTTCATTAGGAGAACCTATACTAATAAAGTGATTATCTATGAACGAAACAGTCCATTCTCCCAAAATATCTACTGGAGAAAAACCACTATTCCCACTTAAATGAATTGTACTATTAGGATTTTTAATTACATATTCTTTAATAGTTTCATTAATAATAGAAACTATTCTTTTATCTTCTTTAACTTTATCTTTTAAACTTGATATAAATTCATTGTAATATTCAGCGCTAGGAAATGATTCTTTGTCCGATACATAGTCTGCCTCATATTCTAAAATTGATTTCTCAATGCGAGGGATTCCTTCCCGAATATATTTAACATCCTCCATATAATTATAGACATTATTGGAAATATATCCATTATCGTTATCTATTTCTGCATTCATTAAATTAAATATATATTCAACTTCATACTTGAAATCATTATTTAATTTAGGTCCAGAAATATTCGCTTTCAAATCATACCAAATTGCTGAATTCATTGAAGGATAATTTTTGCGAGACAAAATAGGCACTTCATCTAATTGACTTACCTTTTCAGCGAGAGGGCGGATTTGTTCTAAGATAGCCGTTCTTTTATCTGGGTTTTCAATGTACTCATTCATTAACTCAGATACCTTAATATTATCCTTATATTCACTTGCTCTTATGTTAAGATAATCATTTAACGAATCAATATATTTAAATGAATCGGTTTTATCTTTATCATTCCCCCAGCCTCCTCTAATGCTAATATCAATATCATTATTCAGTCTTACACGATCTTCCTCTAACTCTTTTCTAGCATTCATAATACTTTCTTGCATTATTTCTGCATTCTCTTTCAATTTATTAGAAAGTACTCTAAGATTGATTTCATAATTAATTCTTGATTTATCAGTTAATGCCATTTTATATACTCCTTTATATGAAAACTTAACTAACTTTAAAGAATGCCATTAATAAAAATGACAAAAAAATAATAATGCAGCTTAGAATAAAAAACTAATTTATTTTTTGTATAATAAAAAATATAAAATTCCATCGTGCTGTATATATATAAAAAAAGCCAGATATTAAAATATCTGGCTTGATGTACTTATTATTCTTAAATTATTTATTTCGACGAGCGATCACCGCATCTGATAACTGACGCAATACTTTTTCAGTATCACTCCAACCAATACACGCATCCGTCACACTTTTACCGTAAACTAATGGCTCATCAGATTCGAGATTCTGGTTACCTTCAACAAGATTACTTTCAATCATAATCCCTGTAATCGAACGGTCACCTTGGCGGATTTGCTCGCTAACGTCCGTCGCCACTTCCATTTGTTTCTCGAATTTTTTGCAGCTATTTGCATGGCTAAAATCAATCATGATACTAGGCACAAGCCCCGCTTTCTCTAGCCCTTCACGGACTTCTTGCACATGCTTAGCACTGTAATTTGGTTCTTTACCACCACGTAAAATAATATGGCAATCTGGGTTTCCGCTGGTGTTCACTATCGCAGAGTGGCCCCACTTGGTCACTGACAAGAAACAGTGGGCTGAACGCGCTGAGTTAATTGCATCAATGGCAATTTTAATTGTGCCATCTGTACCATTTTTAAAACCAACAGGGCAAGATAAACCAGACGCTAGCTCACGGTGAATTTGTGATTCAGTGGTTCGAGCACCAATAGCTCCCCAACTCATCAAATCTGCCACGTATTGTGGGCTAATGACATCTAAGAACTCACCCGCAGTTGGTAAGCCTTGGTTATTGATTGTCAGCAATAATTCACGAGCAATACGTAAACCTTCGTTAATATCAAAGCTACAATCCATTTTAGGGTCATTAATTAGCCCTTTCCAACCCACCGTTGTGCGTGGCTTTTCAAAATACACGCGCATCACAATTTCCAGTGAACCTTTTAATTCCTCACGTAATTTACCCAAGCGCTCTGCGTATTCTAAAGCCGCTTTAGTATCATGAATCGAGCAAGGGCCAATAACTACCACTAAACGGTCATCTTTACCGGCTAAAATATTGTGGATTGCCAGGCGTGCTTCATGAACGGTAAACGCAGCTTTGTCGGTTGCTGGAAATTTTTCAAGTAGAGCAATTGGTGGTAATAATTCTTTTATTTGTTTTATTCTGACGTCATCGTTCTGATAATTCATACCTGTATATCCAATGTTTATTATTTTTACTGTAGTTGATTTACATGCCAAATTTATCCAAGTTGGTTTCGCCCGAACAAAGCGCAGAGTAGACAGCTGAATTCCTTCACTGTACTCGAAAGGATAAAAGATAATTAGCATCGAAATTTTAATCTAACCGTTCAACAGACATCTGTAAACAGGCAAGCGCACGATAAAACTAGGACTTTATTAGTAGTCAATTATAAAATGAGGTGAAATGTTGAAATTTAGCATGATAAGTAGGCAGAACTGGCATTTTTCAGAGCAAATAATAACTAAAACAGCTAAATGACGATAATGCCACTTTAGCTGTTTTAGATGATTTTTTCTGTCTAAGTACGAGAAACAGGCAAAGAGCCGTTTTCTTTTGCTGATTTTATCCAAAGTCTAGAGCCATTCAGGGCGATACCTAATAAAATTAAGTATTCTAAGGACATGGCATAAACACCTTGAATAAAGAAAATTACAATACTGATGACGTTAATAATGACCCACAACAACCAGTTTTCTACATATTTACGTGTCATTAAAATCATCGCGACAACGGAAAGAATGGTCATCGTCGAATCCCAGAATGGGAAGGCATCAGGTTCTATTGCAGGCATTGCGAGGTTAGCGCCAAATAGATTTAATAACTCGACGGCCCATCTCGCCAGCACACTAAATACCGAATCAATATTAAATGTCAGATAAATAATAGCGATAACTGAAATAACCAATGTTATAGCTGCTTTTGGTAAGCTCAACCAACGAATTTTTAGCTCTGCTTGCTGCGAACTAGTAACTCTGCTCCATGCGTACCAGCCATAGATATTAGCGACAAAGAAAAATATCTGTAACAATAGATTTGCATATAGCTGAATTTGAAAGAAAATAACTGCAAACAGAGAAACGTTAATTAACCCAAATAGATAATTAATCGTTTTTTCTAGACTCGCAAGTAGAATACAAAGTAAGCCAGCAATGGTCCCCACGGCTTCAATGTAAGATAAATCATAAACTGATCCCCAAAGCGGGATCTGCACTAACGTATTGGCTGTACTAAAGAAATCCATCCCAAAATCCTTTATAAGTGATCGTTAATGTTGTATTGCTCAGTATTTCATTCAAATTATATTTTATTATTTTAGACTCTCTGCAAAATCTAGCATTTTATTTAATGGTCGTAATGCTTTTTCTCGTAATATCTCACTGACATGAATTTGATGGTCTTGCGAATTCCCTTCCAAAGCATCAGCAATCGCTTTTAAGCCATTCATTGCCATCCAAGGGCAATGTGCGCAAGTTCGACATGTTGCGCCCTCACCCGCTGTTGGAGCGATGTAAAGCGTCTTCTCCGGGCAAGTTTGCTGCATTTTGTAAAAAATACCTTTATCCGTCGCCACTATCATCGATGGGTTAGGCAAATTTTGTGCTGCTTTAATTAACTGACTTGTAGAACCGACCGCATCTGCAAGGTCGACTATCGCTTGTGGTGACTCAGGGTGAACCAATACCGCAGCTTCAGGGTATAGAGCTTTCATTTTTTCTAATGATTGTGTTTTAAATTCATCATGAACGATGCAAGCCCCTTGCCAACACAGAATATCAGCCCCAGTTTGTTGTTGGACATAACGCCCAAGATGGCGGTCTGGGGCCCAAATTATTTTTTCACCTAAGCTATCAAGGTGCTCTATTAATTCAACAGCAATACTGGATGTGACTACCCAATCAGCCCGAGCCTTTACTGCTGCTGAAGTATTAGCATACACCACCACAGTTCTATCTGGATGCTCATCACAAAAACGGATAAATTCTTCTTCAGGGCAACCTATATCAAGGGAACATTGGGCTTCTAATGTTGGCATTAAGACTTGTTTTTCTGGGCTAAGAATTTTTGCGGTTTCGCCCATAAATTTCACTCCAGCAACAACTAAGGTAGATGCCGAATGTTTAGCCCCAAAACGCGCCATTTCAAGTGAATCTGCAACACAGCCCCCAGTTTCTTCTGCAAGTGCTTGAATTTCAGGATCAGTATAGTAGTGTGCAACGATTACCGCATTTTTCTCCACCAATAGCGACTTAATCTTCTGCCGATAAAATTCTTTTTCATCCGAGCTTAATCGTGCTGGTTTTGCTGGGAACGGATAAACTGACTGGTCAAAATCGATAAACACGCTCATTGGTTGCCTCTGTTTAGCAAAAAGCGATTTTATTACCTTATGCAAGTTTAAAACCGCAAGTTTACACACATTTTGTTTTATATACTAAACACGATACGCTAGTTTGCTCAATAAGTCTTCACTATTTTTACTTATCTAGCATCATTTCCTCCCTATTACCGATTTACCTCAAAGGATATACCAGACATCAAAGTAAAAGTTGATTGATCTTTGATTTATCAATAAATGGTGTTTAATTAGAAGGTTAATTTGTATATGTAATAGGGAGCGTACAAGTTAATTTTACATAACCCAAATAATTCGAACTGTGATATGCGACAAGGGAAATAGACGGGATGCATAGATAAACTCTGTGACTCGGCGAGAGTAGCCCAGTCACTTATACCTCAACTAAAAGCGCTGCAACTTGAAGAATTACGGTTATAAATGTCATGAAATGAAAAAGTAACAACCTACCTACTTGCATTGTAGGCAGGTATGATGAATCAAAGGAAGATATGCAACTAATATATTGGTATAGGTAGAAGAATGGATTCTATAATATTATCATGACTTACTACATTAGATAGAATTTGCTCTCTGCTATAAAGTCCTGCAATATTATCTGTTAAATTACTACCATCAATATGCCATTCTGATTTTATTTTATTTTTATTACTGATAACCTCACCTTCTTTAGTATTATCTTGTATTAATTTATCACTCGACATGTCCATTTCTTGTCTACATTCATCAACAATTTTAAGTTCATCATTCTCAGAATTACTAGTATTTAAACTCTCATCTAATTGGTTATTATAATGTAAATATCCTACCATATAAGATATATCATTTGCAGTGTATCTTACTTTAGCCAAGGAACCGTGAAAAGCTAAAGTATCCCCTTTAGCATCAATGACCAACTGGCTAACCCTGGCATCAGACTTGGATAACAGTCGGTGTAATCTAGAGCCAATATATGGATAATTACGAATTTTTTCTGTCACATTATCATAATCCTCAGCGATGTTTGGTGTAATGTTTTTTTTCTCTGCTGGGTTTTTAATATAAAAACTTAAGTTATCTTGCAGTTTCTGATAGCTATTTAGAGCATCCTTAACGGTATCGATATAATCTTTAATTCTATAAATATATTTTTTAGATTGAACATATTCAGAGTATGTTAGTTTACTTTCAAACAGGTCACTTTCGGCATCGAATATACTCTTACGTTTAGTTTCTGTTTTTAATATTTTTTCAGCTAACTCACCTAGTTCTGCATGAAGTTCTTGTATAATTCCATTCATATATTCATAATGTTTTTTTAATTCCAAAAAACATTCATCTCCGTTTAGTTCCTTTGTTCTCATTCCCATTTTAATTCCCTCTTAAAAAAACAAATAATAATTTGTTAAGCAATTAAATACAAATTTCATTTTAATATATAACAAAGTAAATTATACCTTATAAATATAGTTACAAATAATAAAATACAGAGTAATTTCAGAGTGCTTTCAAAAAGTAAAACTTAAAGTAAATTCAGATTAGCTATATCATCATTGTAATCTTTTTCATCCCCATGTTTAATGTAATATACTTTTAGCGATTAAGGCAATTTTGGTACTAACACAGCCGAATTTCTGATACCTCTCCTATAAATGTTAACGACTTTCCCTCACTTTAGAAAAAACTTAGTCATTTAAGTACTCTTTTCATACTTTTTACGTTTGAACCTTCGCTTTTCTACCTCTTTATCGGTATCGTAGCCATCCTTACTTAATTCATTAGGTCAGTTATGGAATCACCTGCATTATTAATAAATAAAATTATTTCAGTTTCATTGCTCGATCCAAGAATTGAAGCCGTGGTATTAACCGGCTCTCGAGGGCGAGAACAACATATCGATAGTTATTCTGATATTGATATCGAATTGATTGGCCACGGGGTGACAGAGCTATTCCAACAAACACATTGGGTTAATAACTTTGGTACCCCCTTGGCTGCTCTTCATTTACTTAACGAAGAAAATGATGCGCCAGACTGGCCTACTTGCTTGGTGATCTATGAAGAAGGCCGCAAAGTTGATTTCACTTTTGCAGAACCTGAGCGTCTCGAAAAAATGAAGTGTGAAGGTTTAGATGCGACATTTTCACGGGGCTTTACTGTTTTATTGGATAAAACAGGGATCGCTAATGGCCTGCCTGAAATTGCCAATTCAACATCTTTACAGCCAAAGCCTGTTAGTGCCTCTGAATTTGCCGAGATAATCACCGATTTTTGGCATGAGGCTCATCAAGTCGCCATCGCACTCACACGAAATGAGTTATGGGTGGCATGGTCGCGAAGTGCAGATATGAAGCAGTATTTTCTCACACTAGTTGAAAACCTAGTTTCTCTGCAAGGTAAGCATGTTTGGTATAAAGGCCGTCAATATCACGAATGGATGCCTAAACCCTATATCGAGGCATTGGAGGTCATTTTTAATTGTGGAACGGCTCACAGCGCTTCATTGTCTCTTCAGTGTTTGATGCGCTGCTTTAATGAAGTAGCTACCGAGCTCGCTAGCCTTCAAGGCTTCAATGATATGCAGCTTATGGCAGAAAAAATGCAAGAACTGCTTATTGGCATTTTGCAGGATAACGCCCTACTCCCTGAAACACTGTAAAATAAGATAAATATAAATGAAGCACAGCAAAGGAATGCGGTGCTTTTATTGTTGTGAGCGATTAGACAACTAAGTACTTACTTAGGTAAATATTACTTGGATTGCTTGCTTGATAATGGCTTGAGATGGTGGGTCGTGCAGGATTGAAATCCTTCGGATTTGCCCTACGGGCTGAACCTGCAACCAGCTTGTCGAGGTATGGCTTAACGACTGAGTGTTTACTTAGGTGAGTATTGGCTTGGATCGTTTGTTTAGGAATAGCTTTGAGATGGTGGGTCGTGCAGGATTCGAACCTGCGACCAATTGATTAAAAGTCAACTGCTCTACCGACTGAGCTAACGACCCATCTTGGAAGTTCTGATTTTTTTACTGCTTAGATGGTGGGTCGTGCAGGATTCGAACCTGCGACCAATTGATTAAAAGTCAACTGCTCTACCGACTGAGCTAACGACCCATCTAAAACAATATTTCCAACTAAATTTCTTTTTGTATCTCGAGATTTTTGGCTAACCACATTCTCGTCTCAACGGCGGCCTATATTACTGATTTCTGACGAGGGTGCAATGATTTTTTTAAAAAAAAAGTTTAAATGCGCACTTATCATACTGATAACCCCGAAATATTCGGTAATATTGCTTCGGGGCTATAAATTAAAGTGTACTCAGCTTTTTTTCGGCTAATTTTGAACCAGCACTGTTTGGATATTGTTTCAATACCTGCTGGTAAACAGCTTTCGCTTTATCTTTTTGTCCCTTATCTTGCATGATCAGCCCAACTTTATATAAGGCTTCGCTGCTTTTTTGGGATTTAGGATACTGCTTAACTACAGTGGCGAAATAAAAAGCAGCATCGTCTTTGCTACCTTTATTGTAGTTTAACTGCCCCAGCCAATAGTTGGCGTTAGATTGATACCCAGACTTAGGGTAGGCTTTAATAAAACCTTGTAATGCACCTATTGCTTGGTCAATTTGAGCTTTGGATTTGCTTTCCATCGCTAATTTGACTGCAGCATTGTAATCATCTTTCTCATTTCCACCTGTATTGGCCGCTGCCGTAGGTGTCGCTGAGGAAGATGATCCATTTGATGCGCTAGTGTCAGGTGTTGCTGTATCGCCTGAGGTTGCTGAATTACCACCGCCCGCATTGTCTAATTGCATGTATAAATCTTTCTGACGCTCAATGACTTGATTCAATTTGTATTCACTTTCTTGAATCTGACCACGTAACATGTCGATGTCGCGTTGATTGTCAGCGAGTTGCTGTTGAATTTGATACAGAATTTGACCTTGAGAGCTAACTGCTGTCTCAAGTTGGGTAAGGCGGTCTGCTGTTGAACCAGATCCGACATTGTTGATTGGCGCTTGGGCAATAGCGGCCCAAGGGGCCGCTACGCCAACCAATAACGACAGACCGACTAGTAAGTGTCTGAAGTTACTGTTCATAATAGATAATTTCGCTTATCTATTAGTATGCAATGACTGCACGACGGTTTTTCGCGTAGTCTGCTTCAGTGTGACCTAACACAGCTGGTTTTTCTTTACCGTAAGAAACCAGTGAAACTTGGTCACCAGAAACACCTTTGCTTTGCAGGTACATTTTAACTGCATTAGCACGACGCTCGCCCAGCGCGATGTTATATTCTGGAGTACCACGCTCATCCGCATGACCTTCAACAACAACACGTACAGATGGGTTGCTACGCAGGAATGCTGCGTGTGCATCTAACATTTCAGCGTACTCTGGAGATACGTTGTATTTGTCAAAGCCAAAGTAAACAGTGTTGTTTTGTTGCAGCTGTTCCATTTGCTGACGTGCCAGCTCTTCCGCAGACAGACCAGTATTAGTTTGGTTAGTAGAAGTATCTACGCCATCTTGGTCATTGTTTTTGTTAGAGCTACAAGCTGCGACTGCCATGATTGGTAACGCGATCATCAGCCCTTTAAGCACTTTATTCAGTTGCATCGTTTTGATCCTTAATATTTTTTGCCACACATTATTATTATGCATCACAGATACGGCGACCAGGCAGGAAATTTAACCTGTCCATCGGTAGCCGGAAGACGCGCTTTGAAACGCCCGTCGGTCGAAACTAGCTGCAATATAGTCCCCAAGCCTTGAGAGGAGCTATAAATTACCATAGTGCCGTTAGGTGCGATACTCGGCGTTTCATCTAGGAACGTTTTCGTTAAAAATTCAACGTTATTCGTTGCCAGATCTTGTTTGGCGACATGTTGCTGACCGCCACCGGAGCTGACCATCACTAAGAAAGTACCATCCGGGCTAACATCAGCGTCCTGATTTTGTGTTCCTTCCCAGGACACACGCTCAGGGCTGCCACCATTAATATTCATTTTATAAATCTGCGGACGTCCTGCCTGATCTGAAGTATAGACTAAAGTTTGGCTATCTGGCATCCAGCTTGGCTCGGTATTGTTACTACGACCATCGGTTACCTGACGAATTTGCCCACTCGCTAAGTCCATTACATATAAATTCAAGCTGCCTGTTTTAGACAATGCAAATGCCAGTTTAGTCCCATCCGGAGAGAATGCAGGTGCCCCATTGTGACGAGGGAATGATGCTACCTGACGAACCGCTCCTGTCGATAAGGTTTGAATGACAAGTGCTGAACTGCCGCTTTCAAATGTAACATAAGCCAGTTTTTCACCATCTGGTGACCATGCTGGCGACATCAAAGGTTCTGGTGAACGGTGAACCGTAAACTGGTTAAAACCGTCGTAATCAGAAACACGTAATTCATATGGGTACTGACCGCCTTTGTTGACAACAATATAAGCAATACGTGTACGGAATGCACCACGAATACCTGTCAATTTTTCAAAGACTTCATCACTTGCAGTATGCGCTGCATAACGTAACCATTCTTTTGTTACTTTATATTGGTTCTGAGATAAAACAGCACCTGGGTTAGCCGCGACATCGACTAACTGATAGCTAACAACAAAGCTACCATCTGCTGCAGGCTGTACTTGCCCCACAACAACTGCGTTAATACCTAACGCTGTCCACGCTTCAGGAATCACTTCAGAAGCGGTACCCGGTTGTTGAGGCATACGGCTTGGTTCGATAGGGTTAAATTTCCCGCTATTGCGTAAATCAGCACCGACTATTTGGCCGACTTCTTGTGGTGGTGCACCGGCACCTGACCATTTGAACGGAACAACACCAATAGGTTGAGCTGAGTTAACACCTTCAGTGATCTCAATACGTATTTCAGCCTGAGCCACTGTCGCCCATAGCATTAGGAACCCTAAAACTACTTTAAAAGCCTGCTTCATTCTTATCTCCCTTACTGCGGATTATTTACTACCGCAATAATTCGCTGAATTTTAACAAAGGTATAATAACAAAACTAGATACCACACAAACTATTTATGCTATTGCCTTAATAATATCAATACAGACTGCTCTGAGTTATTGAATATTAAGGTTTAAACACAACCGTGCTACCTGCTTTATTAAACGTATCATAGACTTCTCTGCTAGGTGGTTTAGGCATCGTTGCAAGTTTTGCTGCTCGGATTGCTGCATCACAGAGTGCCGCGTCATTGGCCGGGCTATTTTTTGGTGTAATACTCACCAATAACCCATCTGGCGCGAGCTTCAATTGAAGTTCACAAGTACGCCCACGGAAAGTATCTGAATCATAAAACTTACTTTGGATAGCCGCTTTGACTTTACCAGCATAGCTGTCCACATCAGCATTGGATGCCCCTGATTTTTTACCGCCACCTTTTCCAGCTGCAGCTTCGCCACCTTGCTTGCTAGGGCCTGATGCCGTTAAATCACCAAGCAAATCGTCAACGGAAGCCGCATTTTTTGCAGCCTCAGCCTTAGCTTTTGCCGCTTTGGCTTTCGCTTCTTTATCTGCTTTTTCTTTGGCTTCCTTATCGGCTTTAGCTTTAGCTTCTTTCTCAGCTTTTACTTTAGCGTCCTTTTCTGCTTTTTCCTTGGCTTCTTTTTCGGCTTTCTCTTTAGCTTCTTTTTCAGCTTTGGCTTTCGCCGCTTCTGCTTCTTTCTGAGCTTGTGCCTCAGCTTTCGCCTTTTCAGCGGCTTGCTCTTTAATTAATTTTTCTTTTTCTGCTTTCGCTTTCGCGGCAGCTTCTTCAGCTATTTTTTGCTCTTCCTTCGCTTTTTTAGCCGCTTCTAATGCTTTTTTCTGTTGTTCTTCGGCTTGCTTTTGTTGCTCCGCCGTTGCACGCTCAGTTTTAATACGCTCTTCTTCAAGCTGCTGAAGACGCTTTTGTTCCTTTTCTTGCTGCTCTCTAAGCTCAGCCTCTTGCTTTTGTTCTTGCTCTTTACGCTCTTTCGCCGCTTGTCTGACGTTATTTTGCTGCCTTTGCATTTCTTCATACTGCTCAACAACCACGCCAGGGTCAACCATCACCGCATCGATGACAGTTCCCTCTTCTCCGCCACCACCAAGTTTGACGACGGAAACTAAAGAGCCTATAACAATCAAGCCGATCAATAGGACGTGCAATACAATTGACATCACTAATGATCGATTTAAGTTATCTTTTTTCTCTTTTGTTTTTCCCACTCTGGTATCCAAAAAAAGAATTGTGACTTATTCAAACGACAATAACCCAGCCTAAATAGGCTGAGTCATCAAGCCAACCGATTTTATCCCTGCGCTGTGTAATATATTCAGCGCCTTAATCACTTCTTCATAAGGGACTTCTTTTGCTCCACCAATCAAGAAAATCGCTTTTGGATTTTTCTCTAATTGAGATTTTGCTTCTGCCGCAATTTGCTCTGGTGGTAACAATTCTAGAACCTCACCATCAAGACGCATATTATATTGGCCAACCCCCGACACTTCTAAAATAATCGGTGGGTTATCACTTGATGAAACGGTTTGTGTATCTGTTGCATCCGGCAATTCAACTTCCACACTTTGAGAAATAATCGGTGCTGTTGCCATAAATATCAGCAACAGTACCAACAATACGTCCAGTAATGGAACAATGTTGATTTCGGATTTCAGCTCACGTCTGCGACTTGTGCGCGCCATTCGCTTATCTCCCCCGTCTTATTTCTTATCAGCAGAGAAAGCTTGACGATGCAAGATGGCTAAAAACTCTTCCATAAAGTTATCGTAGTTTTGCTCTAATTTGCTGACACGTAAGTTCAAACGGTTAAATGCCATAACTGCAGGGATCGCTGCAAACAAACCAATTGCGGTTGCAATCAATGCTTCAGCAATACCCGGTGCAACCATTTGTAATGTTGCTTGTTTTACCGCGCCCAATGCAATAAATGCATGCATAATCCCCCAAACGGTACCAAATAAACCAATATAAGGGCTAATTGAGCCAACAGTACCTAAAAATGGGATATGCGCTTCAACTGATTCAAGTTCACGATTCATTGAGATACGCATTGCACGAGAAGCGCCCGTGACAACCGCATCTGGCGCATGAATATTCGCTTGGTGTAAACGAACGAACTCTTTAAAACCAGAATGGAAAATTTGTTCGGCACCACTCAATTCATCACGGCGAGCTTGGCTTTCTTTATATAAGCGCGATAACTCGATACCTGACCAGAACTTATCTTCAAATGCTTCAGCCTCACGAGTTGCCGCATTTAAAATTTTCGTTCTTTGAATAATGATCGCCCATGATGCGATAGAAAAACCGATCAAAACGAACATAATGAGCTGAACCAAAAGGCTCGCTTTAAGGAATAAATCCAGGATATTCATGTCAGTCACTGTTTAAACTCCGCGACAATAGACTTAGGAAGCGCAATCGGCTTCATTTTTGATGTGTCCACACAAGCAATAAGGGCATTTGCCCCACAAAGCAGGTTACCTTGCGAATCAACTAACCTTTGCTGAAAAGTTAATGAAGCGCGTTTCATTTCAATAATTTTCGTTTCAACTTCCAGCAGGTCATCTAGCTTAGCGCCTTTGACAAAATCAATTGTCATGCTTCGCACAACGAAGCCAAGGTTTTCAGCAAGCATACTTTGTTGATTGATACCTTTATTTCGCAGCATTTCGGTTCTTGCTCGCTCAAAAAAGGCTAAATAGCGTGCATGATAAACAACACCGCCCGCATCTGTATCTTCATAATACACGCGAACAGGCCAGCGAAATAACATAACAATCACTCCGTCTTAGGTTAAATTAATTAACGGTGCCACTATACGCAAGACAGTGCCAGTTTGGAATCACTTTGAAAGTAAAGATATCAAAAATAATTATGGGTCCATTGACCCATAATTAGCAATTAGAATTATCTAAAGACCTGAAAAAGTCCCCAAATAAGAATGATGGCAGCTGGCAATGGATGGAAAATTGCACGGAAGATAACTTTTTTAGGTTTAAAACCCACACCAAAAATCATCGCGGTACATGTTGCCCATATTAACAACAGCCCTTGCCATATCTGAAATGAACTCGTTTTCGCAGCAAATAGGGTTGGATCCCACATGACTGCACCTGCAGTTACTAAAGCTAAAATAAGGATAAGGGCCCTTATCGGCCCCTTATCCAATAGCTGATAGGTTTTATCCACCAGCATTTTTATTACTCACCATCTTTAGCTGTTTTAGAGTCTTCTGAGTGCTCTAATGCTAATGCTGCAATCACTGCAAAACTACAAGCTAACAGCGTGCCGAGGATCCAGGCGAAATACCACATAGTTATGCTCCTTAATACAGCGAGTGCTTGTTGCCTTCGATGAAGTTTTTGTCCAAACGACCGAACATTTTGTAGTAACACCATGCGGTGTATGCCAGTACGATTGGAACAAAGATAATAGCAACAACAGTCATCACTTGCAGTGTGAACAAGCTAGATGTTGCATCCCACATGGTCAAACTTGCGTTTGGCATGATGCTTGAAGGCATGATGAATGGGAACATTGCTACACCACAGGTTAAAATGATACAAGCGATAGTTAATGAAGAACTCACAAACGCCCAACCATTTTTGTCTGCTTTACTAAACAGCATTGTGATTAACGGTAGTGCTACACCTAGAGCAGGCAACGCCCACAGAATTGGGTAAGTGTTGAAATTAGTCAACCAAGCACCTGATTCAACTGCGACTGTTTTGTTGAGTGGGTTAGAAACACTCAATGTATCGATAGTTGAAGTAACAACATAACCATCAATACCCATTACTAACCAAACACCTGCGCCTGCGAAAGCAACTAAAGTAACTAATGCACAGATATAAGTCGCTTTACGAACACGTAAGTACAGTTCACCCGTGGTACGCATTTGCAAATAAGTTGCACCTTGCGTCACAATCATCATTAAGCCGACAACACCCGCTAACAGACCATATGGGTTTAGCAGACCAAACAGGTTACCTGTATAAGTCAGGTACTGCTGGTTATCGATTTGTAGTGGAACACCTAATAACAGGTTACCAAACGCAACACCGATAACTAATGGTGGAACGAAACCACCAATAAACAGACCCCAGTCCCACATATTACGCCATTTTGGGTTCTCCAGTTTTGAACGGTAGTCGAAACCAACCGGACGGAAGAACAGTGCTGCTAATACCAAAATCATAGCGACATAGAAGCCGGAGAATGCCGCAGCATAAACTTGTGGCCATGCAGCGAACATAGCACCACCCGCGGTGATTAACCAAACTTGGTTACCATCCCAGTGAGGTGCAACTGCATTAATCATGATACGGCGTTCAGTATCTGTTTTACCTAAGATAGGTAATAAGAAGCCAACGCCCATGTCAAAGCCATCTGTGACAGCAAACCCAATCAGTAATACACCGATAAGGATCCACCACACAAATCGAAGAACTTCATAATCAAACATAAGTGGACTCCTATTTACTGAACGTCGTGTGCAGAAGTGTTTTTCTGTTCAAAGTGGTAACGACCGGTTTTCAGGCTACTTGGCCCTTTACGAGCGAATTTGAACATTAAGAACATTTCAGCAATTAAGAACAGTGTGTACAGACCACAGATCAATACCATAGAGAAGATCAGGTCATGGGTTGTCAAGTTGGAGTGTGCAACCGAAACCGGTAACACTTCACCAATTGCCCATGGCTGACGACCATATTCAGCAACGAACCAACCCGATTCAATTGCAATCCATGGTAATGGAATACCGAGTAGTGCAATACGCAGCAATAGTTTATTTTGACCAATACGGTTACGAACTACTGACAGGAATGCCCAGCCAATAATCAACAGTAGCAGGAAGCCAACACCAACCATGATACGGAATGCCCAGAACAGAGGCCCAACGTTAGGAATACTATCTTTCACTGCTTTTTGGATTTGAGCTTCAGTTGCATCAACAACATTTGGTGCATATTGTTTTAACAGAAGACCATATCCAAGATCTTTTTTGCTTGCTTCGAATGCCGCACGCAGTTCAGGATCTTTATTACCTGCAAGAAGTTCTTGTAACTGACCGTATGCAATCATACCGTTACGAATGCGAACTTCGTGTTGTTTCATTAGGTCTTTCAAGCCTAAAACAGGTGTGTCGACAGAACGGGTTGCAATGATACCCATCGCCCAAGGAATCGAGATAGCAAATTTATTTTCTTGTTTCTCGGTATCTGGCCAAGCGATTAAGTTAAACGCGGCTGGAGGAGCATGAGTTTCCCACTCAGCTTCAACGGCTGCAAGTTTCGTTTTTTGTACGTCACCCATTTCGTAACCTGATTCATCACCAAGAACGATAACAGATAGAACCGCTGCAATACCAAAACTTGCCGCAATTGCAAAAGAACGCTTAGCAAAAGCAACATCACGACCTTTAAGCAGGTAGTAAGAGCTAATACCTAAGATAAACATTGCACCGGTACAATAACCTGCAGCAACTGTGTGGACGAATTTAACTTGTGCGACTGGGTTCAAGACTAGCTCAGAGAAGCTAACCATTTCCATACGCATGGTTTCAAAGTTGAAATCAGCAGCGATTGGGTTTTGCATCCAACCGTTCGCGACCAAAATCCACAGAGCAGAGAAGTTAGAACCTAAAGCAACTAACCATGTTACAGCAAGGTGTTGTTTTTTGCTTAAACGATCCCAACCAAAGAAGAATAAACCAACAAAGGTAGATTCTAAGAAGAACGCCATCAAACCTTCGATTGCAAGAGGTGCACCGAAGATATCTCCAACGTAGTGAGCGTAGTAAGACCAGTTAGTACCGAATTGGAACTCCATGGTCAAACCCGTTGCAACACCCAGAGCAAAGTTAATACCAAATAACTTACCCCAGAACTTAGTCATATCTTTATAAATTTGTTTGCCTGACAGTACATATACCGTTTCCATGATCGCAAGCAAAAACGCCATACCTAGCGTTAATGGTACGAACAGGAAGTGATACATCGCAGTTAAGGCAAACTGTAATCGTGACAGTTCGACAATATCAAACATCTTGACTCCTTGCTCCTAGCAGGAAGACACCGACTTGCGGCAACCCAGCTTCCAGTTTTAAATACTTAGAAAGCCTCTTAACTACCAGCAAAAAATGCCTCAAAACAACAAATAATTAACAAAATTAAAAGAACAAACGTTACTATAATAATAGTACGCCTATCTTCACACACAATAAACTTCTTTTACGTGACTCAGATTTGAATTCTGAATTTACATCAATAATTATACCCTTTAATAGAAAACCGAGTATTTGATCGAGCACCAATTTAAGCAATTTGAACAAATAAAGCCAGAGGCAATGAATTGATTTACGTCAATTTTTTTCCTGTTGTTAATTGATATACCTGTCAGTCAATTAATGGTTATTTACTTGTTAAAATGCTGTTATTGATAATGATACAAATGTTCTTAATTTTTCCAAAGATTAACAAAAAATATAATCATTGAATTAAAGCCTCGAAAAAAGAATATTTAATTTGTAATAGTATCTTATTTTAAACTTATTATGAATTTTATTAATATAGCCGTTTTTATCAACTAAACGGTTATATTGGTTTAATTGAATTGTCGTCAATATTATAAAATTGACATGCCGCAATTTTGCTATTTTTTGCACAAAATGCGATTAGCGCCTCCCCTACTCGTCTAATTGCCCCTCATTATCAATTTTCCTTCATATAAGCCTGTAATACGCATTTTTAAGTATAGACACTCTTTTCAGAAAACCGCATAACCACATAAAATTTGTTTGAAATGTTTTTGTAAACCATAAAAAAACCCGCGCTCACATGAGCACGGGCTTTCGTCTCTTACTCTTGCTAGTTGCCTAGCAAATCACTTATTTGTTCAGTAATGATTTTACTGCATCACCGATGTCTGCAAGGCTACGAACGGTTTTCACACCAGCCGCTTCTAATGCAGCAAATTTCTCATCAGCTGTGCCTTTACCGCCAGCGATGATTGCACCTGCGTGCCCCATACGTTTGCCTTTTGGCGCAGTTACACCTGCGATGTAACCGACAACAGGTTTAGTGACGTGCTCTTTAATATAAGCCGCCGCTTCTTCTTCTGCGTTACCACCGATTTCACCGATCATGACGATAGCTTCAGTTTGCGGATCCGCTTGGAATAATTTCAGGATATCAATGAAGTTTGAACCTGGGATTGGGTCACCACCAATACCTACGCAAGTCGATTGACCTAAGCCTGCATCTGTTGTTTGTTTAACAGCTTCATAAGTCAACGTACCTGAACGCGAAACGATACCGACTTTACCTGGCATATGGATATGACCAGGTTGGATACCAATCTTACATTCACCCGGAGTGATAACACCTGGGCAGTTAGGCCCAATCATACGAACGCCTGCTTCGTCTAATTTCACTTTCACTGTCAGCATATCCAACGTTGGGATACCTTCAGTGATGGTGATTATCAGTTTAATGCCTGCATCGATAGCTTCTAAAATAGAATCTTTACAAAATGGTGCTGGAACATAGATAACAGAGGCTGTTGCGCCCGTTGCTTCTACAGCTTCACGAACAGTGTTAAATACAGGTAGACCTAAGTGAACAGTGCCACCTTTACCTGGAGTCACACCACCGACCATTTGCGTGCCATAAGCAATCGCTTGTTCTGAGTGGAATGTACCTTGACCACCAGTGAAACCTTGGCAAATTACTTTAGTGTTTTTATCGATTAAAATAGACATTATTTAGCCTCCGCTGCTGCTACTGCTTTCTTAGCTGCATCTGTCAGGCTATTTGCAGCGATGATGTTCAAGCCGCTATCTGCCAGTTTTTTAGCACCTAACTCTGCATTGTTACCTTCTAAACGCACAACTACCGGTACATTTACGCCAACTTCTTCAACTGCACCAATGATGCCGTCTGCAATCAGGTCGCAACGAACGATACCACCAAAGATGTTAACAAAAACCGCTTTCACGTTTTCATCAGAAAGAATGATTTTAAATGCTTCAGTTACACGCTCTTTTGTCGCGCCGCCGCCAACATCTAAGAAGTTAGCTGGTGCGCCGCCGTGTAATTTAACGATGTCCATCGTACCCATTGCAAGGCCTGCACCGTTAACCATACAACCGATGTTGCCGTCTAATGCAACATAGTTCAGTTCCCACTGAGCTGCTTGTGCTTCACGCGCATCTTCTTGTGATTCATCACGCAGTTCACGGATTTCAGGTTGGCGATATAACGCGTTGCTATCGATACCTAATTTACCATCTAAGCAAACTAAATCACCCGCAGTGCTGATAACCAGTGGGTTGATTTCAGCTAATGCTAAATCACGTTCTAGGAATAATGTTGCTAGGCCCATGAAAATTTTCGCAAATTGGCTAACTTGTTTGCCAGTTAGACCTAATTTGAATGCTAACTCACGACCTTGGAAAGGCATTGGGCCAGTCAGTGGGTCGATAATCGCTTTGTGAATTAACTCTGGGGTCTCTTCTGCGACTTTCTCAATTTCCACGCCACCTTCGGTAGAAGCCATGAACACAACGCGGCGAGTGCTACGGTCAACAACAGCACCTAAATAGAGTTCTTTATCAATGTCAGTCGCAGTTTCAACTAAAATTTGGTTTACTGGTTGGCCATTAGCATCTGTTTGATAGGTAACTAAGTTTTTACCTAACCAGTGTTCTGCAAACGCTTTAACTTCATTGATATCGCTAGTGACTTTCACGCCACCCGCTTTACCACGTCCACCAGCGTGAACTTGGCATTTAATTACCCATGGGCCGTTACCAATTTTTTTAGCTGCATCGACGGTTTCAGCAACTGATGAACAGGCATAACCTGTCGGTGCAGGCATCCCATAACGTGCAAACAACTGTTTTGCCTGGTACTCGTGTAAATTCATGATGTTCTATCCATAATTGAGTCTGAAGAGGCGTTTATTCGCCTCCTGCAATTGTTACTGATTTAGCAACCCGCGAACGGGTTGCATCGGTTACTTCAGACCGGGCAAGTTGTACCCTGCCCTGTTATGTTGCTATACGTCCAGCAGTAAACGAGTTGGGTCTTCCAGCATATCTTTGATAGCGACTAAGAAGCCAACTGACTCACTACCATCGATTAAACGGTGGTCGTAAGACAGTGCTAAATACATCATAGGAAGAATTTCTACCTTACCATTTACAGCCATAGGGCGGTCTTTAATCGCATGCATGCCTAAAATCGCGCTCTGTGGTGGGTTAATGATAGGTGTAGACATCAGAGAACCGAATACGCCACCGTTAGTGATAGTGAAGTTACCACCACTTAAGTCTTCGACAGTTAATTTACCGTCACGACCTTTGACAGCCAGTTCTTTAATTTTCTTCTCGATATCAGCCATGCTCATTGCATCGACATCACGCAGCACTGGCGTTACCAGACCACGAGGTGTTGATACAGCAATACTGATATCGAAATAGTTATGGTAAACCACATCATCGCCATCAATAGAAGCATTCACTTCTGGGTAGCGTTTCAGTGCTTCAACCGCAGCTTTAACATAGAAAGACATAAAGCCTAAACGAACACCATGACGTTTTTCGAATACTTCGCCATATTGTTTACGTAAGTCTTTGATTGGTTGCATGTTGACTTCGTTAAACGTCGTCAGCATTGCAGTCGTATTTTTCGCTTCTAACAGGCGCTCTGCAATACGTTTACGTAAACGAGTCATTGGAACACGTTTTTCACTACGGTGCGCTAAAGGCGCTTGTGGCGCTTGTGGCGCTTCTGGTGCTTTCGCTGCAGGTGTCGCAGATTTATTTGCCGCTAAATGTTTTTCAACATCTTCACGAGTTAAACGACCGCCAACGCCAGTCCCTTTGATATCCGCAGGGTTTAAATCGTGCTCTGCAATTAAACGACGAATAGCTGGTGTCAGCGCATCGTTGCTTTCTGTTTCTAAACTTGCAGTTTGACGTTGTGCAGGTGTTGACTCTTGTGCTTCTTTCACTTCAGCTGGAATACCAGTGCTATCGCCTAAACGAATGCGACCCAGTAACTGCTTAGACAATACTGTTGCACCTTCATCTTCAACGATAGCTTCTAATACACCCGCTTCGCTTGCAGGAACTTCTAATACGACTTTATCTGTTTCGATCTCAACCAGTACTTCATCACGCTGAACACTGTCACCTGGTTTTTTATGCCATGTGGCAACCGTAGCATCTGCAACGGACTCAGGAAGATCGGGAACAAGAATTTCTACGCTACTCATTTTCTATCCTTTAATTATTCAATGTTCAAAGCGTCATTAACCAGGGCTTTTTGTTGTTCCTGGTGTACGGACGTATAGCCAACTGCTGGAGATGAAGAAGCAGCTCGACCTGCATAACGTAAAGTTGCCCCAGCTGGGATAGCTTCACGGAAGTTATGTTGACTGCAATACCAAGCACCTTGGTTTAATGGCTCTTCTTGACACCATACAAAGTCTTTTACATCAGTAAATTGCGCCAACGCTTTTTGGATATCTTCGTGTGGGAACGGATATAGCTGTTCGATACGCACGATAGCAACGTCAGTTTGTTCATTTTTACGACGCTGTTCTAACAGATCGTAATAGACTTTCCCTGAACACAGAACGACGCGTTTCACATTTTTCGGATTGATTTCATCGATTTCACCGATAACTGGCTCAAATGTACCATTAGCCAATTCTTCCATGCTAGAAACCGCTAACGGGTGACGCAGCAGAGATTTTGGTGACATCACAATCAGAGGACGGCGCATTCCACGTAAGGCTTGGCGACGTAACATGTGATAAACCTGAGCTGGTGTTGATGGCACACACACTTGCATGTTTTGGTCAGCACACAGTTGCAGGTAACGTTCTAAACGTGCAGATGAGTGCTCTGGCCCCTGACCTTCATAACCATGAGGCAGTAGCATTACCAGACCACACATACGACCCCATTTTTGCTCACCAGAGCTAATGAATTGGTCGATAACCACTTGCGCACAGTTAGCGAAGTCACCGAATTGTGCTTCCCAAATAGTCAATGCGCGTGGTTCTGTCGTTGCATAACCATATTCGAATGCTAATACGGCGTTTTCAGTCAGAACAGAGTCCCAAACATTAAAGACACCTTGGCCGTTATGGATATTCTGCAGTGGGACGTAAACTGAACCATTCGTTTGATTGTGAATAACTGCATGGCGATGGAAGAATGTACCACGGCCCGCATCTTCACCCGATAAACGTACTGGAACACCTTCATCAACCAATGTTGCGTACGCTAAAGTTTCAGCAGCACCCCAGTCGAGAAGTTTCTCACCTTTTGCCATTTCGGCACGGTCAGCATAAATTTTCTCAACACGAGATTGCGCAACCACGCCTTCTGGAATAGTACTGACTTTAGTTGCCAGTTCAGTTAGGCGTTTAATATCAACGGTTGATTTGTATGATGCATCCCATTCATGGTTTAAATATGGAGCCCATGTGTATGAGTTCAGACCCATTTCACGGTATTCTTCAACCACACAGTTACCCGCATCTAACGCATCACGATACAGATTAACCATTTCAGTGACATCATTAGCACTTAACACATTTTCTGCAATTAAACGGTCTGCATAAATTTTACGTGGTGTTGGGTGCTGTTTGATTTTTTGATACATCACTGGCTGAGTTGCACTTGGCTCATCCGCTTCGTTATGACCATGACGGCGATAGCATACTAAATCAATCATAACATCACGTTTGAACGTGTTACGGAAATCCAGTGCCAAACGTGTTACAAATGCCACTGCTTCAGGGTCATCTGCATTCACGTGGAAAATTGGCGCCTGCACCATTTTTACGATGTCAGTACAGTATTCGGTTGAACGTGTATCTTTTGGATTTGAAGTAGTGAAACCAATTTGGTTGTTAATTACGATACGCATTGTACCGCCAACTTCATAACCACGTGCTTGAGACATATTTAATGTTTCTTGCACAACGCCTTGGCCAGTTACTGCTGAGTCACCATGAATGGTAATTGGCAGAACCATATTGCTGCGGCCTTCATCCAGACGGTCACGACGAGCACGTACTGAACCAATAACCACAGGGCTAACAATCTCAAGGTGAGATGGGTTAAATGCTAATGCTAAGTGAACACGAGAACCTGCGGTTTCAAAATCAGAGGAGAAACCTTGGTGATACTTAACGTCACCCGCACTAGAGTGATCTTTATGTTTGCCCGCGAACTCATCAAATAATTCGCCAGGTTTTTTACCTAAGATATTAACTAGAACGTTTAAACGACCACGGTGAGCCATACCCAAAACAACTTCACGGGTATCTTGCTTGCCTGCGTGGTGGATTAAATCTTTCAGCATTGGGATTAGTGAATCACCACCTTCCAATGAGAAACGCTTGGCACCTGGGAATTTAGCCCCAATGTAACGCTCAAGCCCTTCAGCTGCCGTTAATTCTGCTAAGAAGCGTTTTTTCTCTTCTACTGAGAAAATTTTAGATACGTCTACAGATTCAAGACGCTGCTGAATCCAACGTTTTTCTTCTGTATTTGTGATATGCATATATTCAGCACCGATAGAACCGCAATAAATACGTTTCAGGTGCTCATATAGCTCACTCAGCTTCATGGTTTCTTTGCCAATAGCAAATGAACCCACATTGAAGGTTTCGTTGAAGTCTTCTTTCGTCAGGTTGTGGAATGCGGGGTCTAAATCTGGAACAGATTCACGTTTCCAAAGACCTAACGGGTCAAGATTCGCATTTTGGTGCCCGCGGAAGCGGAACGCATTGATTAATTGCAAAACTTTAACTTGTTTTGCGTCGATAGCTGGATCGCTAACAGAGGTGTGATAACGTGTAGAGTCTTTTGCTAAGCGACGGAAGTAATCGCGCGCTTGGGAGTGGAATTGTTCACCGCTAGTACCTAATGCCGCACCAGGTAGTTGATCAAAAATTGCTTTCCACTCGGCATCGACAGAGTTAGGGTCAGTCAGATAATCTTCATAGAGCTGTTCTATATAAGTCTGGTTCGCGCCTGCCAGAAAGCTTGAATCCAGCCAGTCCTTCATTACGCCGTTCTGCATTGTGATCCCTTAAGCTTTTAAAGCTTTAGTTTTCGCCGTGGTTAACTAATCGCCGCATTTAAGCGACCTCGATAAAGGTTCTCTTGGACGTGCTTTATGCATGTTCTCTCTTTGGGAGGCCCTTTATCAGTAAGGGTTTCCCTTTTAAGGAACCTTTAAAAACTGGCTGCGGTTTTTAAAGGCCCCTATGCTTGGGCTGTCGTCTTCATCTTTTTTTGCAGTTGGCTATTTTTTCTACTTTTTGCTGTTACTTTCTTTGCTTTCACTTTTTTACGCTTTTGTAATGACAACGTTTTAATAAGTACTACTTTTTATGGGTGACAATGTTACTTTCTGACGCTCTTTGTTGGTATTTCGTTTTCGCGCTTTTGTGAGCTTCCGCGCATTTAAATCATGTCATTGTTTTTACTTTACGCGTTTCTTTTAACTTATGTTTTTATTTTGTGCTATTTCATTTTAACCCACAGTACCTGAGCACTGCGGGTTAAATATGCATCATTAAGCACTATGTTTTAGTAACATAGATTTAATATGACCGATAGCTTTCGTTGGATTTAGTCCTTTAGGGCATACATTGACACAATTCATGATGCTATGACAGCGGAAGACACTAAAAGCGTCGTTCAGATCATCTAATCGCGAATCGGTTTCTGTATCACGGCTATCAATTAAGAAGCGATACGCCGCCAGCAAGCCTGCAGGCCCGATAAACTTGTCCGGATTCCACCAGAAAGATGGGCAAGAAGTCGAACAACATGCACACAAAATACACTCATATAAACCATCGAGTTTTTCACGTTGTGCAGGAGTTTGTAAATTCTCACGCGCCGGTGGGTTCTTATTATCATTAATAAGATACGGACGAATTTTTTCATATTGGGTATAGAATTGTGTCATATCGATGATCAGGTCACGTACAACAGGCAGACCTGGTAATGGACGAATGACAATTTTCTTCCCACCACGGATTAAGGCGGATAATGGCGTAATACATGCCAACCCGTTTTTACCGTTCATGTTCAGACCATCAGAACCACATACCCCTTCACGACAAGAACGACGGAAGGATAATGTTGGGTCTTGCTCTTTAATTTGAATTAACGCATCCAGCAACATCATGTCACGCCCTTCAGGAACTTCTAGCGTGTAATCTTGCATACGTGGTGCGTTGTCCACATCAGGATTGTAGCGATAAATCGAAAATTGTAATTTCATAGTTTATTTCTCCGCAACTGGATTAACACCACGCATTAGTAGGTACGAATTTTCGGTGGGAAGGCTTCACGCAGTTTTGGCTGCATGTTGACTTCACGACGCGTCATCGTTTCAGATTGCGGTAAATATAATGAGTGACATAACCAATTCGCATCATCTCGCTCTGGGTAGTCAAAGCGGCTATGCGCACCACGGCTTTCTGTACGGAAGTTTGCAGCTTGTGCCGTTGCATAAGCCGTTTCCATCAGGTTATCCAGTTCTAAACATTCGATACGCTGAGTATTAAACTCAGTCGAGGTATCATCAAGACGTGCATTTTGCAGGCGCTCACGAATCACTTTCAGCTCTTCTAAACCTTTCGCCATGGCATCACCTTCACGGAATACCGAGAAGTTATGCTGCATACAGGTTTGCAGTGCTTTACGGATTTCAGTTGGGTCTTCACCAGTACGTGCACCTTCCCAACGGTTAAAACGAGTCATCGCTGCATCGATATCAGATTCAGACGCATCACGCATTGAACCTTGTTCCATGATGGACTCTTTCAAATGCAGACCCGCTGAACGACCAAATACCACTAAGTCGAGGAGTGAGTTACCGCCTAATCGGTTAGCTCCGTGTACTGATACACAGGCAATTTCGCCGACTGCAAACAAGCCAGGAATGACTTCATCTTCACCTTTTTCGTTATAACGAATGGCTTGGCCTGTAACTTTAGTCGGAATACCGCCCATCATGTAGTGGCAAGTAGGAATTACTGGGATTGGCTCTTTGATTGGGTCAACGTGAGCAAAGGTACGAGATAACTCAAGAATACCCGGTAAACGAGATTCCAGAACTTCTTTTCCTAAGTGATCCAATTTCAGTTTAGCATGTGGACCCCATGGGCCATCGCAACCACGACCTTCACGAATTTCAATCATGATAGAACGCGCAACAACGTCACGCCCCGCAAGGTCTTTCGCATTCGGCGCATAACGTTCCATGAAACGCTCACCGTCTTTGTTCAGCAAGTAACCACCTTCACCACGGCAGCCTTCAGTAACGAGAACACCCGCACCTGCGATACCCGTTGGGTGGAATTGCCACATTTCCATATCTTGTAGTGGAACACCTGCACGAGCAGCCATCCCCACACCATCACCTGTATTGATGTGTGCGTTAGTGGTTGATTGGTAAATACGCCCTGCACCACCGGTTGCTAAAATAGTTGCTTTCGCTTTGAAATAAACTAATTCGCCTGTTTCCATACAAATTGCAGTACAACCTACAACATCGCCATCTTGGTTTTTAACTAAATCAAGGGCATACCATTCTGAAAAAATGGTTGTGTGGTTTTTTAAGTTCTGCTGATACAAGGTATGTAACAGTGCGTGGCCAGTACGGTCAGCCGCAGCCGCAGTACGTGCAGCTTGCTCACCACCGAAGTTTTTAGACTGACCACCAAATGGACGTTGATAAATACTTCCGTCATCAAGGCGAGAGAATGGCAACCCCATATGCTCTAATTCAAGGATAGCCTCTGGCCCTGTTTTACACATGTATTCAATAGCGTCTTGGTCACCGATGTAGTCGGAACCTTTCACGGTATCGTACATGTGCCATTCCCAGTTATCAGGGTGAGTATTACCTAACGCAACAGTAATACCGCCTTGCGCTGAAACAGTATGAGAACGGGTTGGAAAGACTTTTGACAGCAGAGCACATGACAGGCCCAACTGTGAAATTTGCAGTGCAGCACGCATACCTGCGCCACCAGCACCGATAACGATAGCGTCAAACTCTCTGATTGGCAGATTCATTTATGCACCCCACACAACAATTGTTCCGTAAATTAAATAAGCCAACAGACCTACAACGATAGCCAGTTGCAACACTAAACGAATTGCTAAAGGCTTAACGTAGTCAGTCAGCACCTGCCACATGCCAATCCACGCATGGACAAGAATCGAGAACAACGTGAGGATAGTGAATACTTTCGTCACAGAAGAGGCGAAAAAGCCACGCCAGACGTCATAGGTAATGTCATTAATAGCAACAAAACCAACAATGTAGAGTACATAGAGCGCGATGACAATCGCAGAACCACGGATTAATAGCCAGTCCTGGATACCAGTACGGCCTAAAGCTGAAGCATTACTTACCATACTAAAACCCCCGCCAGAATTGCTAAAATCACGGTAATGACAAATGTAATTTTTGCAGATGAGTTACCAGCAGCAAGCGTTTCATCAACACAACCGAAATCCATTAGCATATGACGAATACCACCACAGATGTGGTAAGCCAATGCTGTCAAGATGCCCCAAAGAATGAACTTAGCAAAAAAGCCAGTCATTATTTCAGACGCGTATTGAAAACCTTCTGGAGAGGAGAGAGATGTCCCTAACAACCAAAGCAGAATACCAACTGCGATGAGAGTAATGACGCCAGAGACACGGTGCAAGATCGAAGATATTGCAGTGATCGGGAAGTGAATCGTCTGCAAATCAAGGTTGACAGGTCTTTGTTTTTTCACAATTTTGCCCACACAGCTCTTTATTATTTTCCATCCTCCGGACCTGGGGTGGAAATCAGACAGCGACAGGGGGTACAAAATGCAACTTAACACAAACTCTAATCCATCATGTTTAAATAAAGTTGCATACTGATCACGCTGGGAACTCCTACTACAGGGTAATCCGGAGACCTGCCGCTAGTATAAAGTCTTCACAATGCCATTACAATTCCCACACAAAATGTTTGGAGACATTTAGCCCGAACAGTGAGAAGGATCACGATTTAAACATTTTGTATAAATGTGCTTATCTTATTTGACAATGATTCAACATTTATCTTACATATAGGTCTGGCAGAATTATCTTAACGGTGCTGTTGACACTTCATCGTAAAAGAAAAAAACGTGAATGTTGCAATGTTAAGTACTCTTCAATTTGAACTATGATGGGTATTAATAACAAAAGTTATGAAAGTTGTTCCTCTTACCACAAATAATGATATTGTAGGGAAAACAACAAAAAGAACATAACATCTACACACTCATAAACAACCTAACTACATTGTCATCGGTCTCAGATTTCAGGTTTTATGTGATAGCTAGCTGATTTCCAAAGCATACCGGTAGAACAATGCACGAAGACGCAGTATAACGCTGGGCTTCTGGGTTGTTGGGTGTCGATTATCAAGCGCTAAGGAGACCGTAATGGCTGATAACAAAGCTAAGCTAACGACTGGTAGTAAGGGTGATATTGACCTAGATATTTTAAGCCCAACGATTGGTCAAGACGTTATCGATGTCCGAACTTTAGGTTCTAAAGGGTTCTTTACCTACGACCCTGGTTTTACTTCTACTGCATCCTGTGAATCAAAAATCACCTATATCGATGGTGAGCAAGGCATTCTGTTACACCGTGGTTTCCCTATCGATCAACTCGCTACTGAAGCCTCTTATCTCGAAGTTTGTTATATCCTGCTATACGGTGAAGCACCGACTCAAGAACAATATGACGTATTTAAAAATACGGTGACTCGCCACACCATGATCCATGAGCAAATTACTCGCATGCTTAATGGTTTCCGCCGTGACTCACACCCAATGGCTGTATTATGTGGTGTTACAGGCGCACTAGCGGCTTTCTATCACGATGCATTAGACGTGAATAACCCACGCCACCGTGAAATTACGGCTTATCGTCTGCTATCAAAAATGCCAACAGTTGCAGCGATGTGTTACAAATATTCAATTGGCCAACCTTTTGTTTATCCACGTAATGACCTGTCATACGCGGGTAATTTCTTGCACATGATGTTCTCTACACCATGTGAAGAATACACAGTTAATCCTGTTTTAGAACGCGCAATGGATCGTATTTTGATTCTGCACGCTGACCATGAACAAAACGCCTCAACATCGACAGTTCGTACTGCGGGTTCATCTGGCGCAAACCCATTTGCTTGTATCGCAGCGGGTATCGCTTCACTGTGGGGGCCTGCTCACGGTGGAGCTAACGAAGCTTGCTTACGTATGTTGGAAGAAATCCAAACTGTTGAGCACATCCCTGCATTTATCGAGCGCGCTAAAGACAAAAATGACTCTTTCCGCTTAATGGGCTTCGGTCACCGTGTTTATAAAAACCATGACCCACGTGCAACCGTAATGCGTGAAACTTGCCATGAAGTTCTAAATGAACTTGGCTTGAATGACAGCTTGCTGGAAGTCGCTATGGAGCTGGAACGTATCGCATTAAACGACCCGTATTTCATTGAGAAAAAACTGTACCCGAACGTTGACTTCTATTCAGGTATCATCTTGAAAGCAATGGGTATTCCATCTTCAATGTTTACTGTTATTTTTGCCATTGCACGTACCATTGGCTGGATTGCACATTGGAATGAAATGCACGATGACGGCCTGAAAATTGCACGTCCTCGCCAGCTATATACCGGCTATGACAAACGTGAATTCAACTCTGAATTATCAAAAAAATAATATTTAATTAAATCTGAACTCCTACATGTGCTAAGGCCTCGAATTTTCGGGGCTTTTTCATGTTTGTTTACCAAAGTCATTTAGCTTACTGCTGCTGATATTCCCTTGGGGTCATCCCACTCATTTTACGGAAAAAACTAATAAATGCGCTATCGCTTGTTAGACCAAGTTCTTGAGTAATATAGTGATAGGGTTTTTCTTGTGCGAGTAATTCAATCGCTTTAATGTAACGCCATTGTTGACGCCATGCTTGATAATTCATTCCTGTTTCTTTAAAAAAAATCCGGGTAATCGTCTTCTCACTCGCCCCAACAGTTTGTGCTAATTGGTTTAAATTTGGAGGTAATTGTTCGATATCAACCCCTTTAAAACGCCTATCTTGCGGTAATGGTAGCAGTGTTGGCTCTAAAGTTGCACTTTGTAACTCATCGATAAATACGGGCAATAAATTAGCTAAATTCCCTTGTTGCCAATCACTATCAAATGGCGCAATCGCAATACGTTCAAGTACTTCTCTCAATAAGGATGAAATGCTTAATATCATCACTTCATTCCCTATTCTGTCAGCGTATTCTTGCGCTAAATAAACCGAACGGTAACCCACTGATGCCCGCATTTGAGCCCGATGAAGAACAAATGGTGGGATCCAAGCCACCCTTCCCGGAGGAAGTAAAGACAAACGATTTTCCAGTGAAATTCGTATACATCCTTGTTGTGTAAAAAGAAGTTGTCCCATTTCATGTTTATGAAAGCCAGAGTCATGCTGCCCCATTTTTGCTGCAATTCCCAATACTGGCGAGCGGTACCAGTGAGTTTGAAATTCATCTGTTTGATTTAGCCAAGCCATAATGTCTCTTTTTTGATATTTATAGTCTTTATTATTGTAATAAGACAATAAAAATAACACTAAACTGCCTGCCATTGAATCGTTGTATCTAATTAGACCTTTTATTTTTAGTAGATTGGCAGGAAAAAAAGTATGAAACACCCTCTTTCATTATGGCTTGCTGTTGCCTTGATGATGTTTCCTCAAATTGTGGAAACCATATACAGCCCCGCTCTCACTGATATCGCCAGTGCTTTCTCAGTAAATGCGGAACAAGCTTCACAAACACTGTCGCTTTATTTCTTTGCTTTTGCATTAGGCGTGGTGTTTTGGGGACGAATGTGTGACACCTTAGGGCGCCGCCCGACTATTTTGGCGGGTTTATTGATTTATGGTATTGCCTCTGTTGGCGCGTTATTTGTCACACATTTTTATTTATTATTATTAATGAGAATGTTGTCAGCATTTGGCGCTGCCGTAGGTTCAATTGGCACACAAACTGCCATGCGCGATAGCTACCAAGGCCATGAATTAGCGAAAGTTTTTTCTATTATGGGAGTTGCTTTAGCAATTAGCCCCGCTTTGGGGATGTTATCTGGTGCTGGGTTAGTCAATTTTGGCGGCTATCGTACCGTTTTTATCGGCTTAGCGATTTTAGCAGCGGTGCTTTTTCTCTGGTCCGCCTGTCGTTTACCTGAGACCAGGCCTGAAAACGTGATACAAATCTCATTCATTGAGACATTTTTACGCATGATTGCGGATAAAGAAATTATTAGAAATGTGATCTTAATAGCATTTTTCAACATTAATTTATTTAGCTATTATCAGCTGGCACCTTTCAGTTTTGAACAATTAATGCTCACTCAACAACAGTTTGGATTAACAGGGATATTATTAGCGCTTGGGGTCGGTTTAGGTTCAATATCAAATCGCTATTTATTGGCTAAAAAACACACATCTGAACAACTTGTTAAGCTATCAAGTATCATTTCTTTAGTTAGTGGCTGCTTAGTTTTTGCTCTAATGGATTCTATTTGGTTTGTTTTACCAGTTATTGGTGTCGTTATTGGTTACGGAATTGCGATCCCGAACATACTTGCCCATGCATTAAACCGTTATGGTGAGCAAAAAGGCACCGCCGGAGCAATTTTAGGTTTATTTTACTACATCGGACTCGCCATCGGTCTAATGGTCGCTGGTTGGAGCCAACACTTAGGTTTAGTACTAACTATTTCGGGTTTGGTGTTGGTTTTTGCGTCACTAAGGTGGAGTAGCCAAGTACACTAAATAGATTTAGAGAAGCCCTTTTAGGTAGCTGTACAGCTAAAATAATGCCTGCTTGAGCCTATGGTCGACCAATAATTCAGAGACACGGATAACTTTTCTTCGGTTTCTAGAGGGATAACGTTACCGTGTCTATACATATACTTTGAAAGCGCTTTTTCTTAAAAATAAACGACATTCCCAAGATGAGCAAACCAAACTACGATAAGCCCTGTAAATTCTGATATACATAGAAACAAACTATGCAACTAATTACTTCAAACACACATACACTAGTAATATGATAAATAAAGGTATTGTATTAGTGAGTTGGCTATTACGCTGTGGTGAGTTATCACACAATGCTGTTTATTGACCGCATCTAAAAATACCAGTTTTTGAGGCTACAATGGATCATCGTAGTGATGGCTTTCCGCAATTAATGGCGTGGTTTCTAATTGTTCGAGGTGTTTTGTTACGGTGTATAAACTCGTCATTCGGTGCCTTCCTCATCAATGGAGGTATTCAAAATTTACTGAAATACATGACAAGATTATTGGTACTTTTACTGAAAGAGAACATTATATTTAACCAAATCAACATATTTAATACACGACCAGCTAGGTGAGATTCACCGGACGCTTACTTATAAACCTAAATCAAGACTTTAGTAGAGACTTTACCAATGCCCTGAAGCACCGCCACCACCGCTAGAACCGCCTCCCCCACCGCTTGATGAACTTGATGAGCTAGATGAGCTAGATGAGCTAGATGAGCTTGATGAACTTGATGAACTGAAATCGTGACTGGAAGTAAAATTAGAAGCATGTTTATGGGATGTGTTTACTGAATATGAAGTTTGATAAAAAGGTGAACCAAATCGACTGAACTCACAAATCGCTTTCCATTCTTTTCTCTGCTGTCGATAAATAGGAAATAAGATATTGATGCCAATAAACAACACGGTTAATGAAATAAGGTTAAAGAATAATGATAACACCACCATCAGTAATAAGATAAAAGGGTTAACAATACCATTAAGAATTATTTGTGTATAAAAAATGACAACGACTGAACAAAACACTACAGGGAAATACAGCGAAAATGATGTTGGAAAATAGAATGAGTAATTCAGATAATTTTTTAACCGTTTTAGCTGATTTGCACCTATCTTATATCCTCGCTTTTCTGAATTTTTCTTTTTTTTACCTGACTGCGCTATCACTTGATTAATTTTTCTTTTCAATTTTTTCGTTGAAAATACAAGCTGAAAACAATAAATTAGCCCTAATATTATCACATAAATTAAAATAAAATGTGTTTGTAATATTTTAAGAGGAATAAGATCTGTCAAAGAATTCGTTGAGCTTATTGGTCTATCATTAGCTACATGAATGGCATTTATAATCCCTTGCTCAATCCCCGTATAATAGTTTTCTGCTCTAAAATACGGCAACATATTTTTTCGAATAATTCTCCCAGCAAGAACATCGGTAAATGTCCCCTCATAGCCGTACCCGACTTCAAAGCGAACACTGCGGTCATTTATTGCCACAACAAGCAGTAATCCATTATCAAGCCCCTTTTTACCTATCCCCCATTGATTAAAAACACGATTTGCGAAAGTTTCGATATTTTCACTCCCAGTAGTCGGAACGATATAAACAACAAATTGTGAACCATCATTCCGATTATTTTCAAAATTAATCAATAAATTATTTAGCGTTTTGAATTGCTGCGCCGTTAATAAATTTGCACGATCAATGACCCTATCTATTTTTAATGGGGGTGTATTATTCACTGATGCGCTCGCAATAGCACTAAATAAAAGCAAGGAAAATAAAATATTACGTATCATGAGTTAAAATCCACCGTTGGTGTTCTTTTGATTTCATGCCCATTCTCAACGTTAAAATTAATTTTTTTATCATACCCCATAGATTCCGCAATTAAGTTATAGGGGAATTGCCTAATTTGAGTATTATAATGGCGTACCGCCTCTATATACCGCCCTCTCGCAACTGAAATACGATTTTCAGCTCCCTCCAACTGTACCATCAGGTCTTGATAGAGTGAGTTTGCTTTCAATTCAGGGTAATTTTCTGAAATGACTAACAGACGTGATAGAGATTGCCCTAAATTATCTTGAGCTTTTTGATAGCTCGCAGAAATTTCAGGATCATCAAACACGCGACCATCCACATTAATTTTCCCGACAGACGCTCTCGCCTTTACAATTTCTTGTAACACATTGCTTTCATGACTTGAATATCCCTTAACTGTACTGACCAGATTAGGGATCAAATCAAATCGACGCTGATATTGGTTTAATAATTCTGACGCTGCCGCAGAGACTAACTCATCATTTTTTTGGATTGTATTGTAAGAATTAACTAACAGAGTAAAAATTACAACCATCACTAATACCAAACCTATCGCTAACTTGCGCATTAAATATCCTTATATTAACCACTTAATGTTAATATTGACTATCTGGTGTAACACTAATTTCTTTACTATCATCAATCCTAGCGAACTCAATTATTATCTGTCAGAACATCGTATTTTCTAACCAATTTTTACCGTTGAATTACCAATTAATACGCCACCGCAACTTACTGTATCACCTGTTCTGGCCGCAGGCTTACCATCAATAAATACACTACTTGATCCACCAACGATAGTTCTTGAATGCCCACCGTGAGGCGCTAACGCATCTCCTTGCCGAGCAACCGCTTTACCATCGACTTTTACCGTTGATGAACCTGTAATCACATGGGTAGGGCCATGTTTACCATGGCCTGTATCAGAATCACCAATAAGAATAATGTTTGGCATATAATAGTACCCGACTATATGACTGGAATGAATTTTCCATTAACAAATGAAAAGATAGGAGAAAAGCTATATAATAATTTTTTACCCTTATCATTTAAATAAATCATAGTTATTGGTGAGTATGAAAAATCTTCTTTATATATCATCTTTACCATTTTCCGATCATTCATTACAACAGGTATAAAGTTATCCCAGGTAATTTCTATCATTTTTGATGATTGGTCTCGTACCCTCTCAGTTATACTATAAGATTCAAATATTTTTTCTTCTGTAGAATTTGATGATAAAGCCCAAGCTTCATTTGCATGATAATTTAACTTGCGAATTTTAGAAATATCTTTTTCATTAAAAGCATCCCACAATTCTTGATATGCAAGCTTTAATTCTGGTAATTTACTTTCATCAAAATCATCTGACTTAATCCATATCCAATCTGGTATATTTTTAAGTTCTATATTCTTTTTAAATTTAGTTAATTTAACGTTTTTAGGATACTCAAAATCCCCAATAACATTTCTAATTTTGTTAAATAATACTTCCTTTGTATTCTTAGACAAAGAAAAAATCACCTCAACACTAGTATCAACTTTATTATTAACGTATGCCTGAGGAACACCATCCTTGCCTATTAATATATTTACATCTGTAATTTTTTGGTTCTCATTGGTTATACTATTAGTCTGATATATATTGATATTACAAAATGCATTTTTATTAAAGAAATGAGAGTCATTATTTGTTTTATTGGGTTCAAACCATGATAATGGTGCTACTTCAATCTCAATTGTATTCATACCATTTTTGGCCAAAATTTGGACATTAGTATTTGTAGATACTATTCCTTTATCAACAAAAGTTTGCCTTCTATTATCAAAGCTCGATACTCCATTCACCTTAAAATCACAAAACATATAAGCGACATCAATGCTCGCTCTAACTGTATAATTATTATCCTGCGCATGAACCATGTTAGCCCCTCCTAAAAAAAATAAAATAAATGAAATAATATTTTTCATGTTTACACCCCCTAGTATTTAAGTTTAAATCCTGGATTTGCCCCAGGAGGAATAGCAGATCTAATATGCTGACGTTCTCTCTTAGGAACTTGTTTTATTGCGCCAATTAAATTAAATCTTAAATCAGAATCTTCTAACTTGAGTGGATCTGCAATTTCATATAATTCATAATCCTTTGGACTAGATGAATAATTTAATTCATCAGGTGACTGTTCATCTGTCTCCTTTTTTATATCAGCTGACAACCCTAACCCTAGAACAATACCATCATGGCAAACAACTAAGTCAATTCCATTTTTATGAGATTCAAGCTCAATTGATGCAGCTGTTTTTAATTCTAATTCAAAATTAAACGATGCTGTCATGAAAAATACATTCGCTTCTGCATGGGCTTTGATGCCGCCACTAATTGTAATTTTAAAATTATTATCTCCATCAATACAAAACTCAGTGCTATTACTACCTGATAATTGAGCCATTCCAATGAAACAGTTAATTTCACAGGATAAAACTAGATCAATATTAAATTCAGCGCTAACGGCTTGGCCTTCTCTTTTTTTCAACGCATCTTGCAAAGCGTTCACTAACTTTTTGGTCAGAACACCTCCATAGCTTGCGGCAATTTGCAATACATCTATTTTAATTTCGCCCCCAAAAAAAGGTGATCCTTGTAAGGCGCTCACAAGTTTTGCATCATTTTGTTTAGCTACATTATCAATATAAAAAGTTAGGCCAAGCTTTAAGGGTAAGAACGAGAAATCAAATATAGGATATTCACTACTTTTCTCTGGAATACGTTTATCTGAAACACAAAGAAATTTGTCTTGAAAATCATTAAAAATATCAGCAATTTTGGCTAAACCACTCAAACTATCCAGTAACGTTTTTTTCTCATTGGACACGCCATACGGTGTAAATGTATATTCATTTCCTGCAATATCACAATATAATTCAATATTAAAGGATGTTGATTCCGACTTAAAGAATGGAACTGTCCTTAACGTCCAACCTTTTCGGTATCGATTGAAATCTTCAGGTAATGTATTTTGTCCCGGCCTTCCTTTCATTCTTTCATTAACCAAATTTCCCGCTTGCTCTTTTCTTCTTTCATTATCCGATCTCTTACCAGCACCAAACGCGTATTCCAGTTCAAGTGAGAAACCAATCTTAACTGATGGCTTAACATCAAACATCCAAGTGGGTGTATCACCATTACAGTTCATAGCTTGAATTTTATACTGTTGTGATTTAAACGCACTAAATGGGCCTAAAGCACCTAAAAACATATCCATCAGTTTACTGGCGTTAAAGAAGCTTGTATTCTGATATTCGTCATAAGTAACGTGAAATGACGTTGGTGAATTAATGCTTATTGATTTTTGTGTTCGGTTTGATGAAATAAAGGCTGTATGAATATTTTTTTCATGTAATTTACCATTAAGCATAATTTCAACATCAACACCATCACCTTCATCAATTATTGTCTCGCCATAAAAAGGTAGCGGTTCACCTCGCCAGTGCAATAATACGTCTCCATTGATATCGACATCTTTACTAACTTTTGTTATTTTTAATTGTTGATAGCAAGGCTCTGGTATCCCACAAGTTTGACAGGCATTTGCAACAACTGTTGAATATTTAGACATCCTCATTTCTCCATAAATAAAAAGTCAGGAACAAAACCTAATTGTTGCTTAACCAATTCTTCTACTCGAAATGACGGTCCCCCTTCAGCACTTGATAGCTGACTTAACCATTCTTTTGGCATATCACCAATCCCATAAATTTGGTACCTTACCAATAAAAAACAGAACAACTGATAAGAGTGTTTATCTTCAATTCCATATTGTTGGCATAATGAAAGTACATCTCTGGCTAATTGCCAATTTTGCCGCCAAGTGGTTTCACCATAACGCTCTTGTATTTTTTGTGCTCTCGGTGCTGGCCGTTCAAACGCACTGACAACCCAATCCTCTAATGAAAAATCCATTTGTGATTGATAACTCATACTTTTGGCGTGAATAAAAAAGTAAATTAACTGGTCTAAAAATTGGCGTTCAAAAACGAGATTTA
>OJKJ01000013.1_pt1 | contig 208080 bp, 197 predicted proteins | sample 1596491 | NCBI WGS metagenome assembly OJKJ01 (sample SAMEA4350160, study PRJEB24818) | metagenome | biome: human; feature: gut; material: faeces | place: Denmark | collected 2013-09
ATTAAGTATACAGAGTAATCTTATTTGAAATAGTTGGCGAAAAAGCGAGATTGGGATAGTTATATTTTTATTAATCTCACCAAGGAACTCGGCGATGAATTTATCCATACAATCTGTTTTCACCGTCATATCAGCTGTATTTTTGTTTTTATTTTCTTCTGTCGCTAGCAGTACAACTATTATTGATACCAAAAAAGAACCCGATGTTTTAGATTTAGTATTCATTCTTGATAAAAGTGGCTCTATGTCAGGTTTCGAGACTGATACAATTGGTGGATATAATAGTGTATTAACTGAAAATAAAGGAAAAAAAGCAAAAACCTACATTACAACTATTTTATTTAATGACAAAACAAGTTTACTTCATAATAGAGAACCCATTGCAAAAGTTTCTAATCTAACACTTGATGATTATCCTGTTGGTGGCTATACCGCATTGTTAGACGCAATAGGAGAAGGCATTGAAAAAATGCAAGAAAATAGAAATGTTACTAAAAATAATAATGTCCTTTTTGTAATAATTACAGATGGGCAAGAAAATAGTAGCCGTAAATATTCCCAGGCGAAAATTAAAGCTATGATTAAGTCAGCTGAAACAGAAGATAAATGGGATTTTATTTTCTTAGGAGCCAATATTGATGCCATTTCTGAAGCGGAAAATATTGGGATTAAAAGTTCAAATGCCACTGGTTATGTGCAAGATGGGACAGGTTACGATAAAGCTTATCGTGCTGTAAATAAAGCGGTGGAAGCTAAACAAATGTCTGCGCCAATATCAGAGGACTGGAAACAGGAAGTCGAAGCGGATGTGAAGGAACGTAAAAAATAATAATGTGTTCAATTAAAAAGAGATGATATCGCTTCGAATAAAGCCCTTACGGCAAATGTAATAAGGGCTTTCATTTTATAAATATAATTAGCTAGTTTGTTTTAAGGCTGTAAACATTTTTTCAGCAAGTGTGTCTTGTGCCGATTGGACTCCAGGTAATACAAAATAGTACCCTCCACCAAAAGGCTTGATATAACGTTCAAGTGGTTCACCATTGAGCCGTTTTTGAGTGTCAATAAAGCCTGTCTTTAAATTTTGTTGAAAAGAGACAAAAACTAAGCCCATATCGAGAGTTCCTGTTTCGGTTAACCCCAGTGAATAGCTATAACTTCTTCGCCTTAGTTTTGCGGTATAACGTTCAGGGTTACGAGGCTCTGCACGGCGCATATGGGAATCAAATAAAATACGGTCACCATGAGGATCTTTTTCAAACTCAGGATCATCATGCTCATTTTTCATGCCGATTGGTGCTCCTGAGTCTTTATGTCGGCCAAAATCATTTTCTTGATCTTCTAATGGTGTTCTATCCCAAAACTCTAAATTAAAACGAATGAGACGTACTGCTTGGTATGTCCCTCCGTCGCACCAAGACGGTTCTTGGCTGCCTTTTGTTATCCATATTAATTCGTTCATTAACGAATTGTCATCGGCAGGCGCATTTCCTGTTCCATCCTTAAAACCAAAAAGGTTGATAGGAGTTGAGTGGTTATCAATATCTCTTGCAGGTAAGAAACCATCTATTTTCCAGAGAGGAAAACTGTATGGCGAAATATGACGTAGGATGTCACGTAATGCATAGATAACGCTTTCTTGGCTATTCGCACATATTTGCAGAAGAAGATCACCACCACACCATTTTTGTTCTAGTCGATCGTTAGGAAAACTGGTCATTTCACTAAGATGTTTAGGCTTAATTTTATTTAAGCCGAACCGGTTATCAAAAAGAGAATTTCCTAAAGCAACGGTGATAGTTAGTGAGTCGGGTTGTTGTTGTGTCCCAAGAATACCTGATTCTGCCGGAGGCATCTTATCGTTATTGATTGACGGCTCTATTTGGGGTTGAGTTAAGTGAGCAATACGCTGAGTCAGTAAAGTAAAAACAGTTTGTAATTGTTCGACAGAATTCGCTGTAGTATTAAATGCAATAAAAGTGGCATTTTTGGGTTCAGGCGTTAAAACACCGGCTTGGTGTAGCCCAAGATAATTGATTGCTTTGTTATAGGTGAGCTGGCAATTAGCAATTTTCCCTTGCGCTTTTAATGTTGGAGCCGCTAAAACTGCGCTACTAACTGCGAGCATTTTTAGGGCATTACGCCGAGACATTCCGCTGGTTTGCAATATACTGCTTAGTTTAGCTTGCATAAATATATGCCTTAATATTTATAGTAAACATCGACATCGACATCGACATCGAGCTCAGCACGCAATTTAGCTAAGGTTTCAGCTTGCTGAGTGAGTAATGAATAAAGCGCCATTTTGTCTTTTAATTGTAATTGGCTATAGGGTTGATATGTGGTATTTGACAGTTGATATGGCTGCATTATTTGGTTAATCAGCTGTTCATTTTGCTGTATTTTATCCAGTGTTTCTGGCTTGATAAAAGGTTTAAGAACCCCAACTATTTTTTTTGCTCCCTCTAAATTAGCGGTAATATCAGTTAAATCAGACAAACTGTAGATATTTTCTTTACCACCCAATTTTGTTTCTAAGATCATTTCAATAAAATCAGCCGAGGCTTGCACAAGCTTGGGTATTTCGATGGTTTCAGTTGCTACTCGTTTATGCAAATCACGCCCTTTGAGTAATAGCTCTTGGTTTGCCGCTAACGCAAGTTTGGCATCCTTTTGCATAAATAGCTGGTACTCAACAAGATGAAACCCCGTAAAGCGGTAATCTGTTTCTTTATCGAGGAAATAATCGGCTCTTGGGTTAATTGTCCTATCCGTATTACCAAACAAAATAATAATCGGGCGCACTGTTTCATAGTACTGGTGAGCTTGAATATATGCTGTTTGAGCTTGTTGCAGCTTCCCTTGCTGTAAATTCTGTTGCAACAATTCCAATTGTGTGACCATTTCTGCCAATTGATTAGTGGCAAAGGTTAAATAGGTTTGGATTGCATGTTGATATTTTTCTGGAGTGGGTATATCACCTTTAGCAATAATGATGTTGTCCCCTGTTTGCACAGGGGATCTTAGTGCTTTACTTTGAACCAAAGTAGGAATGGCAACACTGAGTATTAAGCTAAAAGACATCCATTTGATATTCCGCCTCAGTGAGCTAGACATTTTTTTTGCTCCGAGCAAACAATGGGATCACAATAGCCCAATAAAGGACAAAGGTAATGACGCTGAGCCAAATCGGTTGTGAACGGTAGGCAAAGAAAGAAGAGATAAAATTGCCAGCAATACCAGAATCATCGAGAAATGCAGTTGTATCCCAAGCGGGGTAAATTAAAAACTCAGGGATAGCGAAATCATATTCAATCAATAAGTTAGCACTTTCTTCTACACCTTTAAGTAAGAGAGATAATGCGAGGAATAATAAAATAACCCCTGTAACTTTAAAGAAGATAGACCACGAAATTAAGCGATTTGTTAGTAGGAAAACATAAAGTGTAAGACCTGCAATCGCAATTCCACCACCGACCTCGATAAAGAAAGTCGAGGCATTAGATGTGGTTAGCGACATAATAAAGCTAGATAGGAAGACGACGATTTCACTCCCTTCGCGGGCAATGGCAATAGCAATAATCAATGCGGCTCCCCACCAGTTATGGTGAGCGGCATTACGGCTTATTCCTGATTCAATTTCGGATTTCATTGAACTTCCATGTTTGTTCATCCAATACACCATTTGGACAATCAGGACACAGGCGAGTAACTCCATAAAAATCATAAATAGTGACTGCCCAGTGTCATCGAGGACATTGAATACACCATAAATGAGAAGCGCCAATAAGATTGAGGTTATAACCCCGATAGCGACACCAGCCCAAAGGTATTTCATACCATTATGTGCGTCAGGGTGACGTTTAATCCACGCATAAATAATGCCAATGACAAGTAGCGCTTCAAAGCTTTCACGCCAAACAACAAACAGAACTTGTCCCATGCTAAATCCTTTTATTTCGCAATGATCTCGCCTTTGGGGTGAGAAAGGTGGAAGTCATCAAAAAAAGTGTACGTACCAGGTTTCAGTGGTGCGATTACCACTACTGAGCTTGCACCCGGCGCTAAAACTTTTTCTTTTCTTAATTGAATGCTTTCAAACTCTGCGGGTTCAGTACCTGTGTTGGTAATTTTAATGCGGATAATCGTTTTTGCAGGAACTTCAAGAACTCGCGGGATGAGATCACCATTTTTCATTTCTAATTCGACAGTATATTTTTCTGCAGCAAATGAAGATAAGGGAACTATTGTACAAGTGATAACCAGTAAAAAGCTCAGTAATGTTTTCATTTTGGCTTGGTTTATCCTTTAATAACAACAAACAAAAAAGGGCTTACGCAAGATAACTCCCTTGGTTAAGCCCTTATCTAATTTTAATAAAAAAATTAGTAACTACCTTTACGGCCAACACCTGCGTAGTCAAAGTCCCAAGAGACTTCGAAAGGTTGGAACCAAGGGGCTACACCTGTTTCTTTATCAATATGGCGCCCAAAGGCAACTTCTTTATTGTGTGATGGCGGGTAAATTTTATAGGTGACGCGGTATTTACCATTGCCATCTAATTTAATGTTTTCCCCATAATGAGGGCCATCACTCGCCACCATAGGCATAAATGTGCCTGTTTGAGTTTGTGGTTTATCACCGAGTTTAGTCACTGAATACTCAATGGTCAGGTAAGGGATCCAATCGCCTTCTGCAAAGCCATTTGGGTTATCTTCAACAGCGTGAATATCTGCTTCTAAGTGGACATCTGCTTTATCTGCAGCTAAGTGAGACATCGCATGATGGCCTTCTTCGGTATCCATTGTAATGGGCTGTAAATAAACACCTTGGATTTCCATTCCGTTTTTGATCACAGGGTGACCGAGAGGGGACTCTTGAGCTAATGCTGAGATTGAAAACAACGCGAGACCTGAAACAGCAGCTTTATAGGCGAGTTTCATTATTTTTGTCCTTACCATAAGTGATATAGAGTAGTAATGATAATCATTACTATTAATAAAAAACAAGTGATAATTTCTGATAAGTTGACAACGCGTTGCTGAGAATGATTATTTTTATATAAAAATCTATGTGTTAGAAAAAGTTATTATTCTTCAAAAAATAACTTGCTAATAGTGTGCTCTATTAGGCAGTTTATTATTATCTACGTGATATATTTTGAATGTAGATATTCATGACAAATGAGTTTTTCATCAATTTTGTTGAAACTAAAGGTATAGCCATGCAACGACGTTATCTTGATTGTTCAGCTTCAGAAATCGCAAAATTCAATAAAAAGAATCTATTAGAATCAATTAAAGCCAGTGAAGGGCGAATATTGGTTTCTGAAACCATTGGTACAATTCAGCCTGTATTAATGACGGTAACGAATGCTGAATTAGCTGCAAGCCAAGGTGCCGATATCCTGTTGCTGAATGTTTTTGATGTTAATCAACCGACTATGCAAGGCCTGCCCGAAGGGATTGAACCCGAAGAAATCATTCGAGCGCTTAAGCGTTTAACGGGGAGAGCAATAGGCGTTAATTTAGAGCCCGTACCTGAGGGATTTAATAATCCAACACAGGATGCGCAGTGGAAAATGTCAGAAGGGCGGTTAGCAACAGTAAAAAATGCCCTTAAGTTAAAAGAAATGGGTGCTGACATTATTGTTTTAACGGGAAACCCTGGAAATGGAGTCACTAATCAGGAAATTAACCAGAGTCTTAAAGAGCTTAAAGCTGTTGTTGGCGAAGATATTGTGCTTATTACAGGGAAAATGCACGCAGCAGGGGTTTTGAATGCCTCGGCTGAGCAACTCATAACAGAAGATGATATTCGTACCTTTATTAACAGTGGTGCAGATATCATTTTGCTTCCAGCTCCAGGAACGGTCCCCGGGATCTCGTTAGAATTTGTGCAAAAAATGGTGGGTTATTGCCATTCCCAAGGAGTGATGACAATGACAGCGATTGGGACTTCTCAAGAAGGCGCAGATTTACAAACTATTCGGCAAATAGCATTAATGTGTAAAATGGCCGGGACAGATTTACATCATATTGGTGATTCAGGGTATAACGGAATTGCATTACCTGAGAATATTTTAAATTATAGTATTGTGATCCGAGGGGTTAGGCACACTTACTCACGTATTGCTCGTTCAATTAATCGCTGATTGGCATTTTTAGGTGGTTTTTACAAAATGATTTGTGAAAATCACCGACTAAAAGCAAGATTTGTTTCTATCTATTCTAGATTTAAATTCATATTATTTTCGATAAAAATTTATACAATTCCCTCAATTCTTCAGGTAAAATTTCGCCCATTTTTCTAAAACAATATTTATAACACAATAAAAGAAGTGAGTTATGTCGCAAAATACTAATCCGGTACCAAAAATTGGTTTCGTTTCACTCGGCTGCCCGAAAAACCTAGTTGATTCAGAACGCATTTTAACTGAATTACGCACTGATGGTTATCAAGTGGTTCCAAGCTATGATAATGCTGACTTAGTCATTGTGAATACTTGTGGATTTATCGACAGTGCAGTGCAGGAATCATTAGAAGCGATTGGGGAAGCACTGAATGAAAATGGTAAAGTGATTGTGACAGGATGCCTTGGTGCGAAAGAAAACCAAATTCGTGAAGTACATCCAAAAGTTTTAGAAATCACTGGCCCACATAGCTATGAGCAGGTACTTAACCATGTTCACCACTATGTACCGAAGCCTGAACATGACCCTTTCTTGAGTTTAGTCCCTGAGCAAGGGGTAAAATTGACACCAAAGCATTATGCGTATTTAAAAATTTCCGAAGGGTGTAATCATCGTTGTACTTTCTGCATTATTCCTTCAATGCGAGGGGACTTAGATAGCCGTCCAATCGGGGATGTGTTAAATGAAGCTAAGCGTCTGGTCGCTTCAGGAGTCAAAGAGTTACTGGTTATTTCCCAAGATACTTCTGCATATGGTGTTGATGTTAAAAATAAAACGGGTTTTTGGGATGGTCAGCCTGTAAAAACTAGCATGGTGGGGTTATGCGAACAACTTGCTTCAATGGGCGTATGGGTGCGTTTACATTATGTTTACCCTTATCCACATGTTGATGATGTTATCCCGTTGATGGCAGAAGGTAAAATTTTACCTTACTTAGATATTCCATTACAGCATGCAAGTCCGAAAATTTTAAAATTAATGAAACGCCCCGGTGCCGTTGAAAGAACACTTGAGCGGATTAAACGTTGGCGTGAAATTTGCCCTGAACTCACCTTACGTTCAACATTTATTGTTGGATTTCCCGGTGAGACAGAAGAAGATTTCCAAATGCTATTAGATTTCTTATTGGAAGCTAAGTTGGACCGAGTCGGCTGCTTTAAGTATAGCCCTGTCGAGGGAGCGAAAGCGAATGAACTAGCTGATCAAGTTCCTGAGGAAATAAAAGAAGATCGTTATCATCGTTTTATGCAATTACAACAGCAAATTTCTACACAGCGATTACAAGATAAAATTGGTAAAGAAATTTTAGTCATTATTGATGAAGTTGATGATGAAGGTGCTATTGGTCGTAGTATGGCTGATGCACCAGAAATTGATGGTATGGTTTATCTCAATGGTGAATTTGAGGTTAGCGTTGGGGATATAGTGAAAGTATTAGTTGAGCATGCAGATGAATATGATCTGTGGGGAAATATTGTTACTGCTTAATTTAATAAAAGCGTTCTAGAAGTGTATATGGCTAACTTAGATAGATTCAGTTAGCCATTTTCTTTTTTACCACATTGATTTACTACTTTTAATTATAAAAAATTGATGTGGATCAATGGTTGTAAACCTATCAATTAATAACTTGATCTAGAATATAATAATTAAATGGCAAATTGACATAATCAGATAACTCTTATCGAAGAATAAGGATAACTATGTCAACTCATTTAATATTTCCAACTACAACACCTGTAAAAGAAAGTATTTATAATTCAGGTAATTATGAATATATCGTAGAGCTTGCTCATACAACCATTGAGAGCGGATTAGCCTCATTACATGATAATAATATTCGCAGTTCTCTACTGAGCACTGATGGGAAAACGCTGTGGCTCAGTCATGAGCTTGATGGTAATTTTGAGATAGCAAATTTACTATCTGATAATTTAACTTATGGGGCTCAGCTTAGGTTGTATGCAGAGCCAATTGAATTACATGGAATTTTTTATTACTTAGCACCAGTGTATTCACATACTGGTGAGCCTGTACTCGTTGTTGTTTTATCTTCAACTAAGAATAGTTGCAATATTTTGTTTGCACTTACGCAATCCTTAGCAAGGGAAGTGAGTGAAAAATTGAAATTTCGCTATTACGAACAAGGTGTTTTTAAGGTAGATAAGGACGAACAACGGTTCGCTAACTTAGATATTCATTCAGTTGAGAAAGCTTTGATTATTGAAGTTGCACAAGCTTGCAAAGGTAAAATTCAAAAAATGCATAAAGTCCTTGATATGGGACGGACAACATTATGGCGCAAGCTAAAGCAGTACGAAATTAACATTAAGGACTACAAATAGCTCTTCTATATGCTCTGAATGGTAAAAAATAGCGCTTTCGCGTGTTTTTTGAACAGCTACAAAGCATAAAAACAGCGAAGCGCGAAATATTTACCAACATTTTGAACGACAGCCGATAGATAAATAAAGCGTAATCTATCTACTTGTATCGTTACTTGATGTATCGAGAAAAGAAAATGAAAACGATGCTTATTATGCTTGGATACGGTAAAGAGGTATGTCGTTTGTAGCCTTATTTTTTTAGTTTTATGAGAGAGAAAGTTTGTTGATAAAGGTTATTGTTTTACTAAAAAAGTAGTGAGATATGGGGAGGGTAAATAATACTTTAATAACTAAAAAAAATGTAATTTTATTTTGTGATTATTAGTGGTTATTATTACCATCTGAATTATTAATTTACTTAGGTTTTTAATCCATAACAGAGTGGTGTTGTTTTTATCACTTATAAAAATAAGTTATTATTTCAAAATTAACAGAATATTAATCTATATTTATCTAAATTATAGTGCCTTTAGGTATTTTTCATATGGTTAATTTCTGATGGCTTAGAATCAAGCCATCAGAAATAATAACGCTATAAGAAGGTAAACATAGCATATAGATTAAATGTATCTAGGATAGGTATTAATATATTCGTATTCTTGAATAAGTTGTGGTAGTGATTTTATTCCTAATTTTGTATAAATATTAGAGCGATGTACCTCTACAGTTCTTGGTGATAATGACAGCTTTTCTGCGGTTTCTTTACTGGTATTACCTTCTAATATCATATCCATAATTTCTCTTTCTCTAACCGAAAGACGATTAAATTTATCAGAGAGATGAGTATATTTTTTATGCTTCTCATGCATACTTAAAAATAATTCCATTGCGTTGCTAATGGAATTTGATATTTCGATGTCCTTGAAAGGAAAAGGAAAAAAATCAAAGGCTCCAGCTTTAAAGCTTTCTCGACATAGACTGATAGAAGGCTCTTCGGCAAGTACAATGAATGGAACAATACCAAATGAATTATTTATATTGTTTAATCGATTAATACGATTTTCATCATTGTTTAAGAATAATAAAATACATTCCTTTACATTACCCTCATTAGGATAAGTATAATTACTCATAAACACTTCTTCGTTATTATAAAATCTAAAGATAAAACCAAAAGATTCCATCATTAATTTCAGTTTATTCTTAAAGACATTATCACTTTCTACGATTACGTGAATGGTGTTATTCATCACCATACTCCTGTTGAACTGATTTGATATTCATACTAATCTGATAAAATACGTAGATAAATAAAGTGAAATTTAAATTCCACAATAATATTTTCTACTAATCGTTGTTTTTTTTATTAATGTAATACTGACCTTAATTTATATTAAAAACATCATCTAGTTAAATTTAATATAAAAATAGAAACAATAGTTAAAGTTTGTGTCATTGGGTAATATTCGATTAATGACGTGTAACATTTTAGGTGATTTTACTTATTAAATGTGTTTTTATCATAAAGTGATAGACAGAAATATTGCTAAAGCTAATCAATAATATCTTAAATCATTAGTCATAAAAAGTCTTAGATGTACACTTATGTTGTTTTTTGAGGTGATAGCTCTTAACTTGTGAATTGACGAAGATTAAGTACTTTTTATATCTAACATGTTAAAATTAATACTTACCTAGTTTTGATGAGTGAATATACTTAATGGCTTCTTTAAAAGACGTAGCTCGACTTGCAAATGTTTCATTGATGACTGTATCAAGGGCAATTAATAGCCCTGAATTACTAAAGCCTGAAACCTTGAAACAAGTCCAACAAGCTATTGAGTCACTCAATTATGTCCCTGATTTTTCAGCGCGAAAGATCAGAGGGAAAAGCTCTAGGGTTTCGACAGTTGGTGTTTTGGCCCTCGATACAGCAACTACCCCTTTTTCTGTAGAAATCATTCTTTCAATAGAACAAACCGCGAGGCAATTCGGCTGGAGTAGCTTTGTAGTTAATATTACATCTAGCGAAGATAGTGAAAGAGCTGTCCGACAATTATTATCTCAGCGGCCAGATGGTATTATTTATACTACGATGGGGCTTCGAGAAGTAGCGATTCCAGAAACATTACATAATAATCGTTTGGTTCTTGCTAATTGCATAGATAAAAATGGGCAGTTCCCTGCTTATGTGCCAGATGATTTTAATGGTCAATTTAATGCAGTAAAACGCCTAATAGAGAAAGGATATCGAAATCCTCTTTGTCTTTATATTCCGCAAGAGACACTCGCTGGAAAAATGCGCCGTGAAGCGGTGGAGTCTGCGTGGGCAAGTGCTGACTTACCGCTAGCATCACTTCAGCAACACCATTTAGAGTTAGGCGATGAGCATTATTTAGATGTTATAGCTTTAATTAATAGTCATTTTAAGAATAAAAAACCGAATTTTGATGTCATTATTTGTGGAAATGACCGTATAGCATTTTTAGCTTACCAAGTACTACTTAGCCGTGGCTTACGTATTCCACAAGATATCGCAGTACTTGGCTATGATAATATGATAGGTGTCGGGGAACTATTTTATCCTCCATTAAGTACGGTTGTGTTACCGCACTATCAATTAGGCCAACAAGCCGCTTTACACATCATAGAAGAACGGCAGCAAAATAGTGTTGAATATGTTGCTTGCGACTTGTTAGAACGTAATTCTTTTTAACCTTGCAGAGAAAAGCAAATCTAGTAGCTTGCTATTCAATGGATTTTTTGATCTCCCAATAAATCGATTTTTCGAGCTTTGCTTGCTGATTTATTGCAAATAATCTTAAGTCCCGCTCACTTTGATGGGGGTAGATTCGACAACTAAAATTGAGTTCACCATCATTAATAAATACTTCCAAGCTAGAGTGATCGATAAAAGCATTTATTTTAAGTTGATGACCTTCAGGTATTGGCGCACAACGACTATCACTAATTGTATATTCAGGGTAATGACGCATTAAGGTTAATTGCTGACTTTGGTTATCAATGTAAAACTGTACGCCGTATCCTACCCAAAAGCCGAATTTTTCAGCAGGGCTTTGCTGTAAGTCCCAGATAAGTTCTATTTCACAACTTGTCGCATTCTCATTCAGTATGATTGTGCTGTTTTTAGCTAGTGTTGTTGCGGGAAAATGGCTTGCGGACTGACGTAATGTTTTCAATTCCTCTATAGGTTTAGCGATAATTTTACCTTGCTCATTCAGTGTTAGCTCTCTAGGTAAAGTAAAACATCCTGACCACCCATGTTTTTGTGTGGGCATATGGCTTTCCCACATATCCATCCAAGCGATAGCGATACGGCGGCCATCTTTAGCTAAAAAGGTTTGAGGTGCGTAAAAGTCTTGGCCGAAATCAAGTTCTGTAAATGCATGTGAAATTTTATAAGATGAATTAGGAGACCAATTACCAACCAAATAACCATTTTGAAATAGATTTCGATACTGATAATTTTTTGCCTTTTTTCCTTGAGGTGAAAAGAGGGCAACAAATTGTTCGCCTAATGGAAAGAAATCAGGACATTCCCACATATAAACATTATTGTCGTCAGTTTTTGCCAGGACTTGGTAGTTTTGATCCCAATTTAATAAGTCTGTACTCTTAAATAAAAGTATTTGTCCTTGATCTTGGGAGTCTCTTGCGCCGACGACCATCCACCATTTTCCATCTTGTCGCCAAACTTTAGGATCTCGAAAGTGCATATAACCATCGGGTGCAGACAGCACAACACCTTTCTTTTCGAAATGAATACCATCTTCACTGATTGCAACACATTGTGATTGGATAATTTGACTATCATCACCTGGATTTGCTAACCAGATGTGGCCCGTGTAGAACAGATATAATTTATTATCGTAACTAATTGCAGATCCTGAGAAACATCCATCTCGGTCATAGTCTTCACTAGGTGCTAACGCAATTGCCTGATGTTCCCAATGTACCATATCTGTACTTGTTGCATGCCCCCAATGCATGGGGCCCCAAATCGCACTAAATGGATGATGTTGATAAAAAGCATGGTATTGGCCTTGATGATAGATCAAACCATTAGGGTCATTCATCCAGCCTGCATAAGGGGCAAGGTGGTATTGTGGGTAAAACTGCAAGTCCATATTTTTCCTTGCTGTTTTGATGGCTTCGTTGGCTAGTTCAAGTTGTTTTTTCATTATGGCTTCCTGAATGTTTTTCGATCGCAATAACAAAATAAGCACATGAAATTCAATAATAGGTGCGTTTATTTGCTGGTTTCTTTATACTCAATGTTAACGTTAACAGTTTGCGTTTACTAGTTTTATTTTTATGAGTTGGTAATGTGCTAGCTATGAATAAGAATGAAGGTTAAAAATATAAAACTCGCAAAGGAGACATAATGAAAGTTTGGGCATTAGGGGATGCTGTCATTGATTTAATCCCCCTTCAAAACATGCAATATGAAGCTTGTGCTGGTGGAGCACCTGTGAATGTTGCCGCGGGTGTTGCACGCTTAGGGCAAAACAGTGGTTTTATTGGGCGAGTCGGCGAAGAAGCTTTTGGGCATTTTATGCAGAAAACCCTATTTGATATAGGGGTTGATACTAGTGCGATGGAGTTTGATGAAAAGTATAAAACAAGTACTGTTCTCGTCTCGTTACACGAAAATGGAGAACGTGAATTTTCTTTTTTAGTTTCTCCTTCGGCCGACCAATTTTTAACGATAAATAATTTACCGCAATTTGGTAATGATATTTTGCATTTTTGTTCATTAGCTCTGGTGCACCATCAATGCAGAGCATCACTATCGACAGCTATCGAACAACTCAAGCTCGCTGGCGGATTACTGAGCTTTGATATTAACATTCGTCCGCAAATGTGGCCAGATCCCGACGAAATGCACCAAATTGTTGATAATTTTGCAAAACAAGCAGATATTTTAAAACTTTCGGATGATGAATTGCTGTGGTTAACGCAAGAAAGTCGTTTTGAGAATGCTATAGCTAAATTGCAAAATTACCCTGCTCAATTAAAAATTGTGACTCAAGGTGCTAAAGGCTGTCAGGTGTTCACCCCCTTAGTTCAAATAGCCGTAAGTGCTTATTTAGTTGAAAGTATTGATACTACTGGTGCAGGTGATGCATTTATGGCAGGGTTATTGGCGGCCATCTCACAATATGGGCTAGTCAACGAAAAAGAGGGATTGATGAAGGTCATCTCGCAAGCTACGGCTTGTGGTGCATTAGCGACAACTAAAAAAGGCGCTATCGCTGCGGCTCCGACACAACAGGAATTATTTGTATTTATGCAGCAGCAACCGCCATTACATCAACGCGATGTTTTTTGATGAGAATATATGTGTATTGAGCAACTAAAAGGTAGCGATATAGTTACCTTTTAGTTTAAGAATACTTGATATAATTCAAATTATATTATGGTGGTGGCAAGTTTTATTTTTTGCATTTTGGCGTATGATAAGTAGCTAATATTATTTAATCAGATTTTATTGTGGATAAATCATGTTGCTTCGCTCGGGAGTAGCTCTTGCTATTTTTTCCTATATCCTATGGGGAATAACACCATTATTTTATCGTTTACTTCCCGGTGCGGAACCTTTAGAGCTACTTGCAGAACGTCTTATCTGGTCTGTGCCTATACTTTTTCTTGTTCGCTTAATTATCAAAAATAAATCTTTATGGCGTGAGGTATGGTCTGACAAACAGTCGATAATCCTGTGTTTATTTAGTTCGTCGGTTATGGCGATATCTTGGACTACATTTACTTATGCATTAACCCACGGGCAGGTGTTAGCTGCTAGTCTTGGCTATTTTATTAACCCATTATTTTCTATTTTACTTGGTGTTTTGTTCCTTCGCGAACGGCTTGTTTTTGCAGAAAAAATGGCTGTTATTTTTATTTGTGCGGGGGTCGGTTACCAAATTTGGCAGTATGGTGAATTACCTATTTTAGCGTTAGTAATGGGGAGTGCTTTTGCAGTCTATGGGTTAATCCGTAAATTTATTCGATTTGATGTGATTACGTCTTTATTTCTAGAAGCACTTTGGCTGCTTCCCATTGCAATAGCGATCACTTGGTGGTTAGCATCTCATGGTCTAAGTGCCGTGACGCAAGGGGATTGGCAAATTAAAGTTCTTTATATGTTAGCGGCGCCTGTCACGATAATTCCTTTGCTTTTTTTTACCGCAGCGATTAAACGGACATCATTAACGGTGATTGGTTTAGCGCAATATATAGAACCAACAATTCAATTTTTATTGGCCGTATTTTTATTTAATGAGCTCTTTGATTGGGTCAAAGGTATTAGTTTTTCACTTATTTGGATTGGTTTAATGTTTTGTGTATTAGCTATTTTACGCAAACAGTATATTAAATTTTCTCACAAAGAACCCTTTATTACTGGGCGCGATAAAACACCATTAGATTAAATAATAATTATTATTATCAATCGATTATGAAATTTTTTTTTATAGTGTTTTTTCCTTGATAGTAAAAGCAAACGATTGCGTATATAATTGGTATCAACTTTTTGTCGGTAAGGTCATCAATCATGAATCAATTAGGTACTGCGCTGTGTAAATCTGCAACAAAAGTCATGCTGTTAGGTGCTGGAGAGTTAGGCAAAGAAGTTGCGATTGAATGTCAACGATTGGGCATCGAAGTTATTGCGGTTGATCGCTATGATAATGCGCCAGCGATGCATATTGCACACCGCAGTTATACGATAAACATGCTTGATGGCGAAGCGCTGAAACAAATAGTCTCACGGGAAAAACCTGATATTATCGTGCCTGAAATTGAAGCAATTGCGACACAGGTATTGATGGAGCTTGAACAGCAAGGACAAAAAGTGGTTCCGTCTGCGAAAGCCATTGTACTTACTATGGATAGAGAAGGGATCCGTCGTTTAGCGGCAGAAGAGTTGAAATTGCCAACATCAGAGTATCAATTTGTAGACAGTAACCCCGATTTTATTGCAGCGGCAGAAAAAATTGGGTTTCCCTGTATTGTTAAGCCTGTGATGAGTTCATCAGGAAAGGGACAAAGTGTGATCCGCTCTCGAGCAGAATTAGATCAGGCTTGGGATTATTCCCAGCAAGGTGGGCGAGCAGGGCAGGGGCGTGTAATTGTTGAAAAAATGGTTAATTTTGATTTTGAAATTACATTGTTAACAGTCAGTGCAGTGGATGGTATTCACTTTTGTGCGCCTATAGGTCACCGACAAGAAAAAGGGGATTACCGTGAGTCTTGGCAGCCGCAGTACATGAGTGAGGCTGCGTTGAAAAAAGCGCAAGACATTGCCAAGAAAATTGTAACCTCTCTAGGAGGTTATGGAATATTTGGTGTTGAATTATTCGTATGTGGTGACGATATCATTTTTAATGAGGTTTCGCCTCGTCCCCATGATACGGGGATGGTGACGCTTATTTCGCAGAGTTTATCTGAATTTGCATTACATGTTCGTGCATTTCTTGGTTTCCCAATTGGCGTGATCCGTCAATATGGGCCGAGTGCTTCAGCGGTTATTTTACCTAATTTACAAAGCCAAAATGTGGTTTTTTCAAATATTGGTGCTGCTTTGGGGTCTGACACCCAATTACGGTTATTTGGTAAACCTGAAATTGCAGGAACTCGTCGGTTAGGTGTGGCTTTGGCGATTGCGGATTCTATTGAAAATGCATTAGATATGGCTAAGAAAACCGCGAATACAGTGTGTGTTTCTGGTTGATCTTGATGAATTTTGCGCTCAATGACTCTAAGTGAGTGAGCGCTTGTATACTTTAATTTTAACTTTGAGATTATCTTCATATAAGACTTTATTTACCTTTATTCCTAGTTTCACTGAAATAGATATCCGCTATCTTTAATTAAGCGAGTATTTAATAGAGCAAAGTTGATGAGCTTAGCGTCTTATCACTTAGTAGGCATAAAAGTAGAATAAGGAAAGTTATGATGATTCATTATGTAGTTGGTTTAATGTCATTAGGATTAATATCTTTTTTATCAACAGCGCAAAATCTTGAACAACAATTCAGTTTATGGGTAGAGAACGAAAAAGATAAAATCGAGTGTTTTGAGCAACAATCTTCATTTAAGTATTGTTTAGGTAAATCATCGAATAAAGGCTTAGCTGTTTTTGACCAAAAAGGACAAGAGATTTACCAACTTTACTATTTTGATAATTGGCCTGATGAAGCGCAAGACGGGGTATATCGAATTCGCAAAGAAAATAAAATTGGTTTTGCAGACGCAATTACTGGGGAAATCGTGGTTGATGCAATTTATGATTGCGCGTATCCCTTTGAAGCAGGGAAAGCGAAAGTCGGTATCGGATGTGAAACGCAAACAGATGCTGAACACAGTTGGTGGGTTGGTGGTAAATGGACAACAATTACACGCCAATAGCACATAGATATTATAAAGCTTTAGATAACCTAACTTTGAGATTTCACGTTATTAGTGAAATTTGTTTACAATAAACTTCATTTTATTCATATGAGTTACATTTTTTAACTTATTGAAAACAAATCAGAATCGTTATGTGGATCACATTTTTGACCTCATATTCCCTTCCTTAAAACCATTTAAAGTAAAAAACAAACCGCTTAATTCTATATGGCACCACTTAGCATAACTTTAGTCATTTGCTGAGTGTAATTTCATACCATATACACCATGGCAGAGCTCAATTTTTTAATTCAATACAGTTCAACCACTGCCAATTAAAAAACCATCAACGATAAATGATAAGCAACGAAAACACAGCGATATCGTTTTTTAAGATGGTTAATACAAAATCAATGGCATGTTCGTTTTACCTCAGAAGGGTGTTCTATGAACAAAAATGGTATTTTAAAGCATATTCCGTGGATGATCCTCGGGATAATCGGTGCAGTCTGTTTAGGGGTTGTTGCACTCAGACGCGGTGAGCACATTAGTGCGCTGTGGATTGTCGTCGCTTCTGTGGCGGTGTATCTCATCGCATATCGTTATTACAGCTTATATATTGCTAAGAAAGTGATGAAGCTGGACGAAACACGTGCGACCCCAGCCGTCATTAATAATGATGGTTTAAACTATGTTCCGACAAATAAAAATGTTCTATTTGGTCACCACTTTGCCGCTATTGCAGGGGCTGGGCCATTAGTCGGACCTGTTCTTGCGGCGCAAGTAGGCTATTTACCCGGTACCTTATGGTTACTAGCTGGGGTTGTGTTAGCCGGTGCGGTGCAAGATTTCATGGTGTTATTTATTTCATCACGCCGTAATGGTGCATCATTAGGGGAAATTGTTAAAGAGGAGCTTGGCCCGATTCCGGGAACGCTGGCGCTCTTTGGGTGCTTCCTAATCATGATCATTATCCTTGCTGTATTAGCATTGATTGTGGTGAAAGCCTTGGCAGAAAGCCCATGGGGTGTCTTTACCGTTGTTTCAACAGTGCCTATCGCATTGTTTATGGGGATATATATGCGATATATCCGGCCGGGGCGCGTAGGTGAAGTTTCTGTTATCGGTATTGTTCTGTTAGTTGCTTCCATTTGGTTTGGTGGTGTGATTGCTCATGACCCATACTGGGGCCCAGCACTGACATTCAAAGACACGACGATCACTTATGCGTTAGTCGGTTATGCGTTTGTTTCAGCATTATTACCTGTATGGTTAATTTTAGCGCCTCGTGACTATTTAGCGACCTTCCTGAAAATTGGGGTTATTGTTGGTTTAGCGATTGGTATCGTTATTCTAAACCCTGAATTAAAAATGCCAGCTGTCACCCAATTTGTTGATGGCTCCGGTCCTGTTTGGAAAGGTACTCTATTCCCATTCTTATTTATTACCATCGCTTGTGGTGCGGTATCCGGCTTCCATGCGCTTATTTCTTCAGGGACAACACCTAAGTTATTAGCAAACGAAAAAGATGCGCGTTACATCGGTTATGGTGCAATGTTAATGGAGTCATTTGTTGCGATTATGGCACTGGTAGCGGCTTCTATTATCGAACCAGGCTTGTATTTTGCAATGAATACACCACCTGCGGCGTTAGGTATTACTATGCCTAACTTACATGAACTGGGTGGTCCAGATGGCGCAGCTATCATGGCTCAGCTCAAAGATGTGTCTGTTCATGCAGCCGCTACAGTGAGTTCATGGGGCTTTGTGATTTCACCTGAACAAATCATGCAAACAGCGAAAGATATTGGTGAGCCGTCGGTGTTAAACCGTGCAGGTGGTGCGCCAACATTAGCGGTAGGTATTGCGTATGTTTTCCATGAAATCATGCCTGCGGCAAATATGGGCTTCTGGTATCACTTTGGTATTCTGTTTGAAGCGCTGTTTATCTTAACCGCATTGGATGCAGGAACCCGTTCTGGCCGCTTTATGCTGCAAGATTTATTAGGTAACTTTGTTCCGTTCTTGAAGAAAACCGATTCACTGGTTGCGGGTATCATCGGTACAGCAGGCTGTGTTGGGTTATGGGGTTACTTATTGTATCAAGGCGTTGTTGACCCACTGGGCGGTGTTAAGAGCTTATGGCCTCTGTTCGGTATCTCGAACCAAATGTTAGCAGCGGTTGCTTTAGTCTTAAGTACAGTTGTATTGATTAAGATGAAACGCAGTAAATACATTATGGTGACTGTCTTACCTGCAGTATGGCTATTAATATGTACAACTTGGGCATTAGGACTGAAATTATTCAGTGATAACCCACAACTGGAAGGGTTCCTATACTTAGCGAAATCTTATAAAGATAAGATTGCGGCAGGTGGTGCAGAGTTAACTGCACAAGAAATTACTAATATGAATCACATTATTATTAATAACTACACCAACGCTGGGCTGAGTATTCTATTCTTAGTGGTTGTTTACGGTATCATTTTCTACGGTATCCGCGTTGGGATGAAAGCACACAAAAACCCAGAGCGTACAGACAAAGAAACACCTTATGTTCCTGTACCTAAAGAGGGCGTGAAAGTTTCATCTTCACATTAAGTCACCCTTCAACGGATTTGAACATCGAAAGGTGTTCAATAAATGAAAGGTCGCCCTACATTATGTGCTCATGATGTAGGGCATTTGTATTGGAGAGGCTGATGTTTGGAAATCTCGGCAAAACAGGAAAATACCTCGGGCAAGCCGCACGTATGTTAATTGGTATTCCTGATTATGATACTTATGTGCAGCATATGAGTGATAACCATCCAGACAAACCTGTGATGACATATAAAGAATTTTTTCGCGAAAGACAAGATGCACGGTATGGTGGTAGTGGTAAAGGCGGATTTCGCTGCTGTTAATCAATGAAGTGTGAGGGCAATAATGAAACCTATTAGCGTAACAATTTTAACCGGTTTTCTCGGTGCAGGTAAAACGACTCTCCTTAGCCATATTCTTCATGCTGAGCATGGCCATAAAATCGCAGTGATTGAAAATGAGTTCGGTGAAGTCCCCATTGATAACGCAATAATTGGTGATCGTGCGACACAAATTACTACATTAAGTAATGGGTGTATTTGTTGTAGCCGTTCGAATGAATTAGAAAATGCCTTATTAGACCTATTAGATGGCCTTGATAGTGGAAAATTAGACTTTGACCGTCTGCTCATTGAATGCACTGGCATGGCAGATCCCGGGCCGATCACTCAAACCTTTTTTTCCCATGAAATCCTCTGCGAACGTTATGTATTAGATGGGATTATTACCTTAGTGGATGCTGTTCACGCTGATAAACAATTAAATGATTTCGCCATTGCTCAAGCGCAAATTGGCTATGCAGACCGTATTTTATTGACCAAAACCGATATTGAGCCAAATAATGAAGCTTTAATTGAACGTTTACAACGAATTAATGCAAGGGCGCCGATTTACCCCGTCATTCACGGTGATATTGACCTGAGTATGTTATTAGATATCGACGGTTTTTTATTGGATTCACAATTAAATGTTAAACAACCGACATTCCGTTTCGCCCCTAAACAACAAAATGAAGTAGGCTCGATTGTTCTCGAATTTAATTACCCTGTTGAACTGATGGCGGTTTCTCAGGTAATGGAAGAATTATTACTTGGCTTTGCAGATAATTTACTGCGCTATAAAGGGATCCTTTCCATTGTGAATGAGCCAAAACGCTTATTATTCCAAGGTGTTCAGCGCCTTTATAGTGCGGATTGGGATAGAGACTGGGAAGTTGATGAACAACGCCGCAGTGTATTAGTGTTTATTGGTATTGACCTACCAGAAGAGATGATCCGCGAAAAATTCGCAGCCCTAGAAGTTAATTCAAAATAGAACAATTCAAAAAAAAAGAATTTCAAAAAAAAGAATTTCAAGAAAAGAAATTCAAAGTCATTAGCGGCGTAGCAAGGCGGCAAAAGAGCCAATCCCTAGGAGCATACACAAGTATGTGACTAGGGTTGGCGAATGCAGTCAACAACGCTACGGCGTTAAGGGCGAAGAATTAGCGGCGTAGCAAGGCGGCAAAAAGCCAACCCCCTAGGAGCATACACAAGTATGTGACTAGGGTTGGCGAATGCAGCCAACAACGCTACGGCGTTAAGGGCGTGCTTTAGCGGCCATAATTTCAATAATCTGCACGTCAGTATGTCTCATAGAACCCGCAGCTAAAGAACATAAATTGGCAATGGACTGGTCGACATCATCAGAAACAATACCATCCGACCCTCTGACACAGCTATTATCTAATGCCATTAGCACGGCTTTATAAGCGGCACTCGCACTGGTTGACACCTTCATTGCACAACTGTTTGATGCACCATCACAAATCATACCACTAACATCACCAATCATACTGGAAATTGCCATTGCGACGACTTCATAGCGGGATTCTAGTAACCAAGCGATGCCTGCAGCAGCCCCCATAGCTGCTGTTGTCGCAGCACATAGTGCCGATAACGCAGGAAGCTGGTTGTGAATATAAATAGCCATTAAGTGTGACAACATTAAGGCTCGAGCCAGTTGCTCTTCAGAAGATTGCAAATAATCTGCAGTGACAACCACCGGCATGGTTGCTGCAATACCTTGGTTACCTGACCCTGAATTACTCATTGCGGGCAACACAGCCCCTCCCATGCGTGCATCAGAAGCCGCGGAGGTACGGATCATAATTTCTGACATTAAGTCTTTTGAAAGCAAACCACGGTCTCGCTGGGTTTGTAATGTTTTGCCGATATGTAAGCCATAAACATTGCGTAAACCTTCTTGAGATAAGGCTTCGTTTAAATGCGCGGCTTCAAGAATAAAACGAATATCCTCTAAAGGCGCTTTGGTGGCAAATTGATAAACAGATTTAGCAGTGACTGGCGGTAGTGGGATGTCAGCTGCACAGTCAACTGGAGATTCATGGTGAGGTTGAGCCGTTGTGGCATCAAATACGGTGTGATTGTTATGAATAATTTTAACAATATTCGTATGTGACCCCGCAATGATGACGGTTGCGGATTCTGTTTGGGTATATACCGTGGCTTCGGAGTAGATAACATCGTCGCAAGGGTGCTTAATATCAACGGTAATAGCCCCTTGTGCTAACATGGTTTTACTTAATGCAATGGCATCCTCAGATGCTGATTTTAATACTTCTAAACCTGCTTCAGCATCACCGCCAACTGCACCAAGGGCTGCAGCAATGGGTAGACCAACCATTCCTGTTCCGGGTACGGTTACGCCCATACCATTTTTCATGAGGTTAGGGGAAACGAAAGCACAGACTCGGGTCACTTTGCCATTAAGAAATGAAGCCGCTTTGGCGGCAGCATATGCCAATGAAATTGGCTCAGTACAACCTAAGGCAGGCTTTACTTCTTGCTTTACTGCGTTGATAAAATATTGCCAAAGTAGTGGTTGTGATTGAGCATGCATGGCAAGTCCCCTTAATAAAATCTTTTTTGATTTTATTATTTTAAACAACAGTCTGGAGAAAAACTTCACTAAGTTAGGGGATTTAAAGAGAGTGGAGAGAAATATTATCTCTAATTTGAATTATAAAAATGAAAAATTTCTAACTTTGAGCTTAGTCACAAAAGTCCTGCCTATAATATTCGGCAGGACTGAGTGATAACTGCACAGATTAGCTTTCTACATCAAGACGCTTACTTTGCCACTTACGTGAACGCCAGCGCCATGCATTGGTTAAGCCGCGCAACCATTCATCAGCAAAGAAACCTAGCCAAATACCTAAGAGACCCATCTCCATTTTTATGCCTAAGAAGTAGCCTAATGGGATAGCGACGCCCCACATAAAAATAATAGCGGTACACAGAGGAAAGCGGGCATCGCCAGAGGCACGCAAGGCATTTACCATCACGATATTAATTGTTCTGCCGGGCTCTAAGAACACTGAAAGTAAAAATAATGGCAGCAGTACCTTAATAATACCTTGGTCATCAGTAATATTATTTAAGATAGGATCACGGAATAACCAAAAAGCAATAACGACACCAATTGTTACGTAAAAACCCATTTTAAGGCTTTTTACACCGCGCCTAAAGGCATCTTCAAAGCGTTTTGCTCCAACAAGGTGGCCAACCATAATTTCATTACCAATACTGATAGAGATCCCGAACAGCATGATAAACAATGATAATTGGAAATAGAGCGTTTGTGCCGCAAGAGACGTTTCCCCCATGAGACCGATAAACGCAGATGCGGTCATAAAATGGAGGATCCACACAAGATTTTCCCCCGCAGAGGGTAATCCAATATGTAAAATCTTACCCAACATTTTCCGTGACCAGTGTATTAACATCATTGGGACAAATTTAATTCTCAGCCCATAAAACAGTAGGCAGAAAAGTAAAATAACGGCAACAATACGCCCAACGACTGTTGACCAAGCAACGCCTTCAAGGCCGTATTGTGGTAAGCCGAAGAAACCATAAAGCACAATGATATTACCAAATACTGTAATCACATTAGCGATTAATGTGACCCACATTGCGGGTTGTGCTTTACCATAAACCCGCAAGCATGCCGCTAAAATAATTGAAATTGCTTCAGGGATTAAACAAATCCCTAGAATACGTAAATAAGTATAACCATCAGCCATTAAATGCGATGGCATATTCATAATAGTTAGAATGCTATAGCCAAAAAATAACGCAACTAATGCGCTGGAAAAACCAAGAATAAAGTTAAACGCGATTGAAATATGAATCGCTTGGCTGGCTTTTTCTCGGCGGCCTGCCCCTAGGTATTGGGCTATAACAACGCTACACCCCACACTGATAAAGTTAAAAATAGTGATAAATAGGTCAAACACTTGGTTTCCCACCCCCATAGCAGCAAGGTAGGCTGTAGACACGTGACTAACCATGTAGGTATTAATTAATAATGTGGCCAAATGAAGAAAAATATCGATAAAAATTGGCCAGCTGAGCGAAAAGAGTGACCGCTCAGTCACATCGGATTGATGCATTGAGAACCTTTATATATTCATGAATGATAGGGAAAGCTTTCTGATGGGCTAATTCTACATGGATTTCAACAATGAAAATAGGGTTAAAATGCGTCTGATTTAATTAGGCTAATGTTTTGTTTACTTTTAATTATTCTGTTAAATTCAATTTCGCTATAAATAATTTAATAAGCAACATCAGAACTGTATAGGAGCAAAAATGACAAAAATTAAAGCAGCAATAGTGGGCTACGGTAACATTGGTCGCTATGCACTAGAAGCTGTTCTGGCCGCTGAGGATTTTGAGTTAGTCGGGGTAGTTCGTCGCAATACGCAAGATATTCCTGCTGAGCTTTCTGGATATAAAGTGGTTGATGATATTGAAAAACTTGGGAAAGTTGATGTTGCACTCTTGTGTTCACCAACGCGTGCTATCGGCCCATTAGCAGCTAAAGTTTTGAGCCTCGGTATTAATACGGTTGATAGTTTTGACGTGCATTCAGATATTGTGGCGCTAAAACACAGCTTAGATGACGTTGCGAAACAGCATAATAGCGTGGCGGTTGTTTCTGCCGGATGGGATCCTGGCTCGGATTCGATTATGCGTACATTGATGCTAGCAATGGCACCAAAAGGGGTAACTTATACGAATTTTGGTCCAGGGATGAGTATGGGACACAGTGTGGCCGCTAAAGCTATCAATGGCGTAAAAGATGCCCTTTCTGTCACAATTCCATTAGGAACAGGGGTTCATCGTCGTATGGTTTATGTTGAATTAGACGGTGGCGCTAAGTTCGATGAGGTGGCTCAAGCGATTAAAGCAGACAGCTACTTTTCTTCTGATGAAACACATATTCGTCAGGTGGATAGTATTGATGCATTAAAAGATGTTGGGCACGGTGTGCACATGACTCATAAAGGGGTTTCAGGGGCAACACATAACCAGTTGTTCGAATATTCAATGCGCATTAATAACCCTGCACTGACTTCTCAATTTATGGTTTCTGCCGCACGAGCGACGATGAAACAAGCAGCAGGCGCATATACAGTGATTGAAATTCCACCAGTGAATTTCTTACAAGGTGATTTAGATACGCTGATCGCCAAACTGGTTTAATTAAATTTAATCTATCTGTGGCATGACATTTATTCGTTCATGCCATCTTGTCGATATTTCTTACACTTTACCTCGCTTTGAACCAGCCATTCAGACTTTAGCCACTGTTTATTTTTTGTGTGATCAAGTAGCTTATTAATAAAGTGATATTGGTGAGATGGAGTGAGCTAATGGTAAAACCACCAAGGAATGGGAAAGATAAAAACCAAGGTTTTTTCCCAGAACAATCTTCAGTAAAAAGTGTGAAGGAGAACCCGCATTCTTTCAGTATTATTCGTGCTTTTTCTAAAATAATAAACTACGGTTTTTCATTATTTTATGTTGGTTTTATTCTATCTGTATGGTTTTTTCCTGAATACTATACGGTAGAAATTATTTATAACCTGACGTTGATCCTGATTTTTGAATTTATTTTAGTTCACTCGGGCGTCTTTATGGCGGTATTTCGTGATTGGCGAGTATTAACGTTATTTGCTCTTTTCTATGGTCTTTTTGCACTGGCCATCAATATGTCAGTATTAGGTGATTCCCCATTAATTTTATATTTATACAGTGCCACTGTTGCCAATCGAATGCTTTTTGGTTTAACCAGCCGAACAGAGCAAGAACGTTCAGAAAATATGGGCTATTCAGCATTAATGGCACTCAATTTTATGTTCTGTATTTTCTCGGTGTTAATTTTATCTTTCCTCGTGCCTTATGGCGGATTAACGCCTGAATATTTAAGGTCGATTGACTATTATTCGAGTATTTCTAGCGGTGGTGAATTCCCGGAGAAACCCCATGTGGCTTTTGCCTTTGGCGTGCTCTACTTTGGTATGCCTATATTTATGGCTTGTCTAACACATTTCTTATGCAAAGGGCATTCTATTTACCAGAAAAAGGGAAGTAACTTTCGTGGCTAGAAAGATAAAAAAACGCCTACCGAAGTAGGCGCCTGGTGTTGGCAAAATATAAAGTAAAAAAACTAACGTGTAATTGATTTAAATTTTTGTGTGGTGGCGGTTAATGCCACTTCTGTTGGTAAACGTTCCATTGAGCTGGCACCATAGAAACCATGGCAATCAGGGCAGTTGGCTAAAATATATTCAGCATCTTCAGGGGTAGCTATTGGGCCACCGTGGCACAGAACAATCACATCTTCGCGTACTGATTTTGCCGCTTTTGCCCATTCATTGATTAGTGGAACGCAATCTTTGAGCGTCAGGGCGGTTTCTGCTCCAATATTCCCCCCAGTCGTTAGCCCCATATGTGGCACAATAATGTCGGCACCAGCTTGAGTCATCGCAATGGCATCTTCAGCGCTAAAAACGTAAGGCGTAGTGAGCAAATCTTTCTCATGAGCGAGACGGATCATCTCAACTTCTAACCCATAGCCCATTCCTGTTTCTTCTAAATTGGCGCGGAAATTGCCATCAATTAAGCCGACGGTAGGGAAATTTTGTACTCCTGCGAAGCCTGTTGCTTTGATGTCATCGAGGAATTTATCGAATTGGCAGAATGGGTCTGTTCCATTCACACCCGCAAGGACAGGAGTATGTTTTACTACGGGTAAAACCTCTTTTGCCATATCCATAACGATTTCATTCGCATTGCCATAGGCTAATAAGCCTGCAAGTGAACCTCTACCTGCCATGCGGTAACGGCCTGAGTTATAGATAACGATTAAATCGATACCGCCTGCTTCTTCACATTTAGCCGATAGCCCTGTTCCTGCGCCACCACCGATGATTGGTTCTCCCCGAGCAATCATGTCTCTAAATTTTTTTAATAAATCTGCGCGGTTATGTTTCATAGTTAACCTCTATTATTTGTTCAAAATTTCCTGGTGAAGCTGAATAACCTGGTCACAAAACTCTGTGGAGTTAATATGATAAGGACTCAAAATAAGTTGTCTTTTCTCTGTTATTATTAAATTTGCTGTTAAAGCATCAATGAAGGCTTGATCTGCGATAGGATCCCAAAATGGAGCACCATCAACATCTAATGCTGAAAAGCCTGCTGTTGGGATGATAAAGCGCACTTCACCATTACAACGATTTAATTTTTCTGCAATCCAACGACCCATTTGCTGATTTTCTTCTTTGGTCGTTCTCATTAAAGTGACTTGAGCGTTGTGATGATAAAATAAGCGATTTTGGTAGTGTTCGGGCACAGTCGAAGGGCGGCCGAAATTCACCATATCGAGAGCTCCACAAGACATCACGCAAGGGGTTTGAGTGCGTTCAATGGCACCAAAACGGTCTTCATCACACGCTAATACCCCACCAAATAAATAATCACATACTTCGGTGGTTGTAATATCTAAAACAGAATGTAATAACTGGCTATCAATCAGTTTTTCCATGGCTTTGCCACCACTGCCAGTCGCATGGAAGACTAGACAGTCATATTGCGCCTCTAACTCTGTTGTGAGCTGCTGTACGCATGGGGTCGTTACTCCGAACATGGTTAGTGCAATTGCTGGTTTTAAGTCATGCGGTTGTTCTTCGTCGTCAAACCAAACAGCTCCTGCTATTTGATTAGCAGCATTTTTTAATACTTTGCGGGAAATGATATTCAAACCTGATACATCAGTGACGGAGTACATCATCGAAATATCACTCGCGCCGATATAACCAGAAATATCCCCTGATGCCATTGTGGAAACCATTAATTTTGGAATACCTACGGGCAATACTTGCATGGCGGGTGTAATGAGTGCGGTTCCACCCGAACCACCTAAACCAAGAATAGCGGCAACATCTGTTTGTGCAGCAAGATAAAGGCTGAAAGCGTGTGCCATAGCTTCAATGGCTTTACCGCGGTCACCACAGAAAACGGCCTCAGTACCAAGTGGATGAAAACTTGCGACAGTGTGTGCGCTGATATCTGCGTTTTTTTCTAATTGCGTTGGTTGTGTTGTCAGGTCAACAGTACGTACCGCCAATCCGGCGTTTTTGATTAATTCACTAACATAAAATAGTTCAGCACTTTTAGTGTCAAGCGTCGTTACAATATAAATAAAACCCGGATGTTTTTTCATATACAAACCCTTTCAGAGTAAAACGAGCGTTGAATTTTTCATCATAATGAGACTATAGTATCATTGTGGTTGATTGTAAAATGAGATTGTAGTCTCATTTCTGGTTTATTATGACGTTATTGACTGATAATGTTTTTATCCTATTGATAAAATAGTATAAATTATTATTTATAGACCTGAGCTATTTTGAGTATATTTGGATATTTAAAAGATATAATTGTGATTGTTATGATTTTTGCTATTACTTTTAAATCACCTTTATGAATAATTTCTTTAAATCATCAACCAAGTGCATTTACCTATTCACACTTATATGTTTTCATGAGCTCTAACTCATTTTATAGTAAGTGACAGTATTTTAAGGATAAATTAATGTCTAAAACTAATTCACATTCAGAATACAAAGGGACACGAAAACGAACCTATGTATTGTTGATTAAGACGGCTTTAGATTTATTTGAAAAAGGGGCGATGCCTTCTGTTTCTGAGTTGGCACTTGAGGCGGGAGTTTCTCGTGCGACAGCTTATCGTTATTTTCCGACACAAGCCGATTTAATTACCGCAACGGTTAATGAAAGTTTAGGTCCTATTTTAACTTGGCGCCCGCAAAGTGAGCAAACCGAAGAGCGTATTGACGAGCTATTAACCTATGCTTTTCCACGTATGTTTGAACATGAAGGTGTTTTACGAGCCGCGCTGCAAGTATCATTACAGCAGTGGGCACAGGGGCGAGCAGCTCCACAAAGCATTAAAGATAAGCGTCTAGAACGCGGTAATCGTAAAGAAATTCTTGCAATGGTCACATCGCCAATGAAATCAGAATATCCGCAAGAAATTATTGATAAAGTGATTCGTGCTTTTTCTGTTATTTATGGTTCTGAAATATTTTTAGTACTAAAAGATATTTGGAAAATGGATGATGCTCAAGTAACACAATTAGCACAATGGATGTCCAAAGCGGTTATGAACCAAGCTCATGCTGATAACATAAAGAGAAGGAAATAAATTTTTCACTGTACCGTGTCAATCTAAGTTAAAAAGATTTTTTCAGACCAAGTTAAAATAATAAGATCAAAACCTAATAAATAGATAAATGTTGGTGGATATCACTAGGGTGATAAATAAATAAAAACTAAAGCCATATGGCTTAAATAATATGATATAAATTAGGGATATAAAAAGACTTAATGGTTAATACCATATGAAGAAATTATTAAAAATGATAGGTGGGATTTCCATCTGTGCTTTAATCGGTGGCGGGCTTACTTACCTAGGAGTTCCCCTTGCATTGATGTTTGGCCCGATCATTGCCATTATCATTTTTCATCGTTTTGGTATTTCCTTCGCAATTCCTAAACACACCATTAGTTTTGTTCAAGTCACATTGGGAACCTCCGTGGGCTTGATGTTCAATCAAGTATCTCTTAATGAAGCGGACAATTTATTTCTTTTATTATTGATGTTAGTTGTTTGTTTGGCTGTGCAATTTTCGTTTAGTTTTTTTTGGTTTTACCGGAAAGTCGGTTGGACAAAACAAGAGGCAATGCTTGGCTCTGTACCCGGTGCTATGGCGGCAATCCTCGCATTAACAGACCACACCCATACACCGCCTCAGAAAATTGTTATTTCCCATACAATCCGCTTAATTATTCTTATCTTATTAGCAGGAATTGTTGTTGGCAGTGATGGTGACCCACAACCGATAATAGAATTGCCAGAATTGACATTAATTTCAACGGGATGGCTACTGCTTATTATTGCTGTTGGGGTGATTTCAGGGGCCATTTTGCAGCGTTTAAAAGTTCCTGCGCCTTTTATGTTGACGTCATTAGCGGCGGCTACACTCATTCAAGGTTGGGCTGATATCCCATTGAATTTTCCACTGATGTTGACTGAACTGAGCATGGTATTGATTGGGATGAACATTGGTAACCATTTCATTGTGTTCCCACTTTCCTCGTTGATTAAAAATATATACTCTTCAGCTCAAGTCGTGGTGGTTAATATCGTGCTGACTTTTCTTATCACGGTATTTGCATCTTGGATTACGGGCTATGATATTTCGGTGTTACTGCTAGCTTGGGCCCCGGGAAGTATGGAAGCGATGACATTCGCAGCAATTACCATGAATTTAGATGCAGGCTTTGTTATGTCAAACCATATTATCAGGATGGTAATTATTCAAAGTATTCCATCGATAGCTTTGTTTTGGCAAGAAAGAAGGCAGAAAAGAAAGAATAATTTAGAGTAAAGAAAGAAAACATGCAGGCGATATTTTGGCATGTTTTCTTGATGGGCTTTCTTATCAGCTCACTTGACGTAAGCAAAGAGGCCAAGAGAATCCCGTGCAAGGGACTGGCATTTAAACTCAGTGGTGAGTGGTATCCCTTTTAGGTCACTATAACTTTCTTTGTTAAGAGCGGTCATTTTTTCCGCATTATAGTTGCTAAGGTCCCATTTGTTACTTTTAGCAAAGTAAACAATGGCACGTTCAATTTCTCTATCTGGGATTTGTGAATACCCGCAATCATATTTTAGATAAATAAAAACAGCTGTGAGATCAGCAAGATCTTCAGCTTCGTTGTTGGAAAGGGCTCTGGCAGAATTGGTTATCCCTAACAGAGTCATTAAGCATGACATCAATATAAATTTGCGCATTCGTTATTCTATCTGTTTTCTATGTCAAGTTACGTTAGCATAAGAATAGAATTGTTAGTCAACTATATTTTTCTTAAATCCATGTAATAAACCCACATTTTTAGAGTGGCTTTATTGACCTTCCTGTAAGGGGAAGCTTTATCATACCTCCATTAAACCATGTTTTGCTTCGAAAGTGTAATTTGTCATAAATTACACCACTGATGATTATCGATTTGATAAATAAAAGGAAGGTTATCAATGCTACGTCGCGATTTTCTTAAGTTAAGTGCTATCACATATGCTGCAAGTGCGCTGCCTATTTGGAGCCGCATCGCGGTCGCAGCAGGAAATTATCCAACATTAGCGATTCCACCCTTATTGGAGCCTGATGCGCAAGGCAACATTCAGGTTGTTATTCAGCAGGGTGTTTCGCAATTTGTTCCAGGAAAGCAAACGACGACATGGGGTTATAACGGTAATTTATTAGGCCCTGCAATTAGTTTGAAAAATGGACAAAATGTTAATATCAATATTATTAACAAACTGGCAGAAGACACCACGGTTCATTGGCACGGTTTAGAGATTTCAGGTGAGCAAGATGGCGGCCCTCAAGCGATAATCGAACCAGATACAAGCCGTAAAGTGAATTTTACGGTAAATCAAAGCGAAGCGACATGTTGGTTCCATCCTCATACTCATGGAAAAACCGGCTACCAAGTGGCGATGGGGTTAGCTGGTCTTGTATTAATTAAAGATGATGACAGCACAAAACACGGCTTACCAAGCGATTGGGGTGTTGATGATATTCCTGTCATTTTGCAAGACAAACGCTTAAAAGATGATGGGCAAATTGATTACCAGCTTGATGTGATGAGTGCGGCTGTGGGGTGGTTCGGTGACATCATGCTAACGAATGGTGCTGTTTATCCTAAACATGTTGCCCCGAAAGGTTGGCTGCGCTTAAGGTTATTGAATGGCTGTAATGCTAGAAGTTTAAATATTTCCACCAGTGATGGACGTAAAATGTATGTCGTTGCGAGTGATGGTGGTTTATTAGCCGAGCCGATTGCGGTAACAGAATTACCTATCTTGATGGGAGAGCGTTTTGAAGTATTAATTGATGCCTCCGATGGTCGTGCATTCGATTTGGTAACTTTACCTGTCGGGCAAATGGGTATGACGATCGCACCATTTGACCAGCCTTTGCCAGTACTGCGTATTGAAACAACGTTGACGAAGGGAGAAGGTGACTTACCATCAACACTTGCAGCAATGTCTGCTATTCCTTCTCTTGCTGGCTTAAATCGCCGTCGTTTCCACTTAATGATGGATATGCGTTTGGACATGCAAGGCATGATGATGTTACGTGAAAAATATGGTGACCAGGCCATGGGTAACATGGGCGGTCATGGTGCAATGATGGGGAATATGAACCACGGTAACATGAATGCAGGTAATATGAACCATGGAAATATGAATCATGGAAATATGAATGGCAAAATGGGAAGTGGCGGCCACTGTGGTACAGGTTCTGATGGTTTGGATATTCATAATGCGAATACTATTAATGGGCAAGTTTTCTCAATGACGCATCCCGCATTCAATGCCCCTATGAATCAGCAAGAAATTTGGGTCGTTTCAGGGCGTGGCGATATGATGTTGCACCCATTCCACGTTCATGGCACACGTTTTCGTATCCTAAAAGAAAACGGCCAAGCCGTAGCGCCTCATCGTCAAGGGTGGAAAGATATTGTTAAAGTGGAAGGGCAGGTGAGTGAAATTTTAGTCGAGTTTAAACACCCTGCAACTCAACAGCACCCTTATATGGCCCATTGCCATCTTTTGGAGCATGAAGATACAGGAATGATGTTGGGCTTCACTGTCAGTTAACAGCAATATTTATTTTCAGAGAAAATACAGTGTGAAATTTTAGCACTGTATTTTCCTTTATTAGTATATGCGTGCTGCCTATGTTAAAATTACGTGCTTTCCATTCCCATAGATGCGTAATAGAAGATGAAACATACCCTTGAAGTGATGATCTCTGAAGAAGAGATTGCTCAACGAATTAGTGAATTAGCTGATAAAATTAGTGCTCATTATCAAAAGCTTGATGGTGAATTAGTCCTTGTTGGCTTGCTGAAAGGTTCATTTATTTTTATGGCTGATTTATGCCGTAAGATTGATGTTCCTCATGAAGTCGATTTTATGACTGTTTCAAGTTATGGCAATGCGATGACATCGAGCCGTGATGTTAAAATTGTCAAAGATTTGGACGAAGATATCCGTGATAAACACGTATTAATCGTCGAAGATATTATCGACTCTGGTAATACTTTAAATAAAGTTCGTGAAATTTTCGAATTACGTGGCCCTAAATCTGTCGCTATTTGTACATTACTGGATAAACCTTCACGTCGCGAAGTGCAGGTTCCTGTTGAGTGGATTGGTTATTCTATTGAAGACAAATTTGTGGTGGGTTACGGTATCGACTACGCTCAACAATATCGTCATCTGCCTTATATTGGTCATGTAACGTTACTTGAAGAATAATATTTGGTGACCTTATAAAGAAGAGCCGCGTTTAGCGGTCCTTCTTGTTGTCACCACACATAATAGGTTTAGCAGTGTGCTGAGCGCCACAGTAGGGCGTTTTTCTATTATTCGTAAGTCACTTCTACGTCCATAGTCGCATTGGCTTTACCTGGAAGAATCGTTTTTTCCATTTGTATATAATACGAGTTAAAGTATATCGATAGTTTTCCGTCAACATTTGACGGGGAAACCAAAGTGCCTCGGCCACCTATTCCCATCCTATACCACAACGTTCGGTCATTACTGTATTCTATTCTTATTCCAACACCTCTGGCTCTATCAGAAGAGTTATCTATATCTAGAACTGTGTTAGAACCTGAATATTGACGTCCTTGAAGAGCAATATTAATTTTAGTGTCTTTATCGCAATCAAAATCAATCTGCCATCTCACATCTTTGCTTTGCGTGTTGACACCACTGCCAAAGCCGGACTGACCAATAGTATAATCACCAAGATGAACATTTTGTATTCTTGATGATTGGACGGAGCAGGTATTAGAAGACACTCGCCCTGTAATATTAAAAATGGCATCGTAACCAAATGATTTAACAGAAAAAAATAAAATCATTGTTACAAGGCAATGAATTGTATATTGAATTTTTTTATTCATTGCTTCCCCTTAATTATTTCGTACAACGAATGTAATAGAGGCATTTGCCGTACCTGGTGTTGCGCTATTTGCTAATTGCTTATAGCGTGCGCGCAATTGAACTGTATTAGTTCCTGAAATTGTCCCTGCCGCACTAATTAAGGTGCTGACTTCATTTGCATTTTTTGCTTCCCAACGTTTGCGCTCGGGTGAATAAGCTTCAACTTGAATTGCCATTCCGCTCGCTGAACCTTCAGTCTGATCCAACTCAAATAGCTTTCTATCTAGTGCAGCAGGAGTTCCTTCTAAGGCGCCACTCACTTGTCGATTTACTGTTGAACAATTAAAAACCAAATCAAATTCCACCCAATCCGTCACTGAGTTACGAGGGAAGTTGCTTCCATCACCTTCTAAAAACCACATTCCTAAATCAACACCTTGCGCAGCAGAAGATATGCTACACGTTTCACCTTTAATCGAACCTGTGAAATTCACCTTGATATAGGCATCCACAGCCATCACATTCATTGGCATTAGAGATATAAAAAACAGTACAAATAGATTTAAATTATGTTTCATAAATAATGACCCTTGATTATTTATACACAAGGGTAACCGTAACCTGTGCATTACCATGAGTTGCCTTCACTTCATTTGATGTTTTGACATATCTGAATTCAAATGTTTTTGTGACAATGGGGCTCAGACTTGCTTTATCCAGCAAGGAATAGACATAATTGTTGGATAAGGTACGGTCTCCTCCTAATTTCAATGGGGAAGATTGACCCGCTTCGTATACTCGCACCGCAAACCCAGGGTTTTCGCTTTCATTTTCTAAATAAATAATATCTGTATTTATATTACTTGGATGCAAGTTATCAGCTACGGTGTAGGCTACAGACATGATGGCAGGGCAGTTAATCGTAATCGACTGTTGAGCATGGCCAAAGGTATCTCCTATATTTAACGAGCGAACTTTAGCGATGTCATGGACGCCGAGGTCGACCGATTGTCGAACTGATGAAACTGCACAAGTGCGTTGTGCCCATGAAATCAATGTTGATGCAGGCAATATTTCCCCTACTGATGAGACCCAATTCATATCACCACTGCATTGCACTTTGACTGGATTAAAATGTGTAACAGCTTTATCCGTTCCTTCAATATCTCCTTGAACGGTTTTGACATACATCATTCGTGTTTCAAGTTGTAGCGATGATGAGCCATCAATGGCACTAATTTCGCTATTATTTCCTGTTAATGGATACCATTGGCTCGTTCCTTTTTGCCTTAATGCCATGACATAACCCACGCCATTAATGCCAGTGCTAAAAACGGGGTAACTCCCTGATCCATCATTAATCACCATTCCTACGGGTTGGCTATTTACTTGAGGAGTAAAATTAAAGTTTCCCGGCCCTTCAGCAACACATAATTCTTGATTCCCTGTAGATTCAAATTGCTTCCAGCCATTACCCAATATCGCTTCACGGGGAAGTTTATGAGCTGCCGTATCAATTTCTAAATCCCCTAAATTGATACGAAACTGCCCGACACTGAGCGCGTTAAATGAAAACAAGGTAATACCAACCAAAGCAATAATTTGTTTTATATTCATATTCAAAACCTATTTTATTGGCAGTTGACGGGCAATATGGGTAAATGATGCTTCAAGTGTTCAGCGGTTAATTTATATTCGGCAACACACTGATCTTCTTGGTTTTTACCCCATTTAATTTGTAGCCGCCCTTGCTCTGGCATCCCACTGAGATACACATCACCATTATCACCGACAATACCTGAGCTCATATTTTGGTCATCACTTTGAGCGAATTGGGCCATTGCACCGAAAGGCACTGGTTTTCCATTATGAGTAACATTAAATAATAATCGGTAACCTACATGAGTTTGGTAGCTTGCCAAAATTGCGGCGCCTTTTGTTGGTACCGCATTAACTGTATTGGTTTTTAATTCAACATTTTCAGGTAAAGAGTCAATGTTGAGGGATATTTCATTTTTAGTATAAGGATTGAGATAAGGCACAATGGCGTAACCTCGAGAATCGGTTGAAATATTAGCTCGATTTAAAACTTGCACATTTTCCGCACCCGGAGCTCGAATAATCGCGAAAGAATCATAGATAGGCTGAGCTAAAGTGATGCCATATGGATGAGCAACAACCGCCCCTGTTAAACCGTAGTTTGCTCGCTGTGAATATCTATCATAGCCATAGGCCGCATTAGCAACACCGTAACTTCCTCGATAAGATGCCGAGGCATTTCCACTACCACGAGTTTCTTTATTTCCATATGACTGCTGAACAGCGTAATTAATATTATTTTTTTCGCCAAGAGTACCACTTACTCCCATCATTGCGTCTGCATTGCCGCTGTTATCCGCTGTAATACTACTATTTATCGATGTGTAATTGCCGGATGTATTATTAAGTGGAATAGAAACTGAAAAAGAGAAGTAATTATCAGCTTTACGTTGATAAGCACTATCAGAATAACTGTAATTAAAGTTATAAGTGATCCCATCAAAGCTTTTGTTATAACCTGCATTTAATGAGCGTTCTTTACCCGAACGGTTCCAATAATCTTGCTGATAACTAGAAAAATAAATATTACCGAATTCATTTAGTGACTGATTTAGTGAGATTTGAAAGCGATTTTTTTTATTATCGCGATATATTTTAGGTTGATTACTGTTAGCTTCACTGAATGAATAAAAACCTTCCGTTGAGTAACGATAGTTAGCTAAAGTTACAGATGTACCAGTCGAGGTCACGTTTTTGGAGTATTGAAAACGATATGACTGCCCACTGTCGGTATCTTCTTTCCCTAATAAATTTTGGCTATTTGCTTGTGTAACATCAGCCGATAGTGCTCCCAAACTACCTAAATTAATTCCCATTCCTATCGCATAAGATTGGTAATTTTTTGATAGTAAAGTTCCAACGTACCCAGTAATACCTTTTGGTAACCCATAAATAAAAGTACTTTGCAGGAAATCAGGTTCTACTTCACCGGAGGCATTAGATTTATATTTTCCCCCCGTTAATGAATACTTGAGTTGCCCTTCTCGCTGCATAATAGCAATTGATGAGAACGGAACAGTAAATGAGCGTTCAGTACCATCCGCTTCTTTAATTATAACGGTTAAGTCACCGCTAGTCCCTGTTGGGTATAAATCATCAATTTCAAATGCACCTGGAGAGACATAGGATTGATAAATAACATAGTTATTTTGTTTAATCGTAACTTCTGCGTTACTTTGAGCTATTCCCCTAATAATGGGAGCAAAACCTCTCATTGAACTAGGTAGCATGGATTCATCACTTTGTAATTGAATACCACGGAATTGAAAACCATCAAAAATCTCACTTGGTGTCGCTGTGTCACCAATCACTAATTGAGATTTTAAGAAATTAATCCCTCTTTCTAAGCTAGTCTCAATGTTTTTCCATTCGCGTTCTCCACTATTATCCGTATAAGTCGAATAGTTTTTTAAACGCCATGGGCCTAGATTTCCAGTGCTACGAAGGTTGAAATAATGAGAGTTTGTATCTTTGGCGTTATTACGACTCCAATTGTTTGAACCACTATAATAATAATTTAAGATTAAAGCAGGAACACCATTTTCCCATTGACTAGCGGGAACAGTACCTAATGCTTGTTTATTCATAGCAATTTGAGGTATTGAGATATTCAGCTTCTGTTGATTCAATTCAAGCGTAGATTTTGCCTCGGGTATATATTCGCCTATTGGGCCTATATATTGCCCAGCAGAAAGTGCAGCCAATGCTGGAATAGAATTAACTTTAACTCCCCAAAGTGCTAATTCTTCTTTTGTTATGCGTGGAATTAATTGGCTTGATTTATCATCCTTAACAAATTCGATAACCTTAGAATCCATTAAAATACCATTTACGATAATATCGACATGATATTCTCCCGCTAACTGGCCTCCAGGGTTAGCAAACTGGTCTAAATTAGGTAGATCTGCAATATTTTGGCCATCAATGACGCTGAGTGAGCTAGGACTAAAATAATCTTCCGCAGATACATGACTAATGCTTATTCCAGCCAAAATTATTGCAGTTACTACCTGACATATTTTTTTTAATCGAAAATAAGTTACCCCATTATGCAAATCGGTTATCGCGTCATAATGACGATTTAATGGATGTTGCTTTCTTGAAATGCAGCGCATAATGAATGTTCTTCCAACTGATTATTTTAATGTCTGAGTTTTCGCTTTCGTTATCGATCCATGGTCATTAATTGCACTCCAAGTAACTTGGTTTGCTTGAGTTCCCGAAATATTCCATGACGCTTCGCCCAGAGGAGGGACCATGCCTGGTTCTGCAATTTCTTTATTACCAACCTTCAACTCCCCGAATGAAACATAATAAGGCGTTGGATTATTTGCTTTTAAATAGCTTCCTTGTTTTTTAAAGGTTAATTTTTCATACGCAATTAATGCTTCTGCTGTTGGTAAATCTGCAGGGCGATAAAATAATTTAATCTTGTTATTAATTGAAATCGTTAAATTATTTGTTGCATTTGGGTCAGATGGTGGAATTGATTTAACATTTAGCCAATAAACTGATTCTTTATCAGAGGGTAACTGAGAATCTGTTAAAACAATTCGAATAGCATTGGCTGATTCAGGTTCAATGCGAAAAAGTGGAGGAGTTACAGTAAACGGTACTTTTTGCTTATCATTATTATTAAAATTATTGACCCAAGATTGTACAAGATAAGGTGTTTTGTCATCATTTCTCACTGAAATTGAAGCTTCTTTCTTATTGCCTTCATAAATAACACGAGTGCCACCTAAAATAACACTGGCGTTTGCATTAAGAGTCGTCATAAATAAAAGCGCTAATGAAATGAGATGCTTTTTCAAAATTTTCCCCTATAAAAAGAGGGAACGAATGTTCCCTTAATTCAGTGAACTATTGGTTATATTGAATAGTGACAGTAACGTCAGCGTTTGCTTTACCAGCAGTAACTTCATTTGCGGTTGTAACGTAACGCGCATAATATGTTTTTTCGCCACTATTACCTTTCAAATCAATACCATCAGCTTCTGTGTCTGGAGTATAGAAATTTGTTCCGTTAACATCACCAGAAATACCAATACCAACACCTTCAGCCTCATTGACAGCATATAATTGGTTGTTATCTGAGTGTGCGGTTCCTCCGAAGGTGACGCGAGCACGTGCTAATGTTGCAGGGCAGCCACTCAAGCCTATTGTTAAAGGAACTGCATCAGTTAATTCACCGACTTTATCGAAGGTGTTAGTCATCCAAGTGCCAAGTTGCACTACACCTTCATTTTTGTTTGTATTATTAACTTCAATAGTACAAGTCGTATCAATAAATTGACCTTTGAAATTTATGGTGCCTTTAGCATTACCGCTATCAATTGCAGCATGTGCCACACTTGATAATGAAACCATAATAATTGATGCCATTAATACTGACTTTTTAAAAATCATAGGAACCTCTTATCTATCTAGTAAAGAATCATTAATTATATTCAGGTTAGATGACTAAGTTATTTTTTAATAACTATTATCCCATATATTTCACACATCAAAATTATATTAGTGTTTTTAAAGTAAATCCATTAAACGAGTAATTTTAAGTATTTTGCTTAGATTGCGATGTTTAACTTTGAAATAACACTTTTAAGTTAATAATATAGATGAATAATCCAATAAACTGACATTTTCTTAACTGTTAACGATAACAATCATATTAAAATTAAATTTAAATATTATTTAAGTAACTGTAACATTGTATTTCGTTTGAAATATAATTTAACGGATATATGCAGGCCAATATTCTTATTATACGAGATGCGTGGTATTAAAAATTTCCAAAGTTAGTATTTAAGGTATTTAAAGCTTATTTGCTGTAGGGGAAATGTGAAAACTCATAAGATATGATCTGGCAGTGCTATAAAATCACCTTTTTATTTTTACCTTTTCCAGGTAAATAAAATGAATGATAAGACCATGAATTTTAATGTTTTCAACAAGAAACTATTTATGGTTTAAATTAAAGGGGTAGTAAACTCTCTTTAATATATAATTTTTTATTAAATTTACTTTAGTTTTGATTTTTTATCGAGAATATTCTTTGCTTGATTAAGTGATTTTACTTAAAAATAAAAGGCCATATCTAATTAGCTGAATGACAACGATAGATATGACCTTTTTATTATTTATAATCTAGGCTAAATTAACTGCGTAACCCTCTACCTTGTTCAATCAAATACCAAGTTAGTAAATAAAAAACTATCAAGAAAATCATCAGTACACCAAGAGTAATTGCGATTGATACATCTGCAATACCTAGGAATCCATATCTAAATCCACTAATCATATACACGATAGGGTTTAATTTAGATATAGCCTGCCAAACTGGCGGTAATAAGGATAGCGAATAAAAGACACCACCTAAATAAGTTAACGGTGTTAGGACAAAAGTAGGAACGATACTGATATCATCAAACGTCTTAGCAAAAATTGCATTTAATAGCCCAGCAAGTGAAAATACAATAGCGGTTAGCAACAAGGTTACTACAACCATAACCCATGAATGGACTTGTAGTGGAATAAAAAATAGTGACACTAACGTGACTAAAAAACCAACTAGGATCCCACGAGCAACACCTCCACCAACAAAACCAGCAATAATTATGTGTGTTGGAACAGGTGCAACCAGTAACTCTTCAATATTCTTTTGAAATTTAGAACCAAAAAATGAAGAGCAGACATTAGAGTAAGAGTTAGTGATAACTGCCATCATGATTAACCCCGGAACTATAAATTGCATATAGTCCACACCACCCATATCACCAATTCTTGAGCCAATTAAATTACCAAAAATGACAAAGTATAGTGACATTGTAATGACTGGTGGTAATAAGGTTTGTACCCAGATACGACCAAATCGAGTGACTTCTTTTATCCAAATAGTTTTTAATGCTACCCAGTACAATGAGATCATTTTACAATCTCCTTCTCGGCCGCATGGCTTTCTTTTTTGACTAAATTAACAAATAACTCTTCCAAACGGTTCGCTTTATTACGCATACTTAAAATTTGTACACCTTGCTCGCTGAATTGGCTAAAAACACTATTTAGGCCTTGCTCTCTTTTTACATCCACTTCAAGTGTTGATGTGTCTATCAAACGAGATTCATACCCTAATAATTGAGGAACAGGACTTTTGGGCATTAGATCAAAAATAAAAGTTTCTGATTCTAGTTGGCTAAGTAGTTGTTTCATACTTGTATTTTCAGCTAGCTCACCATGTTGAATAATACCAATATTACGGCACAGCATTTCAGCTTCTTCTAAATAGTGAGTTGTTAAAATGATTGTCGTCCCTTGAGCGTTTAGATTCTTCAAAAATGTCCACATAGAACGACGTAACTCGATATCCACTCCTGCTGTTGGCTCATCGAGTATTAATAATTTTGGTTGGTGCATTAAAGCACGAGCAATCATTAAACGGCGTTTCATTCCACCTGATAGATTGCGGGCACGCTCATTGCGTTTTTCCCATAAATCAAGTTGAGTCAGATACTGTTCGGCACGTTCTACAGCAACTGAACGAGTGACTCCATAGTAACCCGCTTGGTTAAGGACGATTTGTAGTACTGTCTCAAAAGGGTTGAAATTGAATTCTTGAGGCACTAAACCAAGTTGTTGTTTTGCTTGTACAACTTGCTTTTCTAAATCATAACCAAAAACTTTTACACTTCCACTCGTTTTATTCACTAATGAGCTGATAATCCCGATTGTAGTTGATTTACCTGCACCATTTGGTCCTAGCAAAGCATAAAAATCGCCATCTTCAACGCTTAAGTCGATTCCTCGCAAGGCTCTTACACCACCGGGGTAGGTTTTGGTTAACTGCGATAATTCAAGTGCATATGTCATATGTAAAAAAAACCTTTATTCTTAAGATAGTTTGGCGGCAATATATCCTAATGATGCCACTTTTTTCTGTCCTATGTTATGCAGAAAAGAGATAATTAATTTATCTAAGATAATTCAATATGTTACTAATTTAGGGTTGTTTTGTCTAAAGGAGAGGTTCATCATAAGGGCATTAAAATTAGTATAACTAATTATTAATTAATCAATAAATGCTGTATAAGATTTTATCGCAAAGTAACACAATTAGGCTATAAGTCATGATGAGAAAAATAGAAGAACTGTTTGCTAACAATGAAGCATGGTCAGCATCAGTAAAAGAGCAAGATCCTGAATTCTTCAAAGAATTATCAAAAGCGCAAAAGCCAAGATTCTTATGGATAGGCTGCTCAGACAGTCGAGTACCTGCAGAAAAGCTAATTAACGCAGCACCTGGCGACCTTTTTGTTCACCGTAATGTTGCTAATTTAGTTATCCACACGGATCTTAATTGTTTATCTGTTATTCAATATGCCGTTGATGTCTTACAAGTTGAGCACATCATTATTTGTGGTCACTATGGTTGTGGTGGTATTGAAGCGGCTGTTGATAATACCGAACTCGGCTTAATCAATAATTGGTTATTACACATACGTGATATTTGGTACAGACACAGCTCTATGTTAGGTGAATTAAAACCTTGCGAGCGACTTAACCGTTTATGTGAACTAAATGTTGTGGAACAAGTTTATAATTTAGGCCACTCTACCATTATGCAATCAGCGTGGAAACGCGGTCAAAAAGTCATGATCCACGGCTGGGTCTACGGTATTAACAATGGCCGATTGCAAGACCTTCATATTACGGCGGATAGCAGAGAAAAACTTGAACTTTGTTACCGTGAAGCAATTGCGACATTAACGCAAAAAAATAATTTAAGTAAAAAGGATTGCTAAATTGCCCTCTGATTGCTGGTAAACCTATTATGTCATCAGCAATTAGAGCAAGCTTTGAAAGTAAAACCCTAAAAAACAACTTATTAACGTTGGGCAGATAAAACAAAGCGGGAAAAATAGGTATTTATCCCGCTTTATCAACAATCTCAAGCGCTATAGAATGGTGCTTTCTTATATTAAGCGACTTGTACAGGCACCGCTTTAGCCACCCTGCTCATGACATTGTTTTCATCAAAATAAGCAACCTTCGGTTTATGCGTGCGCGCATCTTCATCGTCAATTTGTACATATGAACAAATAATGAGTTTATCGCCTACCGCGGCACGGCGTGCAGCAGCACCATTAACTGAGATAATTTTTGAACCGCGCTCACCAGAAATCGCGTAGGTTGAAAAACGCTCACCATTATCGACGTTATAGATATCAATGGCTTCATATTCAAGGATCCCAGCAGCATCCATGAAGTTCTGATCAATCGCACATGACCCTTCGTAGTGTAGGTCTGCCTGTGTGACTGTGACGCGATGGAGTTTACCTTGTAACATTCTTCTTAACATTTCTTCTTCGTCCTTCAAATTGAAGCGTTGTTGACTACGTGCGTTCGCCCTAGTCACATACTTATGTATGCTCCTAGGGACTCACTTACTTGCCGCCTAGCTGCAATCTGAATGACTTTGAATAAAATCATAGTGCCTTCAAAACTGCAGCGTTGTTGACTACGTGTATATAAGTCGCAACAGGCTTAGCAACGCAGCAAGATGGTTGCTGTGATAGTGTTATAAGTCTTATTGTTTTATGCAATATCGCGTTGCAGGTCAACTTGTAAATTGTCAATAAGACGCGTTTGACCTAACCATGCCGCCATTAAAATAACCGCACGTTTACTGGAATCACCAAGTGGTAACAACGTCTCTGCATCGCGAATAAATAGCTCATCAGGGGTAAAACTGGCTTCACGTAAGCTATTATTCATCTCTTCAATAATAACCTCAGATGCGCTAGGTTCAGCCACTAATTTTTCACCCGCTTGTTGCATAATTTGATACAGCTTAGGCGCTATTTTTAGCTCTTCTGCTGACAAATTATTGTTACGTGAACTCAGTGCTAGGCCATTTTTAGCTCTAACCGTTGGGACACTAACAATTTGAGTATCAAATGATAAGTCAGAAACTAATTTGCGAATTAATTGCAACTGTTGGTAATCTTTTTCACCAAACAAGGCAATATCAGGCTGAACTAAATTGAATAGCTTAGTGATAACCGTTGCGACACCTCTAAAATGACCGGGACGGCTTGCGCCTTCTAACATGGTCGATAACTCAGGAACTTCAACAAAAGTCTGTTTTTCCATCCCTTCTGGGTAGAATTCTTGCGGGGAAGGTGCAAAAACTAAATTGATATCACGACGCTTTAATTTTTCGCAATCTTCTTGCAAAGTTCGTGGGTAATTGGCTAAATCAGATTGCCTATCAAATTGCATAGGGTTCACGAATACACTGGCAATCACAATATCAGCCTGTTTTTTCGCTTGGTCAATGAGTGTTAAGTGACCATCGTGTAAATTACCCATCGTTGGGACAAGTGCAATACGTTTACCTTCTTGTTTCCAACGACGAATTTCACGGCGTAAGATAAGTGCCGTTTCAACGATAAGCATACGTGTGTTCCTTATAATTACTGGCATCAATTAAGAAAAAGAATGTGCTTCACTTGGGTAAATGCCATCTTCCACTTCTTGGATATACATACGAATAGCATCATGAAGGTTGCCTGCTTGAGCTAAAAAGTTTTTAGCAAATTTAGGCGCTCGTGCGGTAATACCCAGTGCATCATGCATAACAAGGATTTGTCCATCAGTTCCATTTCCTGCGCCAATACCAATCACTGGTAATAGCAGTTCTTCAGAAACATGGCTTGCTAAGGCAGTTGGAACACATTCGAGAACTAATAATTGGATACCTGCATTTTCTAATGCAATCGCATCTTTGAGTAATTGATTTGCCGTGACCTCATCGCGTCCTTGAACTTTATAACCGCCAAGAACGTTCACGGCTTGTGGTGTTAAACCGAGATGACCACACACAGGAACAGAACGTTCTCCTAGCATTCTTACGGTATCACATAACCAGCTGCCACCCTCAATTTTCACCATGTTTGCACCCGCTTGCATCAAAATTGCTGCATTAGAACAAGCTTGTTCTGGTGTGGCGTAACTCATGAATGGCATATCTGCAATAATGAAGGCGTTTGGTGCACCTTTGCGAACGCATCGGGTGTGGTAAGCAATTTGCTCGACAGTCACAGGTAAAGTAGATGATTCACCTTGGATTGTCATTCCTAGGGAGTCTCCAACGAGCATCACCTGAATACCTTGCTCATAAAATAATTGAGCAAAGCTTGAGTCATAGGCTGTCATGGTTGCAAATTTGTGTTTGTCTTTTTTAAACTGACATAAATCAGCCAGAGAAATTGGTTTCATTATAATAACCTCCGGAAATGATCTCCCTGCGACCATACCTCATAAGAGGTTGAACATTTTAGGCTGGAATATCCCAAAACGTTAGGCCATTTCGAGGGACTTGTGTGAGTCTTTCTGAAAGCTTTTCGCCATCAGGAAAAACAAGAGAAGGGGCGATTTCGCTAAGCGGATACAACATAAACTCACGCTCTTTTAGCCCATAATGTGGAACGATTAACCGTTCAGTATTGATGATACGGTTACCAAAAAGCATGATATCTAGGTCAAGCGTTCGTGGCCCCCAACGTTCCTCTTTGCGTACACGGCCAAGTTCAAGTTCGATTTTTTGTGTATAGTTAAGAAGAACCTCGGGCTCAAGGCTTGTTTCTAGTAGCACAGCCAGATTCAAAAAATCTGGCTGGTCCTGTGGGCCTAATGGCTTGGTTCGATAAACAGAAGAAGTAGAAACAACGCGGCTATTAGGAATAGCATCTAATGCTGCAATAGCTTGCTGTGCCTGTAGCAGCGGCTCACCAAGGTTACTTCCTACAGCAATATAGACTTGTTCCATTGTATTCTCTCTATCTATTATGACTTATTCGGCCGGCGCGCGCCGGTTCCACCTTGTGATGAACGTGGGCGATGGCGGCGGCGAGTAGGGGCACTACCTAATTCCGAAATCATTTCACGCTGTTTGATATTATTCGCTTGTTGAAAATCAGTCCACCATAACGCTAACTCTTGTAACTCGTTGCGGTGCTCAACATTGGCTCTTAATTCTAATAAATCAAACGCTGCACGGAATTTTGGGTGCTCCATGAGTTTATTTGCGCGACGACCTTGGCGGCGAGGTAAGCGTAATTGCAATAACCAAATATCACGCATAGTGGTTGTAATGCGTTTTGGGATCGCAATCGAGCGGCACTGTTCATCTAATATATCATTCATTGCCAGCGCAAAGGCGTCGTAATAGGCCAACCCGCCTTCTTGAGATAGCTTCTCAGCATGCTCAGTAACTGGGTACCATAACATAACAGCAAATAAAAAAGCAGGGTTAACACGCTTATCATTTTTTAGTCTGAAATCAGTATTTTTGAGGACTTGCTCAATGATTTTTTCCATTGGCGAATCACTGTTATCAGTAAATCGGCTTGCGACAACAGGGAAAAGTTGCTCAAACAAACCATATTTTTTGAGCATTTTATAAGTCGCGTAACCTTGGCCTGCTTGGAGTAATTTGAGTGATTCTTCAAATAACCGAGCAGATGGAATTTCTCTCAATAAATGAGCGAGTTGGTAAATTGGCTCTGCGGTTTTCGGCTCGATGCTCATATTTAATTTGCAGGCAAAACGTACCGCTCTTAGCATTCTGACTGGGTCTTCACGATAGCGCGTTTCAGGGTCACCAATTAAACGAATAACGCCAGCTTTGAGGTCTTTCAAACCATTAACGTAGTCACGTAATGTGAAGTCTTCAATATTGTAATATAGGCTATTAACGGTGAAGTCCCGACGAATCGCATCTTCCTCAATAGAACCAAAGATGTTATCGCGTAACAACATACCGTTTTGCGCTTGTGCAGATAAGTTTTTGTCATCTGACACATTTTGGTCATGGTGGCCACGGAAAGTTGCAACTTCAATAATTTCGGGGCCAAACATAATATGGGCTAGACGGAAACGACGACCAACTAGACGGCAATTACGAAATAATTTGCGGATCTGCTCAGGTGTTGCGTTCGTAGTTATATCGAAGTCTTTAGGCTTTTGGCCTAAAAGCAAATCACGCACACCCCCCCCCACTAAGTAGGCTTCAAAGCCACTTTTATTTAAGCGATACAGTACTTTTAATGCATTGTCACTAATATCACTACGCGAAATAGGATGTTCGGAACGCGGTATAACAGTAATGTTTTCGTCGTTTACGGTTGTCATTGTAGGGCGCTTCTCAGGTGTTGAATCGGCACGTTGAGATTGACGAACCGTTTTTTTAATAGGGGCTGTTTTATGGGGTTGAGCAGTGTTCTGCTCTTTAGATGCGGTTTGCGCATGAGCAGAATGAGTGACTGGCCTTTTACCGGCTGCCTGTATATCTCGCGAAGTATCACGATGTTGTTCTACATCTTCAGGGGATGCGTCTGTATTGCGAGATAAAATATTACGGCAGAAATTTGCTACTCGGTTAAAAATAGTACACCTCGATGTCATTACCAATATTCATTAAACAAAAATAAGCGGCTAATCATAGCTCACAGAAGTTTCTTTGAGAATGGTTAAACGAATAAAAGTCATCTCTAATTATAAACGTTACCAATAAAATTTACGCAAAATAATAGCTCAAAAAGCGATCTTACTATAGAGAACTAGGTTTAGAAGCCTTATTTTAAGCGCTTTTTTGTTGTTAGATGATTATTCAACTTCAAACTATGGGGTTAAAAAACAACCTAATCTATTTCCGTAAAAAATTACGTGAAAGTAAATGTTTATCTTATTTAAAAGAGCACGATAGGACGTTATCGCCAATTAATTAGCAGAAAGGTGCGGGGGAGGATGGAATGACGTGATAGCTAACGCAAGGAATAAGCCTTGAGCTGAACATAACAGAATGTAGAGTTCCCTTGTAACGGCGCAGTAATATGCGCCGTTCAGGACTCCATATAGACACTAGCCAGCCATTTGCTTTTCGCGAATTTCAGCTAATGTTTTACAGTCGATACATAAATCAGCGGTAGGACGGGCTTCCAAACGGCGGATACCAATTTCTACACCACATGATTCACAATAGCCAAAGTCGTCATCTTCAACTTTTTTCAGCGTTTTTTCGATTTTCTTAATCAGTTTACGTTCACGGTCCCGGTTACGTAATTCAAGGCTGAATTCTTCTTCCTGAGCGGCTCTATCAACGGGGTCTGGAAAGTTAGCTGCCTCATCTTGCATATGAGTAACAGTCCGGTCCACTTCATCTCTGAGTTGATTGCGCCATGCTTCGAGAATGAGCTTAAAATGCGCCAACTGGGCCTCGTTCATGTACTCTTCGCCAGCTTTTTCATGATAGGGTTCAACCCCAGCAATGGCGAGAATGCTTAAGGACGATGTCTTACGTTTTTGCCCTTCTTGCATAATGCTTCTCCTACACACGCAAATTTTACAAAAACCCCAAGGGGGAAAAATTAAGGTCGCTATAAATAGCAGAAGACTGCGCTCTTGGCAATCGTTCCTGCAATGAGTTTTGTAATGCTGTGAGGGCGAGCGTGTTTATTCCCTTTTTAGCGCCCAGAACTCTGCGGCCTCGTATAAAAAACGGTTAAAAAAACTTTATTTAATAGAGTTAAAGTGAATCTGCTTACTTAACACCATTTGTTGAACAGTTATATCAGCTTGATAACAAAGCACTTCAACACCACTTTGTCTCGCTTCCTCCAATAAGAGCGCATATTGTTTATCAATATGTGCCGCTGCAGATGCTACGTGAATACCTGTGTGTAAAGCAACAAACAATAGTATGGCTCTTTTTCCTTCTTTCGCAATATGCATGAGCTCTCTTAAATGCTTTTGGCCTCTAAGTGTCACTGCATCAGGAAAGAACCCCTGATTATTTTCTAGTAAAGTTACTGATTTTACTTCGATAAAGCAATCTGGTAATCCATTTTGCGTGAGATAGAAATCGATTCGGCTATTTTCTGTGCCATATTTAACTTCAGGCTTTATTACGCTGTATTCGGATAATTCTGGAATGTGTTTTTCGGCTAAGGCTTGTGCAACTAATTGGTTCGCACGAAGGGTATTAATGCAAATAAAGTGGCCATTTGTGGTTTGGGTTAACTCCCAACTATACGGATACTTGCGTTTTGTATTATTGGACGTCGAATACCAGATGGTATCACCAGGGGTAGCACAACCTGTCATAGCGCCTGTATTCGCACAGTGAATTGTAATTTCTTCACCGCTCGGTAAAGTAACATCAGCCAAAAAGCGCTTGTAACGCTTAATCAAAGTAGCTGGTTGTAAGGCGGGTTCAAATTCCATGGGGTCTCCGCTATCGTTGTCGGTAATATGCTTACTGGCAAAAGAGGCTAATGCTACAATGTCTGACAGTAAAAGTTAAATACATGGAGTGATAACCTCAGTGTTACCGATATTCGAAGTTTGTGAGGACATACTTACCGCGTTAGTCGCTTCACCTCAAGTTTTGCTTCATGCACCTACAGGTGCAGGTAAATCAACGGTTTTACCGTTAGAAATATTAAAAAGTGGGGTTATTGATGGGCGGGTTATTATGTTGGAACCCCGTCGCTTAGCGGCACGTTCAGTAGCGGCTCGCCTCGCACAGCAACTTGGTGAAGATATCGGTCATACCATCGGTTTACGCATGCGCTCTGAAACTAGAGTTAGTCGCCACACGCGTCTTGAAGTCGTGACAGAAGGCGTACTGACCCGCTTACTGCAAAATGACCCAATGCTTGAAGGGGTTGGCTTAGTCATTTTAGATGAGTTTCATGAACGAAATTTACAGGCAGACTTAGGTCTCGCTTTGTTAATTGATTCACAGCAAGCCTTACGTGAAGATTTACGTATTCTATTGATGTCAGCGACATTGGATAATCAAGGGCTGAATCAGTTGTTTCCTGATGCTCCAGTTATCACCTCACAAGGGCGTACGTTCGCCGTAATACGTGAATATCATCCGATTAACCCAAATAAACTCTTCCATAAAGAAGTGGCGCTAGCGGCTTGGCAGTTATTGCAACAAGATCACGGGTCTTTATTATTATTTCTTCCAGGTATGGGGGAAATCGAGAAAGTAAGAGTAGAACTCGCCTCGATGGTAAGTGAGGACATACTTTTATGCCCTTTATACGGAGCATTATCTTTACAGGCTCAGCAACAGGCGATACAGCTGGCACCAGAAAGAATGCGAAAGGTCGTATTAGCCACCAATATTGCGGAAACCAGTTTAACGATTGAAGGGATCCGCCTTGTGATGGACAGTGGTTTTGAACGTGTGGGTCAGTTCAACCCACGAACAGGACTGACAAAGCTCATTAAACAGCGAATCAGCCAAGCATCGATGGCGCAGCGAGCCGGTCGAGCAGGCCGTTTAGAAGCAGGTGTTTGTTGGCACTTATTTAGTGAAGAGCAAGCTGAACGTGCGGCTCAATTTAGCGAGGCTGAAATTGCACAAAGTGACCTAAGCAACTTATGGTTATCTTTATTACAGTGGGGTTGTCACGACGTGGCACAGCTGAATTGGCTGACTTTACCCCCGAAACCTGCGATATCTGCGGCAAAAAATTTACTCAGTCAATTAGGTGCCATTGATGTGGCTGGTAAGTTAACGCCTTTTGGGCAGCAGATGGCGGTGTTAGGCAGTTCAGTGCGAACAGCGGCAATGCTATGTAAGGCACAACAGACCCAAAATCAGCATGTTATTCAATTAGCTGCGTTGCTAGTGGCGATTATCGAGGAACCTCCTCGTCAACAAGATGCAGATCTTCGTTATTATATAGAAAGGCCAACTGAGGGGTGGTGCAAGAGAGCATCAGCACTTTGCGAACAAAAAGTGTTGAGTACCATTGGTCAGCAAGATGCGCTAATTAGTGAGTGGTTACCAACGTTGTTAGCTGTGGGGTTTCCCGATCGCATTGCGAAATCTCGAGATAACCAACAGCGCTATCAATTAGCGAGTGGTTTAGGTGCAGTATTGGGTGAATCGGATAGGTTAGTGGGAGAGTCGTGGTTAATGGTGGTGTCTTTATGGCAACCCGAAAATATGGCGGATGCGCGTATTTCCTTGGCTTACCCTATTGAAATTGACAAATTACAAGCAGATTGCCCATCTTTATTTAACACTCAAGAAACGGTCGAATGGGATGAACAAAAAGGGACCTTATTAGCTTGGAAACGCTTGCAATGTGGCCAATTAGTAGTGAAATCAGAACGTTTGAGCAACCCTGATAAGGCTGAGATTCGCCAAGCGCTGGTTTATTGGTTGAAGCAAAATGGCTTGCAGCAGTTAAATTGGCAGGAAGATGCTTTGCAATTGTGTATTCGCTGCATGCTAGCTAAGCGGCATTTTCCTGATATTGCTTTTCCTGATTTTGATGATATAGCGCTATTAGATTCGTTAGATGAATGGCTTGAACCTTATCTTGATGGCATAACAAATAAGCAAAAACTACAGCAGATTGATTTAGCCTCTTTATTAATCAATCGATTAGATTGGCAGCAGCAACAGTGGTTAGAAAGTATGTTTCCGAAGACCTATCGAGCGCCATCTTTACATGATGTAAGTATTCACTATTCGTTAGATAAGCCACCAGTGATAGCTATTCGTATGCAAGAAATGTACGGGGAAAAAGCGAACCCGACAGTAGCACAAGGGAAAATTCCTATTACGCTCTCTTTGCTTTCTCCTGCGATGCGGCCATTGCAGATTACACAAGACCTTGGCGTATTTTGGCAGGGCAGCTATAAAGAGATACAAAAAGAGATGAAAGGGCGTTATCCAAAGCATTTATGGCCGGATGACCCTGCAAATACTGCGCCAACGAGACAAACAAAAAAAGCGATGATGGGTGCGAAATAACCTATTTTTGTGCTCTAATAGCGGGTTTCCTCATTCAGGCTATCGATGCGTTAACCTGAGTAAGGAAATGTAATTAAGAGCTTTCTTTGGTGAAATCTCTGAGGTTATGAGCCAAAATTAACCACTAAACTGGCGTAACTAGTGAGTTATTAAGTTATTTTGTCATGTGATATGGAGTGACCATGTCAGGTAAAGATTTTGAACCGATCGGCAGACGTAATAAAAAAACTGCTGGGAAAAAACAGTCTTCATCTCGCCGCCGTAGAGACCGCGATGACTATGACGATGAAGATTTATTTGAAGATGATGATATTGATGAACAATATCTCGATGATGAAGATGAAGAAGAGCAAATGGCTAAAAAAGGCTCAAAAAAGAACAAGCCTCGGAAGGTAAAAAGTAAATGGCGTTGGTTTTGGCTGCTAGTCAAACTGATGATCGTATTTGCTGTTTTACTCGCGGCATATGGTTTTTATTTAAACCAACAAATTAAAGAACGTCTCGATGGTAAGGTTTGGGATTTACCCGCCGCAGTATACGGCCGGATGGTTAATCTTGAACCGGGCATGGACTACAGCCAGGCTGAAATGGTTCGCCTGCTTGAAGGTATGCAATACCGTAAAGTGAGTAAAATAACGACATCGGGCGAATTTGTAGTACGCGGTAATAGTATCGAAATCTTACGCCGACCGTTCAATTTCCCTGATCAAAAAGAAGGGCAAATACTCGCGCGTATGGTGTTTGATAATAACGCGTTGAGCAAAATTGAAAATATGGAAAACGGCCGCTCATTTGGCTTTTTCCGCTTAGACCCGAAACTGATCACGATGATGCAGTCGGCGAATAATGAGCAACGGTTAGTTTTACCAATATCTGATTTCCCTGAGTCATTAGTTAAAATCTTACTAGAAACCGAAGATCGCAACTTTTATGAGCACGATGGGGTCAGTTTGTACTCTATTGGCCGTGCTGTTGTTGCTAACTTAAGTGCAGGACGCTCCGTTCAAGGGGGAAGTACCTTAACTCAGCAGTTAGTCAAAAATCTCTTTTTGACTAATGAACGGACATTAAAGCGTAAAGCGAATGAAGCGTACATGGCGGTTTTACTGGACTACAACTACAGCAAAGAGCGCATTTTAGAGCTGTATTTAAACGAAGTCTTTTTAGGCCAAAATGGTAATGATGAAATTCGTGGTTTCCCATTAGCGAGCTTGTATTACTTTGGTCGTCCAATCAATGAACTAAGTTTTGATCAACAGGCGTTATTAGTCGGTATGGTGCAAGGGGCATCAACGTATAACCCTTGGACTAAGCCACAAAATGCGATTAAACGCCGTAATATCGTACTGAAAATCTTGGAAACACGCGGTGTGATTGACCAAGAAATGTATCAGGTACTGAGCGCAAGGCCTCTCGGTGTGAAAAATAAAGAAGGGCTAGTGGCTTCTCAACCTGCCTTTATGCAAATGGTTCGTTCAGAACTCAATGAAAAATTGGGCGATAAAGTTAAAGAACTCTCTGGTGCGAAAATTTTTACCACTCTAGATCCTGTGGCTCAAACTGCGGCTGAAAATGCAGTTGAGAATGGTGTCGCTGATTTACGTAAATCTCGTAAATTAGATGACATAGAAGGTGCAATGGTGGTAGTTGACCGCATTAATGGCGAAGTACGCGCTATGGTTGGTGGTTCTCAGCCCCAATATTCAGGGTTTAACCGTGCGTTAAATGCACGGCGCAGCATTGGTTCTCTGGCAAAACCTCCGGTATACCTCGCTGCACTAAGTGAACCGGACCGTTTTCGTTTAAATACATGGTTAAAAGATGAGCCACTAACAGTAAAAGTCGGGAATCAAAACTGGAGCCCAAGAAACTACAGCCGTAATTTCAACGGCCGTATGATGTTAGTTGACGCTTTGGCAAAATCACAAAATATCCCAACGGTAAACTTAGGGCTAGAGGTTGGTTTAGACCAAGTGTTTAATACTTTTGTACGCTTAGGAGCTCCTGCGGCTGCCATGGAAAAAGTTCCTGCGATGTTATTAGGTGCAGTTAACCTAACACCAGCGGAAGTTGCTCAAGTTTATCAAACCATTGGTGGTGACGGTAATCGTGCGAAATTATCTGCATTGCGTTCTGTTATTGATGGAGATGGCAATGAAATTTACCAAAGCTACCCATCTGCAGAGCGAGCAGTACCTTCCCAAGCGGCATACCTCACATTGTATGGCATGCAGCAAGTGGTTAAACAAGGTACGGGCAGAGTCTTATTGACCAAATACGCCGAGTATAATTTAGCCGGTAAAACAGGGACAACTAACGATCTACGCGATAGCTGGTATGCAGGTATTGATGGCAAAGAAGTGGCGATTGTGTGGGTTGGCCGTGATAATAACGGTCCAACACAATTAACAGGGGCGACAGGCGCACTGAAAGTGTACCAACGCTACTTAGATAACCAAGCGCCATTAGCACTTATCAACCGTGCACCAGAGGGCATTGTTGATATGCAAGTCACTGCTGACGGCCAATTAAGTTGCTCAAACTTCGGCGGCGGTAGAATGTTGCCGATTTGGACAGATAACCCAGAAGGGTTATGCCAAGCGTCAGAAGAGCAAGCCCCGATCTGGGACTTAAATGGTAATAATGGCGAGCAACAAGATGATGCGCCGGATTGGGTTAAGGATATGTTTGGCAATAATCCCTAAATTCTCGTCATATTTCAAGTTGTGGCTGTGTTGGCTTCATTCGTCAACCCTAGTCACATACTTGTGTATGCTCCTAGGGATTTCCTTATTTGCCGCCTTGCCACAACTCGAACTATTTAGAGAATTAATTAGTTGGCGAATTGCTTATTTGAAAGGCTAATTATTTGAATGCTAATTAGTTAGGGAATTGTGGTGTCGAACCTAGAGTTATCTATTCTTAACTATATATTAACTACATCTTAACTATAAAAAAATAGAGGTGAAAATGGATAAAATTTCACCTCTATAACATCAATGTGAATTAATTCTCTTTAATTTTCATCAATGCAGTTTCTGCGGCTTTGATAGTTTTCTCAATGTCTTCATCGTTGTGGGCGATAGACATAAAGCCAGCTTCAAATGCAGAAGGCGCGAGGTAAATACCTTGCTCTAACATGTAATGGAAAAATTTCTTAAAGCGCTCAATGTTGCATTTCATCACATCTTGGTAGCAAGTTACGGTTGGGGCGTCGGTGAAGAAAATACCAAACATGCCACCGACGTGATTGATAACCATCGGGATACCTTGCTCTGCGGAAACACGTTTTAAACCACGAGCTAACTTTTCTGTTAATTCATTTAAACGTGAGTGGACTCCCGGCTGAGAGACTTCTTTTAAGCAAGCGAGGCCAGCAGCCATCGCGACAGGGTTACCAGATAAGGTCCCTGCTTGGTAAACAGGCCCAATTGGTGCTAGTTTTTCCATAATTTCAAGGCGGCCACCGAAGGCACCAACAGGCATACCACCACCGATGATTTTACCTAAACAGGTTAAATCAGGTTGAACATCGTAGTAATCTTGTGCTCCACCTAATGCGACGCGAAAGCCTGTCATGACTTCATCAATGATGAGTACGGCATTGAATTCATCACATAATGCACGTAAACCGGGTAAAAATTCAGCTGTTGGTGGTACGCAATTCATATTTCCTGCAACAGGTTCAACAATGACACATGCAATATCTTCTGGATAATTTTCAAATGCTTGGCGGACTGAAGACAGGTCATTATAGGTACAAGTTAATGTGTGTTTTACAAAATCTTCAGGAACGCCAGGAGAGTTTGGTTCGCCCATAGTAAGCGCACCAGAACCCGCTTTGACTAATAAGCAATCTGCATGGCCATGATAGCAGCCTTCAAATTTGATGATTTTGTCACGGCCTGTGTAACCCCGAGCTAGGCGAATTGCGCTCATGGTCGCCTCAGTGCCTGAATTTACCATGCGTACCATATCCATAGAGGGGACTAGTTCACAAACTAATTCAGCCATTTCAACTTCAGCGGCAGTCGGAGCGCCAAAACTTAATCCTTTATGAACCGCTTTGATCACGGCATCACGGATCTCAGGATGGTTATGGCCTAAAACCATTGGTCCCCATGAGCCAACATAATCTACATAGGCTTTACCATCAACGTCATAAATATAAGCGCCATCCGCTTTTTCAATAAATAATGGGGTTCCACCAACACCATTAAAAGCACGAACAGGGGAGTTTACACCACCAGGAATTTGTTCTTTTGCTTGTGCGTAAAGTTTTTCAGATTGTGACATCGCAGGGCTCCAGAAAGAGGCTAAGAAAAAAATTGCTCTCATTCTAAAGCACCACACCAATTAAACCAAATGTTGATACGAAGATATGCACAATGTGTCTAATTGCGTAACAACACTTGAACCATTTAGTCAAGTGGCGGATAATTAGGTTAATTGATCTGAGTAGGTTTTAGCCTACACATGAATTTACCGGTCACCGGTTTGGAGTAAAAAATGAGTGATGATGCGGCTCTGCCTTTGCAATTTACTGATGCGGCAGCAATTAAAGTTAAAGATCTAGTCTCTGATGAGGACAACCCAAACCTGCGTCTGCGTGTTTATATCACTGGTGGCGGATGCAGCGGTTTCCAATATGGTTTCACATTTGATGATCAGATCAATGAAGGCGATATGACAATCGAGAAACAAGGTGTTGCTCTTGTCGTAGACCCAATGAGCCTACAATATTTAGTGGGTGGAAGTGTTGATTATACTGAAGGCTTAGAAGGTTCGCGCTTTATTGTGACCAATCCGAATGCTAAGTCTACTTGTGGGTGTGGTTCGTCTTTCAGCGTCTAATTTTCGTCATATTTCGAGCTGTGGCGGTGTTGGCTTCATTCAGTTACTCGGGTCACATACTAATGTATGCTCCCCGAGATATCTTCATTTGCCGCCTTGCCACAACTCGAACTATTTAGAAAATTTTTGTAATTTGTAATTTGTAATTTGTAATTTGTAATTTGTAATTTGTAATTTGTAATTCTCAATCAGATAATGCGTTTAACTGCTCGCACAGTTGTTCTGTCGCATTAACAATCCTTGGGCCTGCTCGGTGAAACCAATCTTCATTTAATCGGATAATTGGGACATTGAGCTGTGAGTGCCAAAATTTTTTCACTGTTTTTTCCTGTTCGGCTGAACCAGTCATAATAATTACATCTGGCTTGCGAGTGAGCACTTGCTCACGACTGATTTGAGGCCATTGAACTGTGCTATTAGCAAAAATATTTTCACTACCACAAAACTCTACGACATCATTTTGCAGCGTGTGGTTACCTGCGCTAAATAAAGGCTGAGTACCGAGTTGAATGAACACTTTCTTTGATTTTTTATTAGAAATTTTTTCTTTTTGATAAGGAGCGAGCCTAGAGCGCATTTTTTCAACATTTTGTTGTGCTATCTCTGGGGTTGGGCTGTATTGTGCTAATTCAATCACTGAGTTGATGACATCATCAATAGTTTGAGGATCGAAATAAATAATTGGGATACCGAGGCCTGCGAGTTGATCAAGAGGCCGCTGGGGGTTACCTCCTCGCCATGCGAGGATTAAATCAGGTTTAAGTGCGATAATACGTTCTACATTTAAACCTTGCCAATCAGAGACTTGTTCTAATTTTTTTGCTTGCTCTGGGTAATCGGAGTAAGCACTGACCGCAATTAAGCTATCTCCAAGCCCTGCTGCATAAGCAAGTTCAGTATTGGCCGGTGATAAACTAATAACGCGCTGCTTTGTTGCTCCTAGAGCAGAAAAGGCCACCAATAAAGCACATAATAAGGTGATAGTAAGGGAAAAATAATGCGTAATTCGTTTCATAACAAAATTCATCGTAGAATTAATTAAAAGGTATAACTAACAAATGGTTATACCTTTTTTGCAAATGATTAAGCGAGTTTAGCTAAAATTGCTGTGATCATCAGGGAAGATTGACGGGCAGCAACAGGTAAAAACTCATCGAAGCTCGTGTGGGATTCTTTATCTGCAACATCTGAAATGGCACGAACGACGACAAATGGAATGCCAAATTGGTGACATACTTGACCAATCGCGGTGGCTTCCATTTCTACTGCCGCAACTTGTGGGAACATCGCTTTGATGCGCGCCAGTGGCTCAGCACCATTAATAAAAGCATCACCGCTACAGACTAATCCACGAACAGCGTTCATATCCAATAACTTAATGCACTGCTCAGCAACTTCAATTAACTTAGTATCAGCAACGAAAGCTGGCGGACACTGTGCCATTTGGCCGGGTTCATAACCGAATGCGGTCACATCAGCATCATGGTAACGAACTTCTGTAGAAACCACGATATCGCCGACGTTTAAACGAGGGTCTAAACCACCTGCGGAACCTGTGTTAATCACGACATCTGGTTGGCAATGCTCTAATAATAGTGTTGTACCGATTGCGGCTGCGACTTTACCAATACCTGATTTCAATAACGCAACGTCAACGCCATTAATTTGGCCTGTATAAATCTCACAACCAGCACGGTTAATAGTTTGGCAGTTTTCAATTTGTGAGCGCAAAATCGCCACTTCCTGTTCCATGGCACCAATTATTCCAACTTTCATTTTGTCTCCTTTTCCCTGCACAATTTGCACTATTAATGTCAATATAGTGTCAATATTTTGACTAGGGACGATAATGTTTTATTGTGTTATTGCTGCATTCTTCGAGTGGGCTCGCAATTTTAATTGCAACAACTCGAATTTTGACAACGAAATTACAAAGATGCACGAAGTGTAACATTGAAAGGTGAGTCGTGAAGGTTTTTTCCTGTATTTAGGCTATATAATGAAACATCAATCGAAATAGGGAAGGTGGCAGAGTGGGTGAGATTAATTTTGTTAAGAAGCTAAACTTTCAGCGTAACTACATGAGCAGTGCGAAAAACCAAAAAATTTCACCTAAAGATGAAGATGCGGTTAATCGCTTATTTGAAAGTGATCGTGGGCGGATTATCAATTCAGCAGCCATTCGCCGCTTACAACAAAAAACACAAGTTTTTCCCTTAGAGCAAAACGCAGCAGTGCGTAGCCGATTAACTCACTCACTAGAGGTTCAGCAGGTTGGCCGTTACATCAGTAAAACGGTTTTAGGTGAATTAAAAAAGAAAAAATTACTGGAGCCCTATGGGCTAGATGAACGTTGTGATGCGTTTGAAAGCTTAGTCGAAATGGCTTGTTTGATGCATGATATCGGTAATCCTCCATTTGGGCACTTTGGTGAAGCTGCAATTCAACGGTGGTTTATCAAGTTACTGTCGCCAAGTTACTTGTATACGCCGAATTCCCCTGACCCATGCCAAATACCGGCATTACAATTAACTGGAAATGAAAAGCAAGACTTATTCCGCCGTCAATTAAAGCAGGATTTATGCTCATTTGAAGGTAATGCGCAAGGGCTGCGCATGGCGCATCGTTTACTCAAACTAAACTTAACTTATGCACAAATTGGTTCTATCTTAAAATATACGCGTGGAGCTTATGATTTGGAGCCAATTCCCCCTGAGTTTGATTATTTGATGAAAAAACCAGGCTATTATTGGTCAGAGGTGGACTTTGTCAGTGAGTTAACCAAAAAACTCGATATGGAGAAATACTGCCGTTTCCCTCTGTCCTATATTATGGAAGCGGCTGATGATATTTCATATTGTATTGCTGATTTAGATGATGCCGCGGAAAAAGGCATTTTTACTGTTGAGCAGTTGATTGAGTACTTAAAAGCAGAGTGGGGTGATATTGAACAAAATGATTTGTTCGATCAAACTGTCATGCGAGCTTTCAATAATATCAGTGACAACCACACAAGGCGTATTCAGCAAGATCAGTTCTTTATGTATTTGCGCGTGAATATTACAGGGAAGTTGTCTCATTACAGTGCACTGCAGTTTATTAAAAATCTGCCTGAAATTTATAATGGCACTTTTAACAGCGCTTTGTTAGAAGATAAAAGCCCAGAACATAGATTACTGAAAGTATTGAAAACAGTGGCTTTTAAACATGTATTTAACCACCATGAAGTTGAAGAGTTAGAGTTGCAAGGCTACCGAATTATCAGTGGGTTATTAGATTTTTATAGCCCATTACTGATGATGAATAGAAGGGATTTTGCTGAGCTCGTTGAAAAAAATTACCACAAGCACTTTTTCATTGAAACGAGATTGTTCCATAAATTATCTAATAAGCATCGCTTATCTTACACGGAAGCACTTGAGAAAATTTCTGCAACGAATGAAGCAGATAAATCTATTCTGGAGTTTTATTATCGAGCTCGTTTGATTCAAGACTATATTAGCGGTATGACAGACCACTATGCCTATGAAGAATATCGTAAATTTATGGTTAGTAATTAATATAATAATTGAATGGCATAATAAAAATGGAAAAGTAGTCAATCAAATGATAGGAAAAACAGGTATAATGGGACTGGCCGTTTTTCTGGATTAATTAGCGAAAAAAACAACGCATTAAAATTGAAAACTCGGCAATCATGATTTTTATAACTTAATACTCTGTAGTGACTACTTTATGGCTCAATTTTACTCTCCTAATCGCCGTACCACTTCACGCCGTCAAATCACGGTTGTAGCTGATAGCCTCGATGCTGCAGGGCAAGGTGTTGCCCGTATCGAAGGAAAAACCATTTTTGTAACAGGTTTATTGCCTGGAGAAGAAGCACAAATTGAATTGACGGAAGAGAAGCGGCATTTTGCTAAAGGGAAGGTGACTAAACGCTTGAGCACGAGCCCACAAAGAGTAAAGCCTCGGTGCCGTTATTTTAATCAATGTGGGGGGTGTCAACAGCAACATGTTGACATTGCACTGCAAAGAGAAAGCAAAGCTCATGCCTTAGCTTATCTGATGCAGCGCGAAACATCGCTAGATATATCCGTTCCCACGGTGATTAGTGGTGAGCCATATGGTTACCGCCGTCGAGCTCGATTAGGTCTACAGTATCAGCCTAAAAGTAAAAATGTCGTTATGGGGTTTCGTCAATCTCAATCTAACACATTGGTTGATATAAAAAATTGTCCTATCTTGTCCCCTGATTTGGATATCTTACTAAAACCACTTTCTGAATGTATTAACCAGCTCAGTAATAAATCGAAACTGGGCCATGTAGAACTTATTCGTGCAGACAATTGTAAAATTGTATTGATTCGTTACTTAACCCCTTTTTCGTTATCAGATACCCAAAAGTTAAGCGATTTTGAAAATCAGCACGGAGTGTCTATCTGGTTAGCGGGTAATGATGAAAACTTACAGGCTCTGTCACCAAATTCGCCACAACCTGAATATCAAGTTGCAGGGGAGTTACTAAAATTTAATCCGTTAAATTTTATTCAAGTGAACGGGCAAGTTAACCAGCAGATGGTAGAACAAGCTTTAGCATGGTTAGATCTAAACAGTGAAGATAGGGTATTAGATCTTTTTTGTGGAATGGGTAACTTTACGTTGCCAATTGCACGGTTAGTGAAATCCGTTGTGGGTGTTGAGGGTGTGGAAAATTTAGTCGAACAGGCACGAAACAATGCACAGCTCAATACTATTTGTAATGCGACATTCTATAATGAAAACTTAGAAGCCCAGATACACACACAACCTTGGGCGGTTCATGGCTTTAATAAAGTGTTATTAGACCCAGCTAGGGCTGGAGCCGCTGGCGTTATGGAACATTTAATTAAACTGATGCCAGAAAAAATTGTCTATGTTTCATGTAACCCCACAACATTGGCAAGAGATAGTAAAGTTTTACTTGATGGGGGCTATCAATTATTACAGTTGCGGATGCTAGACATGTTTCCGCAAACTAGCCATTTAGAGTCAATGGCGTTATTTATCCGTCGCCCAGAGGTTTAATAGGTAGGGAGAACATATGGTTGCAGTAAGAAGTGCGCATCTTACCCCAGCAGGTGAGTTTGCCCCAGAAAAGTGGGTTAACGGCCTGGGATTGAGTAATAAACAATCAGAAGAAAAGCTCATCCATACCTGGCAATATTGTCACGATAAATTAGCCGGACAAGAAATCGCCCCTCTGTTACTGTGGCGTGGTATTGAAATGACCGAGATCCTATCGACATTAAGTATGGATATCGGCAGCTTACAAGCGGCTTTGCTTTTCCCCTTAGTGGAAGAAGGGAAGTTAGAAGAACAAGAAGTTATTGATGAATTTGGCAAATCCATTCACGAACTTGTTAAAGGCGTGCTGGAAATGGATGCGATCCGCCAACTCAAAGCAACACAATCAAGCGAAACCAGCTCGACACAAGTCGATAATATTCGTCGTATGCTACTGTCAATGGTAGAGGATTTCCGCTGTGTTGTTATTAAGTTAGCGGAACGAATTGCTCATTTACGTGAAGTCAAAGATGCAACGGAAGATGAGCGCGTCTTAGCTGCAAAAGAGTGTTCAAATATTTATGCTCCTTTAGCAAATCGCCTAGGAATTGGGCAGTTAAAATGGGAGTTAGAAGACTTTTGTTTTCGTTATTTGCATCCCGATGAATATAAGAAAATTGCAAAGCTCCTCCATGAACGTCGTATTGACCGTGAAGAGTACATAGATACTTTCGTAACAACCTTACGTAAGTACATGTTAAAAGAGAATATTCAAGCAGATATCTATGGCCGACCTAAGCATATTTACAGTATTTGGCGTAAAATGCAGAAAAAATCATTGGCATTTGATGAACTGTTTGATGTGCGAGCGGTGCGTATTGTCGTTGAACGCTTGCAGGATTGTTATGCTGCATTAGGAATTGTTCATACCCATTTTCGCCACCTTCCTGATGAGTTTGATGACTATGTGGCGAATCCAAAGCCTAATGGTTATCAATCGATTCATACAGTAGTATTAGGGCCAAACGGCAAAACACTTGAAATTCAAATTCGTACCCGTCAAATGCATGAAGATGCAGAGCTGGGGGTTGCGGCGCATTGGAAATACAAAGAAGGCGCGACTGGTATTGGCAAAGGAAGTAGCTACGAAAACCGTATTGCGTGGTTACGTAAGCTGATTGCATGGCAAGAAGAAATGGCAGATTCTGGCGAAATGCTAGATGAAGTTCGTAGCCAAGTGTTTGATGACAGAGTGTATGTTTTTACCCCAAAAGGGGATGTGGTGGATTTGCCAGCAGGCTCGACGCCGCTTGATTTCGCTTATCACATTCACAGTGATGTCGGCCATCGTTGTATTGGTGCAAAAATAGGTGGTCGTATTGTTCCATTTAGCTATCAATTACAAATGGGTGACCAAATTGAAATTATCACTCAAAAGCACCCAAACCCAAGCCGTGACTGGTTAAATCCTAACTTAGGGTATGTAACAACCAGCCGTGGGCGAGCCAAAATCCAAAATTGGTTCCGTAAACAAGATAGAGACAAAAACATCCTCGCAGGGCGCCAAATTCTAGATAGCGAATTATCGCAGCTTGATATCAGCCTCCGAGAGGCCGAAAAACTGCTAATCGCGCGCTATAATGTTCACTCATTGGATGAAGTTTTAGCCGGAATTGGTGGTGGTGATATTCGTATCAACCAATTAGTGAATTTCCTGCAAAGCAAATTTAACAAAGCCACCGCAGAAGAAGAAGACCGCGCGGCAATGAAGACATTAGAAAGTAAGTCTTCACTCCCAAGAGCACCATCCCATGGTAGTGGTCGAGTGGTGGTTGAAGGGGTTGGTAACCTAATGCACCATATTGCACGTTGCTGCCAGCCAATTCCAGGGGATGAAATTGTCGGTTTTATCACGAAAGGACGAGGTATTTCTATTCACAGTGCGGATTGCGAACAATTAGCTGAGCTGCAAAGTCATGCGCCAGAACGTGTGATAGATGCAGTTTGGGGAGAAAACTATTCCAGTGGTTATTCTCTCGTGGTTAGAGTTGTCGCCAATGACCGTAGTGGTCTACTACGTGATATCACGACAATATTAGCTAATGAGAAGGTTAATGTGCTTGGCGTCAGTAGCCGCAGCGATGTGAAGCAGCAATTAGCAACGATAGATATGACAATTGAGCTGTATAATATTGAGGTGCTGAGCCGGGTGTTAGCAAAATTAAATCAGTTGCCGGATGTTATTGAGGCAAAACGCCATTCCCAGTGATTTTCTTCATATTTTGAGTTGTAGGGGTGTTGGCTACACTTAGCTACTCGGGTCACATACTTATGTATGCTCCCCGAGATATCTTCGCTTGCCGCCTACCTACATCTCAAACTATTTTGAAAATCAGTACTGTCATATTGTCAGTGGTTTTCTTCATATTTTGAACCGCAGCGTTGTTGGCTGCGCGCTCTCATCTTAGTCACATACCGATGTATGCTCCTACATTTTCTTCATATTTTGAGCCGCAGCGTTGTTGGCTGCGTGCTCTCACCTTAGTCACATACTGATGTATGCTCCTACATTTTCTTCATATTTTGAGCTGCAGCGTTGTTGGCTGCGCGCTCTCACCCTAGTCACATACTGATGTATGCTCCTAGGGGCTCGTTTACTTGCCGCCTAGCTGCAATTCAAACTATTTTGAAAATAATTTTTTGCAAATATTCAATAATCTTTTCTTTGTTTTTTCTTTTGTTGGGAAAAATTTGTTGATTTGCCTTTATATCTGGTAAGTTTGAGATAAAGATGACAATTAGAAACAAAAGAAAATCAAAGGTTAATACAATGAGTCAGGAAAAACCCGAAATCGAACGCTTATTATCCATTATGGCACAGCTGCGTGACCCACAAACAGGTTGCCCATGGGATAAAGTACAGACATTTAAAACTATTTCACCTTATACACTTGAGGAAACCTATGAAGTGCTTGATGCGATAGAACGTGAAGATTTTAACGACTTAAAAGGTGAGCTGGGCGACTTATTGTTCCAAGTGGTTTTCTATGCGCAAATGGCGAATGAAAAATCATTGTTTGATTTTAATGATATTTGCCAAGCAGTGAGCGATAAGCTTGAACATCGTCACCCACATATTTTTGATACAAATAACACATTGAGCAGCTCGGAAGTGATTGAGGGATGGGAAAAACGAAAAGCAAAAGAGCGAGCTGAAAAATCGCAGTTTTCTGTGCTAGATGATATCCCGAATTCGCTCCCAGCACTAATGAAAGCCTATAAAATTCAAAAGCGTTGTGCTTCGGTCGGTTTTGACTGGGATACGTTAGGCCCTGTTGTGGGTAAGGTTCATGAAGAACTTGAAGAGGTGATGGAAGAAGCCACACAGGTGGTTGTTGACCAAACTCACCTAGAAGAAGAAATCGGCGATTTATTGTTTGCCGTAGTGAATTTATCTCGCCATTTAGGCCATAAACCTGAAATAGCGTTGCAAAAAGCTTGCAACAAATTTGAAGGCCGTTTTCGTCAAATCGAAAAAAGCCTAGCGGAAAGTGGCAAAACGACAGAAAGTGCTACACTTGATGAGATGGAAGGGCTTTGGCAGCAGGTTAAGAGTCAAGAATAAAATGGTTCGTCATATTTCGCACTATAGCGTTGTTGGCTGCGTTCGGCTACTCAGGTCACATAACTGGTGTATGCTCCCTGAGATATCTTCTCTTGCCGTCTAGCTTTGCTCGTCATATTTCGCACTACAGCGTTGTTGGCTACGTTCGGCTACTCAGGTCACATACTTGTGTATGCTCCCTGAGATATCCTCTCTTGCCGCCTAGCTGTAGCACGAACTATCTAGAGCATTAATTATATATAGAACGAAGCATCTACAGAAAAATTCGATATGGTTGGTTTGTTCTAAAATCACCTCATGCAATGGCTCCAAACAAAGCTTCAAAAATAATATGGAGGTTGAAGTTTTCGAATGTTAAATGTGGAGAGTTAGAGTAAATAGTTATTCAAAATCAAAGTTAGTGCAGAATCGCATTTTTTACACCATACAATGAGCTGAAAGGATTTAGCTTTTGTGTTTGAACTGTGTTAATCTATAAAAATAGATAAAGATGACTAATTTTGAAGCGATAAATATTTTTCGCTTTTAACTTGCTGATAATATTAGAGTATTGATGAAATTTAGCCTTATTATGCTTAGAACATTTGTAGCGAAATTAAGGTTCGGGTATACTGTTTTCCCGTCCTGTTATATCCATCATCTTTTAAACCTAAACTTTCAGGTTCAGCATGAAAACTAATTATATTTTTGTGACCGGCGGGGTCGTATCCTCACTGGGTAAAGGCATTGCCGCAGCCTCTTTGGCGGCTATACTCGAAGCCCGTGGACTCAATGTGACTATTATGAAACTGGATCCCTACATTAACGTAGATCCAGGCACTATGAGCCCAACCCAACACGGGGAAGTTTTCGTTACAGAAGACGGCGCTGAAACTGACTTAGATTTAGGTCACTATGAGCGTTTCATCCGTACTAAAATGACACGTCGTAATAACTTTACGACTGGGCGTGTTTACTCTGAAGTTCTGCGCAAAGAGCGCCGTGGCGACTATTTAGGCGCTACAATTCAAGTTATCCCTCATATCACTAATGAAATTAAAGACCGCATCATCCGTGGTGGTGAAGGCCATGACGTTGTTTTGGTTGAAGTTGGTGGTACAGTTGGTGATATCGAATCATTGCCATTCCTTGAAGCGATTCGTCAAATGGCAGCTGAAGTTGGCCGTGAACGCACATTATATTTGCACTTAACATTAGTGCCATACCTTGCAGCGGCTGGTGAAGTAAAAACTAAGCCAACTCAACATTCTGTGAAAGAATTACTGTCAATTGGTATTCAACCAGATGTGCTGATTTGTCGTTCAGACAGAGTGATCCCAGCAAATGAACGTGCAAAAATCGCATTGTTCTGTAATGTGCCAGAGAAAGCGGTTATTTCTCTCAAAGACGTTGATTCAATTTATAAAATCCCAGCCTTATTGAAATCACAAGGTTTGGATGAATACATCTGTAACCGTTTCCGCATTGATGCGCCAGAAGCTAATTTAGCTGAGTGGGAACAAGTTATTTACGAAGAAGCCAATCCCGCTGGTGAAGTGACTATTGGGATGGTGGGTAAATATGTTGAGTTACCAGATGCGTATAAATCTGTAATTGAAGCATTAAAACACGGTGGCTTGAAAAACCGTTTAACTGTGAACATCAAATTAATTGATTCACAAGATATTGAAACTCGAGGTGTTGAGTTACTAAAAGGTTTAGATGCTATTTTAGTACCAGGCGGCTTTGGCGAGCGTGGTGTTGAAGGGAAAATTCTGACCGCTCAATATGCACGTGAAAACAAGATCCCTTACTTAGGAATTTGTTTGGGTATGCAAGTCGCATTGATTGAATTTGCACGTAATGTTGCCAATATGGCAGATGCAAACTCAACAGAATTTAAAGCGGATTGTAAATTCCCTGTTGTTGCGCTGATTACTGAATGGCGCGACGAAGAGGGTAACCTTGAAGTACGTTCAGAAGAGAGCGATCTTGGTGGAACAATGCGTGTTGGTGGCCAACCATGTCATTTAGTGAATGGTAGCCTTGTACGTGAAATGTATGGTTCAGAAACTATCATTGAACGTCACCGCCACCGTTATGAGGTGAATAATTTACTACTGAAACGTATTGAAGATGCGGGCCTAAAAATTGCAGGCCGTTCAGTGGATAATAAGCTGGTGGAAATTATTGAAAACCCTAATCATCCATGGTTTGTGGCTTGTCAGTTCCACCCAGAGTTCACCTCTACACCAAGAGATGGTCATCCGTTGTTTGCAGGTTTTGTTAAAGCCGCTGGTAAGTACCAGAAAGGTGAGTTGAAATAAGATATGGGGAAGTCGGCGCAGGTGCACCAACTTCCCAAAATTTAACTTGTACTGAGGAAAACCTAATGTCCAAAATTGTTAAAGTGATCGGTCGTGAAATCATTGACTCTCGTGGTAACCCAACTGTAGAAGCTGAAGTTCATTTAGAAGGTGGCTTTGTTGGTTTAGCTGCGGCACCATCAGGTGCGTCAACAGGTTCTCGTGAAGCTCTGGAACTGCGTGACGGTGATAAAGCGCGTTTTCTGGGTAAAGGTGTTCTGAAAGCAGTTGCTGCAGTTAATGGCCCAATCGCAGAAGCGCTGATCGGTAAAGATGCTAAAGACCAAGCTAACATCGATAAAATCATGATTGATCTCGATGGCACTGAGAACAAATCTAAATTTGGTGCAAACGCAATTCTCGCTGTATCTTTAGCAAATGCTAAAGCAGCAGCAGCGGCGAAAGGTATGCCTCTGTATGAGCACATTTCTGACTTGAATGGTACTCACGGTCAATACTCTATGCCTCTGCCGATGATGAATATCATCAATGGTGGTGAGCATGCTGATAACAACGTTGATATCCAAGAATTCATGATCCAGCCTGTTGGCGCACCAACGTTGAAAGAAGCGGTTCGTATGGGCTCTGAAATCTTCCATCACCTAGCAAAAGTACTGAAATCTAAAGGTATGAATACAGCTGTAGGTGATGAAGGTGGTTATGCGCCTAACTTAGAGTCAAACGCAGCGGCATTAGCAGCAATTAAAGAAGCTGTTGAGCAAGCAGGTTATGTGTTAGGTAAAGACGTAACACTGGCTATGGACTGTGCAGCATCTGAGTTCTATAACGCAGAAACCGGTAATTATGAGCTGAAAGGCGAAGGCAAAACCTTCACTTCACAAGAGTTCACACATTATTTAGAAGAACTGACTAAACAGTACCCAATCGTATCTATCGAAGATGGTCTGAACGAGTCTGACTGGGATGGTTTCGCATACCAAACTAAAGTTCTTGGTGACAAAATCCAACTGGTTGGTGATGACCTGTTTGTAACTAATACTAAGATCCTAAAAGAAGGTATCGATAAAGGTATAGCTAACTCTATCCTGATCAAATTCAACCAAATCGGTTCTTTAACTGAAACTTTGGCTGCAATTAAAATGGCGAAAGATGCAGGCTATACAGCTGTTATCTCTCACCGTTCAGGTGAAACTGAAGATGCAACTATTGCAGATTTAGCAGTTGGTACAGCAGCAGGCCAAATCAAAACAGGTTCTATGAGCCGTTCTGACCGTGTTGCTAAATATAACCAATTGATTCGTATTGAAGAAGCATTAGGTAAAAATGCACCATTCAATGGCTTAAAAGAAGTTAAAGGCCAAGCATAATTATTTATTGCTTAGCAAGTTAATGAATAGGGAAGCTTAGGCTTCCCTTTTTTTGGGTTATTTATTGTATTAATGCAACAAATATAATTGAGTTTTTTTATAAAATTCAATCTGAATTTGTTTTTTGATTATGGTACTAAAGGAGATATTAATTTACAGTCATTATTCATTTTAGATAAATAATTAATTTTTATTCAAAGGAATGAATGCAATGACAGTAAAAAAATATACAGAAGTAATTGAAAAAATAAATGAAATCATCAATAAATATACGCTAGATACAAGCGAGTTAATTAAAATTGGCTCAACGGCAGAAAAAGGAGATATAACATTAACTAAATATGATAACTCACGATATGATATTAGTTATTATGATAGCGAACAGCCTGATCCGTTTGTAATTAAAAGTTATTTACTCAATAATAATAATTATGATGCAACTCATTTATATCCCTCCTATGTAGATATTCCTAAAAAACCATCAGATACGTTTCTCTTATTTACAGGTACTTTAAATAAAAATTCTATTATAGTTACCAATCATGATAAAGATCATTATCGAGTCTATAATGATTGCAGAATGAATAGTTCAATTTTATATGATGATGTTGTTATGTCTGCTGATTATCAAGATTATAAAATAAAAAATGGTACAAATGGTAATGCGACAGCATATATGCAGTTTGTAAATAATGATTGGCAATTAGTCTTACAAAAACAAGAGGTTAAAGATTTTAAGGGTGAAAGGAAATCATTTGCAATAGAAGGGGAAAATAGAATATTAAAATATATTCCTAATAATAAAATGGATAGTATAAATAAAAATAAATTTGAAAACACTCGGGAAAATACACATGTCAAAATATTGTCTATAGCAAAGAAATTCAATTGCTTATATGTGGATGAGAAAGGTAATAATATATTTGAAACGGAACGAAAATTAGATAGCGCTAAAGCATGGCATGAGTTTATTACATCTATAAGTATAAAAATAAATAATCATGTAAAAATGTTAAAAAGTTTCCAAGAAGTATGGCAGAAACAACTTCAGGAACTAAATGGGAAAATAAATAAAACAATAGATGATAAAGTTAAAATAAAATCTTTAACACGAAAATTAGCACAAAGTGATATTCAAATTAGTCTTTATCATAATCATTATAATAGAATACTGTCTGAAGGGAACCAAATAGAAAGAAGTAAGTTATGGTGGGAAATAAAAAAAAGTAAAGGTATGAACGCTGTTGTTAAAAATGAAGAACAATCAATATATGGCGGTATTAATGAATATAAGCAAACAATCAATGAGCGATATGAAAATTTAGTTTTTGTTCATAAAAATTCTAATAAACCTTCATTTAGAAATAGTTTTAGTGAGGGCATGAACGATTTTTCAGAAGTCAATATATCAGGATTAAAGAAGAATATGACTTCAATAGAACTGAAAAAATTATATTTGACTCAAGACCTTAGCCCTATAGAACGAGGAGCTTTATATCAAAGAATTAATAATGTAGGTCACTCCGAATATATAAAATATGTTTTGAATGAAACAGGAAAAGTTAGTGAATTATTTTATTCATTAAATAGCCAAATTAATCGATTAATGCCACAAGATTTTTATTTAACGCTGATAGGAGATGATTCTCGAGGGCGTTGTTACCCTTTGGTTAGAGCTATGTCAGTTGCATTAGCAAAAGATGATCAAAAAGGTGCGGATACTTTATTTAATAAACTTTATATAGCATCAGCAAATCCTAAAGATAATGATTCAATATTAATAAAAACGGCATTGGAGCGATTACATTCGAATGTGGAAGCAATAGAGGCATCATTTTCTCATGGTAGAATTAATATCAAAGAAACACAGAGTTTATTAGAGGCGCAGCAAAAAACAATGATGTTTGCTATTAATAGTCAAAATCACTCGATGCTTATTGGTAAAACTATAAATGATAAAAAATCACACTATTATTTTTATGATCCTAACTTCGGTTTGTTTTCGTTTAATAATAGTAAAGAACTATTTTCAGCATTTAAAAAATTTATGGTAGATAACAAAATGGCTGATTTTTACTCAGCCTTTGGGAGCAATAAAGATCCGGTTTTTGAAGTGATTTCGATTATTACCGATGATATGTCGAGTGTTTCTGTGGGGAATGGGTTAAGTGTAACTCATTTAAGTGAGCCTATTTCACTGAGTTTAATTACTAAACGTGAAAGTAAAACTAGTAGGATCGTTAATAAACAACTTGCTATTCAAAGAGACATTCAATTGAAAGGAACATTGGCTATGTTAGAAGCAGAACAATGGGGATACCGTTTAGAAACTTCTCTTGCCAATTTATCAATGAACTATCAATTTAATAGAAAATGGGTGCCTATATTTTCTACACTGAAAGAGGATGAAAAAGGTAAATATCAACTTCAATTTATAGATTATGATGATCCTGAAAAAAGTCATTGGATTGAAATGGATGATCCGACAATTAAAGAATTTAATCATTACTATGAAAAGCAAGTAGCATTATTTGGGGGGAATTATTTTTTCGATGGTAAAAAAATAAAGCCCCAAAAATATATAGATAATAACAGTGAATATAATATCAATGAGCCATCATTCGATGGATTAAATGCAGGAATAGCGATTCAGTCTTTGATGCTATGGTATTCAGATAAAAACCATAATAGAAACGGCATGAAAAATGATAATTTTAACTTAGCATTAGCATTGAAAATACATAGTTATATTAATTATGGGATGATATTTCATGGGGCTCTTAATGATTTAGGTAAAATTGTGGGTATAATTCGTAGTGGGTTAAATGGAAATATTAGCTATGAAGCTAAAAATATTAGTCTGTTTTCTACTTCATTAGCTCAAACAGTAAATGAAGGTGTTACTGTTTTATTTAATGGTGCCTTAGTCGGCTTTGATATATATGAATTGACCTATGCAAAAGATGAACCTCATAAGATTATATTTAGCACACAACTTGCTTTTGACTCTGCTAGTTTTGTCACAGGAGGACTCAGTTTAGGAACCGGTGCTTTAGGAGTAACGGAAGCTTCAGTATTTATGGGGGGAGCTGGGGTTATTTTTGCAGGGTTAAGTATTGGTTTCACTGGTTTGGCGCGTAATTATGCAGTGATAGGAGAAGATGCTAAATCGGTAGGTAGATATTTCTATCAGTTAGACCAAGCATATAAAAATAACGGATATGATTACTTACCTGATAAAAGCATTGTTCTCCCGCGCGCTGGTGCAGTTTTTAAAACAATAGATCTCAGAAATAACCAAATTGAATTTGATAGCCAATATATCTATAGGACTAGCGCACATTCTGCAGGAGGCGGGCGGAAAAATTATATTTTTTGGGCGGGTAATTTTCCTACAATGGTACATGACCGTCAACAGGCAATTAATATTCGTAAAGGTATCGGATATAATATGAGTAGTCGATATTATGGTTATTTAGATGCGCAAATAATTGCCTTGCCTATCACGCCAAAATCGTATATTAAATATGATTACAATTTATGGCCAGGAGCAACAACACGTCATGATAGTGGATTTGATGTTATTCGTCGTTTAGAAAATACAGATAAATTCGATTATGATTTTTATATATTTCCAAGTGAAAATACTATCACTCAGATATTTCATGAATATGTAGATACAGAAATCGAAATAAAGTTAAATAATCAGTATAGACATTTGGTTATTCCAAAAATACCCAATGAATGGCATGGGAAAATTAAATATTCGATAAGAGGAAATGGTGGGGTATATAAACTTAGCCCACAAATAGGTGCAGAAATAGAGTTGATAGATGATTCTAATAAGGTATCGCCTTCTCATTGGATAATTAGTAGTGAACTATTAAATAAAAATGACATTATCGTTAAGTCTGAATGTATAGATTTTGGTGGAGTAAAAATAAAATTAGGCCCATCAGTGTCAAAAAAAGACTTTTTATATATCAATAATAATAATGAAACCTATAAAATAGATTTTTTAAAGTTAAGTATAAATTTAATTAGCGAAGATGGAAATAAGTGGGTCGGCCATAAGGAAGATTTATCTAATCATTTAAATAAATTAAATGAACAACATAAAATTATGGGGCAGTACATATTAATTGAAAATTATCAGTTTGGGAATGTTAATGTAGGCCGAGCATTTTATCAGGTTTCTACAGGGAGATATATTTTCACTGACTCATCGGAACAATATACTAAAAATGCTGATCTATTTTCTCCATTAGGGACGGGGGCATGTTTTTATTCAAAAGATAATAATATATTGTGGTTAGTTGATAAGGATAATAAAGTCCAATATATGTATATTATTAATAATAATGCTCAGCGGAATTTTGAATTAACTAAGTTATGGGTTAGTAATGAAAATATTTATTTCTCATGTCGTTATCCTAGTGAAGGAGTTCATGAAGTCGCAAATTATATGATAAATGGAAATGAAATTATATTAGTTAGTGTTTCTATTGATGAGCTGACTCATTATCAGTTATTTGAAGAAAAATCGGTCATACCTAAGGATATTTCAGATGTGATTTTTGGTAAGTATTTATTGTTAATTGATAAAGTAAAAGATAAAAAAACAATATATAGTAAAAGTGTGAAGCTGGCTGATATCATCCAAATATCAGGAATTGATAAAAATAATAATATATATCATTATTGGTTAAGGGAAAAAGACGGTGTTATTATAAGGCCAACGGTTACTTCATATAAGCTTGCTCTCGATAGCAAAGAATTATTTGAGCCTAAAGATTTAATATTTGTTGGCTTTTTATTAAATAATAATGGGCAAGAAGTATTCTTTTTTTATAGTTATAAAGAAAAGTTAATATATCGACAAGTCGGAGAGAATCCAAATTTCTTTCAAATAGAAAAGCAAGGGATCAAGGAAATAAATATCGAAGATATTGAGAGTGTTATATTTAGTCAAAGTAAAATTTTAATTACTAATAATAATGGTATTGTGAGTCAAGTTAACGCTCAAGGTAATATTCAACCTGTGGCACTAAATAAAAAGTGGTTTGATTTACATCCAACAAGATGGTGGGAAGAATTTGGTAAATTAGAGTCAAATCAAGGAGTATATGCTTTACTTGGATTAAAAATGAGTCATAATCAAGCTATTATTCCCGCTTGGTATGAAAATAAAAGTATTGTTATTGCATACCAATTATCATCACTGAATACATTGCAATATTTAGGAATAGACGAGTACCGTTCAGCAGCAATTATTTTTGATATGGAAAATAAGAAACTTTATTGGCAACCAATTGTAAATGAAACTGCTTTAGTTAAAGCTTTTGATAAAAATAATTTAAAAAATACTTTATCACTACCTTCAATGTATGAGATATACCCAAATATTAAATTTGATACAGTTAAAAAATTAAAAAATGGATTGTTAATGTATACAACTAATGATGAGATTTTATATTATAGTAAGGGAGAGAATAATTTAGATGGTAATAAAGAGGGATTCTCATCATCTTTATTAATTAACGGTGGAAATTCAAGGGATATAATTAACCCACCAGTTATCAATAATGTAAAAAATATTGTATTAAGTGCGGGAGATAAAGAAGATAGTTATGTTATTTCTAGAGCAGCGTGGCTACATTATCAAGCAATTATCATTGATAATAATGCGAGCGATCGTTTGACAGATACACTTGTTTTACCTGTTGACGATATGAACTCGCTAGCTGTTAATCGCCTAGGAGATGACCTTATCCTGACGGATATAAATACAAATAGCATACTTATTATTAGGCGTATATTTTCTGCTAATGCTCAAGGATATGAACACCTTCAATTGCGATTTTTAAATTCTAACGAAGATATTAGGGTAAAAACTATTGTAGATAGTTATTTGTTGACTGATGGGCTTATGGTTACTAATACACCGAATGAGTCTGATGAAGAAATACTGTTGGCTCATGACAATCAGTTAGCACAGCTTTCATCAATGACATCATCATTAAACCATCGTGAAAGCATGTCTAGACATCAGGATATAATACAGCCTTCGTTGGTTACTGGACCTGTTTTAGTGGGATAAAGCAGGTATGAATTAGTTAAGCTAGCCGGAGTTTAACTAGCTAGCTTAATTAGTTGTCTAGTTTCATTGGTTGATATTTTAATTTAAGTTTGTTTTTTATTCATAAACATTATTTATTTTGCTTTGGGTGGAATTAACTACTGACTGGTGCGTTGGCGTATTAGCGCAATTATTCTGTCAATTGAAACTGTTAATTTATGCGATTATTTGCCTACAAAATAGAACATTTCTCGGTAGAGATATTAAAAATACAAAAAATTGCGCGGGGTAGATCGCACTTTTAACTTATCCACATTTTCATCTCAATAAATTAACTCTATATTTCACAGCTTATAAATAATTATTAACAATATGCGCTAAAACTAAACTTGCTTCCAAAGCTATGGAGTAAACATGGACGCTTCAGAATCTTTAACACCATCAGTGAGCCCAACGCCCTCGAATAAACGAGGGTGGATAATCTTAGCTGTTGATATCGTACTCTTAATTTTATTACTAAAATATTTACCATTCGATGATAAAGCAAATGCTGGTCTTGCAATGATGGTTTTCATCGGTGTGCTTTGGTTAACTGAAGCTATCCATGTCACCATTACTGCACTGTGTATTCCGATCTTGGCAGTAGGCTTAGGGCTGATGAATACAGGGGATGCATTGAAATCATTTGCAAATCCGATCATTTTCTTATTCTTCGGAGGCTTTGCATTAGCGACGGCTTTACATATCCAAGGCCTTGATAGGCTAATTGCAAATCGCTTACTAATGGCAGCTCGAGGGCGCTTATCAGTCGCGGTATTATTGCTGTTTGGTGTAACAGCGTTACTTTCTATGTGGATTAGTAACACAGCAACAGCTGCAATGATGCTACCACTAGTATTAGGTATACTGTCTAATCTCGATGTACGTCATGAACGTAATACTTTCGTGTTTGTACTATTAGGTGTTGCTTATAGTGCAAGTATCGGTGGTTTAGGCACGATTGTAGGTAGCCCTCCAAATGCGATTGCGGCTGCGGCTTTAGGTTTAGATTTCTTATCATGGATGAAATATGGTATTCCAATCATGGTGGTGTTACTACCAATGATGTTTGTATTGATGTACATGATGTTACGTCCAAACCTGAAACATCGTTTTCAAATTGAGTTAGAACACGTTGAGTGGAATGGCAAGCGTATTACAGCAATGACGATTTTCCTTTTAGCCGTAGTTTGTTGGATCACGAGTACATTTATTAGTGATGCATTAGGTGGTGTAAAAGATTTAGATACAATCATTGCGATGAGTGCTGCGATTTTAATTGGTGTAACAGGTGTTGCTAGCTGGTCTCAAATTCAGAAAAATACCGAGTGGGGCGTATTGATGCTGTTTGGTGGTGGTTTAACACTCAGCGCAATTTTAAGTTCTTCTGGGGCAAGTAAGATCATGGCAGACTGGATGCAAATGACATTCGGTGAAAGCCACTGGTTTGTTATTATTCTAGCTGTTACTACCTTTATTATCATTTTGACTGAGTTTACCAGTAATACGGCGAGTGCAGCTTTATTAGTACCAATCTTTGCAACAGTTGCTGAAGCATTAGGTATGCCAGTCATTGTATTAACCATGATTATTGGGATTGGTGCATCCTGTGCGTTTATGTTGCCGGTTGCTACACCGCCAAATGCGATTGTGTTCGGTTCCGGTTATATTAGGCAAATTGAAATGGTACGTGTTGGTGCGGTATTAAACGTGGCTTGTATCCTTGTGATTTCATTGTTTGCTTGGTTTATCTGGATGTAACTTAGTATCAATTCATCTTAACTTAACGGCCTCTTTTTGAGGCCGTTATTTGTTGTTGTACGCTAAATTGAGATTATTGCGTTGTTTTAGCAATAAGAGCCTGTTGGTTTTTCCCTATTTTTATCACACCTGTATCAGAAAAAATAATGTCTGCATCTCCGCGCATAGAGAAACTCATCGTGTTTATAACTCCTTGAATATCTATCTTATTCTGTGGGCAAAGGAAATTATCTTTACAGTGATATTGGTGACTCTCAAGTACAATGTTACGACCTGTCAATTTAGTTTGCTCATCCATCTCTAAATGATTTCCTTGAATATAAGGAATGTCAGTTTTGAACTTTGTGCTGTACTTGACAATGCCTTCACTAGGAGAAAGGGTGCTATTACCAGATGCGCTGATATAATTTTGTATGGCAGAGTGGATATTAAGTGTATTTTGCAGCTTTATTTGGTCTGCAACGATATTTAATTTTGATAGTTGAATTGGAGTTCCTTGTTGCTGACTAATACTGATTTGGCTAGCAGGTTGAGTTGAAAACTTCAGTTGGTTATAGTCCTCCAATTTTTGGAGTTCAAGCTGGTTATCTTTCTCTTTGTTTTTAATGTATTTTTTTTCAAATTTACCGGCAATTAAGGAGAGGCTATTAATATTATCAACGGCACCGTCTTTCCATGAAATACCATTAGGATTTGCGATAACAAGGTTAGCGCGTTGCCCTTTTATTCCTAATATCCCTTGTAAGTTGCTTGTTTCAGTCCCTGTTACTTCTGCAAAAATAAGCTTTGCTGCCTTATTATTAAGCTTGGTATTACTGTTAATATCATTATTAAAAATTAAACCATCGTCATTAGATGAGAGACTTTCGAAGGTATTAAACGAGATGTTATTTTTGAGAGGGGCTTCTATATTAATGACTTTTGCTTTTGTGATATCAGGGGCCTCGGCTAATGATGTGGTATGAAATAAAGTACAACTTAGTAGAGTGAATGATATGGTTTTCTTCATTGGTATTAGCTCCTTGCTGTAAAAATCCTTTAATGATTAAAAGCATAATGTATTTAGTCGTTTTTTATAATAATCAAAAATTAGTTTGGCTTAATAAAATATGATACGTTAGCACTCAGGTAAAATCGGAAAATCGGAAAAATATGATGTAAATAATTGTTACACTATGTTTTTGGCCGTTTATAAGTTCCATTTTCCTTGCTAATAAATTACTACTTGTTATGTTTTAAAATTAAATATAAAGGGATTTAATAATATGTCTGGTGATAGCTATAGCTCTCTATTGAATCATGCCATTTATGTAATGGATAAAATAAAGCTTGATAAAAATATTATGATGCTAGTTGAGGCGATTAAATATGAATATCGCCATGAAGGAAAATGGTCTCCAGATTTATTGAAAAAACATGATAAATTAAAGAAAGAAATAGAAAGAAAATCTTATTTTTTATATAACAATGATGTTCCTATTGGTATTGAAAAACTCAGTAATCAAGAAGAGCTGGAGTTTATTGGTTATATAAGAGATTTATCAACAGGAAATCATGATGTCGATATAAGAGTTCAAGGTAAAGAGGATATTGAATTATCTAACCTTGTTGATTCCGATTTATTAAGTTCACAAGCACTGCGTATTCTCCCTAAAAATTTAAAAAAAAGAATGAAACTTCGCTCTAGTATAAATGCTAGGTTAACTATAAATATACATAAAAAATATATTAATCGGCTGGCAAAATCTTTGGTGAAGTTATTTCATGAGCCGTCACCTCAGTGTATAGAACAAGCCAAAATTATGGGGCCTAGAAAATTTGGTATACAAACGGACCAAGCAGTTATTTACTTATCTGAATCGGGGCTTGAGCATGCAAAGGAAATTACCCAGCGACTTAATACATTAATTCCTTCTGATGCATTTATTGAACATACACCAGTTGGTATGCAAAAAATGGATACTGGTATTTCTTATTCGGAAACACCAAAAGGTCAGTCAACAAGCCATGGGCAAGCCAGGTCACAGGTCATTGCAGACGCTATTACAGAAGCTTTATTAACAGATCGCCCAGTAAAACAAATCTTACCGAAAGTATTAAAAAAAGTAGGCTACGATACGAATAATCCTAGTTTAGTTGCGCAAGTTCAGCGTGATGGTCATTTAAAAAATAGTCTTTTTGACTGTATGATGCTTAAAAAGCATAGAATAAGCCAAGATATTCAGCGATTTGTTACGGATCCACTGTTATTCCCATGTATGTATGTTATTGATAAATTTAATAATGATATATTATCAGTAAAAGCGGAAATATTTAACTTTGAGAATGAGTTTACTGCCATTGAGTGCGGAGTATTAGCTCAGTATATAACCTCGAGAGAGAATTCAGGTTTTATTTATGATGTTTTAGATTTTACTTATAAATTTAATTCAATCTTTAGAGATAGCGGTTATATTGAGAAACGTCTCGCACCACAAGATTTTTATTTATATTTAATGGATGATAATTCAGGGGGACGTTGTTACTCTTTAGTTAGGGCAATGGCTGTTGCATTAGCCTTAGAGGGCAGTGAGGGTGCAAATAAATTGCTTAATAAGATGTTTTTAGCTGGGGCATCACCAACGGAGCCGAATTCAACTTTGTTACAAGCTGCGTTAAAAGAACTTCATGTAAATATAGAGGCGGCACACGCATCAACTATAATTGGCCAATTTGAGTTAAATGAAATAAAAGAAATTCTGATTAATGCTGAACAAGGAAATATTTATGCGCTAAATAGCACAACACACTCAATGTTATTAGGTAAAGTCAAAAGTGGTAATGAAATTAATTATTATTTTTATGATCCAAACTTTGGTATTTATGCTTTTAATGATTCTGATAAGTTATTTTCAACTTTAAATAAGTTTTTATTTAAAAACAAGATGGCAGAGCAGTATGCGGTTTTAAATAGTAGTTTTGAATTGGTCTCTATTAATACGGGAAAAATGTCTGAAGTACAAATTGGTAGTGGTTTAACTGTTTCCGATTTGGTTTATTCAGATAATTTAATGGAATCTATTTCTCTACATAAGAAAATGGAGAGTATTCTAGAACATCAGTCTTTAATAGCAAAAGATAAGAAAATACAGACATCCTTAATTATTTTGGAGTCAGAGAAATGGGGGGAACGTCTTGAATACTCAATTAATGAAGTGTGCAAAAGTCATCAACTAGATGAAAAATGGTTACCTGTTTTTGAAAATATTGAGAATTTGGAAGATGGCCGATATCGTATTCAATTTATACATCAAGGGATAGAGGAAAAGATATATTGGGCTGAAACGAAAGACACAACCTTTATTGAGTTTAAAGAATATTTTCACAAGCAAATGGCTATGTTAAAGAGTCATTATTCTTTTAGTGATGGGGAGTTGCAATGTGAAAGAGATATTGAGGGTACAGAACATGTGGATGGCCTCAATATAGCGATGGGAATACAAGCAATCATTCAATGGTCGGAGAATAGGAATCGACAGTCAGTGGTTTCTTCTAGGCCAACATCTAATTTAGCAACAGCACTGCGTATTCATAGTTATATTAGCTATTCTATGATGGCCCATGGTGCTATCAATGATGCCGTGAAAACTGGAAAAATTGCATATTCATTATGGTGTGAAGGGAATGGAGTGGCGAAATCAGTAATGAATCGCTTTTCTTCGTCTCTAGTACGTACAGCGAATGAAGGGTTAGGGGTTATTTTCCAAGGAGCTATGGTTGGTTTCGATATTTATGAGTTAGCGAATGCACAAAATGAAACTCAGCGAGCTGTATTTGGTACTCAACTAGCTTTTGATTCATCATCATTAGGGTTAGGTATTGTAAGTACGGGAGCATCTCTACTTGGTGCGGAAACGGTGGCAGGTGTTGCAGGGCCATTAGCTGTACCACTTATGGGAATAGGTATTGGTATCACCGAACTGGTTAATATTAATGAAAGACACGCACAAAAAGCTGTTGCTGTAGGGGAAGAATTCGCGATTTATCAACGAGACTATCAAAATGCAGCGATAAGTTATGATGCAAAAAAAGACTTTTTGGTACCAACACCCAATATTGTCATCGAGAAATTAGATTTCAAAAATGGTTATTTTGACCTTGGTAGCCAATATATATATCGAGGTGTGAAAAAAAAGTGGTATATAGAGCATTGCTGGTTGAATGATTTTCAGTCGGGCCCGAGTGCAGAGATTGATAAATCACATGCAATTAATATTAGAGAAGCTGTTGGTGTTACTGAGCCAAGAGTAAACTTTAATGGGAGCCAAACTGGGGTAGTGATATTACCAGTTGTACCTAAATCGTTCATTCGTTACAGATATAGCTCTCTTTTTGGTGGAACTTCTCGAGGGGATAATGGTTTTTCTATTTTGAGAGGAATGGAAGAACGCTATCAATTCTATTTTGATTTTTTTTATTGTGGCCTAGAGTATGTTATCACCACTTTAGAGCATGAATATGAAAATACTACCATTCATGTCAATCTAGATAGCCAAAATAGACAATTAACCGTTCCTAAAATGCCTATTCCATGGCAAGGGCATATTACGCACGCTGTCACTGGTAATGGCGGGGAATATCAAATTACAGTTAATTATGGCGCATCTCTTACGTTAATTGAGGGGGCTATATATGGAAAACAATCTAGCTGGATAATTGATACGAGTTTAATAGAAAGTGATGGAAAAGAGCATGTTATTCAAATCATGGATGATCACATTAAAATTAGCGGCATTACTATCAATGTTGATACATCGGTGGCGGATAATTCGATTTTACTTGTCAATGCTCAACATGAAGTATGTGAAATAGATTTTATTAATAAGACTGCAAAGATTATTAATCTAGATGGTAGTCAATGGATAAACAAAAGCCAGACAATTAAACAGCATCTTCATGATTTATCAATTAAAAATAAGCTTAACGGCCAGTATGTTGCCATCGATAATTATCAATATAACGGTTTAAACGTGGGACGTGCATTTTATGATGTTCAATATGATCGGGTCATTTTTACTCACTCAAAAAATAAAGAAAATCATTCGGCACAACTAATAAAAATTAATAGGGATACAGCCTATTTTTATTCATCAGTGGAATCAGTAATTTGGCAGGTTGATATAAATACAGGTTCTTTACTGACTCAACTTAAAGCGAATATGGTTTTAGGTCTAGATGCAGAAATTATTAAAGTCACATTGGTTGATGACCAACTGTATATAACACTAACAGAAAGAAGTACTGGCAGTACAGTTGAAAATACCTATAGGCTAATACAGAGTGATAAATTAGAGCTCGTGAGCGTTGTGAATAACAGGTTATTACTCGATAACTTACATGACACACAAACATTATTATCATTTGAACAACGTAAGCAATTTAGTAGCCATGACTACTTAGCCTGTCGATATATGAGTCCTGAATATCAAAAGACAATTACCATCAAACCCAGCATTGCGAACACGGTGATGATATCGGGCACTGATGAAAATGGTTTTTGGCATCATTACTGGCTACGCAATGAGAGTGGAACATTGGTTAAAGCCAATTTAGAAAGAAAAAATGTGAATGAACGGCTATTCTTGAATGAGTTTATTTCGATAAGTGAAGAAGATTTAAAATATATTGATTGTGAGCTCGCAAAAAATACGCCATTAGAAAAAGTTTGGCGAGAGAGGTTTGCTCTATCTATTAGCGATGGTAAAGAGGCGATATCTCAATTAAAGCGTTATAGAATTAAACCTACACTTGCAAAAATATTTGCAACAAGCCTGGGACGTTATAATCCGAGGTATGATTTATGGTATTGGTTTCCTCCTAAGGACTTGGAATTAATAGGAAGTTTATTAAAGGAAAATGGAAAGGAAGCCTTTTTCTTTTATAGCCAAAAAGAAGACACCATTTTTTATCAAAAAGGGTTAGGGCAAGATATTATTAAGCCAAATAAGCCTAGTGCCTTTCGTTTAAATTTGAGTGGAATAAAAAATGTCACGCACTGGCAAGGGGAGCTCCTTGTTATCCAAAAAGAAGGCTTTGTTAGGCAACTGGATGCGAATGGCAGTGTACAATTAGTTGCCCTCAATAAAGACTGGTTTGCGAGAGAGCCTTTGAGATGGGAGCGTTTTGCTCAATTTTCCAATGAAAAGGACCCCATTGCATTGTTTGGATTAAAAGATACTAATGGGGAACGCATATTACCAGCATGGTATTTTAACGAGATGGTTGTTGTTGCGCCTTCATTTTCGTTAGAAAGTGAGTTACAAATTATCGATTTTGATCACGATAAACAATATGGCGTTATTTTTGATTCAAAATCAAAGAAGCTATATCGAATAAACGCGATTGGAGAGATGAAGTTTAACAATATTTTCGATAGTAAGGGTGTTCTTCGATTTCCCAATAAATTACCTAAGCATGTTGATTTATACCCTGAGCTTACTTTTAAGTCAGTGCAAAAAATAGCGGATGGCTTAATGCTGTTAACAGAAGAAAATGCAATTATTTATCATCCAACATCATCTCATGAACAATTAGGCTTATCATTAATTATTAAAGGAACACCGGAGGATGATGTCGTTATTCCTGCAGCATTAGGCGATGTTTCTGTTTTAATTCTTAATGGTGGTGAGGGCTCCGATACTTATCAGTTTAAAAAAGTAGATTGGCAGCGTTATCAAACGATTATTATTGATAATTATTCGGTAGACCGAATTGTTGATTTGCTTATCCTACCCATAAAAAACCAATTGAAGGAGATTTTTATTAATCGCCAAGGAGATGACTTGGTTATTACAGATTCAATAAATAATACATCTCTTTATATCCGTGGAATTTATGGTTTACAGGCTCACTCTTATCGTCATCTACAACTTAGAATTGATGGAACAGATCAACACATTGATGTGAGTTTATTAGCTGAGCAAGCTTTGGCCAGTCACGGTTTAATGTCTTTATCAATGCATTTCAGAAGCCATTTTGATATCAATGGTAAGATAGTTTTATTAGGGGAGTTGTTGAATCGAATAGATTTTACTCAGGGAGACTTTGAAATTCAAACTGCACTCAAAGAGCAGGACAAACCTCATTTCGCCATGTTATCTACAACAAGTCAGTATTAAATTAATATATAAAAAAAGAGCCACAACATGAGTGGCTCTTTTCGATTTATCGATCAGCAATTATTGTGCTGTTGGTGGATGACTGTGTTCAATATCTTCTGATTTCTTCGAGAAACGGCGACGGATCACCACGAAGAATACAGGAACGAAGAAGATAGCCAATGAGGTTGCGGCAAACATTCCCCCAAGAACACCAGTACCTACTGAGTTCTGGGATGCAGAACCTGCACCGTTACTAAACACCAGTGGGATAACACCTAACATAAATGCTAAAGATGTCATCAGAATTGGTCGTAAACGCATTTTAACTGCATTAAGTGTTGCTTCGACTAACCCTTTACCTTCTTTTTCCATCAAGTCTTTGGCGAATTCAACAATCAAGATTGCGTTTTTCGCCGAGAGCCCAATGGTTGTTAAGAGGCCCACTTTAAAGTAAACGTCGTTGTCTAGACCACGAACACTGGTAAACAATAACGCACCAATAATACCCAATGGAACGACTAACATAACTGAGAATGGAACTGACCAGCTTTCATAGAGAGCCGCCAAACACAGGAAGACCACTATCAAGGAGATTGCGTACAGAGCAGGGGCTTGGTTACCTGCTAAGCGTTCTTGATATGACATACCTGTCCACTCGTAACCAATTCCTTCAGGCAGGTTTTCAGTGGTGAGTTTTTCCATTAACAGCATCGCATCACCAGTACTTTTCCCTGGAGCTGCCTGACCTTGAATGTTCATCGCAGGGACACCGTTATAACGCTCTAAACGCGGTGAACCATACTTCCAAGGATCTTTGGATTCGTCCATAAAGGCAGAGAACGGAACCATTTTACCTTGGTTATTGCGAACATACAGGTTACTGATGTCAGAAGGTAACATACGGCTTTCTGCGTCACCTTGTACGTAAACTTTCTTCACACGACCACGGTCGATAAAGTCATTCACGTAGCTTCCACCAAACATAGAACTCAATGTTGCGTTGATATCACTGATAGCGACACCTTGAGCCTGTGCTTTTTGTTGGTCAATATAAATACGGTATTGCGAGGTATCATCCTGACCATTTGGACGAACACCTTGAAGCATTTCTGGGTGCTGAGCAGCTAATCCAAGTAACTGGTTGCGGGCTTGCATCAGTTTATCATGCCCCAAGTTACCTTTATCGACTAACTCAAAGTCAAACCCGTCTGCGGTACCTAACTCAACAATCGCTGGTAGGTTAAAGGCGTAAATCAGTGCCTCTTGTTTTTGTGACAGTGCGATATTTGCACGTTGTACAATCGCATCAACGTGGTTTTCATCGCCTTTACGTTCGCTCCAATTTTTCAGAACGACGAAAGCGAGACCCATATTTTGACCTTGACCTGCGAAGCTAAAGCCCCCAACGGTAAAGACCGACTCAACGTTTTTGGCTTCTTCGGTATGGTAGTAGTTATTCACTTCATCCAATACCGCTTGGGTTTGTTCTTGCGTTGATCCTGGTGGTAATTGGATCATTGACAAGAATACCCCTTGGTCTTCCGCTGGTAAGAAAGAAGACGGTAAACGGACGAACATGAACGCCATACCAACCACTAACAGCAGGTAAATCACTAAATAACGGCCCGTGCCGTTAAGCATACGGCTTACACTGTCGGTGTAGTGGTGTGCTTGTTTTTCAAATGTGCGGTTAAACCACCCAAAGAATCCTTTTTGGCTACCATGGCTGCCTTTTTCAATTGGCTTCAACATGGTGGCACACAGTGCTGGTGTTAAGATCATCGCAACCAGTACTGATAAGATCATGGAGGATACAATGGTAATTGAGAACTGACGGTAAATTGCCCCTGTAGAACCTCCAAAGAAGGCCATAGGAATAAATACCGCAGACAGCACCATTGCAATACCGACTAACGCACCTTGGATTTGACCCATTGATTTTTTGGTCGCTTCTTTTGGTGACAAGCCTTCTTCTTGCATAACACGCTCAACGTTCTCAACAACGACGATGGCGTCATCGACGAGAAGCCCGATGGCGAGTACCATCGCGAACATGGTCAAGGTGTTTATGGAATAACCAAATGCCGACAAGATAGCAAAGGTACCTAACAATACGACAGGTACTGCAATCGTTGGTATCAGTGTTGCACGGATGTTTTGTAGGAACAAATACATAACGACAACAACCAGCATGATTGCTTCTACTAACGTTTTAACCACTTCGTTAATTGAAATTTTAACGAATGGGGTCGTATCGTATGGATAAACAATCTCTAATCCTTGAGGGAAGAAAGGCTTCATTTCCTCAAGCGCAGCGCGGACGTTATTAGACGTATCTAAAGCGTTAGCTCCGGTTGCCAGTTTAATACCGATACCTGCTGCTGGCTTACCATTAAAGCGGGCAATCGTACTATAGTTTTCAGCACCTAATTGGACATCAGCAACATCTTTAATACGCACTTGTGAACCATCCTGGTTTACACGTAATAGAATATTGCTAAATTCTTCAGGGCTATTTAAACGTGTCTGCGCAATGATAGAAACGTTTAAACGCTGGTTTGCTACAGACGGTGAACCACCGAGTTGCCCTGCTGCGACTTGGTTATTTTGTACCTTGATCGCATTAATGACATCTGTTGTGGTCATGTTGTACTTAACGAGTTGCTCTGGTTTTAACCAAATACGCATTGCATATTGGGTACCGAACAGTTGAGTTTCACCTACACCGTTAACTCGGCTAAGTGGGTCTTTAATATTTGACCCTACGTAGTCGGCAATATCGTATTGCCCCATTGAGCCATCGCTAGAAACGAAACCCGCAACCATTAAGAATGAACTAGTTGATTTATCGACACTAATACCTTGCTGCTGAACTTCTTGTGGCAACAATGGCATCGCCAGTTGCAATTTGTTTTGCACCTGTACTTGCGCGATATCACCATCAGTTCCTGCTTCAAATGTCAGCGTAATGCTAGCAGAACCTGATGAATCACTGCTCGATGACATATATACCAAGTTATCGATACCGTTCATGTTCTGTTCGATAACCTGCGTTACTGTATTTTGTACCGTCTCAGCATCCGCTCCCGGATAGTTAGCTGAAATAGAAACAGCCGGTGGCGCGATGGTCGGGTACTGCGAAACAGGTAACTGGATAATTGCCAACAGACCAGCAAGCATGGTGATAATTGCAATTACCCACGCAAAAATTGGTCTTTCTATAAAAAACTTAGGCATTAATCAGCCGCTCCCTTATTTAGACTTTTCTTCAGGTTTTGCCTGATTGTCTATGGATTGCGTTTCTAAGTTTGCTTCCTTAGGATTCACAACAATTCCTGGTTTGATTTTTTGTAAGCCGATGACAATGACACGATCACCTGCTTGTAGACCTTCAGTTACCAGCCATTTGTTGCCAACTGCTTGTCCTGCTTTAACTTTTCTGACTTCAACTTTATTCTCTGCGCCAACAACCATGACTTGAGAAGTTCCTTGAGCCGTACGAGTCAAGCCTTGTTGTGGAACTAGAATCGCCTTTTCAATAACACCGTCTTCTAATACAGCACGAACAAACATACCTGGAAGTAACTCTTTGTTCGGGTTAGGGAACATGGCTCTCATGGTGATAGACCCTGTTGTTTCATCAACAGTGACATCAGAGAATTCCAGAACACCCTTTTGTGCGTATTCTTGACCGTTGTTGTTGATCAAACTGACAGGTGCTTTCCCTGATTCTCGCTGTACAGCGCCTTTCGCTATCTCATTTTTGAGACGTAAAAAATCGTCACTCGATTGTGTTACGTCAACATAGATAGGATCAAGTTGCTGAACACGCATTAATTCAGTGGCTTGTCCTGTAGATACTAAAGCCCCTTCAGTCACATTCGATTTACCGGTACGGCCGCTGATCGGTGCAGTTACTTTGGTATAATTCAGGTTGATACGTGCCGTTTCAACCGCAGCTTCAGCCGCTTTGACGGCAGCAAGTGCTTGTGCATAGGTTGAGGTCGCTTCGTCGTATTCCTGACGACTAATGTAATTAGTACCTAACAATGGTTTATAACGCTTCACCGTTAATGCAGCCAGATTCGCATTGGCTTGTGCTTTTGCAAGTTCCGCTTTTGCGCTGTCATAGGTTGCTTGGAATGGTGCTGGGTCAATTTGGTATAAAGATGTCCCTGCTTCTACGTCGCTACCTTCTTTATAGTTGCGTTTCAATATGATGCCACTAACCTGAGGGCGAACCTCGGCAACACGAAATGCGGATGTACGGCCTGGTAACTCGGTTTTGAGAGTCAGAGGTTCGGCTTTAAGCGTAACAATTCCTACTTCAGGCGCCGGGCGTTCTCCGCCACCTTGTTGTTCATCGTTACAACCAGATAAAGCCAAGCCACCTGAAAGAACTAACAGAGCCAGAGGTAACACCCCTCTGTTTTTTCGCATAAGTTAACCTCAATTAATCAATATGAGTTCAAAACAAAAATAAGAAAAATGGTAAACAATATGATTTATCACTATGCTATAGTACAAACATACACGAATGTATGTAAATCAGCTTTCGATAGAAACGGGTCACAATGGCACGAAAAACTAAACAACAGGCTGAAGAAACCCGTCAGGAAATATTAGATGCTGCCATCAAAACATTCTCTGAACGAGGAGTTTCTGCCACATCATTAGCCGATATTGCAAAAGCAGCGGGGGTTACCCGAGGTGCAATATATTGGCATTTCAAAAACAAAGTTGATCTTTTTTATCAAGCTTGTGAATTTGGTGATAACCAAATAGTACAAGCTGAAGAATATTATCGTTCTAAATATACCAATGATCCACTTTCAATACTAAGAGAATTATTAGTTTATATTTTGACTGATTTTATTGAAAGCCCTAAAAACCGCGCTTTGATGGAAATTTTCTTTTTGAAGTGTGAATTAGTTGGCGAAATGGCAGAGTTAGTTGATTTTAAACGCGCTAATTATGTCGCAAGTCAATGTCGAATAGTTGATAACTTGACTGCCTGTATTGATGCAGGTCAACTTCCTGCTGATCTTGATGTGGAATGTGCTGCGATTATGATCCGTTCATTAATGTCTGGTTTGTTAGAAAACTGGCTACTCCAATCAGAAAATTTTAATATTAATCAACATACAATTACATTGGTTGATACACTATTAGAAACACTAAAATGTAATACCGCAATCCGGTTAAAACCCATTCAAACTGAATAAGTGGAGTACAATATGACCTCTATTTTGATTATTGCTAATGGCGCACCTTACGGCAGTGAAACATTGTTCAACTCATTGCGATTAGCGATAACGTTGAAAGAGCAAGAGCCGCAGTTAGATTTAAAAATATTTCTGATGTCAGATGCTGTGACCGCAGGTTTGGCAGCTCAAAAGCCGAAAGAAGGCTATAATCTTCAACAAATGTTAGAGATTTTAACGGCACAAAATGTCCCCGTTAAATTATGTAAAACTTGTACAGATGCCCGAGGTGTAAGTGAGTTAACCCTTGCTGATGGTGTTGAGGTAGGCACGTTAGTCGAGCTTGCAAGCTGGACATTAACGGCAGATAAAGTATTAACTTTCTAACATTTTACGTAAAATGTGTTTAATTAGTTGAAAGTAAGTGTTGGTAGGCGACTATCGGCACTTTGGTTTAATTAAACAATATTATTATTTGTATAAAGGAATGCCATTATGATGAAACAACAATGGAAGTGGCGGCAGTTAGTATCAATAACACTGTTTTTTTTCATCATATCTTTTTCCAGTTCAATTACGGCATTAACATCAAATAACTTACCTGATAAGAATGAAATAAAAAGTGCGCTCAACGCATTGAATAAAAAAAGTTCACTCAGTGAGGAAGATAAACTTGCTCTCGTTGATCTGGAAAAAACCTCAGATTTTTATAACGAGCTGGATAAACTCGAACAGCGAACGGCTGAACTGCAAAAAAAACTGAATAGCGCGAGTGAAGAATCGAAACAAGCAGCACAAGGTTTGTTGCAAATAAAAAATGAAAATGAGCAACGCACCGAAAATTTCCGACGAAAAATACAAGATAGTTCTCTTTCACAATTAGAAGCATTACAAGCCTCTTATTTAGAAAATCTGCAAACAGAACAAAATGACCTTGCAACCTATAGTAGTCAATTAATTGGCTTACAAACGCAGCCTGAAAGGGCGCAAGCGATGATGTTGGAAAATGCGAGGCGCTTACAAGAAATTCGCAATGAGCTAAATAGTTCATTGAATGAATCTGTGAATTTAAGACCTACTCAAATTACCATGCTGCAAGTTGAACAGTATTTATTGCAGCAACAAAATGAATATCAAAAACGTATTCTACAGGCTAACACTCAATTACAAGATGTGCTGCAAAAACAACGTGATTATACCGCAGCATATATTGAGCAATTGGAACACCATATTCAGCAAGTACAAAATGCGATTAGCCATCGCCGACTAAATGACTCCCAATCAACGGTACGCGAGGCGCTGAGTACTTCTGAAACCGATATTGAAGCGCAACAGAATCCCATTATTCAAAAAGAAATTGCGATTAATAATGCGCTCAGTGACCGTTTAATCGCAGTGACCGAAAATAGCAATAAACTGGTGCAAAATGGTATTCGAGTTAAAACATGGCTTGAAAGAGCGACGCAGTCCGAACGAAATTTAAAAGAGCAAATTAATGTATTACGCGGTAGTTTATTGCTCTCACGAATTTTATTTCAACAACAAATTGACTTGCCGCCAGACATTTTAACTAAAAATTTACCCACAACGATTGCTGATTTGCGGCTTGAGCAATTTGATATTAACCAACAGCGTGATGAGCTTTATCAACCTAATGATTATATTACTAAGTTGGAACAGCAATTTGAGGTAAAAACAGGGGATGAGCTGGCAAATAGCGCATTATTATCCGCTGAGGATAAATCTACGTTATTGAAACTATTGGAAGTACGTCGTGGGTTATTAGATGAACTCAACCAGCAGCTTGGCGGGCAAATTTCCCAAGCAATCAACTTGCAACTTGATCAAAACCAATTATTGAGTGTAGTGGGGTCTCTTGAAAATACCTTGGCGCAGCAAATATTTTGGGTGAATAGTAATAAACCGATGGATTTGGAATGGGTTAAAGGTTTTCCAGAAGCTGCGGCAGCACAGATTCATAATTTTGATTTTAGTTTATCGAATCGTAGTATTAAGCGTGGAGTGACGGCTTCATTATTGGTCGTTGTTCCACTGGTTTTAGTCGCATTGCTGTTTATTTGGTTTAATCGCAAAATTAGTAACCGACTGCAGGATATTGACCAACGGCTTTCCAGCTTACGTAATGACAGTGTATTAAGTACCCCGTTGGCACTGTTGTTAACATTAATGCAAACATTACCTATTTCACTGTTTTTACTGGCATTTGGCTATTGGTTTTTGAAAACAGGGAATGTACAAGGGCCATTCTTTTGGCAATTTTGCCAACAATTGGCGATATTTTGGGCATTATTTGAGCTGACTTTCCGAGTATTAAAACCACAAGGTATTGCACAAAAACACTTTGGTATCGAAAAAGAAAAAATATCCCAGACTCGACGCAGGATGATCAGGCTATCTATTCCTCTATTGCCACTCATTTTCTTTTCTACTTATGGTGTTAGCAACCCACTGAAAGTGTCTGAGGACGTGATTGGCCAGTTGATCGTGCTGGTTTCTCTTATTCTACTGTGCATCTTTACTATCCCATTTTGCAAACAAGTTTGGCAAGAGAAAGGGAGTCACTTAACGCGTAGTATCGTTGTGACATTGTTGACATTTTCGCCATTAATTTTAGTGGGCTTAATGATGGCGGGGTATTATTACACCACATTGCGCTTGGCAAACCGTTGGATCGACAGTTTATACCTATTACTCCTATGGTATATCACTTATAGCGCGTGTTTGAGAGGCTTAACACTGGTTGCTCGTAAATTAGCATATCAACGTGCCATAGAACGCCGTGCGATGTCGAAGCAAGAAGATACTGAAAACGAGCCAATTAAAGAGCCACCAATGACTATTGAGCTGATTAGCCAGCAATCATTGCGTCTCACAACAATGGTGTTATTTATTATTTTCGCTTTGGCGTTTTATACGATTTGGTCTGATTTTATAACCATTTTCTCTTTCTTAGATAGCGTGAACTTATGGAGCTATACCGCCACATCGGCAGAAGGGGGAAATATCTTACAATTCGTGACGTTAGCGAATTTAATTTTAGCTCTTGTGATTATCATTGTGTCTTGGGTAATGACGCGAAACCTCCCTGGACTACTGGAAGTGTTGGTATTATCACGGTTAAAACTCCGTCAGGGCTCTACTTATGCGATCACGACAATATTAACTTATATTATTGTCGGGATTGGGGCGATCGCCTCATTAGGTATGATTGGCGTGACATGGAACAAATTGCAGTGGTTGGCAGCAGCTTTGACCGTCGGGTTAGGGTTTGGTTTACAAGAAATTTTTGCTAACTTTGTTTCAGGGATCATTTTACTGTTTGAACGACCGATCCGTATTGGCGACACCGTCACTATTGGGACCTATTCAGGAACAGTCAGTAAAATTCGCATTCGTGCGACAACCATCGTTGATTTTGATCGCAAAGAAGTGATCATTCCTAATAAGGCTTTTGTGACTGAACGGTTGATCAACTGGTCGCTATCGGACACCGTCACACGTATCACCATAGCGATCGGTGTGGCATATGGCTCTGATCTTGATAAAGTGAAACGCGTTTTATTGTCTGCGGCAACCAATAATAGCAAGGTAATGACTGAACCCGCTCCTAATGTCTATTTCACCAGTTTTGGTGCAAGCACGTTAGATCACGAATTACGTTTTTATGTACGGCAGATTGGTGACCGTGGCGTAACCAGCGATGAAGTGAACCGTGCGATAGACAAACTATGTCGAGAAAACGATATTGATATTGCATTCAATCAGTTAGAAGTGCATTTACACAATAGTAAAGGTGATGAAGTGCAAGAAGTGAAGCGAACACCTAAAGATAGTGATGATAAAACGCACTAAACTCATTAAGTTTCTTTGGTGCAGGCAGTTTTTGCTGCTTGCACTTGTTTTGCAATATAATCATTTTTCACGATTTCAAGTGCTTTGAGAACCACATCAGCTTCTATCTCAGACGTCTCTAATAAGTAGATTAAATCAACAGCAAGTTGGATTTCTTGTGGAGCATCCTTGAGTGAACTCATACTGATTCCTTCTAAGATTTAATCAAAATATTGATTTTCTTGATGTTCAATGGCTTTTTCAATACGCAAAAGTGCTTGGCGGCAACGGTACAAACGGCCTGCGAGTACAGCGAGTTCTTTTTGGCACTGGTGCTGCAAACGGTGGTCGGTTAGCTCACTTAAATGAAGTTCTTTTTCACTCACCATGGCCTGCAAGCGTCGTTCATAGTCTTGGTGTTGTGATAAACGTTCATATAAATCAACTTGTTCCTTTTTCTTAGTAAAATTTGATTCTTTTTCACGTAAAGCTTGTGTAGAGATCTCTCGTGAAATTGCCTGCATTTGATGGACGATTTTTTCAGTAAGAAAATTAACTTGCTCAGTGTGGTTTAACGTTACGCTATGGCACAATTGCTGGTACAACGTCTGTAATTCATTTTGGCAATCCCCTAAACGGGTTGATTTGCGGCTAAACAATTGCATATCGAAACGTGAATGTGAAAACTCAAGGTCTTTTATGGGCTCCACTCGTGTTTTCAATTCATCAATTTGCTTTTTTAACGCATCCAAAAGAGTGGGAATTTTCATTTTTTGTTCTCATTAAATGTGAAAAATAGCGGAAAATTGATATTCAGCAACAAAACTGATGCCAAATTGACGGCTTCTTATTGCATTTTTATGGTACTTTACATAGATTCTACACTTTCGTGTTTACTACATGGCTTTTATTATGACCGCTAAAGAGCAACAACTGCAATTGATTAAAGAAAGTATCGCATCTATCCAAGATTATCCAATCGAAGGTGTGATCTTTCGTGACATTACGACTTTATTAAATAACCCTGCTGCATACCAAGCAACGATTGATATGTTAGTGGAACATTATCAAAATAAAGGCGTCACTAAAATTGTAGGAACTGAAGCGCGTGGTTTTCTATTCGGCGCTCCAGTTGCATTACGTTTAGGCGTAGGTTTTGTCCCTGTACGTAAAAAAGGGAAATTACCACGTGAAGTATTGAGTATGACTTACGACCTTGAATATGGCACGGATACACTTGAAATCCATAAAGATAGTATCAGCCCTGAAGATAATGTCTTAGTGGTTGATGACTTACTTGCCACAGGTGGTACAGTGGAAGCGACAGTTAAAATGATCAAACAACTCGGTGCTAATGTTGTTGATGCCGCATTTATCATCTGTTTACCTGACCTTGGCGGCGTTGAGCGCCTGCAAAAAGAAGGTGTTTCTTCTTATAGCCTTGTTGAATTCCCAGGCCACTAATCTTTATTTTCCCTCTATTTTTATCACAGTCTCGCTGTATAGGTTGAGGCTGTGGTAGCATGGTACTATGATTATATATATTCACGTACCATGTTAAATGACAGTGGAATCCATGAGCTATCAGGTACTTGCCCGTAAGTGGCGCCCCCAAAAATTTTCAGACGTTGTTGGCCAACAGCACGTTTTGACTGCACTCGCTAATGGGCTAACGCATCAGCGGCTTCATCACGCCTATCTTTTCTCCGGTACACGTGGTGTAGGAAAAACGACGATTGCTCGCCTATTTGCCAAAGGCCTTAATTGCGAAACAGGGATCACTGCATCACCTTGTGGTAAATGTGCCAACTGCCTTGAAATAGAACAAGGGCGATTTGTTGACTTAATTGAAATTGACGCGGCTTCCCGAACCAAAGTCGAAGATACTCGTGAATTATTAGACAACGTCCAATACGCGCCGGCACGTGGGCGCTTCAAAGTTTATTTAATTGACGAAGTACACATGTTGTCTCGTCATAGTTTCAATGCGTTATTAAAAACCCTTGAAGAACCGCCTGAACATGTGAAGTTTTTGTTGGCGACGACGGACCCGCAAAAACTCCCCGTGACCATTTTGTCTCGCTGTTTGCAATTCCACCTAAAAGCATTAGATGTCACGCAAATCAGTGAACAGCTTGAACTTATTCTGAATGCAGAAAATATTGAACATGACCAACGAGCTCGCCAGCTTATTGCAAGAGCGGCGGATGGCAGTTTACGTGATGCATTAAGCTTAACTGACCAAGCCATTGCGATGGGGCAAGGGAAAGTAACGGCTGATATAGTTAGCCAAATGCTAGGAACCCTTGATGATGAACAGCCATTAGCGATTATTGAAGCGTTAGTACGTGCCGATAGCATGGCGGTGATGGAACAGGTAGAGCAAGCTGCTAGTCGCGGTGCGGATTGGGAAAACTTGCTGGTGGAAGTTTTGTCGCAATTACACCGTATCGCGATGATCCAACTGCTTCCTGCTGAACAAGAAACAGACCCATCATCGACAGAAGGGCGGCTACGGCAGGTCGCAAGGGTAATTTCTCCTGCAGATCTCCAACTGTTTTACCAAACGTTATTAGTTGGAAGAAAAGAACTCCCTTATGCTCCTGAGCGGCGTATGGGGGTTGAAATGGCATTGTTACGTGCATTAGCTTTTCATCCGAAAAATGTGATTGCTGAAATTGAAGCTCCACCAAAAGTTATTACGCAGGCGGCTGTTCAATCGGCATCGCCTGCTGCACCAAATATGGTGCAAAGGGTGCCTCCTGTTCAAGCACGAGCAGAAAATCTGCCAGACAATAGCCCAACGTTACAGTTATTGAAGGCTAGGCAGGCGCTACAATCTCCACAAAGTGAGGATCCTAGCCCAAAAAAGGCTAAACCGGTGATGCCTGAAAGGGCTAAGCCGGCGGCATCAGCACTGGAAAGGCTGGCCGCCGTGACCAGCAAACATCAACAAAATATGGTAAATAAAGCGGCTCAGGCAGCAAAACCACAAAAACCAAAGCAGTACCAATGGAAGCCTCAAAATGAAGAGGCGATGGCACCAAAAGAGGCAATAACAACGCCAAGTGAAATCAAAGAGGCGTTGGAATATGAAAAAACGCCTGAATTAGCCGCTAAAATTATTGAGGAAGGGCGAATTCGTGATAGCTGGTCTGGGAAAATCGCAAAATTAAATATTCCCAAGCTGGTTGAACAATTAGCTTTGAATTCATATATAGAAGAATTAAGTGAGTCGCAAATTGTTTTACATTTGCGCTCGGCTCAGAAGCACCTCGATAAACCATCGGCACATAAAGCATTGGAAGAAGCTCTGAGCGAACTATATGGTCGTACTGTTGAACTGAAAATCGTTCATGATGATAATAGCGAGGTGAAAACCCCGCTAGAATGGCGACAGGCGATTTATGAAGAAAAACTGGCACAAGCGCGCCAGTCTATTATTGCGGATAAAACGATTCAAAAACTGCGCTCAATGTTTGATGCGCAATTAGATGAAGAGAGTATTCGCCCCGTTTAACGCTACAGTCTCATTGTTAAGCTGTAGCCTCAGTTGTGAGAGATAACTATGTTTGGTAAAGGTGGATTGGGTAACCTGATGAAACAGGCCCAGCAAATGCAAGATAAAATGCAAAAAGTTCAGGAAGAAATCGCTCAACTAGAAGCTACAGGCGAATCTGGTGCTGGCTTAGTTAAAGTGACGATTAACGGCTCACACAACTGCCGCCGTGTTGAAATTGACCCTAGCTTACTCGAAGACGACAAAGAAATGTTAGAAGACTTGATTGCTGCGGCATTTAATGATGCTGCACGTCGTATCGAAGAAACGCAGAAAGAAAAAATGGCAAGTGTTTCCAGTGGTATGCAATTACCACCAGGCTTTAAGATGCCATTCTAATGCAAACAAGTCCGCTTCTTGAATCTTTGATGGAAGCTCTGCGCTGTCTCCCAGGGGTTGGTCCCAAGTCAGCGCAGCGAATGGCTTTTCATCTTTTACAGCGTGACCGCAGTGGGGGAATGCGTTTAGCGCAATCGCTCACTCGTGCCATGTCTGAAATAGGTCACTGCCGTGATTGCAGAACATTTACAGAACAAGAGGTCTGTAATATCTGCGATAACCCTCGCCGCCAACAAAATGGTTTGATTTGTATTGTTGAAAGCCCAGCAGATATCTATGCAATAGAACAAACCGGGCAATTTTCCGGGCGTTATTTTGTGCTGATGGGGCATTTGTCACCACTTGATGGTATTGGCCCAATGGATATCGGTCTTGATAGACTAGAAGAGCGTTTGGCATCAGAGACTATCAATGAAGTGATTTTAGCAACCAACCCAACGGTTGAAGGTGAAGCGACAGCAAACTATATTGGCCAAATGTGCGCGCAATATGGGGTGGCTGCGAGCCGAATTGCACACGGGGTGCCTGTGGGGGGGGAGTTGGAAATGGTTGATGGAACCACACTTTCTCACTCGTTGGCGGGGCGCCAACGGCTCTAAAGTCCTCGTCATTCTTTGCGCCGTAGCGTTGTTGTCTTCATGCATCAACCCTAGTCACATACTTGTGTATGCTCCCAGGGATTAATGCATTCGACGCCTAGCTACGGCACAAATTATTTAGAGGATGATGGTGAGGTGCTGTTTTTAAAATTTAAAGGCAAACCCCTCAAAGCAAAACCCTTAATTCAAAAATATCCTTCAAGCAAAAGCATCGTAGTCTTCGGTCATTTCCTTTCATTCATATTAATTTAGCTTCTAATTTGTGGTTAGTGGTTGAATTCTATTTTTTCGCCCCCAATTAATCTGCATCGATAAGTCAAACCTATCCAATTAGATTGATGAAATAGAGGCGATTAATGAGTATGAAAGGACAGGAAACTCGTGGTTTCCAATCAGAAGTTAAACAACTCCTCCAATTAATGATCCACTCTCTTTATTCAAATAAAGAGATTTTCTTACGTGAATTGATCTCCAACGCATCAGATGCGGCGGATAAACTGCGTTTTCGTGCATTATCTAAACCAGAACTGTATGAAAACGATGGTGACCTGCGCGTGCGTATTAGTGCCGATAAAGAAAAAGGTACATTGACCATCAGTGATAACGGTATCGGTATGAGCCGTGAAGAGGTGATTGAAAACCTCGGCACTATCGCGAAGTCAGGCACAAAAGCATTCTTAGAGTCATTAGGTAGTGACCAAGTCAAAGATAGCCAAATGATTGGTCAATTTGGTGTGGGCTTCTATTCTGCATTTATTGTGGCTGATAAAGTGACTGTACGTAGCCGCGCAGCTGGTGCCCCTGCCGATGAAGGTGTGTTCTGGGAATCTGCTGGTGAAGGTGAATACACCATCGCTGATATTGAAAAAGCGGAGCGCGGCACCGAAATCACTTTGCATTTGCGCGATGATGAAAAGGAATATCTGGATAACTGGCGCTTACGTTCAGTGATTAGCAAATATTCTGACCATATTGCTTTACCAGTTGAAATCGAAGAAAAAAATGAAGAAGACGGTACGGTAACTTGGGAAAAAATTAACCAAGCGAAAGCATTGTGGACTCGTAGCAAATCTGAAATTTCAGACGAAGAATACGCTGAATTCTATAAACATATTTCCCATGACTACGCAGACCCACTAACATGGTCACATAACCGTGTAGAAGGTAAGCAAGAGTATACGAGCTTGCTGTATGTGCCGTCTAAAGCGCCATTTGACCTATGGAATCGTGACCAACAGCACGGCTTGAAACTCTACGTTCAACGCGTATTTATTATGGATGACGCAGAACAGTTTATGCCTAATTACCTGCGTTTTATTCGTGGTGTGCTGGATTCCAATGATTTACCGCTGAACGTGTCTCGTGAAATACTGCAAGACAGCGCATTAACTCGTAGTTTACGCAGTGCATTAACGAAACGTGTTCTGCAAATGCTTGAGAAACTGGCTAAATCTGACACAGAAAAATACCAAACCTTCTGGCAACAATTTGGCTTGGTGATGAAAGAAGGCCCTGCGGAAGATATGGCAAATAGTGAAACTATTGCTAAACTTCTGCGTTTTGCAACAACTCATACCGATAGCAGCGTACAGAACGTATCTTTAGAAGATTATGTAAGCCGCATGGTTGAAGGCCAAGATAAAATCTATTACATCACTGCAGATAGCTATGCAGCGGCGAAAGGCAGCCCACACCTTGAGTTATTCCGTAAAAAAGGTATTGAAGTCCTACTGTTATCTGACCGTATTGACGAATGGATGATGAACTATCTGTCTGAATTCGACGGTAAACAGTTCCAATCCGTGAGCAAAGCAGACGAGTCATTAGATAAGCTAGCGGATGAAAACAAAGCGGAACAAGAGGAAGCGGATAAACAATTAGAGCCATTTGTTGAACGCGTTAAATCATTCCTTGGTGAGCGTGTTAAAGAAGTTAAACTCACACATCGCTTAACGGATACGCCTGCCATTGTTACGACAGATGCGGATGAAATGAGTACACAAATGGCAAAACTGTTTGCAGCAGCAGGGCAAGCCGCGCCAGAAGTAAAATATAACTTCGAATTGAACCCAACACATCCATTGGTGAAAAAAGCCGCAGAAGTGTCAGATGAATCTGTGTTTGCTGATTGGGTAGATGTATTGTTGGATCAAGCATTATTAGCAGAACGTGGTACATTGGAAGATCCAAACCTATTTATACGTAAAATCAATGAATTACTTCTAAAGTAATTTAATTTGATATTTTCGATATTGAGCATAAACCGCGCTTTTGCTTGTGCTTTAGCGTGGTTTTTTTCTTTTGCGAAAAAAGATAAATGCGAAATCGTTTACGTGTGTTCTTGAGTAAAGCCGTATGCTAATGGTATGGTAGCTTGTTTTCTTTTCAAATTATAAAAATCTAAATAGCAAGGGGTTTACGCAATGCGTATCATTCTGCTTGGCGCTCCAGGCGCTGGTAAGGGCACTCAAGCTCAATTTATTATGGAAAAGTTTGGGATCCCTCAAATTTCAACAGGTGACATGTTACGTGCAGCTGTTAAATCAGGGAGCGAACTCGGCTTACAAGCTAAAGAGCTGATGGATAACGGTAAATTAGTTACTGATGAATTAGTTATCGCATTAGTTAAAGAGCGCATCAAACAAGATGACTGCCGCAATGGCTTCTTGTTGGATGGGTTCCCTCGTACAATCCCACAAGCGGACGCGATGAAAGAAGCGGGTATCACGGTTGATAACGTACTGGAATTTGATGTACCAGACGATATCATTGTTGAGCGTATCATTGGTCGTCGTGTACATGCGCCATCAGGCCGTGTTTACCACATCAACTTCAATCCACCAAAGGTTGAAGGCAAAGATGATGTAACAGGTGAAGAATTAACCATCCGTAAAGATGACCAAGAAGACACCGTGCGTAAGCGTCTGGTTGAATATCATGCATTAACTGCACCTTTAATTGCGTACTACCAAAATGAAGCTAAACAAGGTAATACCAAGTACTTCAAATTAGACGGTACTCGTAAAGTGGCAGAAGTTAGTGAAGAACTAGCAAAAATTTTAGGTTAATATTTGTACTTGCCATGCTTTGTGTTGCAGTAATCGTAACTGCAATTCGAATTATTTTAAGTATAAGGTATTATATGGAGGCAGCGATGATCGCTGCCTTTGTTTTTTATACCACTTGGTGACAAAAATCGTTAATTAACTGTGCTAAAGTTGGGAATAATTATCAATTAGGAGTTGTTTCATGTCAGAAAAAAAATACGGCATTTTGTTAGCTAACCTAGGAACCCCTGATGCCCCAACGACCTCAGCAGTGAAACGCTATTTAGCCGAATTTCTTAGCGATAAACGCGTTATAGATGTCCCCCGCTTGATTTGGAAGCCGATTTTACATGGGGCGATTTTACCTCTTCGTTCTTCTAAAGTAGCGAAGTTATACCAATCTATTTGGTTAGACGGGGGATCGCCATTACTGGTTTATTCTTTACGTCAAAAACAAAAATTAGCTGAGCTATTGCCTAATATTGCCGTAGAGATAGGTATGAGCTATGGTTCGCCTTCAATCAAAAGTGCGGTGGATAGCTTGCTAGACCAAGGCGTGACCGATTTAGTGGTTCTTCCACTGTATCCACAGTATTCTTGCACAACAACGGCTGCGGTTTATGATGCATTAACCAGAGCGTTTGAAAGTAGACGTACCATTCCAAGCGTGCAATTCATTCGTAGTTATGCGACACACCCTGCTTATATTCAAGCTTTAGTGGCTTCGATAGAAGAAAGCTTTGCTCTGCATGGTGAACCCGATAGGCTTATATTGTCGTTCCACGGTATTCCACAGCGTTATTGTGATACAGGTGATATCTACCAGCAGGAATGTGAAAAAACGGCAGAGGCGCTCCGTGAAGCGTTAAATTACCCAAGTGATAAAGTCATGCTGACCTATCAGTCACGCTTTGGACGTGAGCCTTGGTTGATGCCATATATGGATAAAACGATGCATGAATTACCCGCGCAAGGCGTAAAGTCAGTTCAGGTCATTTGTCCTGGTTTTTCAGTTGATTGCTTAGAAACATTAGAAGAAATTAGCGAGCAAAATAAAGAGTTTTTTATGAGTAGTGGTGGTAATAAATATAATTATATACCGGCATTAAATGATAATCCGAATAGCATTCATATGATTAATTCAATAATTCAAGATGTTCTAAAGTAATCAATTCAGTAAATTAATGCAGAAAAGTTTGTTTATCGATATATCAATAAGCTGATTATAGACTATAATCACTTATCTGAAATTATAAATGATTGAATAAATGTTATGTCTTTTGGAATTAATATGAGCAATAAGCAGCAGCCACCACAAGGTAATATAGAGCAGAAGTCACCTTCTGCTCATCAATTTCAAATACAGCAAAACGATGAAATTGATTTAATGGCCTTGTTTTCCATTTTGTTAAAACATAAATTTTTGATTCTTATATTTACGGTTGTTTGTATTGTGGTGAGTGTTGGTGTTGTAAAACTATTACCTCAAAAATGGAGCAGTACTGCTATTGTTATTCCTCCTGCATCTGAAGAGCTCAAAGAAGTTAACGCATTTAAAGCTCAACTGGATGTATTAGATATTCCTATTGATTTAAGTGCTCAACGTATTTTTAATGCATTTGTTGACCAGTATCGTTCGAAAGTTAATCAAGAAAGTTATATAAGAAGTACTGATTATTACCATAATCTGGCAGAGAAAATTGACCCGAAAGATGATGTTATTGCTCAACAAAGGCTAGTAAATTCAATCATTTCTAATGATATTAAAATTCAAGATCTCTCAAAAGAGAAAAACAGTACTTCAAATGATATTGTTTTGAGCTTTACTGCACCTTTGCCAACGGAAGCCCAAGATTTACTTGAAGGTTATATTCGCTATAGCGCATCGAAAGTAAGGCAACAGTTAAAAGTTGAAATCGACAATATGATTTCAGAGAAACTTATTTATGCCAGTGAGTCACTAAAACGCGAAGTTAGCAAAATTCAAACTGAATACGATGTTAAGGTTGAAAGGCTTAAACGAGCCGTTGATATTGCAAAAGCGGCTGGAATTGAAAAGCCGATAGCCAGCGATTCTGTTGCTATCAATGATGACCCTGATTACCCTATTGCATTAGGAACTGAAGCGTTAGAGAAAAAATTACTGATTGAAACCCAAAATCGTGATTTGGCATTGATGAGCGAAAATTTACAGAACCGTAAAATTTACCTTGATAATTTACAAGAAGTAACCGCTAAAGAATTAGATTTTACACCCGTTAAGTTTATTTTAACGCCAGACTTACCGTTGCATAAAGATTCACCAAAATCATCGTTAATTGTTGCATTAAGCGCAATACTCGGTTTAATTTTGAGCTGTGCATTTGTGTTAAGTCGGGAGCTTTATCGCGATTATAAATATCAAAATCAATAAAATAACTTCCAAATGACAAACAATGGGGCCAGTGCCTTCTTTGCAGGTGCTGGCTTTATTTTATCGTGCTAGAATAGGGCGATGTTCCATTGTTAATCTTCTAATTATGAAATTCCCCGGTCAACGCAAGTCAAAACACTATTTTCCTGTTAGTCTCAGAGATCCTTTATTACAGCCTTTAAAAGAAACATTGGCGGATGATGAGAATTGTAAGTCCTATATTGTTGGTATCGACCAAACATTAGTCGATATTGAAGCGAAAGTAGATGACGACTTCATTCAGCGCTATCAATTGAGTAAGGGGCATTCGCTGGTTATTGAAGACGATGTCGCCGAAGCTTTGTATAAAGAACTTACAGATAATGCCTTGATTACTCATGAGTTTGCAGGTGGAACGATTGGCAATACGCTGCACAACTATTCGGTTTTAGCCGATGACAGGTCAGTTTTATTGGGCACAATGTGCAATAGCATCCAAATTGGTAGCTATGCGTATCGCTATTTGTGTCACACCTCAAGTCGCATGGATTTGAATTTTCTACAAGGTGTGGATGGCCCTATCGGGCGCTGTTTTACCTTGATCACTGAAAATGGCGAGCGAACGTTTGCTATCAGCCCTGGCCATATGAATCGCTTGCACCCAAATAGCATTCCCGAGGACATTATTGCTGGGGCTTCTGCATTGGTATTAACGGCTTATTTAGTCCGCTGTAAACCCGGAGAAACCATGCCTGATGCGACTATGCAGGCTATTGCATATGCGAAAAAGCACAATGTCCCCGTCGTGTTAACGCTCGGAACTAAATTTGTTATTGCTCAAGACCCTCAGTTTTGGCGTGATTTTTTAGCGGAACATATTTCAGTAGTTGCAATGAATGAAGACGAAGCGCAGGAACTGACAGGGCTGAGTGACCCATTACTTGCCTCTAATATGGCATTAGACTGGGTAGATTTAGTTTTATGTACGGCGGGCCCATCAGGCCTGTATATGGCAGGCTACACCGAAGACGCCTATAAACGTACGACGCAACATCCACTATTACCGGGGGCAATTGCAGAATTTAACTTGTACGAGTTTAGCCGAGCAATGCGCCAGCAAGATTGCCAAGTTCCATTACGAATTTTCTCTCATATCGAGCCTTATATGGGGGGACCTGAGAAAATAATGAACACAAATGGGGCGGGAGATGGGGCTTTATCGGCATTACTTCACGATATTACCGCCAATTCTTACCACCGTTCTAATGTGCCTAATTCCAGTAAACATGAGCGCCAATACTTAACGTATTCTTCTTTAGCTCAAGTATGTAAATATGCTAATCGTGTAAGTTATCAAGTATTAACTCAGCATTCGCCTCGTTTGACTCGTGGCTTACCTGAAAAAGAAGATAGCTTAGAAGAGTCTTATTGGGAACGTTAAAGCGAAATAATTCTCATTTTAATTAATGATATCGATTTTAAGGCACTTCAATATAATTGTTATTGAGGTGCCTTTCTTTTTGAACAATTATTTTGATGAATTGTTGTCACTAAATTTTATTAATTGAAGTAATTATTTACATTCAAATTATGTATCTATAAATAATGTAATGGTTAATGATGACTAATATAGATAACCATATAGTGAGTACAATATTAATAATTGATGAGAGTTTGAGTTAATTTCAGACTAATAAATAAAAGCTGTATGCTACTTTATGAGTATTCATATTTGGCATACAGCTAATTATCTTTAAATATATAAGTATGGTTAATGCTAATTAATGTTGTTTAGCAACAGCGAGTTCACTTTCTTCTTTAACTATTTCGGCTGCTTTTGCATCTTCAGCTTCATAACGCATCGCCTGCGGTACTGAGATTTTAATCGCAATAAATACCGCTAAGAAGCCGCCTACCAACTTACCAAGTAAAATAGGTAAAACGAGAGTGGGTTGGAAGTTAGCGGTGAAAGCAAGATGGTCACCGATGGTTGCCTGTGCACAAACACCGAATGCGACACATAATACTTTATCCCTCGCACGCATTTCTTTGAATAAGTGATAAGTAGCAATAATGTTTGCCATAACCATAATAAATCCTAAAGAACCCGTATCGCTCAGCTTTAAACGGTTACTTAATGCACGTACTAAAGGCTTACAGTAGCGTTGGAACAGATAGCAAATTGGGAATGTCCCCGCTAACATAATACCGATATAGCCTGCAATTTCGATGGCGCGGAATAGCTCATTTTGGTCAGCAAATAGTGGGTCGAAGCCCCATGCGCCGAAAACTTTAGTGAATACACCAGTAAAGTGTTCAACAATGGAAAACGCTAAGACTAATTTGACGAATGCATCCATGATTTTACCGAAAATCAGGAAGCCGGTTACCATTAACATCGGGCGATATTTTAGCCCAGCAGCCAATAAGAAACAGAATACAAACAGCGGCATCAAGTATTGCAACATGGTAAAGAAATCTAAGGTTAATTGATGTGCTGCCGGTGAGTTCGTGGAAATAATATCCCTGACAGGAATATTATTGAACGTAATTAACAGAAGTGAAGCGAGTACGCCAAATGGTATTGAGATCAACCCAGCCATTGCACCAAGTGCAAGATACTTATGATCTTTGCGATTTAACATTGTTAACCCTACAGGGATCAAGTAAACAATGGTGGCACCCGAGGTATAACCGATCAGCATTGCCGTGATCCACATATCTCGATTAGTTGTCAAAGCATCAGCTAGCTGGTAACCGCCCATATCAACCGCAATAATTGATAAAGCTGCAATGGAGACGTCTGATCCGACTGAAGAAAAGACGGGACCAAGGATGTAAGAGATTAACTGTGAGAGCAGCGGCACTGCGGCCATGATCCCCGCTTGAGCAAGAAATACAGGGCCGATAGAAAAGATCCCGTTAACAAACTCTTTCCCAAGTTCACTGGTTGGTTTCACTATGGATGCGACTGCGCCAATGATGGCTCCGCACATGATCAAATAAATAATATAATTTCCGAATTCAGCCATGGTAGGGTTTCCTTTTATTATTTTAGTGTCTTAATTGGCGAGAACGGGCAATGATGTCGCGATATTGTTCCATCACACCTTGCATATTCGTTCCATCAGGATGTGTCACAGTAGCGTTGCGTCTTACCGCCATTTCGTGAGTGATCCCTATGCCTTTGCGAGCCAATAAGGCAGCGCCTAGTGCGGTTACTTCACGGTTTGCTGGTGCTTCAATGTCTTTTTGTAATAAATTAGCTAAAAATTGCTTAAAATATTGATTTGAAGAAAGCCCTCCATCGACTGAGATTGATTGGCCTAGCGGTGAAATTTTTTCCATTGCAAAAATAACTTCAGCGGAGCGTGCTGCTATACCTTCCAAGACAGACTGCATCATGTCTTTTTTGTCAGTATCTAATGAAAGCCCAGCCCAGAGACCTGCGGCACTGCGATCCCAGTATGGGCACCCTAAACCAGATAACGCTGGGACAAAGGCAAGACCACGTTTAATGGCGGATTCAGCCCTGAAATCACCCAGTTCATCGAATGAGTCAAACAAACCGATTTTGCGAGCCCAATTAATGGCAGATGCTGCGTTGTATACGCCACCATCTAAGCCAAAGACAGGGGGTTGGTTGGGAAACTTCCAACAGAGTGTCGGTAATAAACCACTGTTATGAGTTTGTGGAATATCGGTGCCAGTAAGTGCTTGCAAGAACGCGCCTGTGCCGAAGGTGATTTTGGCATCACCTTTTTCACGACAACCATGGCCGAATGTGCCAGCAAATTGGTCAACAATAATGGCGGTGACTGGGGTGAGGTGCCCATCAAGATTTATCGCGCCAAAGTCACCAATATTGTCTTTAATAGGCGGTAAACAGTGGATGGGAACACCAAAAATGTCACATAGTTCTTGGTCCCACTCCAAGGTATGAATATTGAGTAATGAAGTTCGAGACGCTGAGTTGTAGTCGGTGACAAATACGCCACATAAGCGGTCGAGGAAGAATGCATCCATCGTACCAATACGTAATTTATTTTTATCCGCTAATGTTTTCGCACCGACGACATTTTCAATAATCCAACCCATTTTGCTGGCGGAAAAATAAGGGTCTAGAGGTAAGCCTGACTTAGACTGTACCAGCGGCTCTAACCCTGCTTCCTTGAGCATTGAGATAGTTTTTTCTGTCCGTAAGTCTTGCCAAACAATAGCATTGTATAAAGGGCGCTTGCTGTCCGCATCCCACGCCACAATACTTTCGCCTTGATGGCAAAGTCCAATAGCATCAACCACTTCACAGCTATGTAAGCATTTAATGATATTGGCCAGTATTTCCTCTGGGTCATGTTCAACCCAACCACTATTCAATGTGATTTGTTTATGAGGAATGCTCATAGGGGAGTGATAATGGCCGCCTTCTTCAAAGACAACGACCCGGGTTCCCGTTGTTCCCTGATCGATAGCCGCATAACGTTGATTGAGCATCACAGTATTCCCAGTGTTATAAATGTTGTAAATAGGTCTGTTTTTTTGCTTACTATCGTTTAATCGGAAATAAAATCCACAAAAAACTCACAGTAAGTTTCACTAATGTGACAAAAATCACAATAAAGTAACAATGTGAGTAACTTTTTGGTTGTTGTTGTGCTTTGTGTTGTTTTAATTATTGTGGTTGTGGGAATTATGTGGTTTTATGTGTGCAAGTTTTAAGTTAAGGATCTCAGCCATGGATATTAATAATAAAAAAATTTGGGATGTCATTGTCATCGGCGGTGGTGTCATTGGCTGTGCTGTGACACGTAAATTCACACTGATGGGTGCCAAAACGTTGTTACTTGAACGTGGAGGTGACATCCTTTCGGGAGCAAGTAAGGCAAATAGTGCGCTATTACACACAGGTTTTGACGCCACACCAGGGAGTCTAGAACTTGAGTGCATGCAAGAGGGATATCGTGAATTCATTGAAATCAGAGAAAAAATGAATTTACCTCTTCTTGAAACAGGGGCATTAGTGGTTGCATGGAATGATGAGCAGCTTAGTAAATTGCCTGCGATAGTAGAGCAAGCACACACTAACAATGTATTAGATGTGGCAATTATTGATAAAGAAGAACTCTATCGCAGAGAACCTCATCTAGCACCGGGAGCACTCGCGGCTGTTTCTGTGCCAGGTGAAGCAGTTATTGACCCATGGAGTACACCGCTTTCGTATTTAACCCAAGCTGTGAAACATGGGGCTGAATACCGTTTTCATTGTGAGGTAAGCGGTGGAGCACTCAATGATAGAATATGGCGATTAACCACATCAAAAGGTGAGTTTTCTGCCCGTTTGGTCATTAATTGTGCGGGAATTAATGGTGACATTGTTGAATCAATTTGCCACCCATCACCGTTCCAAATAAAGCCACGTAAAGGGCAGTTTCTCGTCTATGATAAAGCCGCAGCAGCGGATATCAATGCAATTATCCTACCTGTACCGACCGCTATCACAAAAGGCGTATTGTTATCAAAAACTATCTTCGGCAACCTTTTGCTTGGCCCAACAGCGGAAGAACAAGATGACCGTTGGAAAGCTGAGGTAAAACAAGAAGTCCTTGAAGACTTAATTGCCCAAGGTTCACGTATGTTACCTTCATTGCATAATTACAGTGTGACCGCAACCTATGCGGGGTTACGTCCTGCTACAGAAGAAAAATATTACCGCATTAATGATTACCCTGAAAAGCAGTGGATATGTGCGGGGGGAATTCGTTCAACAGGCCTAACTTCAGCTTTAGGGGTGGCTAGTTATCTTGGTAAATTGTATCAAGAAAACTTCACACCACTTTTTGAATTATCACCGCCAGAAGCGCTAATTTGGCCAACCATGCCAATGATTTCTGAATATCACCAACGGGATTACCAATGCAAAAGCAATGGCGGTATTGTTTGCCATTGTGAATTAGTAACTCAGCGGGAGATTGAAGCCGCATTTGATTCGGATATTCCTCCTGAGTGTTTAGGCGCTTTACGCCGCAGAACACGAGTGATGATGGGGCGCTGTAATGGGTTTTATTGTAGTAGTCAGGTGGCTGAAATCATTAATGGTCGCTTTGACCACACACTGGCAGTGGAGGCCGTAAAATGAGTTTAAATTATGATGTGATTATCATTGGCTCTGGCCCTACTGGTGTTGCGGCAGCGCAGGCGTTACGCCGTCGTGGTGTTCAAAATATCGCTATTATTGAACGTGAAGCACAGGCGGGAGGCGTTCCGCGTCACTGCCAGCACCCTACATTTGGCATATTAGCCTTTAAACGGCCGATGAAAGGCAATCAATTTGCAGAAAAAATTGTCAATCAACTGGGAAACACGCCAATTTTCACCCGTAGTACCGTGACTGCGTTACAACCTAATGGAAAATTAACCGTTTCAACGCCAGAAGGCCTTGTTGAAATGCAAGCTAAACGAGTATTGATAGCGACGGGGGTAAGAGAGACACCTCGACACCCGCGCTTAGTTTCAGGTTTGCGCCCTCAAGGGGTATTAACAGCCGGGGCATTACAGCAATTTGTTTATTTAAACGGTAAGAAGCCTTGCCGTAATCCAGTGATTGTAGGCAGTGAATTAGTGAGTTTTTCTGCGCTATGGACACTAAAAAACGCCGGTGTTAAAGCCCAAGCGATGATTGAAAGTGGCGAGCGGATTTTAGCGTTTAAACCCGCGACTTTATTTGCCAAAGCGATGGGAACCCCCGTTTATTTGAATAGTAAAATTACTGAAATTGGTGGCTTAGATCGTGTGGAATATGTGGTTGTTGAAACTAACGGTAAAAGCCACAAAATTATGTGTGATTCGGTCATTTTTACGGGGCAATTTGTCGGTGAAAACACGTTAATCCGTAAAAGCCATTTGGAGTTTGATGCGGCGACAGGAAAACCGGTAACAGACCAATATGGGCGTTGTTCAGATGCCAGTTACTATGCTGCTGGTAATATGTTGCATCCAGCCGATATGGGCGACCAATGCTATCAAGAAGGATTGGTGACAGGAGAGCGGATTGCTGACGATTTATTAGCGAATCATCATCAGCAGCAATTAAAAGTGGCCCAATGTATTCCTGTGCAGTATGACCCGAAAATTTGTTTTACTGTTCCAGCATGTATAGATATTGATGATTTATCGGTGCGACAGATTGATTTTAATATCAAAGTTACACAACCAGTAAGCGGAACCATCCGTGTTATGGCAGGGAATACTCTGTTATATGAAAAACGGCATCGCTGCTTACCAACCCGACGTATTTTACTGAAAAACATTGATTTAACAAAAATACAACGGGGAGCTACTGAAATTAGCATCACTGTTGTATAGTGCTGGAAAGTTAAATGGTTAAGAAGGATTAAACTATGTGTGAGGGACGTTCCTCAAAAGTACGTCATCAAACCATCATTGAGTTACTTTCTACTCAAGGGCAGGTTTACGTACAGGAGCTTGCTAAACATTTTAATGTCGCGCAAGAAACTATCCGTCGTGACCTTAGTAAACTTGAAACACAAAAGTTACTAAAAAAAGTCCATGGTGGAGCCGTAAACATTCAGTCAAAATTTGAACGTAATTTTACGGAAAGAGCCCAAGCCGCGGTTGATGAGAAAAAAGCGATTGCAGCGAAAGCCGCGGAACTGATTAAACCCGGAGACACATTGTTTATCGATTTTGGCACAACGACCTTTGAATTTAGCCAAAGAATCAAATTGATTGATAATTTAACGGTTATTACGAATTCGCCTTTATTGGCAAATACGTTACAAGAAAACGTAACTATCGAAACAATTTTGATTGGTGGGCAATTTAACGCCGCACAAAACGCATGTTTAGGCGCCATTGCGCTAAAAAATATTGCTGAGTTTTTTGCAGATTACGCAGTGATTGGGGCAGGGGCGATACATGCATTGCATGGTGTGATGGATCAGCACGTCGATGAAGCTGCAATCGCGCAAAAGATGATGGAAAACAGCGATAAATTAATGGTGTTAGCGGATGGAACAAAGGCTAATAAGCATGCGATTAATTTTGTGACGAGTTGGGACAATATTGATTATTTGGTGACAACCAGCAAAGAATTTAAATTACCTGAGAATAAAAAACATCCTAAAACGAAAATTATTGTTGCGGATGTTGAATAAGCTTTAATTTTCATCATTCAATTATAAACACACCCTATGAAATATATTTAATTATTTTTCATAGGGTTACTTTACCCAAAATTTGATTAACGCCAATACTAGGAATGGTTATGAGCCTCTATTTTATTGCTTGCCCTTATTCAGACCCCGATAGCAGTGTCGTAGAAATGCGCTTTGCTGAATGTACTAAATTTGCGGCAGAACTTGCGCTTAAAGGTATCGCTACTTATAGCCAAATCACGATGACCCATCCAATTAACCAATACTTGGCCTCACAGGGGCAAAAAGTCGCATGGTCTTCTATTGATATGGAATTTCTAAAGCGCTGTGATGGTTTAATTGTGCTAACATTGCCAGGCTGGGAAAAGAGCGGTGGTGTTGCAGCGGAAATTCAGTTTTTTAAAGACCAAGGGTTGCCGGTTTGGACAGGGGATGAGTTCAAAGTACAAATGGCAGAATAACGCTTATTTATAGTTTCTTGATGATCCATGACGTTTTATCGTCATGGATTTTTTGTGCACAAAAAAGCCGTAACCCAAAGGCTACGGCTTTAAAGATAGGGCGGTGTTTAGTGGCTAGGTTTTAGATATTCATCTAAGTTTTTGCCTTCAACTTTTTTATTGTCATTATCAATAAAATCATCGATTGAACAACCGAACTCTTCCACATCATTGCACATGAGAGTCGCCATGGATTTAGCAATCTCATGTTCACCAATAATGATATGGTCTGCTCCACGCTCTTTGATAAAGCTGACTTCATCATCATAATGGGCACGAACAATCACAGTGACATCTGGGTTCATTTCTTTTGCGGTTGCGACAATTTCACCGGCTTCATAACCATTAGGGATTGTTAAAAGCAATGTTTTGGCACATTCAATACGCGCAAGGCTAATGATATCTTTATTTGCGCCATTGCCTAAAATTGCACTAAAGCCATTTTCAGCAAGTTCTTCAAACCGAGCGCGGGTATCTTCAACAACAACAACCGGAATTTCCCTTCTACGCAGTTTGTCTGCAAGCATACCACCTACTCGACCATAACCGACGATGATTGCGTGGCCGCAGATATCGACAGGAACTTGGGTTTCTTCTTCCAGAGTCTCTTCCAGCAGTTGTTCTTCGATTGTCTCGGTTTTCTCAAGGTACTTATCTAATAAGCTAAATAACACAGGATTTAGCATAATCGAGACAATTGCGCCTGCTAATACTAAGTTTTGTGCATCTTTATCCATGACGCCTAGGGTTAAACCCATACCGGCTAAGATAAAGGCAAACTCACCAATTTGTGCAAGACTAACAGAAATGGTTAATGCAGTTCGCCGTGAATGACCAAACATTCTAACAAGTACTAAGGCGGCTGCGGATTTACCAATAATGATAATGGCGAGAACGGCTAAAATCCCTAGTGGTTGCTCAATTAATACCACTGGGTCGAATAGCATCCCAACTGAGACAAAGAACAGGACGGCAAAGGCATCGCGTAATGGCAGCGTGTCTTGTGCAGCACGGTGGCTGAGCTCAGACTCATTTAATACCATCCCTGCGAAGAACGCACCGAGGGCAAATGAGGCATCGAAAATAGCCACAGCGGCATAGGCAATACCCAATGCAAGTGCTAGTACGGCAAGAGTAAACAGTTCACGAGAACCTGTTGATGCGGTACGTGATAAAATCCATGGGATAACTTTACGCCCCACGACAATCATAATAAATATGAATAGAACAACTTTACCTATTGTCCATGCAAGGCCTAACGTGAGCTCACTGAAGCTAGCGTCATCGGTGTTCATGATAGCCGCAGCAGCAGGCAGAAGAACAAGTGTTAAGACCATAGCGAGGTCTTCAACAATCAGCCAGCCTATAGCAATTTGCCCACGCTGACTTTCAATCAGTTGGCGTTCTTCTAAAGCACGTAGTAATACGACGGTACTGGCGGTTGATAAACACAGGCCGAATACAACACCTGTAAATATTCCCCAGCCAAATAACATGGACAGGCCAAGACCCAGTAAGGTTGCTACTGCGATTTGTGCAATGGCTCCAGGAATGGCAATAGCTTTAACAGCAAGTAAATCTTTTAATGAAAAATGTAGGCCTACCCCAAACATCAGTAAGATAACACCGATTTCAGCAAGTTCAGGCGCCAATGCTGCATCAGCAACAAAGCCAGGGGTAAATGGGCCAGCGAGAACACCGGCCGCAAGATAGCCAACTAAAGGGGAAATTTTTAATCGCTGCGCGATCATACCTAACAAATATGCAAGGGCGAGACCACCAACAATGGTTGTGATTAAGGGCGTTGAATGCTCCATTTAGTCTCCTCTGGTGAATATAAAAATAGAAAGGTGGGTACATGCCGTTGACTTTTAAAATGAGGCCTTCATTTTAAAATGCAAATTGCATGTTTTTATATTCTAACTTTTTTTGAGATAAATTTCCTTAAAAAAATGAAATGTTTTTAAAAAAAAGACAGGTTAAAGGAGCTAAATCGTTACAAGCTGTGTGTTTGTGAGATTTTTATCTGAAATTAATCTGAATTATGGCAGGAAAGACCCATACTTATTTTTAGGTAAGTATGGGTAAAATAAGAAAATAAATCTATTTTTTGCCAATATTTGGCAGCAATACTGTAAAAATCCCAAGTAAGGGTAAGAAAGCACAATAATGATAAACTTGTTCAATACTGGTCTGGTCTGCGATATGGCCTAAAACGGCAGCGCCAACGCCCCCCATGCCGAATGCTAACCCAAAGAACAACCCTGATACCATGCCGGTTTTACCAGGGATCAGCTCTTGTGCGTAGACTAAAATAGCCGAAAATGCAGAGGCTAAAATCATACCAATAATTACGGTAAGTACCCCAGTCCAATAAAGAGATGCATAGGGTAAAATTAAGGTAAATGGCGCAACTCCAAGGATTGAGAACCAAATAACGTATTTACGTCCTATTTTGTCACCTATTGGCCCACCAATCATAGTACCTGCGGCAACGGCAAATAAGAAAACAAATAAATGAATCTGAGCATTTTGTACAGAAACACCGAACTTATCGATCAAATAAAAGGTGTAATAGCTACTGATACTTGCCAAATAGAAATATTTTGAAAAAATCAGAATTAACAGTACTGCCAAAGAGCCAATAATTGTTTTTCGTGGTAGGACTTTAACATTCCCTGCACTGATCGGCTTTTTACTTGCTGCGCGGTGTTGTTGTTTGTACCAGCTACTGACTTGCAACAAGATAACAATTGCAAGCAGAGCAGCGAGCGAGAACCAGCCAATATTGCCTTTTCCGTAGGGTTCAATAATTAGTGCTGCAAGTAGTGGCCCAAGGGAGGCGCCCAAGTTGCCTCCGACTTGGAAAAATGATTGTGCCAGACCATGACGCCCCCCTGAAGCCATACGAGCAACACGAGAAGATTCAGGATGGAAGACAGAAGAACCAGTTCCAACCAATGCTGCTGCAAGTAATATGGTCGGGAAGGTTTCTGCCATCGCTAACAAGATTAACCCCGTTAGCGTGAAGCTCATTCCTATTGGCAAGGAATAAGGTTGTGGATGTTTGTCCGTATAGTAGCCAATAATCGGTTGCAACAGTGATGCGGTAATCTGATAAGTAAGGGTAATCATCCCGATTTGGGCAAAACTCAATGAGAAATCAGATTGTAATAAAGGATAAATGGCTAAGATCAGTGACTGGATCATGTCATTGAGTAAATGAGAAACACTGATCGCAGTTAGGATACTAAAGACCGTTTTCCCTGTTTTATTTAATGGCTTTGACGGGCTTGGGTTGTTGGGGGTTGTGGTTTGCTCACTCATGTCATTATCAACTTTTTGTGTTACATAATTGTTATTAATATAACTGAAATACAATTTATTTAAATGAATAAATAAATCACGTGAATAACTAGTGCTCGTTAATTATTTGATGGCGATCTCATTTTCATGAAACGAATTTCTTATTCTGCAATAGGTATCAAATCCTGCTCATATTTTTATGCTATAAGACAGCAGGTAGTGACAAACTATAATCTAATATGACTGTATAAAAATTCCTATACCAGCAGGGAGAAATGTATGAAGTTTGCATTTAAGGCATGCGCATTAACGGTATCGTTAGCGTTAATACCCGCAACTATGGCAAATGCGTGGGAAAAAGACAAAACATACAATATTACCATTTTGCATACCAATGACCATCATGGCCACTTTTGGCACAACGACCACGGTGAATATGGTTTAGCAGCGCAAAAAACGGTAGTTGATGAAATTCGTGACGAAGTTGCTAAGCAAGGTGGCAGTGTTTTACTGCTCTCTGGTGGCGATATTAATACCGGTGTACCAGAGTCTGATTTACAAGATGCAGAACCTGATTTTAAAGGAATGAACTTAGTCGGTTACGATGCAATGGCATTAGGAAACCACGAGTTTGATAACCCACTTGAAACGCTGCGTCAGCAAGAAAAATGGGCAACTTTTCCGTTTTTATCCGCCAATATTTATCAAACCAGTACAGGTAAACGCCTTTTCAAACCTTACCAAATCTTTGATAAACAAGGTGTAAAAATTGCTGTTATGGGGTTAACCACTGACGACACCGTGCGTATTGGTAACCCTGCCAACTTCCCTGATGTCGAATTCCGTGTGCCTGCGGACGAAGCCAAAAAAGTGGTTGAAGAGCTCCGTGCGACAGAAAAACCAGACATTATCATCGCCGCAACCCATATGGGGCATTATGATGATGGCAACCATGGTTCGAATGCCCCAGGCGATGTAGAAATGGCACGCAGCTTACCTGCTGGTTATTTAGATATGATAGTGGGTGGTCACTCACAAGACCCTGTTTGTATGTCTCAAGAAAAGAAAAACTACAAACAGGAAGACTATGTACCCGGTACACCGTGTGCGCCAGATAACCAAAATGGAACTTGGATTGTGCAAGCCCATGAATGGGGTAAATATGTTGGCCGTGCGGATTTTGAATTTAAAAACGGTAAGTTTACCCTGAAGCACTACCAGTTAATCCCAATTAACTTGAAGAAAAAAGTCACAAAAGAAGATGGGACTAGCGAGCGAGTTTACTATACGCAAGAAATTGCTCATAACCCTGACATGATGAAATTACTGACACCTTATCAAGAAAAAGGTGACAAGCAATTGAGTGTTAAAGTGGGCTCTGTTGAAGGTAAACTTGAAGGTGATCGCAGTAAAGTGCGTTTTGTGCAAACCAATATGGGGCATCTTCTGTTAGCTGCACAAAAAGAACGCGCAGGGGCTGATTTCGCGATTATGAGCGGTGGCGGTGTTCGTGATTCCATTGAAAGTGGCGATATCACTTATAAAGATGTGCTTAAGGTTCAACCGTTTGCCAATGAGTTAGTTTATGTGGACTTCAAAGGTGATGAAGTTATCCCATATCTGACTGCGGTTGCGAATATGAAACCAGATGCAGGCGCGTATGGTCAGTTCTACAATGTGAATTTAACCCTGAATAAAGATGGCACGATTAGTGATGTCAAAATTGATGGGAAGCCTGTTGACCCGGCCAAGACGTATCGTATGGCAACGTTGAATTTCAATGCAATTGGTGGGGACGGTTACCCGAAAATTGATAACCACCCTAATTATGTTAATACCGGCTTTGTCGATGCGGAAGTGCTCAAAGGGTATATTGAAAAACACTCCCCGCTGAAAGCGGCAGACTATGAGCCAAAAGGTGAGATTATTTATAATAATAAATAATTAAATCATTATTACCTTGAAAGCCTCACCGCTCGCGGTGGGGCTTTTTATCGTCATTATTTAGAGCAAAAAACATGAGCGACTAAATGAGGGCCTTCATAAATATCAAATGAATGATAATTTAATAAATATTCATGAGGTGCATGTTCAACAAGAAAGCGCACAGTTCCTCGGCTTATTTGTCGATTATGGCTATTGCGTAAATGAAACGCTAGCTGGAATATCACACTCCAAGATTCATCGGGTTTGAGGCTGAAACGAGCAACAGCACAGTAAGACCCAATTGCTGGCGGCTGTTGCCTACCGCCTTCTTGAGCCGATAACCATTCAATCGTCGCTGCGATTGTCACGGGTTTAATATCATTTACGTATTTCAGCGAAGGTTGCATTCAGCACTTTGGCGAGATCGGTAGGAGCAAGTTCAATATCTAGCCCACGTTTCCCACCTGAAACAAACATAGTGGCATATTGCTGAGCTTGGTCGTCAATTACTGTTGGTAAGCGCTTTTTTTGACCTAATGGGCTAATTCCCCCAAGCAAATATCCCGTTGTTTTTTGAGCGATTTGTGGGTCCGCCATTTCAACTTTTTTGACCTTAAACACTTTGGCAACCTGTTTTAAATCTAATTGCCCTGAAACAGGTGTTACGGCCACGGCTAACGTTTTTTGATCGCCATTGAGTGCGACTAACAAGGTTTTAAACACTTGCTTGGCATCTAACCCAAGTTTTTGTACTGCTTCATCACCAAAGTTACTTTCATTTGGGTCGTGGTCATAAGGATGTAAAGTGAAGGAAATTTTTTGTTTTTCGAGTAATTTAACGGCTGGGGTCATTTTGAGCCTTCTATTTATGACTTAGTTTCGCAAATATTCTACCAGACTATTTTCACCAAACAGGTGTAACGCACCAACAGCAACCACATAGTTACCATCAGGAAGTGACCTAAGTTGTTCGCTCCAATTCGCGTTTCGTTGCTTCATCAATACTTGGTAAATATCTTCGCTAAAGGTATTGGGTAAAGCGGTACGATTATTGGGTTGGTAGTCTAGCCACCAGCCTATCATCGTTTGTAGCGAGCGCGCGTTTTCACGCCAGTGGTTCAATGAGTCTTGTAATAACGCTAACCCATTATTAGGCAAAGAAAGCAGCAATTCAACTTGAGAGGCGGTTCCTTCTAGTTCAATAATTGGTTTGAGTTGTGATTGCGCATTACGGATAAGTTGGTAGTCAATACCGTAATGGCCTCTAAGCCCGAGCTCTTGGGCTTGGGTTGCTTGCAAAATCAGGGCGATTTGCCATGAGGGTAAGGCATCAAAGCGTTCGGGGGATTGGCGGAGCTCTAAGCAATATTGTTGAAAAAGGTGATATTCATCAAGAGTGAGTCGTTGTTCGACAGGGATAAGTTCGGTGGTATCGCTAGGAAATGGGGAGTGAGTTTCAGTGATATCCGCCTCAACGATCAAGGCATCTGCGAGATTGAGTTTATCTAATAATGTGGCAGACAAAGGAAACATATTTTCTGTTCCCATATGGATGCTACCCACAACGTGCAATTTAAGATTTTTTGATAGCCGAATATCAATGGCAGGGTAAGGGTAAACCGGAGCGGTTTGCGTATGAAGCCAATTTTTTAAATTTTCGAACAGTTTACCCACGATTTCGTCCCTGTGTTATCTCTCATTTTATTAGGTTAAACAATCTTACCGTAATTTGCGAATACTCATCGGCAATTACGCATTTTTTAGTAGGTTGATGACATCGTGGAGGCGAAAAAATGCCCCAGTCAAAGGGGCATGGTAGGTTAATTATTTTTACTGATACCTTTAAATACACTGAGTAACGTGAACAAACTAAAGGAACTAAATACCATTTCGATACCAATTAGGGTTGTCAGTAAGGTAATTGATGTAATTGGACCATTACCGATAAGCAAATAGGCAATAAAGAAATCTAACAGCCCAATGATGATTTGTAACCAGCCACCCGCTGAGCTAATTTGTTGGAAGCCGACATACAGCCGAATGACCCCACCCACGATAAATAAAGCCGCCACTAAAATAGCCAAAGCTACCAAACTTTGTAACGGGTCTTTAATAAACGAGTAGCCGACAATGATATAGATAAGGCCAATAACAAAACCAAATAACCGGGACCAACCGGTATAGATCACGGTACTTAGAATGCTTACAATCGCGCCAACGCCCCCAATAATCAGGAGCACCCCAAGTACGGTACTAACGGCAATGCCTGAAATCATTGGGTTGATAATGCAAAAAATTCCACCAGCCAACAGTAAAATGGATAAGATCACCAAAAAGGTACGTTGCTTTTTAAACTCTTCGCCTGCAAGTTTGGCGAGTTTTTCACGATCAATATTAAGCATTTTGTACTCCAAATATTAAGTAACTAACTATTTATAAGTATAGGCTTAGCTTGATATTAATGACATAAAAAATAATGCGATTTTTACTTAGTAAGAAAATGAAGTGTTGTAGTGATAAGGTTTAGATATGAACAGCATTCATCATTAAAAAGGGAGGAACTCATGTTCCTCCCACTTTTGGGTATTATTTTTCAGGTTTAAAGCGTAATAAGCGGTTTGCGTTACTGACCACGGTAATGGATGATAAAGCCATTGCTGCGCCTGCAACGACAGGGTTAAGTAAAGTCCCGGTAATTGGGTATAAAATACCCGCGGCAATTGGGATACCTAAGGTATTGTAAACAAAGGCCCCAAATAAGTTTTGCTTCATATTACGCAGTGTTCCTTTCGAAATAGACACTGCATCGGCTACACCATGTAAGCTTTGGCGCATCAGGGTAATCGATGCAGTTTCAATAGCGATATCACTGCCGCCGCCCATCGCAATACCTACGTCAGCTCGGGCTAGAGCAGGGGCATCATTGATACCATCACCCACCATCGCAACTTTGTGGCCTTTAGCTTGTAAGGCTTCAATCGCGGCGGATTTACCGTCTGGCATGACGCCTGCTATTACCTCATCAATACCCGCTTCTTTGGCTATCGCATTGGCAGTTACTGGGTTATCCCCGGTTAACATGACTAATCGGAAACCTTGTTTATGTAACCGCGCCAGTGCGCTTATGCTATCTTCACGCAATGGGTCACGGATAGATAACAGCGCGGCAACTTTACCATCAACAGCCAGTAAAACAGGTGTTACGCCTTGAGTGGCTTGTTGGTGTAATGTTTCTTCAACGTCACGGGTATCAACATTATTTTGCGCTAACAGTTTTTGGTTACCTAACAAAATAGTTTGGCCGTTAATTATTGCACTAATACCTAACCCAGCTAAGGTTCTAAACTGCTCATTAGCGGGTAGTGTTAAGCCTTTTGCGCGATTTAAAACAGCGCGGGCAAGTGGGTGATTAGAGCCATTTTCCAATGAAGCGGCAAATTGTAAGGCGGTGTCTTGTTCGAACCCATTAAACACGTGGATATCCGTAACTTGAGGCATGCCTTCAGTCAAGGTGCCTGTTTTATCAAAGACAATGGTATCTAACTCACTGGCTTGCTGTAATGCATCCGCATCCCGTACTAACACGCCAAACTCAGCCGCTCGGCCCACGCCAGAAATAATCGACATTGGTGTTGCAAGGCCAAGCGCACAAGGGCACGCAATAATTAACACGGTTGTGGTGATAACGAGTGCGTAAGTAATCTGTGGTGCAGGCCCAACAAAGTACCAAATTGCACCTGAAATTAAGGCGATAGCTACTACAATCGGCACAAAGACGGCAGAAATACGGTCAGCAAGCTGGCCAATTTGTGGTTTACTACTTTGTGCTTGGCGAACAAGGTGAATAATTCGAGCTAAAGTCGTTTGGCTGCCAACAGCAGCGGCACGAAATAGCACGGTACCATCTTGTACCACAGTACCTGCATGGACTTGATCCCCTTTGCTTTTTTGCTGTGGGATCGGCTCACCCGTGAGCATGGCTTCGTCTAACCAAACCTCGCCTTCGATAATTTCACCATCAACAGGGACACGGTCACCAGTTGCTAAGCGTAAAACCATCCCTTTTTTGACTTGCTCCAGTGGCATATCCACTTCGCCTTGCTCTGTGACAACACGGGCAGTTGGCGGTGTCAGGTCTAGCAAGCGTTCAAGGGCTTTTGATGAACGTTGGCGAGCTCGCTGTTCTAGGGCATGACCAAGGTTAATAAGACCGATGATCATGGCACTGGCTTCATAATAAAGGTGGCGAGCTTGGTCTGGGAATAACTCAGGCCAAATATTCACCACAATCGAATAAAGCCAAGCCGCTCCTGTTCCTAACGCAACTAAGGTATCCATAGTGGCGCTGCCATTTTTCAGGCTTTGCCATGCATTACGATAAAAGTGCCCCCCTGCAAATACCATTACCGCAAGGGTTAATGCACCAATGGTGAGCCAAATGGTATGGTTTTGCTCAGTCAGCACCATGTTATCGCCCATCATCCCCCATACCATCACAGGGATACCAAGGGCAAGAGCTAATGCCGATTGCCAGCGGAAGCGGCGCATATTGGCTTGCGCGACTTCTTGTTGGCGCTCACGGCGTTTGGCTTCATCTTGAATGATCTCCGCGCCATAGCCTGCTTTGACAACCGCGTCGATTAAATCATTTGGTTCAGCAGTTCCGGTGACTAAAGCACTGCGCTCTGCTAAGTTGACACGTGCATTTTCAACGCCCGGTACGCTATTTAAGGCTTTCTGGACTTTGTTGACACAACTGGCACAGGTCATGCCATCGAGCAGTAACTGTATGCTGTCATCCATTGGGCTAATTTCGGGCTGTTCACCTAAATCAGACTCTTGTGCCGGGATCTCACAGATTGCCGCTGAATCAGCTTCCGGCTGTTCAGTTGTGGTACTCAGCGGCTCAGTTTTTGGGTGAGATTCATCCACAGTGGCTTGGTAGCCAGCGGCTTGAACCGCAGCAATTAAGGCGTCTACGGAGGCCGTACCACGAACAACAGCGGTTTGGGTATCGACAGTTGTGCTTTCAACACCATCAACCGCTTCTAGCGCCTGCTGTGTTTTAGCGGCACATTTCATGCAAGTTAGACCCGAAAGGGCTAAAGTGATCGCTTTTGTTTGAGCCAGTTCTGCGTTGTAGCCTGCTTGTTGAACGGCAGCGATTAACGTTTGCGCATCAGCAGTGCCATATACCTTGGCGCTAGTCGTATCGACAACAGCAGCGGCGACACCGTCAACCTCTTCGAGTGCTTTTTGTGTTTTACCCGCACATTTCATACAGTTGAGGCCAGAAAGTTGTAATTCGATATCTGGGGTTGTAGCCACTTCAGCTTCATAACCTGCGTCAACGATGGTTTTAATTAAATCAGCCACATTGGCATCACTTTCCATCACGGCATAATCGATAGTGACTTTTAAGTTAGTGACATCACCGCGCCCTTCGAGCGCTTTAGTGACTGAGCCGACACAGTGCATGCAGCTTAGCCCCTGTAATTTTAAAATAATCATGTTACTCATTTTGCAGCCTCCAAAACCCGTTTGATGTATTGGGTCTATAACTTTATCTACAATTAGGTCTATAATTCGACAATGAGCAAAGGTTACACCTTCCAGCAAGGTTAAGGTCAAGAGGAATTATGAATATTAGTGAAATTGCCAAAAAAACGGGCCTAACTGCAAAAGCTATTCGTTTTTATGAAGACAAAGGGCTAATTACACCGCCTGAAAGAGGGGAAAATAGCTACCGTTATTATCAGGAGCGTCATTTAAACGAACTCGTATTGCTCAAACAGGCAAAAGATGTGGGTTTTACCTTGGATGAATGTGGCGAACTGTTAGGTTTATTTCGTAATCCAACCAGACATAGTGCGGATGTAAAAACGACAACGATAGCGAAGATAAATGAAATAGAGCAGACAATCGTTAAATTGTCTGCTATTCGAGATACATTACAAGAGCTCGTGGACGTATGCCCTGGGGATGATGGTGCAGATTGCCCAATTATTGACCACTTGGCACGTGGGTGCTGTCATCATGCGAAGGCTTAACCTGCAAGGTGATGCCGTCTACTGCGATGACCACCACTTCTGTATTGGCACTTAATGGCGTGTCGCTATAGACACGCCAACTGCCATCCGCAAGGCGTACACGGCTAAAACCTTCTTCAGTATCTGACAACAAACGGCTTTTAACACCGATGAGTTGATGGCTAATTTGGTTGACGTTATCTGCCTTATTTTTTTGCCTATTCCTCAACCAGTTGCGCCATAACACAGCAGAGACAACGGTAAAAATGGCAAATAAAATCCCTTGCCACTCCCAACCGATAAATGGCAGTGCCCAAGCGATAACCCCAACAAGCACCGCAGCAATACCCGACCATAAAAGATAGCCTGCGGTACCAAGAAGTTCACCAATCAGCAATAGCCCACCAAGGCACAGCCAAAACCATGCGGGTTGAGCACTGATAAGCTCTATCATTCTTTTACCTGCTTTTTCATGGCACTGGTTTTCTTGCTTTCTCCGATTAGCTCAGTAATCCCACCAATTGCGCCCATTAAATTACTGGCTTCTAATGGCATCATGATGACTTTGCTGTTTTCGGCAGAACCAATACTGGTCAGTGCATCGGTGTATTTTTGCGCCACAAAGTAATTAATAGCCTGCATATCACCAGCGGCGATAGCTTCAGATACCATTCGTGTCGCTTTTGCTTCCGCTTCCGCGGCTCTTTCACGCGCTTCGGCTTGTAAAAATGCCGACTGGCGTTCCCCTTCGGCTTTGAGAATTTGTGACTGTTTTTCACCTTCAGCTTTTAAAATTGCCGCTTGTCGGATCCCCTCGGCCTCAAGAATATCGGCACGTTTAGTACGTTCAGCCTTCATCTGCGCATTCATCGCACTAATCAATTCTTTTGGTGGCTTCACGTCACGAATTTCGATACGGGTAATTTTGACACCCCAAGGGTTGGTTGCTTCATCCACCACGTGCAGCAAGCGGCTATTAATGGAATCACGTTGTGACAACATTTCGTCTAGTTCCATGGAGCCTAATACGGTACGAATATTCGTCATGGTTAAATTCAGTACTGAAAGCTCAAGGTTACTAACCTCATAGGCTGCACGTACTGGGTCAACGACTTGGATAAAGCAGACAGCATCAATAGTGACATTGGCATTATCGCGAGAAATAACTTCTTGAGATGGGATATCAAGGACTTGTTCCATCATATTGATACGACGGCCAATTTTGTCCATAAATGGCACAATAATATGTAAGCCGGGTTGCAACGTACGGGTATAGCGACCGAAGCGCTCAACGGTCCATTGAAAGCCTTGCGGTACTGTTTTAACACAGGTAAAAACAATAACGACAGCGACAAAAATGATAATCGGTATTGCACCAAAGGCGAACAAGTCCATATTTAACCCTTAATTAGTAAAGTAATGAATATACTTGGCGACGGTATTTACTGGCAATTGCATCACCGGTTCCCATTGCCGACATAATATCCATCATGGTTTTTCTTACTGCGCCGTCACCCGCACCCAAGTCGGTACGTAAAAAGCCGAATAACATTTCCAGCGCTTCTTCGTTGCGGTTCACCTCATGCAGTTTTAGGGCTAATTGAACCGCTAACGTTGTATTTTGTGGATCTTGATTGAATTCATCTTGTAATTGCTGAATTTCAGGGGTGTCCGCAGCTTGCTTCAATAATTCAATTTGTGCGATTAAACCTTGGTAACGACTGTCTTTATCCTGTAATGGGACAGCTTCTAAAGTAGCTTGTGCGTCATCAACGAGATTTAAACCGATTTGTGTTTCTGCCAATAATAACGTGATGTCGCTATTTTTGGGGTTCAACTGATGCGCTTCTTTTAACAATGGCAGCGCTTCTTGTGTTTTACCTTCAGCAATTAATTCAGCGGCTTGTGCTGCTTTCATTTCTTCTGGGCTTGGCAGCACGCGAGATAAAATTTCCAACACCACCTCTTCTGGTTGTGGCCCTTCAAAGCCATCAACAGGGCGGCCATTTTGTAATACATACACAGTAGGGATCGCTTTTAAGCCAAACTGGCTTGCGATCATTTGTTCTTCATCACAATTAACTTTAGCTAAAATAAATGACCCTGCGTAGTCGTTGGCAATTTTTTCCAACATGGTACCGAAATCTTGGCAATGAGGGCTACGCGGTGACCAAAAGTAAAACATGACAGGTAAGTTCATTGATTGTTCAATGACTTGGTGTAGGTTGGTTTCGTTAATATCAATTATCTGAGCGTTAGCAAACATAAGAAGTCTCTTTTGAATTTGTTATCAATAGAATTTGTGAGCAATAGTAATAAAATGGGGCTGATTTTGCTTTTTTCAAGCTTTTTTCCCCTGATTTGCCAGTATTTTATCCATTATTTTGTCAGGTAAAATACGTTTTAAGATACGCACTGCGACGGTTAATAACGTGACAGAATAGCGTACTTTTGGGCGCGAGCTTTCTAACGCATGGATCAGTTTTTCTACCACATGTTCTGGTGTTAAGGTGAAACGTGAAGCAATACCTGGGTTTTTAACGGGTTTATCTTTTTGTGTTTGTTCAACATTTTGAGTAAAAGCCGTATGAATCGGGCCCGGTTCAATCAAACTCACTTTCACCCCTGTTCCTGCCAATTCTAAGCGTAGTGCATCGGACCAGGCTTCCAATGCGTATTTGCTGGCAGCATAAGCGCCACGTCCGGGAGTTGAAATAACCCCCATCACTGAACTAGTTTGGATAATTCGCCCTTCATGGTGCGCTAGCATTGCAGGTAATAGCAAAAACGTTAACTGGTGAACACCAAAAAAGTTAGTGGAAAACTGGGCTTCAAGTTGTTCGCGGCTGACGCTATTTAATGGGCCATACACCCCAAAACCAGCGTTGTTGAATAATCCGAAAAGGCGGTGATTACAGAGTGTTAACACCGTTTGAGCCGCGGTTTCTATGCTATCCTTATTATCGAGGTCAAGGGAGACAGTGTCATAACCTAGCTCTTTTAGGCGTAAAATATCGCTTTCTTTACGGCAGGCAACAATAACATGGTAGCCACGCTGCCGAAGTGTCTGTGCAGCACAAAAGCCAATACCGCTTGATGCACCTGTGACCAGAACTGATTTTTTGTTTCGTGCCGATGTTTGCATAACTTTACCTTGGTTTCATGCAGCTGAATCTATTTCGGGTATAAAAGAGCGTTTTAGTACCCTTGTTTAACGTCTGTTTTATTTGCTAGACGGTAAAATATGTTCGAAAAGCTGTTTTTCCATAAAATCAGCAATGGATGGCTGGGCTTCAATGGTAGGGTGAATACCATCTTGTTGTATCCATTCAGGCTTAGTTATCACGGTTTCCATATAAAACGGCAGTAATGGGATTTGATTACTTTGCGCCAATTTCGGATATACTTTTTCGAAACTTGTCGTATAACGTTTTCCATAGTTAGGTGGAATGCGAATTTGCATTAAGAGCGGTTTCGCACCCGATTGCACGATTTGCTCGATAATCTGTTGTAAATTAGCTTCGAGTTGCTCAACTGGGAGACCTTGTAAGCCATCATTTGCACCTAATTCGATCAATACCCAGTTAGGTTTGTTTTGTTCGAGTAAAACGGAAAGGCGTTCTAACCCCTGTGCAGAGGTATTCCCACTAATACTACCGTTAACAATAGCAACGGGTGGGGAAAGTTTCTGCCAACGTTCGGCAAGCAAGGAGGCCCAAGCCTGCTCAGCCGGTAAACGGTAGCCTGCACTTAGGCTATCACCTAAGATTAATAGCTTAGTTGACGCAAGTGCGTGCCCACTTGCAGTCAGTAACAGGAGAAATACCAATATATGTCGGCGAATAATATTCTTGAAGTTCATCATCTCATTAAACGTGTTGGTCAAGGTGAACATGAACTGACTATATTGCAAGGTGTTGAGCTAATTGTCGAGTCCGGGCAAACAATTGCTTTAATTGGGGAGTCAGGTTCGGGGAAATCAACCTTGCTAGGGATTATTGCGGGGTTGGATGACGGTTCCAGTGGAACGGTTAATTTATTAGGTCAAGACCTCACTAAAATGGACGAAGAGCAGCGGGCACGCTTACGGGCACAAAGTGTCGGTTTTGTGTTCCAATCCTTTATGTTGATCCCAACCTTAAATGCCATTGAAAATGTACAACTTCCTTCTTTGCTACGTGGCGAATCTGAGTCTGAAAGTTATCAACACGCGGCGAGTTTACTGACGGATTTAGGCTTAAAAGATCGCCTAAAACATATGCCACCACAGTTGTCAGGGGGGGAGCAACAGCGTGTTGCACTTGCTCGTGCCTTTAATGGCCGCCCACAGATTTTATTTGCTGATGAACCAACGGGAAATCTCGATCGCCACACAGGGGATAAAATTGCAGATTTACTGTTTGATATGAATAAACAGCACGGGACGACCCTTATTTTAGTGACTCACGATAACGAGCTGGCTGCGCGCTGCCAACGCCGTTTGCGCTTGGTCGATGGGCAGTTGAGGGAAGAAGCATGATTTGGCGTTGGTTTTGGCGTGAATGGAAAACCCCCTCGTTACTGATTGTTTGGCTTGCACTCACCCTTGCTGTTGCTTGTGTACTAGCTTTAGGGCGAATTAGCGATCGCATTGAAAATAGCATGAGTTACCAAAGCCGTGAGCTATTAGCGGGTGACTTAGTGTTACGATCTTCTCATCCAAGCGACCCTGCATGGTTACAAGAGGCCCAAAAAGAGGGTTTAACGTTAAGCCAACAAATATCATTTTCTACTATGGCTTATGCGACAGAAGATGAAGACGCTCGGCCACAACTGGTGTTAGTGAAAGCAGCGGATAAGGCATATCCATTATATGGTGAGCTTATCACTGAACCTGCTGGGTTAACCCCGACAAAAGGGGAGATATTAGTCGCTCCGCGGCTATTAGAATTATTGAACCTCAATGTAGGGGATAACATTGATATCGGAGATGCAACGCTAAAAGTCTCGGGTAAATTAATCCAAGAGCCCGACAGCGGTTTTAACCCGTTCCAGATTGCTCCAAGAGTATTGATAGCAATTGAGGATGCGCCATTAACAGGGGCAATTCAATTAGGTAGCCGGTTAACTTATCGCGACATGTTTGCCGGCGATCGCCAACTTATTGATGCATTTCAACAAAAATATGACCAAGACCTACGAAATGATCAGCGTTGGTTTACGTTAAGCGAAAATAACGGTGCAGTGGGGAAAACCTTCCAACGTGCCCAACAGTTTTTATTGTTGTCAGTTTTATTAACCCTGCTGCTAGCCATTGCTGCGGTCGTGGTTTCAATGACGCATTATTGTCGTAGCCGCCATCAATTAATTGCGGTATTAAAAACCCTAGGCGCAGGGCGTAGCGCGTTGCGTCAATGGATTATTGGGCAGTGGTTAGTCATTTTAATTGCCGCGGCTTTACTCGGCTCATTATTAGGTTTGGCTTTTGAAGGCATTTTAATGCAAATCTTAGGGGCTATGTTGCCGAAGGAATTGCCGCCTGCGAGTTTGATGCCTTGGGTTTGGGCGATTGGTACATTATTTATTATTGCGATTATTGTTGGCAGCCGTCCCTATTACCAACTGATGGCAACTCAGCCTTCTAGAGTATTACGTGAAGATGCCAAATCACCCGTTTGGCCGCTATATTACTATCTGCCGATTGTTATTTTAATTGTGGTTGGCGGCTTATTTGTGTTTGCTGGCGTTAACCCTCTGCTGTGGTCAATTTTGGCGGGTATTGTCGTGGTTGCCGTTCTACTTGCGCTGATTGGTTGGGTAGGCTTATGGGGGCTACGCCATATTAAGTTCCGTCAATTAAGCTTGCGTTTATCTGTTAGCCGTCTATTGCGCCAGCCGTTGCAAACCATCACGCAAATGAGTGCTTTTTCATTGTCATTTATGTTGTTGGCGCTGCTGATTTTAGTGCGTGGTGATTTGCTTGACCGTTGGCAGCAGCAATTACCCGCAGATAGCCCGAATTATTTCTTGATTAATATGAACCAGTCACAGCTTGAGCCTGTTACCAAGCTATTAGCTGAGTTTGACGTGAAACCCACAGAGTTCAACCCTGTGGTGTTAGCGCGTTTAACCGATATTAATGACCAGTCAGCGATTGAGTGGGCGGATCAACGTGATCCAAATAATAATACGGTACGACGTGAATTGAGCTTAACTTGGCAATCTGATTTAGCGCCAGCCAATGTGGTTGATGAAGGGACATGGCCACCGAAAGCGGGAGAAGTCTCAATTGAACAAACGGTCGTTAAAGAACTCGGGTTGAAATTAGGCGATAAACTTACATTTAACGCAGGGGCTCAGGTCTTTAGTGCAACAGTCAGTAGTATTCGTACGGTTGATTGGGAAAGCCTGCGACCGAACTTCTATTTTATTTTCTCTGAAGAAAGTCTGTCTCAAATGCCAGCTACTTGGCTGAGCAGTTTCCACTATGAAGGCGATGGGCAGCTATTAACGCAACTTAGCCGCCATTATCCAACCATTAATGTGCTCGATACTGGTGCAATTATCACCCAAATTCAGCAAATTCTTCAGCAAGTGAGCCAAGCCTTAGAAGTGATGGTGGTATTGGTTATTTTCTGTGGCTTGTTACTGCTGTTGGCACAAATTCAAGTGGGAATGAGCCAGCGAGAGCGGGAGCTTGTGGTATACCGAACGTTAGGCGCCAGCAAAAAGTTAATGCGTAGAACATTATGGAGCGAATTTGCATTACTTGGCTTAATGGCAGGGCTTGCGGCGGCATTTGGGGCAGAAATTGCATTATGGTTGTTGCAAAGTAAAGTGTTTGACTTCCCTTGGCAGCCAGAATGGCGTATGTGGGTATTATTGCCTTTGTGCGCGGCAATTCTATTGTCTATTTGTGGTAGTTGGTTAGGACTGCGTTTATTAGGGACGGGGAGTCAGCACCGTCGTTTACCTAATAGTTAAATGCTCGTCATACTTCGAGTTGCATGGTCATTGACTGCGCTTAGATAGGTTGATCTACATGCAACTCGAGTTATTTAGAATATGGTGGTATTAGGGAAATACCTTAATACCACTATTTATTGAATATTCTAAAAACAATCGATTTTTCAGTAAAATAACTGTCTCAAATTCATCACAAAAATGTCATTCATTATGGTTATGATTCCCACATCAATTATTGATGACCTTAAAATGGAAACATAACAATGCAGAATAACCATTCGATTAAACGTAAACTGGGCTCGTTATCTTTATTGGCTGGTTTAATTTCATTTAGCATCACCGGGTTTGCACAACAAGAAGTGCCAGCAACGTTAGCGGGTCACTCCATTCTTCCAGTTAATTCAACGGTTTCTTCCCCCGAAAATGCACCTTCAGACATGCAAGTGAGTGGTAAATTTACCACTGGCGTTCGTGTTGATAGTTTGGGGAAAGTGGAAGGTAAATCCGCAGATCGCCCAACAGGAATGCATATTCCAATCAAAGGCCAGCCACGTCAAGGGCACTCGGGTATTAAACGTATGGCGGATGGCACTTACTGGGTTTTAACTGATAATGGATTCGGCAACAAAGCCAATTCTCCTGATTCGATGTTGTATGTCACTCAATATGATATTGATTTTCAATCAGGTAATACAACGCCATTAAAAACGGTTTTCTTCCATGACCCCGATAAAATTATCCCTTTTCATATTACGAATGAGAGCACAAAAGAACGCTATTTAACAGGCAGTGATTTTGACCCTGAAAGTTTTCAATTTGCGGGTGGTGCTCTATGGGTTGGCGATGAGTTCGGCCCTTACCTAATCAAAATGGATTTGGATGGTAAAGTATTAGCTTTATTTGAGACACAAGTAGATGGAAAGAAAGTCGTTTCTCCTGATCACTACCAAATCACAACACCGGGTAAACCCGCAGATAAAGTGAATTTCCAAGTCAACCGTTCAAAAGGTTTTGAAGGTATGGCGTCATCGCCAGACGGTTCTAAGCTCTACCCAATGCTAGAAGGGGCGATTTGGCTTGATGACAAACAAGATTATGAACATGTTGATGGCAAACGCGCAGCACGTATTCTTGAGTTTGATGTGAAAAAACAAAATTGGACAGGCAGAAGCTGGTTGTATGCCTTTGAAGACAATCAGAATGCCATTGGTGACTTTAACTTAATCGATGATACCCGCGGCCTAATCATTGAGCGTGATAATGGTGAAGGTACAGCAGATAAAGCCTGCACGGCGGGAAGCAGTAATACTGAAAATTGCTTTAGTAATTTAGCTAAATTCAAGCGTGTTTATCGTATTGAATTTTCAGATAACAATATAGGCAAACCAGTAGATAAGCAGGCTTATATTGATTTAATGAATATCAAAGACCCGAATAATATGGCAAGAAAACCGCTTAATAACGGGGTGTTTACCTTCCCATTCTTCACGATTGAGAACGTTGATGTGGTTGATAGTGAACACATTATTGTTGGTAATGACAATAACTATCCGTTTTCATCTAGCCGTGAGCCAAATAAAGCGGATGATAATGAGTTTATCTTATTAAAAGTCCCCGAACTGTTAAAACCGTAATTGATTTTGCGCCACTGTTTAATTTTTTCGGTGGCGCAAATAAGCAGTATGTTTTGATCCAATATCTGGTCTTAAGCTTGTTTTCCCTTTGGTTTCAATTTTTCCCGAGCTAATCACTCGGGATTTTTTATTTGTGATTGAGGGCAGGGGGCTTCATCATCAAAGTAAGGAATAAAATAACCACAACGGGAGCCGCGATAACCAAAAAAGCAGGGGTGAAACTTCCTGTGAAATCTTTTATTGCACCCGCAATAAAAGGTGCTAAGCAGGCAACCGTTGAAATTAAATTTACGACAGAGAATAGTTCTAAGTATGGGCCTCGGCCGAAATAATTTGACAGTAAAACACTTGATGCCAAAAAGGTCATGCCGTAGCCAATACCAACGCATAACACAAATAAAATAAGCCAAAGCCATGAGGTGGCAATACTGAGGAAAATGACACCTAATACCATGATAATTAGGCTACCGATTAATAGTTTCTTCGGTTCTAACCATTCACCTGCCGCTCCACCAATAAACCTTGAGAATGCATTCACAAATGCCATTGTGCTTAATAATGAAACCGCCACTGTCATGCCAAAGCCGCGCTCTTCAATATGGGCGACAGCAAAGCTGTTAACGGTGATACCACACCATAAAAACGAGGTATAAGTCGCAGCAATCAAGTAGAACTGCCATGTACGTAGTGCTCTGCCGACTGTCCATACTTCTGCAGTGCGATAAATAGGTTTACTTGCGTCACTAACTTGTTTTTGCATTACCTTTTTTGCGTGCTCTTGCTCTTTTTTACCTTCTCGCAGCATAAAAATCGTGATTAACGTGACAATGCTAAGATAAACGGCACATAGAACCCAATGCATACGCCATGAGCCTAATTGGTTTGATGCGTAAAAGTAAATCCAAGGGCCTGCAACACCCCCCAAGCCCCCGATGGTGAAATATAACCCAAAGGCAAGGGATTGTTTTTCAAATAGCCGCGAAAGTACATAAGTCCCCGGAACCGTGGCGAGTAAGGTGAAACCAATACCAATCAATGCAGTACCTAAAAAATAGGTGCTGATGGCTTGTGTGGAATAAAGGCTATAAAAGCCAGCAACAAAGACACTGGTGCCTAGCAATAAAGTGGCTCGTACACCCACTTTGCGGATTAACAGAGACGGGAGAAAACTCGCCAGCCCGCAAGTTAAACCCAGTAGCGTAAAACCAAAACCAGCCTCACTCCAGCTCCATTTGAGCTCACTAATCATCTCAGGTAAAACCACGCCAAGAGAGGTAAAGGTTGTCGCGGTGGCTAAAAAATAAACCAGCCCTAACAGAATAAGAATGCACCACTGATAAAACGGACTAAAAGTCTGCGAGGACATATTGACTCCAGTAATGCCGCACACCTTAAATCAGGATATTTGTTTTCTGGATGACGGCGAAAATAGCATAATGCCCGAAAATAGTTTCGGGCATCGAATCGGGCTATTTTCCCTATTTATTGATGAGAGTACCAGTCTAATTTTGCATTTGCCCACTCAATGCCACTTTTGTACTCATTTGGCAGAAGTGGGATCAAAGCCGCCAGTGTGGCAGATAATTGGTGGCAGTCACGATGGGAAAGGTTTAAATGACCCACTTTTCGGGCAGGGCGTACCTCTTTTTCATACCAGTGAAGGTGAACGAGGGGTAAGCTCAGCCAGTCTATATTTACATCAGTGCCGATTAAATTGACCATCACGGCAGGGCTATATACCTCTGGAGATGGCATCGGCAGGTTTAAAATAGCACGTAGATGTAACTCAAACTGGCTAATGGATGCGCCATTTTGTGTCCAATGGCCGCTATTATGTACTCGAGGCGCAATTTCGTTAATCAGCAAGTTATTGCCCACGACAAAGCATTCCATTGCCATCACACCGATATAACCAAGTTCATCCATCACTGCGCTGAGCATGGCTTGAGCTTGTTCTTGCTGCGGATTAGTTGACTTAGGGAAGGCCACACTGGTACGCAAAATGCCTTCTTGGTGTAAATTATGGGTGATCGGGTAAAAAACGGATTCCCCCGCTGCATTTCGGGCACCAATGACAGACACTTCCGCGTCAAAAGGGATACCTTGTTCAACGATGCATTCACCATAAATTTCAGCAGGCAGGTCTTTTTCATCACCAGGGCGAACACGCCATTGACCTCGCCCGTCATAGCCACCAGTTCTGCGTTTTACAATGAGAAACTCACCGAGTGTGGCAAACAGCTCAGGCCATTGTTCAGGGGATTCTAATAATGCCCAAGGTGCAGTAGAAAGTTGTAAGCTATCAAATAAGCTTTTTTGTGGAAACCTATCAGCTAAACGTGGAAAAATATCACGGTTAATAAAGGCATTATGGCGAGCTAATTCTTTTGTTAGCGGGGTTTCTGGCCAACGTTCAATTTCAGCGGTGATGACGCTTTGCTGATAAGGAACCGCTTCAGGTTCTGCATCAAGCCCTACAGGAAAAACAGCAATGCCTAATGGCTCACCCGCTTGACGCAGCATGCGGCCGAGTTGGCCATTACCAAGCACACAAACGGGTTTCATTATGCTTCCCTCGGGTCTGGGTTGTTCAGCACATCATTGGTTTGGGCTTCTCGCCACGCTGAGAGGCGGTTGAAAATAGCAGTATCACTTATTGCTAATACTTGAGCGGCTAAAAGTGCTGCATTTGCTGCACCTGCTTTGCCGATGGCTAGTGTGCCTACAGGGATACCTTTAGGCATTTGCACGATAGAATATAGGCTGTCAACACCACTTAATGCAGCGCTTTGTACAGGAACACCAAAAACAGGGACTAATGTTTTAGCGGCGATCATTCCTGGTAAGTGAGCAGCACCACCAGCACCTGCAATAATCACATCAAACCCATTTTTTTTCGCATTTTCAGCAAAGGAAAATAATTTATCCGGGGTGCGATGTGCAGAGACGATTTCGACGTGAAAAGGGATTTGGAGTTCAGTTAATACATCAGCTGCGTGCTGCATTGTCGTCCAATCACTTTTCGAACCCATAACAATGGCGATTTTTGCCGCAGATTGAGCAGGAACTTGGGCAGTCATTTGGTGCTTTCCTGTATTGAAAAAAACATCACCCTGAGGTGGGAAATTGAATTGTCTCGATCATATCATGGTAAAGCAGCAAGGAAAACGTTTGCGTGATTAATAAGTGAGCAAACAGTTGTGGCGATATATTAAAAATGGTTCGTTAGGCAAAATTACTCGAAAGGAAAGAAAATCAGTTCAATGCCTTGCTCGTTAATTACAAAGGCGGAACCTTCATAGTGCCAAGCACCTAATACACCCCGATAATGCAACTTGCCTCCAATATTTACTTCATGAATAGCAGGGCGGTGAGTATGACCATGGATCATCCATTGCGCTTGGTGCCTTTGTAATGCATCAATAACGGCTTGTGAATTGACGTCCATAATCGACTCGGCTTTCATGCTGCTTGCATACTGGCTATTTTGGCGCATTTTTTGCGCGATACGGCGACGCACAAAAAGAGGGAGTAACAAAAACAGCCGTTGAACCCAAGGGGTATGAACTTTTTTACGGTAATTTTGATAGGCAGCATCGTCAATACATAATGTATCACCATGCAGAATTAAAATGCGCTTGCCGTAAAGTTCGAGCAATGTTTCCTGCGGGAGTATGGTCATGCCACACTGTTTCGCATAGCGTTGACCGATTAAAAAATCCCGATTTCCATGAATGAAATAGCAGGGAATTCCACGGTCAGTGAGTTGTTTGAGTTCGTTGGCAACTTGTTGATGTAGCGGATTGTTATCATCATCGCCCACCCAATAATTAAAAAAATCACCGAGAATATATAGGCTTTCGGCATGGATGGCTTGCTGTTGAATAAAATTAATAAAACCGGCGGTGATCGCCGGTTCATCTTCACTCAAATGCAAATCTGCAATGATGTAAGTGGACATGCGTTCAGGTTTACTCGCTGACAGTCACTTTTTCAATGATGACGTCTTCGCGTGGAACGTCTTGGTGGAAGCCGCTGCGGCCAGTTGAAACACCTTTGATTTTGTCAACAACATCCATGCCTTCAACGACTTCAGCAAATACACAGTAGCCCCAGCCATCTGGACGCTCTGAACGGAAGTTCAAGAAGTCGTTGTCAACAACGTTGATAAAGAATTGTGCTGTTGCTGAATGAGGGTCGTTAGTACGAGCCATTGCCAAAGTACCACGGGTATTTTTTAAACCGTTGTTTGCTTCGTTTTTAATAGGCGCTTTAGTGTTTTTTTGTTCCATTCCTGGCTCAAAACCACCGCCTTGGATCATGAAACCATTAATAACACGATGGAAAATGGTATTATTGTAAAAACCTTCACGGCAGTAAGTTAAAAAGTTTTCGACTGTAACGGGTGCTTTATCGTCAAACGTTTTGATAACAATGTCACCGTGATTGGTATGAAATGTAACCATAATAGCTATCCTGAATAATTGTTTTTTGTGCGCTAACTTGCGAAAGCGTTGAGATCAGCACGTTTATATCACAGATAAAACCTGACTTGAAGCGGAAGGAAGCGTAGTCGGCCGTTTATAGCATAATAGATGTGTATTAAACCTAATCAATAAACTGAAAAGGAAGCGGGTAAACCCTTGCATTCTTAAGGTGATCGGGGTTCAATAACATGATATTTTATCGGTAGAAATCGATAATCATTTTTCAAATAAATGGAAAAGTTCAGATGCTACAAATTTTTAATACACTAAGTCGTCAAAAAGAAGAGTTTAAGCCCATCCACGCAGGGAAGATTGGGATGTATGTGTGTGGCATCACTATCTACGACTTGTGTCATATCGGCCATGGCCGTACATTTGTGGCATTTGATGCAATTAGCCGCTATTTACGTTATTTGGGTTACGACTTAAATTATGTACGCAACGTCACCGATATTGACGATAAAATCATCAAACGTGCAGCAGAAAATAATGAAAGCGTCGAAGCGCTAACAACGCGTATGTTGGCTGAAATGCACAAAGATTTTGATGCCTTAAATATTTTACGCCCTGATAGCGAACCACGAGCAACGCGTCATATTGGTGAAATTATTGAATTAACCCAAAGCTTGATAGAGCGTGGTCATGCTTATGTCGCTGCGAATGGCGATGTGATGTTTGAAGTCAAAACCGACCCAAATTATGGTCTGTTATCTCGCCAAGATTTAGAGCAGTTGCAAGCAGGTGCTCGCGTTGAGGTCGCTGATGTAAAACGTAATCCAATGGATTTCGTCTTGTGGAAAATGTCTAAAGAAGGCGAACCAAGTTGGGAATCCCCATGGGGTTTAGGCCGCCCAGGCTGGCACATTGAATGTTCGGCAATGAACAGTAAAACGTTAGGCAACCATTTTGATATTCACGGTGGCGGCTCTGATTTAATGTTCCCACACCATGAAAATGAAATTGCTCAGTCTACCTGTGCTCATGATGGCCCTTACGTGAACTACTGGATGCACTCCGGTATGGTCATGGTAGACAGAGAGAAAATGTCTAAATCTCTCAATAACTTCTTTACTATTCGTGACGTACTTGAGTATTACGATGCAGAAACAGTGCGTTATTTTCTGTTATCAGGCCATTACCGCAGCCAATTAAACTACACAGAAGAAAATTTGAAGCAGGCACGTTCAGCACTTGAGCGTATGTACACTGCATTACGTGGTACAGATAAGTCAGCCGTACCTGCTGGTGGTGATGAATTTAAAGCACGTTTCATTGAAGCGATGGATGATGACTTTAATACACCTGAAGCCTATTCGGTATTATTTGATATGGTTCGTGAAGTTAACCGCCTGAAATCAGAAGATATGTCAGCAGCAAATGGTATGGCTGCACAATTGCGTGAGTTAGCAAGCGTACTGGGTTTATTAGAACAAGACCCTGAAGTCTTTTTAAAAGGCGGCGCACAAACTGAAGATGATGCGGAAGTGGCAAAAATCGAGGCATTAATTCAACAACGTCTAGATGCACGTAAGAATAAAGATTGGGCGCAAGCGGATGCGGCTCGTGATGAACTTACTGCCATGGGGATTGTGCTTGAAGATAGCGCACAAGGAACTATTTGGCGCCGTAAGTAAGTTTTACATTTAAAAATTAGCCCGTTAACAGTACTTAGCGCTATCAGCACTAGGTAATGTTAGCGGGTTTTTTATTGGTGTTGGCTAAATTTGAAAGAACTCACGTAATGGAGCGGTAATAATCGGATCACGTAATATGTAATTTAAACCGATTGATTAGACTGTTAATTGCTAACTAAGGAAAAACAAATGAAATTATGCCCCACGGACAATAATACACCACCAGCCCCTCCAATCCGAACAACGAGTCTTGAGCAAGTCGCTAATACTGAATATAAATCTGCAAGGGCTAGAATATCGGATAGTATGAGTCACATTAAAAATACCACCGTACCTACGCCTCAGAATACGACATCGACAAGATCGAGTATTTTTATTAGGGATCTGATTACTGGGTTTTTTTCGAGGCAAACAGTCAGCCATCAACAAGATGGAACTATAGCCCCTCGTTATGCTTTTAATTCTAGAACGGTTGATTCAAACCCAGCGGTTGAATTGGGTGCTGCTGCTTCAACACTGGCTACTCAATCAGTAAAATATATTGATAACTTTAATAAACTAGAAGAATTCACGAAACTGCAAAATTTCCAATATTGTGACCAACAAGAAGTTAAAGGCGCTCGTTTTTCTGATATTAAAACGGCTAAAGAAACGCAAGTTTGTATCACGGATAGTGCCGGTATTCAGATTGGCTTACCAGCAAATAGGGTAAAAGTTGGTGATGATAATTTATTTATTCGGTCACAATATCCTAAAAATATAGAGAATCAGTTACAGATGTTATATGAGAATAGAACCCCTATGCTATGTATTCTATCGTCTAATATGGATATACAGGGACGAACGTTACCGCCATATTTTCGGATGAATGGTACGTATGGCAGGATGGAAGTTAAGACAAAAGAAATTCAGCCGGGTGATGGTAAGCCAAGTAAAATTGGTAGTTTAAATGTAAAACACTACAGTATGAGGCTGACCTATGATAAGAAACCCATTAATATTCCAGTTGTTCATGTTGACAATTGGATTGACAGAACAAGCGCAGGTACGGAAGAATTAAAAGAATTAGCTAAGTATATGGCAGCTGGCATTGAGGAAAAAAGGCAATTTTATAAATTTGCTGGTAGCCGAGCGATCAATGATAAAGATAAATTGTTACCAATCATTCACTGTGCCGCTGGTATTGGTCGAACAGGGCAAGTTGCAGCAGCAATGCAGTTAATTAAACCTAATAATAAACTGAGCGTACAGGAGATTATTATGGATATGCGTAAAACGGGTTGTGACAGGATGGTTCAAAACGAGGAACAATTTAAGGGATTGCTTGAACTTGAAAAATTATTAAATGATGAAAAATTAGCACAATAAAAGTTATTGAAATACCCCCCCAATTAAGGGGGGAATGAAACTTAAATTGGTGTGATTAAGCGATACTCGCCATTTCTTGTTGAGCTTCTTTGGGCGTTGCTTTTTTGACAATGGCATAAAGCACACCAGAAACCACCGTACCAGCTACTATCGCGAATAAATACATCAATACATGATTAATAGCTCCGGGTATTAACAGCACAAATAAACCACCGTGAGGCGCCATTAACTGAATACCAAAGTACATGGATAGCGCCCCAGTTATCGCGCCACCAATAATGCAAGTAGGAAGAACACGAATCGGGTCTTTGGCGGCAAATGGGATTGCACCTTCTGAAATAAAACATAAGCCTAGAACAAAAGAGGCTTTACCCGCTTCGCGTTCAGCAGGTACAAACTTATGTCGTGCTAATAGCGTTGCAACGCCCATTGCCAGCGGTGGCACCATCCCCGCCGCCATAATGGCTGCCATTGGTGCATAGGTTTGTGAACTTAATAGACCGACACCAAAGGCATATGCCGCTTTATTGACTGGGCCTCCCATATCCGTACACATCATCGCCCCTAAAATTGCGCCTAAGATCACCGCATTAGTCGTCCCCATGGTATTTAGCCAGTTAGTTAGCCAATCCATTAACCACGCTACAGGGTGACCAATAACATAGATCATGGCTAAACCCGTAAATAAAGTGGAAATGAGTGGCACGATTAAAATTGGTTTTAACGCTTCCATGGTTTGTGGCAATTTTAATCGGGTGCTAATAAAGTGAGCGCTATAACCTGCAAGGAAACCGGAAATGATCCCGCCTAAGAAACCGGCGCCTAAGGTGGTTGCAAGTACCCCACCAACTAAACCTGGGGTTAAACCCGTTCTGTCGGCAATGGAATAGGCGATATAACCGGATAATACGGGGACCATTAAGGCAAGGGCAGTTTGCCCGCCAATGAGGCTAAGCGCCCAAGCCAGTGATCCTTCTACATTGGATGCATCTAAGCCAAATGCAAATGAAAGCGCAGTACATAATCCCCCAGCGACAACCATGGGGAGCATATATGATACCCCGGTAAGTAAGTGCTTATATACTCCGCGTTTTTCGTTGGATTGGCTTGATTGTGATGAATTTTTTCCATTTTGTGGTGTGAATATATTCGCTTCTTTTACTGCTCTATCCATTTCTTGTGCTGTTTTCTTCAATGCGGCACTGGTGGAGGTGCGGTACATGGGTTTCCCCGTAAACTTATCCACATTGACTTCGATATCAGCTGCGACAATGACTAAGTCAGCTTGTGCAATTTCTTCTGGCGTAATTTCATTCCCAACCCCGACAGAACCACGGGTTTCAACTTTGATATTCCAGCCGCGTTTTTTTGCTTCAGCTTCAAGTGCTTCTGCAGACATATAGGTGTGCGCAACCCCTGTAGGGCACGCTGTAACGGCTAATACAGAGTACGATTTCGTGTGCTGTGGCTCACTGATGTGTTGCTCACAAAGTGTGGCTTCGTTAATTGCTGATGTTAGGAATTCAGCAGGTTGCCTAACAGCGATATCGGGGTGACCGAAATAGATTTTTTTATCTGCACAATTAAAATTTTCAGGTAACTCGGTATCAAAACAAATCACAATATCTGCATCAGTAAGTTGTTCAGTGAAAGTGATATTTTGTAAGGTAGATACATTCTTTAAAGCATCGATGGCTAGCCAGCAAATAGCAGGGCCGTGCTGGTGGCTTGGAGCGATTAATATTTTCATGTTTTTTATCCTCATTCAGCCGTAAACGGTTGTAAGTCAACCTTTGTCATCATATGTGCAAGTTGTGCTCGGTCAGTGATACCGACATTGGGTTGAGAGACTGCGAGCGCGGAGATAGCGGTAGCTAAGCGTAGTGTGTGCTCACTTGTTTGCCTCATCATTAACCCATAAATTAATCCACCAACCATTGAATCCCCTGCGCCAACAGTACTAATAACGTCACACTCAGGTGGTTTAGCAAACCAAGCGCCTGATGAATTGACCCACATCGCGCCTTTTTCGCCTAAAGAAACTACTACATGCGCAATACCTTGTTGGCGAAGTTGATTCGCGGCATCAACGATATCTTGATGAGTTGGGAGCGGTTTGCCTGCCCAAATTTCAAGTTCACGATGATTAGGTTTTACTAACCAAGGAGAAGCTTTGAGCCCAGCGACAAAGGCTTCGCGGCTACTATCAAAAATGACACACATGCACTGTTCTCTAAGGCGTAACATCCATTGAGTAAAGTCTTTTAAATCAATTCCTTGAGGCAAGCTCCCACTGACGCAAATCATATCAAACTGACCTGCCCAGCTAAGTGAGTCGGTGACGAAACGTTGCCAGTCCGCTTTAGTGACACTGAAGCCTGAGAAGTTAAAATCGGTAACTTCGCCTGTGTGCTCTGTCAGTTTCACATTGATACGGGTGCGGCCTTCAACAACTTGAAAGCGGTTAGCAATTCCTGTTTCGCTGAAAGCTTTTTGGAAACCATCTTGGTTTTCTTTGCCCAAAAAACCACCAACAGTGACATCAATCCCTAAATTTTTAAGTACTTTGGCCACATTTATGCCTTTTCCAGCGGCATGAAGCCCAGCCGTTTTGACTAAATTCACATCACCTCGATGAATATCAGGTAATAGCCCAACCAAATCATAGGCGGGGTTCAAAGTGATAGTGGCGACTCTTCTGCTCATGCGATTTCTTCTCCAAGACCTGAATTAATTGCCTCACCGATGGTAACGATGGCTTTTTGTGCATCTGTGCCTTCTGCGTGAATTCGTAAACGGTGCCCACATTTAGCGCCCAAACTAACAATTTTCATTAAGCTACGGCCATTTACGGGAGTTGCGGTACCATCAAGATTACTGACGGTAATCGTGCTTTCGAATTGCTTAATGGTGGTAACTAACTGGGTGCTAGGGCGCGTATGTAACCCATGTGGATTAAGAACGGTGAAGTCCTGAGTGATTCCAGATGTACTCGTATTCGATGATCCGTTTTCAGCGTGTGAGTTTTCACTGCGCAATAAACCAATTAGGCTGTTAACGTTACCATCATCGGAAATTAGATTTACTTCTTTATTTTTCAATAAGTCATTAATTTTTAGTAAAAAAGACTCTATTTGATAGTTGGCATAAGAAAGGGTGATTAGGGCGTTGACCGGGTTATCTTGAAAGTTAAATGGATTTTTTACGGTCGCTATTGCAATTGCATTCTGAATATTTCCAATAGGGCTATCACTTAACCAAATACCTTGACCTAAATATGAAGGTGTTTGAGTGAGAACTTGGGTAATGAAGTCGGTGCTAACAGCTTGGGCGTTTTGTAGGTTAATAATATTCTGTATTTTTAATGTGTTTATATTATCAACACTGGCATTAACCGTGACCATAGAGTCATCAAGTTTCACCGGTTGAGTTTGGCGTTCACCCATTAGAAGTTGTTTTAAGGCTTCGGGGGTGTTTGCTTTGGCCATTGCATCCGCTGTGTGTTCATCACTGATTATATGGGTTAATTGACGAAGTAATTCGAGATGTTCGTTTGATTGAGCGGCAATGCCAATAACAATATAAGCAGTTTGGTTATCCCCCCAATCAATACCATCAGGGAATTGGAAAACAGCAAAACCTGTTTTCAACACTTGGTCTCGTGTCTCTGTTGTCCCGTGTGGGATAGCGATGCCATTTCCTAAAAAGGTAGGAGCTTGGGTTTCTCGGTTAAGCATCCCTTGCGCATAACCGCTTTTTGCATAGCCAGCATTTTCTAATGCTTTAGCGACTTGTTCTATTGCATTTTTTTTATCAGATGCAGCAGCTGCAAGGTGGATATCACTTATTGGTAAGTTAAACATAATTTCTCCTGATTATTATTCATAGACGGATCAGCCAGAAGACTTGCAAGCGGACCTGATTATTTGTTAATCATGTTATCGTTAACAAGATTAGCTGAATCGTTTAGTCTTGTCTATGCAGTTAAGGTGTGAAATACAAAAAATGAGATCTAAGTTAAATTTTTATAAGGGGGGATTTTCGCGTTTTTTATCTGTTTTAAGTTAAAGCTGAAGTGGTTGCTGAAGCTTTTTATTTATATAAAACAATAAATTAATTTTTCAATATATTTGATTGCTTAAATACTTAATACAGTAAAAATGATTTAAAGAAAAAATTCGCCTAGAACTTCAAAATGGCTTTGTCAGTCTTGTAATAAATCAGAATATTTTGAATAAAAGGGAGGGGGAGTGCATTGTTGATTCTAGAAAGGAGGTAAGCTGAAATTTTTCAGCTTACCTAATTGTATCTATTCTACTATTCTACAACTTTGATTTTTTCGCTGCCCATTGAAACGATTTTACCCGCTACAATTTTACAGCGTTTGCGTGTTTCGACCACGCCATCAACTTCAACTAAGCCATCTGCAATCATGGCTTTTGCCATTGCACCGCTTTCAGCCCAGCCTTCAATTTTTAGCAAATCACACAGTTCGACGTGTGGATGGCCATTTAAATTGAATATATCCATGATAACTCCAAAATTACATTAAATATCGTGGTACTCTTCACATGCCTGAAGGGTGTTTTGAATTAAAGTTGCAACAGTCATTGGGCCAACACCACCAGGAACAGGGGTTATCCAAGCGGCGTTTTTCGCGGCTTCGTCAAAATCGACATCCCCCGTGACTTTGCCGCTCTCTAAACGATTAATACCGACATCGACCACAATCGCTCCAGGTTTAATCCATTCACCAGGAATAAAATTGGGTTTCCCCACAGCGACGACAACTAAATCAGCATGGCGAACATGGTGTTCTAAATCTTTGGTAAAGCGATGCGTTACTGTTGTGGTGCAACCTGCTAGCAGAAGCTCTAGGCTCATTGGACGACCAACAATGTTGGATGCGCCAATAATGACGGCGTTTAAACCATAAGTGTTGATACCGCAACGCTCAAGTAGAGTAACAATCCCTTTGGGAGTGCATGGACGAAGGCGTGGTGCACGTTGGCACAAGCGACCAACATTATAGGGATGAAAACCATCGACGTCTTTGTCTGGATGAATGCGCTCAATGACTTTGACGTTATCAATACCCGCAGGTAATGGAAGTTGAACTAAAATTCCATCAATTTCAGGATCTTGGTTTAAATCATCAATTAGCTTGAGTAATTCAGCTTCTGTCGTTGTATCTGGTAAATCATAAGAACGTGAAATAAAACCGACTTCTTCACAAGCACGACGTTTGCTGCCGACATAGATTTGTGAAGCTGGGTTAGCGCCGACTAAAATAACGGCAAGACCGGGAGCACGTTTTCCCTGTTCTAAACGTAATTGTACTTTTTGAGCAACTTCCTGCCTAATTGTCTGCGCAATCGTTTTCCCATCAATAATTTTTGCTAACATCTGTAACTTAATCCATATATGAGACACGGTAATGGCTCTATTTTGTCAGAAGTTAGCGCCCTTGTCAGTTCAAACTGTTACATAAAATGAGCATATAGTTATTTTAGTAGCGAAAAGCCATTGACTCAGCGCTCAGCAACCGTATAATTCAACGCCATCAGCCAGATAGGCTGCCTGCATTATCAATGCGCCCTTAGCTCAGTTGGATAGAGCAACGGCCTTCTAAGCCGTAGGTCACAGGTTCGAATCCTGTAGGGCGTACCATTTAAAATCAATAAGTTATGTGATTTTAAAAAGAAACCCGCAAGAGATGCGGGTCAAGTAACGGGTCAAGTTAGTATTACAGCTTTTCGCTCCTGACCCACTCTTCATAAACGTGTTCTGGCCAACCTAAAAACGTACCACCTTTCGTTCTTTCTGGTTTAGGAAACTCATTTCGTTTAGCGTACATTCTCCAAATTGTAGGTTTACTCTTTCCAGTTAACTGGATCATCTCTTTCCATTTTATATATCTTGTAGTTGTGGAAGTCACTTATCACCTCCCTTCACATATCCATTTCGTAATACTTCAGCGGCAATTTCCTCTGATGTACCAATCCAGCTAGCCTCTTCAATTATTCCGCTTAAATGATATTTTGCTAAATCCTCCACCGTCTTTGGTAGGGCATCATGTTCCATACCCAGATAAATACATGTGGCGGTTTGGTCAGCTGTCATTTCAATAATCTGCTCAATACTAAAATCAGTTTTTCTGTAGCCGGCTAAAAAAATGGCATCGGTAATATCAGACGGATCATTACCAGCCCCTTTAATTACTTTCACTAACTCGGAGTCTGATTCAATCACTTCCGTCCCCTCCGTTTTCTTGCTGTTCTGTTTATTTTTGCGTGGCCAGTAATGCGTTTATTTGATAATGGATAACTGTACCAGTGATTATTATGATTAACGGCCCATGATGCGCTTTGGGCTATTAATACCGACATCGTTAGTGCAAGCGTTGACGTTGTTATTCGTGACATTGTTTTACCTTCCTTGCTCTTTTGCTCTTTTTGGTTTTAGGCATCAACTTAGGCGAAACAACTTGCGGTGCTGGTGGAATAGGTGGACAAATACCCATTCTGATATAACAGCGCTGTTTAATGCCGTGGATAATACGAGCTGTCCAATCACGACCATCATCGACATAGTGGGTGGAGCGAATAGTTGTATCGTCATAATCAACCATTTCATTTTCGGTATTATCTTGCTCAATCATTTTTGGCCTCCTTGCAGATTATTTTGTACGCTCGTAAAACGTGATTTGGCTTGCCATAAATTGTGGTAACTCGAAAAAAGAAGCCTCTCGATGACTCCTGAACTGGCGTAAAAAGCAGAGCTTTATCAATTAGCTGTTTTAGCTTTCTTCGCTCGGAAATAGAGGACAGGATCACTATTTTTGCAAAGTTGCCACCAACCATATGTTCAATTTTCATTTGTTATCATCCTTAGTGAATGGTTGGCATTTCAGGAACGCCACCTTCAGATTCAAGCATGCGAATATAATCATCATGGAGGATACATAACCCATGGCGACCTTTTTCAGATAGGCTTGGCCCATGTTCTTCAGAAATATCAGTCAAACTGACATAAGCCACTATGGCGGCATCAATCCATTGTTCTTGCCCAAATGTCTGAATGAACGTCGCTTCAAATTCAGCAATAAGCGCAAGACGCAGCGTTGACGGGCGAATAGTTAATGTGGCTTTTCCGTTGCTATAAATGGTTGCTGTGCTACTTTTTCCTGATTTATCGATAACGGTCTTAGTTCCATTCTTTTTTTGTTGTTCTAATATAAAGCAAGCCGCAACCACCCAGCGCCATACTGAAAGATGTTGCTCTGGCGTGAATTTGTTTAGGTTTTTAGATAATTCACCAAATATAAATGCAGCTAAATATAAACCTTTCACGAGTTCATTATCATACTGACCTGATTCAAGGGCTTTAATTGCATCGTTATAAGAAATCAAGGTTCCATTTTCGTCTAAAATACCTTTATTTGTTGATGTGAAATAAGCCATTGTCTATTTCCTTTTTATGTAAATGTTCAGCAATTAAGCCAGTAATTAAACTAATAAAATCCTTACCGTCATTTGATAAACTTCCATGCTTGCTATAAAGGCTGTCATATACATCAATTATCTGCTTATCATTCATTCCTACTTCATTTCGACAAACAGCCTTTTCATATAAATTAATTAATGATTGTTTTAGTACCTCAGCATCTAAATCCACTTGATAGCTGATGCCATCAATATTTCTAACAAATGATGGCTTCTTATTTTTTCTTTTCAAATACCCAAAGAAAGCATCTATAAAGTGTTTTCTACGCTTATCTAATAGTGATGAATCTTTCATGGTAAATCCTGTTTTTAGATAAAGGGATTCCCTCAGCATTGACGCTGATTTAAATTTAATTTCGTTATTTAATTATTTGCTAGTTATTGCTTCTTGAAGTCTGCCGTATTTTATTACTGCATCTTCTTTTGCTTCTTCGAACTTGGCGCTTGCTTTCAGCCATTCCTTTTCTAATCGTAAAATATGCTTTTCATCTTTGAGCTTTTCTTTTAGCTCTCGGTATATTTCTGCTTGTCTGTCGATATACTCTGGTAGCATTGCACCACGTTCTACCGCTGGTGTTCCATCCGGTAACTGTGTTTTAATATCTGGCTCATTGGTAGGCTTGCCTAGCAAGCTAAATTCCTCACTAGCAAGAATGTGAGCATACTTATTAAGTGCAGCGCCTTCTGTGAAGTAACTTTTGCCAATAGGTTGAACTAAATAGACTTCGCGAGTAATTACTTTAATACCGAAAGCTGTCGCCTTTTCTACTGGCTTTGATTGGTTATTCATGATTGTTCCTTACATATATAATATAAAGTATGTGTTTAATAGAGTAACTATTGAGTGCTTACTTTTTGATAAATTACTTCCATGCTCATTCTTGCTGATAGTAACAATCTAAAAATAGAGTCGTACTGACATTTTAATGAGCCTGATTCCTCATCAACCTTTAAATCAATAGCGATATTTAAAGTTGATAATACGGTATTTATAGCACTTTCAAGACTTTCACTTTCAGTAATAGGTGTGCTACCTAGCCACTTTTTATCTTCTGTTGTTATACCGCAAACGTTTTTTTTGGCTCGGCTAATGTTTTTAACTACAGATTCAATTGAGTTAAATAAACTACCATCTGCTTTAACATCATTATCTATAATCATATTCAAAATAGATTCAGCGTAGGTTAATTCATCTACCGTATTTTCAACTAACGTTGTATTATTCATTTTCTAATAGTCCTCTTAATTCGAAATTAAGTAACTCATTAGCTCTGTTTAAAGTTTCAATGCGTAATGAAGAATCAGCTTCGTCATTTAAATTTAAAGCAGCACTTAATAAGGAATCTATTTTTAAAATAATATCAACAGCCATGTTATTCTTAGTTGACATATCAAACCTCATTTCGTGATGATTCTTCCAAGAACCAACAAACCAAACCGTCGGCAATTTCAGAAGATAAAGTAATTAAATTGGTCACATCGGGATTAACATTGCTTTCTTCACAATCTCTTTTTAATCCACTAAGTAAAGAAAGTAATTGTGATGCCTTTGACTCTGCTTGATGAAAATTAATTATTTGTGACATGTCACGACTCCTTATCAATCTTGCTTTTCACCACAGAAAGGACAATATGCCATTCTTATATTTGCTTCGAGTCGGGTTAGATTTTTATACATTTCTCCATTTTTCTTTTTGGCTCGATAAGCAAGTTTGTACTTCATTGTGGATACAAACTTAGAGTCAGATATAGAGAATAAAGAATTTTCCCATCCTGTCTCATATTCAGCAAGCTCGCCACCTTCACTTATTTCCCTTGACAATATAGCTTTAATTGCCTCACCTTTTTCGCTAATGCAATTACACATTTGTACCCCCTAAAGGTATTCTTGACGCCAGTGATAAAACATATTCGCTAACCAGCTGTAACTTTGCTGATTTTAAATCCGTTGCATAAACCTCTTTCCGTTCGGCTTTAGCTTGTGGATCACTACGCTTTACAGCAAAGAAGCAGAACTTAAATAGACCTGTACGGATATCAGGTTTAAGTACATTGTTATTTGACGCATAATGTACAGTCGGCATTTTTTAAGCCTTACTATTGGCGTGAAAAATTAAATGAAGTCATCTCACCTTCACCGTAGCGTAACCAATCAGCACTAACACCTAATATTTGAGCAATTTTCCCGCAGCGGGCAATACCAGATTCTTTTGATTTGCCTGTCACCAGTGCACTAACCGTTCCTTGTGATACACCTATTAAGCCCGCCAAGGTTGTCTGTGTCATTCCAGAATGATCAAGAGCTAAGCGCAAGCGTGAAGCAAAAGAGTTTTGGTGTGATATTTCTGGTTTATCAATTTTGGCTACTTCATTTACTTTTTTTGTAAGCCCTACATAAACCTCTGCCGAATATCGCTTTGCAAGATCAATAATGGCAACACCTATCTCGCTAATTTCTTCATTTGTAGTGCTGGATAAAAGAAGCCCTGCTTCCAACATGATTTCTATGTTATTTAAGGCGTCACAAGGATTTAACGGAAAACCTAAAAAATTGTTCATGTTACCCTCTCTAATTATCGTTTTTCCGATTTTCAGAATATCACTTTTTTATTGTGTGTCAATCGGTTTTCCGATTTATTTTGTTTGGATAAAGGGGGGCGGGATGGAAGGCAATAAAAAACCCGCGTTGTCAGCGGGTTTGTGGGGTTTTGATGTGCTATGCGAAGCGTCTTAATTTCATTGGCCAGCTTACTATAACTTTGCCATCAATAAAAAGCTGTTCTTCTTCTGACTCATCAATTTTCCATTCTTTGTAGGCAGGATTATCAGACAAGACAATAAGATAATTTTTTATTTTTTGAAGTCGTTTGATGTGTGATGAACCCCCGAATGTAAATGCATAAACCCCATCACCTTCAAACTTTTTCACTGTCACATCAATAAAAACTAAATCTTCAGGATCTATCGTCCCTTGCATGCTATCACCCTGCGCATTAATTGCTTTCATAGATGATGCAGGTCTGCCACCAAAAATACTTAGTGCAAACTCAGGTTCTAAAGATATAGACCTTATGATGTCTGGAAAATCAGAGTTATAACTACCAGGTCCACAACTGTACTCTATGTCCATAAGGTCAACAGTATATGAATCATTGGTAGTTAAATCATTAGTATCTATAAGGTGTTCTACAGAGTATTGCTCACTTGGTAGCATGGGACCTTCACCAGAAGCTAGCCATTCAGCACGCACACCCAAAACCTTAGCTATTTCTACAGTTTTTCTTGAGCCGCCAGCTTTGTTGAGTAATTGATTGATACTCGACTGAGCCATGCCCACGGCTTTAGCTAGTGCGAATTGTGTGTAGCCTGCTCTTTGCATAGCAGTATTTAGCCTATCTGAAAAGCTCATTTTTTTCCCCTCCGAAACTAAGCATTGATTCTATCGCTTTTCCGATAAAAAGCAATTAAAAATAGGAATATCTATAGACAAACGGTTTTCCGATTTATATCATGTTAAAAATAGGAGAACCGATAATGAAAAATAAGCATATCGAGAAAGCGATTTCTCTAATTGGCAGTCAACAACTACTGGCAAAGAAGTGCGGCAGGGCTCAACCCACGGTTTGTGACTGGTTGCACGGGAAAAGTAAGGTTCCAGTTGAGTGTGTCTTGAGAATAGTTTCAGCAACGGGAAATAAGGTCAAGGCACATGAAATTCGCCCTGACTTACCTGATTTGTTTCCTCATCCAGACAGTGGGCTATATGCACCAGATACACAACATACCGATGCCTAAACATTATTTTCCTGATGACGCTAAGTGGATTCAGGAAATGTTATTGCAACTGTCACCAAGCGCCAGAAATAGGGCGCTGGTGGCTTACTCAAATGTTTATCAAGAGTTTTGGGATGTCGAACCTGTTTCATACAAAAAAGACAACGTAGCGCGGCATGAAGCAAACGCTAGGTTGAGAGAGTTTGTTAGGAAGTACAGCAAGGCGATGCAGGGTTATACCTCAGCACCAATAGCAATTAGTCAGTAATTCATTTTTAAGGAGCGTTCAGAGGTTAAGACGTTTAGCCGTCTAGATTCTTTTCTGGGGAAGAGGGGAAAACTTTCTAGGGGGGTAAGGGGGGTGATCTTTGAAAGGGGTGTAGGGGAAGGCACAGCCAAGGAAGGGCAAGATCTTAAATACAGATCACTGTGCATTTTATAAAAAAGCCACCAGCCGCTTAGACGTCTAGACGGTAATTGATTAGGGAAAGGCTTCGTCCTTGGCATGGCAAATCAAGAGAGGATCGGATGTTAAATATCACACCAAATTTCGCACAGGAGCGCGGTTTAGCTATGTTGCGTCAGAGCTGGAAGCAAAATCGCACATTTATGATTTATAGCCCAACGGGAAGCGGTAAAACAGGGCTTGCAGCATTCATTACAGATGGTCACCTTCAGCGCGGAATGCGGGTAATGTTCTGTGCGCCCTATATCACTTTAATCGCCCAAACTGCTAACCGTTTTCAGGAATATGGGCTTCCAATGGAAGAGATTGGCTTTGTCTGGGCAGATCACCCCAACTATGACCCAACAAAACTTATTCAGGTTGCTTCTGCTGATACGCTAATTCGTCGTGAATTTCCTGACAACATTGATTTACTGATCATCGATGAAGCCCACTTACGCCGTAAGAAAATTTTAGAATTTATTCAAGACACTGAAATTAAAGTGATTGGATTATCTGGAACGCCATTCTCGCCATTTCTGGGGAAATATTACGAAACATTAATCAAGCCAACGACGATGAAAGAACTCATTCAGCGTGGTGACCTCAGCAAATATGAGTTTTATGCACCGACTAAGCCTGATTTATCAAATGTTAAATCCTCCCGTAGCCGTGAGTTCGGTACGGATTACAAAGAAGATGAAATTGCCGAAATCATGTCGGGTGCTGATCTTGTAGGTGATCTGGTTGATAACTGGTTGGTTAACGGTGAAAACCTACCGACTATTTGTTTTTGTGTAACGGTCAGTCATGCCAATTTCGTGACTGTCGCCTTTAATCGTGCAGGCGTGAATGCTGAAGTTATCACGGCAGAAACACCTTACGATGAACGAAGCGTCATCATTCACCGTTTTGAGCAGGGTGCAACTAAGATCATTGTTAATGTCGGCACGCTCGTTGCGGGTTTTGATAGTGATGTTCGATGCATCATTTATGCACGTCCGACTAAATCAGAAATTCGTTGGGTTCAGTGTCTTGGGCGTGGATTGCGAAAAGCACCCGGTAAAGACAGGTGTCTTATTTTCGATCACTCGGGTTCGGTTCATCGTTTGGGGTTTCCTGATGATATTGAATATGACGAACTACCAAGCAAAAACAATGGCATGGAGGACTCCAGTAGTTTTCGTGAAACTGTAAAAACGGAAAAAACACCGAAAGAATGTACGTCTTGTCACTACATGAAACCTGCTGGGGTATATGCTTGCCCTAAATGTGGCTTTAAGCCGCTAGCGGGTGAAGACGTTGAAGTAGACACGTCACGCAATATTTCAAAAATGAGTAAAAAACCAAAAACTTATACTCAGCAAGATAAACAGAGTTTTTATTCTCAACTCAAATTCTATCAAAACGTTAGGGCCATTGAGAAAAAGCCATTAAGTGATGGCTGGGTCGCTAACACATTCAAAGAAAAATTTGGTTGCTACCCAAAAGGGTTACACAACAACCCGCAAGAGTTGACCCCCGAGGTTAGTAACTACATCAAGCACAAGCAAATTAAATATGTGAAAGCCCGACAAAAATCAGCGGCACACATTGACCAAATTAGAAGCAAATTGAAATCTCAACCACAGCAAGAGGCGCTACTGTGAATACTATTGATGCAGCACAGGGGCAGTGGGCGAAAATATTCGCTCATTACGGCTTACCCCACATCACAGGGAAAAGGCATTTTAAGGGCAAGTGCCCGATTTGCGAGCAGAAAGGTAAGTTTAGAATTGATGATAAAGACGGACGAGGAACTTACATTTGCAAATGTAGTGCCGGCACAGGCTTTCAATTATTAGAGCGTACACAGGGTAAAGACTTTAAAACGTTAGCAGATGAAGTCGACCAACTAATCGGTAATGTCAGAGAAAAAGAAGCCCCTAAGCAACCGGTAGTTAATGCAAAAGCAGATTATCAGAAAAGGTTAATTTCCTGTTTCTCGGGTATGCCCAGTTTAAAAAACACCTCAGCAGCCCAGTATTTACAGGAGCGTGGGATATTTTCATTACCTGCAGATCATGTTCGATTTTGTGAAAACCAGCCTGTTAAGCAATCAGGTAAAGTTCAGCATTTTCAAGCTATGTGGGCTATAGCAACCGATAGCAAGGGTAAAGCCTGTTATTTACACAGAACATATTTAAATGGTTCAAAGAAAGCCCCTGTTCCTACAGTAAAAAAAATGAATTCATTGCTGGATGATAAGTATCTCGAATATGCAGAGTCAGTAGCGATCCGCATGTTCCCAGTAGCGTTAACATTGGGCGTCGCTGAGGGGATAGAAACAGCCCTTTCATGCAAGCAGATTTATCACGTCAATACATGGTCAACCATGAATGCCAATCACATGGCTAAATTTATTGCCCCAAAAGGCGTACGTCATTTAGTCGTATTTGCTGATACGGATTGGAGCGCAACAGGTCATGCAGCTGCGTTTGAGTGTGCAAATCGAAATTTAATGGCCAATAACGATGTTGAGTTAGTTAGCGTACGTTGGCCTGACACGGGTGATTTTAATGACGTATTGGTCGGCTCATGTGAAGTCAGAGAGTTAACGTTTGAGCATAAAAACAGGAAAGCTGCATGAATAATCAGTGGATATTAACCCCAATTATCATTCCTGAGATTAAGGCTGTGATGTTTAGACCAGGAGTAAGCCTAAATTTGTTTAATGGCAGAATGCTGATCACGACATTACCTGATGAATTAAAGCATCAACCATCGGGCCTTATTTCTCTTTCTGGGGAACACCTCAGCGAAACGCCAAATGATGAACGGGCATCAAAATCTGTATTAAATTTAACCATCGATCCCGAGCCACCAGCAAGCCTAATGCTAAAGCCAAAGTTTAAACGCTGGACAAGCGACGAATATATTAAGTGGGTTAAATCACAGCCATGTTGTGTTTGTGGCGCCACAGCAGATGATGCTCACCATTTAATCGGTTACGGGCAGGGTGGAACAGGCACTAAAGCCCATGACTTGTTCACTATTCCATTGTGCAGGGTTCACCACAGCGAGTTACATAAAGATCCAAATGGGTGGGAGCGGGAGCACGGAAGCCAAATCATTTTGTTATTTAAATTTCTAGATCGGTCTATCGGTCTAGGTGTTTTTGGTTGATAGAGGCGGATATCATGAAATTAGAAAATGTACTTAAAAACTTTCATCCTAAGTCACCGACATTCGGCAATGTAGCTGGCTGCACATCCCCAGACCGTTTAACAGGTACCGATATTATGGCGGCTGTAGGCATGACTGAATCACAAGCTGAATTCGGTATGGCGGCTTTTTTGGCGAAAAATGATATCAGCGAAGAGGATAAGTTCTCTACGGTAGAAGCCTTGACCCAATATGCTAAAAAAACCACACCTAGGCTGGTGGCTAAAGCTGCAGGTAAAAAGTTGGGTTATTGTCTAATTATTCTGGCCAAGATGGCATTTGAAGATTATGCCCGTTCAGCCGGTTCAGTTTTTCCATGTTCAGCATGTAGCGGTAAAGGTCTTATTTATAAGCGCAAAGACGTCATTAAACATCCTGGTATAACTAGACTAGACGGAACAGTGGTTATTGAGCCATGGATTGAAAACGAAAAGGTGGAAGAGTTATGTATACCATGTAATGGAAAAGGGCAAATAGCACACCGTTGCCGCTGTAAAGGACGGGGTAAAGTATTGGATGACATTCAGACTAAGCAGCAGGGCGTTCCCGTATTTAAAGATTGTCCTCGTTGTGCAGGTAAGGGGTTCAACCGTGTGCCGTCGTCTGTGGCATATAATGCAATAAGGCATTTAGTACCCGACCTTAACGAAAGAACATGGCGTAGAAACTGGAAGCCGTTCTATGAAAAATTAACAAGTAAGTGCTTTATTGAAGAAAGCATGGCGGAACAAGCATTTAGTAAAGTGATTAAGTGAGTTGTTCGAATAAATAGTAAAACTTGAATTTTGTCCGAAATTGGCTTATTATCTTCTAATAATGGACATTCTATACCTAGTCGCATTAAACCAATTCAAGGCCTCGCAATCGCGGGGTTTTTTGCTATTCTGGATATATTAATTATGTTTGGACTGGGGTAGTTAAGTATGAAAATCAATCTAGGTAAATCATGGGTTGGAGTTTGTATCATTGCTTTATTTTTAATGACAATCTCTTTTATATTCGGTGCTTCGATTACCAAAACAATTGACTTTGACCCCATTGAACAATCAAAAATCAATGTTTCAAATTTATTGGCTTATCCAGAAGCTGCTGAATTTAAAAACATGGAATATTTTTATAACAAAAAGACTTCAAATGGTGGTGTTCTGGGGTATATATGTGGAGAGGTATTTACCTTTAACAAGGATAACTTACCAGATGGGTTTAAGCGTTTTATAGTTAAAGTATACACTCCTCCAGAAGGCTTAACTTTGCTTTCTTTTCCGATTATAGAAGGCGGGGAGGACGCACTACTATCTGAAAAAATAGACAGTATTTGGATGATGTTTTGTCATAATAATGACAATCCATGATGAAAACTCTATTTGCTAGCTTCTATCTTTCTCATAGCGGCATTAAAGCGAGTAGGGTTTTCATTGTGGAGAACGCCAAGGCTGATTGGCTAACTCGCATGGGTTATCTGTACTTATTAGGATAGAAGCACACACGCCATGGGGAACCTGAATGCATACACTCTCAGCGTATGCTTCCACAACACCTATAACTGTCTTATCGTTTTAATAATGTTTAATTGGCGAATTGAACTTACCGTCCTCAATTAGTCTAAAACCTTACACAAACATTAATGTGAGGTATTAAATGAGGCTATTGATAATCGTTTTTTCGGTAATGCTTTCTGCGTGCGTATCTTCTGAGCAAGATTTTAGCAAGGAAAGACCTAAAGATGACCCTTATGCTGATAGCACATTGAACAGTGTTAAGGATAGCCAGAGAGCAATAATAGACCAGAAAGCATATAATCGAAGGTATTAACTCAGCAAGTGAAAATTAAACAAGGGCTGCGCATTGCGTGGCCTTTTTCTATTTAGGAGAGGTAGTTATGAGTAATCAAAATGAATCTGAATTTTCAGGTGTTATTGTCACTAGTGGTGATTTAAGTCTAGAAGAACGAGTAACAGCATTAGAAAAACAGCTCACTGACATGCAAGCGGCAATGAGCTGTGATTTATCGGTAGCTAACGCAAGCATGTTACAAGTTCAGGCAATTATAGAAGCTAATGAACAGGCTTTTGCTAAAGCAATCAAAGACGTTTTAGTTAACGATTTAGCTAAGGGTGGCCCACTGAAAAAATTACTTATGTAGCAGTTTTAATCGCTCCGTGAATTTATCCTCAGCTTCTTTATGTATTTCCCGTATGGTTTTATTTTCAACACCATCAATATAAAAACGTATTTCAAGCTCATCACTGCAACCATCATCGTTATTCATGTACATAGAAACGATGGCATTAGGCAAATTAAGAGATTTGTCAGTTTCTGGCAACACGGTGACGCTTTTGAATTCTAGTTTCATATTTTTCCTCACACCGAAGTTAATCAGCCATCCCTTCGGTAAGTCACATAGGGCTGAACCTCTAACTTAACCTAAATATCAATTGAATTCATTAACCCACATTAGCTTCTGTAGCTGGTGGATTTCTATTAACCCAAGAGAACAAATAATTCATGAGCACATCAATAGGGATAACCCTCGGTGCTGCTGGCGGTGGCGCGATGGGCGGTTTCCTTATTGGTGCCGACTATGGTGTTGTGCTAGGGGCAGTTATTGGCGCTTCAGTTTCCGTCATTGCATCCAAAGATAATAACCGACGAAAGATACTTCATTTTATTTTGGCACTTGGTGCAGGGATCCTCATTGCTAAAGAAGCCTCAGATTTTATTGCTCAGGTATGGCAATGGGAAATTAGCCCTAAGATAACAGCCATTGTTATTTCGGCCTTATTAATCCCCGTTCTGGTGCTTGCTGCAAACAAAGACAACCTTAGAAAGTTGTTTAGTCGTATTGCAGCATCAATAGACCGAAACTTCAGCAGTATCGTACAGGCCATTAAAGATTGGCGAAATAAAGGGGGTAACTGATGGAAGCCTTCCTTAGCAAAATAAATCAGTTGGTTAATTGGATTGAGTTACATCCATGGGATGCGGCTGATATTTCATTCATGCTTGCTTCAGCGATAACGGTATTTCTCTGCCCCTATAAGAAAACGAGAGATTCTGTCATTGGTAATATTCTAATTATTTGCTGGATTTGCCAAATAGGGGAAACGATATACGGAGAACGGATATCAGCGGCCTCAGATGTTTTATTTGATGGTGTATTTTTTGTCGTTATATTCGCTGTTGGCGGGAATATCATGTCGGTTGTCGTTTTCAGTAAATTAATCACTCGACTCAAATCAATCTGGCTGCTAGTTAAGCTGCCTTTTACTTTTATGGTGAAGAAATGAGTAAATTCAAATTCAGCAATCGCAGTGAAGAAAATCTGCGCGGCGTTCATCCCGATCTAGTCAAAGTTACCCGTCGAGCACTTGAATTAACCAGTATTGATTTTATGGTCATTGAAGGTAAGCGAACAGAGGCACGACAACGACAACTAGTGAAAAATGGCGCTAGCCAGACCATGAATAGCCGGCACTTAACTGGCCATGCCGTAGATTGTGCTCCGCTAGTAGGTCGTGAAATCCCTTGGAATGATTGGTCTAAGTTCAGGTTAGTTGCTGATGCTATGCTGCAGGCGGGTGATGAGCTAGGCATTGATGTTGAGTGGGGCGGCAACTGGACAAGTTTTAAAGATGGCCCTCACTTCCAACTTTCACGCAAGTCATACCCATGAGCACGCTTACTAAAGCATTAATGGCCGCTTGTGCCATTTTGCTATTTTGGCTTGTTTGGGTTGTGAATGATTACGACAAATTGAGTGATAAGTTTGATAAAAAAACTAATGAGCTAGCCGCCAATCAATTCATATTGTCCACTGTTTTAGAGCTATCGGTAACATTCAATGAAATTTCACGAAATAACCTTAGGGAGCGTGACGCAGCGGCAGTGGCTTCTGAAACGGTTAAAACCATTATCAAAACCGTTATTGTGGATGATAAGTGTGCTGCTATTAATGCTCCTCGTGATGCTACTATCGAGCTGCACAACCACGCGAATAGAATACGTTCAAACGCCATCAGTACCCATCCCAGCCCATCTGCTCAATGATTGTTTGCCTGAGTACATCCCTGAGACATTTCCTTGGGGTGACTCTCTATTGATAAATGAATCGCTATTAACGGTGATTGAGCAATGTAATTTAGACAAAAAAGCCATTCGAGAGATTGAGGCGGCTAGGCAAAGTAAATAACAAGGTGGTAATTATGTTTAATAACTTACCCGGAGCAGGAACATTTCTTTTCCTTGGGTTTGTGTGTGCAGTTTTAGGTTGGGGAGTAATTGAAGGTCTGATTTATCTCTGCAAGTGGATATTTTAAACAAAACATTAAGATGGAGATGTTGGAGCAATGAAAACCTTTAGCTTTTCACCTTATGGCCCCGGTTACAACTCAAGTACTGTTGTGGTGTTGGAGCGTATTACTCATTTCGAAAGCATTAGTTTTAATGGTATTCGAGGCACTGAGATTCATTTAGATACAGGTGTCACCATTCGCACCAGCATGAATTCATGTGATGTACAAAAAATAGTGGAAGGTAACCGATGACAGAAAAAATCATATCAATAGGAGTACTAAATGCTTAACCCAATCATGAAATATTTTGAATATCAACACCTACCACCTCACCTGCAAGAAGTTAGTAAGCCGATTGGCGATCTAGCTAAGCAGATGGATGAACAGTTACCAGATGGTGCCGAAAAGTCAGCAGGGCTCCGCAAGTTGCTTGAAGCTAAAGATTGCCTTGTTCGTGCGAAATTAGGCTAACAATAGCTAATCTCTAATTGATATTTTTTATTTAAGGTAATTGATATGTCAGGAAAAATCATATTAACACCAGAGCAAATTAAGTCTCTTCATGAGTTTGCACAGGAAGAGGGGCAGCCATCTTACACTATTGAAGTTGGTAAGGTCTTTGATGGTGATGATGTTGTTTATGAAGGGCTGGTGGCTTACTCAGGCTCAACCGAGCATGGCGTACTGCAACTAGAATAGTAAATGAAATAAGAATGGCGCCGCAAGGGGCGCCATTGATTACAGTTGATTGTTATTTTTCATCTGGATATGGATCTTCAGGCGCATCCCCTTGCCCGCTAAGTGATTTCCATGCATTAAGAATGTGTGGAATGGCGTTCGTCTTAGTGTTGCTAACTGGGCATACTGGAAGCGATGTATTAGACTGCTTGGTGAATACATAGCCACAGTCGGCACACTTGTAGGTTCCAGAGGATGTGTCACTTCCGTACGGTATTAAATTTTTTAGCATGTTTTTTCTCCTATATGCATCGTTGTCACTTTATTATGACCATATTTATATTGTGGTTTTTTAACAGTATTTCAATGGTGGAACATTCTTAAAACAGGCTATTACTGTGGGTTTCATTACTGAATAAAATATATTTTTCTGGGTATTATTGAGAGGCATGATTTTATTTAATTCTACAAATACTATTCACTGAATAGCATTGATAGAGATTATGTAATGGCTATAGATCTTTAGTCTTTGGGGTTGTTTTTTTAATCAAAAGCCACAATATCTATAAGTGCTTATTTATTATAAGGAGAGCATTTATGTTAGAAGGTTACCATGATCATGATGGCTATGACGACGAAGTTAAACATAAAAGATTACTGGCTGTTCGTGCTGCATTAGAAATAGCAAAGGAGTCAGTTAGCCCATCAATAGTTAGACCCCAGTCTTCTCTGTCTGATGTAGAAGCACACATTGGTTCTTTAGCTGATGCAATTCAAAATGCATTAAAGTAACTTTAATTATATTTGAATAGTTATAAGCCACAATACGTGGCTTTTTTTGTGAGGTTTTTATGCCGCCACGCATTCCTCGCGCTTGTCGAAAGCACGGGTGCAGTAAGACAACTACAGACCGAAGCGGATACTGCGACGACCATATTAATTCAGGGTGGGAAAGTCACCAAAAAGGACTAAGCCGACATCAACGAGGCTATGGCTCTAAGTGGGATAAGATTCGTACCCGAGTTCTGCAGCGTGATAAATATTTATGCCAAGAGTGCATTAAGTCAGACCGAGCAGTAGAAGCTAAAACAGTCGACCACATCAAGCCAAAGGCACATGGGGGAACCGATGATGACAGCAACCTGCAATCACTCTGTTGGCCATGTCATAAACGCAAGACTGCAAGGGAATAATTAAATGATATTTCCAGATTTACCAGTACCTAAAACTAAAGAGTAATCCGTTATTCATGCGAAAACCTATGCCGATACTATCCGTGATTCACATCAGCTTAAACAACTGAAATCCTACCGACTGCAGCTTGATGAAAAGAAAGCGCCTGATTGGTTTATTCTTATGGTTGATATCGAAATTAATTTCATTCTTTATCGTGTTGATTATCTCAATAATTACCACGGTAAAAATGACCCTCGCAGCTACGCATTAGACTCTCGTCAATATATGCGCGTGGCGATAGATATGATGCGTAACTTTCTTAACCCCGCACGTATGTACTGGCTTAGTACAGCGCGTGCTGCTGAGTGGCTAAAATCGGAGTAAGTAACGATAGGTTACTATCACTATAGGGGAGGGGCGGGTCAAATCTCTAGAAACTTTCGCCCAAAGTACCGACGCCTAACCTTTTGTCACATCGCCGCAGGTTAGAAAACTTTTTTTTGGGGTTCCCCCAGCACTCATTAATAGGAGGTGTCTATCATGGCAGGACCGCCAAAAACCCCATCACACCTGCAATTAGTGAGGGGTAACCCATCCAAACGCCCTATCAACAAAAATGAACCAAAACCGAAGAAAGGGGTACCCCCAACTCCGAAGCATTTATCAAAGCAAGGTAAGTATTGGTTCAAGCGAATGGCTGAAGAGTTGGACGAGATTGGTGTGCTAAGCCAACTTGACGCTAAGGCTCTGGAATTATTAGTCGAGGCTTATGTTGAATATCGTCATCACTGCGAAGTGCTTGACGAAGAGGGCTATACATACAAAAACAACACCGAAAGCGGCTTAATGATCAAAGCGCATCCCGCTGCAATCATGAAAGCCGATGTTTGGAAACGAATTCGAGCCATGCTCAGTGAATTTGGTATGACACCTGCAGCACGAACTAAGGTGAGCGCCAAAGGCCCCGAGCAGGAAGATCCACTAGAAGCATTTTTGAAAAAGCGCAAATGATGAATGGCAACCGTAGCAGATGGGATCCAGTATGCCGAGCAGGTTATCGCTGGAGAAATTGTTGCGTGCGAATTGGTGCGTTTAGCGTGCCAGCGGTTTTTAGATGATTTAGAGCATGGCCCTGAGCGCGGTATCTATTTCATTGAAGAACGCGCACAGCACATACTCGACTTTTATAATTTTATCCCGCATGTCAAAGGGGCATTGGCAGGTAAGCCAATTGATTTAATGCCTTGGCATGTGTTCATACTGATTAATATTTTTGGCTTTGTCATTCCGTTAATTGATGAGCTAACGGGTGAGCAAGTACTTGACGATGATGGTGATACTGTTCTTGTTCGTCGTTTTAGAACCGCTTTTAATGAAGTGGCGCGTAAAAATGCCAAGTCAACATTATCCAGCGGCATCGGCTTATACATGACAGGTGCAGATGGTGAGGGGGGCGCGGAGGTTTATTCCGCTGCTACGACTCGCGATCAGGCTCGTATTGTGTTTGAAGATGCCAAAAACATGGTCAAAAAAGCAAAATCGTCACTGGGGCGGCTTTTTGAGTACAACAAGCTAGCAATTTATCAAGAGCGGACGGCATCTAAATTTGAACCGCTTTCCAGTGATGCGAATAACCTTGATGGTTTAAATATTCATTGTGGGATAGTGGATGAACTCCATGCCCACAAAACGCGTGATGTTTGGGATGTACTTGAAACCGCAACGGGCGCACGACTGCAGTCACTTTTATTTGCAATAACCACCTCGGGCTTTAATAAAGAGGGGATTTGTTACGAATTGAGGGACTACGCCATTAAGGTGCTAACTGGGGTTGTTGAGGATGATACCTTTTTCGCCATTATCTATACCCTTGATGAAAACGACGATGATTTTGACGAGTCAGTTTGGATAAAGGCGAATCCTGGTCTCGGTGTTTGTAAGCGCTTTGACGATATGAGGCGGCTTGCAAAGAAAGCGAAAGAGCAAATTGCTGCTCGGCCTAATTTTCTCACAAAGCATTTAAATAAATGGGTGAATGCTGAATCCGTTTGGATGGACATGAGCAAGTGGGAAAATTGTCCTGTAAACGCCCCTGATGATGAATTGAAAAACTACCCCGTTTGGATAGGTGTGGATTTATCCAGCAAAATAGACGTCACTGCAGCGATTAAGGTTTATGAAGATCTCCGAGGTCAATTACACATTAAGTGTAAGTTTTGGTTACCCGAAGACCGTATTAAAGCAGCCCCTAAACACATTGCTGAACTTTATCGCAAATGGGCTGACATGGGGTACCTCGAACTGACCGATGGTGAAGTGATTGACCATGACATTATTAAGGCCGACATACTTAAGTGGTGTGAAGGTGATGAAGTTCGTGAATTAGGCTTTGACCCTTGGAGTGCAGTCCAGTTTTCACGCCGATTAGCGGAAGAGGGAATGCCATTAGTTGAGGTTGCCCAAACGGTGAAGAACATGACCGAAGCTATGAAGAGTGTACAGGCGGATGTTTACGCAGGTAAGTTTCATCATGATCATAATCCTATGATGGCATGGATGCTCTCTAACGTTACTGTTAAACCTGATAAAAATGACAATATCTTCCCCAATAAATCAACGCCTGAAAATAAAATTGATGGGCCATTTGCCTTATTTACGGCAAAAAGCCGCCAATTAGTGGGTGGTGGTGAACCACAACAAAATTTATCCGATGTGTTAGCGACTCGTGGGTTGCGTTCTCTCTAAGGAAATTCAATGAAATTTTTAACGATTACAGCCTTACTGGTTGGGATTGCGGGCGCCTGTTTACTGTCGTTTGGCGCTTGGCTAGTTTATTCCCCCGTTGGCTATATTACTGCTGGGGTGCTGTGTCTTTTATGGTCTTACTTGGTTTCTAAGTCGATGAGCCAGCCGAAAAATGGTAAGGGGTAACTATGTTTTTTCCTGGTCTATTTCGGAAATCCGGTGAAGGGATGACCTCTCATGAGCTGAGTGAGCTTATCGGTCTTTCTTATAATACCTATTCTGGGCGAAAGGTCAGCTCACAACTCGCCATGCAGCTCACAGCCGTATTCGGTTGCGTTCGCGTTCTGGCTGAATCAGTCGGAATGCTACCGTGTTCTTTATATGAGCAATTAGAGCGGGGGAATCGACGAGCCACCCGTGAACGATTGAATAAGTTACTGTCAGTAAAACCGAATAACTACATGACTCCGCAAGAGTTTTGGGAGTTATTAATAGCTTGCTTATGTTTACGAGGGAATTTTTACGCCTACAAAGTCTATGCATTGGGTGAGGTGGTGGAATTATTACCCCTTGACCCCGGCTCGGTGGTACCTAAGTTAAACAGCCAGTGGGAGCCTGAATATCAGGTGACGTTTCCCAGCGGTGAGAGCAAAACATTATCACAGGCGGAAATTTGGCATGTGCGTATATTCACGCTGGATGGATTAACAGGGTTAAGTCCTATTGCGTATGCAAAACAGGCTATCGGTCTTGGTTTGGCAACAGAAGAACACGGTGCTCGCTTGTTTGGTAACGGTGCAGTGAGTAGTGGTGTTTTACAAACAGATGCCGAGTTATCGGATGAGGCATTTAATCGACTGAAAGCGGACTTTGAATCAAATCACCAAGGCCTTACCAATGCACACAAACCCTTAATTTTAGAAATGGGGTTGAAATGGCAGCAAATCAGTTTATCTGCAGAGGACGCTCAGTTCCTTGAAACACGAAAATTTCAGCTCGAGGAGATTTGCCGTATTTTTCGTGTCCCGCTTCATTTGGTGCAGAACACGGATAGAGCGACATTTAATAACATTGAAAACCTTGGGATCGGGTTTATCAATTACTCGTTGGTTCCCTACCTTATCCGCATTGAGCAACGCATCAATATTGGTTTAGTTAAACCAAGTAAACACGGTGTTTTCTACGCCAAGTTTAATACTGGTGCGTTGCTTCGAGGGGATATGAAATCTCGATTTGATGCGTACGCCACGGGGATTAACTGGGGGATTTATTCACCGAATGAGTGTCGCGAGTTGGAAGAACTCAATCCGCGTGAAGGTGGCGATATCTATCTCACCCCATTAAACATGACCACAAAGCCAGAATCCTCAAAACAGGAGGGGAAAACGCATGTCGATGATGACCAAACAACGGCTTGATGTACCACTGAAAATTAAGTCAGTCAGCGACTCGGGAGAGTTTGAAGGCTATGGCTCGGTTTTTGGCGTGAAAGACAGTTACTCCGATATTGTGATGCCCGGTGCTTTTCTTAACTCACTGAATCAGTGGAAAGAAAAAGACGCATTACCCGCCATGCTTTGGCAGCACAAAATGTCCGAGCCCATTGGTATTTACACTGAAATGCGTGAAGACAGCACGGGACTTTATGTGAAAGGGCGATTACTCATTGATGACGACCCCTTATCTAAACGTGCGCATGCTCACATGAAGGCCGGGTCATTATCCGGCCTTTCTATTGGGTACATCCTCAAAGATTGGGAGTATGACCGCAATAAAGATGCCTTTCTATTAAAAGAAATCGATTTGTGGGAAGTCAGTTTAGTAACTTTTCCTTCAAATGATGAAGCCCGGGTCAGTGATGTGAAGTCGGCATTTGCTCGAGGCGAATTACCCACACAAAAAAGTATTGAGCGAGTCCTGCGCGATGTTGGGCTTTCGCGAACACAAGCCAAGGCCTTTATGGCTAAAGGCTACGAGGCACTTTCTCTGCGTGATGCTGAGCAAGACGCCATCGACACATTGAAATCCATTTTTGAATAATAAAGGTACTATTATGGCTGTAGATCATAAAGACGTTAGTGAAGTTGCACAGGAACTTAAAGGTAAATTCGAAGAGTTTACCCAAAAAAATGACAAGCGCATCGATGCGATTGAAGCAGAAAAAAGTAAACTTGCAGGGCAAGTTGACTCATTAAACGGCAAGTTATCGGAGTTGGATGAATTAAAAACCAGCTTAGAAGCGGAACTGGCTGAAATTAAGCGCCCTGATGGTAGCGTAACTGCAACAAAAGAGGTGACTGAGCATAAAGCCGCCTTTGAACAGTTTGTTCGTAAAGGCAAAGAAGACGGTCTTGCAGATTTAGAGCGTAAGGCTATGCAAACGGGCTCTGATCCCGACGGTGGCTTTGCAGTACCAGAAGAACTAGATCGCAGCATTATTACAGCCCTGCGCGATGAAGTGGTTATGCGTCAGGAGTGTAATGTTATTACAGTGGGTACGCCTCACTTTAAACGCTTGGTGAATCAAGGTGGTACGAATAGCGGCTGGGTTGGTGAGGTGGATAAGCGCCCTGAAACTGCAACCTCAAAACTTGCCTCTATTGAGCCAGTGTGGGGGGAAATTTACGGAAATCCCGCAGCAACACAAGTTATGCTTGATGATGCCTTCTTTAATGTTGAGCAATTCATTACGGATGAGCTGACGATTGAATTTGCTGAGCAAGAAGAAGCGGCTTTCACTCATGGTGATGGTATCAAAAAGCCAAAAGGCCTATTAGCCTATGGCAGTGACGACCAAGCGGATAAAGATCGCGATTGGGGCAAGCTGCAGCATCTGTTACTGAAAAAACCGACAGAAATTACCGCTGATGAAATCATGAAACTGATTTACACCATGCGTAAAGCTTACCGCTTGGGCTCTAAGTTCATGATGAACAACAACACCCTGTTCCAAGTCCGCACGCTGAAAGATTCTCAGGGCAATTACCTGTGGCAGCCGGGCTTGCAATTAGGTCAGCCTTCCGCATTACTGGGTTATGGCATCGCAGAAAATGAGCAGTTTGCGGATGTTGCTGCAGACTCAGCACCTGTTGCGTTTGGTAATTTCAAGCGTTGCTACACGATTCTTGACCGCATTGGTGTCCGCATGTTGCGTGACCCGTACACCAACAAACCGTTTGTGCATTTCTATACCACTAAACGTGTTGGCTCAATGATGACGGATAGTAATGCAGTGAAGTTGCTGAAAGCGCCAGCAGCAAAATAATTACCCTGTTACCCATGGCGGCTTAATTGCCGCCTTTTTATTGGAGGCCCCATGTCATTTCCGACTATCGATGAATTGAAGCGTCAATGTTATATCGATGGCGATCATGATAATGATTTGCTGCAGCAAAGCCTCTCATCAGCGATAGCCGAAGTAAAAAGGCTGACAAATCGAAATTTGTATGATGATGCAGTGCCTGAAAGCGACCCTGATGGCTTACTGCTTTCAGCGGACATTAAACTAAGACTCATGCAAATGGTGGGTTTTTGGTATGAAAACCGAGAGGGGCAGTCATTACCTGAATCGCTTTGTAATGCTTTACGTGTATATCGGATAAGGCCGATGCGGGGGCAAAAATGAAAGCAGGGTTATTGCGCCACATTGTTACCTTTCAGCAGAATATTTCCGTCGAACTGCCTTCTGGAACCTATGACGATCAGTGGGTTGATATAGCGACTGCTCGCGCAGAGGTCAAGCCGATTAGCGGACGTGAATTACTTGCTGCGGAGGCTGAACTGTCTGAAATCACCGTGCGTGTTTGGATGCGGTATCGTTCCGATATTACCTCAGCCTGTCGAATGTTATTTCAAGGTGAAACTTACGATATTCAATCCGTTATACCTGATGTAAAGCGCACACGGCTTGAATTATTGTGCAAGCAGGGGGTATCAGATGGTTGATATGAGCATTGATTTTAGTGGTTTCTTGGATGTTTCCAAAGAACTGGAGTTACTGAGTCAAGCAGAAAGCAATAAGGTTTTGCGACAAGCGACTTATGAGGCAGCGAGTGTATTGCGTGATGAGGCGAGAGCTAAAGCGCCAAAACGTACGGGCAAGCTAGCTCGAAATATTGTGGCCAGTAATCAGCGTAGCAGGCAAAAAGGTGAAGTTTCAGCGGGTGTTTATGTCCGAGGCACAAATAAAGAAGGCAATAATAGTGACAACAGCATGAAAGCGGCGGATCCGCGTAATGCGTTTTACTGGCGATTTTTGGAAGATGGTACATCAAAAATGCCTCCACAACCGTTTATCGGTCCTGCATTTGATAGCAAAGCGGATATGGCAGCTGAATTTGCCATTAAAAAGCTTAATCAGGCTATTGATGAGGTACTTAGAAAATGATTGAAGCAGATATTATCCCTTTATTAAAGTCCGTCCTGCCCGATAAAGTGTTTTCTTATGTTGTTCCGCAAACTAAAAAGGTCGCTGCGCCTTGGTGTATTTTGTCACTTTATGACGTTCACAGTGATGTGGTCAGTGGACAAGCTGAAACAATGACGAATATTCACATTAGTGTGTTTTCAAACACCATGGAGGAGGCTCGGGCCATTCGTCAAGATATGCGCCAAGCCATTTCAGTGTTGGGGATATCGGCCATTACAGAACGTCAATCTTATGAAACCGACACGAAACTATTTCATGCCATTCTAGAGTGCCAAGTTTGGCAATAACTCCACTTCAACCTCACAAGCTGCTTCGGCAGCTTTTTTTATGTCTATAGGAAACTGATATGACGAGTAAACATGAAAAAACGCAAGGTACCAAAATCAGCGTTTCTAAATTGGCGGCAACAGATATTGCTGCAGTCGAAACAGATTCGTTGTCGATTGATTGCACAACGAAGGAAATTAGCTACACGGGTGGTCAAAAGCAAGACATTGATGTCACGACATTATGCTCCACTCAGCAAGAAATGGTAAATGGGCTAGCCGCTCCAGCTGAAGTTACCATTAGTGGTAACTGGGCGCTTGATGAAGGTCAAGAGGTGTTACGCCAAGCTTATGACGACGATACCGTTCATGCATTTAAAGTGGTTTTCCCCTCCAATAATGGTTATGCCTTTTTAGCCGAAGTGCGACAAAACAGCTGGTCAGTTTCTACGAACGGTGTTGTCACGGCCTCATTTACGTTACGCCTAAAAGGTAAAACCACGCCGCTTGTTAAAGGTAAGGTGGCTGCACCCGCAACACAATCAGCAGGAGGCGGTAAATAATGGCTAAAAAAGTCAATAAACTGCGTGACATTGCATTAAACCCTGCACAGTCATTTCGCACCAAAAAAGTGACCGTGCCAGAATGGGGCGTTAATGTTGTTTTGCGTGAACCCTCGGTTTCTATCTGGCTGAAATGGCTTAAAGAACATCGTGATTTAGGTAATTCGGAAGGTGTCAGTACAGAAGAAACTGTTCAGCGAAACCTTGAAACAGATGTGGAATTCTTGATCAACGTGTTGCTCGAAGAAGATTTAACCCCTGTTTTTACGCCAGAAGATAAACCTGAAGTGCTGAAAATTTATGGTCCTGCGCATGCACGATTAGTGCATCAAGCATTTGAGCTTATTACCAGCACAAATGAAGCTGAAAAAAAGTCCGAGAACCTGCACTAAAATTCTTGCTCACCCTAGCTTTGCGGCTAGGAAAAACCCTCTCTGAAATCGGCTCAATGCCCGCTAGTGAATTACAACTCTGGTGGGCATTTGATTCGATAAATCCCATTGGTGATGCGCGTTTAGATGTGCATGCCGCACAAGTCACTGCTGCAATATTTAATGCACAAGGCGTGAAAACAACCCTTAATGACACATTAATTCAATGGGATAGTGAGAGTGTGCAGGCAGAAGAGCAAGCGGGATCGGGGCTAGAGGATTTTTTTGCTTCCTTATCGTGATTGTTATCATTACCCAACGGTGCTATGTATTATGTCAAAACTCCGCGAATTAATTATTAAAATCTCGGCTAACTCAACGAGCTATCAAGCTGAGATCGCTAAGGCTTCCCGAACGGGTAATGAGTATTACAAAACGATGAGTGCAAATAGCCGTCGTTTTGAGCGTGACCTCCGAACGCAGAAGCAAGCCCTTAATGACATCAACAAACAACTTGCGACAGTGACTAGCACAGCAAAAATGATGTCGGGTGCATTAGCGGGTTTCTTCTCTGTCTCAACCCTGATCACTGCAGTAGATGATTGGGGGCAAATGTCCGCTCGAATAAAAATGGCCCTGACTTCTGTTGAAGGTGATGTCAGTCGCTATGAAGAGCTTCAGCAGCGCTTTTTAACGGTGAGTAATCGCAACGGTAAAGCGATAGAAACTACCCAAGAATTGTATGTAGGCTCAGCCTCAGCAATGAAAGAGTTGGGTTACTCTACGGCTCACACATTAGATTATATTGAATCGTTATCATCCACATTCACTGCAAACGCAACGAGTGCACAGCAAACTGAATCGGCGTTCACGGCACTAAACCGTGCAATGGTGACAGGTGTTTTAAAAGGTAACGATTGGCATTCTGTATTAAATGCCATGCCTTCTGTTGTGGGTGATATTGCCAAAGAACTCTCTCGCATGCGTGGCGGTGTTAAAGTCACTGAAAATGATGTTAAGTTGATGGCCACCAAAGGTGGTATCTCGATGCAATTATTTGCGAATGCAGTGATTAACGCAAAAGAGGCTAATAATGCGCTCGCTGATAGCATGGATAATACGGTTGCGGATGGATTCACTAAGGCAGCGAATGCGGCTAAATCATATTTTGGTGAGATAAATGCCAGCTGGGGTATCACTCGCTCAATGTCGGCAGGGTTAGCAACTTTAACCGAAAACTTTAGCAGTTTTGCGATAGCAGGTGCCACGATTGGTGGTATAGGTTTATCTCGTTACATGGGTAACTTATCACTAAGTGCTTATGAAGCGGGTAAAAACATGCTTGTTACTGCGAAAAACAATTATGTTTTGAATGCAGCGCAAGCTAAAGGGTTGGAGACCACTCTAGCTAAAATCCGAGCAGACAAAGCGCAGGCAATATCTACCCAAGAGTCATTGGGTGTTCAGCTAGTTGCTGCAAAAACAGAAGAGCGACGAGCAGCAATCAGGCGGCAGCAAGAGGCTAATTATGCGAAAATTATTGCCCTAAATAAGGCAGAAGAAGCAAGTGTAAATCAACTCACTGCGGCACAAAATCGCTTGAACTTTGCAGCTAGGGCAGCAAGAGGAACTTTAGCCTTATTAGGTGGCCCTGTTGGTGCTGCTATGATGGCAGGTGGAGCACTATTTTATTTCTCACAAAAATCTGATGAAGCCAAGGAAAAACTTGATAGCATGCGCGGCTCTGTTGTGGAAACAATCGAGCAGCTGCAGCAGTTATCAAAAATTAAACTTGAAATAAAGCTTGATGATTTAGGTGATGATATTCAGCTTCTAGAGAAAGAACGCAAGCGATTATACGGTGAAGCTCAAAAATATTCTGAGACCAGAGCTGCTGATATGCAGACAATAAAAGACAGTGGTGGCTTTGGTGAGTGGGTTGCGAATGCATTCGGAAATAGTCCTGATGAATTTCTTCAAAATAGAAGAAAGGTTCTAGGTGATTTAGAGGATGTAAACAAAGATATACTGGCCAAAGAGGAAAGCCTTAAAAATGCCCGAGATGCTTTGGCTAGTGGTAAATTTGATAAAAAACCTGAAGGAACTGGAGGGCTTCCACCGCCAAAACTTACTGGTAGTACTGATAAAGATAAAGGCAAAACTAAAGCTGTTAATGATTATCAACAATTACGCAAATCTATTGAGTCAGAGCACTTTTCAAGCCTGCAGAAAATTCAAGCGAGTGAGAAGGAAAATAGTGACAAGCTAGCTGGCCTCCACAAAAAAGGCTATGTTAGCCAAACTGAAATGCAGCGTTTGATTTTGCTTAATGCAGAAAATCACCAACAAAAACGCTTAGAACTTGCTGAAAAGTATGATCCTTATGCCGCAATTATTCGCAAAGAAAAGGAGGCTGCAAGGGAATTAAATGAGCTTCGTCAGTCCAAGTTATTAAGTGAACAGCAGTATTACTCCGCTAGCTTGCAGCTACACAATGATTACACCAAGCAAAAGCTAACTGAGGAGGCTAATAAAAAGGCTTTACCTAGCTATGATCTTACGGGTGAAATTGACCCTGTTGTTAAGCTGCAGAATCAACTTAATGAGCAACAAGCATTGTATGAGGCGTATCGCAACAATGACCTAATCAGTCAGGAGCGGTATCAGGAACTCATGATTGCAGCAACTAATCGCTCAAAAGAAGCGCAATTAGAAGCAGCGAAAGAATTGTATGGCGCTCAGGGTAACTGGCAAAAAATGCAGATGAACCTATTGGAAACCGTTGAGCAGCGTACTAGCAATGCACTAACGGGTATTTTAACCGGTTCAAAATCATTTTCTGAAACACTTCAAGAGCTTTCTGCATCACTGGCCCAATCCATTATTCAGGATTTAATTCGTATTGCTATGCAGGCGATGATCACCAATGCCCTAACAGGATTATTTGGTGGGCTTGCTGGTGGTGGTGCGTCGGGAGTCAGTTCTGCTGCTTCTGCCTCTGGTACGGGCGCTATGGGTATGTCAACGGGGTGGCAAAGTTATGTGCCGAACGCCAAAGGTGGAATGTATAACACTCCTGGTCTGAGTGCTTATAGCGGTCAGGTTATCGATGCACCAACATTTTTCCCATTTGCTAAAGGTGGAGTGCCTTCGCTGGGGTTAATGGGGGAAGCGGGGCCAGAGGCTATTATGCCGTTAACTCGTTCTAAAGATGGTTCACTAGGTGTTCGCGCTCAGCTTCCTAAAATTGATATGCCGGTTAATGAAAAACCTGCTGGTGGCTCAATTATTCAGCAAGAAATTCATGTGCATGGTAATGGCGATGCAGCGCTTGAAGCAGCGTTAAGGGAGGCCGCTCGGCAAGGTGCTGAGGAAGGGGCTGCTAAGGCTGAGGCTAGGATTATGCGAGATTTTCAAACTAACGGTAAGCTACGAAAAACGCTAGGAAAATAACTATGGATATTTTAATATGGCCTAAAGAATTGGAGCCGTCTTCTCTTGATTGGCAGCTGATTAGCAACTCTAAGACGTTTGTTTCTGTTTTTACTGGGAGCGCACAGACTGTGCGTTATCCCGGTAGCCGATGGCGTTGTGATTTAACCCTCAATAATTTAATAGATGAAAAGTCTCGGCTACTGGAAGTTATTCTGGCGCAACTGGATGGGGAGTCAGGGCGTATTAAATTATTTGATTGGGTACGAATGGGTGCTAATGACGTCGGGGAACCCATAGTCAGTCAACCAAATCAAATCGGGCGTACCTTATTAACTAAGGGCTGGAAACCAAATTCGCTGGTGTTAAAGGCGGCTGATAATGTCACAATTAATCACGAGCTTAAAAAGGTTACTTCTGATGTAATGAGTGATGCGCAAGGAAATGCAACTATCTCATTTTCCCCAATGCTGCGCTATTCCCCTGCAATGGGGGATAAAATTGAGGTAAAAAATCCCTATGGTATTTTTAAGTTAACCGACAATAATCAAGGGCGATTGCGTAGAACTCCGGGTGTATTTACGTCCACTACGCTTTCTTTTGAGGAGGCGCTTTATTGATGATCTATCATCCTTTTTCAAATGAAATGACTCAAGCAATTAATGATGGTTGTTATGTCGTCGCTGCAGCTAAGCTTGACCTCAAATCTGGCGTGACGCGAGTGCACACCGCGACAGGTAATTTAGTTATTTCTGGCGAGGTGTATCAAGGTGTAGGCCAGTTTGGCGCGATAGAAACGGTATCTGAAGAAAACACGACAGGCCCACAGCAGCTTATTTTATCGCTCAGTGGTTTTGATTCTTCATTACTCGGTGATGTGATGAATGAGCGAAGCCGGGGGCGTGATGTACGGTTAATGATGGTTGCCCTCAATGAAGATGGTCAACCTATCCTTGCTGAGGTGTTATTTGCAGGTCAAATTAGCAACATTGGTGTGAGTGTAGGTGATAAATGTGAGGTTGCAGTCACGGTATCAAATCGCTTTGAACGTTGGTCTCAGGGCTTGCCTGACCGTTTCACAGATGAATCGTGGCAAAAGCGACATATAGGTGATCGTATATTCCGCTATGTTGCTCAAATGGCTGAAAGGGCAATCTATTGGGGAAGTAAAAAAGATGCACCAGTGTTTATTTATAAATAAGCCATTTAGCATGTTATCCTTATTGTAAAATTATAATGAGGATAATTTAATGAGAAACATTCTATATGTAATAGCTTTATTTTCGTGTTTTTCAGTAGCTGAAGGGATCGCTAGCCAACAACAAGAATTTTGGTATGAAGGCTGCCCTAAATATACAGATGAGCAGTTGGAAAAATTGAGAGGCTCAAAAGTAGTGCCAACTGAGGAATTGGAAACACATAGTAAAAAATATCTTGAAGAATTTGCAAAGAATACCGAATGCGACATCAGAAATTTAAAAGAGCGCAGAAAACATTTACTTGAAAAACTCAAAAAAATGGATGAGTTGAACAGTAAATAAAACCAATCTTAGATTAAAAATGAACGAAATAACCACCTTCTCTGGGTGGTTTTTTTATGCGTGGAGATCAGCAATGCGACACCCAAATTGGACAACTCAACTTCCTGAAACTCTACGGCAAGCGATGCATAAGCCGTTTTCATGGGGTGAACATGACTGTTGTTTATTTGCAGCGGATTGCGTTATTGCCGTGCGTGGTATCGATATCGCAGAAAAAGTGCGTGGCCGCTACAAAACCAAATCAGGGGCAATGCGAGTATTAAAGTCTGAGTTCGGGGATCTGGAAACTGGTCTATCGGGCTTTTTTCAAGAAATAGACCCTAATGAAGCAATGCGCGGCGACATTGTTATGTTCAATGGTGATGACGGTAAAACCCTTGGTGTTCTGTGGGCGAATAAAATATGGGCTGTAACGGATGACGGTGCACGCCCTGTTAATTTTCAACCAATTAAAGCGTGGAGAGTCGAATAAATGGGTAAGACAGTCACCAATATCGTTTCTGCTGGCTTAATGGTTGCAGGTGTTATTGCTACAGGGGGATTAGGGACAGCATTAATCGTTGCAGGGATAGCGGTTCAGGCTGCTGGTACGTTTATTTTTCAGGATAAAATACCCTCAATGCAGTACCGTGACCAATCTGAGCGTAAACAAATGTTACGTTCTGCAGTTGCGCCAGAAACTATCATAGTTGGGAAAACGGTTTGTTCTGGGTTACTGTTTTTCGCCGAAGAAGAAAAGGGCGACCAAACAGAAAATGAACGATTATTTATGGCATTAGCGATTGCCGCACATAAAGTTGACCACATTGGCCAGATTTGGCTGAATGATGATCTGATTGGTACGTTCGGTGATAAGGCTAGCTATGAATTCCATAATGGCCGTACAGATTGTGATCCTTACTTATTGAAAAATGCCCCGTCATGGAAATCGGACATGATAGGCGACGGGCTGGCATGGTTGCGGTTAACACTGAAATACGACGCTGAAAAATTTCCGTACGGTGTGCCTAACATCAAAGTCGAAGTGTGGGGGAAGCCTGTCTATGATCCGCGCACAAATAAAACGGCTTGGAGCAATAACGGGGCATTAATTATTCTTGATTTTTACCGTAGCTATTTGGGTGTACCCGATTCAGATATTGATTTTGATGCGTTCAAAGTTGCGGCTGATTTATGTAGCGAACCGGTAATAACGCCCGAAGGCAACACGGAGCCTCGCTATACGATTAATGGGGCCTATGAGCTTTCTGAGTCTCCATCAGCAATTCTGGATCACATGCATAAATGCATTGCTGCTGAGCCGACTTATGTTGCTGGCAAGCACGGCATTTTGATGCAGGCTTATAATGGTCCAGCAGTATTACGCATTGAACCTAATCAAATCATTGATACCGTTAATATCACTCCTGAGCTCTCGTTACGTGATGCGACTAATGCCATTTACGGTACGTTCGTGGATGCTGAGCAGCAATACATCAAAACCGATTTTGAACCGGTCATTGTTGATGAGTGGATTGAAGAAGATGGGCTAGAAATTAAAGAGAATATGGATTACCGCTTTGTCACTAGCCCATACCAAGCGGCACGTCTCTCTAATTTATACCTACGTAAAAAACGGGCGGGGCGTCGTGTTCAATTACGGATGAATATGGATGGTTACGCCTATAGACCAGGAGAGGTGATTTTATTAAACCTGCCTCAAATTGGTATTCAAAACCTTGAATTTCGTGTTGCTGAATGGAAGTTTCACCCGCAAGAGGGCGTTGATATTCTCCTCGAGGAGGATGGCGCTTATATCTATGAGGATATAATTGGTAAACCTTTTGTTCGCCCCCCATTCACTGTTTTACCCACTGGTGGGGTAGCACCACCGCTTAACCTTGCTTTTGTGGCCACGAATATTGGTGAAGTCGTCCAAGGGTATTTGAGCTGGCAATCAGCATCTGCAGATGTTCGCTATAACACGGTAAACATTATTGAAAATGGCAAAGTTATTCAGTCCATTCAGGTGCCACAAGACAGAGTAGATTTATCAGGCCTTGTGCGTGGTTCTTATCGTGCGGAGGTTCGTTCTATTAATGCGGCTGGCGCAATGTCTGCCCCTGCCATTGTTGATTTTGATATCCAAGCTCCACCTAAACCAGTCAGCGTTGAAATGGTCGGTGGTATGTTCTCTTTGACCTGTATTCCGCACGGTGGCGAAACCGCACAGCATGGCTATACATTTGAGTTTTGGTTCAGCGACAAAAAACTGGCCAGCACGAATGACACCGAAGTGACAACTAAAGCCAACCGCCAAGGGCAGGGGCAATTCTGGACTAAGGAGAATTTAAAGGCCGGCACTGATTATTGGTTTTATGTTCGTACTGTTAACAGTTATGGCAAGTCTCCCTTTGTTGAAGCTGTAGGAAAGGCTGACGGAACGCCAAAAGACATGATTGATGAATTGGGCAATAATTTCCTCAGTAATGAAGCTGGCCAGCGAATGGAATCTCGCATTGAGGATATTGAAGAAGAGCAAGTCAATATCAAACATGACATTGTTGATGTTGATAGCAAGACAATTGAACTTGATAACAAGGTATTAAATCTTAATACCGATTTAGCAATCGTTAATGAAACAGCATTGCAAAATCAAATTTATGCAACGAAATTGAGTTATGAATTCAAGCGCGAGACAGTCAGAACCGAAGGTAAGATATTTCGGCTTGAAGAGGTTAATGCTCAACAAGATGCCGCCGCCGCGCGTTTTCAAGAGCAAATCAGTGCTAGAGTGGATTACAACACTTCTGCGATTCTTCGCGTTGAACACGCTCAAGTCACGCTTGAAGAAGCCACAGCGGAGAAAATCAACCAAGTCACAGCGGAAGTTGATGCAGCTAAAGGGCGTATCACAACGGTTGAGAAAGTCACTGCGACACTGGAAAAAGCACAGGCCGAGTTCAAGCAAACCACAATTGCAGAATTTGGCGATATTTACGGTGCGATCACTCGCATGGAAATTGCGAACACCAACAAGGAAATCGCCCAAGCTGAAACAGCAATGCAGACCATTGCTAGCTTTAGCAAGATGACTGACCGCTTGCGAACCTCTGAAGCTAGCATTTTACGGAATGAAAAAGCGATAGCGACGGCTGACAAAGCAATAGCAGAAACGGGTGTTCAGCTTAAAGCGCATATTGATGATACTGCGGCAAATATCACTGAAATCAAAAAGGTTCAAGTTGAACAAGATAAGGCACTCGCCCAAACCCGAGAGCAGCTCACCGCCGATATTAAAGCGGGTGATGACAAACTGAAGGGGGATATTGATAAACAGGGGCGCGAGCTGTCGGATGTGAGTAGTGTTGTTGATTCTCAAAAAACGGCTATTGCTAATTTGGAAGAAACGACAACAGAAACGAAAGAAAATCAGCAAAGTATTTATGAAGAAATGCATGCTAACTTTGCACAGGTACGCAAAACCCAAGCGGATCATGCATTATCACAAGCGGAGTCGACATCTCAAACTACAGCGGAAGTAAGTAAAGTCCGTAACGATAATCGCAAAATCAAGGCGCAAGTTGAGCGTACGGAAGAAGCAACAGCCACACTGGAAAAAGCCCAAGCGAAGTTATCCGAAAAAGTTTCCGCTCTGAATGAAGAAACGGAAGCGGCATTTGTTCGCGTCACTGAATCAATCGCTGAAAAAGACAAGGCCCAAACCCAGCACACTGAGCAAACTCGTGCAGAGTTACAGAAAAACATTGATGATAAAGGTCAGCAAATCGATGAACAAGGAAAGGTTATTGATAAGCAAGGTAAAGATCTTTCTAACGTCAGTTCAGCGGTAACTAAAAACACCAATGCGATAGCTGACACTAATAAAACCATTGCAGAAAATGAGGAGAAAACAAGCAGTCGCTTTGAGGGGAATGAAGCTGATATTGCTCATATGCAGAAAACAGAAACAGACAAAGAGTCTTCCCGAGCGGAAACGCTCTTACAGCTTGCTGTGCAAAATATGAAGCAAGGCAATGATGCAAGGGTAATTAAGGCTAGCATCATTGAGACCAATAAGCTGATTGCGACCAATGAAGTGGCCCATGCTGAAAAGTTTACCCAGTTGAATGCGCAGTATGAACAAAGCAATGCTCGCTTTACTCGTATTGAAAAAGTGATTTCAGATAATGAAAAAGCTCAGGCCAGCACTAACGAGACAATTCAATCTGAAATCAAGGATACCAAGGCGGCAATTGAGCGACGTGCCGAGACCTCAGTTGATCATAAGGGAAATGCATCATCGGTATTTAGCATCAAATCAGCGGTTATGCTCAATGGTCAGTACCATGAGGCACAAATGATGATTGGCGCTATTGTCAAAAATGGAAAAGTGACAACGCAAATTGGTTTCAGTGCTGACACCTTTGGTATTTTCAATCCCTCCAGTGGCAAGTTGGAACCCGCATTTATGGTTGTTAACGGGCAAGTGGTTATTAATGAAGCGTTTATCAACAAAGCGGTTATAGGCAGTATTGTTGTGCAAACGGATATGCGCTCACCAGACTATGTGCCAGGTAAATCGGGTATGCGTATCGATATGCAAAACGGTGTATTTGAAACAAACAGTAATGATGGTGATTACTCCGTTATCCGAAACAGTAAAGGTAACTACTTCAAATATAAGGGGGTGTATATTATGGAGCAAGGATGGTTCTTATGATTGATAGGTTATTCGGTCTAAAGATCCGCAATTTAGACGGCAGTGAGTTTATCTTCAATGAGCACACTGCCCCAGCGACAAACCTTTGGACTCGTTATGTCAAAAGAAGCGATGGACTATCTCCAGATGGTGGTTGGCTAACATACAAATGGAATTGTCCCAATGAAATTCCAGAAGGGTATGGGTTCCAAGTGGTTTCTTTGAGTGCAGCAGAGGTGACGTTTACGCAAAGTGGCGATAGGCGCTATGTATCAGGCACAAAGGATAAAATTGCGTATAGCTCAAATGGTAGAAAAGTCACAGTGATGGGAATGATGGATTATGACTTAAACTATGTGAAAATTATTGCATTTCCAACTATTGAATCCCAAAAGGTTACTCGTGGTTTTGGGTTAAAAGTGATGGGAAGCTCTATCTTTCTGGAAAATACACCACCTCTTGGTTATGCCTACGCGACTCACAAAGCAAAGGTCTATATTACAGAGGGATTTAACATCGGAGAGACCTTCCCAGGCTTAACGATTGAGAATGCGGTATTTTTCTTTTATACCGATGATAATAAGTCCTTTATTCGCTTAGAGCCTTCGAACGTCCAAAGCTGGGAGACGTTAAAATGGTGGCGTTATGTTAGTCGAAATCGAAACAGCACCAATATTACCGCCTATTCACCCGCGTGGTATTGGGTTGTTGCTTTTACGAATGTGCAGCCCGCCCAACTGGATACACCCGGCTTTGGCTTAAAAATCCGCAACCTTGAAGGGAAAGTCACATTTAACTCTCAAATGGGTGTAATGACACGGCCTATTACCATTCCGGGCAATCAAATACCGCTAGGCTCGGGTATTAACGTAGATTCCATTCGTCGGCCCATGTACACACCGACAAAGGTCGGGGAGATATTCAGCAGTGATGGCGGTTTAGGTTGGTGGCGAGACCTAAATATCGGGAATTTAGGTGAGTCTCAAATCAGCTTATTCCAAACAAGTACCTCTCAACAACGAGGCCATCATGGTAATCAAACGATAGCCCGAACCGCAACACCCGCTATTTTTCTAGACGCTGCAGATTATTTTCCTTTTCCATAGGTAACCAGATGAAAAAAATTAAATATGCGATATTCGCAGGGATCGTCGTGCTTATTGCTGCGTGCAAATCACCTGTAACAGTGACGCATGAGGTTTGTGAAGGGCTATTTGTGGTCACGCAATCAGACACAAATGAATTCAAGCAACATCATTGTATGAAGTAAGTAAACGAATACCTATAGGCCGCTTAATTGTGGTTTTTTTACGTCCAAATTTCGGAGAATCAATCCTATGTATAATATCGGTACCGTCAGCACCACAGCGAATAGTCCAAAAATAACAGGGACAGGCACACGCTGGAAAGATAACACAACGCTTATTTCAGTGGGTCAAGTTGTGCTGATTGAAAATGGTTCCAACTTGCTCATTAATAGCATTTATTCCATTGAAAGTAACACAGCCTTAACGTTGGCCTTTCCTATTTCAGCAAAGCTGACTAATGCGAAATATATCATTCTAACAACGATGATTGATTCCATTTCAGATGGCGTTAACAAAGCGACAGCGCAGGTTATTGCAAGTGAAGTCTACACAGAAATTTTAAATCAGTGGATGACGGCTCAGGGTACCATTGATGTTGAATTACCGACTGGCCAGAAAATTAAGCTTCGTACGGTTGCAGAAATGGATAAGCAGCTAGATGGGAAGCTTGATAAAACAGGGGGTACAATAACCCGAAATGGCGCAGCACTAACATTAAAAAATATAGCAGACGGTAATAATCATTATTTACAGTTTCAAAATGCAGATGGTAAGCGCCGTGCATTTGTGGGCTTTGGTTCAGACACGAATAAGAATTTCAGTATCGTAAACGATGATGTGGGTGTAAATCTTACAATAAGAGAGGGAGGGGCAACAATAAGTGGTGCTGAAGTTTTAAAAGTGGGCGATTATGGCCTAGGTTTTTCAAAAACATCAACAGATTTAAGTGCTAAAGAAAATGGTTTTTTTAATTCACAACAATTCTCAAGTGTGACGCCAACAGATGCTTATTTTGGATTTTGCGCTTATAACACGTCAAAATCTCACGGTTTTTTACTTGGTGCTCGTAGAAAAGATATTATTGCAAAAACCTACGAAAATAATGTTGTGTCAGAGCATTCGCTTTATCACACGGGTAACACAACTAAAGATTCAAACGGTAACTTAAAAGCCGCTTCTCCTGTGGTAAAACTCTTCGCTGATGACATTGAGTTAAACGAAGAATCTGAAGGCGTTGAAATGGAGCATCTTGGTATTGGTCATTACCTCATTAAAGGTGTTGTGGGTTTTAATGCAGATGGTGCATGGGGTATCAATAACGGCTTTGTCATTCCTCAAGACCATAACGGTAAAAACATGGTTCTCATTGATTACGAGGTGAGACCAGATGGTGATATTGAAATTTTTGTTTTCCACCAACAGAACGCAGATATGCCAGAACGTTTCCAGAATAAGCGCATTAAGCACTTTGATGAAGAAGGCGTGCCTGTTTACTTCGAAAACTACGAGCCTTGTGACGTACCTGAATCGCGCTGGATAGACATGCGTGTAGAAATGCCACCTAACTCACTCTACAATCAAAAGCAAGCTGAAGCAGAGAGACTTGCTAAGCTAGAAGCAGAGCGATTAGCACAAGAAGAAGCTAAACGTATTGCTGAAGAAGCGGAAAGGGCAGAGCAGGAAGCTGCGGAACGTAAACAATATGGCCTTGATGAAAATAGTGTATTGCTGTAATTAGGTGCAAAAAAGCCGCATTATTGCGGCTTCACTTACTATACGCATTCAGTAGTTCTTGAATACTAACATCAAGAATGTTAGCTATCGCGAATAAGTCATCGATGTATATTGATAACTCACCACTTTCATATTGTATATATTTTTTTTCAGAGGCTGTTAAGCCTTTTGCTATTTCTTTGGTTGAAATATTTTTAGCTAACCGCTTATTTTTTATAAGGCTGCCGATTGCTTTATTTCCCATATCCCTCTCAATCAGTCCAGTTGCAAAGTAAGTTAGTTAGGGTGAGAGGGTATTTTACAAAAAATAATGCTGGCTACAAATGAAACGATGTTAAATAGGTAGTTCGTAGCTAAGGGCGCTATAAAACTAATGCGCCAGCTCGAGTAGTTGGCGCATCTAGATCACTAATCAAACAACGAAGATAGCTTTTCATTCCAAGCGTCGAGAATTTCGCGTTTTTCTCTCAAATAATCATATCTATCATAGTGTTTTTTAGACACTCCTGGTCGTTTATGGTTTTGTACCATATCCCTCATTTCTGAGCTTATCCCCATTTCCCCAGCCAATGTTTTAAATGTCCGCCTTATATCCCTTGGTGTAAATTTTTCAAACTCATTACGCTTGCAAAACTTATTTAATTGTTTTGCGTATTCTGATGTTAATAAATGTCCCTCCTGAGTATCAGCAGGAAATAGAAAACTAGATGTTGGGTATAACAACTCCTGAATATTTAAAATATCAATAGCAGTCTTGGTCAATGGTATTACGTGATAGTCCTCTGTTTTTGAAATATGCGGAGGTACTGTCAATGTATTATTCTTTTTATCCCAATTATCCCGAGTGTTAGCTATTATTTCCCATGGTCTTTGTCCTGCAGCATAAACACAAAATAAAAATAGTCGCGCGTAATCTGGGTTGATAGGGCATTCATTGCTTGGCTTATTAAATAACTCCAGCAAGTGCTTTAATTCATCCCATGACAGAAATCTATCTAATGCTTTGTCTGCACCTTTTTGTCTAGGGACAACAGCAACGGGATTTCTATCCAAACCGTAAATAACCCGTTCGTTAATTTTTGCAGGATCATTGTCAGCAAATAAGCCGAAATTAAATACAGCATGTAAATTAGCTCTAACTTTGTTTGAGCCAGCTAATGCACCGCGATTAATAAACTCAGACAGTATTCTTTTTATATGATCGGGCGTAACATCTTTAGCGGCCATTGATGGGTTTATATGCTTGCTTTCTAAGACCTGATTTAGCCTATTTTGCGTTTTATCGTACGAACGCTTACCTTGTCGCTTCTGATCTTCAATGTAGTCGTCAAAGAGTTGTTTTACAGTTGCGTGTTCATATTTGATTTTTTCAGGCGATGATGATTCTGCGGCAGCTGCAACAGATTTTACAGCTGCATCAGCTAATGATAAATTTGGGTAGTCACCAAGTGAAATAAACTTCTCTTTTCCATCTTTGAAGTAACGATAAACGAAAACCTTTCTTCCAGATGGATATGTTTTTACACCGAGTCTGCCTGTACCCCTAGTCGCTGATGCTTGCCAAGTATAGTACGCAGATTTCTTAGGCTTCAATCCTCGTATTTTACTGTCTGTTAGTAATACGCTTGCCATTTAGTAATTCCGTTGCAGGTTGGTTACGGGTCAAGTAACGGGTCAAGTAATGACGAAATGATATGAAACTAGGTGAAATCATGCAAGCTATATAAAGCCTTAAAAATCAATTGGATGAAATATTATGAAATCACATAAAACTCAATGAAATCAAGCTGTAACGCCCTTCTAAGCCGTAGGTCACAGGTTCGAATCCTGTAGGGCGTACCATTAATTTTCAATCACTTACCATCATTTAAAATTCTCCACTTTTGCTAACTGGGACGTATTTGGGACGCAAGTACCGAAAATCGTGTCTATTTGCTTCGCATGTTCAGTTAAATGATTAGGTGCTAAGTGAGCATATCTTCTCACCATATCAACCGACTCCCAGCCGCCCATTTCTTGTAGAACTGAAAGCGGGACGCCAGACTGAATCAACCAATTCGCTCATGTATGCCGCAGATCATGAAAGCGGAAATTTTCTATTCCTGCTCTTTTTAATCCTGCATACCAAGCGTTACTATCATCAACTTGCTAGGGGTATTGTTGGTTATTGCCTGAAATCTGTATCTATCCTAGTATTTGTTTTCTATACAACTGGAGGGGGTGATATGCGTAATTGGCTTGGGTACTTAATATATTTCTCTATTATATTCGCTATAGCAAAATGCACTATGACTATAGCTCCAAATGCCAATATTCCAGGATGATGTTTTATCAATGAAAAATGGAGGTTTTCAATAAAACCATGGAATCCTTGGGTTGGGATGACGGTGTTAGTCGTAATCATATTTCTAATAACGCATTGCACTTTGACTATGTTCCCAGGCTATATGCCTCCAACTAATTAACTTCAATTTGCACTTCCGCTAAGCTAACATGACTGAAACTAATTGACGGGATAGTGAGATGAAAGGATACATAGTTGCTAGCTTGCTAATGATTGCCTGCTCTGGTTTTTATGCACATTCTAGTAATGGTATTGATCCATTAGTAGCAGATGGAAAAAGGTCTAATTATGGTGATTGGGATTTTCTTTATGCTGAAAAAATGAACTATGATTTATGTAAGCTATCAGTAGAGGCTATTTATACATCTGGCGCAATCGATCATAAATTGACATCAATAACTCATTTTGAAAACGCGCACACATTAATAACACAGACACCAAAACATGTAGTTAGGATTGATTGCAACGGACATGGAGGAAATATAATGATATTGACCGCTGATTATATTGTTCAATAGTTAATCTAGCATTAAGAGACTCTGAAATTAGTGGCTCGTCACTGGCTGGCAATACTCTAATAATGCCCATGAGATAAAAGTAACCACAATGCAGATAAGTATTGCGATACCTGCAGGACAATTTGGTCCTCTGAATAAATATCAATAAGTTACAGCAAAGAAAATAGAAAGAAAGCTACGAGTACATAGCTTTGGTGAGTATTTATAGTAATTTAAATAACATTCGTTATTCTAGATAAGCCCCTCAGTGCTACAGCATGAATTACAGGTGAGACGCTTGTACAGCAGTTACCTAATACTGATAATTTATATTTTTTTGCTTGTTCAGAAATAGCAGTAAATAGGACGCAATTTTGAGTCATCATCCCGCATAATTCGATATGGTTAATATTATGTGTTATAAGCAAGTCATTGAGATTTGTTTCATCAAAGGAATTACCATGCTTTTTAGTCACAATCAAATGGCCTGGAGATAAGCTAGTGAGTTTAGAGATAACTTCACAACCATCTGTTGTTTCATCAAAAAAAGCGGCTCCTTGTGGTGATAAGTGTTGAATAAAAATCACAATATCACCAGTTCTTTCATACTCTGAAATTTTATTGGATATATGCTCCAAAGTAGTATCAATATTCCATAAGGGAAACCGACCATCAGAAAGATAGTCATTTTGTGCGTCAATGACAATTAATGCCTTGTCCATAATGCCTCATTAATTTTAGTTAAGTTCTATTTGAATATGAAATAGGACGATAGAAATTACAATAATTTTTTAGTGTTAAATATCAATTATAATCGGCAAGATTACAGCAAGGGTTAAGCCAATAACGGTGGGATTACGCTAAGGTTTAAAGAGGTCACAGTGATCGTTAGTAATAAAAACAATGTGTTGCTGCTTATTGCCATTGGTCACTGAAACGATGACCAATTATCATTATTCTGGTTTTGTGACAAAATTAAGCATTATCAATAGATTATATCTACATGCGGTATAATCCCGCATGTGGTCTACTGCAAACTATCTTATTGTGTTTTATCTATTTCATTAATTCTCTTTAAAGCACGAGTGATTACGTTATTAGCGTATTCCATTGAGCTAAGGTAGATAATATTATTTTTATCAAATCCCGTTCTGTTAAATTGAAACCTTAGACCTGGAGTGTAAATGAGCAGTTTTGCATTTTGAGAAATTAATTTTTCTATGTCTGACTCTGTATTATCAGGGTAAACTTCCCAATCTAAGTTAATTTTGTTTATCTTATTTTGTAGGGCTTCGGCTATAGATTAAATAAATTTTATTCTTTTCCATTTCGCTCCCTAAGATAAACCCATATATGAAAATGATTATTATACTCATTAATGTAGGTGTCAATTTTATTGTTACCGTCACTTGTTTAGTTTTAGTTACTTAGATATAGCTACGAGCTTATGACCTGTCAGAAAGAAAACAATGTAATCGCTACAGGCACTATGGATGGTTTAATGGTTATCAGCTAACAGGAGCGCGGATAGCTACCTACCTTTAACTGACCCTCTTTAAGATGACCAGATCATTTGCTCCGAAGTTACCGAGGCAATTTCAAATATATCTATAAAATTTTAGTTACTTGTGTGCTCAATTAATTCATAGTTAATCTACTAACTTGTTGTGCAATGACACACTTATTGAGGCGCAAATATGATTATACGTTGCTATAGTGGCAAAATAAGCGATAACAAAATAGATGAGCTGACCAATTTATTGTATAGATGCGTCCTTGGTGGGGCTAGTGTTGGGTATACTGACGCAAAAGCTCAAATAGAGGATATGAGAAATTATTGGGTTGGTGTTAATCACTCTTTATCAACAAGTAATTTTAAGCTGATCTCAGTAGAGGTAGACAATAAAATTGTTGGTATCGTTGGGCTTGAGCTATGTATAAAACCAAATGGTAAACATCGAGGGGAAATTTGTAAGTTATTGGTGTTACCTGATTACAGGCGCAAAGGGCTAGCAAGGAGACTAATGCTAGCGGCTGAGCAAATAGCATGGGAAACAGGATTGGCACTTTTAACATTAGATACAAATACCAAAGGAATAACTGTTAGCTTATATAGTTCTCTAGGATGGCAGGTTAGCGGTGAAATCCCTGAGTTTGCTCAATCAGTTAATGGTGACCTTGAATCAACTACCATCATGTTCAAGCTAAAGCCTGAAAATGAAGTTTAAATAAGATTGGTTAATCACTGCCGTCATTTGAAATCGCACTAGTGTTAATTTTACGATTCCGTTTGAAACGGAGTTGTGGAAAACACGAGTAGGGGGGCTGGTCGGAGTTTCATTATCTGCAATAAAAGCTTTAACTGATGATGTTTTTGCAATGTTGGTGGTTTTGGGAAAATAGAAGCTTAAACCTCTTAATTTTTGAGTCATAAAATAAAAAGGGGACATGGTACGAAATTGAATAAATTTAAGCTGTTTATAATCAATGTGATATGGATTTATATTGAATCCTGTAGGCCTTTAATCCTTCTTCGTTCAACTGACGTCTAGCTATATCAGTTTCTTAAATGTATTGATTATCATGGAAACGCGACTGTTCATCATGCGCCAGTCAGTTAGTGCAAAAAATCAAAATAGTTCATAAATAATATATGCGATTTGACGTATGTATTATTTATGTGTAATTTAAAGAAAAGATTGAAGAGGTACACATGGAACCATTACAACTGTTTAAAATTTTAGGTGACCAAACAAGGCTCGATATCGTGCTGCTTTTGAAAGCAGCTGGTGAACTGTGTGTGTGTGATATTTATACGGCTTTAAATCTATCGCAACCAAAGACATCTCGGCACTTAGCAATGCTAAGAGAGTCAGGTCTTCTGTTAGATTCAAAGCATGGCAAATGGGTTCACTATCGCTTATCTCCGGCATTACTACCATGGGTAAAAAGCATTATTGATGTCACCTATGCTACAGAGAAAAATAGAGTGTCAGGCTTACTTCAAAGTTTGAATGCAAAAGAGATAAATAATCATTGCTCTTAGTGGTTTTTTAACTAAACGCATATGAAAATTCGTATATGTTGATTCAATAAGTATTAAATACATATAGTCGATAAGGCTTATTTTAGAGGAGTAAAAGGTGCACGAAAGCACCTTTTAAATGAGGTTGTTATGTTTATTGCCGCATTCATTTTTATTTTAACGATCACCTTTGTTATTTGGCAGCCCAAAGGACTGGGTATTGGCTGGAGTGCTACAGTAGGGGCTGTATTGGCACTGATCTTTGGTGTGATCAGTTTTCAAGATATCCCGATAGTTTGGAATATTGTGTGGAATGCCACTGCGACATTTGTTGCAGTAATTATTATTAGCCTACTTTTAGATGAAAGTGGTTTCTTCGAATGGGCGGCATTACATGTTGCTAAGTGGGGCGGGGGTAAAGGAAGATTACTATTCAGTTATATCGTGCTACTTGGTGCAACGGTGGCGGCTTTATTTGCCAACGATGGTGCAGCATTGATATTAACGCCCATTGTGATTGCGATGTTATTGGCACTTGGTTTCAACAAAGGTACGACATTGGCATTTGTTATGGCTGCTGGGTTTATCGCAGACACAGCGAGCTTGCCGCTGATTGTTTCGAACCTCGTGAATATCGTTTCTGCGGACTTCTTTAATATTGGATTTACGGAATATGCATCAATTATGGTGCCAGTGGATATTGCAGCAATTATCGCAACGCTCGTGACGTTGCATTGGTTTTTCCGTAAAGATATTCCTAAGCAATATGATGCCACTAAATTGAGTGCACCTGCTTTAGCTATTAAAGACATAACGACGTTTAAAGCAGGTTGGCTTGTATTAGTGTTATTACTTGTTGGTTTTTTTGTCTTAGAGCCTTTAGGTATTCCGATTAGTGCGATTGCCGCTATTGGCGCCTTAATTCTTTGGGTGATTGCGGCCAGAGGCCATACGATTAATACCAAAAAAGTATTACGTGGTGCGCCGTGGCAAATCGTCATTTTTTCCCTAGGTATGTATTTGGTTGTTTATGGTTTAAGAAATGCAGGGCTAACCGATTATCTTTCTGAAACGCTCAATTATCTTGCTGATAAAGGACTATGGGTAGCAACGCTAGGCACTGGATTTATTACGGCATTTTTATCATCCATAATGAATAACATGCCCACGGTATTAATTGGGGCTCTATCCATTGAAGGGAGTGAAGCGACAGGGTTAATTCAACAAGCGATGATTTACGCCAATGTGATTGGTGCAGATTTAGGTCCTAAAATCACCCCAATAGGGAGTTTGGCGACATTGTTATGGCTGCATGTTTTATCACAAAAGAACATGACCATTACATGGGGATATTATTTCAAAGCAGGGATTATCATGACTATCCCTGTACTCATTATCACACTCGTTGCGTTAGTGCTTCGACTTTCACTGTTAAATTAAAGGTAACCCAATGAATGAGATTACCATCTACCATAACCCCAATTGCGGTACTTCGCGCAATACCCTAGCCATGATCCGTAATAGTGGGGTTGAGCCGACGATTATTTATTATCTAGAAACGCCACCAACTAAAGATGTGTTAATAAAACTTATTGCCGATATGAAAATTACGGTAAGGGCATTATTACGAAAAAATGTTGAGCCGTATGAGCAATTAAATTTAGAACAAGATAGCTATACTGATGACCAAATTATTGATTTTATGTTGCAATACCCAATATTGATTAATAGGCCAATTGTCGTCACGCCGTTAGGCGTAAAGTTGTGTCGGCCTTCTGAAGTTGTGTTAGATATTTTGCCTCAACCTCTTACAAGTGATTTCATCAAGGAAGATGGTCAAATAGTGATTAGTAATCACCATGTAAAACACAAAAAAGAATTAGGTTAATTAGTTTAAAATCTAAGAAAGTTGAGTGTTTTATCTATGTAATTAAATAAAACTTGTTCTAGGGAACACAATACAACTAACTATTATTCACGTTAGCTATCGGTTCCCTATTTTCTTGCTAATCATCTCATGGAAATCTAGCTCTGAAGTGGCATAGTGATATACATTTCAATAGCTTGATTTAAAGTTTTGATTGATCGCATTGTTTGGTTAAATTGTAATATTACTTCATCAGATGTATTACCAGTAAGGAAGTACTCTTCTAGTAATTTACATTCTAATGCGATTTTTTTAGCACCAATAATTTGGCTAGAACCTTCTAAACGATGGCAATAATGCGCTAAATTAAGCCAGTCTTGTTTTTCGAATAAGCGTTCTGCTTGTTGTATATCTTCTATATTTTCTTGAAGACTCGTTTGAAGTAATTTATTTAATAGCTGTTGGTCATCTTGAGTCAACTGCATTAATGCATCTAAATTAATTAAACTATTTAACATTGGTGGAATGGGCTATTCTGTATCTTCTTCTATTTGTTGAAGGGTGCAGCGTAATAGCAGGGCTTCAATCTGAGATAGACGTAAAGGTTTAAATAGGCAGTCATCCATACCCGCCTCTATACAGCGTTGGCGTTCTTCTTGCCTTGCATCTGCAGTTAATCCAATAATAATTAGAGTTTGGGGGGAGATTTCCCGTAGTTGCCGAGTTAATTCTAACCCATCAATATCAGGCATATTACAATCGGTAATTACTATGTCTATTGCATTTTTTTTCCATAATTCGAGGGCTTGTTTCCCGCTCTTTGCTTCAGTGACATGATGACCAAATCTTGTTAATTGACGTACTAATAGCAGGCGATTTGCAGGATGGTCATCAACGGCAAGTATTCGTAAGCGTTTATTATTTTTTGTGGTCTTATAAAGTGTCGGAAGCGAAACTCTAGTGTTTTTACGATGCTTGACGGGGATATCTATTAAAAATTGAGTGCCATGCCCTAATTGGCTGTATAAGGTAATAGTCCCATTCATCATGGATATAAGTTGCTTACAAATAGCTAAGCCAAGACCTGTTCCTTTATGTTTACTGCTTGATTCAGCTTGGGTATAGGGGGAAAAAATCAATTCTTGTCTGTTCTCTTCAATTCCCATTCCTGTATCAGAAATAATGATCCTTAAAATATTTTCCTCATGGTTTTGGGGGAGATAATTAATGATAACTTCAATAGTTCCTTCTGAAGTAAACTTAATTGCGTTGTTAAGTAGATTGGAAATAACCTGACGTAGTCGAAAAACGTCAATATATATTTCATCAGGATGGATTGCATTAAGATGATAATGTAGAGAAATACCTTTTTGTTTAGCTAATCCTTCAAACAAACGGACAACGGGAGTTGCTAATTCATTACTTTTTACCCACTCAGGAACGAGTTCCAGTTTTCCTGACTCAATTTTTGCCATATCTAAAATATCGCCTATAAGTCCCATCAATGATAATGCGGACTCATACGGTATTTGAATTGATTCTGTTATATCATCTTGCTGATTTTTATTCGTGGCGGCTAATTCTAATAACCCAATAATTGCGCTGATATGGGTACGAATTTCATGGTTCATGATAGCAAGGAAATTGCTTTTTGTTTGGCTTGCATGTTCTGCGCGTTGGCGAGCACTAGAGAGCTCGATAAGGAGCTGTTCATGTTCAGTTATATCTTGCCAACTACATATAAGGCCAGAGATATTGCCTTGATTGTCTCTATATGCGACGGCTTGATGCACTATGACCCTTTCACCCATTCTATTTTTTATTTGATAACGTTTAGGCGGAGAAACTAGCCTATTAGGCTCATCGAAAAGAGAATGCAATTCTTGATAAATTGTCGATAGCGGGTGTTGTTGTGATGTCAATGAAAGTTGTTTTATGTTTTCATTATCAGGGCTGAAAAAACTCTCCCATGCTGAATTACTATTTATTATCGTTCCGCTTTTATCAATGACATAAATAGGAACAGGAGTACCATTATAAAGAGTTTCTAAGAATATAGCCTGTTCTTGTAAGCGTTTTTGTGTATATTTTCTTAATCGAATTTCACGATGTAAATAATAATTCCATATTAAAGACGTAATAATAAGAATAGTAGCAATGCAAGCTAATGTGTAGAACTCGGTGCGGTATACTGTCCATGTATCCATTTTAACATCTGGTGAGCCTAGCCATTTATTAGTTAATACTGATATATCTCTCGGCGGAATAGATGCAATCGCTTTATCTAATATGCTATATAACTCAGGCTGGTCACGTCCTACGGCAAACGATATATAAGCTGTATCCTCGCTTAATTGTTCGCTGATTTTTAATCGACTACGAAAATATCGGTCAATCATATAGTGAGCGCTGATAAGATTCTCGATGGTACCATCTACTTTTCCTTCATTGACCATTTGCAAAGCAGTATAGGTATCTTGAGCTTCAATTAATTCCACTTGAGGATAGTTTTTTGTTAGCCAGTCGTGAATTGCATTATCAGGGGTAATCGCAAGTTTTGCTGTCTGAGCAATTTTTTTATGTGCTAATGGCGTGTCTCTAACAATTAAAACAAATGGGGGGAGAACATAAGGACGAGTAAATAGTAATTCTTTATCATTTTTTGAATTTTTTGTAATTGAAGCAATGAAATCCCCTTTATTTTTTTTCAATAAAGCAATCTCATCTTTTTCAGAGCTTGCTTCAATGACTTTAAAATTAATATTTGTTTTGAAATGGATGAGGTTAAGTATATCTGCAGAAAGGCCATGAAATTGTTTTTGTGAATCATAAAATGTAAAAGGGGCATTTAATGAATTGATAACGACCTTTAATTCATTGTGTTGTTTTAGCCAATCTATTTCCTTTTGTGTGAATACCACAGATTGTTTTAGTGCCCATAAATCGGGTTTTGAACTCCAATGATGGAAAATAATATCATGCTGAGCTAATGATATTGAGCTTAAAATGATATCCACAGTACGCTTTAATTGCGCATTTTTAGGATGGAAGAGAAAGACTGGGCCAATATTTTCATTAGAGAAAATCTCAGCAGTGGATAATGTTGTTGCATAGTGGCGTTCAAGTAAAAAATTAGCCACGATCATTCTGCCTAGGAAATAATCATTTTCACCAAATGCGACGGAAGATAACGCATTTTGCGGTAAAGGAAAACGTTCAATTTTAGCATCAGGAAAATATTTTTTGATCCATTCATTGCTTGGATAGCCTTGAACGGTAGCAATACGAGCACCATGAGGTATGGGATGCTTGTTGGACATTGCCGCTTTTCGTGAAATAAGTACAGGATAATCAGGGATATATGGAGTACTTTTGAGAAAACCATAGCTCTCGTTTCTTTGTCTTTTGCCATCATCAGCTAACATATCTATCTCGCTATTGAGCAGGCCCTGTAATGCCATATCTCTATCAGGATAGTAGATGATTTTGAAACGCAAACCTAAGTTACGCATGATGGTCATAATGCTATCTGCAGAAATCCCTTTATAAATTCCTGATTCTAATACTAAATCAAAGGGGGGGTTATTAGGAGCGTAGACACCAATCGCTAATTCTTGTTTTTCTCCTAGCCATCTCCAATCATAATCACTTAATTCAAATTTTGATGGGAGAATTTCAATTTGGCTATAAAGTCTGACTTCATAAGGTTGGAATGCAGAAAATGAGCAAGGAAACAGACCAATAAGCAAGCAAACTATTAGGATTAGGTTACGCATCGATATATTAATCCAAATTATTGCGTTGAATAAAGTCGTATAGCTCTGCAATATTATGAAGATCTAATTTAAGCATTAGTCGTCTTTTATAAGTGCTAACAGTTTTATCGCTGATGCGCATTTGTTGTGCAATGTTAATGCTTTTCATCCCTTTAGCCAGTAAATGTAAGACTTGTAGTTCTTTTGTGGAGAGCTCGGCGATTTTTTGTTTGTCATTAAGATGATTACTAGGGGAAGCATCCATTTTATTCAGATTAAGTGGAAAGTAGCCATATCCATTTCTAATCGCATGAATTGCGACATGTAGTTCCGTTAAGTTATTGCGTTTGCTAATAAAACCACTGGCACCGACACTTGCACAGCGACGAATGTAATGGTCATCATCCTTTGCAGATAACACAAGAAGCCCTCCCGTGTAGTTATTTTTACGCAATCGCTGCATGACATCAATCCCATTAAGTGATGGGATATCTATATCTATCATGATTAAGTCGGGAGAGAGAGTTTTAGCAAGTTGGATAGCTTCATGGCCATCAGCGGTTTCCCCTACAATGGTCATGTCATCTTTTTCTAATAGTATTCTTACAGCAAGCCGTGCTACTGGATGGTCATCGACTATCAGTACTGTTTTCATGTTTTTCCCTTTCTGGCTAGTAAATTAAAGCGCGATGAACTTAGGTGCAGGTGCCAAATGAAAAATTAATTGTTTTTTTATTAGTTTAATGAGCGTTTGAATTTGCTGCAATGTATATTTTTGTAATATTTATCTGTCATAAATTTAATAATTAACTTACATAAATTGCTTTTTTGTCTTATTACATTTTATGGCTATTCCTCTCAAAATACACCTATGCACTGTGGCTGTGTTCAGATGTCTCTACTGTTTTATGGAAAATACAATAGAGCCTTCAATTCTTAATAATTAGATTAGCCCAAACTAAACCTAGGAGGTGAATGATATAATTTTAATAGATAATGACGATCATGGAAACCAACTTTACGAAACTATGTTTTTCTCTATTTCACTACATAGAGTGTACCTAGCTATTTCTATTTGACAGATTAATAGCATAAGGATTAATAAGTTAATGGATTAAACAGGTACCACAGACATTAATGGGAATTAATGTGGTAGTGATAACCATAATATATTAATAAATTAAATATTTTAACACTGGGTTATATATTGATTCAGTAAAAAAGGAATTAGAAATGAAAAAGATTATTGCTACTGCTATTTTTGCTGCGCTTTGTGTTGGTCAAGTTGCTAATGCTAAAGACGGTACAGTTAAATTCGTAGGTGATATCGTGACTGCACCATGTGAGGTAGCACAGAACTCTTGGGACCAAACTGTTCAAATGGCTCAAGTTAAAACAGCTACATTCGCAGATGCAGGAGCTAAATCAGCGGATAAAAAATTCCAAATCAGCTTGCTGACTTGTGATGTAACTCAATTTAAGAATGTTTCAGTTTCATTCGCTGGCCAAACTAACGGGGATGATGCAACACTTTTAGCACTTGATGGCGGCCAAGGTGCAGCTGAAAACGTTGGTATTGCAATTTATGACAGTAAAGGTAAAAAATTGGCTTTAGGTACAGCAACAGCTGATACTGCATTACAAGTTGGTTCAAATACTCTTTATTTCTCAGCAGCTTATGTTTCTACTAAGAAAGATGTGAAAGCGGGTTCTGCTAATGCAACAGCAGACTTCAACCTGACATATAAATAATATTGAATTTCCTTCAGGCCACTATGTTGGTGGCCTGCTTTTTGTTCGAAGGGGATGTAATGATTCTTAATAGCCTTTTTATTAATAAGTTAATACTTGTTTTTTTACTCATGTGTTTTAGTTTCTCTATTTATGCTGCTGGTGGTGTTGTTGTTGGTGCCACCCGTGTTGTATTTGATGGCTCAAAGAAAGAAGCTAATCTTAGTTTAAAAAATAATAATGATAAAAGTACTTATTTAATCCAGTCTTGGGTTGAAGATGCCTCAGGGAATAATAAGACTCCATTTATTATAACACCGCCACTTTTTAAACTAGACCCTGTTAAAGAAAATATGTTGCGTATTGTACGTGCTGGCGGAAATTTACCTGAAGATCGCGAATCGGTTTATTATGTCAATGTAAAAGCTATTCCACCCGCTCCAGCTGAAGAAAGTGCTAATACTTTACAACTAGCAATTAAAACTAGAATGAAATTATTCTATAGACCTGCTGGTTTGAAAGGTAACCCAATGGATTCCTATAAGGCTCTAGTATGGAAAAAAGAGGGTGATAGCTTGCGTATAGTTAATAATACACCTTTTTCTGTCACATTAAGTGAAGTGAAAGTGAATGGTAGTGAAATAGATAAAGTCGACCTTGTCCTCCCGATGAGCAGTACTAGCTATAAACTACCATCAAAAGTAAATATAGGTGCTCAGATAGTATTTACAACTATCAATGATTATGGCGGCACTTCTGAATTGCAAAAAGCAATACTTCAATAAACAAGCAAAATATTAAATAAAATAATAACGTTTAATGCATTTTATTATTGGTTTTTTATAGGGAATTTTTTGCGCAATATAATTATTAGAGGGAACGAGGGAATGAACAAAACACGATATAGAAAGAATTTTTTGGCCTTCTCTTGCATTACATTGGGAATATTTAGCGCCTATCCTGTTTTAGCCAAAGAATTGTTTAACTCTCAATTTTTAGAAAATATTAATAGTAATAGCGTTGCGGATTTTTCTTTATTATCAAAAGGTGATGTAGACCAATTACCTGGTGAGTATTTGGTTGATATTTATGTTAATGAACAATCAGTAGCGAAACAGAATATAAAATTCAGTACCAGAGAGAATAAAGCAAGCTATTCATCTGATAGCGTAGCACTTGAGCCTTGCATTTCATATGAGCAACTAGAAGCTTACGGTGTACGTGTTGAAGCTTTTCCACAGTTAGCACAATATGGAAAGGATCCCGTTCAATGCAAGCCATTCTCGGCTTTTGAGAAAATTATCCCTTATGCATCATCTCATTTTGATTTTAATCAACAGAGATTGTATTTAAGCTTTCCACAAGCATCTTTGACCAATTTAGCAAAGGGAACGATTGATCCGTCAATGTGGGATGAAGGGATCCCCGCACTACTAACAAACTATAGCTTTACAGGGAGTAACTCGACGAACACAGGCAGTCATATTAGTGATAAGTCGAGTGATAGCTATTTTTTGAGTTTACGTTCTGGGCTTAACGTGGGGGCATGGCGCTTACGCAATTATTCAACGTGGAACAGTAGTAATGGTAATAATAGCTGGAGAAATATTAATACCTATCTCCAGCGGTATATTGTTCAGTTGAAGTCGCAAATAATTATGGGTGATACCTATACACCTGGCGATATTTTCGACAGTGTACAGATTCGTGGTGCACAAATCGGTACCGATGATGACATGCTAGCGGATAGCCTGAAGGGCTATGCACCCGTGGTGCGTGGGATTGCGCGTACTAATGCGACGGTGACGATTAAGCAAAACGGATATACCGTTTACCAGAGCTATGTGGCTCCTGGCCCATTTGCTATCACTGATTTGTATCCAACCGCCGCGAGTGGCGACCTTGAAGTAGAAATAAAAGAGTCGGATGGAACAATCCAGAGCTTTATTCAACCCTTTGCGAGTGTGCCTGTTTTGCGTCGTCAAGGGCAAATTAAGTACGCATTTTCAGCGGGGCAATATCGTAATGGCCACAGTAGCCAGCGGCCATTTATAACGCAGGGCTCACTTGTTTGGGGGATCCTAAATAGCTTGACCGCTTATAGTGGTGTGCAAGTTGCAGAACGCTACCGTTCTCTGGTACTAGGGATTGGTCAGAATATTGGCGATTTTGGTGCATATTCTTTTGATATTACGACAGCTCATAGTGAAGATGTAACACGATATGGTAATGGTTCTACAGGCCAATCTTATCGCTTACTGTACTCTAAATCTTTTGCAAATACGGGAACGGACTTTCGTTTATTAGGATACCGTTACTCAACGGAAGGGTTTTATACCTTCCAAGAAGCCGTTGAGCGTCGATATCAAGATTGGGATCTCGCAGATGATAGCCGCTATTCTTATCACCGACGCTATCGCCTTGAAGGAACATTAACACAGCAGCTAGGTAAAGACTTAGGGTCTATCTATTTTTCTGCTAACCGACAAGATTTCTGGAAAGGGCAAGGTAAGCAAACTCGATTGCAAGTAGGTTATAACAATAGCTGGGGTCCTTTAAATTACGGCATTTCATATAGTCGAGCAACATATCCAAACCAAAGAGAGACAGACCAAATATTCAGCTTCAATGGTTCATTTCCGCTCTCTGCGTTATTACCTAACACATGGGCGACCTACAATATGGTTAGCCAGCGCCATGGGCCAACAACTCACCAAGCGGGGATATCAGGCACATTACTTGATGACAATAACCTAAGTTATAACGTGCAACAAAGTTATGGTACTAAGGGGAAAGGTAATGGTGGTAGTGCAAGTCTTAATTACCGAGGCGGCTACGGTAATATGAACTTTGGTTATAACTATAGTAAAGATTCTCGGCAGTTAAATTATGGTGTTGAAGGTGGTGTTTTAATCCATGGGGATGGTGTAACACTTTCCCAACCAATTAATGAAACTGCAATTTTAGTGAAAGCTTCAGGTGCTGCAAATACCAATGTTACAGGCTATACCGGTGTTAAAACCGACTGGCGGGGTTATGCCGTATTGCCTTTTGCTCAAGCCTATCGATTTAACCATGTTGAGTTAGATACAAAAACATTGGGTGACAATGTGGAATTACAAGAAAGTGCTAAGAGTGTTGTGCCGAGTAAAGGGGCGATTTCTAGAGTTGAGTTTATTACTCAGATAGGGTACCGAGCTTTAATCACACTAAAACATAAAAATGGCACAGTGATACCTTTTGGTGCATCTGTACAGTTAGTTCAAAACAACGGGAAAGCGGTTAATAGCTCCATAGTAGGAGAAGGTGGACAGTTATTTATGAGTGGGTTACCAGAAAGCGGCAAACTGGAAGTTAAATGGGGACGTCAGGCAGCGCAAAGTTGCTTTGTTAATTACCAACTACCTGTCAATTCAAAGAGTAAAGATACTATTGGCATTATTCAAACTCAAGCCGTATGCCAGTAATTAGGGGATTATAATGAGAAAGTTATTTAGCACTCGTATGTCCAAGTTATTGTTAGCTTCCAGCTTATTAACTTCTTCATTGCTGGTAGTTCCATATAGTGCATTTGCTAATAATGGTATTTGTCGACCACATGCTGATGGGCCAGGAAGGTATACCGCCACTCTTCAGGGGGATATTGGTGCGTCATTTAATAAAGTAGGAACAGAGCTTTTATCCCAGTTTACTTGGAAAGAGAATGGTTTTATTTATAAGGTAGAGTGTTTTTGTTTTCCAGCAAATACGCAGATTAACTCAACATATTATTGGGGGGAATATGCTGCAGGAATAACTCAAGGACATGCCCCAGGCTGGTACTCTGTAAATGAATACCTAGATATTAGAACAGAAGTGGCAATTTGGAACGCTAATGTTGGGGGGATGCAATATCATAGAGTACCTTTTGGCCCCATATCTAACAATACTCCAGAAATGTGCTCCAATGCTGCTCGGTTAACTACAAGTGTGTCGAGTGGTGGCTCTGGGAAAATGGATCTTTATATAAAGAAAGCATTTGTCGGGAACGTTTCTTTTAGTATTTCAGATATATATTACCTTAAGGCATCATTAATTAGTAATACTTCAGGCCCCCCTATTGCACTAATTGGGTTGAATGTATCTGTGACTGCTCCACAGTCATGTGAAATTGATGCTGGGCAGAATATATCAATCTCTTTTAATGATACATCACAACAAAATTTTGTGAAGGCGGGTAAAGGTGAAATGCCTTCAGGCATGGTTCCGCAATCTAAAACATTAAGCATAAAATGCTCAAATATGGACGCTTATGCAAATTTAGATATGCGTTTTATTGGTGCTGCTGACCCAAATAGTACTACTGATGGCTTTAGTACGGATAATAAAGATATTGCTATTGCAATAGAAGGACCTAATGGTCGCTTAACACCGACTACAGGGAAACTCCCTTTGCAATTAGATGCTAATCAAAATGGTTCGGTAACTATCAAAACTTACCCTTTCAGTAGTACTGGTCTAGCCCCTGCGGTTGGTAAATATTCATCAATTGTAACTGTGCGTTTAGACTTTAGATAATAACAATGGAGATAACTATTATGAGTAAGGCAATGGAAAATAGTCGTAATTTCCCATGGTCAACAATGAAAAAAGCGGGTGTTTTATCATTATTGATTGCAGTTAGCGGTGCAGCACATGCAGCGGATATTACGTTGAACTTTAGTGGTAATGTAACAGTAACAGGGTGCGATATTTCAGCTAGTAGTAAAACAAAAGCAATTGCTTTCGGTACTGTGGATTTGGCGAAAGCGGCAGCTGGTGGGACAGGGTCTTCGGCCTTAAAAGATGTGGATTTTTCTTTAGATTTTACCAATTGCGTGAACCTTAAGAATATCAGCTTAGTGATGGATACAACCAAAGCTGTGACGGGATTTGCTGATTACTATTCTATCGATGAAGGTGCGGGGAAAGCCGGTGGCTTAGCGGTTGGCATTAAGGGAACAGATACAGCAAAAACTGTTCAGTCACCAGGAAAAGAGGTTTTATGGGCAAACACAGCGGCAACAAATAATATTCCTTTTAAAGCCACATTATATAAAACCGGTGCAGTAACTGCAGGGGCAATTACTGGGCTTGTGAATGTTACTGTGAAATATAATTAGTATAAATTATTTATTTAAAAATATTACTTCTAATAATATAGAACCAAAGGTTATATAAATGAAAAAAACTTTTGTATTAACGCTAATAAGCGCTATGGCAGGTATCGCTTTAATTTCAGGCGCACAAGCGGCTGATGCAACATTAACATTAAAAGCAACGATAAAATTGGCGGGTTGTGATATTTCAACAGGCACAGGTAAAGACCAATTAGTTGACTTTTCAGATGTTACCGTAGTTAAAAATGCGGTCAAAGGGAGCTCTATAGCTAAAAAAGATTTTAATCTGCAATTCCAAAATTGTGCAGATTTGAAGGGCATTGATGTTTCAATGAAAGGTACTGCTGATACGGATTTCGCCGGTGGAGAACTGTTTGCGATTGATAAAGGTGCAAATATGTCCAAAGGCGTTGGTGTTAAGATTATTGCGAAAACAACTGGTGGAGAAAAAGTCCAGAAGCCAGTCGGTGATACGGTTGTTTGGGGAAGTCTTTCAGGGGCTAGCGTGACTTTACCTTATCGTGCTGAACTAGTTAAAACGTTAGATACGATAACCGGGGGGGATGTTCGTTCAGTTGCCGAAGTTAGCGTAGCATATAAATAAAATATTAATAGATTGAATGGTGTTATAGATATTTAAAATAACTGATGGCATTGTCGTTTTATTCTCTTAAAACGACAAAGAAAGTTTAATTTATCTACTTTTACTATAGAAGTGATTCAATAATTTATATGCATATTATAAGGCAATGATTAATTCAAGAACTAGCATCTTTATTCGTTAATTTTGATTTGCGATTATTATTTGGACTGATTATGAAATTATATTCGTATAGGTATTGTTATATTTTTGGCATAGTTTTTTCGCTATGCCCTCTATTTTCATCAGCTAGTGATTTATCGTTAAATTTTACTGGAAATGCAATTGTTACAGGGTGTGATGTTGAATTTGGAAATAGTGGTAAGAATCAAGAAATCGATTTTAAAACAGTAACAACGACGAAAAGTGGAACAGGTCTTTCTGGCTTGGTTACTCAACCATTTTCATTGAAATTATCTAATTGCGCGGGAACAATTAATAAAGTTTCTGTGAGTATGTCTGGTAAGGCTGATACCGGTTTTTCTGAATACTTTGCCATTAATAGTGGCACTGGCAGTGCGCAAGGGTTGGTTTATGGTGTGAACGTAAAAGGGGACAAGAATAAAAAGCAAAAACCCGATGGTACAGTTGTTGAGTGGTCATCAACGGCACAGCCATTAGAATATGAAGCCACTTTGTATAAAACAGGGAATGTTGATGGTGGTCTCGCACAAGCGAGTATTGATATCAGTATTGGGTATCAATAAATAATAGCTATTTAATATGGGAGAGAGAGGATGAACATAAGCCGTTTATTCAGGGGAACTGTTTTAGTCGCAGGTATAAGCTTCGTTTCATCAGGGGCACTGGCTTTGGATGCTTCTGTTCAGATTAAAGGCAAAATAAAATTGATGGGATGCGAGGTTGATACCGGATCAAAAGATCAAACTGTTGATTTTAAAAGGGTCAATGTGCCGGTGAGTTACCCTTCAGGAAGTGTTGTAGCCGAGAAACCATTTACGATTAAACTACAAAATTGTGAATCAACCGCAGTTGCTGATGTTTCGATGAGTGGTACCCCAGATAGTTTTAATGCAGATTATTTTGCATTAGATTCTACGAGTCAAGATTCAGCGAAAGGAATAGCTCTGCGTATTAAATCAACAAATGGGGATGTTCAGAACCCTTCAGGTAAAGTAGTGACATGGCGTTTTAATTCATCAAGTAGTGAACAATTATTAACATATAATGGTGCATTAATTAAGACGAGTGATATCACTAACGGTAAAGTGAATGTAAATGCAGAGTTTAGCGTTAATTATCGTTAATTTTAATATAGAAAGATAATAGTGTGTTAATTAATCTGATAATAATGGTTTAATAACTTTTATTATATGAGTTTATGATTGTTTTTTTATTTGAGAAATATAAGTTTATTGGAAGTTGTAAATCTCGAATACGCTTTTTTATAGCATATCAGGGCGTTAAACTTTAAGGCTACAACACTAAAAATAATAGTGTCGTTATAATTAGGACAGTACGTATGAGCGTATATAACACTGAAATTTCTAATAGTTTTATTGGGCAGCAGGTTCGCAAACGCCGCCTTCTTTTAGGTTGGTCTGCGAGTACATTGGGGAAAAAATCAGGCTTGAGCCAACAACAAATTTCACGCTATGAAAGAGGAACACAGAATTTCACTATTTATCGTTTATGTATATTTGCAAATATACTGGAATGTGACTTAAATTACTTTTTGGGGCATGAAACTGATCTTGGCTACCCACTATAAGTTGAATATTAAATTTAATAGCTTCTTGAGAGAGGAGCTATTAAGAATCAATATATGTAGACATAATCTGTTTATACTTGATGAAAGCATCAAAAAAGATGGCAAAAAATAAGCTCCTATGCTTATTTAGTATATCTGTCTGTTTTATAAAAAAGTATGTTTAGTTTACATATATTGCTATGGTTATAGCAGTATTATATTTTTTTGGGACGAATAGAAACGGTATTATTTGGGGATCTTGTGAAAAATGTAAATGTGAACTCAGCAATGCTAAAAGGATGCTTCTAGCTGGCTGGTTGCCTATGGTATAATAATCGCACAAAAATATTGTGCTACAGCTATACTTTTTAAATCTTATTTTTAATCCATTTTACATTGGATACCCCAGTAATGAACATTAGTCAGCTTAAAAGCTTTGTTGAAGTAGTGAGGAGTGATTTTAATATCACCAATGCGGCTGAAAAATTGTATACCTCTCAGCCAACTGTCAGTAAACAACTTAAAATATTGGAAGATGAGTTAAACGTTTCATTATTCAATCGAAAAAATAATAACTTATTGTCGCTGAGCCCGATTGGTGAAAAAGTTCATCATGTTGCGTGTGATATTCTTGCGCAGTTCGATAAAATTAAAAGTATCGTGTCTCATGAAGACTCGACGATAAAACAAAACCTGCATATTGCAACGACTCACACACAGATCCGCTATAAATTGCCTCAAGTGATTGAGCGTTTTAACACACGCTACCCCAATATTTCTTTGCATTTCCATCAAGGTGCGCCTGCTCAGATTGCAGAGATGGTAAACAATGGCGATGTGGACTTTGCCATTGCGACCGAGTCTATGCACCTTTATGATGATTTATTGGTGATGCCTTGTTACCAATGGTCTCGCAGTATTATTGTTCCACATGACCACCCATTGGCTCAATGTGAACAGCTTAAGATTGAAGACCTTGCAGGCTACCCGCTAATTACTTATGTTTTTGGTTTTACAGGGCATTCAAAGCTCGACCAAGTCTTTTATCAACATAAATTAACGCCAAATGTTGTTTTAACTGCCGTAGATACTGAAATTATTAAATACTATGTAAAACGGGGTGCTGGGGTTGGTATTATTTCAACCGTGGCTTTTGACCCAGAGGAAGATAGCGAAGCATTACGTTGTATTGATATCAGTCACTTAGTAAAACCAAGTTATACACATGTATGTATTAATCGGCACATGCATTTAAAAGATTATATGTATGATTTTATCTCTCATTACGCACCTCACCTTGATTTGAATTATATTCATCAGCCGAATCAATGGGTACCTACAGAACAAAGCGAGCGTGATCAGTTATACCGAGAATTGCCAGAATTGTAACTTATAAGTGAATGACTAAGAAAAAAGCCGAGTAATTGATTGTCCAACTATTGGGGGTCACTTCAATTTACTCGGCTTTAGTATTACTGTGTGTATAGAGTTATTCTAACGAGTAGCAATATTAATAAAGATTTGAGCGCCAATCAGTAAACAATCGTCATCAACAAAATAAGGGTTAGCGTGTAAGTAATTATTAATCCCTTTTGCTTGATTACCACTTCCTAAGAAGTACATGGCTCCGAGTTTATCTTTAGTGGCATTGATCATATAACTGAAGTCTTCACTGCCAGTCATTGGCTTACCATTTGAATCAATCTGCTCAATCGGTAAGAAGGCGGCAGCGGCATCATAAATCACTTTGGCTGCTTGTGGGTGGTTGACAACGGCAGGATATCCGCTGGCTTCCAGTGTTGTTTTAAACCCACCGGCTTCACTACGAGCTACAATTTCATTGAAGCTGGCTTTTAATATTTTGTCCGTTTCTTCATCCATTGAACGGATCGTTCCACGTGCTTGAACATGATCCGCCAGCGCATTTGGGATGGTTCCCCCGTTAATCATGCCGCAACCAAATACGGCGGGGCTGAAAGGATCAGTCTTTTTGGCAACAATGTAGTCCATATAATCAATGATACGCGTTGCTTCGCGGATAGCATCTAACCCTTTATGAGGGGTTGAGCCGTGGGCAGAAACACCGTGGACATCTAGCGTCCACGCTGAGCCGTATGAAGACATAACCCCAGAATTAAATTTAATATAACCCGTTTCAAATGCAGCATCATTGTGTAGGCCGTAAACTTCGTCGACACCTTCCATACACCCCATTTCTACCATTTTGTTAGCACCTGGCACACGCATATCTTCTTCTGCCATTTGGAAGATAAAACGGACGTTATGGGTGAGTTCAGAACGGTTTTCACTGAGGTACTTTGCTGCCGTTAAGGCGATGGTCATGTGGGTATCATGTCCACAGTTATGAGCGCAACCTTCATGGACAGAACTGTGCTCATTGCACGTTAAATCAGGCATTTCAAGGCCATCGATATCAGTACGATAGGCAATCAAGCGCTTTGTTGGGTCGACAATCAATTCAGCGGTAAAACCTGTGTAGCCTTCGAATAAACGAATGTTATAGCCAAAGCTTTCCATCAATTCACGGCAATATTGTGAGGTTTTGAATTCCTGCCCAGACAATTCAGGGATTTTATGTAAATCCTGACGTGTTTTTTTGCTAAATGTTTCTAAAGCAAAGAGCTTTTCACTGATATTGTATTTATTGGTCATTATGTTTTATCCCGTATACAAAAAGCGTTTTTAATGCTGTTAAAAGGCCCCTGGTGTGAGCATGGAATAATGAACAGCACGCTCATTTAATTTATGTGTATTTTAAAAACTAGATTCAGACATAGGGTGATTTCTACTTCTACTCGTTATTTTTTATCTATCAATTTATAGGGTCAATTTTAGCGTGGATATTAAAAAATTGAGCGTGACGGAGATCGTGTTTATATCATATCAGTATTGCATGGCTCATGAATAATAAGGATGGTAATTTATTAAAATAATAATAAAAAATCATCATTTCAATTAAAATCCTTTTTTATCAATTTGTTATGATTTTATTTTTCAATTTTAATATTAAGGATATTTATATTTTAAAGCGAGCCTGAATAGGGTTTAAGTTAAATTTTTTATTTAAAGTAGGGCGGTGATTGGCATGATTTTAGAAATTTTTTAAATGAGATGGTGAATGTAAAAAGAAATTAAATTAATGCGAAGAAAAAATTTTAAAGGTGGGATAAAAGCTAAAAAAATCATATTCCCCTTATTATAATTAACATAGCAATAAGGGGAATATTTTAATAATTAGTTCTTAAAAGAGCCGATAAATGAGAGGTATTCCTCTTTGCTCATTAATGGGGTGTAATCAGCTAACATCTCATCAGCTTGGGATGCATCATCAAATAACAGGTCAATAATTGCCATTGCCATCATTTGAGCTGGGCGGATATAGGCCATATCATCATCAAAAACAACGTAATCTTTACCATGCAAACCACCACGAATTGCGCCAATCCATGGGTGACTCACTGGCATGATATGTGATAAGTCACCTGTATCCGTGCTTCCCGTCATGTGCCCAGCAACCCAAACATTTTCTTCACCAATCAAGTCATGGGCATTTTGCTGCAACAAATGGTTCAACGTATCGTTGTTATACAGTGGGAGGTAACCCGGTAAATCTTTGACTTCTACCTCTGCACCGACAGACATTGCACCAGCAACCAATGCGCGAGTAATACGCTCATTCGCATCAATCATTGCAGGGACATTTGACGCTCGGACATAACTTTCCATACGGACATCACTTGGGGTGACATTGACCAAATCGCCGCCTTGCGTGATGATCGGATGAAAACGAATATAATCTTTTTCTTGGAAGGTCTCGCGGATCGCATTCACTCCCATAATCCCCATCATTGCGGCATTGAGGGCATTGACACCTAAGTGAGGGGCAGCCGCAGCATGAGATGCTTTCCCTTTGTAATTAATCAACTTGCCAATAAACCCATTGGTGGTGGTCGACATTTCAATAAAACCGGTATCACGTTCTGGTTTGACACTGGTCAAATGAATTTGCATCGCCATATCGATATCATCAAATTCACCAAGGGATATCAGCTCTGGCTTACCGCCGATATAACTAATTTTTCCTTGTTCAATCAGTTTATTACGATAAGCCAGTTCAACATACTCCTCAGCGGGAACGGCGAAAGGAACGACGTCTCCCGCGAGGTATTGCATAGCACCTGACTTAACCAGACCAATAGTCACAGCCATCATATTAGCGATTTGGGCATTGTGCCCACAGCAATGGGCAGCACCCGTTAAATCATCGGCTTCTGGGTGTTCTGCACAAATAATCGCATCGAGCTCACCAATCACAGCAATACTATGTTTACTCCCTTTTCCACCTTTAAGGCGCGCCTTAACACCTGTTAATGCGAGTTGGTTTCGGTAATTAACGCCTAGCGCAGAAAATGCAGCTTCCACTTTTTTTGCTGTTTTGATTTCTTTGTAGCCTAGCTCAGGCTCTGCCCAAATATCATCTGCTAATTTCTTTATATCCCCTTTATGGGATGCAATTGTCTCGCAGACGATGGCTTTCAATTGGTCTTTGGTCATTGTCATGGTAAATATTTCCTCTTGTTAGATAACGCCGCTCCATGAAAGTGTCACTTGACCAATAAGTGCAGCGAATAAGAATGTTCCCGTAAAGACCGCCAGTGAAACTGGGATGATGCGCCATGAAATAGCTTTAAATTTATCAATATCTTTACCGAGTGAAAGACCGGCAAATGCAAGTACCGTCGTACTAATAACAGCAAGTGATATTTTACCTGTCATTGCGATCATTTCTTTATCGTAAGGGAATAACGGTGAACACAAACCGGCAGCAATTAAAGATACCCAGAAAATTACAGGTAACTTACCTAATGGTGGGATTTGTGCAATTAAGTATGCCACAAATGACATCCCCCCTAATAATGCCATGGCGATAAGTGAGTCACTAAAGACTGTGCCAAAGCTACCGCGGCCATAAATTGAACCGCCGAGTGCATCACCCAGTGAAGTGAAGATGATGACTAACACGATGATTATTGCAATTTCTGCCATCTTTTTCATGATCTTATATCCTTATTCTGTATCTGCTGATGCTGTTGCACGTTTTCTTTTCAACTTGTTGTATAAGAAAGAGGCAAACGGTAAGGAGAAGAAAATATAGATGTACAGACCTAATACTGAAGACATCAAGTTTGCGGAGGATGAAAATGCTTGAATATCCGCAGCGTGTTCAGGATAAAGCTCCAATAATGGTGCGACTGACGCAGCTAGCATCGAGCCACTTCCGACCCCGGCTCCCATTGCTAAAGCGAGAGGGCTCATAATATCGAGTCCAGCGATAACACTGGCGATGATGCCCATCCAAACGGCTCCGTACAATGTTCCGCAAATATACATTGCCATAACACCGCGGCCTTCTGGTGAACTTAAACCATATTTGGCTTCGATAATGGCAATATTAGGTTCACGACCGATAGAGTAGGTCGCACCAACTGCTTCACGGCCCATGCCTAACATGATAGCAAGTGGTAAACCAAGTAAAATGGTACCGATAAAGTGACCGATTTCTTGCAATATTAATGCGCCACCGGCTTGAATAATTTTTTCCCAAGATGCACCAACGGAGGTGCTTAATTTTGCAATTAAGATAACTAACGCGACACTCATTATAGAGCTAGCGTGTGCCATGTTTTTTTCGCTGAGAATTTTGAATTTTGGAAAACTGATAATACCACCCATCAACATGGAATAAAGCATTGGAAAAACCATAACTAAACTGATTTTAATTTGCCCTATAGCTTCCGAAAGAAGAATGATAAGTAAGCTAACCAAAAGCAACTTACTATCTTTTAATATACCCATAGTGTTACCTTTCATTGGAAATGTTTTTAAGAGTTATTCGTATATATTTATAATAAAAATGCATCATTTTCGTATTCATACTATCCATGAAACTATTTTCCTGACAATATTCCGAAAGTCTCTTAGCCATGCCGAAAAGGCATGGTTAAAATCAATAAATTAAAATAATTAATAAAAATTTCAAATGATTCCTCATAAATTTTTGCCATAAATGAATCTTCTTTTATTTTATTTATAATAATTTCCACTGACTCTTCATTCTCTACTGTTGTGGTAACTGTCGTAGCAAAAAAATCAGTAAACGAAATGTTGTTTTTAATTAAATAGATTTCTACGTTAATTAAGCCTATTAAGTATTGATATTCCTCTGTTTCTTGTTTGCCTGGACAATTCATAGCATAAAGACTCACCTCATCTCTATATCTATACAATCCAAAAAGAATCCTATCTTTTTTAGGCAACACAAAGGCATAATAACTTATTATTGCTATGGCTATTAT